>BNJT01000539.1_pt1:1107500-1561935 | contig 1561935 bp, 2165 predicted proteins | sample 8540491 | NCBI WGS metagenome assembly BNJT01 (sample SAMD00202455, study PRJDB9452) | human saliva metagenome | host: Homo sapiens
GTATCTAATCCTGTTTGCTCCCCACGCTTTCGCGCCTCAGTGTCAGTTACAGGTAAAAAGCCGCCTTCGCCACTGGTGTTCCTCCTAATCTCTACGCATTTCACCGCTACACTAGGAATTCCACTTTTCTCTCCTGCACTCAAGTTTAACAGTTTCCAATGACCCTCCACGGTTGAGCCGTGGGCTTTCACATCAGACTTATTAAACCACCTGCGCGCGCTTTACGCCCAATAATTCCGGACAACGCTTGCCACCTACGTATTACCGCGGCTGCTGGCACGTAGTTAGCCGTGGCTTTACGGTTAGGTACCGTCTCTACTGTGTATAGTTACTACACAGTCATTCTTCCCCTAACAACAGAGCTTTACGAACCGAAATCCTTCTTCACTCACGCGGCGTTGCTCCGTCAGGCTTTCGCCCATTGCGGAAGATTCCCTACTGCTGCCTCCCGTAGGAGTCTCGGGTAGTGTCTCAGTCCCAGTGTGGTGAATCACCCTCTCAGGTCGGCTATGCATCGTCGCCTTGGTAGGCCTTTTACCCCACCAACTAGCTAATGCACCGCAAAGCCATCTCATAGTGTTAGCATAACCAACTTTTTAAACATCAACCATGCAGTTAATGCTGTTATCCGGTATTAGCTATCGTTTCCAATAGTTGTCCCAGTCTATAAGGCAGGTTCTTTACGTGTTACTCACCCGTTCGCCGCTAAGTTTTTTTCTAGTGCAAGCACCGGAAAAAAACTTCGCTCGACTTGCATGTATTAGGCACGCCGCCAGCGTTCGTCCTGAGCCAGGATCAAACTCTCCAAATAAATTTGTTAGCTTGATTAGCTCATTAAAAAAAGTTTTTATAGTTTCTTTTTTTAAAACTGTCCTTTTTTTGGAATTAACGTTGACTTAATTCGTTTAGTTTTCAATGTTCAAATCGTTGCGATTAGCAACTTTCATAGTTTAACATTTTTCTAAATAGTTTGTCAAGTGTTTTTTTCAAAACTTTTTTTAAAAAAATGTTTTTTTCATCTTCATTAGAAGACCTTTATTATTCTATCATTTCATCAAGTGTTTGTCAAGAAGTTTTTTTATATTTTTTTAAAAAAATCTTTTTTTAAACGTTTGCTTCTTTTGAAACGATTAATATTGTCTTTTTTTAAAGACTTTTTTTAATTTTATCATTTCTTTTTATATTTTTGTCAAGAATTTTTTTACAATTTCTTAACGTTTGTATTTTTTTGAAATGTTTTTATTGTTCGTCTTCTATCAGAAGACTTTTTATTATTCTATCATTAAGTATTAATTATGTCAAGTTCTTTTTCTAAACTTTTTTTATTAATAGTTAACATAGTCTATTGTCTTTCAAAAAGACTTTTACTATTCTATCATCAGCCCATAATTATGTCAACATGATTTTTCAACTTTTTTTCTTTTTTTAATATATTTTTACATCTATACAATAAAGTAGAGGATACCACCCCAAGTTAGCATCCTCTATTTTTATCCCCATCTATATATTGTAAAAATCAAATACCGTAACCGGTAAATTTCTTTTGTGCTCTGAACGTAGATAATGCGCTTCTATTTTTTCTCTAACTTCTTTAGTTACTTTTTTTCCTTCTAAATAGTCATCTATATTATCATACGTTACCTCTAACGCTACTTCATCTGCTAATGCAGGTCTTTCTTCCTCTAGATCTGCTGTTGGTTTCTTCATATATAGATGTTCTGGACAACCTAACGATTTCAACAACGCTTTCCCTTGACGTTTATTCAATCTAAACAAAGGCATAATATCCGCTCCACCGTCTCCATGCTTTGTAAAGAATCCAGTTATTGCTTCTGCAGCGTGATCAGTACCAACTACTATTCCTTTATTCATAGTTGCAATTGAGTATTGAGCTTTCATTCTTTCTCGTGCTTTTTCATTACCTTTAGCAAAATCTGTAATTTCTACGCCTGCTAATTTTAATGATTTCACACTCGCATCCACCGCTTCTTTTATATTCACAGTAAATACTTTGTCTGGGTTAATAAATTCTAATGCATCGTTACAATCTGCTTCATCAAACTGTTCCCCATAAGGCAATCTTACTGCAATAAATTTATAATCTTCTTTCGTTTCAGACTTCAATTCATCAATAGCCATTTGGCATAACTTTCCGCACAACGTAGAATCTTGTCCTCCTGATATTCCTAATACTAAACTTTTTAATGAAGGCATTTTTTTAATATAATCTTTTTAAAAAGTTTATTGTTAAACGAATTTCTTCATCGACGTTTATCTCAGCTTTACATCTTAATTTTTTTATTACTTCTTGTTGTAATGTCATATTTTCACCTGTTTAATTCGATTTTTTCGTTACTCTTTTTAATATTGCATTTCTATTGTTCCAACACGTTGCACTTAAATCTACAGGATAAAATTCTGGATTTAATAAGCGTAAATACTCATTCCACAGCAACTTTTTGTTTTCTTTGAAATATTGAGCACTCTCATGAACTGTAGGAACTTCATACACCTGTTCTCCATTTATAAATATATCTGTATGTAAGTCTCGAGCTTCAAAATTCTTAACTTCCTTCTCTAAATAAGTATGAGTCGGGTGGAATAGTTTTATACTAACTTCAGTACTTACATCTTCATTTTCTAAGGCTATATAATCTCCAGCAGCCATTTCAGTATCCTTATTTATTATTCTATATACTCTTTTTATCCCTGGAATAGTTAGTTTTGCAGGATTTTCAGAGACTTTCAATCTATCTACCATATTCCCATTATCATCTTCTAAACATGCTAGCTTGTACACCGCCCCTAACGCCGGATTGTCATATGCTGTAATCAATTTAGTACCGACACCCCACGCATCAATTTTCGCACCTTGTTGTTTCAAGTGAGTAATCGTATCTTCATCTAAGTCATTAGAAGCTACTATCTTAGCATCCGGATACCCTGCTGCATCCAACATTTTCCTAGCTTCTTTTGAAAGATATGCTATATCTCCGAATCCAATCTAATACCTAAAAAGTTAATTTCATCTTTTAATTCATTCGCCACTTCTATAGCTGTAGGAATCCCCGAACGTAATGTATCGTATGTATCAACTAAAAAGTAACAATCTTTATGTGCAGCTGCATATTTTTTAAATGCAATTTTCTCATCTTCATAAGCCTGAACAAATGAATGAGCATGCGTTCCACTACACGGAATATTAAATAGTTTTGCTGCTTTCACATTACTCGTTGCATTAAATCCACCTATAATAGAAGCACGAGTTCCCCATATTGCAGCATCAAATTCATGCGCGCGACGAGTACCGAATTCCATACAAACTTCATCCGGACATAAATGTTTAATTCGAGCTGCTTTTGTAGCTATTAAAATCTGATAATTTACTATATTCAAAATCGCAGTTTCCATTATTTGAGCTTGTATAAGAGGAGCCTCGACTCTTATTAAAGGCTCATTCCCAAAAACAATTTCACCTTCTTTAACAGACCTTATATTACCAGTGAATTTCATATCATTTAAATAGTTTAGATAATCTTCTTCATATCCTAATTGACGTAAAAAGTCTATGTCAGACTCAGTAAATTTAAATGAATTTACATAATCAATGATTTTAGCTAGTCCAGCAAATACAGCATACCCACCACCAAAAGGTATTTTTTTCTAAAATAAACATCAAAATACGATTTTCTTTCATGTATTCCATCCTTAAAATAGGCGTATCCCATATTTATTTGGTAAAAAAATCTGTATGCAGTGCATCACCTAGATATTTATTCATAATTTCCTCCGAGTTATATCTACGATAAATTTATTACTTATATATTAACATTTTTACTACCTTTTTTTAACAAACATTTATACTTAAATTTAATATTAAAAAAACTATAATTCATATAATACAACTCCATGAAAGCACCTATAAATTAACTACTCTATGAATTAACCACCAAAAAGTATTTTTTTATAATATCTTTATTACAATACCGCTTAAAAAAATTTAGTTAATTAAAAGTTAACATATAAAAAAAGAAGTAACCTAGGCTATCCTCTGTTACTTCTTTGATTATTAGTGTTTGAATTTGTACTATCGGTTGCTCTTTGAGTTCGATTTTCATCTTTTTTATTATCATCTTCATCTTTTTCTGAAGTATTATCACTAGCTTTTTTATCTGTTGATGCGCTTATAGTTTTATCAGATTCTTTTTTTGAAGTCAATTTTTTATCATCTTTTTTAGCTAACTCAGGTATTTTTGCTATCATCGATTCTGCCATTACTATCTCCTGATTTCTCCAATTTACCTTCCATAATAGATTTTATAGTAGTTTGAAGAAAGTTTTCTTGCAATGGTATATTAAAAATCACTTCCCCTTGATAACTAAGTCCATATTCTTGTCTTACTAAATCAGTAATAAAATATGGATCTCGCAGTTTATCTATGACCACTTCATTAACTTTATTCTCTTTATCCAGATTTTTCTATCATTTGATTCTGTTCTGCTAATTGTGCATTGATTTGTTTTTTTATCTCGTATATAAAAAAATGTTTGCAATAATGTAATAGTTAATGCGAAAGTCATAATTGCCAAGATAATAAATTTACGACGTTTTCTATATTTTTGCTTTTTGCTTTTTAAGACGTCTTTTTTTAAATTGACTGTTCTGTTCTCTCATCTTCTACTTCTCTTGTTTTTTTCCGATAAAATCTTAAACATTTTTTTGTTGCATCTTCTTTTTTTCGTGCTATCTTTAAGTTCTAAAACTTCATATACTACTTCTTTTTTTGCAAAATAAATAGTAATTTCATCTCCTACTTTTTAGAGTACTTGATGGTTTTGCTTTTTTTGCCATTAATCGCAATATGCCCTTCAGAAGAGACTTCATTCGCAACCGTTCTTCTCTTTATAATTCTTGAAACTTTTTAAAAATTTATCCAAACGCATTTAATCACCTCTAAATGTTAGTACAATATATTATCACATATTTATTTATTTTTTTCGCAAATAATAGCCATGTATTTTTTTAAAAAAATACCCCTCTAAAAATATAAGACAAAGTGGGAGTGACTCAAAATTAGCGATTTCGAAGAAACCAATTTTACCAAGCCACTCCCGCAAAGTTTATTAGATATCAAAAAAAGATTTCCTAAAAGCAAATTTAGATATCAATAAACTACTACATCTATAAACTTCCTTAAAAATTTAGGACTTTTTGAGGCAGCACCTTTACTAACTTAGAAATTATCTTTTAAGCCCAATTTCCATCTTTAAAAATTGCTACTTCTTTTCCATCGACTGTATATCCAGCGATATTAGTCGTTGCTTCTCCAATCATAAAATCAACATGAACTAGACTATCATTAGCCCCAACTTCGGCTAATTGTTCATCACTCATCTCTGATCCACCTTTTACGCATGTCGGATATGCTTTTCCAAGAGCAATATGGCATGCTGCATTCTCATCAAACAATGTTTCTAAGAATAAGATTTTCGTATTAGAAATCGGTGAATCAAATGGCACTAATGCCATTTCTCCTATTTTTCTAGAACCTTCATCTGTCTCTAGTAGATTTTTTAGAACATCATATCCACGCTCCGCACCAAAATCTACGACCTTACCATTTTCAAATTTTAACCAGAAGTTATCTATTAACACTCCACTATAATTTAAAGGCTTAGCATTATAAACTATACCAATAGTTTCATCTTTGTGAGGCATTGTAAAAACTTCCTCAGTTGGAATATTAGCTACAAAACGATCCGCTTTTTGCATAACTACCGGCACTTTGCCATATATGATTTTTTGGTAAACCAACATATAAATCAGTTCCAAGATCATTTGTAATATGAAGTTTTACTAGCTCATTTTCATGTAAGAATTTAGCTTTTTCATCTAATACTTTTATATGCTCTTCCCACTCAGCGACAGGATCATCTCCAGTAGAACGACAAGCACTAAGAATATGATTCCAAAGTTTTAAATATGCTTCTTCATCACTTAATTCAGGGAATAATCTTTTCGCCCAACCTACTGTAGAAGCACTGACTACACACCATGGACATTCATCACTCATTATTGATTTCATATAATTGCGCATCGCTTTTGAGCGACCCACCATCGATGCCTTTAATTTTGTACTATCAACACCTGCTAAACCATCTGGATCATCTCCTATTATAGATAAGAACGCAGCACCTTCATCTAACTCTGCCTGATATTGATCAATATACCATTGCCCAACCGTACTTAGATTTTCTTCTGTTTGATAGTTCAAATTTAACTTCGTAAGTTCTTGATCTCTCCATTCTACAGTTACTCTTTTCGCCCCTAATTCATAACACGCTTCTACAACTTTCACTACAAATTCTCGTGTTTCTGTACTCGCACGAACTAGTACCGGTTGATCTTTTTGCACATTTAATCCTACTTTGGCTATAAGTTGTGCGTATTTTTTTAATTGTGTATTTAAATCCATATGATTCTCCTCAATTTTTTTCTCCTCAATTTTTTTCATTAATCTACGACATAAAAAAATTATTAGTTCACTTAATTAAATCGTATACCTTTTTATTATATCACTTTTTTTAAAAAGATTATTAGTAAAAGGGAGCGACCCGACAAAAATCGATTTCTACTAAATCACGATTTTTTTAAGTCGCTCCCACTATAAATTATACTTCTCTAGTAGCTTGTTTTTAACCACTCTAGTTCTTCACCTTCAAAGTGTGGTGCTAATACTTCAAAAACTTTTTTATGATAGTTATTTAACTCATATTTATCTTCACTTGTAAGAAGAGATACATCTATCGCTTCTAAATCCCAAGGTACAAAAGTCATAACTTCAAATTCCATAAATTGACCATATTCATTTTTCACAGTATTTCTAATTATAAGTTCATTTTCCAGACGAATACCATGAGATCCTGAAATGTATAATCCTGGTTCATTAGTCATTGTCATACCATCTTTAAATGGTTCAGCAGCACGATATATTCCCCAGTGAATACCTTGTGGACCTTCATGAATATTACCTAAGTATCCAACCCCATGCCCTGTTCCATGATTAAAGTTTTCATAATTATACATTAGCGGAGCACGAGCAAATAAGTCGACATTTGCACCAGACATTCCTTCTAAGAATTTTAATCTTGATAGGCGTAGGTGACATTGAAGCACTCTAGTATAGTCACGTTTCAACTTATCACTAACTTCACCCATAGCTGTAGTACGAGTGATGTCAGTTGAGCCCTCTTCATAATGTGCACCTGTATCAGTTAAGAAAAACGTTCCCGTGCGTAATGGAATAGATGTTTCTTTTGAAGAAGAATAGTGAATAATTGCACCATTTTCGGCATGCCCACAAATTGGCGCAAAACTTGGACATATAAAGCCACCTTGTTCTTTTCTAAATTCTACTAACTTATCAGATGCAGAAAGCTCATCTTCTTGCTCACTTATACCTTGTTTAACTAATTGTTTTAACCAATAGATAAATTTAGTATGAGCAATACCATCTTTCACATGAGCGTGAAGTGTATGTTTTAGTTCAACTTCATTTTTGATAGCTTTCATTAAAACTGTAGGATTCCTACGTTCTACAAGAGTAATATCTTTTGGAATATTATTAAATACCGCGTAGTTAAGACATCCTGGGTCAACTAGAACTACATCATTTCCTGAGAATTTTTTCACATCTGCGTATACATCATTATAAGGTTTAATAGTTACATGATTTTCTGCTAAGTGTTGTTTTATTTCATCAGATAGTTTTCTTTCATCTACATATAAGTCAACTTTATCCTCATAAATAACAGCATAACTTAAAAGTAATGGGAAGAAATCCACATCCATACCACGAATATTTAGCAGCCAGCCGATATCATCAAGAGTCGTAATAACATGGATGTTAGCTCCTACTTCATGCATTTCTTTACGTACTCTTTCTAGTTTACTAGCAACAGATTCCCCTGCTCTTTCTAAGTTTAAGTAAAATGCAGGTGCTTCAGATAGAGATGGACGATCTGTCCAAATCTCATCTACTAAATCCACTTCATATTTTACCGTAGCATTTTTACGTTTTAATCTAGTTGCTAAATCTTTTCCTTCACCAAAAGTTACAACACGTCCATCAAAACCTAGAACTCCATTTGCAATTGTATTTTCTACAATAAACTCTGCAATAGTTGGAACTCGGTTCTCTCATTTTTGTAATTCAATCCTGAACCTTCCAGTGCAAAAGCACCTTGCAAGAAATATCTGCAAATCAGTCCATAAACCAAAATCTTTAAGTAACAACTAAAGTTCCTGCGAACCCGTAAATCCACTCCTTAAATGCATGCTTTAAAATGTTCTCTACATATTCACTATGAAAGTCAGCAGTCAGACCATGTATACATCTATATCATTTTTTTTCCATTAACGCTCTTAATTGGGCCATAACCTTTTACTGTCATTTTCCTTACTCCTTTTAATTTATTTTCTTTTTATTCTTTTAAGTTTAACCGAATCTATAAATCATACTTGGCCATTAAAGGTACACTTACTATTTTATCATATAATAAAACGTTTTCATCACTACGATAGAACTTATAACATTTTTTTCTCAATATATCAAAAAAACATTCTATTATTATACAAATAAAGGCTACAGCAATAATATTACTATAGCCTTTTATTTTTCTAAATATTAATTATTTTTAATAATTCTTTTGAAATAGTCAGTTGATTTTACTAAAGAATCAACAATTGCAGGCTCACCTGATGAATGACCAGCCACAACAATATCTAATTTACAGTTATTTAATTTTTTACTTAATTCATAAGCACCTATAGCACGACAGTCAACATCGAAACGACCATGAGCTATAGTTGTAGGTATATCTTTGATTGCATCAATATTATTTAAAAATCCAATCATCATCGTCCCGAACATATTGTTCATCCGAAGTGACATTCAATTGTCGCCATAGAAATTGCATAGTTAATTTCACCAAAACTTTGCTCTAAGTTTGGATCTGGATATAACGTAACAAGACTTCCTTCCCACATACTCCATTCTTTTGCTGCAACTTCTCTTGTTTCTCTATCTTCACTTGTAAGACGTTTATAATAAGCTCTTATCATATCATGACGTTCTTCTTTTGGAATAATACTTTCATATCTTTCAAAAGATTCAGGATGAATGTTACTAGCTCCTCCTTTTTCATAAATCCATAGAATATCTTCTCTGCGACCTAAGAAAATACCACGCAATACTAAACCAAGTACACGTTCAGGATGTTTAATAGCATAACAAAGAGATAAAGTAGAACCCCAACTTCCACCGAATACTAACCATTTATCGATGTTTAAATCTTCTCTTATTTTTTCCATGTCTTCTATGATGTGCCAAGTGTCATTATTTTCAAGGCATGCATGCGGTGTAGATTTTCCACTTCCTCGTTGATCGAATAGTATTATACGATAAAACTCCGGATCAAAATATTGTCTACAACTTGGAGCTGTTCCACATCCAGGACCACCATGTAAAAATACTACAGGTACTCCTTCTGGATTTCCACTTTCCTCGTAGTAAATCGTATGAGTATCGTCAACTTTTAACATTTTAAAGAAATTCTCTTTAATAGCAGGATACAAAGTTCTTAATTCTGCCATAATAGCACCTCCTATTGTGCATTTTTTTATTACAATTTAATTTTATCATAAAATCAATAATTTTTTTCATTATTAATAAAAAAATAAAATTTTTATATTTTAACAATATCTAAAAATAAAAACTTTTTTTCGTGTTTATTCACGATTTTTTTATAAATTTAATTTACCTACTATAATATTATAAAATAATAAATATTATCATCTTATGACTATAAAATCCACAAAATTTATAAAAAAATAATAAGCAGAAACTTTCATTTCTGCTTATTATAAAAAAATTACTAATCTTCAACTAGTGTTTCACCTTCGCGTAGTTCAACTAAGCTAGCTAATTTTTTTCTCGAACATGAATACTAATGCTGCTACTACTACACAGACAACACCAATTCCTAGTGAAAGTTTGATAATAGGTACTTCCGCCACAGCTGCATATAAAAAAACTATATCCTTTAGCAGCCCCAAATGTTGCAACAATCCAAACAGCCATCATAATTGATAAGATGTGTTTTGGTGCATATTTAGATACGAATGAAGCTCCAAGTGGAGAGAAGAACATTTCTGCTACACTTAATACTACAAAGAATAATATAACCCAAAGAATACTAGCTTTTTGAGTTTCTGGAGCTCCTACTCCACGGCTAACTTCAGTTAGTGCTAACACACCAAATGTCGCCCCAAGAAGGAATAACGCGATTGACGCTTTTTTATATAAACTCCAGTCTCCTTGTGGACGATTAGCAAGTTTATACCATAAAGCACCTAAGATTGGCCCTAAAGCTATACAAGCAAAAGCATTAAGCGAGTCTAACCATGAAGTTGGTACTGTGAATGTACCTATTTTATCATCGACAAATTTCGGCATGTAATCATATAAAATTACGTAAGTTAAATACCAGAATGTCCAGAAGATTACTGATAGTAATGAAATGATTACGATAGAGTATACACGACGAACTTCGTATTTTTCTAATGAACGATTTACTTTAACTTTAGTGTCATGTTTTTCTTCACCTTCAGCAAAAGGACGCTTACCAACTTCTCCTAAAGATTTATAACCTAAAACAAACCAGATTGCACCTATAATACAAAGTAATCCAGCTATTTTGAAGCATTGTAAATATCCGTTTGAGCTTGCTGTAGCAAGTTTAACATATAAAACCCCTACTGCAGTAGTACCAACGAAAGACCCTATATTAATAAATGAATACATTGTTGAGAAAGCATCATCTTTACGTTTTTTTGATCTCCCTCAAAAAAATTCGTCCTACTACCGCTTGCAGATTACCTTTGAAAAAAATCCAGTTCCAATAGAAACTAAAATAATCATTATCCACAGTGAAGAGTGTGAACCTACAAATCCTGCATAACCATATCCTAATCCCATCAATACAAGACCAACCGGAATTAGATATCTGGCTCCTATCAACTTATCAGCTATAAAACCTAATAATACTGGCGCAAGATAAGTAAATGCTACTAAGTTCGACTGCATTGCTGCACCTTCAACTTTACCAAGCCCAAGACCACTTTCGCCCATTCCTCCAGAAATCACAGCTGCTGTAACATAAATAATAATCAGCCATTTAGAAGAATAGTAAGCACAGCGTTCGAAAGCGAACGTAATTGAACTCATATAAAAGCTCCACGGTTTACCGTGTTTTACCGTTTCTGACATAAAAAAACCCCTTCTTTCTTTAGTGGTTTAACCACTTTTTTTCTTATTATATCACAACATATTTTTATCATTCAACTATTTTTTTCAAAAATCGATATAAATATTTATCTATCACTATTGTATTTGATTACTCTAAATGTTATAATTATATTAAAGTTCATAATATTTTTTTAAAGGAGTTGTATAATATGAAACTTTCAAGAACTAACAAAATTTTTATCTAAGATGAAAGAACAAGGAATCAACCAAGCTCTTATTAGTGATCCTTATTCAATTTTTCTATTTAACAGGTCACCTAGAACATCCAGGTGAAAGATTTTACGCAGTGCTCCTTGATGAAAATGGTAACCACAAATTATTCATCAATGCTTTATTCCCACTAGACAAAGATCTAGGATTAGAAAAAGTTGTGTACTCTGATACTGATAAACCATTAGAAACTTTAGCTAAAGCTATCCCTAACGGTTCAGTTGTTGGTATCGACAAAGTTCTTCCTGCAAGATTCTTACTTCCTCTTATGGAATATTTACCAGAAAGCAAGTTCGTTGACGTATCACAAATCGTTGACCGCGTTCGTATGATTAAAGATGAAGAAGAAAGAGAGCTTATGCGCCGTGCTTCTCTTCTAAACGATGAAGCTTGTCAGAGAGTTATCAATAGTATTACTGCTGAAAAATCTGAAAAAGATATCGTAAAAGATCTACTTGCTATCCACGAAGATCTTGGAGTTGAAGGTTTATCGTTTGACCCAATTATCGGATACGGAGCTAACGGGGCAAATCCTCACGGAACAGTAGGAGACAGATATCTAAAACCTGGTGATTCTATCATTATCGATATGGGTGGAATCAAAGACAATTACTGTTCTGATATGACTCGTACAGTATTTTGGAAACAACCAAGTGAAAAAGCTCGCGAAGTATTTGAAACAGTATTAGAAGCTCAAAAACGTGGTGTAGCTCTTGTTAAGCCTGGAGTTAGATTCTGCGATATAGATGCAGCTTGTCGTGATTACATTACTGAAAAAGGATATGGAGAATTCTTCACTCACCGTACAGGTCACCACATCGGACTTGAATGTCACGAATACGGGGATATTTCTAGTGTAAATGAAACTAAATGTGAACCAGGTATGATTTTTCTCAATTGAACCAGGTATCTATCTTCCAGGAGAATTCGGAGTTCGTATCGAAGATCTAGTTCTTGTAACAGAAGACGGATGTGAAGTTCTGAACAAACTTAACAAAGAATTAGTTGTAGTTGGAGAATAAGCAACTATATAATATTTTTTTCATTTTACCTTTCCGAAAAAAAGACGATTGAATTTAATTCAATCGTCTTTTTACTACAATACTCTATTCAAAATTTTTCTTTAAAAATTCGCCTACAATATTCCAATATTGATCTCTAAATTTTCTTTCAGCCTGAACGTGTTTCATTCCCGGGAAACTGTGAAATTCTTTTTTAGAATTTATTAAATCATAAGCAGCTTTCCCATGTTCAATCGGTACAAAACCATCCTCTTCTCCGTGTAATACTAAAGCAGGTAGTTTAGTTTCTTTTAAAGCCTTCGTTGCATCAACATCACCAAAAAAGTATCCTGCACGGATTTTTGTCACAGTATTTGCTGCAGGAATTACAGGAAAACTTGGCAAATTAAATAATTTTTTCAGTTGATATGTAAATTCTACATTTAAATTCACATATCCACTATCTTCTATAAATGTTTTTACATTAGATGGTAAATCCTTACCTACTGCATTCATTACTGTAGCAGCTCCCATACTAATACCGAATAAAGCAGTATCAGCTCCATTATTTTCTGCCGATATTTTCTTAACCCAGTTTACCAAATCATCAGAATCATAACCACCCATAGAAATAAAATCACCTTCACTATTACCATGTGCAATTAAATCTGGTGCAAATACACTATAACCCATATCATAGAATTTCTTTATATAGTTAGCCATTTTCTTAGCATCACTAGTATATCCATGAACCACAAAAACCCATTTCTTTGCATTAGGATTAACAAATTTATAACCAACTAATTTATTCTTAGTTACCGATTGCATCTCTATGACTTGCTTTGTTTCATCAAACCACTTGTTTACCGCTGTTTTATCTTCTTTACTACCGTCACTATCCTGGTTAACTATAGCACTCTTATCAACTTTTGGATTCAATCCAAAATTATAGAAATAATTTCCAATAAAACCGAACGCAACAACTAGTACAATTAATAACGTCGCTAATATTTTTTTTAAATGTTTTTTCACTTTTTCTTTACCTTTCATATTCAGTTTAATAAAACTATTATACTATTCCTTTCAACAAAAAGTAAACAAAAAAATAACACTAATAGAGATTTTACATATCCCTTTTTAGTGTTATCTTTCTTATTCTATTGCATATTTTTTTCTTTTTATAGCGTCAGCTACAATCATTCCAGTAAACCACGCAACCATAAGATTATACCCACCAATTTCTCCGTGTAAATCTAAAAATTTCTCCAGCAAAAATATAGATTTTCTATTTTTTTATGACTACATGTTTTTTTGGACTTACTACCTTAAGATCTACCCCTCCAGCAGTAGTAAATGCATATTCTAGCGGCATAGTTTTTTTACATTTATCAATTCATAACGTTTAATTTTTTTCAACAAATTTTTCTTAATTCTTTTTTTACTAACATTTTTCCGGGAAATATTTTTTTCTATCATGAAGTTGTAAAAAAACTCTTTGGTAATTTCCCATATAAAAAAATTTATTATCTTCCCAAAGTTTAAAAAAACAATTCTTCCTCATTAAGTTCGGGATAAAAAAATCCATATAAAACTTATCTTCGGGATAACGAGCTACAAATTCTCCCATAGATATTGATAATGGTCCACTTAACCCTTTATGAGTGAATAGTAAATCTCCACTTCTTTCATTTTTTTATGGAACATTCTAACATTTTGTAAAGCTACACCTGATAGTTCTCTAAAATCCTCAAAAAAACTAGCGCAACTTCACTAGGATATATTTTTGGTAATTTTTACTCCATGCTTCTTCAGTATCTTATGTAAAGAACCATCACTTCCACTCTGAGGATATGTCTTTCCTCCTGCACAAACAACGATATTTTTTTCCATAGTAAGTATCTACATTTGTTTTTACCCCTACTAACTTTTCATCTTCAAATACCAAGTCTTCTACTTTTTCTTTATAGTTTATCTTTGCATGATCTATTTTAAATGCATTAACTACATCTCTAGCCTTTTCACTAGCTGGGTATAGTCTTCTATTTTTCCTGTTTTAATTTCAAATTATGTTTGTCAAAAAAACTTCTTAACATTATATTTATGATAAGCACTTCTTAAAAATCTACCGTTATGAACTGCAGCTACAAAATCTTCAGCATTATCACTACTCATAACATTACAACGACCATTTCCTGTTAAAAGTAATTTTATCCCTGCTCTTCTATTTTTGTTCTAACACCAAAACTTTCAAGCCACTATCGTTAAGTCCATCAGCTATCATAAGCCCTGCACTACCAAGACCTATTACAATTACATCATATTTCATTTCAAGTCTCAACTTTCTCTTATTTAATCAAATACCACTTAATTATACCATTTTATCTATTACTTTCAAATCTTTGAATATTCTTAAATATTTTTTTGAAAAATATATCTACTTCTTATTGGAATTTTTTTCTTTATTTTTGTAATATACTAAAAAGGTATATGTTTAAATTGAATTTTTTTATAAATTTATAATAATAAAAGATTTTTAACTTAAACAACTTCGAAATAAAGGATTTTTAAATAATGAAACTAAAAAAATTAGTATTTTTGATTTTTACTTCTTATATTTCTAATTCCAAACTTTTTCAAAAAGCTGATGATACATTTTTTTAGATAACAATGCAGTTACAAACTTCAGCGATGTTAATGCTCATCTTGTTGTTTCGGAATTAAATACAGGTAAAATCATTTCTAAACGTGGAGAAAATAAAAAAAGTATCTGTAGGTAAACTACCAAACTACCTTGCCCTTTACCTACTTGCTGATAATTTAAAAAAATAATAAAAATAACATTAGAAACACAACTTACAATTACATCTAATGATGAAATCTTATCAAAAATACAAATACGAGTCATCAATCACTGTTAAAGATGCAATATTCTTATTAGAAAATGAGAATTCTAATAGTTTAAATCAGACTGTTTTCAACCATTTTAATGTAAACATTGAAAAAAAGCTAAAGACATACTAGGGGCTATGTCTCTTCATGATACACAATTAGAATCATTGAATAATAGCGAAAAAAATACTAGTACTGCAAAAAAAATATTTCTTTCCTTACTAGTTTAATACTAAAAAAAGTTATCCTGAAATTACAGAAATAACAAAAAAATCCGAATTTACCCTATCTACTGGAGAATTAATCAAGAATACTGTTGAATTTAAGGAGTCTGATAAATTTAGAGTTCTTGGACTCGATTATTCTGACAAGAATAGTGTAACTTACGCATATAGTGGTAATACAAAATTAATCATCACTGTGTTAAATCAAAACGACGATAAGGCATCATATTTTTGAAAAAAACTTCAAAAAAACTTATGATTACTTATTCACAAACTATAACTACAAACTTGCACTTAAAGCGGGTACTTATACAATCAACAACGAACGTATCACTTTTTGAAAATGATATTTACGATTTATTTTATGAAAAAAACACTCAATAAGAGATGTAACGTACTTGCTTATGAATAAAAAAATTCTTCTTTTTCCAAAAAAATATGAAACAATATCTGCTAATGAAGGAACTGTCTTTGCTGACTTTAAATCTAACGATTCAGCAGGAAAACTTGCAAAAGTTAAAGCAACTTTCATTAACGACGATAACTTTAATAATAAAGGAAATCTAGAAAAAAACAACTATCATAATAGACCGCACCAAGTTCTTTGCTACTGGTGTATTAGCTATATATACTCTTGTTTTTGCTGCATTATACATAATGAAACAAGCTATTAGAAAGGATTAACTATGGATCAAAATAATTTAGTCTTCGAAGTTGATGGTGCAATATATGAGCTTGTCTACAATTTCAAAGATGCATTTCAAAAAAAGAAACATTTGAAGAAAAAAATTAGTAGATGTACTAAAAAAATAAACCCTACATAGTTGGAGATATTTCTCATGATAAACTACGACTAAGTGGATTTATTTTAACCAAAGATAACAATAACCCAAAAAAATATCAACAACCTAGAAGATTATATACTAGAATATTGTAATTTTTGGAACACCATTTTTTTGTTGTAAAAAAATAAATTCATAAAATTGAAACCTAAGATGAGATAAAACTCACCTTAGGTTTCTTCTTATTTAAAAAGCACCTATTTAAACAAATTTAGCACAAACTGCCTCAGGTACAACTACCTCAGAAGCGACAACGGTTAGCTCTCCTGTTTTCTTATTAACAGTGTAAACTGTAATTGTTCCACTATTCTCATTTGTTGCTATGGCTAAATTATTATCCTTTGATAAATCAAAATCTCTAGGACCTTCTCCAAAAGTACTAACAGTTTGAACTATCTCTAGCCCTTTGTCAGTATTTTCAAAGACAACTATTGCATCTTGTCCTCTATTTGAAACATAAATGAATCTATTGTCATTTGAAATTTTTATAGCACTACCTTTGTTTTCTATTACAAAATCTTCTGGCAATGTAGGATAATATGTTGGATTTGTCAGGTTTCCTTCTCCATCATAATTAAAAGCGATAATTTCACTAGTAAGCTCAGTCATAACAAAAGCTTGTTTTTCATCACTACTAAACACTATATGACGAACCCCACTTCCCTCTTTAACCTTAATAGCAGTTACCTTTTCTAAAAACCCCTTCATTAAGCTTATACGTAGTAATTTCATCAGTTCCTAAATCACATGAGAAGACATATTTTTCACTTGGAGTATATCCTGAAAAATGCACATGTGGTTTCTCTTGTCTTTCATGCACTCCTCTTCCCTTATGGTGATCTGTTGACAAAAGTTTTACTAGTTTACCATTTTCAACAGAGTAACTATCAATAGTACCTAAGTGATAGTTTGCTGATAATAAAGTACTTTTTATCGGAGTTTAACTCTACATAACAAGGAGGATTTCCTTCCTGAGCTACAGATGTTAATTCTTTCAAAGTTCCATTTTCTTGAATATTAAAGCTTGTAACAGCACCTTTTCCATCTACTTTTGATACACTATATAAATACTTATTATCATTAGATATCGCTAAATATGTTGGATTGTCAACCTTGGCTACATTTCTAACCTCAAGTACTTTTCCTTCTTCAGATAACTCAACTAAGTATATTCCTTCACTAGTTGTTTTTGTATATGTTCCAATATATGCTCTTACCATTATTCTTCCTCCTACTTTCTATAAACTTATTATAACATTTTTCCAAAAAAATTTTTATAAAATTTTTCTCGCCTATAATTCGTATAAATCAAAATTATCATTTTTTTGAAAAGTTAAAATCTAATTTCACGAATTTTTCCATCCTTTTCGTAAACTTAAAATTCGTTTTTTTAATGTTTTTTTCGTTAAAAAAATCAATGTTCTTACAAAAAAACTTTCATAAATTCTAACATTTAAGATTTTTACATATCTTCAACTTCTTGATATAATAGTTTATAATAATAGTATATTTTTAGGAGGATAACCGTGAAACACGAATTTATATTAGTTCTTGACTTCGGCAGTCAATATAACCAACTTATCACACGTCGCGTGCGTGAACTTGGTGTTTATTCTGAACTACATGACAACGAAATTTCTATTGAAGAAATCAAAAAAATGAATCCTAAAGGAATTATCCTTTCAGGTGGACCTAACTCAGTATATGAAGAAAACTCTCTTACAATTGATGACAAGATTTTTCAACCTAGGTATTCCTGTATTAGGAATTTGTTACGGAATGCAACTTATGCAACACAAACTAGGAGGAAAAAGTAGAATCTGCAACTAGCAGAGAATACGGAGCTCACAATGTTGACGTAACTCCAGGAGCTAAATTATTCGAAGGTACTCCTGCAACTCAACAAGTATTAATGAGTCACTCTGATAAAGTTGTTGAGCTTGCTGACGGATTCAAAGTAGTAGCAACAAGTGATAACTGTCCAATCGCTGCTGCTGAAAACGTAGAAAAAGACTTCTACTGCTTCCAATTCCACCCAGGAGTACGTCACTCAGAATATGGTTATGACTTAATTAAAAACTTCATCCGTAATGTATGTAAATGTACTGAAAACTGGACTATCCAAAAACTTCATAGATGAAAAAAAGTTAAAGAAATCCGTGCAGAAGTTGGAGATCAAAAAGTTCTTTGTGCATTATCTGGTGGTGTAGACTCATCAGTTGTTGCAGCCCTACTAGATAAAGCAATCGGAGATCAACTAATCTGTATGTTTATCGATCACGGTTTACTTCGTAAAGGTGAAGCTGAAGCTGTAATGAACACATTCAGTAAAGAAATCGAAGGTGGATTTAACATGAATCTAATCAAAGTCGATGCTAAAGACAGATTCCTTGGGAAACTTAAAGGTGTAAGTGATCCAGAACAAAAACGTAAAATCATCGGTAATGAATTCGTTTATGTATTCGATGAAGAATGTGCTAAACTTCACGACGTACCATTTTTAGCTCAAGGTACTCTTTATACTGACGTTATTGAATCGGAACTAAGAACGCACAGACAATTAAATCTCACCACAACGTAGGTGGATTACCGGAAGATATGCGTTTTTTTCTCTTATTGAACCTCTTAACACACTATTCAAAGACGAAGTTCGTGCTTTAGGAGAAGCGCTTGGTCTTCCTCACGAAATCGTTTGGCGTCAACCATTCCCAGGACCAGGACTTGGTATCCGTGTTCTTGGCGAAGTAACAGAAGAAAAACTTCAAATCGTTCGTGATAGCGACTTCATCTTACGTGATGTTATCGCTAAACGTGGATTAGAAGGAGAAATCTGGCAATACTTCACGTGTCTTCCTGACATTCGTTCAGTAGGAGTTATGGGAGATGTTCGTACTTACGATTACACTGTTGCAGTTCGCGCCGTAACAAGTATCGATGGTATGACTGCAAGCTGGGCTCACATTCCATTTGAAGTACTTGAAGAAATCTCTGCTCGTATTGTAAATGAAGTTGCTCACGTTAACCGCGTAGTTTACGACATTACTAGTAAGCCACCAGCAACTATTGAATGGGAATAATATTATAGTAAAATATATAGATAAAAGCCTTGATTTTTAAGGCTTTTTCTTTTAAAAAAATTAGTCAAAATAAACTTTTAGGCATAAAGTACCCTGCCAACTTCCCTGCCGAAGAGTAAAATTTACAATGTATGTAAGTAAACAGAATAAAGAATGAATAACACCATTCAACTACTAAAAATAGTCGTAACCTTTAATTTAAGGTTGCGACTATTTTTTTGCCCAAATTGACTACTATGGGTATACCCATATTGGATAAAATCAAATTCTACTAAATCAACAACCAAAATGTCCGTTATACATGTCTAAAAACTAAATTACAGGAGGTTCAAAAAATGAAAATCGGATATATACGAACGTCAACCATAGACCAAAACCTAGATAGGCAAAAACAAATTATGAAAGACCATAATATTGAATTGCTGTTTAGCGAACAAGAAAGTGGAAAAGATACAAATAGACCTATTTTAAATGAAATGCTAAACTCTATTCGTGCAAATGATGAAATTGTTATAGCCTCACTTGATAGACTTAGCAGAAATTATAAAGATTTAAAAGAAATAATACAAATAATAAAAAGATAAAGGAGCAACTCTAACAATAGTAGATGCTCCTTTCCTTAATTTTAATACCGGTAACTCTACCTTAGACATCGCTATGTTCGACATACTCCTTTCTCTACTTGGATATATTGCACAGAATGAACGTGAAAAGATACTCGAAAGGCAACGTCAAGGAATAGAACAAGCCAAGAAACGCGGTGTCTATAATGGACGTCCCCTCAAATACCATGCAAATGCAAAAAAACTCTCAAGATAGATTCATATATGAAAGTGTAGTATCTATGCTCCAAGAGAAAAAAACCTGTTCAATCAATTGCAAAACATATAGGAATAGCAAAAGTCAACTGTGTATGAAATCAAGAAACGAAATAATTTCCTTTAAATTTTTTTATTGCATTATTTATCGAAATTTACTTATTTTTTTATTTATATATTATAACTTTGATAGTTTAAATAATAAAGATTAAATTATTATATTTTTTTCGGACATTTTGTATGTAAATTGTCTTGGGTATTTTTCCACGACTTATTAGACTTATATTATCCAAGAAAAAAATTTATAATAAGTAATGTAAAGGAGGGATTTATTTTTGTTAGCCAAGAATAAAGCATTAAAAAGATTCAAATAATTGGAGACCTATATATAAAGATATTGCAAATATAATAGGTGAAGAAAAATACAATAAAGTTATACAAACATTTTTAGGGGATTAACATTGAACTTTCCTATGAAGTTACTTTCTAAAGAAGGGATGACAAATATTGTTAAATCAGAATATGATGGACATAATGTAGTTTACTTGGCTAGAGAGTATGGTTATTCAATGAGGCATATTAATCGAATAATAAAAGATAATAATTTAAAAAGGAGAAAATAGAAATGAATAAAAAAATTATTCCATTATTAGCTAGTATTTTAGTCTTCATTATTATTGTATTTGGAGGATTTTTTATTATCAAAAATTCAGGGAAGACTAATATACAAAAAAAGACCATGAAAAAAATATTTAACACTTATTAATGATAATCATGATTTTTGACGAAGGAGTCAAAGGATTAGAAAAGCCTTGATAACGAAAAAAAGGACAAAAATGTGTTCAAAAAAATATAAAAAAACAGAAATCAAAAATAGCTAAAGAGTTGAAAAAAATGCTGACAGTAGTCTTGATAACAAAGATATTGATTCAGCTAAAAAAATCATTAGAAAAAGTAGACACTCTAACTATTGATAATTCATTTGATAAAGCTATCGACAGGTTAAAAGAAGATATTACAAATTATGAAAAAGCACTTAAAGAAATCAAAGATACTAAAGCTGATGATACTAGTTCTATATTAGATAAATACAAATTTAATCACAATGCTTTAAAAGTTAAATTGAGTGAAAACAAATCAACTAAAGAAAAATACGAATACAACAAAATCAAGTGAAGATAATAAAAACTCAAGAAGTAAAAAGATGTGAAAAACTGGGCTAACTTTTTGATGTCGCTTTAGAAAAAAACTTTAATTATTATTATAACACTATCGTTAATGATATTAAAAATGACATTTCTCAAAAATTTGGAGCAACATTAATAAATGCAACTCCTAATGGTCGTGACTCTGATGGTGATGGAATAACTATCGCTGTTCAAGGTAGTAATATAGAGGCTAGCGGAACATATACTCTTAAATATTATCAAAAATACTAAAATTTGTAAATTAATAAGAGGTATAGATCAAGATATAAAAAAACCTATCCAGCTATATATAATATGTAATAAATAAAAAAATGAAATAAAGGAGAAAAATGAAATTCTGTGAGAATTGTGGAAAGCCTGTAAATGAAAAATTCTCAATTTTGTGAGAACTGTGGAGCAAAAAAAATAAAAAAAGTCGGTAATTACAGAACAACCTCAAAAAAATAACAATAGTAAAAAGTAGTAAAAAAATAGAAGGAATATTATTTTTTTGCAGTTATCGGAGTATTAGTATTAATATTTGTAGTTTCAAGTTTATTTTTCTTCATTTAATTCTGAAGGTAAAATAAAAAAAGATGAATATTTAAAAATATATGATGAAGCTGTACTGAGACTGCTAATTTTATTCAAGCCAAAGTTGAGTTAGAAAAAAACTTCAGGATACGAAATCATACGATGGTATAGATATTAAAAAAAGATATTGATATGACCGTTCAACTATTTGGAATTAGAAATTTTGTAAGTTCTAAAGATTTAACAGAAGAAGATATAATTGAAGAACTTGAAAAAAATCGCTAGATAAATTTGATAAAGATTATAAGAGTAGCAATAGTAAAATAAAAAAAGCTAGTGATACATTTATAACTGAGAGTAAAACTTTTTTTAGATTTTTCTAAAAAAACATATGTAGAAGCTGAAAAAAATATAAATAATCAAGATAATGATAATGCAAATAAAAAAATTAGAAAAAAATTAAAAAGAATACAAATTTACAACACCTAAATTTCAAGATATGGCTGATAGTAAGACTCTAGATATTCAGTCGGGATACATATATCGAATTCATTAAATAAACAAGAAAAATTCAAGTAATTCAAATGATTCTAACAATACCAATAAGAATTCTTCAAATACTACTAACAATACAAGTAATTCAAATAGACCAACTATACAGGAACAATTCAATCGTTTAAAATCTACTATTGAATCGGACTTCAATGGTACGTTAGCCGTTAATTTTAATAGTTGGCATAGACAAGGTGAATCTACTTTAAGAATAGAAATACAACAAGGTAATGAAACTTACTATGGTGATTTTTCATATTCGGCTAATGGAGAGTGGCTATATGTTGAATTCCAGGATTTACCAGGTAAAAATTATAATAGCTACAAAGCATAAAATAACTAATAAAGGAGATATACTATGAAATATTGTGAGCATTGTGGACAAGAAAATAGCTCATCTTCTAATTTCTGCCAATCATGTGGAAAGAAGATGAGCACTAATAATAATTCAAAACAAAAAAAAGAAAGACAGCCTCAAAAAAAAGGTAGTAAAAAAAGTATTATATTCTATTCTTGCTTTTTCTAGTAATTATTTTTAGCAGGAGCAGGATACATATTTAAAGATACTCTATTTTTATTCAAAAAGATACCTTTTATGAAAGAATACAATTCTGCTCTTTGATAATGCTAATTCAGGAAATTTTTTTCAGAAGCTAAAAATATACTAAATCAAATAAAAGATAAAGATAAATACGATGATGTAAATGTTGAAGAAGATATAAGAATTGTAGCCGATTTGAGCACTATTGACAAACTTTTACAAAATGAAAATGCAACAGAGCTAAATACTAAAGTTACTGAATTTAAAAAAAGATTATAAAACTAGTACAAGTAGATTTATAGAATCGGTAATTCATTAATAACAGATGCTAATACATATAAAAAAAATATAGCGATGGTTTGACAGAATTTAATCAATATTTAGATAAAGATGACATAACAAACGCTAAAAACTTCATTAGATACATTAAAAAAATTATAAATTTAATAGCTCAAAATTATCAGAAAAAAATTAAAAAGTAATTTAGCTGACCTAGAGAAAAAAACTAGATAAACAAGAAAAAAATCTATAAAAGATAAAACAGACTGCTAAAGCAGAAGAAAAAAAGCTAAAGAAGCTCAAGCTACAGCTACCTCAGGTGGTATTAGTGACAATGATACTATACCTGCTGGAACTTCAGTTGTATTTAGTGGGGCGATAGCTAATTCTACTACATATAAAGAATTTAGACAGACAAACGCCCTATAAGACAATCGCAACAAACTATGAGGGCTTTTAATGCTACTAATGCTGAAATAAAAAGCTTGCTTAGAATGGCTTATTCAAAAAGGAAAAGAAGGATATCAAGCACTACCATCTACTGAAGAGTATAGAAGTGCTTTTGGTAGATAATTAAAAAAGAAAGGAAACTACAAATATGAATTTTTGCCCAAATTGTGGAAATAAATTAAACACTGATTCAAATTTTTTTGTGGGGCATGTGGAACTAAAATATCAAGAAATATAGACAATCCTGAGATTCACAACCCTAATAATGTCAAGCAAGATATACAATATAATAATGAACAAACTAAACGTCCATCAACTTTTCCTAATTCTGCTCAGTTAGCAAAATCAACAAAAAAAGTTTTTGATTCAGCTACTGAACATTTAAACAGATATACTGGAGAAGTAGGAAGTGTAGATATTAATTTAAGAAAATTATTTTCTGAAGTATTCAAAAGCCACTCTAATGATGAAGCTGAGGAAATATTTATTTCAGGAACTAAAAAGACTACACCACCTTTAAGTCAAATATCAGAAAATTTAGGAAAACCATGGTTGTTTTCTAGAATATTATTATGGTTTCTTATTGCTTTTGTTGCTTTTTGGTTTTGTACATATAAACTAGGTGCACAAAATGCAATTCCTGGCTTTATATTTGCAGGAGCATTTGCTATGCCTTTTATCAGCTTTTAATATTTTTTTCTTCGAATTGAATTCATTTAAAAATATTAGTATTATGAATACATTTAAAATATTCTTCGTAGGAGGTGCATTCTCTTTATTAGTTGCTCTTCTTTTATACGAAGTATTCCCTCTTAGCTTAGAGAGTCAAATTTTTTTGGTACTTTAACTGTTGCAGATGCATTCCTAATTGGAATAATAGAAGAAGTTGGGAAATTTATAATAGTTATTTATTTTTATCGAACGACTAGATGTAAAAATATATACTAAATGGAGTACTAATTGGAGGTGCTGTTGGAGCTGGATTTGCAGCTTTTTGAAACCGCTGGGTATATTTTTATCATACGCAGAACAAGCAATGGACGTTACTATTTTTACGTGCTATTACTTCTATCGGTGGTCATCTTGCATGGACTGCTGTAGCTGGAGGTGCATTAATTATAGCGAAAAGAACAGAAGAATTAGAATTATCTCATTTTACAAAAATCTCAATTTATTTTTCTTCTTTTCATCAGTTATAGTAATGCATGCTTTATGGGATATGGATCTACCTATTAATAGCTATTTAATTATGGCTGTTCTTATAGTGTGTGTATGGGTAGAATTATTTGTAATAATAAATGCAGGATTAAAAAGAAATCACTCGTTATAAATATAATGAATAAACTTAAGAAAACATATTTAAAAACCTAATTAGTTTTTACAGCTAGTTAGGTTTTTTTACTTTTTATAAAAAGGAGCATACAAAAAAACAATGACAAAAAAATACAAGTTGTACAACTTAAGCAAGAAATATTAAAAAGAAATACATATCAATAATAACACTACCTTCTCCTCTCCCGATGTTTCTGGAGAGTTTTTTATTGACTATATTGGTAACTTTGATAGAGAGGTATTTGCAGTTGTTGGTATGAATGTGAAAAATAAACCAACTTACTGTGAAATTTGCCACATAGGAGTATTAGATTACTCACCTGTTCACTTTAGAGAAATATTTAAAGGTGCTATACTCGCTAATTCAAGTTCAATAATAGTTAGTCACAATCATGTATCCGGTAATTTTAAAACCTAGTAATGAAGATATTAAGATAACTAAAGCTTTAATAGAAGCTGGAGAATTATTAGGTATTAATGTATTAGATCATATAATTGTAAGTGATACAGACTACCTATCACTCAAGAAAGACAATGATAAATGGGGAGGTACATTATGGTAGACAATACTCAAATTTCTCATTTACTACAAGAACAGCTAAATCTAAATATTAGAGAGGACTATTTAACATCTGAGAGCTATCTATTAGGCACAGATGAACTAGATTCAGAGTTATTACCTACTAATTTTTATAATGCAATGACTTCCACTTCATATCTAATTATCTTTTTCTATTATAATGACATTACTATCTATGTATTTTATAATTCAGACTGCACTAAGAAACTCTTAACTGGAATACTTAAAAAAATGAAAGGTTGGTGTATTACAAATATGAATAAAAAAACAATTCAAAAAAAGGAAATTGGTATATTAGATTGGCTAAAAAGCCATATATGAAATTACCGTAATAATAATTAAACTATACAAAAAAAAGAACAGCATAGAGAGGACTATAAAAAAATGACAGAAATACTAACATCAAATATCCAAATCGAAATATTTATGTCGGATGACAAAAAAAGAAAGATACATATTAAAAAAAGATTTGGGATATAGAGAAACCAATAGCGACTATTATTACTCTTTATCCGAGTACTAGCGACCTTATTATAAATGATTCTACAACTACATTTTATTACTAATAACGTATTTAAATGTGGCTTTGGCGGATTCTATAGTGTTAACCTATATTCTAAGATTTCAACGGGAAAACGGGAGTTTGGAAAGCAAGATACTAAAGTTAATGATAATTATATACTAAAAATGTGCTAAAAATCTCTAATAACATTATAATTGCCTGTGGCTCACTTCCTAAGACAAATAAATTAGTACAAAATAGACTAAACTCAATTATCGAATTACTAACAAAGAATAAACTAAGAAAAAAATTCTCTTCCTTACTGATAGTAATAAACAGGATAACTTCCATCCATTAGCACCCTAAAAGTACGAGCTAAATGGGAGTTTATATGATATAATTGGTATAAAAAAATTATAGGAGGCTTTTAAATATGGAAGACTTTATATTTACCGGGGAAGATCTACTGCACTCTATTTTTATTTATTAGAGAAGATAGAATAAATAATACATTAAAAAAAGAGGATCTTAATTATAATATTAATAATAGACGAGACTCTATACGAAAAACCTAAAATATCTGATGAATATATTCGTATTGCTACTATAGGCTCTGATACTAATATACATAAAAAAACATGTTTCTAAACGATTAGCACATTCATTATATGCATTATATACCAATATGAAATGCAGACGTTTACTTGGAGATGACTTCTTCTTTCATTATATAGATATAGAGAATACAGAGGTATCAGAAAAAAACCTAAATTTAGTTTAAGATTCAGTTTATCTGAATTTAAAGTATATAATAAATCCGTTGCATTTGTTATATACCTGCTTTCATCTTTTTCACTTTATTAATAATCTTGTATATTATCACACGGAATACAAAGGTGATAGTCTCAGAGCAAGAACTAAATATAATAAAAAAATTATTTTTTTATATCCCGAATAATAGATAATTTCTTATTACATAGTATATTAACAGTTCTAAAACTTGTAAATGATGGTAATTATTCTCCCAACTCAATAATTAAAAAAATATCAATGAAATAATGAAAGAATACAATAAAATATTTACATCTTACCAAGAAAACGCTTTTTACCTCTTCTTTCCTTAAAAAAAGATTCAAAGATTGCTAGAATTTATGAGTTAACTACACCTATAAAATATGAAAAGACTAAAGATGAAGTTGAATTTTTATAAATTATTTAAACAATTCGAGACCTTTACTGAGAATGAAATTATAGATATTATCGAAATTTTTAAAAAAACATTATTTTTCAAATTCTTGTCCTAAAGATCAAGAATGGGATTATATAGAAGAGAATTTCTTCTTAAATAAAAAAATAAATTAGAAAATGAAAATAGTAAATTGATTAACCAATCTTTTTAATACTATTGGCGAGCTGAATTATTTTTACTAATAATATGCGAGATGCAAAGGTAGAAATACTCTCAAGATTATTAACGTTCAAAGATAATAAAACCTTTACAATATATAAAAGTGATAATCTTTTTAAAAAGCTTTACTTGAAGAAATAACTTTCTATAAGAAAAACCTCTTTACATATAAACTCTTTCAAAGATATCCGGTTATCAACTATTAAAGATATAGCGACACTTTCTGAAAAAGTAAGACATCTTCTAAAAAGATAATGCACCTGATAATTATAATTTCGATAAAAAAAGCTATAGAAAAAAATAATGAATTTAATAATTTGCTCAAGACAAAAGTAGTAATAAAAAAACTAAATAGCATTATTAACTGTATATATGAGTTATTTCTAATTAAAGAACCTCAAGACTTTTTTAAAAAAATTTGACCAATTAGAAAAAAAAGTATAAACGAAGTTTTTTTAAAGATATTGATAGTATATATATAGGAATAACTAGTTTAGCAGGCTTTTATGCGCTCTTTTTTTATTCAAAGAATAATGTATGGAATCCTGATTTAATGTATAAAAAAATGAGCTAGAAAAGCATAAAAAAATACTTGTAAATTCTACATATTACCAATATAATAAAGGGTCAATAAAAAGAGGCTTTTAAACGATTAGATCTAACCATGCCTAATAACGAAAAACTATGATGCTGTTTGTGTTATTACTAGAAAATTTACTGAGTTCATCGAACAAAAAAATACCTATCTATTCTCAAAAAAAGGATTTTTAACACCGCTTCAAAAAAATTGAAATAATTAATGCCCTATAGAAGACTTATTGACTGTGAAAAATTTTTATATCACAAACTAAATTTATAACCTATAATAAGAATATAATTAATTTACTTGACACAATAAAAAAACAATAACAAAAAAATATTAATAAAATTAACATTGAGTTTTTTTCCAATCAAAAACTTAATGAATTAAAGATTTAAACTCTACTTTTTTAAAAGTAGAGTTTTTTTAAATATATATATGTACTATTTGTCTATATTTCTTAGCTATATATTTTGGACAAATAATAGTAGTGCACCTCTTTTTTTGTCATGTTAATCTAATAGTGTAATTACAAAACCAAACAGGTACCTGATATAAATTATAAAAAAATACATAAAAGGAGGATTTGCACAATGACAAATCAACTAATTTTTTTACAAAAAAACAATTATCAAAAGTATTACAGACGTTAATAATAATACCAATTATTTTTAATCATGGGGGAACCCTATTTTTTTAAAAATTGAATTCATTACTAATGAAATAGATACATATACAAATAATGCTATCTCTAAACATATTAAGGTAATCTTTAATTTTTAATTATGCGAATTATCAAGATGCTTTCGAGCAGATATTTTTTTACCATATATTACTATCGATAAAGATAACCAGTATTATGTTGACGATTTAATAGGTAAAGAGTTTCTAACAGTTTTTCCATTTAAAAATATAATGAGCTGTATGATAATACTTTTTTTATAATAAAATCACTAATTAGCAAAAGAACATGCTCAATTATTAGTAAATGAAGAGGAAATTGGTAATAATGATGATAAATAATTCTAATACATTCTCGCTTTCTCAAGAAGGTTTATTCCTTCTTGAGAAAAACTACAGAAATACGCATCAGTAACTATCTAAAAAAATAAGTAACATCATTATCAATAAAAAAACACAAACATTGAAACTTATAAACTAGAGTACCGCAGAAGGAATAGTAATGATCTACATACCATTATTATAAATTCAGATTATATACAAAAAAATAAGATATTATCGTTATCAAAATTTGGAGTAGATATTAATGAAGGAAATAAAAGTACTTATAAGTGAGTTCTTGTTTAGCTGTTTAAATACTTCCCAAATAGTTTTTTTACTTTGGATGGCTATGGATGGAAAAACTAGTGACGGACAAGAAATATTCATTACTAATGATGTATTGTCGGCTAATCGATTAGAAAACACTATAATAAAAAGAGATGATAAATTAGATTTAACACCTTCCGGAAGTATCGATAACTGGCTAAATATGTATAATAATCATATTTTAGGCAATCCATATTTGGAACTTTCCGTTGTTTTTGGATTAAGTGCTCCTATTATAAACTATATATATAGGGAATATGATGACTTAACTAGCATTCTTATTCATATATCAGGTGATTCTACAGCTGGTAAATCAACAGCATCAATGTTAGCGGTATCTACAGCTGGAAATCCAAGCCAAATTTCTAATAAATCACTAATGAGAAAATGGAGCGGAACAGAGAATTCAATTATAGCTACATTAGAGGATGTCTATGGTATTCCAATAGTGTTTGATGAATTATCTTCTTTCAGAGGAGAAAACCTTACATCACTAGCTTATACACTAACAGATGGTGTCGGAAAAGCAAGAGCGAATGTTGATGGTAGTCTTAACGAACCACGAACTTGGAATACAATTATACTATCAAATGGTGAAGCTTCTTTCCTTACTAAATCAAACAATAATACTGGTATAAAAGCTAGAGTATTTGAATTTTCTAATATTACCTGGACTAACTCAGCTGAACAATCTGAAATTATTAAAGAGGTATGTTGCAATAACTATGGGCATATTCTACCATTGTTTATTAAAAAAATCTCTTTATTTATGGGACAAGTAAAAATTATTGATATTTTTTTGAAGAAGAAAGAAAACTACTACAAGACAAATTTCCGAATTCCCGTCTAAAAAGATAGAATAGTTACAAAATTTGCAGTATTTACAACCACTGCTAGATTACTTAAGGAAACTGGAACACTACGTATCAACACTTCTTCTATATTCGATAAATTATATGTCCAAGAGATGAAATCGATGAATAATAGAGATATAGGATTATTGGCATACGAAAAATTACTACAGTATCTATTAGCAAATAGAGCAAAAACTAAGTTACAACTCATATAAACAACTTGGTTTCCTCAAAGATAATTCTATATTTATTATTAAAGATCAACTGACTGAAATATTTAGAGAATTAAAATTCGAAGATGCCTCTATCATACTTAAAGATTGGAATAAGAGAGATTTCTTAGTGAAAACTGAATCTGATAGACAACTGACAAGAAAGCAAGAAAACAACGAGAATTTAATAGGTTATACAATTAAAAATACCTAAAGAATATCATTCGTATTTTTTTCCCTTCAGTTATTCAACAAAAACAAGGATTTTTTTCTCCACACATACCCTCAATCAAAGACATGCCACCTGAATCAGTTGATGATTTAGATTTATCTTAAAATTATAAAGAAAGTTTATGAAATTAATTATAAAGGAGAATAAAACAATGACCACAATCAATTACAAAGATATTATGAATCTAGGATTTCCAAAACACACTGCACGTTCAATAATAAAACAAGCAAAAATACAATTAGTTAACAGAGGTTTAACGTTATATGAGAATAATCGCATCGGAACAGTGCCAAGAGAAATTATAGAGGAAATATTGGGAATACAATTCCCTATTAAGAAGGAAGGTATATAAATGGCTACTACTAAATATCCAGGAGTCTATAAAAAAATGAAAAAAACTGGTTATTTCTTTTTACAACGTAGAATTAGGTGTAGACCAAATAACTGGTAAAAGAATTCAGAAGAAAGGAAGTCGTGACTCTCACGGCTTACCTTTCAAATCAGCTAAATCGTGTCATGATATGTTGGTATCGGTAAAAGCTGAGTTTAAAAAGACAAGAGGTGGTGCACATAATTATAACATGACCTATGAACAATTCATGAATAGTATCTACCTACCATACTATAAAGCATCAGTATGTAAAAATACTTGGAATAATAGAAAGACTGTTTTCCCTATCTTTATAAATAGATTCAAGGCTAAAAAACTTCGTGATATTAGTCTTGCAGACTGTGAAAATTTTAGAATATATTTACTGAATCACAGCGGATACTCTCAAGCTTATTGTTCCCAATTATATGGTTCATTTAGAAAGTCACTAGATTATGCCGTATATAGACAATTCTTAAATGAAAAATATATCAAATAGAACTCGTGCAATTCCTAAGGGAAAAACACACTATACCTTACTGGACTAAATTTGAATTTGAGAAAGTCATCTCAACATTTAATAAGTCAGATTACTTAGAACACCTTCACTTTACAATGTTATGGTTATACTATGTAACAGGTATTAGGGTCTCTGAAGGACTGGCACTATACTGGTCTGATATTGATTTTTCAAAGAAAACATTAAGAGTTCATTATAATCTTGATATGAAGTCTAAAAAAGAATATACTAGAAGCCTTACTCTTAAAACTGAAAATAGCAAGCGTATCATCTCACTAGATGATGATACTATAAAAATATTAAAAGAATGGAAAAGACGACAACAAAAACTAGTAAATAGCGATTTTGTAATGAGTTATGACGGAAGCCCTCTCCATCGTTGTATCATTGGCAGAATTATTAATAAACACTCTTCTCTAGCTAAAATACATAGAATTCAAGCTAAAGGATTAAGGCATAGCCATGCAAGTTATCTGATAAATGAACATAATGCAGATATTCTTGTAATATCAAAAAGATTAGGTCACTCTAGTCCAGAGATAACTCTAAAACACTACTCTCATCTATGGGGAATAATGATAGAAGTATCGCTGATATGATAACAGGAAATATCAACATTAAATTCAGTAATAAATCGAAATCTAACTTTACAGGTAATCAATATATATCTAACGAAATAATGAAAACGCCTCTTCAATCCACCTCTATAAAAAAATGATACCTCAACTATATAAAAACAAAATAACCTTCTTACTATCCTCCAAAAAAAGATATAAGAAGGTTATATCTTATTATATATCATTTTAGAAACGATATATAACAATTACCTAATACCAATAGTGTATTTGACTAGAACCTGTTGCTTTTTTTACTTTATTCATGCTAAAATAAAAAGCATAAAAAGAGAAAGCCGTTTTTAAAGACGGTGGCTCAGTTATTTAGTTAAATTATAACCATCTTAACCGACCAAAGTTTAAAGATGGTTATTTTTTTATTGTCTTTTTTTAACGATACAACACATGCACTAACTACTGAAACAATCAATAGATTTATTCAAATAATCATTTGTACAATTTCGTAAGCTGACAAAAATCATTGCAATTAAATTATGTTTATGATAAAATAAAAAAACATAGAAGAGAGAGCCGTTTTTAAAGACGGTGGCTCGTTAAATAGTTAAAAAAACCATCTTATCTCGCCAAAGTATAAAGATGGTTATTTTTTTATTGTCTTTTTTTAATGCTAGAATACATACATTAACCACTGAAACAATCAATAGATTTATTCCAATAATCGTTTGTACAATTTCGTGAGCTGACAACCTGCTACTCCTTTCATCCAGATTTTAGTGTATGCGAGCATAGCACCATCCCCTTTCATATTGAAGTAGCCACCATCTTTATCCGAAGTTTTATACCCCCTAACTTCTCTCCAGTTTTGATTATATCAAATTAAACAATCATAATCAACTATTTATAAATACTAATATATCAACACTTTTTTTACTAAATAATTATACTTTTTTTATACCCTGCCATTTCCCCTGCCAATATAAAAAAATAAAGTCGATACTTCCTATGATATCAACTACTCAGGATGGATTCTTCCCCTATTGAATGGGAATAATTGTAAAAACTTATCAAATCGTTGATATAATCAACTTATAACAATACTTGATTCCCATAAATGCAACCATTTTTGCAACCAATAACAACCAATAAGATATTATAATTTATTAGCTTAAAAAAAGTAAAGGGCAAGAGTATTTTTTCGTAACCTTAAAAATCTTCCTTGCTGATCCTTTACTTTTTTTATTTTTTGCTATTCTTCTCTTGTGCGAAAGCATACGGAAAGAATAAATTATCCGCTCTATGCTTTCGACCTCATAGTATATAGCAAAAAAATCGCCCTATTGTTTTGTTTTAACATTCTTGCTCTGCACCGGAAAGAATGACTTTATATTATTTTCATTTTCGTGTTATACTTACATAGTTACTTTTTTTCACTAATCTCGTAACAGAGGGAGGTGTAACTCTATGCTTAATATTATATTTACTTTTATTATTTCTATCATGGCAAGTGTATTTGCTTATTATATTTGCAAATGGTTAGATAGATTTTTTTAAAAAGTAACTAGTCTATAAAAAAAGACAGGATTCACGGTCCTGTCTTTTTCTCTATGCAAATTATATTTACTTTTTTTGCTTATACCCTAATTTTTAAACTAATACTTTCTTTTTTGTCAATTCTCTTATATCAAGTTATAAAATAAGGTCTAACTCTCACATAATTTTGAGATAATCTACTGGAAGAATTAATTTTTAGTTTTTGCTATACTTCTTATTCATTTTTTTAAAGTAAAAAAAATCAGATATTTAGTTTTTTTCTTTATTTATTATGCTCTACTCCGGAAAAATTTTTTTATCTTTTTTTATCTTGTAATTTTTTTCTTCTTCCGCTACTGACGCTGGATTAGCAGTTCTATAATCTAAAATACGACTTTTTATGACGAGAATTTTTCAACTTCTTTCATATCGAAAGTTAAACGATATCCCTCATCAGTATCATTAACAATTATTTTTAGAACCAATTTCATATTCCGCTAATACACATCCCCTGAATAATAGTAATGCTTTCTTTACGCCCTCTATTTTTCTTTAAAGATATCTTCCAAGCACCATTAGCTCTTTTTAACTAACTCCTCAGAATTTCCAAAAAGGAATAGTTCTGTCCTTATCACTTAATTTCAATATAAGATATTTCCCCATATTTTTTTCACCTCGCTTTCTTTTATTATTTATATTTGAAATTTAACTCTAAAGTTCTTTTTAGAGTTAACTCTAAATATATTTAAGAGTTAACTTCTTAAATATATTATACAGTGACATTTCATTTTTTTGTCAATAGTTATTATCACTTTTTTTAGTATACACAAAAAAAGAATGATATGTTTTTTACCTATATCATTCTTTATCTTTTTATCAATTTTTCTTATATCAAATTACAAACTCAACAGATTCTGCTATCATAATATAATTTTTTTCATAAAGTATAATTCTTTTTAAAAACAAAAAAAGGCTTTTAAATCAACATTTTCGTTAATCGCCCATTATACTTTTTTTGTTTTTAACCCCCTTATTAGTTAGTTGGGGTTAAGCGTGCCCTAAAGGCACTTCTACTGATACGTTATATTCTAAGATAATATCTAATTTTTTTGTCAATACTTTCAAAAAAATTAAGAGAAGTGTTTTTCTCTTTGCCATAAAAAAATTAAAAAAACACTCTATTTGCAAAAAAATAAAGGGCGTCTTAGAGGTTCGATGTAAATGTCAATATAAAAATGTACAAAAAGTGACAAAAATAAAAAAATGTACAATTATTCAAACTAACATGATTTTTTTAGTCGATAAGAATTACCTATAATAGGTACTACATGGGCATGATGAAGTAGCCTGTCAAGTATAGCTGAAGCTACTTTGTCATCACTAAATAATGTAGCCCATTCAGAAAAAGGAATATTAGATGTAGCTATTATGCTCTTCTTTTCATAACGTCGGTCTATTAGTTGGAATAATAACCGCTCATCACCTTTTTTTCTAAAGGCAAATAACCAATTTCATCTATTATCAGTAATCTATACTTTGAATAGTGTTTTTAATCGCTGTTCCAGCCTATTTTTCAGCTAGAGCGACTTTTTAAATTTGCTATTAAATCATGACATCTTATAAAGTATGTTGAATATCTAGAACTAGCCGCCAATCTTCCAATTGCTGTTGCTAAATGAGTCTTTCCAACACCACTATTGCCGATAAATATTAAATTTTTTTATTGTTTTTCTATAAAATTTAAACTAGCTAAGTTCCTTATTTCTAATTCATTTTATATCAGAATTGAATGAAAAAAATCAAAAATCGTCTAATGATCTATTATAAGGAAAAATTAGCTACTTTAATCATAGATTCTTTTTACATTTTGCTTTTTTTCACATCTACTTCATAATCTGTTAGTTTTAATATAATATCTATTACCGACATTGTTCTATTTTTGAGTTAACTCTATTATTTCATCTAGTCTGTGATTAAATTGCTTTTAAATTAAGATATTCTAAATTCTCTTTTAATCTAGTATAATTAGATCTCATTTGTTATCATTGAATCGTTCTCCTATTATCGCTAGATTTCTTTTTAGTTTGTTCTTTTTAATCTTTTTTTCATCTATATCATTCCAAGTGTGTTTAACCAATTTCTCATAATGAGCTTCTTTATAATTTAATTTTTTTCTCACTTATTAAATGACTTACCACCAATTTCATGTTATCATATAGGTATAAATAATTATCCTCTACTTGTAGATTTAGTTTCTTACCTATATATTCAATTGGTACTGAATATTGATTAGACTTGTAAGAAATCATTGCTTGTTTATTTACTTTTTACTTGTAGGGTTGTTATTTTTATATCGATTCCTTATTCTCTCATGTGGTAATGGTAGTAAGGAATCTTTTTCTTTTTGTAAACTTATTATTGGAACTTCTCTTGTTGTTTGGTGCACTTGTAGATTCCATCTCATCATTATTTTATTCACTAATTCTACTAATTCTGTATAATCTAACTTACCATTATAAGCGTATATTTCATCTAGTAATTTTACTATATTTTCTACTTTACCTTTTTGTTTGAGGTCTGTACGCTACACATGGTTTCAATTCAAATCCAATCTCTTTTGCATATTCTTGAAACTTTATATTAATTACTCCGGATGTCTTAACAGTTCGCGCTTTATCCATTGTAGTTTTCATATTATCACATACAATTACTTTTTGGAACTCCTTCAATATGTTCTAAGCATTCAGTTATACATGAAATTAAGACATCTTGACTTCTTGAAAGTGTTACATGAAATATTTTTATATCTTGAGTATGATAAAACCATACAAAAATACATTTAAAGATAATTTTTTTCTCCATATTTAGTTGTGAATTTCACATCTTCTTTCCAATCTATTTGGGCTTGTTCTCCAGGTATGGTTTCTACTCTGAGTATAGCTTTAGAATTCTTATGTGATTTGTTTTTTTAAAGTACTCATTGTATTTTTGAATTCTTTAATAAATAGGCTCTAAAATGTGGAATAGCTGATATTTAATTCTGTTTGGTCTACCAAATATTGCCAAAGTATTCTTTTTGGATTTGAATATTTGTATAGATTCTTCTCGTAATAATTTATCTAATAGATCAGTGTATTCATCAATTTTTTTGATGGCTTATTTCTTGTTTGTTTTGTTTTTTTCCTTGGTAATAATGTCTTTTTATTGTTCGTCTATCTTTCTTTAAAACTCTAGCTAATTCACTAAAGTTAGGTTTCAAGTTAAACACCTCCATTTGTTTTTTTAGATTTTTCTAAATCTGATAGTTGAGTTATTTTTTTATATTTTTTTGTTTATTTTTTTAGGTTCAAGTACATATATTTCTCTTTCTTTTTTTATATGCACTATTATAACCTATTTGTACATTTTTATTTTATCAAAACTGTACATTCTTATTTTATCATTTTCACTACCAAGAAACAGTTTAAGTCGAGGACAAAGACTTTAGCCAATCATTTAATCCAATCCTTTGTTCCGGAAGAAGTGAGCTTTGAAGAAGCACATCAAGTGGGAATCGAACTTTGTGAAAAAGATTTTTAGAGGGCAAATATGAATATGTCTTAGCAACGCATATCGACAAAGACCATATCCACAATCACATAATTTTTAACACCATAGATGTTGATGAAGGCAAAGTTTACCATTCCTACTATGGCTCATATATGAATATTCGAAATCAGAGTGACAGGTTGTGCAAGGAACATAATTTATCGGTAATAGATGTTGAAACGCAAAAAGGAAATCAACGAGATTAAGCGAAGAAAGTTCGTGAATTGGTATGACTGGAATGAAGATAAAAAAAGGTAAAAAGTTATAAATCAAGACTTCAATTTGATATGGATAGAGTAATTCAAAAAAAGCAATAAATTGGGAACATTTTTCTTAAAATAATGGAACAATATGGATATGAAATTAAGTTTGGAAAGTATATTGCTTTCAAACAGAAAAAAATCATCAGAGATTTACCAGAGCGAAAAACTATAGGTGATAATTACACAGAAGAAAAAAATCAAAGAAAGAATCCGAAATAAAGATAAAGAAATAGGAGAATTTGTTGATAAAAACCAAATATGGAAATCAGGATTGGGTAGTTCATACCAACATGCAAGTAGCATCCAAAATTCTGTTAAAAAAATAAGAGATAAAGGCTTTAACTCTATGGAAGCATTGGAAAAAAAGGAATTCAAAAAAATATTATTTCAAAAAAATGAATTGGAACAAGAATTTGATAAACTTTTATGGGAACAAAAAGAGGATAAAGGAAGTGGTTAAGCATATTCAAATCTGTATCAGCAAAAGAGAGCATTATCAGGGTTATCACAAATATCCGAATGATAAAATTTATATGATGATGAACCGAAAAGATATAGAAGTCTATCAGAAATCCTATGAGGAAATAGATATTTTTTTCTTAAGCAATTTCCGCATTTGAAAGATACTGTATTAGAAGGATTGAAGAAAAAAATCAGGTAAAAAAATCTTTTTAGGAAATTAAACGAGCATTCTAAAGAATTACAAGCTAAACAAGAGGAGATAATCAAGAAACATAATTCATTATTAAAAACAGTATGATGAATTGCAGCATCTGAAAGTTAATATGAATGAGTATCTTGGTAGGGATAAAAACAGAGAAAAAAAGGAATCAGTTATTGATAATATTGAAAAAAATATAAAATTGAAGAACATGCAAAAATCAATTAATAAAAAAAGAGAAATTTAAGGGAAGTAGAAAGGTAATTTATGTAGTTGTGTACAGTGAGTTTTAACATGCTACTTATCACTGTTTCGTTCGAAAAAAAAGGAATAAAATACTATAAAAAGTTATATTTTTTTATGTTATAATAAAAAAATGATATGATATTAAGATGGATAAGACTGGAGGATAATCATGTCAAAACTAAGCTATAAAAAAATTATTTAAAAAAATTGATAGATATAGAAATGAAAAAAATACTGAGCTTATGGATAAAGCAAAGGTGAATAAAAAGTACATTTTATAAAAATAAAAAAATAGTGAAAATGTTACTACTGATGTTTTGCTAAGAATATGCAATGTATTGGAATATGATATTTCAGAGATTGTAGAATTGTGTTAATGATTCTTCGGAGGAAATATAAGATGAATTTAGTTAGCTTGTTTTTCGGGGGCTGGAGGATTAGACTTAGGTTTTGAAAGAGCAGAGTTTAATATAGTAGTAGCAAACGAATATGATAAAAACGATTTGGGAAACATATGAAAAAAATCATAAAAACGAAACTTATAAAAAGGAGATATTTGTGGTATTCCTTCAGATATATTTCCTAAAATGTGATGGTATTATAGGTGGACCACCATGTCAATCATGGAGTGAGGCTGGTTCGTTAAAAAGGAATAGAAGATCCTCGTGGACAATTATTTTTATCAATATATACGTATTTTTAAAGGATAAACAGCCCAAATTTTTTTCCTTGCTGAAAAATGTTAAAGGAATGATGGCTAAAAGGCATAATGATGCTGTTGAGAATATAGTTTCTCAATTTGAAGAAGCAGGATATGATGTCTTTATTCATTTGTTGAATGCAAGTGACTATGGTGTTCCACAAGATAGAAAAAAAGAGTTTTTTTATGTAGGTTTTAGAAAGGATTTAAAGGTTAAATTTGAATCACCAAAACCTTATGAAACTAAATTAACTTTTTAAAGATACAATTTTTTTGATTTGAAAGATTCTGCAATACCAGCATTAGAAAAAAATAAAACTAATGGAGATAATTGCAAAGTCTTGAATCATGAGTACTTCATTGGTGCATACTCACCTATTTTTTTATGAGTAGAAATAGAGTTAGACAATGGGATGAACAGGCATTTACAGTTCAAGCTTCAGGAAGGCAATGTCAGCTACATCCTCAGGCACCAGTAATGCCTAAAGTAGAAAAAAACAAAAATATATTTGAACCAGGAAAAGAAGCACTTTATAGAAGACTAACGGTGCGAGAATGTGCAAGGATTCAAGGGTTCCCGGACGATTTTAAATTTTACTATACGAATCTAAATGATGCTTATAAAATGATCGGCAATGCTGTACCAGTAAATCTTGCGTATGAAATGGCTAAAGCAATTGTATCTGCTTTAGATAATTCAAGTGCAAATAGTAACCTATTAAAAAAACTGGGACAGATAATTAATTGGAGGTTAGTCATGAGCAATAAAAAGTAATAATCAAGGAAGTGCATATGAATTTTCATACTTAATTACATTATTTGAAGAAATATCTAAAATAAGACCGGCAAAGATAGAAAAAAATAGTAGTTACTTTGCGGCAGAAAGAGCGTGGAATACTTTAACTGACTCTGAAAAAAACAATATATAAAGTTAGTGCCTTGGCAGGAGTTAACACTATATTTGACCTTGAACCTTTGATTTTAGATGATGGGGATGATGAGCTTGAACTAAAAATTCAATCGGATGATAAAGGTAAGGAAGGCGATGTAAGAGATGTCTTGATTATCAGACGAGGGATTGAATGGGAAATAGGTTTAAGTGTTAAGCATAATCATTTTGCTGTTAAGCATAGTAGGCTGTCAAAGAATTTAGATTTTGGTAGAAAATGGTATAAGGTAGATTGTTCCGAACAATATTGGGAAGATATTAAGCCTATATTTGAATATCTTGATGTTGAGAAACAAAAAGGGCTCTAAGTGGAGCGATTTACCTAATAAAGAAAAATGATGTATATATTCCATTGTTAAATGCTTTCAAAGGTGAATTGGAAAGACAAAAATCATTTGTTTGGAAAAAGATATACCAAAACTTATGGTGGAGTACTTACTTGGAGAATTTGATTTTTATAAAGTTATTGGAATTGATAGTAAACGAACAACTCAAATTCAAAGTTACAATTTAAGAGGCACTTTAAATAAGCAGGGGAATAAGAAAAAGAGAAGCATTGAATTACCAATATCAACACTTCCAACACGAATTGTAAGTTTAGAATATAAACCAGGGAGTAAAAAAACACCTTGGAATTATATCTTAATGGTGGTTGGCAATTTAGTTTCAGAATTCATAATACTTCGACTAAGGTTGAATCAAGTTTAAAGTTTGATATACAAATCATAGGTATGCCTGCAACTATTATATCGATAGATTGTAGATGGAAGTAGGAGCTTATTATGAAAGATATTATTGGAGAATTAAATAAATACCCGGAGGGATATTGGGATTTTAAAGGGAAAAATTAAAACAGGAATACATAATATAGGAAAGTATCCTGCTACAATGGTTCCGGATATGCAATATGAGTTATTGAATATAATTGTAAAACAAATTAAAGATAATAATATTAAATTATTAGACCCATTTTTGTGGTTCAGGAACCACTTTAGTAATTGCACAAGATTTAGGGATTGATTCAACAGGCATAGATATCAATCCTTATGCAACTTTATTATCATATGTAAAAAAACGAATGTATATAATCGTGAGAAGATGTTATCTGCAATTGCTAAAATAGAAAAATAATTTAAATCAAGAGCAAAAATTTTTAAAGAGCATTACTTTTTATAACATAGAAAAGTGGTTTAGAAAAAGACATAATTCAGTCATTGAGTAAAAATTAGACAATGTATCATTGTTGAGGAAGATGTAAGTATTAGAAAGTTTTTTTGGATTTGTTTATCAGAAACAATATTTAAATTTAGTAATGACAGAACAAGTACTTTTTAAATTGCATATTTTACCTGAAGAAAAAAAATAAATCTTATACAGGATGATTGTATTGGATTTTTTTATTGGTAAAGTTAAAGAAAATGCTAGTTTATTAAATTATGAAGAAAAAAACAGAGTGAAAATTATTTATGGTGATTGTTGTGAAGTTATGCAACATAAGTTAAATGAGAAGTTTAAAATCATCTGCACATCTCCTCCATATGGTGATAATTCTACAACGGTCACATATGGTCAAGCCTCAATTTTATCCCTGAAATGGATTGATAATAAAGATTTGTCGTGTGAACCATCTGTTTTTAGAAACATATTCTACAATAGATAAAAATTAGTATTGGTGGAGAAAAAAAGGGAAGCTTGTAATACAAAGGACATACAATTACTTAATGAATATTTAAATGAAATATCTGTAGATAAGAGGGGTAAAGTAATTAATTTTTTTGAAGATTATTATATTGCATTGAAATCCATGGAAAGTTGCTTAGCAAAAGATGGATATTTAATAATGACAGTAGGGAATCGAAGCGTAGATGCAATTATGCAACCGTTAGATAATATAACGATAGAAATAGCGGATAAATTGGGATTACAAATGGTTTCTAAATTTAATAGAAATATATTATATAAAAAAACACCACTTACACTTTCTCCGGCAAAAAAATGAAAAAAATCATAAAATCCATATCCGAAGAAACAATTTTAATATTCACAAAGTAGGAGGCAATAATGAGATTATCAGTATCCGGGAAAAATAATTAAGGAAATTTCAGAAAAGATTCCGAGTACGACTTATGCAATAGTTGAATTGATAAAAAAAATTCATATGAAGCAATGGCTAGCAATGTGGAAATTAATGTCTACGATAATATGCTTGAAATTCTCGATGATGGAGAAGGAATGGATTTAGATGATATTCATGCATTGCTTATTGTTAGTCATAGTAATAAAAGAATACGGGGTAGTTAAAAAAATGGTAGAATAATTTCAGGTGAAAAAGGGACTGGGATTTTTTTCTGTCTTTAAATTTGGAAGTAAGATTACCGTACAAACTTCAAAAACAGAAGTATGATTATAATTTTTTTCTATAGACATGAATAAAATTGAGTGTTTAAAAAGATATTCATGATTCTAATGTTGATATTGCTAAAAAGTCCAAGTATTGATTTAAAAAAAACATGGTACAAAAAGTAACTATAGAAAATTTAAATTCAGAAACTATAGAACTTTTTAGAAAAAAATATTAAATAATTCATCAGATTTTTTTGAAATTACAAAATTCTATAATTGATAAAAAAACTTTAAAAATTAAAATTAATAAATTATACAAAAACGCAGAAGAAATACAATCAGATATTAGTAACTCACTAGTTAAGGATAAAATCATTGCAAAAAGCATGTTTTTGAAAGCAAAACACACAGAGTAAATGACACGTTTTATTATAGAATTTGTATAAATGATTTATGGTATGATATTGATATTGATGAGAAATATAATCATTTATTAGCTAATAATGATTTTTGAAATGAAATTTGAGATAGATTATTTTTAAATTTAATAGTGGCGAATTAAAGAAAGTTTCTGATTATTATAAAGATCAAAAATTGAAAAAAAATTACGCCCTTAGTCTATTTTTAATAATGTATATTTTTAGTAATGACTTATATGATGTTGAAATCAATGCATCTAGTAGCTCAAAAAGTAATACGGCAACAAGTTGGCATTATTAATATTTTCTTAATGAAAAAAAGGTATTTTTAGATTTTTAATTCAGACAGAACTATGTTAATAGAATCTAAAAATCAACTTTTTATTACAAGAGTTGCTGAATTTTTATATCTTCTTCTTCTCAAATTAAGATAAAAAGAGATTGAAGATTTGGAAAAAAACAGCAGAAACCTAAGAATAGAACAGTTAAAAATGATTAAAGATGACTCATTAAAAAGATAATGGAATTGATGATTCTAATATTGAAAAAAATATTATCAAGATAAACTTGAAGAAACATTTGATTCAATGAAACTTGGTAACTGGAAAATTGTGCATAATAACGGAGATGTAACGAATATAAGTGTTATAGATTACCCGGATGCAAAAAAATGCGTTTTCTATTAAGTGAATTAGAGATTGCCAAGGAGTACAAATTAGACGAGATTTTAGAAGCTACAGATTGTAAAGGAACTCAACAAATAAAACCACAACATATAGATATTCAGCCAGCAAAGAATATTTCTTTTGATTCAAAAAAATGAGAAACTTATTGTAATGAGTCCATCAGATATTGTCTTTAAAAATTAAATTTATTGATAAAATATCGAGTAAAGAATTTGATTTTAATCAAACAATTCCTTGTGTTAAAAAAACAGTTGATATAAAGACTAATAAAACAGGATTTATACATCCCTTTATTTCGTTAAATAAAACTGCTGTATTGGATAATGACTTAGTAAATTTTATAAATGAATTTAATAAAGTTTATGATAATGATAGCTGTAAACTGTTGAGAGTAGCATCTGTAAGAACATTATTAGAAGTAATCTGTTGTGAAATTTTTGGATTTACTTAAAGAAAAACAAGAGTGAATATTTGAAAGAAAAATTTTTAAAAAGATATTCTCTGAAGATAGCATTAAGAATAATTTATTTTTCTAAAGTAACGGATTATAGAGATAAGAGAGCGGTAACTAGCATATATGATACAAATAAGCAGAGTTTAATAACAGGTGCCTTTTGTAGATAAATATAACTATTCAACTCATGGATTGACCCGTATTGTTAATGAGGAATTTTTATAAAGGAGATCAACCGATATTTAATTTACTTTACTCTTACTTATTGTTTGTAGCTCAAGATAAGATGTAATTATTTTTATCTATCTGTGCTTGCAATATGCTTGCAAAAAAAATCGGATAAACAGAAATAAACTGGGTAATAAGGCTAGACCTGATAACAAAAAAATATTGATTTTTATGCTATTTACACAAAAAGGATGTCAATGGACATATCGAGTGGGAATAATGCGGTGTACATTTAAATTATTAGGAGTTTAACGACAACATAATTCTTAGGTACAGCGTATGCAACAAGAATTTAATCTTAACGAACAGAGTGAGGAAAAAAATTATTAGTTCTAACTGCTATTACAAATATAATTTGAATGGAAAAATCCTAATTTAACTGCATTTTTAAGTTGTTATAAATGTTGCAAATCTTTCTAACTCAATTAGGTTCCCCAATAAAAAAAGAATATTAATAATTTGATAAGACAGTTTGTACCATATGGCACGACTATAGATGATTATAATAAACAATACGTTGATAACACAGTAGATAGAATTAGATAATACCAATAGAAAAAAATACTAGATTATCATACGACAAATGAAACCTTTGAAAAAGAAATTAGAGTGATATAAAAAAACAATCAGATAGGTAAAGTTTAGAAAATCCTCTATCGTTTGGTAAGAAACTCTTCGTTTAAATCCTTGACAAAGATGTTTGTTTTTTTCTGCTTGCCTATTGATCTGATTTATTTCCCAAAAAAATGGGAGAAAAAAATATTATTGAATCTATAAGATTTTTTTACTACAAAATTTTTCTATCTAATTTGATATCGACATTTACCATCAAATAATTATTCATTAAGTTTAAAAAAAGATGTGAGGAAAGAATAATGAAAGTTCATTTTTTATACTACATGAGAGTTTTTGAAGTACCAGGTGCTTATCTAACTTGGGCTCAATCAAGAGGTCATGATATTGAAATAACAAAAGTTTACAAGGGGGAAGCCATACCAAAAACAGTTTCTGAAATTGATTTTCTCATCATCATGGGAGGTCCTCAATCTCCCGATGAAGATAAAGAACATTTCCCTTATTATCATCCAAAAGAAGAAATTCGGTTCATTCAACAAGCAATAGAAGAAGACAAGTATATTGTAGGTGTATGTTTAGGGGCACAACTACTATCTGTCGCTTACGGAGGCAAATATGATCATAGTCCTGAGAGAGAAATAGGTGTGTTCCCCATTAAGATGACTGGTCAAGGGCTAGCAGATGAACACCTCAAATATTTTGGTTCTGAAATTTTGGTTGGTCATTGGCATGGTGATATGCCAGGTCTTACAGAAGAAGCCGTAGTTCTCGCGAGAAGCCAAGGTTGTCCACGACAGATTATTCGCTTTAGCCCTAAACATTACGCTTTCCAAGTACATTTAGAGTTTGATACAGAAGCGATTGATTTATTAATTGCTGCTGATGGCGAAGAAAAATTGAGAGAACAGAATAAAATATTACCTTTTGTTCAATCACCTGAAGAATTGCGTAGTAACGATTATTCTGAAATGAATGCAAAATTGCATAATTTTTTAGATTCTCTTACAAACTAGAATTACAGAAAAACGAGATATTTTAGCTTATACTAGTTTTTTTACGAAATATAAAAACTAAAAAAATTTGTTTTTATACTGAGACTCTCCAGATGCGCTATCTTATGAGAAAAGTTTCATTATAAAAATTTCCCTCACAAGATATCACACCTGGTCATAGTATAAAAACAAATTTCACTTGAATTTTTTTTATTTATTTTTCGTATTTTTAATGTCTATTTACTTGACTATAGCTAAAAAAATGCACATTCTTATTCTATTATTTTTTTATATGAATTACTTATTCTTCCCAAATAACCTTTGAAAAAAACAACTTTCTCCTCTGTATCTTCAGATTTTTTTCTTCTTCAACAATATTTTTCTTGCTTATCATCTGATTTTTAGTGGAACATTTATCCATTCATGAAAAGAATCTTGGAAAATTTCAACAAATAGATCTGCATTTGTTTTACTTGAACTCAACACCTTATTTTTCTAATGCCTCTGAATAAACTTTTTGACGGTTTAGTATTATCCACTCCATACCTAGAACTTTGGAAATTATGATCAAGCTCACTCATCTTAATCATATAAATATTTCTCTCCCTCGTTCTCCTTTAACTTCTTTAAATCATTCTGTAGAACCTATATACAGTTTTCACCACATCAACATATTATTTTTTTCGTAACATCATCTACACGTGAAAGTGGGAAAAAGTCAGGTAATTCAATTTCTGCAATTTCAAAAATATTCTTTAAATATTTCACGAGTATAGTATAAGAAATCTAATTTATTTCCACTATAATGTTTCCAATTCAAATCATCTTTCATAAGTTTTTCTAGAAAATCTAAAAAAACAAAATCTCTAAACAATCCTGAATTAATCTTCTCGTAAACTTATATATATATATATATATATATCTGTCGTTTCTACTCATTTTTTGCGAATCAAATTTACGATCATTTAATAAATAATATATTCTTCTACTAAGAGCCTCTGATTTAGAACCAATTGCTTGTACAAATAAATGCAGGAGTTAAATGTATTTGATTTTTCCGCTTGGTTAGAAATATCTTTAATCAAATCTTCACCTTTTTCCATTAAAGAAATCACTAGGAAGCTCATCAACAAATAAAGGTGCAACATTATCCTCATTAAACATCCAATAACGGATTTGTTACCGCGTTGCAGAATCTTTTTCTCGTATCATTATCCACCAACTTATTATACGTTGGAATTTTTATTATCCGTCGTCATTCCTTTTTTTAATATTCTATCACTCTATATTTTCTTTTCTACGCAGTCTTAACTTCAGCAACATAGTATTTAGATTTACTGTGCCCACCTGAATAATTCTTATTATTCAATTTCAATGTTATAGTTGATATTTTAGTCTTCGTCATAACGTCTAATACATCAATCTTTATGCTATCCCCTTCTGTTTTCCAGTTTTCTTTTTTATCTAATTCCTGTGGATAATTATGTCCTCTTTCTGCAGATACGAATACAAACACGTTATCTTCTTTGTAGTAGTGTATCTCGCTATCTTTAGGGAATGTACTAGCATTTGATGATTTCCCATCATGCTCACTTAATGCAGGATTTTAAATTAAATCTAATACCTATTGTTTAGAATATGTTTTATTAGAAAATTCATTAACTACATCAACAAAATCCTGGACTGAAACCTTCGCCAGCGGTACTCCTTCTTGTGACTTGAATTTTGTAGATTTATCTTGAGTAATCCAAGCTAGTAAGTTAGTTTGTTCATTTAATCTTTTTAGATCATTACCTGATATAGCTACTAAATGCGCTAATTTTTCAGCCACTGCTAAATCATGTTTTATCTCTGCATTTTCTTTTGATTTAGAACCATTATTATTTTTTTGCTATCATTTTATTCTGATTTATTTTTTTGTTCTGAAGATTTTTTACTTTCATTTCCAGCACAACCTGTTAGAACTAATGCTCCCACTGCCAGTAAAATTAATAACTTCTTATTCATATATCTATCTCCTTTTATTTACTTATCTATATTGTACCATATTTTTTTAACAAAAAAGTAGTCTTTGAAACTCAGACATTTCAAAGACTACATTAAATCTCTTATATTATCTTAAACCTTTATCGTATGGAATACCAAGTGCTTCTGGAGTAGCAGTTTTCTTAGAAAATACGATAAGTGCAATGATTGTAGCTACGAATGGGAACATATTCCAGAACGATACAGGAATAGGTAAATCCGGTGCTAAGATAGAAACTTTCTCAGCGAATACCTTAGTTCCTCCGAAGAATAACGAAGCTAACGTAATTGTGATTGGGTTATATTTACCAAAGATTAAAGCTGCTAATGCTAAATATCCGAATCCGTAGACTGTAATAGCTGCGTTAAATCCTTGTGAGAATGTAGTAGCAATGATAGCTCCTGCTAGACCTGCTAAACAGCCTGAAATAAACACCCCAATATAACGATATTTAAATACGTTTAATCCAAGTGAATCACTCGCCTGAGGATTTTCCCCTACAGAACGTAAACGTAAACCAAATGGACGTTTATAGATTACATAATATGTTACAGCCACCAATACTATAGCAATTAATACCGTTGGGTAAACAGTGAATTTACCAAATACAGTATATCTAGGGAAACCACTTGCTAATAACAATTCATATGTACCATTGAAGTGATTAACTAAGAATAATGCGATAGCCGGCGTAATTAAGTTAATCGCTGTACCTGAGATAACCTGATCAGCTTTTAAGTTAATACTGATAAATGCGTGGATTAATGACATTAACCCACCAGCAAGTGTTGCAACAACTAAACAAATTACTAATTGGAATAATGTTGGAGACCCATCAAACACTGATAATGCTAATAGTGATGCTATGAATGATCCAAAGATTACGAAACCATCAAGGGCAATGTTAACAACCCCACTTTTTTCTGAATAGAAACCACCGATGGCAGCTATAAGAATTGGTGCAGTATATTGTAACATTGAGTCTAATAGTGATAATACTGTATCCATCTATTTATCTCCTTTCTGTTTCTTACTACTAAATAATTTATCAAGCAACTTGTTATCAAAGATAGCTTTAGCTGCAACGAATAATACGATTAATCCGATTAAAATATTCGCTATATCTTTTGGAATACCGATGAATGATAATTGAGGAGTTAATACTCCTAGGAATCCGAATAATAATGCTCCTAATAATGATCCAACAGCTGTATTAGCTCCGATTAAAGCAACCACGATTCCCATATATCCAAATCCTTGGAATGTTGAACCTGCTACTACTTGTCCTACAGGTCCCATGTTATAAAGAGCACCCCCTAGACCAGCAAAAGCTCCTGAAATAGCCATAGAAAGAATAGTATTTCTGTTAACTTTCATACCTACGAATTTTGATGCACTAGGATTAAATCCTACAGAACGTAATTCATATCCAAATACTGTTTTTTCCATAACAATATAGAAAATGATAACACTAAAAAAATAGCTAAGAATAAATCAGTTCCTAAACGATAGTTGTTGAAAATACCTTCAACTAAACTATTTTTGTAAGTACCCTGTTCCATCAGCTGAAACGATAGGTTTAGAAATAATATCGTTAGTTCCTTTAATATATTTTTGGTACAGCAAACTGTACAAAAATATAATGCAGTGTAGTTTAACATGATTGTTACTACTACTTCACTAATATTAAATCTAGCTTTTAAGTAACCTGCAATAGCTGCCCAAAGACCACCTACTACAATCCCAACTAATATACTAGTAATTAATACTAAATAGAAGTTCATACCTTCCATTTTAATTGCAACAAGTCCAGCAAAAAGTCCACCCATAATAAATTGACCTTCTGCACCAATATTGAATAAACCTGTTCTAAATGCGAATGCAACAGACAATCCAGTACAAATAAGTGGAATTGTTGATACAAAAATTTCAGCTATACTGTTTGAATCTGAGAAAATATCTCCAATTACTCCAAACACATCTCCCGGTGCTGCCCCTATCGCTGAAATAAGAATTGCTCCAATAATAAATGAAGCTAATATCGGTAGCACCGCATTAGTTAAAACTTTCTTTAACATACGTTCTCCTCTCTACTTCTTAACCCCTGCCATAAGCAGACCAAGTTGTTCTTTTGTAACATTTTCATCATTATCAACAACATCAATAATATTACCGTTGTGAATAACTGCAATTCTATCAGATAATGTTAAAATTTCATCTAAATCAAATGAAATTAATAGTACCCCGTTGCCTTTATCACGATAATCGATTAACATTTTGTGAATACCATTAATAGCCCCAACATCAAGACCACGAGTAGGTTGAGTTGTTACCAATAACTTCGGATCTAATTCTAAAGCACGCCCGATGATAAGTTTTTGTTGGTTACCACCACTCATACTACGTGCAGAGATTGTCTCATCTCCCGCTTTACGGACATCATATTTTTCACAAATTTCTTTTGCAAATTTTGAGATAATATTTTTCTTCAAGAATCCACGTTTAGAGAATTTTTCTGTATAATAATTTTTCTAAAAACTGAATTTTTCTTCAATGCTAAAAATCTAATACAAGACCATCTTTATGTCTGTCTTCTGCAATAATTTCAAGACCTAACTCTTTACGTTTTGCTGTTGATAACGAGTTGATTTCTTTTCCATCAAAAATAATTTTTCCTTTTGTTTCTTTAAGTAAAGCATTTAGTACTTCCACAAATTGTTGTTGACCATTTCCATCAACACCCGCGATACCTAAGATTTCACGTTCGCGTACATTCAAGTTGAAATCGTGAAGAATATCTTTTTTCTCTGCAGTATCAGCATATACTCCTGAAACTTCTAAGATATTTTTCTTACCATCTCTTGAACGCTCATATTTAATTATCTCTAAGTCTTTACCAATCATAAGACTAGCTAGTTTTTCTTTTGTTGTTTCTGCTATTTTTACAGTTCCGTAATACTCACCACGACGAATAATACTACAACGGTTTGCAACAGCCATAATTTCATTAAGTTTGTGAGTAATTAATAAAATAGTTTTTCCTTCTGCTTGAAGATTTTTAAGAATAGCTAAGAATTCTTTAATCTCGGCAGGAGTTAAAACTGCAGTAGGTTCATCAAAAATTAAAATGTTAGCATCTCTATATAACATTTTTAAAATTTCAACCCTTTGTTGCATCCCTACACTTATATCCCCAACTAGTGCTTTAGGATCCACTTCTAATCCATATTTCACTGATAAATCCTTAATCTTTTCGGCAGCACTATCTAAATCAATTTTTTTCCACCTTTTACTTCTTCCATTCCAAGAATAATATTTTCTGCAACAGTAAAATTCTTAATAAGTTTAAAGTGCTGATGCACCATACCTATCCCCAATTTATTAGCATGCTTAGGATCTTTTATATCAACTTCCGTACCATTCAACTTAATAACACCGGCTTCTTGATGGTACATACCAAAAAGAACCGACATCAACGTAGATTTTCCAGCACCATTTTCACCAAGCAAAGCATGAATTTCATTGTTCTTTACTTGAATAGTGATATCTTTATTTGCGTAGAAGTCGCCAAACTTTTTTTAGTTATGTTTAGCATTTCTATAGCGTACATATCTTTACCTCTCTTTTATAAATTCTTACATATATATATTATAATATATTTCATCAAAAGTAGTATAGCTTTTTTTAGGTATTTTTTTATATATATTTAACATTATTTTTTTAGCACCGTAAATTTATTAATAGCTGTAGTGTATTCGTTTTTATATTTTTTTGTAATATCATAATATTTCTAACATCTAAATAATAATAAATCAGAATATAAATTTTTTTAATACTAATACCAAAATATAAAAAAATGTTTATAAAAAAATAAAGACCTAGTTCTCACTGAGGCTTTTATACATAAACTTTTAAAATTAAAGTTCTCCGTCGATATTAGCTTTATCAGCTACACCAGCTGCATCAGCTGCAACTGTTGCTTTACCAGATTTTAGATTCTCAACAGCTGTTTTAACTTTTGCTTTGATATCATCGCTTAAGTTAGGATTTTTCTGATGGAAGTCCAACACCATCTTCTTTGATTGTGAAGACTTTAGCTTTTCCACCTTCAAATTTATTAGCTTTGATAGCGTCTAAGATGCTAGCTACTGCTACGTCGATACGTTTAACAGCTGAAGTTAAAACAACAGATTTTTCTACATCTTTACCATCTTTATCTTTAGCTTTGAATACACCTTCAGAATATTGGTCTTTATCTACACCAACGATCCAGTGTTTAATTTCTCCGCTTTCTTTAAGATCTTTAGTAGCTCTTTCTTGAGCTTCTTTAATAGATCCACTTCCAGTACCACCAGCTGCTACGAAGATTACGTCAGCTCCAGCATCAAACATAGTTGCTGCTAAAGTTTTACCTTTGTTTGTATCATTGAATGATCCACTGTAGTTGTATACTACTTTGATGTCTTTTTTTAGCTGCTTTTGCACCTTGAACGAATCCAACACCAAATTTAACTACTGCTGGGATTTTAGCTCCACCGATGAATCCAACTTTACCAGTTTTTGATTGTAAAGCTGCTGCATATCCAGCTAGGTATCCAGCTTCGTGTTCTGAGAATGTTACAGAAGCAACATTTTTATTTTGAACTACACCATCGATGAAAATGAATTTTTTTATCTGCAAATGAATCTGCAACTTTTGGTAATTCTTTTTCAAAGTAGAAACCAGCTAATGAAATAACATCAGAAGCTTTTGCTGCGTTTTGTAAGTTTGCTGCAATATCACTTTGGTTTTTAGTTTCGATTGGATTTAGTGCTTTACCACCATTTTTTTCTGCCCAAGCTTTTACTGTTTCAACGTTACTTTGGTTGAAGCTTTTATCTTTTGCACCACCTTCATCAGTTACAACACCGATTTTTTTAATCCGAGTTGTTAGAAGATGAATTTCCGTTAGATGATTTAGAAGAACATCCAACAATAATTAATGCTGCTGATAAAACAACTGCGATTAATGAAAAATATCTTTTTCATAAATAAAAAGTCTCCTTTGTTTGTTTTTTTGTATATTGTTTATATCTAAATAATACCACACTATCTTGAAAAACATCAACAATTTATTTATTAAATGTTAAGATTTTTTTATAACGTTCGGTTTTTAGATTATAAAACTACATTGAATTCAAATTTATAAAAACTTATTTTTCTTATTATACGATTATTTTTGTATAGTCACCTTAATAAAGTAAAAGCATTTTTCAAAACATTTGTATCGCTTTCATATTTTTACTGGTTTTTTTAATCTGAAAAAAATTACTACACATTAATGTTTGATGCAAACTATTACTGTAAACTTATTTTTTTATTAAGAATGAAGGTTTTTCAAATATTCCATTAATGTATTATAAAACAACTTAATTAAAAGCAACTTAATATCAAGAGACATTATCACTATATATACAAAAAAATATTTTTTTATCATTTTCAAAATTTATTATCTTTAGTTTTAAAATTAAAAAAAGCGACCCTATTTTTTTAATTTCACAGAAATTAATTTTTTTATAGAGTCGCCTACAATGTATCTTAACAAATACTCGTTTTTCTACACTTGAAGAACAATGATTATTTTTAAATATTACAAATTTATATCTTATAATTCACCTTCTATATTAGTAGCTGAACCTTTTTGCTTTTTAATTCATCTCCAGTAGCTACTACTTGAACTTTTCCTGATTTTAGCTCTTCAATAGCACTAGCGATTTTCGTTTTAATTTCATCACTTAAGTTAGGATTTTCTTTTGGAATACCTACTCCATTTTCTTTAATACCAAAGACATGTTCACCTTTTTGTAAATTTGCCTTCTTTGATTTCATTTAATATTTTTAGTAACCGCTACTTCAATATTTTTTTAACAGCTGATGTTAAGACTGCAGATTTTTGGTATTCTTTTCCATCTTTATCTTTTCCTTTAAAAAAATACCTTCTTCATATTGATCTTTATCTACACCTACAACCCAGTGTTTAATCTCTCCACTTTTAGACATATCGATTATACCGCGTTCTTTAGCTTCTGCGATTACACCATTACCAGTATTACCTGCAGCAACAAAAATTACATCTGCACCTGAGTCATACATAGTAGCCGCTAATGTTTTCCCTTTATTCGTATCAGAGAATGTACCACTATAGTTATACATCACTTTAATATCACTTTTTGCTGCTTTAGCACCTTGAACAAATCCAATACCGAATCTTTCTACCGGTGGAATTTTAGTTCCTCCAATATAACCAACTTTTCCTGTTTTAGATTGTAAAGCTGCAATGTATCCAGCTAAATAACCAGCTTCTTGTTCTTTAAAGATTAATGAAGCAATATTTGGTGCATCAACAAAAGTATCAACATACATAAATTTTTTGTCTTTATATTGCTCAGCTACTTTAGGAATTTCTTTTTCAAATTCATAACCAGCTAAAGAAATAATATCAGACACTTTTGCAGCGTTTTGTAAATTAGAAGTTAAATCTGATTGAGTTTTAGTTTCTAATACAACTGGATCTTTTGCTCCGTTAGCCTTTGTCCAAGCTTGAATTGCTTCAACGTTAGCTTGGTTAAAACTTTTATCTTTTGCTCCTCCTTCACCAGTTACAACACCAATCTTATAAGAACCTTTCCCATCAGATTTTGTGTCGTTCTTAGCATTTTTTGAAGAACAACCAACAACAATTAATGATAATGCAACTAAAATTACAAAAATAGTACGTAATTTCTTCATAATATCCTCCTAAAATTATATGTACTAAGTACATAATATCACATTTCAAAACTCTTTTTCAAAAAAATTTATATATTTCTTACAATTTAAAATTAATATTTAATATACTTTAATATAATCTTTCATAAATAAATATAAATTTATACTAATATATATGTATAAATTAACTTACGCATTGTTATTTTATACATAGTTTCCTAAATTTTTACTCTATCGGCTCACTCTATTATTCTATCTAAATATAATTTTTCTAATATTTATTCAAAATATTCATAATAAAAAAACTTAAAAATTATATATTTTTCTAATTTTTTTATGCTATAATGATTTTTGATAAAGCATTTTTCAGGAGGATTTATATTATGACTTATTACGAAAATATTGTAGAAACTGCAAAATATATAAAGAAATATTTTTAGCGAACCTATCGACTATGCAGTAGTCCTAGGAAGTGGTATTACTTTGGAGCTTGAGGACCAACAAGAACTTGGTTATGAAGCTATTCCACTTTTCCCAGGAAATAAACATGCAAATCGTGTAAAAGGACACGCTAACAAATTAACATTTGGTAAAAATATCCGGAAAGAATGTTCTTGTACTAAATGGACGTCTTCACTTCTACGAAGGATATAGCATGAAAGATGTTGCTTTTATGACATATGTTGTTAAATACCTTGGAGTAAAAGGATTATTTATCACTAATGCATGTGGTGCTATAAATACTGATTTTTCTGAAGGTGATATCGTATGTCTTGATGACTTCATTTCACTTGTAAGTAAAAATCCTCTAATGGGAGAAAATGATCCACGCCTTGGAGAAAGATTCGTGGATATGACAACTCCATTCGATTCATATTTAGTTGAGAATTTACATAATTCAGCTAAAAAATTAGATATTACTTTACATACAGGTGTTTATGGATTCTTCCAAGGTCCATATTTCGAAACACGCGCAGAGATTCGCGCATTCAAAACAATGGGATGTGATCTTGTAGGTATGTCTACAGTACCAGAAGTAATCGCAGCAAATCATGCTTCTCTTCCAGTTGCTGTATTAGCATGCGCTACAAATATGGCAACAGGAGTTCAAGAGAAAAAAACATGATCACGAACACGTACTTAAAACTGCACAAAAAAAGTAAGTGTAAATCTAAAAAAACTTTTAATTGAAACATTAGAAAACTTAAAATAAAAAGAGGAATTTAAATATGGAAAAAAACTATTTTTTTGAAAAAAAATCATTGACGGAGAAATCCCAAGTTACAAAAATATACGAAGACGAACATGTCTACAGCTTTTTTTAGATGTGTTCCCTATAACAAAAGGACATACTCTTGTAATCCCGAAAAAAACACAGCAGAAACATTTTTCGACTGTGATCCTGAAACTGCGGCAAACATCGGTCGTGTTCTACCAAAAATTGCTAACGCAGTAAAAAGATGCCTATGGTTTGCGATGGAGTTAATATTTTTCCAAAATAACGAAGAATATGCAGGACAAAGTGTTTTTCCACCTGCACTTCCATATCGTACCAAGATATAAAGATAAAGATGTAAACTTCGATAACTTAGAAGTTAAATGGTATCCCACAAAAAGTTGAGCCTTCTGAATTTGAAGAAATCAGAAAAGCAATCGCTGATAGATTAGCATAAAAAAATAAAAAAACTAGGTAAAAATTCTATTTACCTAGTTTTTTTATTATTTACCTTCTTTTTGAAGCAAATAAAGCTACGATAGAATCTAAAGTTGTTGTTGGTTTTTTTCTTCTGCTTCTTCTGTCTCTTCTTTTTACTTCTTCTGCTTTTTTTCAATTACTGGTGCTACTGTTTCGTGAATTTCTTCGTAAGTCGGTTCTACCTTTTTCTTCAAAGTGTTCAGCAACCTCTTCTTGCACCTGTTCGACTGTTTCACTAACTTCCTCAACTACAGGCGCGACCACTTCTTCTACTACAGGAGCTGTTTCTTCTTGAACTTCCTCTACCTTCTCGGTTACTTCAGCTACTACTTCTTCTTTTTACTTCTTCTGCTTTAGCACCCTAGTTCAACGAAGTTTTCTTCTACTTTCTCAACTTCCGATGCAGCTGTTAATTCTTCTAATTTTTTTCTTTAGCTAAATCTTGTTCTTCTTGCGCTTTAGCCTCTAATTCTTGAATTTTTTTCATTAACTATTACCGTTAACTTTTTCAATACCTAATTTAGTATTCTCTTTAAGTAACTCTTTGTGTTTTTCTAATTCTTTAGGATTTTTTTGTAATAATATGCTCCTAATGCACTTACTGCTCCTAATAATGCACCTTTAAAAAAATTTTTACCCATATATGATTTCCTCCTGATTTCTTATCAGTATTGATTTTATCAAAAAAATCTAATAATGTAAAGGGTTAAAAGGTTATTTATTTTTTTATATTAAGTTTTTTTAATATCTAATAAACTACTGCAAAAAGTGACTCGATAAAAATCTTGGTTCTTAAGAAATCACGATTTCCGAGTCACTCTCATAAAATATAGAAGTGACAAACAAAATTTATTATTGGATGTCACTTCTGTATAAAAATATTATTTTAAATGTTTAACCCTTGCTACGATTTCTTTGTGACGACCTTTAATCATTGGTCCGGCTTGAGGGTTACCTAAATATCCACATGTTCTTTTAACAACATCACAACTTTTTGGATCTCTATTTCCACACTCAGGACACTTAAATCCTTTTTTAGTCGGTTCAAATTCTCCCTCATAGCCACACTTATAACAACGGTCAATCGGCGTATTTGTCCCTAGATATCCCACCTTATCATATGCATAATCCCAAACTGCTTCTAATGCTTTTGGATTTTGTTTTAACACCGGATATTCACAGTAATGAATAAATCCTCCGCTAGCATAATAAGGATAATCTTTTTCAAAATCTAATTTTTCAAATGGTGTTGGATTCTTTCTTACATCATAATGATAAGAGTTAGTATAATATTCTTTATCTGTGATATTCTCTACAATACCAAACTTCTCAGTGTCCATTCGACAAAATCTATCAGTTAGAGACTCACTAGGTGTTGAATAAATACTATACCAATAATCACCTTCTGCTGTCCATTTATCTACACATTCTTTCATATAACGCATGATATCTAATGTAAATTCTTTTGCCTCAGGATTTTTCTCCCATTGCCCACCATAAAAGACACTCGCAACTTCATATAAACCTATGTATCCAAGCGATAACGTAGAGCGTTTGTTATCAAAAAGTTGTTTTACTCTATCTTCAGGTTTAAGACGTTTTCCAAAAGCTCCGTGCATATAAAGAATAGGAGCATTTTGAGGTTTAGCCTCTCCACAACGTTTTGCTCTATAATCTAATGCATCTTTACATATTTCTAATCTTTCTTTAAAAAAATTCTCCAGAACTCTTCTTTATTTCCTTTTGATTCAAGTGCAACTCTAGGCAGATTTAATGTCACTACTCCTAAATTCATACGTCCACTTTCCACAAGTTCACCTTGTTCATTTCTCCATGCAGGCAAGAACGATCTACAACCCATTGGAGTCTTACAACTTCCTGTAATTTTCGTAATAGTATCATACATAAGTACATCCGGATACATTCTTTGAGTTGCACATGATAATGCAAGTTCTTTTTACATCATAGTTTGGATCCGTTGGTTTTTAAATTTAAGCCATCTTTAATAACAAATATTAACTTAGGAAAAATAGCAGTTCTCTTTTTCTTTACCCAGTCCATCAATTCTTACTTTAAGTATAGCTTTTTGAATTTCTTTTTCAAAATATCCTTCACCTAAACCGAAACCAAGCGACGTGAATGGTGTTTGCCCTTGTGATGAGTATAAAGTATTAATTTCATATTCTAAAGACTGCATTGCATCAAAAAAATATCTTTTTTTAGTCTTTTTCATCCGCAAATTTTTTTGTTTTTTTCCTCATCATCAATCCACTCTTGTGACATTTTTTAAGTTTTTTTCTTATAATTTAACTCTGCAAAAGGAGCTAACACTTCGTCAATTCTATCAGCACTACATCCTCCATATTGACTTGAGGCAACATTCGCAATAATCTGAGCCATTTGAGCCGTAGCTGTCTGAATACTTTTTGGACTATCTACATCAGCATTACCAATTTTGAATCCCTTTGTCAACATTTCTTTAAAATCAATTAAACAACAATTAGTTAAAGGTTGATAAGGTGAATAGTCTAAGTCGTGATAGTGAATATCTCCTTTTTGATGAGCATTAGCCACATGCTTCGGTAACATTTTAAGACCTATCGCTTTAGCAACAATTCCACTAGTTAAATCACGGTGTGTATTAAATACTAAACTATCTTTATTCGCATTTTCATTTACGACATTCTCATCACGATTAACTAATTTTTCAATCGCCACATTTATATCTAAACTACGCTCACGTTCAATATCACGCATACTTCTATAACCAACATACTCTTCATAAATAGCCTCTTCACCTAAAGTAAGTAGCGTATGTTCTACAATATTTTGTAACTCATAAATTTTTATATTATCTTTAAATCTATTTGCTATTTCTATAATAACATTATCTACAATACCATCTATATTAACGCTATGCTTTGTTCCAAATACAGAATGAACCGCTTTTTTTCTATTGCTTTATATATTTTTTCAGCATCAAACCTAACTACTCGTCCATCTCTCTTTATTACAAGTAAATTATTAGTTAAATTATCCACCTTTGCTTTTAGTATATGAAAATAAATTATTTTTTTATACATGCTATCCCCCATTTCGTTATTAGCTTCATTTATAAATACATTACAATACTATATTATCTCAAAACAACGACTCTGTCTACTGGTAAATTTCCCGGAAATTTAGAAACGTGATTACCTAGCTTTTTCTCTCGAATTGTGAATTTTTTTAGATAATCTGTTTTCGCATACTTAATTCACCAATGTTGTTTTTATCAACGTTTACAGCTATTGACATTCGCTGCTGTATCACTTCTTCAATAAAAAAATATAATACAGTTTTCAGTTCCTTTTTCACTACAATAATTAAAAAAATGATAATTAAAATGTTCACTTTAAACTAAAAAAATTATTTTTTTATCACTTAAACTATGTTTTTAATAAAGTAATTTATGATAAAAATTATAGTAAATAAAAAAAGTGAGAAAACTATATGAAAAACACAAATAGAAAAAAATTGACAGATCAGCTATTTTTCTATGGAAGATAGCCATCCACTACTAATAAACGAACTAGAACCTTACGTTGAGTTATTTATGCATTATGAATGTGCCATGCTTGAAATTGAGACAAAACTAAATGTATTTGATAAGGAATTTTCTTTACATGGCGAAAGTAATCCGATAGAATCAGTCACAACAAGATTAAAAAAACACCAATCAGCTTGATGAACAAACTAAAAAGATTGGATCTCCCTTTTGATATAGATACAATAAAAGAAAATATCTATGATGTTGCCGGTGTTCGTGTAATATGTTCATTCAAAAACGATGTATATAAACTTGTAGATGCCCTAAAGCAACAAGATGATTTAACTGTCATTGCGGAAAAAGACTACATAAAAAACAGTAAAGAAAATGGATATAGAAGTTATCACCTTATCGTTAAAGTTCCTATCTTCCTATCAGATAAAGTAGAACATGTGGCAGTCGAAGTCCAATTTAGAACAATTGCAATGGACTTCTGGGCAAGTTTAGAGCATAAACTTAGATATAAAAAGAACCTTAGCGAAGAAAAAGAAAAAGAAATTGAACGTCGCCTACTACTCTGTGCGGAGATAAGCGCCAAACTAGATAATCAAATGCAAAAAGTTAAAGAAATAATAGAAGACGATTCGCAATTTTTATAAATTTTCTCAATAAATTTAAGAGAAATTGATTCTAATTTTAAACCAATAAAATAATCCTCTCGTATTAGCCTAAAACTAATATAAGAGGATTGTTTTTTTATTACTATCTTTCTGTACTATGTTTCATCGAGTAGCTGAAGTAAATTACTAAACCGACTAGAATCCAACATCCGAAAATTATCCACGTAGATAATTGAATACCATATAATAACACCAAGAATAATAAAATTGATAATATTGGTAAATACGGCATTCCTGGCATTGTGAATCCGCGACTTGCGTTAGGATATTCTTTTCTTATCACAATAGTCGAATAACTAACTAATGTGAAAGCAATAATCCATGAAACATTAGCCAAATCAGCTAACTGTCCTAACGGTAAAAATCCTGTCAGTAATGCCATAAGTATACCTACTCCTATTGTTGTTGGACCAGGTACTCCATTTTTATTTAACTTCATTAATTGTTTTGGTAATAGCCCATCTCTACTCATTGTGAATAAAATTCTTATCGAAGCAAACATAGTCGCTAATGGGCCTGCTAAAAGACCTATTACGGCACCTAATGACACAATTCCCGCTACCCCATCTTGACCTACAACTTCTAAAACATATGCTAACGCATCACCTTTTCCTAGTTGATAATAAGGCACCATACCTGTTAACACTAAGCAAACTGTAATATAAAAAGCTGTACAAATAAATAATGTAATTATTATGGCTCTCGGTAGTGATTTTTGAGGATTTATCGTCTCTTCTGCTGAAGTTGAAATTGTATCAAAACCTAAATACGCAAAAAATACAGTTGTAGCTCCGACCATAACTCCTGATAAACCTTGGGGAGCAAAGCTATCTGTCCAGTTTGTTGGTTTCACATAAAATATTCCTACTAGAACAAATAAGACAATTACGCCAATCTTAATTACAACCATGAAATTATTAACAAATTTACTACTACTTGTCCCTTTAAATAGCACTATCATTATTAATAATACAACAGTGATTGCTAGTATATTTCCATAACCACCTTCGCTTGGTAGCGAAGTAAACTCCTTAGGTATAGCAACACCAAAGCCTTCTAATAAATTTTTAAAATAACTCGACCAACCATTTGCTATTGCAGCTCCTGCAATAATATAACTCCCCCAAGAAGCCATCCCATAGAGTGAGCAACAATCTCACCTAATGTCATATAACTATACGTATAGACACTCCCACTTGACGGGATTGCCGATGATAATTCAGCATAACATAACGCTGTTAATCCACAAGCCAAACCAGCAATTAAAAATGAAAAAATTACAGATGACCCCGCTTTAGAAGATGCTTCTCCCGTTAGAACAAGAATACCTGACCCTATAACTGAACCTACACCTAAAAGAATTAAGTCTATCGTTCTCATTGTCGGTTTTAAAGTCTTCTTACCACTTTCTCTAAGTATCCTTTCTAAAGTTTTTTTCTAAATATCTGCATCAATAAAAAAATCTCCTTTCATATAAGTTATTCATTCCTTTATAACTTTCAATATTATTTTTTTAATCCTTTACTATTATAAATTAGATCAATTATCCCTATATTTAATCGTTTAAACCGGTATACCCCAACCAATAATAATTAAATTTCAATCTATAATTATTATTATCTCTATAATGATAATCACCTTCTAATTAATACAACCTATATTATAACTTCTGTAAGTAAATTATTCAAATTTTTTTCTATCAATCAATATCAATACAACTAGCATCTATTCATAAAAAAAATAGGAATAACATTCTATACATGATTATATAAAAATCATAATTTACTGTTATTCCTACTTCAATATATCTATAACTATCTAAACGAAGACAGCATTATCTCGAAAAATTTTCCTAGTTCTAAAATCATTGTACAGAACCTTTTCAACCTACGGTATAAAAGTTTATGTTAATTTCAAAATAATTACTCCATTTAGCTTTGCGGGAGGAATCGACAAAATCGATTTCTCTAAAATCACGATTTTTGAGTCGCTTCCTCTTCTATTAATTTCTTTCTCATTCAGCTACTTAAAGTGATATTTTTCTATCTTTTTTTATTATGAAATATATCCTGCCTCTTTAAGAATTTCTTTCGCTTTAGGTTTCTTAGAAGAATTCACTAAAACTATTGTACCCTGTACATCCCATTCCACTTTCTGCGTAGATACCATGTTTCCATAATACTTTAGTAGCATCTTCAAGATCCAAGATATCCACTCCTGAGATTTGAGAAGTAACCGCTTCTTTATCAGGCACTTTTACTTCTTCAGTATTTGATCCTTCTTTTTTAACTTTTAATTTTGAAATTAGTTCTCCAAATTTTGCATTATTTGCTTTCTCAAATTCTAGTTTAGCTATTTCATTTACTTTTCCTTTTGCTATTTCATAAGCATATTTTAACGCATTCGCTACAACTGGAGCACCTGAAGCTCTTGATAAAATTAATATTCTTCTGCCATAGTCTTGACCAATACCAGGACCGTAGCCATAACCACTAGCCTCATAATCTCCTCCAGTATTAAATGCTGAAAATACCTTCATAAACAAGTTTCCAGTCAATGAATCAACAACCATAACATCTGGTGTAGCCATCAATAAATCATTTCCTCTCATTACTGAACCACCATCTGCTCTTTGTGATGTTGCAAACTCAAAGTTATAGCCATTACCTTTAAGTTCCAATAATATTTTTTCAACTTGTCTAGCACCTTCTACGTTTGCTATTCCCACTGTCGGATTCTCTATCCCTAGTGATTTTGCCGTTGCAATACCATATAGAGTATTTCTAACCATAGCTTCTACTCTGTTAGTAGCAGATGTCCCTGTCGTTGTTGCAAGAAGCATTTCACGCCCTCTAGCTGGTGTAATAACCCTACCTACTGTAGATACTCCAATCGGAAAGTTGTAATGCATTGTTACGCAAGATGCTATTTCCTCTTTGTCTAATAAGTCTTCCATAATTTTATGAGCTTCTTCTTCATCTTTCGCTTCATACGATTCAAAGTCCTTATGACCTTTACCTATTAAAACTATATCGAATATAGGATTTTTCGCTAATAGTGCTCCTTGAATTAAATTTTCAAATCCATGCTCACTACCTAAAGTTGTTAAACCAACTTTTAATTTCTTACCAAAGTTGCCTGTTTCTATGGCATTAGCTACTTCTAGCAATACTTCTGATATAATTTTTTTACTCATAGTATCACCCCTATTCTTCTAACATTTCTTGGGAAATTTTTCTCATAGATTCTGCTATAATTTTTCTTATTTCGTCTTTAGAAATTCCTGACACTTCTTCTACAGCACCACTATTTCTCTCAATTACTATAGATACTCCATCAAATAGATTAGTCATTCTTCCTAAGAATAAACTTCCTTTACCTACTATCATAGCACGGTTTTTATCACCTTTTGTAAGATCATCAATTAAGAATCCTACATATGGTACTCCCGAAGGAATATGCCCTTGTGTTGGGGCCCATCCAGGTAATCCTTTAGCCTCAATGAATGATTTCAATTCTTTTTTCTCAATATCACCACGCATCGCTGCTAAAGCTGCTATCATTTTATAGTTAGCTTCAGGAACATTCCCTGCTCCTGCAGATTTTGTAATATCAGGGTTTTGCATTTCCACTGAGAATACATCAACATCTGTAATTTTTAAATTAGCTTTCTCTAATGGATTCGCTACTAATGCACCCATTACTGCTTGTGGTGAAGATCCTGTTCCTACATTATGTTTACCTACCATATCAGTTCTAATTATAGGATTTACTCCATCATTTTCACTAATTAATACCGCAAATCCTCCTATAACGTCTTCTAATACAGGTAAACCTTTTTTAACATGATCTTTACCATTCATTCCTAGTTTAGCACTAGCCCCACCAGCTACTACTAAAACATTTTTATAAACGCCAGATTTTACTAAAGCTGAAGCATTTATTAACGCATGAGTTGGGGCTGCACAAAAACCTCTTAAATCTGAACCAGTAGCATTAACTAATCCAGCTACTTCTGCTATAGATTTCGCAAAGTTACCACCACCACGTTGGTTAATATCCCCACAAGCTTCTTCTGAACATTCTACAACATAATCAATTTCTTCTGGATTAATATTATAATTGCGAAGTAATTCTAAAGCTGAAATAACTCCAGAAGCTTTAACGACTAGATTTTCAAATATAACATGAGCATTTAAATTCACATCTACATCGTGAGCTTTTTTTACATATCCCACTACTTTTCCTTCATGAACCAACGCTTCAAAATCATCTTCTTTATCGCTTATATCAGATCCTTCTAATTTTTCTAATAAAGGAGCTAGCTCTTTGAAGTTTTCCTCTATTTTAGGACGAACACTGGCTACAAACTCTTCCGACAGTTTTACTAAATCAAAAGCATCGCATAGTTTCATTAGGGCTAAAAATTCATCTTGAGGTACAATTTGCCCAAATTTACCATGACGTTTACCTTGTTCATCTTTAATTTCATACCAAGGCATTGGATACTCTTTTAGTTCATCAGGAGTCTTATTACCAATATAAACTTGGTTAGGTAAATAGTTAACTACTTCATCGTACGAACGAATATGATTTTCTACTTCTTTTAAAAACTCAGAATCTGGATTAGTTACTCTCTCTATAGAACAAGTAGATCCATTTCTTACTATCATATCTGGTGTGTGAACAAGAATGTATCCTGCCCCCTTAAATACTGGATAATTCATAGCTATTGTATGCTGAGGGTAAAATATATACCCTCAGCTCCCCTTTCTTTATTTTTTTATTCAAATACTGTTTGACTATCAACTTCAACAGTTAAAGCATGTAATGCTTTTTCTACAAGTCCACGTCTTAATTTTTTCTCTTCATCCGCGTCTAGTTTCGGATTTCCTAATGGATGAGGAATTGCTATAGTAGGCACAATTCTATTCGCTCCTACAGTTAGAGAAATCGGTACTACTGTACACATATGAACCACAGGTATACCCGCTCTCTCTATTTCTTTTACCATCGTTGCACCGCAACGAGTACAAGTACCTCAAGTAGAAGTTAAGATTACAGCATCTACTCCATCAGCTACTAATTTTTGAGCATATTCTTTAGCAAATCCTACAGCACTAGCTACAGCTGTCCCATTACCTACAGTTGTGTAGAATTTCTCATGTAAGCTTCCTACTTTACCTTCTTTAACGAAATCTCTCATTACGTCTACAGGTAATACACGGTCAGAATCTTCATTAGCGTATACTGGGTCATATCCACCATGCGCTGTTTCATGTGTAGCGTCAGTCAAATCGTTAAATCCTTCTAGTGAATATTCTCCATATTTAGAAGCTGAAGATGATTCAATGTGGTCTGGATTTCCTTTCGGCACGATTCCTCCAGAAGTTACTAAGGCGATTTTTGCTTTAGTTAAATCTTTAACAGCTGGATTTGGTTCTACTCTATCGAAATTAGGCATTGGATATTCTGTTTCAAATTCTTCACCTTTAATTTTCTTAACAAGCATTTCAACAGCACGTTCAGAGCCACGTTTTTCACTAAAGAAATTTACACGAACTCCTCTTGCATGGTATCCTTCTTCTTTCGGAGATAAGATTTCTTCTCCTTTAGCTAATTTCGCTGCGAATTTTGCTAATTTTGGTAGAGCTTTTCTCATACCTGCTGCACTGTCAGATGTTTCAAGAATATAAATTTCTTTTCTAAACATATCAGTTCCAGGATTTTCTATATACATGGCTGTTACCGCTGGAATTTCTAACTCCTCTTGCACAGCTTTAGTAATAGTCCCTGCTGCAACACCATAACGCCCTGCATTAAAAGCTGGTCCCGCTATAAATAATTGAGGACTACATCCTTTAATCATATCAATAAGCTCAGCTTGAACTTTTTCTAAATTTTCATTGAAGTAACTATCTCCACAAACTACTGCAGCTACTACTTCAAATTCTTCTCCCAACTTGCCTTGTAACTGAACACTAATTGGCGGTAGTTCAGTTCTTAGTTCTGGGGCAATGTGGGCTTTTTCTTCTCCACCTACTCCAGCGAAGAATTGGTTTATATAATGTACTACTCTTATTTTTAGACATTTTTTATTTCCCCCTATACTCATTTAAGAATATCAATTACTCTCCACGAATATCTTTCATTTCGTTTGTGATTTCATCAACATCTAATACCATTTCCATCATTCCTACTTGATCTTCATAGATTGCTTCATCTATTTGTGATTTAATTTCTTCTTCAACAATATGATATACAGCTAGATTAAGTTCTACTCCAGCAAGTGGTCCTGCGAATGTTGGATCTCCCACTGTTACAGTTTCAGCTGCTAGACCAGCAGCTTCGGCTTCTGCAGCACCTAGTAAAACAACAACGTTTTCGTTACCGAATTTTTCGGCAGCTTCTTTAATACGTTTTTGGTTTTCTAAGTCCATAGCCCCTGCAGCCGTTCAGACAAAGCACTCAGTAGATGAAAATACTACTTCTAATCCCTCAATTGGTTTAACACATTCTTCTATAGCTAATCCTGGAATACCATCGCGGTCTCCAATGATAACTACTTTTTTATTAATAAGATTTACCATTATCTTATTCCTCCTTGTTTAAATCTATAACATTTTTTTATATTTTTGTTTAATTAGAAGGTTTTGGCACTCAAGTAACCAAATCCTGTTTCGTTAGTAGCACCTGTAATAGCTTGGATTTCTACTTCGATAGTGCCATCTTCTCTTAATGAGTCTTGGTTACCACCAGCAATCACATTTACTACATCGATGTGTCCTATAATTTTATCTAGTTTTGGTAATACTACTACTTGGTTAGCATTCCCACCTGTAACTACAGCATTAGCAGCTACATCAGCATCAGCTAAACTTTGGCTGGCTCCATCGCGTCCTGCATATTCATCTGTTACGATAACAGTTTTAACTTGTTCCGCTTCAATTTTTTTACAGTTCATAATTAAGTCCGTATCTGGATTACCAAATCCTTCTTGAGATACGATTACCGCATCTAAGTTTAAGTAACGGCAAAGTTTTGCAGTCCAGTTAGATGAACGTTCTTTATCCATTAAATAAACATTTTCATTAGTAATTATTACACCTAAAAAGTTAATTTCTTTACCATGTTTTTTGTATAGATCTTCAATAACTCCATTGTTTAAGTGTACATAAGTTGGGTTTTTATCACATGCTGATACACAGTTACCACTTACGATAGCACCATCCATAATTTCTGTTGGATATAGAATAGTTGGTACTATTTGTTTTGCATCTACTCCATAAACATAAGTATCATGTAATAAACCTTGTGTTTGAAGCATGTATACATATCCTACTTTTGGAAGATCGGGATACTCAGCAATTTGTTCTAATAAAGGTTTTGTTTCATACACTTCTACTTCTTCTGGCTCTAATAAACGAGCTAACTCTGCAATGTAGCGAGCTGCTTTAAATCCAATGTAACGAACTGCTTTTTCATGTTCGTGTTGTTTAATTCCTGCTTTTGGTTCAGCGATAACGATTAAGTTATTTGTTTTTGAAAATGGAGTGTATTCTGCTCCAACACCCGTCATATCGATGATTCCTTCTTGGAATCCTACTATTTTACCAGTAGTTACAATAGCCATACCTTTAAGAGCGATTGTGCGTCCTTCCCCTACAGTATCCACCTTCGATAAGATACCAGGGAATATACCACCACGTCCCTCAACTTTTACACGAGGTTCAATTACATCCTTAACTGGCGTAATACGAACACTTTCACCAGGACGAGCTATATCCAAATCAACAGATTCGATTGCATCATCCTCAAAAACAGCTTTTATAAGCTCTTCTTTATTTACATACAATACATTTGCTTCAATTTTTTGATTCTGTAGCAAACTGTATATCTTTAATATGAATCTTTCCTAATTCAAGACGCATACCTACTACCTCCCTTTGAGTTAATTTTTAATAATATTTTTTTAATCATAGCTTCAATATTAGGAATAGTTGCATCGTCTTTAGTTACTTCATCGACTTTGCTACCATCTTTATATATGGCTAATGTTGGTAAACCTAAAACTTTTTGTTTAATCGCAAGTCTTCTTGCTTTTGTTGTATCTAGAGATGTAAATTTAACTTTATCTCCATATACTTCTGCCAACTTATGAACATCCGGCATAAGAGCTTTTACATGGTTCACATCCTTGGCTCCGAAGTCTACAAACACATATCCTTCTGCTTCCAATACCTCTTGGTCAAAGTTTTCTTTGTTTAGTTCTAACATTTTCTTTTTCTCCTTATGTTATTTTTATTTTTTAAATTTTATTCAAATTTCTCAGCAATATATTTTTCCGCACGAATCGCTGCAACAGCTCCATCTGATACTGCAGTGACCACTTGACGAATATCTTTTTCACGGCAATCACCCGCTACAAATACACCCTCTACATTTGTTCTAGTATCTTCACCAGCTTTAATGTATCCATCTTCTGTCATCTCAACTTTTCCTTCAAACAGCTTAGTTTGAGGAATATATCCGATAAAGAAGAATAACCCCATTGTTCCATCTTCTTCATCAGCTTCAATTACATATTCTTCACCAGTTATTACATTTTTCAATCTAATTGCTTCTAAAATTCCATCCCCAATTGCTTCAGTAACTACAGTATTACCTAAAATTTCAATTTTCGGATTGTTTTTAGCTTTTTCGGCAGTAACTTTTTTTCACATCGAACATTTTCTTTACGATATACAATTGTCACTTTACGAGCAAATTTAGTTAAGAATAAAGCTTCTTCTACAGCACTATTAGCTCCTCCAACTACATAAACATCAAGTCCTTCGAAAAAGTCACCATCACAAGTAGCGCAGTAAGAAATACCTTTACTTTCTAACTCTCTTATTCCTGGAGCATCTAATTTTCTTGGCGAAGCACCTGTCGCAATAATTACTGTTTTAGCAGTATAATCACCACTTACACAAGTAACTACTTTTTTTTCTCCTTCAAGCTCAACATTTAGAACCTCATCTTGTTTGATTTCAGCTCCGAAACTCTTAGCTTGTTCTACCATTCTTGCTGTTACACGAGGTCCTGTTGGATCTTCTACCGCTCCTGGATAGTTCTCAATCAGGTGAGTAATCGCAGCCTGTCCCCCATTTTTAGATTTTTCAAGAACCAATGTACTTAATTTCGCACGTGAAGCATACAAAGCGGCAGATAAGCCAGCTGGTCCTGAACCTACAATAATTACATCATAATGTCTACTCATAATTATTCTCCTTTAGTTATTTTTTTATAAAAATTCTTTTTTTATCGCATTTAATATTAAATCATGGTCGATGACACTAAAATCATCTTTTTACAACATCTGTCCATTCAGGAACTTTCTTATTATTTCTAAACTTTTTCAAATGTTGCTATAGCCTCAGAGATTAAATTAATTGAGGCGATATCTAATCCTTCACTCTCCTTTACAATAATACTTCTATATATCGTCTCATTAGGTTTAACACTACCATATAAAGGATGTGTTAAAAATCTCATGATTTTTCATGAATGTAATCTCTAGCTTTCTTCAAAACATCTATATAACTTATATCAAAATACTCTATCTCTATTCCTTTAAATTTATTATTAATAAATCTCGGATTATTAGTTATTAGTTTCATAATACCTCTCCTTAAAAAAATAAAAACAGAAAGAAAGCTAGCTTTCTCTCTGTTGATTTACTTCAGAGTTCTGTCCTAGTGCAGTCTTTTTACCTGAGAATTTCATTAATATTTGCTAAATATTAACTTGTACCTTCGGTGACTTGCGTCCTCTCCCACACTATTCTTACAGTATATTTCTTATATTTTTTTATTTTTATACTATTTCTCAAATAAATAAAAAAACGTTTTTCTTAAGCGTTATGTAAAAATCTCTAAAAAAATATTTATATACATGTTGTTTTTTTAAAATATAATTTCTCAATAAAGATGGTTATTTAAGAGATTATTTTTTTCTAAAATATAAAAAAATATATTTGTTTTTTTGATAAGTTAATTTTTATAAATCTAATTAACATTGCCATGAAAATACAACATAAGTAAATTATGTAAATGCAAATATTATAGATGGAATTTGAAAATAATTTGAATGTTTTTTTGCAAACTTTGAAAAATTATTCATTGAAAAAAATGTACTTATTTTTCGCTATACTTAATTTACTACACATTGAAATTTAATATTTTATAAGGAGACATACCATGAACAATACTAAAAAAAGTTTAATAGCAATATTAATATGCTACTTTTCATGGGGTTTATTCCCTATATACTTCAAATTATTAAAAAAATATCGATGCATATGAAGTTTTTAACAATGCGTGTTTTATGTTCCTTTATCTTTATGTTTTTGATAGTAGCGGTCGCAAAAAATAAAAACACGATTTTCACTGAACTCTCTAATCTATGGAAAGATAAAAAAGGTTTCTTACTACTAGTTCTTGCATCATTTTTAATAACAGGAAACTGGCTTACTTACATTATTGCAGTTAACACTAATCATGTATTAGAGGCTAGTTTTGGGTATTATTTAAATCCAATCGTTACGATTATTCTAGCCGTTGTATTCTTAAAAGAAAAATTAACCCGCACACAAACTATTGCCTGTTTATGTGTTGGAGGCTCACTACTTTATTTATTTATTTCGCTAGGATCTTTACCTTGGATTTCTATCATGTTAGCATTAACCTTTGGACTATATAGCCTATGCAAGAAAAAAATCTTACTTAGTCCGAAAGCAAGCCTGTTTATCGAAACCGCAATAGTTTCTCCTATTGCCCTTATGTATATAAGCTATCTTGCTTCTAATAACGCAATAACATTCCATAAGTTTGGACCTGCTACCTTAATATATGCATTACTATCTGGAGTAGTTACAGCTGTACCGCTTATGTTATTCGCTAAAGGAGCTACAGATATCCCCTTATACATTCTTGGAATACTCCAATATCTTCCCCCAACAATGCAATTTTTCATCGGAATTTTTGTATATGGAGAAGCACTGAGTATTCAAAAACTAATATCATTTTCTATCATTTGGGTTGCCGTAGCAGTATTTTGTTACTCGGCAATAATATCGATGAAAAAACAAAATTTAGCAAGTGAAAGTCTTAAGAAATAACATATACTATGAGAATTCCTCTTGAAATTTAGACTATAAAGTAAAAACGAAGTTCAATTACTCAAACTTCGTTTTTTACTTTTAATTAAATTAAGCGGCTTTTCTTGTACCTTGTCTAATCATAGAGATACCTGTTATGATAACAACACCTATGATTACCCATGTTAATACAGTAAGTGGCATACTCTTAACTAATGTATAAGCAATAGTTACCCCAATCACACCACCAATAGTAATAACAATAGAACCAATTCTTGAATAGTTACCAGCTCTAATGAATTCTGGTGAACCAATAGCCATAAGCCCTGCACAAGATCCCATCATAATTGGGAATGCTACCAATGGGCTAAGTCCTAACATATAAACCATAGCCATACATGGTGCATATAATCCAACACCAGCCATCATAAGCGCTCCAAGAATGAAGTTACCTACAACACCAATAATAAGTTTAATACCTGTTAAACCTACAGCTTCGTTACCAGCTCCAAGAGCTTTTAACCAACCAAGTTGACCTGAAGCCATTAAGAATGCAGTTACGATTAAACACACACCCATAACAAGTTGGATTTTTTTCTCAGGTAATTTATTTACTATTCTCGCACCTACTAACGCACCCGCAATAGCAGCAGCAATCATTGAGAATAAAGTGATTCCTTCAACTTTAACCCCTGTTAAGAATAATACTGCTTCCATTATAACTGGGATTGTGTGGGCAACGTTTAATGTACCTGGAATCTTTTTGTCAGTGTCTAAGAACTTAGTAACTTTGAATAATAATGTTGTTGGGGCAAAGCTTCCGATACCTAATGTATCGAAGAAGTCTGTCACTAAACCGATAAAGAACCCGACAATTGGATTTTTCTTTACCTAGATCATCCTTGTGTTTTTACAACGTCCATAACTAAAGATGCAAGGAAGAATACTCCTCCAGCTCCTATGATAATTAATAATACTGTTAATAAATCCATATATTTTCTCTCCTATCCTAATAAGAATCCGTATGTTAATGAATCGTCTGGATCGTAAACATAGTTACTGAATCCTAAGATGTATCCAGAACCTGTAATTTCTGGAATAATAGCATCAAATCCTGCTAATTTACGTTCTTCAACGATTCTTCCTTTGAATAAAGTACCTAAGATACTTTCATAAACAAATGGTTCACCTGGTTTTAACTCACCTTTTGCATAAAGTGTAGCTAATTTAGCAGACGTTCCTGTTCCACATGGTGAACGGTCAATATTTCCATCTCCAAACACTACTACATTTTTATATGTAGCTTCTGGGTGAGATGGTTTGTCATAAATTTCAACTAAATCTACAGTTTTAATATGTTCTAAAGTTGGGTGTTGAATTTCAATATTCGCGTTAACTGCATCACGAATTTTCAATCCAGCTTCTTTTAGTTTAGAAGCATTTTCAGGTTTAACTTCTAATCCTAATTGGTCAGCAGAAAGAATACAGAAGAAACTTCCACCAAATGAAATATCAAATTTAACGTGTCCTACTCCTTCTACATCAAGCTCAACATCGCGTTTGTATAAGAATGATTCAACATTTCTGAATGAAACTTCTTTAACTTTCGCTCCGTTGTCTTTTAATTTTGCAGTCGCATAAATTAATCCAGCCGGAGTTTCAACTACTACTTCTTTTTCAGTTGCACCTTCTTCAACATCTACCATACCAGTTTCAACTGCTGCTGTAACTGCTGCAATAGTATTGTGTCCACACATATTTAAATAACCACCAGTATCCATAAATACTAATCCAAAATCAGCTTCTTCTTTTGTTGGAGGTAATAAGAATGCTCCAAACATATCTTGGTGTCCGCGTGGTTCAAACATTACTGATTTTCTTACATCATCTAAGTGATCGATAAAATATTGTTTTTTCTCAACCATGTCTTTACCAGGTATTTTTGGAATTCCTGCTGTTACTAAACGAGCAGCTTCTCCTGCTGTATGTGTATCAATAACTGAAATCATTTTATTTAGTTTCATAATAACTCACTCCTTAATTTTATTTATTGTTATTTGTATCTTGTCTCATTTTTTTAATTTTTAATAATGCTAGTGCTTTTTCTAGCATCAGTATAGTCAATATTATTTTTGACAAACTATTTCTGTTTCTACACCTTCTTCAGACTTGTTAAAGTCTAAAACGAACTTCGTGTATTGATTTTCTACTACAAATTTATGTTTCCCCATAAATTTTAAACCTACGATAGAAATTCCACGTTCCCCTATTTCAAACATAGTATTAGCATAGTCAACATCACTATTTCCCCAGCCGTCTGCTGAGATAATAGCTCCATCTGTTCTCATTGCTTCTAACCATGTTGCAGTTCGCCATCCTACTAGATGTTTTAAACGATTATCCTGCGGTGTTCCCACTACAATTACCCCTTGGAAATCAATATCAGGATCTGTTGCTAATGTATCTAGTAATGGATCTCTAAAGTGGTGCAAACTTGTTTCTTTTGTAGATGGTCCAATCCCCATAATAACACCTCTTTCTATACCATTGCTCTTATCGCACCATCGCGATATTCATTAGCTGTAAGTAACACTGGCATATTGTTCATATCTATAATAGAAATACCTTTATCTATTCCACTTGGCTCTATTGGAAACAGCTGATTATCATACATCATCCCTTGCCCTGCAACTTCTTTAACCAAAGCTACTTTAGGTTTTCCAGGGTTTTTTGGATTATAAAATTCATGAATTTCATCTGCATCACGTCCACTAAGAACCTTCATAACTTCACGTATATTTTGTAAATATACATCTGATAGTTCAAAGATAGAAAAGGCCAAAGCTCTATCAAAATCTACTTCTGATTTAATAATAACATCAATATGTATTAAATAATCACTATCTGTAGGAGATCCAGCTTTATTTAATACAAGTTGCTCTTGCAAAATACCTTCAGATGATCCAAATTCATGCATTTGTTTTCCTTCAGTATTCGCCCCTGTTAAAAGCATATATACTCCTGTTAGAGTATGAGTTATACCCTCACCAAGTCTTCCTAGAACTTTCGTAGATATTGGTACTACATCCATTATAGTATTTACATAAAAATTATGTTCACGAGGTTTAATTATCTTAACCTCTACACTTTCAAAAAAATACTTTTATCATATTCAATTTCACTCGGAATAATAAGCTCATTATTTTCAATCTTCACTTTTTCTTCCTAAAGCAACATTTTTTTCATATGGAATGCTTTTTATTTGCAATCTCTCTTTTGTCATAACCATCAATCCCTTTACTATTTTTATCATCTGTAATAATACAGTTGTAAGTTGTTTTACTAGTACAGATTTTTTTGTTAAAAAAAGAAGAGGGACGCCCTGTCCCTCTTCTGATATTTCTCCCTACACGTGAGCAATATACTCAAATGGAAGAGGAACTATTTTACCTGAACTTGGTATTTTTAATTAGTTGCTCTAATGTTGCTTTTAGAATTTGTGTTTGTTGCTCAACATTGTTTGGTTCCCCAGCGTTAGCACCCATTGGTACAAGTGGTGCAACAGCTCTAGGAGTACCGTTTTGACGCACTACTGGAGGTAGTGCTGCTATTAAGATTGTTGGAATACCTGCTTCCTCAATTGCTCTCTGCACGATCACGGCAGTTCTGTGGCAAGTACCTCAACCAGCAGTTAAAATAACTGCATCAACATTTTCTTCTTTTAATTTCGCAGCGATTGCTGGTCCTGTAGAGTTTGTGAAAGCCTCTTGGTCTCCACCACCACCCATGAAACCATAGTGGAATTCCGCTACGCTACCGATGAATCCTTCTTTAGCAAGTTCGTGTAATCTGTCGATTGGGAACATACAGTTGATGTCTCTGTTAGCATCTGCGTTGTCATATCCACCGTGAGATACCATAAGATCTGTACTGTGTGCAGTATCTGGGATTTCACGGAATGTAGTATCCCCTGCTAAGTTAAATCTTTTATCTGTTTTTAAGTGAACTCCTGCTGCTGTAGCTAATGCTACTTTCATATCTTTTTAACTCTTTAGTTACTGGAGCCCAAACTGGTTTTTGGTGTAATAGGTACAAAAATTTCTGATTGTAGACCTTCAAATATCGTTAATGACATTCTAATTTCTCCTTCCTACTATTCTTCATTTAGTCTGTTTTTTACTTCTTCTTGTAATTTTTTTGTATTTAGTATTGCATTTACATAATGTTCGTCAGGTTCTTCGCTAATAACTCGGATAACTCAGTAAAAAAATGCTACCTCTTGGTACCGATTTTTTTACTGGATAATCAGAAATTAACATTCTCATAGGAATTTTTAAATTGCCCTAAGCGTCCTTTGATGTCTATCGTAACGCTGGCGTCGTTATGATCAACAATTACCCCTTCGAACACTCTTTCTGTAGATGCATATTTTTAATTTTTTTCAATCATAACTTATTTCCTATCCTCTTAAAAAAATTAATCTTCTTTTTCGTAGATTTCTTGACGTTTTTTTAGATTTTTGGTAATACTTGTTCATTATCAAGTAATTCTACTTTTTGTCCTGTAGTTTTTTCAATAACTTCTACGTTATTTAATTTAACGTTAGGATTCCATTTTCTTTCAGCTTTTTTGATTGTTCCGCCACCCATTTGTGTTTTAAGCATTGCTAAAGCACGGATAGCATCTTCTTTACATAATGTATTGTTTGAAAGAATTTCGTTTTTCAATACCTTGTTTAGATTTGTTGTTATCAACCATAGCTGTCATGTATTCGTTACCTACTACAAGAGCACCTTGTACTGCTGAGTAAGTCATACCAACTACTGATACGCCACGTTTACCGATTTCTTCAATGTGAGAAGCGAAGTCGATGTGGTTGTTACCAAATCCTTCAGTTGTTACGATAGCACCATCGATATCCATTGCTTCGATAGTCATACCTACACGTTTAGACACATAGAATTTTTCTGAGTTAGCTTGAGGTGATCCAACTAATAATACCCCTACTAAGTCGATTTCTTCGTCAGCCATTGCTTCAAGTACTAATGGTTCACGGTAGTAGTGACGAGAAGTTTCTTTAGAAGCTGGTCCGATACATGTTAATGCATGGATACCACCGTCTAAGATTTCTGTTGGTGCAAGCATTACCGGTAAGTTACCAAGGTCAACGTTTGGTTTAGCACCAAGTGTTCCAACTGGTTCTACTGGTAAGATTAAGTTATCGTGCATAGCACCTTGTCCCATGATTTCTTTAACGATTAATACTTTTTTGTTTCCTGGGTGACGATATTGTTCAATATTGATGTTTCCTACTACTAGGCTTTCATCGTCTAATTCTTTAAGAGCTTTACGAATTTCTTCTGTAATGTGGTCGAATGCTTTGTGAGCTGCTAATGGTCCTGGACGTTCCATGTTAGCTCCTGCTTTAATTGTAACTTGACCTTTAATGAAGATTTCACCTTTATCTGGAGCTCCTGGACGACCCCACATAATGTTACGTTCTAATTCACCTTCAGAAGAACCGAATTCCCCGATTTGAACTCCATTAGCATCAGTTCCTGTTAGAACCATTACTACCCCTTTAAGTTCACGAGTAGTACCATGACCAATGTCTCCTTCTTCTTTAACAGCGATTGGTTGAACGTCCATGATTGTTTCACTGTAAGTGTCATATTTATCAGGAGTGATAATTTCTAATTTAACACTTTCTACTAAAGCTTCTGATTCAGCTGCTTCTTTACATAAGTCTTCTGCTGTTCTTAAAACTAAAGTAGTTCCTTTAATTTCTGTTTTTTCACCAAATTCTACTTTATCGATTTTGTAGTGTTTAGTGTGTAGAGAACGAATAAATTTAGGTTCTCCTTCATGTTTTTCTTCCACTTTAGCTTCTGCTACTGGTGCTACTTTAGCTGCTTCAACAGCTTTAGCTTCCACTGCTTGAGCTGGAGCTTGTGCTACTGGAGCTGCTTGGCCACCAATAGCTGCTAATGGAATTTCAAGGTTGATGTTTTCACCTTTTCCGATTTGAAGTTTTAATACTCCCGCTGGAGCTTGTGTTTGAGCTACCGGCGTAACCGGAGCAACAGGCGCAACTGGTGCGCTTACTTCAGCTACTGGAGCTTCTACTACTTCTTCTTTTTCTTCTACTTTTTCTTCTCCACCTTGTACGGCATCAATGATACCTGGTGTAATAGGTATTAGAGCGTCTGTTGTTTTTAATAATTTAGCTCCTAATACTTGTCCGATTGTTAATGCATCATCTGGGAATGATAGTAAACCTGAATCCACTAAATCATCGAATAATCCTGGATCTTCTAAGTTTTCTGGACTAATTACGATACCTTCCTCAGCTCTGCAACAAAATACCGCTTTATCATTTTAAGTGCTCTTTTGCAGTTTCTACTGTAATTGACATTACTTCTAACCTCCAACTAATTATTTATTATTATGTAATTCTAAGCTTTTATAGCTTCTGTATAAATGATGGTCAGTGGCACGAAGTACATGATCGGTACTATGATAAACTTTTACTCCTAACCTAGGAGCTACACCTGTCACGGTGTTAGTTCAATCCTGACAAGTACCAGTAATGACTGCTTTCGCACCATCTTTTTTCATCTTCAATACTTTTTCCGCTTGTCCTGGGCAAATACCAGGTAATTCACAACGTAATCTTCCATTCTTATCCGGTTTCATACGCTTACACATCTGAACAGATACAACTTCTGCATCCATTCCATCAGCTATTTGTCTCAAGCGTTCTTCTTGTGCTCCACATTCACAAATAAGTATTCCTACTTTTTCTTTTTCTTGTGGATATGGCATTGCTACAAGTAAACCACCTGTTGTCTTGTTGATTGGTTCTGTTTCTAATGCGGGACGTCCTGTAAACGGTCCACCACGCACTATTTCTCCATGTGGATGAATGTAACCACCGGCTTTTTCTATAAATACGCTTATTGGTAATCCAATTGGGACGTCTAAGAAAACGCCTGGATTTTGGACACGACCACCAACAGTAATATCTTTATCAATCAGTGGTTTGTCATCTTCAATTGCTTCAACTATACGTTTAATAGTTTCCACATTCGATATAATCGCATTTGCTTCTAGTGGCAATTGGCCTGGTTTTAATACCACACCTAGTGTTTCTCTTACGATAACACGCTCGTCACCAGCAGGATACATATTAGGCAAAATTTTAATACTAATATTAGGCTCGTTTTTACAAGCTTTACCTAATGCTAGCATTGCTTTACGATATTTTGTTTTAATAGCAATGTATCCTTCTTTCGCACCAGTTAATTCAACTATGTATTTTAAACCTCTAACTAAAACTTCTGGATGTTCTTCCATAAATTTAACGTTATGACCTAAGATAGGTTCACATTCTGCGGCATTTGCAATAACGTATCCACCTGGAATTTGTGCTGATAGTTTGATTCCCGTAGGGAAACCTGCACCACCAACTCCAACGATACCAGCATCTTTAATTTTTTGGAGTTTATCATCAGTTTTCTCTAATCTTACATAGTCATCAGTTTGTTCTTTATCTAATTTAACGATTATTGCCATATCGTTAACTTCTTCTACTACACCTGATAAACTAGCGTGAATATTGGCTCCTAACCCATTGGGTGTTGCTACTAATTGACCACGTTTTACATGATCACCAACATTTACAATTGCTTGACACGGACCACCGACGTGTTGCTTAAGTGGAATATTGATTTTTTCAACATTAAACTCTAACATACCTTTTCCTCCTTTCTTTAAAATTTGTTTACAAGCAGTAGTTCCAAACTTCTACTATGCTTATTGTATAACAGTATGTTGAATTTTTGTAAAGAGGAATATTATTAAGTATTTTACAATTTAATAAATTTTTTTATATAAATTTATTACTTTTTTTATAGATTCTTAATATTAACACATTTTACATCCAACTTTTTTTAAAATTTTTTTATTTAATAAAATTATCTCCAATTGAAATGCATTATCGATTAGATTAATATTATATATTTAACGGCATTGTTTACATTTACAACAATCTCCCGATTTTTTTCCCCTTACACATCTCTACTTATGCTATACTTTTTGAAAGGTATTTTTCTTATAATAATTAAGAAAACATCAAAACCATGTAACAAGTTAACATAATATAAATATATATGATAACTTTAAAAATATTAAAAACACCTTCATCTGACGATATTATAACAGATAATAATTGTGTTACAAAAGATAATCGGACAAATTATAATATACATAACATAGGACTCAACAAAAAAACTTATCCATATTTCTACGAATAAGCCATATTTATAATATTTCCCAAAAATTTATACTCTGTTTTTCTCTAGCAAACTACTATCATTCATGATTTCTTGTTTTTAATTTCATAAGAAGTAGCGAAGCATTATTGATATTCAATTCACTAATCAAAAATCCAACAAGCTCCATTCAAATCAGTTTGTTCAGAATCTATAAATCTCGGTACAATTTCTTGATATTGTCGCCCTATTTCTACATCATAAAACGCCATAATATGATGCACCGTACGATTAATCTCCTCTACAAATATATCATAAATTCTACAATTATCATAAGTTTTAACATTATAACCAGTTTCTTCCAAACACTCTCTTATTAAAGTTTCCGTAAGCCCCTCATATTCTTTTTAGCTACCTCCTGATAAATCATATCTATTCTTATATGGTCCTCTAAGTTTTTTTAATACATAAGATCATATCATCTCTCAAATATACTTCATACACTCCAAAATAATTAACAATCATAATATCACCTAAAATATAAAAAACGGTAGTGACTCAAAAATCGTGATTTCAGAAAAATCAATTTTGTCGAGTCAACTCCGTTTAATTTTTATTATTCTAATTCAGCTAATTTCGCTTTTAAATAAGGCACTAACTCAGCTTTAAGATCGCTCTTAAGTGCAAAGTCGATAGTAGTCTTAACAAATCCAATTGTTTCCCCTACATCATAGCGTTTACCTTGGAAATCATAAGCATAAACATTCTCTTCTTCATTTAACATTTGGATAGCATCAGTTAATTGAACCTCTCCACCAACACCTACTTGTTTCTTAGCTAAGTGTTTAAAAATTCCTGGGTTAAGAACATATCTTCCCATAATCGCTTGGTTAGATGGCGCTGTTCCTGGAGCTGGTTTTTCTACAAACGTCTCAACTTCATATAAATGACCATCTTGTGATTTTGGAGCGATAACACCATATCTATGTGTCTGATCTTCTGGAACAGTTTGTACTCCAATTACAGAACATCCAGTTTCTTCGGCTTTATCAATAAGTTGTTTAATCGCTGGATACTCTTCATTAATTACTACATCATCTCCAAGTAATACCGCAAACGGTTCATCACCTATAAAGCTACGTGCGGTTAAAATCGCATCTCCTAATCCAGCCATTTCTTTTTGACGAACATAGTGAATATTTGCTAGCTGAGTTGGATATTTCACCTTTTCCAACATCGCTAACTTACCTTTATTCTCTAATTCTACTTCTAATTCAACGTTTCTATCAAAGTGATCTTCGATAGCTCTTTTTTGTTTTCCTGTGACAATAATTATATCTTCAATTCCAGCTTTTACCGCTTCTTCCACTATATATTGAATAGTAGGAGTATCGATAATTGGTAGCATTTCTTTTGGTAATGCTTTTGTTGCAGGTAAGAATCTTGTCCCATAACCTGCAGCTGGAATAATAGCTTTTCTTACTTTTTTCATATATTCACCTATTATTTCTTTTCTTAAATTTGACAACCCTATAATAACATATTTTTTTCATTATTTGGCAAATTTTTTTCTCATTATTTCAAACTATATATGAAACATTATATATACTTCAAAAAAATATACTTTTTCATATCAAAAAGCCTAATATTACGTTTTTTTATAATTTGGTTTTTACTATATATCATTGATTTTCGCACATTTATCAAACAACATAAAAGAGCGACTCAAAAATTGATTTATCCGTAATCACGATTTTTGAATCACTCTCAAACCTTGTACTTTCTATCTAGTATTTAACACTTGAACAACTACATTTGTTATTTGCTCTTTACCATTTCTATAATATGTTACTTTTACAGTATCTCCGATTTTTAGCTTTTTTTCAAATAGATACTTCCTAACTGCAGCAACATCCTTAACATCCTCACCATTCAATTTAGTAATGATATCATATTTTTCTAAACCTGCTTGAGCTGCAGGCGTCCCATTCTCAACAGTTTTTACCACAACTCCCTGTTTTCCATTAAAATTCAATTGTGATTTCAAAGCATCATTATCTACAGTATTTACAGAAACCAGTTGTACTCCTAATGCAGGACGCAGCACTTTACCAGATTGTTCAAGTTGTTCAGTAATTAACTTAACCTCATTTGAAGGAATACCAAATCCAATACCCTCAGCACTTACATTAGCAGTCGCTTGAGCAATTTTTGACTCATTAATACCAATAAGTTTACCTTCATTATTAATCAACGCTCCACCACTGTTCCCTGGGTTTATAGCCGCGTCCGTTTGAATAACAGTTTGATTCCAGTCATTTCTTCCATCTTTATCAATATCCATAGGAATTTGTCTATTTACAGCAGAAACAATACCTTTTGTAACAGTATTAGATAAGTTAACATCTAAAGGAGACCCGATAGCAAATGCAGTTTCACCCACAGCAATCTTATCACTATCAGCAAAATCCATCGTTGTAGTTACATTTTCAGCACTTATCTTCAATACCGCAAGGTCAGTCCAAACATCAGTACCAACAAGCTCTGCATTAACACTAGTTCCATCACTTAAAATAACAGCCAACTTCTTAGCTCCATTAATAACGTGATTATTAGTTACAATATACGCTGTATTTCCTGATTTTTTATAAATAACACCACTTCCACTTGAAGCAGCTTTTAAATCACCAGAATTACTTGATTCAGATTTTTTAGAATTTCCACCTAAAATTGATTCCAAGTTATTACTTGAATTACTTTGGTAGTTTACAATCGAAACAACGGCATCCTTAGCCTTTGATATAGCATTTACCGTAGTCTGTTGATTATCTTTATCTTCTTTTGTTACAGTCACTGTCGAATTTAGCGCCTTACCTGTACCCATTACAGACTGCACACCAAAAACACTAGTAGCACCTAGAGCAAATGCTGCAAACACCGTTAGAAATAATTTTCCATAACTAGGATCCGAAGTAATCGCCCTACCCGTAGGCTCTCCCTGATAATTCTCAAAATTATTATATTGTGTATTATCTATATTATCATAATTTTGATAACCTTGATAATTATTTTTGCTCACTATAGTTTTTCTTGACTATTAAAAATCTTGTAATTCTATATTTTTCTTGATTGTTGTTTCTATTTTTCCATAAGAATCCTCCTTTTTGATTTTTTTATTCAATTATTAAAAAAATCTTAAAATTAATTTTTTTATATTTTCATCATATCAAAATCAACTTAAACTAAGTTTAAAGAAAACTTTAAATATAATTAATATTTTTTTACCACTATTATTATCCTGATTCTAGCTCTTCACTTTATGATTTAATGTTAAAAACTGCAAAAACCTTATTAAATTAAATAGTCCCAAAAATATAACAAAATAATAATAGATAAAAAAACTTTATCAGAATTATTATTTAAAAATAAAAATATATAGATAAGCTAATAAACACTGTATTTAAAAATAAAGCTAAATAAATATTTTTCTTGTACAAATTATCAATAGCAATTGAATTATCAAAAAAACTACAAAAAAACTACTATCAATATCTTTATATTCAATTCTGTAAAATATTTTTGGAAACTTATACACATTTCTAAATAGTATATGTCTTATCATCCCCATCTTTCTTTCCGAAAAAAATAATACCAACCGAAATCATCACTAATAATACTACTTCTAAAAAAATGCAAATAAACAATATAATTTCTTATACTTTATACTCTTCATTATTTATCACCTTGTTTATAATTAATCTTAATGTTATAATCCTATATATAGATTATATGAAAAAAATAAGAAGGATGCAACATTTGTTGCTTAACATGAGGTTAATATGAAAAACAAAAAAATACTTTACACTATTCAGTATACTAATATTAATTTTTTTACATTTCTGTACACTTTTTAATATAAATTTCGATCTCAACAAACAACTAAACTTAGCAAACCTTGCTATAACTTTTTATCGTTTTAATATTATGGATACTATCAGGATACATATTACTAATTAAAGATATTTTCACAATAACAGAAAAAGAACGTAACGGCATAACATTGATTCTGGTATTACTAGCGATTATATTTTTCTACTATAATCCATTCCCGAACCCTGAAAGTTACTTCGTTACTATACCTAGAATAACTTACTTTATACTAACAATAATAATATTTATCTTGCTTATTCTTGCATTTTGGAAAGAACAACTTGCGCCTCTAATTTCAGCAATTTTTATTCCATTTTCAGTACAAAGTTATTTGGTTAATATCCAAACTAATACTCAATACACAAGCTATACCCTTTATATAATAATAATCTTTATAGCCATAGTATATGCAATAAAAATATTTCAGAGAAAAATAGTAAAAGGGAGCGACACGTCAAAATCAATTTTTGTCGTGTCGCTCCCCTAAAAGTTTATTAGATACCTAAAAACCTTTAATAAAAGTAAATTTAGATATCAATAAACTACTACGTCTATGAGCTGTCGTATACACTTTTTTAAAAAATTAGAACTTTTGAGTCAGCCCCTTTTTTACATCAACACTATATACTTTTTACAGATATCTGCAAAGAAACTTTGAACATCACCTGCTTTTAACATAGCTTCTTGTTCTTCATCTACAATATAGTTATCACTAGCTTCCATAACCGCAAGAAGCCTCTTAAAAGTATCAGCAAATAGCGCCTCATCTTCATTAAGCAGATAATTAAAATTCTGCTCAGCAAAAAACGGAACAAATACCTCTCTAAAAGCACCTTGACGAATTCTTCCAATAAGCTTCTCACCACTCGCAGTAACGAATAAATCTCCTTGCTTTTCTACAAATCCCTTCGCTTTTATAAAACTAGAAAATATTTGGAATCCTTCCGCTTCTTGATACTTTCTAAAAACTGGTATCTTAAGTCCTTGCTCTTCAAAAAGATTTTTATCAATTATTACAAAAACCTCTTCTAAATCCCAGAATTCCTTCGCTATATAATAAAATGCTACACGCCATCTACTATCACTCTTAGGCAACCTCTTAAATGTAGCTACTTGTTCAACTAATTTAACGTCTTTTTCCAATATTTGTTCCTCTATTCTCTATCAATTTAATCTAATTGAATTATCGTTCCTATACGCTTTGGAGTAGCATCATCCAATCTATATGAAAAGAATTTATCATTATCCCTTACCGTACAGAAATTTATAATTTTTAATATTATCTTCTAGTATACCACATTTTTTTCAATAATTCTTTATTCAATCGCCATAAATCTAAATAATATTTACCATCATTTTTCTTTATAATAATCTTGTACTTCTAAAAGCTGCAAATTTTTTTCAATAAGATCATAAGAAACTTCATAGTTATCAACACTAACCGATGGACCTATAATTATCTTAACATCCTCCACCTTACAATTATACTTATCTATCATTATATTTATCATTTCCCCGGCAATATTACCATATGTTCCACGCCAGCCAGCATGAGCTAAGGAAACAACTCCTTGGTTCTTATCATAAAATACCACCGGCACACAATCAGCAGTAAAAATTAACAGAGGGGTTGCTTGTAAACTAGTAATTAGACCATCAGCTTCCTTCCCATTGTCAGTAATATCAGCTTCCGATTCGACAATACGAACATCAGCACCATGAACCTGTGTGTTGAAGACTATATTGCTATAATTAAATCCATATTTACCAGAGAATCTTTTCATATCCTCACTGCTCTTCGCATCAACATTTCTATTAGTAAATGCTATTTTTATATTGTCATCATTAATTAAATACCCATCAACTGTTTCGCGCATAATAACCTCCTAAATTAACACTAATAATATTATACATAAAATATAACCTTATGTCTCAACATCTACTCTATAGAACACAATTCAATTTTGAATCTTTGCCAAGAGTAATCTTATGATTAACCTAAAAAAAATAGGAGTCTGAAAAAAATATCTATCTTTCAGACTCCCAATTAAACTACTTATCTTATTCTTCAACTAAATCTAAGTAAACTTTTTTTACTAAATGTTGTTGAATTTAATACAGTACGAATTGCATTAATTACTGTACCTTTTTTCCCTATAATACGCCCGCAATCTTCTGGGTGTACTGTTAAAATGTAGTGTTCACGTGCATTTTTCACGAATTTTTCGATTTTAATCTCATCTTTATGCTCAACAATCTCACTAACAATACTATAAATTAATTCTTCCATGTCTCTCTCCTTATTTAGCTACGATATTAACTAATCTTCCAGGAACAACAATTACTTTCATAACTTGTTTTCCTTCAATTAATTCTTTTACTTCTTCATTAACTAAAACAATTTGTTCTAATTCAGCAGGTGTTAAGTCTTTCTTAACATCTAATTTAGCTTTAACTTTCCCCATAAGTTGAACTACGATTTCTACAGTATCACTTACAAGTTTGCTTTCATCAAATGTTGGCCATGGTACATAAGAGATTGACTCAGTATTACCATAGATTTCCCACATTTCTTCAGCAAGGTGTGGTGCAAATGGTGCAAGAAGTTGGATAAATCCTAACGCATATTTACGAGGAATGTATTCAGCTTTATAACAATCATTTATGAACACCATAAGTTGTGAAATAGCTGTGTTAAATCCTAGAATTTCAATATCTTCAGATACTTTCTTAATAGTGTAGTTGTAGCTTACTTCTAATTCTTCATTGTCTTTATCTTGAACTTTATCATTTACTTTTCCAGTTTCTTCATCTACAAATAGACGATATACCCTATCTAAGAAACGACGAGATCCATCAAGTCCATTTTCACTCCATGCGATAGAAGCATCTAATGGTCCCATAAACATTTCATAAACACGTAATGTATCTGCACCGTGAGATACGATAATATCATCAGGGTTAACTACATTACCTTTAGATTTAGACATTTTCTCAGGACGACCATCTTTACCTTCAGCAAGAATCATACCTTGGTTAAATAGTTTTTGGAATGGTTCACGACTCGGTACTAAACCTAAATCGTAAAGTACTTTATGCCAGAAACGAGCATATAATAAGTGCAGAACTGCGTGTTCAGCTCCACCGATATATACATCTACAGGTAACCAGTATTTTAATTTTTCTGGATCTGCGAACATTTCATCATTGTGTGGATCAATGTAACGTAGATAGTACCAACAAGAACCAGCCCATTGAGGCATTGTGTTAGTTTCACGTTTACCTTTTTTACCAGTCTCAGGATCCACTACATTTAACCATTCTTCAATATTAGCAAGTGGAGATTCTCCAGTTCCTGATGGTTTGATATTGTCAGTTTCTGGAAGTAATAGTGGAAGTTCACTATCAGGCACTGTAGTCATAGTACCATCTTCCCAGTGGATAATTGGAATTGGTTCTCCCCAATAACGTTGTCTTGAGAATAACCAGTCACGTAGTTTATAAGTAACTTTACTACGTCCAACTTTATTTTCTTCTAAAAATTCAATAACTTTTGCGATAGCTTCTTCGTTATTTAATCCATTGATGAAATCAGAGTTAATGTGTTTACCATCACCAAAGAACGGTACCACAACTTCTCCATTATCTTCAACAACAGCCGTGATTGCTAAATTAAACTTAGTCGCAAATTCATAATCACGCTCATCGTGCGCAGGAACAGCCATAACAGCTCCAGTTCCGTAGCTTGCAAGAACGTAATCCGCAATCCAAAGTTCTACCTTTTCACCATTTACAGGGTTAATCGCGTAAGCTCCTGTGAATACTCCTGTTTTATCTTTGTTAAGATCTGTTCTTTCAAGGTCAGACTTACGTTTAACAATATCAAGATACTCCTCAACAGCAGCTCTTTGCCCTTCAGTAACGATTTCTTCTACAAGTTTATGTTCAGGTGCAAGTACACAGTAAGATACACCAAATACAGTGTCAGCACGTGTAGTGAATACTGTAAATTCTTTATCAGTTCCTTCAATTTTGAAGTCAATCTCAGCACCGACAGATTTTCCAATCCAGTTACGTTGCATAGCTTTAAGACTTTCTGGCCAATCAAGAATATCTAAGTCATCTATAAGCTGCTCTGCATACTCAGTAATTTTTAGCACCCATTGACGCATCGGACGACGCTCTACAGGGTGTCCTCCACGCTCAGATTTACCATCGATAACCTCTTCATTAGAAAGCACTGTCCCTAATGCCGGACACCAGTTTACAGGCACTTCATCAACATAAGCAAGTCCTTTTTCATAAAGTTTTTTAAAAATCCATTGTGTCCATTTATAATACTTAGGATCTGTAGTATTAACTTCACGATCCCAATCATAAGAAAATCCTAATTCTTTAATTTGACGACGGAACGTATCAATATTAGTTTTTGTAAAATCTCTTGGATCATGACCAGTGTCTAACGCATATTGTTCAGCTGGTAATCCAAACGCATCCCAACCCATTGGGTGAAGTACATTATATCCATTTGCTCTTTTATATCTACTTAAGATATCAGTTGCCGTATAACCTTCTGGATGACCTACGTGAAGACCAGCTCCTGATGGATAAGGAAACATATCTAACGCATAAAATTTCTCTTTACTATGGTCATCTAACGTCTTAAATGTCTTATTTTCTTCCCAATATTTTTGCCATTTTTTTTCAATAACTCTGTGGTTATATACCATAATTTAAGCACACTCCTTCGCTTTCAAGTTCTTTAACTTATAGTATACCAATTTTAGCAATTTTTTTATCAACAACTGATATAACTTAATGTGAAAAATAATACAATATTCCCCTTTATTTCTTATTTCACATTTCATTATAGTTTTATATCAAAATAAACTTATATAAAACGGAATATATATTTATTTGTCAAATTTTTTTCTAAAACTTTATAAAAAGTAATACATAATGGAAAAAAACTGAAATTTTTGTATTTTACTTGCAAATCTAAAAGAAAAAAACTCAGAAACTACAATTCATTAAATTTATAGTTCCTAAGTCGTCTTCTTTAAGATTTTTTTAATTATTATCCAATAGCTACAAATGTCCCCCCAATATTATTATCGTAAGGATCTGTACTTCTTTGGTTCCAAATAGTATTTACATCATACCATTTTCCTGTGTTATATGTAGTATATGGATCCATCGCCTTGGTTTTCCCGTTATTATATCCACTCATAACTATTCCGTGAGTTATTGCACCTGAAGCAAATATACCTCTTCCTAAGTTTCCAAATACAACTTTTCCACTCTGAAGAGCCGCTATTAATTGTGCTTTACTTGTAATAACTGTATGTTTATATCCATATGCATTAATAGCATACACGGCTCCTTTCCCTGAAGTCCCTAACATTCTTACATTCATCTCAGATGTATTATAATATATTTTATCCGCAACGGCTGTTGGCAGAACTTTTTGACCTAAACCATTAAATACCATAGCTAACGCTGTAGGTACACATCCGCTTTGCGCCATTGTGCCTATTCCATATCTTTTATTAGCCCAACGATAATCCCATTGATAATATTGAGGCATATTTAATGCTGGAACATTAGTACTCACTTTTCCATTTACATAATATTTTCCATTATAGTTACCATTTGCATATTTCCCATTTACAAAGTAATGGTCTCCGGCGTTGTCTTTTCCATATCCTGTTAACTTCTGACCATTTTGGAAGAAATACCAATCTTGGCTATCATTATACCACCAGTTTGCATATTCCCCATTTGCAAAGTAATGTGTTCCAGCGCTGTCTTTTCCATATCCTGTTAATTTCTTACCATTTTGGAAAAAATACCAATTCGTTCCATCATCATACCACCAGTTTGCATATTTCCCATTTACAAAGTAATGGTCTCCGGCATTATCTTTCCCATATCCTGTTAATTTCTTACCGTTTTGGAAAAAATACCAACCTGTTCCATCATCATACCACCAGTTTGCATATTCCCCATTTACAAAGTAATGTGTTCCGGCATTATCTTTCCCATATCCTGTTAATTTCTTACCATTTTGGAAAAAATACCAATTCGTTCCATCATCATACCACCAGTTTGCTGGTTTAGCATCTACATAGTATACTCCATTCACATACCCTCTTATCGGTACTTTATTTTCTACTGAGATTTCTTTTCCATCCCTATACTCTTTATTTCCTATTTTTCCGTTCGCATACTTCCCATTTACAAAGTGATGAGCCCCTGCATTATCTTTTCCATTTCCTGTAAATTTCTTACCATTCTGGAAAAAGAACCAATCTTTCCCATCATCATACCACCAATTCGCTGGTTTCCCATCTACATAATATACTTCGTTAATATATCCTCCTGTTGAGATAGTACTTTTTTCGGCGTGTGCTTCACTACTTGCTACAGCATTTACTGCGATTGGTGTAGCTAACACTATTAGTAAACTTAATCCTAATTTAACTTTATTTTTTTCATAAAAATTTTTTTCTTTAACTCCTATTCTAAAATAAATATATTCTATTTAATTTTATTGTATTTTTAATTTATTTTTTTCAAAGGAATATAGTAAATGTAATATTTTTTTAATATTGTCCTCATATTTATTGACACTTAAATTTTTTTGAGATATCCTCATTATAATATTTTTATACTTTTTATTAAATAATAATATTATATTTATTTGTAGTATTCTACAATTCCATCTACAATTCCATCAGCAAGTTTTTTTCTTGATACTCATTAGTCTTAATTTTATTTGCTTCCGCTTGATTGTCTATAAATCCTAATTCGACTAAGATTGATGGAATAGATGTTTCACGAAGTACTGCAAATGTTTCTCTTTTTACACCTCTATCGTATGCTCCTGTTTTTCTTACTAGGCTTTGTTGTATTTTCTGTGCTAATTTTCTACTCTTTTCTAGTCTTTCTGGGTCATTATGTTTAGCCTTATTTATAGCAGGAGTATACTCTGGGTGAGCCTTATAATAATAAGTTTCTATACCATAAGAAGCTCCTCTACCTCCAGCATTGAAGTGAATACTTAAAAACATATCAGCATTAGATTTATTTGCTTGATCAGCACGATCTACTAAGCCTACATCTTTATCAGTATTTCTACTTGTTAGTACTGAATAACCTAAAGAAGCAAGACGGCTACTAACTTTATTATATACACTAAGGGTTAAATCTTTTTCTCTTAAACCGTTACTAACTGCACCTGAATCACTTCCACCGTGTCCAGGATCTAAGAAAATAGCACGTTTTGTGTTTTTGTTCTCTTCTTTAGCGTTAGCATATTTACCATTTACAAAGTAATGGTCTCCGGCGTTGTCTTTTCCATATCCTGTTAACTTCTGACCATTTTGGAAGAAATACCAATCTTGGCTATCATTATACCACCAGTTTGCATATTCCCCATTTGCAAAGTAATGTGTTCCAGCGTTGTCTTTTCCATATCCTGTTAATTTCTTACCATTTTGGAAAAAATACCAATTCGTTCCATCATCATACCACCAGTTTGCATATTTCCCATTTACAAAGTAATGGTCTCCGGCATTATCTTTCCCATATCCTGTTAATTTCTTACCGTTTTGGAAAAAATACCAACCTGTTCCATCATTATACCACCAGTTTGCATATTCCCCATTTACAAAGTAATGTGTTCCGGCGTTATCTTTCCCATATCCTGTTAATTTCTTACCGTTTTGGAAAAAATACCAACCTGTTCCATCATTATACCACCAGTTTGCATATTCCCCATTTACAAAGTAATGTGTTCCGGCGTTGTCTTTTCCATATCCTGTTAATTTCTTACCATTTTGGAAAAAATACCAATTCGTTCCATCATCATACCACCAGTTTGCTGGTTTAGCATCTACATAGTATACTCCATTCACATACCCTCTTATCGGTACTTTATTTTCTACTGAGATTTCTTTTCCATCCCTATACTCTTTATTTCCTATTTTTCCGTTCGCATACTTCCCATTTACAAAGTGATGAGCCCCTGCATTATCTTTTCCATTTCCTGTAAATTTCTTACCATTCTGGAAAAAGAACCAATCTTTCCCATCATCATACCACCAATTCGCTGGTTTCCCATCTACATAATATACTTCGTTAACATATCCTCCTGTTGAGATAGTACTTTTTTCGGCATGTGCTTCACTACTTGCTACAGCATTTACTGCGATTGGTGTAGCTAACACTATTAGTAAACTTAATCCTAATTTAACTTTATTTTTTTCATAAAAATTTTTTTCTTTAACTCCTATTCTAAAAATAAATATATTCCATTTAATTTTTATTATATTTTTAATTTATTTTTTTCAAAGAAATATAGTAAATGTAACATATTTTTTTAATATTGTCCTCATATTTATTGACACTTACCCTTACTTTTTTTATAAAATTAATATATAAAATTATAGGAAGGACTCGCTTTTAGCGAGAAAAATTGCACTATGACTAAAAAAATATTAGTAACAGGTGGAGCAGGATTCATCGGATCACACACTTGTATCGAATTATTAAACAATGGAAATGAAGTAGTTGTCATTGATAACTTATATAATGCAAACAAAAAGAGTTTAGACGTAGTAGAAAGAGTTACTGGTAAAAACGTAACATTCTACGAAGCTGATATTCGTGATGAAGCAAAATTAGATGAAATCTTTGAAAAAGAAGGCGACATCTTTGGAGTTATTCACTTCGCTGGATTAAAAGCAGTTGGTGAATCTTGCCAATTACCATTAAAATACTATGATAATAACGTGGCAGGAACTACTACACTATGTCGCGTTATGGAAAAACACAACTGTAAGAACATTATCTTCAGTTCTTCAGCTACAGTATATGGAGATCCTCACGCATTACCAATAAAAGAAGATTTCCCATTATCTGTAACTAACCCATATGGACGCACTAAACTAATACTAGAAGAGATTTTAGGTGATGTTTATACCGCCGATAAAGAATGGAACGTTGTATTACTTCGTTACTTCAACCCTATCGGAGCACACGAATGTGGAGATATCGGAGAAGACCCAACAGGAATTCCAAACAACCTACTTCCATACGTAATGCAAGTAGCTGTAGGAAAATTAGAAAAAGTTAACGTCTTCGGAAATGACTTCGACACACATGACGGTACTGGGGTACGTGACTATATTCACGTAGTAGATCTAGCTCGCGGTCACGTGGCAGCCCTTAAAAAATTAGAAAAAGGTAGCGGTCTAACTAAGTATAACCTAGGAACAGGAGTAGGATATTCTGTATTAGATATTATTAAAAGTGCTTCTGCTGCTGTTGGTCGCGACTTACCTTACGTTATCGCACCACGTCGTGCAGGAGATATCGCGGCGTGTTACGCTGATGCCACAAAAGCTAAAGAAGAACTTGGCTGGGAAGCACAATACGACGTAAAACGCATGTGTGAAGACTCTTGGAGATGGCAAAGTAAACACCCAAATGGATTTGCTGAATAGTATAATTTAATAAGCAAATTAACATAAAAATGAGTGTCTAATTAATACCTAGACACTCATTTTCTACTTTTAAATTCTATATTATTAATTCTTATTTAGAAACCACAATAAATGCTCCACCAGTAACATTATCTTCTGGTGCCACACTACGTTGATTCCAAATATCGTCTATACTATACCATTTATTTGTTCTTTCCGGATTGTCTGGATCTACTGCATGGACTTTCCCATTTTGATAGCCACTAAGAACAACTGCATGAGTAGAATAACCTTTTACAAAAATTCCATGCCCTACAGCACCATAAACGACATCTCCTTTTTTTAAAGCTGTTTCTAGATCTTCTTTAGAATTGATTGTTCGATAATTCAAACCCCAATAATCTAGAGCTATTTCTGCACCAAAACTTGATGTACCTGAAAACGTCATATTCATTTCCATAGAAGTATCATAAATATAATCTGCCACTTGTACTGGAGTCACATTTTTCCTTCAATCCGGATATTATCATTGATAAGGCTGTAGGAACACAGCCTGTTTCTTTCATATTAGAAATACCATACCTCTTAGATCCCCATCTAGCATCTGATTGATAATATTGAGGAAGCTTTACAGGTTTTACCGATTCTTTCCCTGTAGCATTATTCATTATACTATCCTCAACTGAAAAAAATTTCAATTTTTGTCTCGTTGTTCTTTTAGTAAATTCGCTTTAACATCACTAAAACTAGTTAATAGTAAACTACCTACAAGAATCACACTTATTCTTTTTTTCATAAACCTGTCACCTCCTATATTTCAGCTAAATTTATTTATAATTATACTATTTTTTTAACTAACAAAAAAACAAATAGGAGTACTTCAAAATCGATAATTTTTATAAAATCAATCAATTCAACGCACCCCTAGGTATTTTTTTCAAAAAAATATCAACAAGAATCTTCTACTTATTAGTGTATTCTTTCTTCCAATTAAATCCTTTTTATTAACCCTACTAAAGTTCCCCATCCATAGCTAAAATGAACCGAGAATAATAAGAATGGAATTAATAATAATGTTACATTAAACTTATTATTTATTATAGTCATAACAGTAACAAGAGCTGTAAACAATAGATAAGAAACCCCAAGAAGTATAGCGAATATTTTCGTTAACGGCAACAGCAATAAACTAAAAATTATACCTAAAACAAAGACTAAAGGCACAAAATGAAAAATTGAGAAAGCCTTAGGATATACATGACTTACCTTACCAATCCAATATCCATTAGAATATTTTTGCTTCAACATTCTTTTCACAGTCGGTCTAGTGTATTGGTACGATAATATATCATTGCTATATCGAATTTTGTAACCATTATTTCTAATTCTATAGTGTAATTCATTATCTTCTACACGGCCAACTTTTTCATCTAATAAACCTATCTTATCAAATATTTCCTTTTTGTACATTCCTTGGAAAACTGAACTTACATAACGTTTAGAAGTCTGTTTACGATAATTCGCTATTCCACTACCAAACATATTTTCCTCGACCAACAATAATGTCTTACTTAAATTATCTTCATTCTCAATAATGTTTGGACGTGGTCCTCCGCAAACATCTTCTCCACTCTCAATAACTTTAACATTGTTTTCTATAAAATTATCCGTTATATGCGAATGACAATCTACCTTAAGTATGCATTCTCCCCTTGCAACTCTAATTCCAACATTCATCCCCGCAGATAAAATCACCTTAGGATTTTTCAGTAAAACTACATCAAAAAAATCATGATTACTCTCTTTGAACTCTTGCAATATAGCCCAACTATTATCTTTCGACATTCCATCTATAAAGATAAGTTCGATATTGTCATGATTATATGTTTGATTTTTAAAATCTTTAATTAATCTTGGTAAAAATTTTTCTTCATTTAAAAGTCCGATTACAACTGAAACTAACATAATTTTTCTCCTTACCAAAAAGGAAGCTAGATTAAACAACCCAGCTAAATCCTTTTTTATCTATCTTTTCTTCCTAATTTTTCATTAGCACTAAACATTATACTTGCAATAGATTCCCCCCAATATGGAGCTGTCGCGTAGTTAACATTCATTCCACTTGCTTTATTTCCTAAGTAAGCACCACTAGCTGGATATCCTGTATTACTTAAGTAGTTACGGTCAATCCAACGTGCAGCACCTAATATACCACTATCAACATCATCAAATTTTGTCGCAGAAGTATATGGCGTGCTATCATATGCAGCAATACCAAAGAAATTGTTTTTATCTTTAGCTATTTTACTTCTTCCCCATGCACTCTCAAGGGCACTATGAGCAACTAAGTAAAGAGCATTAACTCCATATCTTTGTTCAGCAGCTTTAAATGTTGCACCTTTACCAGCTAATTTACTATTATTTGCTCCCATTAAACTATATAATCTATTAATATCTGCAGCAGTATAGTTAGATCTTGATTTTAAATTAGAAAATTGGAAAGGATGATCTAATTTAAACGTTCCAAAATTAATTCCATCAGCAGAATAATAAGGCTTTCCTACCTGCATATTAGGATTGTGATAAGCAACCATTACACTGCTATACGCTGAATATCTGTGATATACATATTTACCATCACTTATATAATCAGGAATAAATGTAGTACTATAATTAATGGCTGAAACTTGTCCTGAATTCACATATCCTGTAAGACCAGCTACTTGCACTGGGATTCTTCCGTTCATCGTAGCTCTATTATCTCTGAATAATACTGTATCTCTTGAAACATGAGATAAGATTCGACCATTAGCATCATAAACAGGAATATATAACGCAGTTACTTTATAGTATCCAGAATAGCTAGTACCGCCACTGCCTTTGTTTTCATCTACATACTTCCCATTTGCAAAGTAATGGACTCCGGCATTATCTTTTCCATATCCTGTTAATTTTTTACCATTCTGGAAAAAATACCAATCTTGACCATCGCTATGCCACCAATTCGCATACTTTCCATTTACAAAGTAATGAGTTCCCTCATTGTCTTTCCCATATCCTGTTAATTTTTTACCATTCTGGAAAAAATACCAATCTTGACCATCACTATGCCACCAATTCGCATATTTCCCATTTGCAAAGTAATGAGTTCCCTCATTGTCTTTCCCATATCCTGTTAATTTTTTACCATTCTGGAAAAAATACCAATCTTGACCATCACTATGCCACCAATTCGCATATTTCCCATTTGCAAAGTAATGGACTCCGGCGTTATCTTTCCCATATCCTGTAAATTTCTTACCGTTCTGGAAAAAATACCAATCTTGGCCATCGCTATGCCACCAATTCGCATACTTTCCATTTACAAAGTAATGAGTGCCCTCATTGTCTTTCCCATAACCTGTTAACTTTTTCCCATTCTGGAAAAAATACCAATCTTGGTCATCACTATGCCACCAATTCGCATACTTACCATTTACAAAGTAATGAGTACCCTCATTATCTTTTCCATATCCTGTTAATTTCTTACCATTTTGATAAAAATACCAACCTGTTCCATCATCATACCACCAATTTGCTGATTTCCCATTTGCAAAGTAATGCGTTCCGGCGTTGTCTTTTCCATATCCTGTTAATTTCTTACCATTTTTATAAAAATACCAACCTGTTCCATCATCATACCACCAGTTTGCATATTTCCCATTTACAAAGTAATGGACTCCGACGTTGTCTTTCCCATATCCTGTTAATTTCTTACCGTTTTGATAAAAATACCAATTCGTTCCATCATCATACCACCAATTTGCTGGTTTAGCATCTACATAATATACTCCATTCACATACCCTCTTATCGGTACTTTATTTTCTACCGAGATTTCTTTTCCATCCCTATACTCTTTATTTCCTATTTTCCCGTTCGCATACTTCCCATTTACAAAATAATGTGTTCCGGCGTTATCTTTTCCATATCCTATTAGTTTTTTTCCATTTTGAAAGAAATACCAATCATTTCCATCACTATACCACCAGTTTGCTGGTTTGTTATTATGATAAAATATAGAGTCTCTATACTCTGCTTGAGCATCGTGACTTGCCACTACATTAATCGCTACTGGTGTGACCAGTACTGTTACCAGCCCGAATCCTACTTTAAATTTATTCACTTTCATAATATTACCATTTCAAATCCTTTTATTAATACTTTCTTCTCTACTAAAACCAATCTTACCATAATAATATTACAGTATGTTTACAATATTTTTTTAATTTCCTCTTACACACCATAATTAATTTATCTATACTGTCAATTCCATATATTGAAACTATAATGAATATTGGAACATTTACAAATAAATACCTAGACAAAGATTCAAATATACTAACAAATAAAAAAATATCCCGATATAAGATACATAGAATAATACTCGATACCTATTCTTTGAAAAATACAGAAAAAAACATCCTAAAGTTAAGATTAGAATCCACACTACCTGTGATACATAATAAAAAAATAATAACTATATTCTGTATTATGACCATAAATTTTTGTGAAAGATATTTGAGATCATATTCTGTCTTTTTTTGTTTTTTTCTATTGAAGTTTGATTATTCATAGCCATCCAAGACCATCCAAACGTACCATCATTAAAATTAATAAGTGTCTTATGCGTAAAAATGATTATTAAAATCTGTTTTTACTCATCATATTTATCCTATCTTTTATAATTTTTCTTATTAAATGAATCCCTATTAAGGTTATTATCTTGTTTTTATACTATCTGAATAATCTTTATCACTATATAGCCCCATAGATTCTATATTTAATCCTAATTTTTATATAATGTAAGTATCCTACTCTTTTTTTCTGAATTCAACTGTTTTTTTCACATCGTAAGACAAAGTATTTATTATTACTACTGATAATATAGCGCCAAATAGTAATTTTTGTTATTTTTAGTATAGTTAAGTCGCTTTTTTTCAATTAAAACTATCAATTCATATATAAATATCCCTATACCTACAATAATTGTATGAGGTTTTTAAACTATATCCAATAATTATAAGGAAACCTAATACCCCCAAGTAATTTTTCTCTTCTTTTCTTTTTACCAGCATATATATATATATATAATTAATATAGGTACTATAACCCCCAATGAGTCTGAATAAATAACAGCTTGCCAAGGTGAAAAAAATTACAGTAATTGTATACAAAGTATATCCTATCCAAGACAATTTAACATCCGAAAAATAGCATATATATCACGTAAACAATAAACACCTACAAGAACTGTACAGAAAGATATTATTGTAATTACTAGCATTGGAGAAAAAAATATCCTAAAAAAATATACGATACTTTACCTATAATAGTCAAAAAAATAAAATTAAAAAAATACTGTATTAGGATAACTTTCAAAATAAAAATATATCTTTGTTTCTCCACTCTCCTGTTTCTGCTATATTAATTGCATTTGAGACAGCTATATAGATATCAAATCCAACAATAAAAAGAATAGAATTTACCTTTTATTAGATTATAACAAAAAAAATAACAGATAAAATTATCAGCAGTTTATTATGCTTTTATCTCATTATTTTTTTACGAATTTTTTTCAAAATACAGAATAGGAGTAGTAGAAATCCAACTCCTATGAATAAAAGTTCACCATTTTTTTCCGCTACTTTTTGTTTTTATAAAAATATCCTATTGTATTTTTTTAAAAAAACAATACAAACATAATATAACTATTTACAATAAAAAAAGATAAACAATAATTTTTTTAACTAGATTAGACAACATTCTATACTTTCATCCTTTCCTCGATAACAAGCAATTTTTTTAAACTCTTGAATCTGTTTATCTAAAGATAATTTTTCTTAAAAAAATTCTTTTTATACCTTTTTTTCACATTCTTGAGTTCTTTCAACATACCTTATTATCTCTTCTACCGCTTGTTCATCATTATAAATTATTTTTTTCCAAATTTCCCATTTTGAGAAAGTTCTTCTGCTCCACCTACATCCGTAGAAACAAAAGGAACATTTAGCGATAAAGCCTCCACATAAACACCAGGAAAACCTTCCTGTTTTGACATTGAAACAAGACATTTCATATATTTTTAAATATTTATACGGATTATGTTGGTATCCTAGAAAATGAACATACTCAGTTAAACCATACTCTTTTACTTTTTAACTTCAAACTCTTTTTCTAGTTTGCCTGAGCCCTATATAATACAGGTGATATTTATATCCTTTTTTTCATGAAGTATTCTCACTAACTCTAACGTTCTATCCGAACCTTTTTTTGCTCTTCTATTCTTCCTATAGAGCAAATCGAATTTCCCGGTATATTTTCTAAAATTCCCTCTTTTGATTTTTTTCAATTATCTCATTAAATTTATAACCATTGTATATGCGAATCATCTTATCTATTTGATTTGGATATAAATCTATTATTGATTGCTCTGTTTTTATTGGATATCGACACAATTTTTCGTAGCGTCCGAAAAAAATATTCTCTAAATCTATTTTTCTCCAAGTTTTTAGAAAATTCTTCTATACTCCCATGTACCCAATATATTTTTTTATATTCCTCTTTGAAAATGGAATATCCGGATACATAACCTCAAACATTATTTCTACATCATAATCATCTTTTTTTATCAAATATTTTTCTTAATGCTCGGGAAATCTTTTTTTCCAAATTGTTCTAAAATAAGACGTATTATATTTGGATACTTTTTCTTGATAATAACTTTTTAATCACCTTTATATTTTTTTAGGTAAATCCTCTAGACCATTGTTCCCTCTGTCAATTTCCACTATATCTATTTGGTATTCAGAGAAATCACCATTATTTAAGATATTTGATAGGATTTTTTTCTGCTCCTCCACCCTTAGAGTAAGATGGAATAACTATTAGTACTTTTTTTCATTGACTTCCCCTTCACATTTTTATTGATTACTCTCAAATTTTTTTTATATTTTTGATAATATAAATTTATATAATCCTTCATTAATACTTAATAATACAGCAACCTTTAAATTTCTAGGTGCTTTTTTTATTAACTACAACTTTAAAAATAATTATCTTTCAACTTATTCTTCAATACTTTTATACTCTTTTTTTGTTTTTATAATTATCCAATACTATTAATTGGTTAAATATAGATAGATAAGCATATATTAATCTAACAAGTAATTGCTCTTTAAATTTCGGAAAGTTAGATAAAAGTATAATCACGTATTTGATCCATTATTTCAATATAATCCATATCTTTCGCGCTAAACGGTCTTGTTGTTATACTATTTTTCTCTAATATAGTAATAATAATAGTTTCCACTTATAAGAGTGTATTTATCAACAGTTTTCAAAAGTTCAAGAGTATAAAATGCATCCTCATAAATCTTTCCAGTAGGAAATTTTTATTTTTTGCTAAATTTTTTTATGAATTAATTTACACCATGCTGATCCATACAATCTCTTATTTTTCTAAGTATTCTTTTAAATACCCTTCTCTATCTAAAACTAGAAAATAGTCTTCACCTTCATAATGAGGTCTTAATGTATTTTTTTATAGACCCTAGTTACTCCGCACTCCGCAATAGCTGTTCCTGATTTTTTTATAGCTTTATATAGCTCTTCGTACATGTTTTCATGAATATAATCATCACTATCAACAAAACCAATGTACTCTCCATTTGCTCTCTCTACTCCGTAATTTCTAGCATCTGACAAACCACCATTTGCTTTTATGGAATACTTTTTATTCTATTATCGGTTTTAGCAAGTTCATCACATAATTGTCCACATTTATCAGGAGAACCATCATCTACTAAAATTATTTCTAAATTTGTATAAGTTTGTTTTTAATATAGATTTCACACATTTTTTTCTAAGTACTTTTTCCACTTTATATACCGGAACTACTATACTTATTAACTCATTGTCCATAAATTCCTCCTAAATTCCTGCTATTTTCTTCTTATATTTCATTAATACTTTTCTGTATAAATCTATATTTAGCTTAATTAGTATTACACTTAGTTTTCTGTTACGATTTATGTATTTATTTTTTTAATATCGTCTTGTAGTTCCCTTTAAAATAATTTATTATCTTCAGATAATAGCTATTATTTTTAAACTTATCTTCCAATAATATACTATTTAAAAACAGAAAAAAATAAGCATACATTTTACGACAATCTGCCTCTTCTTTTTAAAACCAGGATAATGCTTATAGGTCATTTTTATGGAATTTCTCCACTATCTCTATTAAATCAAATATTCTAGGATTAAATTTCGAGTTTGTTATACTATTTTTCTCTCATAAAATAATTATAGTATGGCGCATCCATTATGACATAACTATCCGCAACATTTATTAAATCATATGCATAGTAAGTATCCTCATATAACTTCCCTTTGGGGAATACTAATTTTTTTGCTATATCACTCTTTTATTAACTTTGTCCATACAGAGCCAAAAAAACTTTTTTTCTATTTTTCAAATATTCTTCCAAATACTCTTGTTTTGTGCAAACCTTAAAAATATTTTTTTCATTAGTATATAATTCTACTCTATTTGGATATATTATTTTTGAGATTACATTCAGCTACATCTGCATTTTCTTTTTTTATAGCTTCATACAGTTTCTCGTACATTTCTACATCTATATAGTCATCACTATCAACAAATCCTATATAATCTCCAGTTGCTCTCTCAACTCCATAATTTCTAGCATCCGATAATCCACCATTTTCTTTATGATATACCTTTATTCTATTATCTATCGCAGCTAATTTATCACATAACTCACCACTACTATCAGTAGCCCCGTCATCAACTAAAATAATTTCTAGATTTTTATATGTTTGATTTATTATAGAGTTTACACATTTTTCTAAGTATTGTTCAACATTATATACCGGTACTATTACACTTATTCTTTCTTTCATCATATTCTCCTTTAGCATATGTCAAATATCCTATATTAAATAACATTATAAGCTGTGTAAATTCATCACGTATAAAGATAACATCTAAAAATAAAGATACAATCAAAAATAAAATATAAACTCATATGCAATATAGAAAATTCAATACAATTATGCTTTAACTCAAATTTTAAAAATTCAATTAATAACCTAGACATCCATAAAAATACTATCAACATTCCCACTAGCCCCTGTGATAACAATAATGCTAAGTAACTATTATGAATGGCGACCCCGGCATTTAATATAGGGAAGTCAGCAGAGCCAAATTTCTTAGAAAATTCAGTATTCATCCCTTGCCCTATTCCAAACAAAGGTTTTTTCATATATAACCGTAACGTTTCTTTCCAAATAGAAATCCTTCCATTCCCTAATTCTTCACCAGAATCTTCTTTATCTATTACAATTTTATCCCTTATTTCCGCCTCTACTTTATCTTTCTTATCTACTGGATTGTATTCGAAAAATTTTACCTCTATACTTTTCATATTCAACATTATTTTTTTAATCTCTTCTTCACTAAGTTTTTATAATATTACCGTTAATTTTTCTCATAAATATAACGCTTATACTCTACTTTACTAACTAAAGTTGCTGAAATTACTTTTTACTTCATTATATCCCAATACCATTATAAATAGTGATATTATTAATATAAAAACTTGTTTTTACTGATACTTTACTATTCCCTTTTACTTTTTTTATAATAATACTAAGAATATACATTAAAAAGCTACTATTATTGAGTATAATGCACCTCTAGAATTACATAATGCAACAACAATATACTCAATAACACTAAATACACTCAGTATTATTTTTTTCAAATCTATTTACTAACATCTTTTTTTACTTAGAAGTATATACAATGCAATCATCATTAATGGTATTGCTTGCATTACTTCTTTATTCGGACTAAAAAAATGTACCATATAATAATAAATTATACGTATCATTACCCAGGGATACATAACGTATTCCATAAGTATATGGATTTGGTAACTCTGAAATCACAAATATGCTTATATTATAAAAAAATACATACCCAATGAAATTATGCTGCTTATAAACTTAAGAAAAAAATACTCGGATAAAATACATACTTAAATACTATTACATCAGTATATCTTTCTCTAAGTATTCTATAGCTATTAAGAAAAGTGATAATAACAATAGTAGTTAATATTGCAGATCTAATAGAATCAAACCTAATTTGGAATATATTTACAAAAAAATAGTTATAACACTAGAAGCTATCCACATAAATAAAAAAACTTTTTTCCCATTATTAAATATATTCCTGTTGGTTATTAAATAATAAAAAAATTATTATCAATCCCCAAAAAAATTAACAGGTTATGAATAATCGAATCATAAATTTGTATATTATTTATCATATAAAACTGTGATCTAGTTGCATATAAGAAAAAAATATTGAAAAGTATGCTATCGGATACTTAAAAAAACAGCTCTATTACTTTTTTTCTTTACTCAATAAACTCTTCATTACTTTATAACCATCTCCTTAATCTGTTTAATCAATACTTTCTCCCCGTCATCATTATAATGTAACCCATCATTTGTATATTCATACTTCAAATGATAGTCTTCAGAAAGTTCTTTGTTTATATCGATTAACTTTATTTTTGTTCTCTCTTGTAAATTCTTCTAACCATTCATTTAACTCTCTAACTATTTCATTGTCCACACTATCTCTAAATAGTGCATATCCGATTGTTGTTAGAGTTAGTTCTATATTTCTTTTTATCTGTTTCTAATAATAATTTTTTTGTAATTCTCTTTTTATTATCTCTTTATTATAATTTGATATTATATCATTAACACCCTAATGATACTAACATCTTCTTAATTAGCACATCATTATACTGCTCTAAGTTTTTCTAATAGAGTTGCTAATGTTACTCCACCTAAACTTAAGTTACTGTATCCTTCTAACTCTAATTTAGCTAATCTTGAATCACCAAAAATTATGTTCTCTTTTAATTCCCTATTTTTTTGGATTCTTTGTATTTTTCTTTATAAAAATTCTTATTTCGTTGTTCTCTTAGCTCATAATTAAAGTATCTACTTCCTATTGCTCCTATAAAATCGCTTCTATCATCAATATCATATGAACTTTCTTTATCCATTAAGTATGCTTTTTGTTTTAGGTGTTAAATAACTTATATTTTTTTCATAGAAATCTTTAGTAGTTATATATATAGCTCCATTGGTTCTGTATAACTTCTTCTCATCTTGTCTTCTATATCCTCTATCTGCCGCAAAACTTTCTTGGATATAGTTTTTCTCATCTAAACTTGTAAATAATCTTGGAGATTTATCTAATTCTACATAACTTACTACATTCTCTACACCTTCTTCTCTTGATTCTTCAAATAGTTTCATCGCTTCTTGAATCTGTTTTGCACTTCTTAGTGGTGATGTTAATTGTAATAGTACGTACACTACATCTTCTTCAAATCTACTTAGAAAATCTAGTCCTACTGAGTTTGACGGTGTTGTATCTTTTGATAGCTCTGGATCTCTTAATATTGTGCTTATTCCTCTTGTTTTACATATATCTAAGTATAATTGTGAATCTGAACTTACATAAATATCTTCTTTGGCAAAGCAGCCTGATTTTATCGCTGCATCTATTGTATGAAATATTAATGGTTTACCATCGAAAAACAACATATTTTTATTTTTTAATCCTTTTGATCCACTTCGTGCTGGTATTAAACATACTGCTCTCATTTCTTATCTCCTTACTTGATTCTTCTCGCAGGCACTCCTACATATGTTCCACTTTCTTTTATTGTTTTTACTACCGTAGCCCCTGCTCCTATTATTGTATATGGTGCTATTTCTACTAATTGTATTATTGTGCTACCGCTCCCCACATATACTCCTTCTCCTAATTTACAAAAATTAAGTATCGCTCCTGGGGTAACATTACAATGTGGGGCTATTACTGTATGATGTTCTACTATTGCTCCTGTATTTACTATTGAATTATCATAAATTTCTACTTCAGATCCTATAAAAACACCCTGCTTATGAATATTCCTTTTCCTCTTATGCTTGAATCCGTTAGTATAGTTGCTTCTCTGCTTACTATGTTTATAAATGCATCCGGATATTTTTTTCATTTACTAAGTCAAACAATTCTTTTTCTTTTTTTCATTGTCACCTATTGTTATGAAGACTTTATCTATTTTTTTCTCATGAAGACATTTTTAATACATCATTTGTTTTTTTCCTAGTATTGGATATCCCTTATATTCTTCGATATCCTTGTCATCAAAAATATCCTACAAATTCATAGTTATATATATCTAAATGGGGTTTTTACTGCATCTGAATGGCTCCCTGCTCCTATAAATGCTACTCTTTGTTTCATTATCTCCCTCCATCATATCATTAAATTCTTTAATTATACTTCTATCTTTAGATAAATAATCTAATATTGCTACTTTGGCTTTTTTTCTATTGAATTTTTCTTGTTCATATGGATTATAAAAAAATCTCTTATATTTGATAATTCTTTTTAGTCCTTTTTGTATACTTTCTTTTGTCGTATCTACATCTACTACACTTTGTACCATGCAATCTTCCTAATTGTCTATTCCCGATGTTTAATGTTGGAATTTTTAACGATGGAATTTCTATTAGACCTGATGAAGAATTCCCTACTAATCCCTCTGAGTATTTCACCAATGAATGATATTCCCTTGGTTTTAAAGAAATAAATACTTTTGAGTTGTTGTTTTTCATAGTATATTTCTCTATCTCATTCATTATCTTATCTGAATCGGTATCCGAGTTCGATCCTATGAATATTACTTGTTTTGTCTGTTCTGATAAAACTTCTAGAAGTGTTTGGATTTGCCTTAGCGCACCTCCATCCTCTAGCGTCACTGGATGAAAGAGTACTACATAGTACTCTTTTTCTAACTTAATTCCCAAAATTTCTTCTAGTTCATTCCTTGTTAGAAAATCTTGCTTTATTACATTTTCTACACCCATAGCACCTATATTATGTACATTATGCTCTTCTTCACCAAGTTGTATTACTCTATTTTTAAATTCCTCACTAGCTACCAAGTGCAGGTGACTCATCTTTGTTATCGCATGTCTTATTGATTCATCAAAGTTACCTAATGTTTTTTCTCCGCCATGTAAGTGACATACTGGTATATTGTATATTAGTGCTACATTCACTACCGGAAGCATTTCATATCTATCTCCAAGTATAATAATTAAGTCATACTTAACTTCTTCAAATAACTCTGATAATCCAGTTGTTAATATCGCTAGCGATCTGCTTACACATTTTTTTGATGTGTTTTCTAGATTTAACGGGATTTTTTTTATTATATTTAACCCGTCTTCTTCTATCTGTCTGTATGTATTCCCATACTTTTTCTTCTAAATGCATGGCAGTAACTACTACATCAAGTTTTTATGTTTTTGTTCTTTATTTAGTTTTTAAAAGTAACTCTCTCATTATTCCATATTCTGCCCGTGAACCAGTTACTACACATACATTTTTTTCATACATTTTTACCTCTTACTCTTGGTCTTTAAATTCGCTATGTTTAATTAACATATCTTCTTCAAAGTCGTATTCACTAACTTTTTCCTAGAATATCATACCAATTCATTGGGCTTATTCCATTTCCCGGACGCTTTGTTGTGATATTCTCTTCTGTAAATACTTCTCCTTTTTTTATAACTTTTTTTAGCTATTATTGATTTTTCTTGCCACTATTTTTATTTTTTTATTTCAGCCTCTACTGGCTCTTTTTCATATTTTTCCAAGTGACGTTTCTACTATTCTTATACCTTTTACTAATCTTTCTAATATATCAGGTGTCGCACTCGCCTTATGATCTGGACCTGGCATATCATTATCTAGTGTGAAATGCTTCTCTATAATTTCTGCACCTAAAGTCGCTGCCGCTATCGGTACTTCATATCCAATACTGTGATCTGAATATCCTATTTTTTGTTTTGGAAATTCTTTTTTCAATGTTGTAATTACATTTAGGTTTAAGTCCGGGTATTTTGTTGGGTACTCTGTAGTACAATGTAAGATTGAAATGTCCTCTGTTCCATTATCTTCTAATATTTTTACCGCTGCATGTATCTCTTCTAAAGTCGCCATACCTGTTGATAGGATTACTTTTTTATTTTGCTTTCCTATTTTCTCTAAGTACGGTAGATTTGTAATTTCTCCTGATGGTATTTTATATACTGGCATATCAGTACTGATTAGAAAATCTAGTGATTCTTCATCAAATGGTGTAGAAAATACATCTACTCCTTTTTCTAAACAATAGTCTCTAAGCTCTAGATATTCTTCAAAGCTAAGTTCTAGTCTTCTTGTCATCTCAAGTTGACTATCTTCTGTTCCTGTTGTTTTCTTTTGATATTCTGCCTTTGGTGCATACTTAGATATTAATAAATCTGCCTTAAATGTCTGAAATTTAACGGCATCTACTCCGCATTCAACTGCGACATCAACCATTTTTTTCGCTAGATTAAAATCTCCATTGTGATTACATCCTATTTCCGCTATTATATATACCATTGTTATCTCCTAACTTTTACTTTTTTTACTAACTCTTCTACATCTTCCTTATAGTATAAAAATTAGTACTATAAATACAACTAAGCATCCTCCCCACCTTATTAATAGATTATCTACAAATATATTTGCAAACATACCATAGATACTTACTACCACTGTAAGAATTATATATTGGATAAAACTTATTTCATTGTATCTATATTTTTATTTTTAGCTATTAAATGATGGAAAACCAATAATAATACATACGAAGCTACTGTAGCTATCGCAGCTCCATATATACCACTTTTTAGGAATTAATATATAGTTTAATACATAGTTTATACCTGCAGCCAAAAGAGTTCCTATTGGAATAAACTTCGTATTCTCATGATAGAATTGGATATTTACTGGGAATGTATATAGAAATACTACAAAACAACTTATCACTATTAACACTATAAAATCTCTACTACTCTTATAATCTGCACTCCCCATTACAGCAACTAATTCGGAAATACAGATAAGAATCCTATAGTTAAAAAAATACCCCTATCAATAGATATCTTTCCTTATATTTATTAATAAGATCAATATTTCCTTTTTTTCTTTTCCTCAAAAAAACCATGGAATCCATGCAGTATTCATACTCATTAACGCTATCGACACTATGCTTCCTAGTGAATACCCGAAACTATATATTGCAACTTCTTTAGCCGTCATATAACTTCCTATCATTATTCTATCTAATTGACTTAGTAAGTTGTGTCCTAGAATATGGAATACTAAAGGAATCGATGTCACTAATATGAATCTAACATATATCTTATCTAGTATCACACTACTATTTTTTTATAAATAAATATTAAGAAAATTATACCTACAACTATCCCTGGTATTATTCCTCCTAATATTCTAGCTAGAAAATCATTTTTTTAATGTGAATAAGAATAGTAACGATAATACCACATTTCCAAATGACATGAAAAATGATAATATTAGTTGCTTTTTTAGTTTCTTGTGTTTGAATATAATACTGTGATAAACTTCCTTGTAAATGACTGACGTATCCTTGGATTAAGATAAATATCAATATTCCTGTAGAAAATCCTAATATTTTTTTCTAAATATGTACTAAATATTAAACAAATTGCAGAAAAATAATATAAAAAAACATTGTCGCTACACTTGTACTTGTGGCGATATATTCTTTAAATCTATTTTTCATATTTTTATTTTTTTGCTATACTAAAAGCTTCCTGTTATTTGAAGTCCAATGAAAATAGAAAATATTCCAACCCATGATCCATATAAATTATAATTACCATAGTCTTCTTGAGTCATTACTCTCGTATATATCGGAAGCGTTATGAAACTTAATCCTTGTATTAATAAATTACCTATCGTATATGCCAAACTAGAACTTAATAGTTTGTTCTTCTTCATTATAGTTCATCCTTGTTTATTTTTATATTTTTTTCTAATAATTTCTCATCATACTCTCTCGTATTAAAATCATAAAATATTTCTTTTTTTCTTTCCCACATGTTAAGAAGTTTATCGCTGTTGATGAATGTGTTATTATTCGTTCAAATTTAACATCACTCACCATCTCAATTAATTCCATTGGAACAGTCTGTGCAATTAATTTTTACTCCATTAATATTCTCATAAGTAACAGTATCTCTTGGATGAGGTTTTTAAGTACACTTCATATCCTTCAGATAAATATTTATCACAAATTCTCTTATAAAATCCATATTGTTTATCATCACTATCCATAAGACTATCTATACTAAGTGGTTGTGTTAAAATTAAAACTGATTTCTCTGCTACTTCAGATAATTCTTCTACATCAAAGACTCTTAGTATTAATTGTTTTTCTTTCTTCACTTATATTCTCAAACAATTCTTTTCTTGGTACTTCTTTAAACTTATTGTATCTTTTCATCTTTTTGGCACAACTGATATGTCATTTACTTCTATTGATTGACAATATTTACCAAAAACCGGGTTTGTTTTTTTACAAAACAATATATGTTTTTATAAATTCTTTATAATCTTGAACGGTTGCTTCTTTTTGTGAAAAAGTTTGTCCCTAAAATCTCTATATTCATACATAAAAAAATTATAACCATCTTCAATTGTATTATATGGAATTTTGTATTTATCTAGGTATGCTCCTATTGTAAAATGATCAATAAAGATATTTACTTTATCAAAAATTTTTCCAATCTTATTTTTTTAACTCTCGTCTTTGTGGTATAGATTTACAAAAAAAGCAAAGATACTCTCATCTATATGTATAATATCTTTCACAATATTTTTCTTTTTATTAATATTCTTTGTATACGTTCATCTAGTCTTCTATTTACAATCGCTAATGAATCTGTACCATCGTCCTTAACTTTTTATTAACGCTATCAAAAAAATTGATATTGAGTATTAAAAAAATATACAATGTTTCTTTATTTAACATAATTTATTTCCCCATCAGTTTTTCTATGATGTTTAAGTAATATTTTTTTATACATTTTTTTATTTATTAACATTATCAATAATCTTATCTTCCTATTAATTGAAATTTTTATTATTTATAAGTAACTGTAAAAAAATTTTTTTATGAAAAATATGCTTTTTATATTATTGTAATATTCTTTATTACTATAATCTTTACTCAAAAATTATTGCGTCTAAAGTATTGAAATAAGAATACATCTTTCGTCTAGTTGCTTCTTTTTTTAAATAAGGATATCTTGATACAACATAATCATAAATATTATTAGCAATTTCGATTAAATCTAAATTTTTTTCTCATTAAATTTCGAATTTGTAATACTATTTTTCTCATGACATAATTATAATAAGGGCTATCAAATATAACAAAACTTCGAGCTTTTTTTCATTAATTCTAATGAATAAAAAAACCATCCTCATACAGCTTTCCTTTTTGGAAATTTAATCTTCTTAGCCAAATCACTCCTTATTAACTTTGTACATGCAGAACCAAAAAGTTTATTCATAATTATATATTCTTTTTATATATTCATCTCTATTCAATATCAAATAATAATTATCTTCTGTATAATTTGCAATTCTATTGGTATAGATAAACTTAAAATTACACTCCGCTACATCTACATTTTTCTTTTTTTATTGCTTCATATAATTTTTTTCATACATTTCTGTATCTATATAGTCATCACTATCAACAAATCCTATATAATCTCCAGTTGCTCTTTCTACACCATAGTTTCGTGCATCTGATAAACCACCATTTTTCTTTTATGATATACCTTTATCCTATTATCTAATTTCGCTAACTCATCACAGATTTCCCCACTGTTATCAGTAGCTCCATCATCAACTAAAATAATTTCTAGATTTTTTTATATGTTTGATTTATTATAGAATTCACACATTTTTTTCTAAATATTGTTCAACATTATATACCGGTACTATTATACTGATTAATTCATTTCCGTAACTACTCACCTACTACCTCCTCGACTATCCCCTTGAAGTTAGCTATAATCACAGCTACATCTTCGTCACTTAGTCTTGTGTGTAAAGGTAATGTTACTTCTTTAACATAATAATTATACGCATTAGGATAATTTTTCAATATCAAATCCTAAGTTTTTTTATACGCAGTTAATAATGGTAGTGGCTTATAGTGGACATTACAACTAATACCACGCTCTGCCATTTTTGTAATTATCTCACCACGTTGTTCAAATGTTGCACCTTCGATATGAGTTATATACAGATGCCCACAAGATTTATAATCTTCTGAACTATGACTTAGAGCTGTAATTCTAGTGCCTTCAAAACCTTTATTGTACTGATTAATAATATCCTCACGACGTTCTAAAAGTTTAGGATAACGATCTAGTTGAACTAATCCAATAGATGCTGCGATATCAGTTAAGTTACATTTATATCCAGGAATAACAATATCATATTCCCAAGATCCTGCTTTTGTTTTAGCTAACGCGTCTTTTGTTTGACCGTGAAGTGAATATATTTGATATTCTCTATATAATTCTTCATTATCAAAGTTTGGATTTTCTTTCCAAGTTACACTTCCACCTTCAGCAGTAGTGAAGTTCTTAACGGCGTGGAATGAGAATGTAGTAAAATCAGCTACAGAACCAATTTTCTTACCTTTATAAACACTTCCTAAAGCATGTGCTCCGTCAGCTACTACAGCCACTCTACCAAGTTTTTCTTGATATTCACTATTAGCTTTGAATAAGTGTTTTTTACTCTCTACTACTTTAAAGATTCTATCATAATCGCATGGAATTCCCGCTAGATCAACAGGAATAACAGCCTTAGTGTTCTCAGTAATCGCATCAGCTAAAGCATCATAATTTATTTCGTGGCTATCTTCAGCAATATCAACGATAACAGCCGTCGCTCCAACGTGATAAATCACACTACAAGATGCTGTATATGTCATCGCAGGTACGATAACCTCATCACCTTCACCAATACCTAGAACACGTAATGTTAACTCTAAAGCTGCAGTTGCAGAATTAAGACACACTGTTTTAGGTGTATTAGTGAACTCTGACAATCTTCTTTCTAATTCCTTTGTCTTCGGTCCAGTTGTAATCCAACCCGATCTTAAAGTGTCTATTACTTCATTAATTTCTCCATCAATAATATCTGGTGGAGAAAATGGTATATTATATTTTTTCATCTCAAACTCCTAATTATTTTTAATTAATATTTCAATTCTATTTAGCAACCGCAATAGCGGTTCTTATCATTATTTTTTTATATCATTTATAACACTGAATTCTTCAATGTACTTTAGATTGTATTTCATTTTTATCTGGAAGAATTTCTTCCACATAGATTTCATCTACACTTCTTCCGCTTCCTTTGAATTTCTCAATAACTTCGTCTTCATCTTTATATTCGATACTCGCTGGAGAAGTTATCCCTGCAGGAAGAAGTAATGTCGCATTCATTTCATCGCTGTATTTATCTACATATTTCGCGACCTCAGGTCTTACTCCTACAAAACTCATATCACCTACAAGTACATTAATAAGCTGCGGGAGTTCATCAAGACGTAGTTTACGTAGCTTATGTCCCACTTTACTAATACGAGGATCATTTTTGCTGAGTAACAGCCGTCCCAAGCTTATCAGCATCCTTAACCATTGTTCTAAACTTAAAAAAATTCTAAAAGTTCTGCCATATGTAGTAATACGTTCCTGCCTATAAAACACAGGTCCTTCACTATCTAATTTTATCCAAATAGCTATTCCTAAAATTATCGGAGATAAAGGAATAAGCAAAATTAATGCCAATACCTTATCAAAAAGTAATTTCAAAAACAGCGATATCTTCTTCTTTTCAATAGAAGCTCTGTACTTTTTTTACCGCTTCTGTTTCAAATCTATTCTCAATTTTTCATCTTTCACCTAAATGCTAATCAAACAATTCTATTAGCCCTATAAATTTATTATTATCTATTTATTATACCATAATTCAAATAATAACTGAAGCAAACGCAGTAAAAAGACAACCCAAATTAGGTTGTCTTAATACTAATTTCCTTAATTATCGTATTGATTAACCATGCTAAAATAATACTAATAATTAAAAACTAAAAATAGAAAAAAATTACATCATTTAATCTAGATGTTACAAAAATACTTCCCAAATATTGACATCACCAGTCCATGAATCATATATAACTCGAATGAAATCTTACCTAAAAAAACAGTAGATACTTATTAGAGAAATCTATTTTTTTGTTATTAAAATAAAGAAAATAGTAAAAAAATAACATTATCTACATTCGCTACTAACGCCAAACTATATTTATTCACCAAATCCATTCTTTCCAATAAAAAAATCATAATGATGGGATATAAATAATAATCCCGTTAATATCATTAACAACATAAAATAATTATTATTTAATAAATCATCGATATCTGCTTTATATTTTTCCCCAAACTAATCCGACTACAAAAGGTAAAGTGCTGTTATACCACCAAAAGTCATAATTTAAGATTATCGAAAAAAAATAATGTAAGTTACTATCAATATAAAGTTACATATTATCGAGATTTTTCTTGTCATTAGATACTTTAAATGATATATAAAAAAATAAATATAACAAAAATAATTACATCTACAAACCATCCATTATATATTAAGGTTCTTCCCTTCACAAAAAGATCAATAAAATAGTTTATCGTTAATATTTGTTTATTAAAAAAATAGAGTAAAAAAATATATTCCTGATACAAATAAAGCTGGAATAATCACTCTTGTAAGTCTCTTTGTTAAGAATTTATTTAAGTATCCCTCTTTATTTTCATTCTGAACATATAATCCATATGCTGATAGAAAGAAAAAAATTGAAACTAAATAGGGTCCCATATACCTAAAGTTAACAAATTCAGATCCTGTAGCAACCCATTGCGATAAATGGTGGAATACTATACCTAATGCTAAAAAACCTTTTAATCCGGTAGTGGACTTCACCCCTAAATATTCATCGTTGGACGGCAATAAATGCACTAATATCGCAATTAACAATAATACAAAAATGTCCATGATAACACCTCAATTTCATATATATAAAGTATACCATACTAATTATGCATGATATAATCTATTATTACTATGTATAAAAAAATTTATTATTAAACTAAAACTCACTATAAACATACTCTTGAACATTTGAAAAAAATCAGTTAGAAAACAATATATAATTACTCCCATTATTAAAATATAAAAGAATATTGTCCACAAAAATAACTTTTGAATTATCGCTAATTTTTGTTTCGCAAATTTGTAAAGCTCTCTTTCAACTTCCATCCATCCTTTCACACCTACATGCATTACATCAAACAAGAAATAATCATCATATTCTCGATTACCATAGTTTAAAAACTTTAACATTATCATACTTTTTTTCGCCATTTCTTCAATATTTCTATACGCCTGTTCTCTCATTTCTTTGGATACTCCAGTGTAATCATTCCATTTTCCATTAACAGGAAAAATTATTACCTCGACTTTCACCCCTAACTCTTTTTGCAACATCAAGAAATATCTCATAATCAATATATTCGGAGATTCTAAATAACTTATCCCTTTATTTGAATCTCTAAACGTTGAATAATTCTTAGCTAAATACGTATTATAATATTTATTATCTACAGCATAGTCGTTATTATTTGTAGTTTTTCTTAACTTCCCCTACAAAATCATTAGTAAGAGAATCCCAATCATAGTTAGGAGTATTTTTGTCCGAAAAGAGGATAATCTGTTTTTTTCCTTTATTTGAATAAAACTGTGTTTTTATTTTTTTAAAAAGAATATATATAACTATCCATTTTCAATATTTCTCCATCTATAAAACTACCTTTATTTTTCAATAAAAGTATTCTTTATATTTCTTGTATATGTCATTTTGTCCTTTATTATTACTTGTTAGTTCAATTACTCTATTAATTAGCTTCTCTTTTTGTTTTTTTGCTAATCTTATTATTAGTCATAGTATTATATATATGTTCTTGCGAAGCTTTATTTAAAAAGGCATCATTTTGTAAACCACCCTTAGCGAACCATTGCACAGATTCCACAATCGCCACTTTTCTATTTTTCATCGCACCTTCAATAGAACCTAACGTTGAAGCTTGAATAATATTTTTGCGAATACCCTGTTCCAATCTGCATAATATTAAAATCTTCATAATTAAATATCTTATTAGGATGATAACTCTCATTAATTGTTGCAGTCAATTCTGAAGATCCTAGTAATACAAGAGTGTTAGGCGTAATATTTTTCAGTTATTATATCTTTACTTTTTATATTTTTTTCATAAGCCGTACTATATCTGACGCTATTATCATTTACTTTATAATAATCTTCTATCTTTTTTTAAATACGTCCTGTCTAAAATTACAAGTGTAACTAATACCAGTACTATTGATATTAAAAATGCTTTTTAATCTTATCATCTTTACTTCCTATTTTTCTATGTATGAAATTACTTTGTTTTGGGGTGTCTATTTCTTCGTATGTTACTTCTGTTGGCGCTATGCTTAAACCAAAAAAATTTCTTCAATCTTCACTAACATTTCTACAAATGCTAATGAATCCATAAGTCCTTCTTCTTTCAAGTTTATATCTAAGTCCTCTCTTACTACTTCATCTTCACAAATTTCTTCTAACATTTCTAATACTTGTTCTTTTTATCATGCTTTTTCTCCTAATTTTTATACTATTTTTTTAATAATACATGGCTTATTAATTTATATGGCTCTCCTGAGAAAAATATATAACCCTATTATTACTAAGTTGATAGTTGCGAGCCAACTAAGTACTTTATACCATGTTTTATTTTTTTATTCTTTTTTTGTAAAATTTACTTTTTCTTTTTGATAGTATTCAAATCCTGCCATTAATAAACCGTGGTAAAATCCATATACTATATAACTTATCGTTAATCCATGCCAAAACCCCATAAGCAACATATTTACCATGTAGGCATACATCGCTGTTGTTAGTCTTTTGTTAAATCTTTTTTTCTTCGTAGCTTCCATGAAAACTCTCGAGAAGACAAAGTCTCTAAGCCATGTTGATAATGTTATATGCCATCTATTCCAGAAGTCTTTTATATCTATACTTAGGAATGGTTTGTCAAAGTTCATCGGTGTTCTTATTCCTAAAATATTACTACTTCCTACAGCCATTAAACTGTATCCTGCAAAATCAAAAAATAAATACAGTGTGTATAAGTACATATATTTTACAGAATGCATAAATGATGTATGTGTTCCTAGTCCTACTAAATAGTGATAACTTAATGTTGAGAATACTACTTTATATAATAATCCTAAAATTAGTCTATATATACCTTCCCCAGCTAATTCTAAGTACTCTGTCCTCGGCATTCTTTCTTTAATTTCACTCATAAAACGTCTACTTCTATCTATCGGACCTGCGCTTACGGTTGGGAAAAAAATAGTAAGAATTGTACATAATCTACTAAATTGATCTTATCTTTTTATTAGTCCATCTGATATTTCTATCATAATTTGTATCGTTTTTAAATGACATATATGATATTCCAATAAAAGGCTAACAGATGCAAATGTGTTATTGCGAATACTTTGTTTATTATTAGTGGTAATATTGATAATACTACTAATATTTTTTTAGATATTTTTTTATTTTTCTGTTTTTTTGTGCTATTTCTACTAATACATACTCATAGATAATAAAACCTAATAGATAAGATAACATCGTTGTATTTTTTTACCATATATAAACCCAGCGAATATTAACGACAGAGCTAATATATAATATTCAATTCTTTTTACCTAGATAGTTTATTATAAAACCTATCACCGAGCTAAAAGCTAAGAAAAAAAGAAAAAAATTCATTTCCGTCAAAAATAGCTCATTCTACACTAACTCCTTTAACTTTTTTTCTTATCTATTTTTTTCCATTATTGTTTAGTGGCATCTCTTCTAAAAATACAATCTTTTTTTAGGTATCATATATTCGGGTACTAATTTTTTTAGTTCTTGTTTTTATTTGTTTGGTTACTTCAAAGCGTTTTTTTCTATTTCTTCATTGTATACTACGAATGATATCAATGATTTTACTTTTTCCATCTTCATAACTTGGAACTGTCGCTGCTTGTCGTATTTTTTTGTTTTTTTAGTAGATTATTATCTATATCTTCAAGTTCTATCCTATGTCCATGTAATTTTACTTGGAAGTCTATACGTCCTTCACAAAACAACATACCATCTTTTGAAGTATCCTAAGTCTCCTGTTAGATAACTTCGTTCTTTTTTTGTCCATCTACTTCTCCTACGCCAAATTTTTTTCATTTGTTATAGCTTCATTTTTTTGAAGTATCCTTTTTGCGACTGTGTTTCCTGTGATTACTATTTCACCTTTGTTTTCTTCATCTGAGTTTGCCAGGTGTACTTTTGTACCCCATTTTATTTCTCCAACCGGTAGGTTCTCATAATATTTTTCATTTACTTCTTTTGTTATTTCTACCCATGTTACCATTACTGTCGATTCTGTTGGTCCATAAGTATTTATAACTTGTGCATCTTCAAAGTTAGCATGAATTTTTTTCTACAGTTGTGCTGAATAGTTTTTTTCTCCACAAAAAAACAAATTGTTTTTACTTTGGGCATTAAACTTTGATTGAAGTTTTTTTATCTATAAAACACATTTCTATAAATGACGGAGTTGAAATCCATATTGTTGCATTTGATTTATTCAACTCTTCAAACATTACTTTGAAGTTCTCTTGGTGTTTTTTTATCTATTTGTACTAAAGAGGCTCCTAGATAAATACTTGTACCACAATGACATTACCGATAGATCAAATGAGAATGGTGGATGTCCTAAAAATACTAATTCTTCTTTTCTCATCATAGTATCCTGTATACCAGTGTAAAAAGTTATTTAGGTTATTGTATGTTATACATACTCCTTTAGGTTTACCTGTACTTCCCGATGTAAAAATTATGTAGAATATGTCTTCATCTCTCACATAATTCTCTTTTGGTATGGCATTTTGAGTACTCGATATTATTTCTTTAGCTGATTCAACACCTAACATTTCTCTAGTTAATTCTATTTCTTCTGTGACTAGCACTACTTTTGAGTCTACTGTTTCTACTATCTCTTCTACTCTTTCTTTTGGTGTATTTATATCAACTGGACAAAATGCTCTTCCTGATTTTACACACGCTAAGAAGTACACTAACATAAATGGATGTTTATGCCCATAGACTACTATTGGATTCTTATCGTTTCCTAATTTCTCTTCAAGATAAAATGCAAGTTTATCTGAATACTCTATTAAATTTTTTTATATGTCAAATTTTCATTCTGATATATATTATTAATATATACTTCTTTAGAACTATCTTTATATCGTTCTATTTTTTTCAAAAAAAAGGTAATTTCACGTATGCTCTCCTTAAGAATATATTTATTTAATAGTATAACACAAATCTAAATATTTTTTTCAGTTGATATAATAATTTCTAATACAAATAACCATAAAAAAATAAAAAAACTCGAACCTAAAATTCCTCCTAGATTCGAGTTTATTGTTTTTTTGTTATTATTTAGTTTTACATATTCAAAAAGAAGAGATACCTTCTTTCCATCATAATTAACTTGACACCTTTTAATCTTCTCTACTTAATATTAAAAATTCTTCAACACAATACTAAATGTTGTTAGATTATGTAGTAATGCTAAGAATTTAGAAGGTAGTACGTTTACCAATCCTAAGAATATTAATAAGGTATTAATGGATACCGTGCTCTTAACATTATTGCTCATTTGAACACGTAGTGTTTTAGAAACATCTGAAAGAAGTAATAATGAATCTAATGAATCTGATTTTAATACGACATCACTAATTTGTTTAGAAAGATCAGCACTTTCACTCATAACGATACTTACATCACTTTCTGATAATGCTGCGGAATCATTCAGACCATCACCAATCATCAGTACTCGACGCCCTTTTTTTCTTTTTTCACTTCTTATGTATTCAAATTTTGTAACTGGAGTCATGCTTGTATGAACTTCGTCAAAAGTTACATCGTTTAAAAATTTTCTTAGTTCTAACTTCATTATCTCCAGTTAATAAAACAACTTTCTTACCTTTATTTCTAAGTTCAGTTAAAACTGCGTTTGCTTCGCCTCTTAATGGGATATCCACACAGAAAATTGAGATTAATTTCTCTTTATAACCCTAAGAATAATAGGTTATATTGTTCTTGTTTTTTTCCGCTATAATTTGTTCTTGTTCAGTAGTTACAACTATATTTTTCATCTTTTAATAATTGTCTACTTCCAATAACAACTTTTTCTCCATCAATGTGAGAAACGATTCCTTTTGAAGCAATATGATAAAGTTCTGTATGCATTTCTTCGTGTTCAATACCATCTTCTTCCGCCTTACTTACTACAGCACTTGCGATAGGATGATAGATATGTTCTTCTAAACATGCACCAATTTTAAGAACTTCTTCATAAGAATATTCATAAAATGGTAATACTTCTTGAATATATGGCTTAGATACTGTTATTGTCCCTGTTTTTATCAAAAAAACAAATGTATCGATATCCTCATATTTATCAAGAGTTACAGAATTTTTTACGACAATTTTCTTATCAATTAGATTCTTAATAGTAGTTAAGTACGCAACTGGTGTTGATAATTTCAACGCACATGAATAGTCTACTAGTAAGAACGAAATCGCCTTAGCATAGGATCTTGTAAATAAATACGTTAATCCCATAGCTAAGAAGTTGTATTTTACAATACTATCTGCTAATTTAATGTATTTGTAATGATATGCATCTTCTCTACTTTCAGAATCTTTCATCAGCTGAATTAAATGATGAATACGACCATTTACTTGGGGATTTTCAACTTTAAGTTTAACCTCACCGTTAACAACAATCGTATTAGAAAATACTTTATCTCCAATATTTTTTACAACCGGGAAGCTTTCCCCTGTCAATGAACTCTCATCAACACTAGCCCCTTCATTCATCACTATTCCATCAAATAAAATTTCATTTCCTTCTGAAACTAGGATAATATCATCTTTTTTCACTTCTGAACAAGTTATTTTTCTATTCCCTTCTTCTCCAACAAGCCATACTTCTTTGTCCATAGATGTTAGACTCTCCTCTAACACTTTTACTGATTTTTTTTCTGACCAATTGTTTAAAGATTCTCCTAATTCTAGGATAAACATAATAGAACTTGCTGTATCTCGCGCTCCTGTAGCTAACGATACAAATATAGCTGCAGAATCAAGAGTTTCCATAGTAACTTGCTTATGCGCTAATAATTTTAAAGTATCTTTTTAAATATCCTGATGCTTTCCACCAAGTATATACAGCTCTTAGTGGTAGTGGCATGAATAATTTAGACATCCCTCTCCAAAACAAAGCATTCATTATTATTGAATAAGGAGTTTCCTCAGCTTTTTCAACTGGATTTTCATAGCAATATCTTACTTTCTCTTTGTCTACTAATTTGAAAAATTCCTGTAAACAAGATTTACTTCCCTTACTAAACATAATAACAAAAGTGTACTCATCTTCATAAAAGTCCACTTTTTTAATGTTTTGAATCTTTGATGCTTGCTTTTTAAAATATACTTTAACATCCGGTGTTATGCGAAAACTAGACTTAATTCTCGCTCTTTCACTTGAAAGATGTAGTATTTTTAAACTCCATCTTATTTTTTTCCTCTAATTCTTGAAGATTGCTTTCTCTTTTTTTCTTGTTCGTATAAATCTTTTGCATCCGCTACTACATCATCAGCGTGTTGTTTGATGTTTGAAACAGTTCCCTCTACTCCATCTTTTTGCTTTTATATAATTTTTGATAAAACAACAGAGTATCCTTTTTTTAGCATCTTTGCTTGATAGTAATTTAAGACCGAAAGTCCCAAATGCTACTCCTCCTGCAAATACTCCTGGTGTTTTTTTAATGCTGCTTTTAGCAACTTTTAATGCTTTAATTGACATATTCAATTCCTCCTTATAAATATATTATTATAATTATATTATATCATTTCTAAAAGTATATGTAAATGCTAATATATCAAGGATAAGTCATTCTTCTCTTATCGGAAAAACAATTTTTTTATTCCGAAAAATATTTCTACTTCGACCCTTTGTTGTATAGACAAAAATTTAATGTTTCCTTAGATTTGCATTATTTTTTTCAAATCCTTTTTAAATTTATAGCTTCGCGCCACTTTTTACAGACTTACTGTAATTAATTTAATGCTGACTTGGTTATTTTTTTATAATATTTCCTTATGCAACTTTTTCTCACTTTATACATTTTTTTCTTCTCTTAACTGTAGTAAACACAGTTGTTTATTAATGTGGAATATATCATTATTTTTTTATATTTTTAGATATTTTTTTGATAATACTTATGTTGTGTTACTAATATTTTTTTACTTCTTATCTTCTTTTTATATATTTTTTTAATCAGGGAAAACGTTATTTATGGTATAATAACTATGTTAGAAAAATGTACTATACAAATGTTTTTATATTATTTTTTTATTAAAAAAATCATTTGTTAAATATTAGAAAAAAAGGAGCATATTATGATTTATATTATAGGGCTTGGTCCTAATGACAGTTCAAATATTAAAGAGAATATTAAACAACTATTATTAAACAATACAAATGCTGTAGTTGTTGCTCGCACTAAAGAGCATCCAGCGATTTCTTTCTTAGAAGAGAATAATATTTCTTTTGAGACTTGCGATAAGTTTTATACAGAAAATGAAAACTTTGAGAATACATATAATAGCATAGCAACCTACATCGTTGAGAAAGCTGAGAATAACGATGTGATGTATCTTGTACCGGGGCATCCTATGGTTGCTGAGCTGACTACTCAACTACTTATAAATAGTGATAAAGATGTAAAAATCGTTGGTGGAGAGAGCTTTTTAGATTCTTGTTTTAACGCAGCTAAGCTTGATCCTGTGGAAGGTTTTTCTCTTGTGGATGCTACTGCTCTTGAGACATTAAGACAGGTTAATCCGCTTCAGCATCTTCTTATTACACAGTGTTATGATGATTTAACTGCAGCTAATGTCTCAGATGAACTTATGTCGTTTTACCCTTATGATCACGAGGTTACTATAATCGAGCAGGCTGGTGCTGTAGATGAGAAGATTTACACATCGCCTCTTCATGAACTTTCTGCTGCTGTTGGCGAGGATGTAAATAATTTACGCGCTTTATATATTGCACCACTAAAAGATGGATTTAGCTTCAATATCAAAGATTATACTAAAGAATTCGATGAGAACAATGATATTACCGAATCTGATTTAGTAGATAAATTAGAAAAAAACTTGTCGCAGATCTTAAATCAAATTTAAATCTAGAAGAAGACTATACAAGTGATAATTCTAAGTTGTTAGCAGAAATCATCACTACTTCACTTGATTTTTACAATCGCAAGCGATAACTACTACGAACTAAACGATATACTTAACGAAATGAAAAAAAACATAGAGAAAAATGATTTTATAAGGATAATAAGATGGATAAAGTTTTTAACTTTTTAGTAAAAAAAATTATTAAAAGAAGTTATAGATAAAAAAATTCAGTCGTTGTTGATGCTACTGCTGGAAATGGTAATGATACATTGTTTCTAGCGAAAACTTCAGCTAAAAAAAGGTATACGCATTTGACATCCAAACTCCGGCAATAGACAATACTACAAGGCTAATTGAAGAAGCCGAACTAACGGATAAATGTGAAATTATTCTTGATTCACACTTTGAATTTGATAAATATATAAATGAAAAAAATTCGTGCAGTTGTCTTCAATCTAGGATATTTACCAAATGCAGACCATGAGATTACTACACTAGCCGAGACAACAATTGAGACTATTAAAAAGTTTTTTTATTGCGACTAGAAATTGGCGGAAGAATTGTCATTGTTGTTTATTGGGGGCATGAGAATGGTAAGGTAGAAAAAGAAGCATTGTTAAACAAACTTCAAAAATCTTGATCAAAAAAAGAAGCTGAAGTATTGGTTTATCAATTTATAAATCAAAAAAACAACGCCCCATTTATTATTGCGATTGAAAAGAGAAAGGAAATCTCATGAGAGAAATAGAAATAGAATTTAAAAATTTACTGTCTGAAGAGCAGTACCTAACCTTATTTAAAAAAAATATGATTTGAAGAATTCTGAAGAAATAATTAATAAAAAAATTTCTATTATGATGACGCAGATGAAAAACTTCAAAAAAAATCGGTGCAGCTCTTAGAATACGTTATACTAACAAGAAAACCGAGATGACTTTGAAGATAAAAAGGAAAAAAACACAAAATATTGAAATAAATATTCCTCTTGATGAAAAAGTATCCTAAAGAACCAACTGTCCTACCAGTTTTACCAAATGAAATTATAACCGAGCTAGAGCGCATGAATGTAAAGATTAAAACACCTATGCTTATTCAAAAAATCGAGACATTAAGACACGAGGTGACTTTAAATGAAAATTTATTGGTGCTTGATAAAACGACATTCATTAACGATATAGTCGACTATGAGTTAGAATTTGAGACTAAAGATTATGAGTCAGGATTAGTTGCATTTGAGAAATTATTAGAAGAAAATCATATTGACAAAAAAATCCTGCAAAACCTAAAAATAGCTCGTGCTGTAGGATATTCAAAACGATAAACTAAAAATATATCAAAATAACCTCTCTTTGTATTTTTATTCAAAAACACTAGTTTTTAATAAGAGTACAAAGGAGGTTTTTTTATAGTAATCAGGATATTATATTAAGCTACACTACTCCATCTAATCTCAAAATGGAAATTTTTGGGGATAACTCAAAAGTTCCTAGATTTTTAAAAAAATTTACATGAAAAACTCATAGCCACAGTGATTTATTGATATCAAAATTTTTCTTTAGGAAATCTTTTAAAATATCTAATAGACTTTGAGGGAGTGACCCGATAAAAATCAATTTCTTAGAAATCATGATTTTTCGAGTTACTCCCTCTTAACAGAGTTTTTATTTCGTTGTCTTATATATACAAGATTTATAATTTAACTTGAATTCTTTAACGCGATTAATCTTCTTTTAACTTAACACCATTATTTTTTTAATTTTTTTGAATGACTGTAGCTCCTATACCGTCTAATTTTTTTCAATTCTTTTTTTCTGTATATTCCTCGATGATTTCTTTTATTATACAATTCGACATTGATAAACTTATTCAGTTGTCTTTCCATCCCTGCGAAAAATAGAATCTTTTTTTCATCATTTCCTTGGAAATATTAAATCAGTATTCTACAATCAGATACTCTCTTCTTTCCATCTCTGATTTGTATAATCTTTCTAATATTTCATAATGGTATCTATTAAGCAAATACTCTTTAGCTATGGTAGCAGCATAGTGAATCTCAAAAGTTTTTTTCCTTATTAGCACCTTTCTCATTATCTGGTACTCCTATTATATAGTCTGAAACCTTTTTAAATCCACCTTTGAAAATATTACCAGTATAAGTATTAAGTTTTTTAAGATTCGTCATATAATAGTGAGCTTCATCAAACTTTTCTCGATTTATACTAAAAATACTTAGCAATAATAGTGTAACTTCCGACTTTTCAAAATCAAAGCACTTGATATGATTCTGCATCAGGCTTTCACTGCTCAAATGAACATATACTTTTGTTAATTCATCTGTAACCTCGGAAAAATCCGATGGACTAGCTGCCAACATAAATTTATAAAGTTTCGCAGCTTCAGTATACATTCCAGCCTCATTATAATACCCAGCAAGCACGTCCGCTAATATCATCTGTTCAGTATCTTCATCATCATCTGAATACATGATATCCTCTCCCAGCCTAATAGCTCTTTCTAGAGCATCTTTATTTTCCTCATGAAGTTCACGTAAAGCACTTAGCTTATCGACAGTACTTATCTCTCCTTCGTCAATCGAATCGACAATATCCCCAAGAGGAGCATCTATATCATAACCTTCTTCGATCAAGTCATAAAGTCGCTCAAATACTTCAATAGCCTCTTCCTTACTAGAAAAATTCTTACCTTCCGTTCTCAGAAAATCTTTAAGCAATATTTCAAATTCTCTATCACGTTTTACCATAAGTCATCCTCCATAAATTCCATCTGGATATCAAACTCGCTATCATCAGCAAACATTACACCGTTCAAATGCAAGTTTCGGATAGTTCCTTTACCTAAGCCTTTTATTTTAAGAAATTCAGACTTTGTGATTTTCAAGAAATCTTCTTTTGTTAATAAAAAGTTCTCGTGCATGATTTTTAATTCCGTATCTCTTATTGCCATAAACGATCTATCACGCTTCATATCATCAACTGTAATTTCCTTACGTTCTGCATATTTATCCAAATTATCACTGATTACATATTCGCTTTCTCTTATGTGTATAAAGAAATCAAAATAATATTCTTTACTAAAGAAATAATCGAATTTCATAACTATTCTAAGAGCCTCAACATACTTTTCATCGCTATCCGTACTAAATTTAATCAAATTCGGATTAGCTATTCTATCTAAGACATCTAAAAATATATTTATTTTTTTCTTAATAGCTTTGTTATAGAATGCGACCGCTTCTTTTTTTCTTCTCCTTGCATCAAGTGGTAAAAACTTTTGATAATAAAATAACCTCATCATCATTTTTTTATCATATCTATGAGCCATTTTATAACAACGATTAGTCTCCTCAAAATCATTTAATATAAGACTAGAAAGTATGTAATTGTAATACATCGGCATTACAAACTCGTCATCCATCTCAAAAAAATATATACGGAGATAAATATACTTTTTCTGATTTTTATTATAAAGTTTATTACCGAAATAAAAAAATCAGCTAAGTGATTGCAAACTTTAAAATGTAAAAAAATTAATAGGGACTTTGCTAGTTTGAATGAACCCTTCTTCAAACCTATATGCCTCATCTTTTTAATTGTATTAGTGCATGCTCAACTTCAAACTCTGAGATATCTCTAGTAAATATTTCAAATACTCTAGCATCTACATTATATTTAGATAGCGCTATTGCTTTTTTCAAGATAAGAAGTGCATTCAGAGTTGTCTATATTTTTTTAATACATTCACCAAAAAAATCCTCATTGATTCCGCAAAATCCTCTTCAACCTGCTTAGAAGAAAAATTCAATTTCTATATAATTTTTTTGCCAATTTCATAATTTTGGTATCTTCTATCCTTTTTCCGTTGCAAATTCTTCTCTACCTACAGGAAATTTTTATAATTTTTTTATTATCCATTGTTTCTCCTTCCTTTATTATAATTATTTAAAGATTACAGAGATTCTTATAATTATCTTATGTGAAAAAGATTTTTTTATAAAATTCACTACTTTTTTTCAACTTAATTTTTACATCAAAAATTAGATGTAATACAAATTTTTATAATTATATGAAGAAAAATAATATAAATTATTAGTGGGTGGGATTGACCTAAAATTTAACAAAAGTTCATATAAAAAAACAACTGAAATAGCACTTCAGTTGTTTTTCGTGATCTCATGTGAATATAATCGTCCAATTCACTTATCTGCATTCTATCACATATCTTCTTTTTTTCTGTCAATTGATTTGAAGAGGAAGAATGTTCAATCTCTCTCGATTTACATAATCTTAAAAAAATATAATTTTTAATCCTAAATAAACCTAGAAACTCTTTTTCTAATATAGACTCTAGTGATATAATAAAAAGTAGGCTACTGGCTCCAAAAAGGAGGTGGTCGCATGTACGATATAATCGTTCAAATTCTTGTTGGACTATTTGTAGGAACTATTCTCCTATTTATAGAATATTTTTTTATTTCCTAAACGATAAAAAAACAACAAGAAAAAAAGTAGTCTTGTTTAGGCACGACGTGCATGTATCACTTCATGTATGAATATTTATTTTCATACTAAATAGTATGTTAATACATATAAAAAAAGCAACTGAAACAGCACTTCAGTTGCTTTTTCGTGATCTCATGTGAATATAATCGTCCAATTCACTTATTTATATTCTATCACATATCTTCTTTTGTTGTCAATTAATTCAAAGAGGATTTTACACTTATAACGTACCTTGCTTCTCCGCCTCATTTAACAAAAAAAATAATTCGGAGCTGGATTCTTTTTCCATACTCCGAATATTATTATACCCCTTACAACTATTAAATAATCAATGTAATTAGTTATCTTTTTTTAGTAGAACTTATTTAAAACTACTCCTATACATTCTGAACCGGCTTTTTCAAGCTCCTCTATACAGCTTTCTAAGTCTTTTTTCTTCACTCGGTTAGCCTCTGCAACCATTATGAATCCATCTGCGCTCTTTGCTACTACCGCCGCATCAATTACAGCTCCTACCGATGGAGTATCTATAATTATAACATCATAGTACTCTCTAAAAACCTCTATCATAATATTATAGTTTTTATTTTGCAAAATTTCAGTAGGATTTTTTGCTCTTGCCCCTGATGGAATGATATTTAAGTTCTTCACGTCAGCATCATAAATAGTATCTTCAATAGGATCTGTCCCCGTTAAATAGTTTGTAAGTCCACAAATATTGCTTTTTGAATTTGAAATATCCCGGCATGCTTGAATTACGAGTATTCGCATCAACTAGCATAGTTTTTAATCCTAACTCAGCAAATGATACGGCTAAATTCACCGCAGCCATAGTTTTTCCCTCACCTTCTAAGACAGATGATACCATAATTACTTTTTTTATCATTGTTCAGAGCTTGAATATTTGTACGTAGTGTATTGAAATATTCTTCACTCTCAGCATTTATAATAGTCTTATTTGTTAATAAATTTATCTGTGCCATTTCATCTTCCTATTTCTTTCCTAAATTTATCTGCGGAATTACTCCTAAAAATACTACATCCATACCTTCTTCTACATCTTCCGGACTCTTAATTCTATCATCTAATAATTCAAATACTACTGCACCGATTAATGATAATACAAACCCTATTGCAGTCGCTAATAATGCATATAAAAGGTATATTTGGAAAACTTGGTACTCTTGGAACTTCAGCATCTTCTAAAGTACTCACATCTTCTGATTTTTGTCATCTCTTTAATTTTTTTGTAACAGCTAATTCTCTTACAGAGTCAGTAAATTCACTAGCAACTTGTGGATCTTTATCTCTAACTATAATAGACACAACTCTCGTATTTTTTGGTACTTCAACAGATACCTTATTCTTTAATTGCTTAACTGTATAATCTGAATCACTTTTTTCTGCCGCTTCTGCCAAAAGTTTATCGTCTGAAACAATTTCTTTATAATCTTTTTCTAGTAACTTACTCTCTCCTTTTGAACTCGATACAGTTATCTTCGCTGTTGAGTCATACCTAGGCGTTGCTACAAATAGGCTATACACCAGCGATCCAGCCGTACATAAGAACGTAATTAATAAAATTAATATTCTTTTTCTCCCACGTTCTTTTTAACAGTAGCGGACCTTTGGACTGTCTTGCAACTTTTTTCTTACCCTTCATCTTATCAATTTTCCTCTCATTATAATTCTTATTTTTTATTTTTGCTTTTTTAACTTTATCTTCTGTTATATTTTATCACAAATTATCCCTTTGTGCCTTATTATTTTTAAAATAATTATTGATACTATTTCTCTTCTAGTACCTCTTTTATATTATTTTTTTGACTTGTTTTAGACTTTGCTCATCAATTTGCATCATATATAAGTTTGCTCCCGGCATTGCATATGATGGTAATCCTAAGCTTCCCGTACCGCTAAGTGCTTGTGATGAGATATTGTAATCTCTATTCGAGCTTAATTGTTCATTGGCAAGCCCCATCACTGTTTCAATCAGCATATTGGTCTGAATAGACTCACTTAGTTCTTTGGTTACTGCTCTATAATTTTTCAAAGTATCCTTAGTAATCATTTTCTTCACTATTGCAGCAATAACTTTTTCCTGATTTTTCCACGGTCATTATTTCCTTCAAGAAGATTGTAACGTTCACGTACAAAACCTAAAGTCTTATCTGCATCTAAATGTACCATACCAGGTTCACAACTATAACCACCGTACTCTGATATAAAGGTCTGATCATTATAGACATCTCCTCCCCGACCAAATCTATTAATTTTAAAAATGATGTGAAGTTTAGCCTAGCATAATAGTCTGATTTAATACTATAAAAATTTTCAAGTGTATGAATAGAAGTCTCTACACCATAAAGACCGGCATGAGTAAGCCTATCATACTCATTATCACCATCGTCTGCTATCTATACATACGAATCTCTTGAAGTTGTCGTTAATAATATTTTTCCCAGTTTTTTTATTTATTGTCATAATAATATTAATATCCGAGCGACTTACACTCTCCACTTCTCCAAACGTATCAATTCCACTCACATAAACATTGAAGGTATCTCCAATATTCGCACTTATTTTTCAAATCTATTTTTTTAGTAATTTTTGTATTCAAATATTTTTCTTTGTATTTTTCTCTGAAATCAGCATATTTTTCCTCTTATTTATCCCTCCTCCTTCATAATGCTGAATTATTACATTTAATAAGTACAATTTCTCTGCATTTATCTTATTAGTTATACAACAAAACTATTTTTTTCAAGCAAAAAAATTGACTATTCTACAAAGCGACAAAAGACAATATTTTCAGACATTTTTAAACATACGAAAGATTTGGGAGTAACTTAAAAAAATCGCGATTTCTTAAGAAACAAGATTTTTATCGGGTTACCCCGCAAAAGTTTATTAGATATCTAAAAAGCTTTTTATAAAGCGAGTTTAGATATCAATAAATCACTGTGTCTATGAGTTCTCATATGAAGTTTGTTGAATTTTAGGACTTTTGGGGCAGCCTCCTTTAACTTGTATCTTACGACAATTATTTAGATACGATTCACCGCTCTTTTACATCACGAAGTGTATTTTTTTATTTTCTACTAATCATTTGTGGATAAAAAAATATCCTATTAGCACCTCAAGTACCAATAGGATATTGATTAAAACAACATTGTTTTATAGGTATAATGTTAATCTATATATATTCTATTTTTATCTACTACTGATTTTTCTGTTGTAATTGTGAAATCTGTAAAAATCTATTTACTTTGGAGCTTTCCTTGTGAATAACATAACAGCCACTACAAAATAAAGTGTCATAGCAACTATCTTCCTAATAAGATTTTTTTCCCATGCCCCGAACTTGATAAACAGCCACAAAAATCCTAAAAAGCAACTCTTGAAATTTATAAAATTTCAAGAGCTACTAATTTAAAAATCTATAAAATTAGATTATTATTTTTTTCTTTACGGCGTCTTGCTGCTGCAAGGAATACTCCTAAGATTCCTAGTCCTAATCCTGCTAATCCAGTACTAGTTTCAGTTGTACCTGTGTTTGCTAGACGTTGTTTAGAATCAGCATCAGTTCCTACTTTGTTGTTAGAACCTTTACCTACTACTAGGTTATATCCTGGAATTACTACTTCTTTTCCATCTGGGTAAACGATTGTCGCTTCTCCTGTTGCTGAAATCGTAATGTTAGCGTCTTTAAGTTCTGGATTTGCTTTAATTAATGCTGCTTTAACCGCTGCTTTTTCTGCATCTGTTAAGTTGTTTATATCCGCTACTGCAACTTTTTTACGGTAATTTTGGCATTTCTCTTTGTCTGAAAGCAGTATCTCTTGGAATTGCTAATACTTTACCTTCTTTGGTAACAATTGTTACATTTCCGGCTTTATCAATGCTAATAGCTAATTCTTTTTTACCGTCTTTTTCGATTGTTGCATTTCCATCTTTATCGATAGTAATTTTCACTTTACCATCTTTAGATGCGTAAACTGTATTTCCGTTAGCATCTGTAGATTTAATGTAAGCATCAAGATCGAATTCTACTACATCTGTAATAGCTCCTAATACCATGAATTGGAACTTAGCTTTTTCTTCTGGAGTAATGTTTGCAAGGTCTGCTACCGTTACTTTACTTAAATCAAGTTCAAGATTATCTCCACGATGTTTAGCTTTCGCATCTTCGTTATCTTTAACTAATTGTTCTTTAGAAATTGTTGCTGTAGAACCGTCTGGTAATGTTACTGTTGCGTTTCCTTTGTCGTCTACTACTACAATTGCTCCTGGGTTGACTGCTTCAATTGCTTTCTTAACAGCTGCTTTTTCTGCATCTGTTAATTTTTCTTTATTTCCAACTAGTGTACGGAATGCTGGTGTTTTCACTTTAGCGTTTTTAGCTTCATCAGCAAATTTTTCTGCTGGGATTACTAAGTCTGAAGCTGGGATGTTAAGAACTGTTCCATCAGCTCTCGTTACTGTTGCGTTTCCTTTGTCGTCTACTACAACTTTAGCACCTGGGTTGACTGCTTTAACTTTAGCGATAATTTCATCTTTCTCATCTTTTGTTAATGAGTCTGGATTTGCTACTACAGTCTTAGCTGCTGGTGTGTTTGCATCGTTACCACCATTTTCTTTCTTAGCATCGTCTCCGACTTTAACTAAGTCTGTTGCTGGGATTACTGAAACATTACCATCTTTAGTTACTACTGTTGCATTTCCTTTATCGTCTACTACTACAGTTGATCCTGGGTTTGCCGCTTTAACTTTGTCTTCGATTGCTTTCTTCTCAACGTCAGTTAATTTTTCTGGATTTGCTACTTTTGTTTTCGCTGCTGGTGTAACTGCGTTGTCTTTAGCTTTTCCATCATTCACATCTTTTTCAGATTTTGTTAAATCTGATGCTGGGATTACTGCTGTCTTACCATTTTCTAGTGTTACTGTTGCGTTTCCTTTGTCGTCTACTACTACAGTTGATCCTGGGTTTACTACTTCTACTGCTTTCTTAACTTTTGCTTTTTCTTCATCAGTTAAGTTAGCTGGATCTTTAACTAAGACTTTAGAAGCTGGTTTTACGATGTCGTTTCCTGCTTTTGGTGCTTTTTCTGCATCTGCATTCTTAGTTAAGTCTGTTGCTGGAATTACCGCTGGTTCTCCACCTTTTTGGTGTTACTGTTGCATTTCCTTTTTCGTCTATCACTACAGTTGCACCTGGATTTACTGCTTTAACTTTATCTTCGATTGCTTTTTTCTCAGCATCTGTCAGTAATTCTGGGTTTTTCACTACTGTCTTATCTGCTGGTTTAACTACATCATTTCCTGCTTTTGGTTTAGCTGCTTCGTCTGGTGTCTTAGTTAAGTCTGTTGCTGGAATTACTGCTGTCTTACCTTCTCGTGTTGTTACTGTTGCATTTCCTTTGTCATCTACTACTACAGTTGCACCTGGGTTGACTGCTTTGATGTTATCTTCGATTGCTTTCTTAGCTGCTTCGTCTACTCCTTTAGCTGGATCAACTACCACTTTGTCCGCTGGTTTAACTACGTCGTTTCCTGCTTTTGGTTCTGTAGCTTGATTTTTCTGACTTAGTTAAGTCTTTTTGCTGGAATTACTGCTATCTTACCATCAGGAGTTGTTACTGTTGCATTTCCTTTTTCGTCTAAGACTACTTTTGTTGGATGCTCTGCATCTTTGTCTGGATTTACAGCCTTAATCTTAGCAATAATTGCATCTTTTTCTGTTTGTGTTAATGCATCAGGATTTGCTACTACAGTCTTATCTGCTGGTTTAACTACATCATTTCCTGCGTTTGGTTTAGCTGCTTCTTCTGCTGTCTTAGTTAAATCTGACGCTGGAATTACTGCTACTTTTCCATCATTAAGTGTTACTGTTACATTTCCTTTGTCGTCTACTGCAATGTATTTAGCATCTGGGTTTACCTCTGCTACTTTCGCACCGATAGCATCTTTCTCAGCATCTGTTAACTTAGCTGGATCTTTCACTACAGTTTTATCTGCTGGTTTAACAATATCATTTCCTGCTTTTGGCTTATCTACTTCTGTTGATGGTTTCATTAAGTCTTTTGCTGGAATTACTGCTGTCTTACCATTTGGAAGTGTTACTGTTGCGTTCCCTAAATCATCTACTGCTACAAGCGCACCAGGATTTACTGCTTTGATGTTATCTTCGATAGCTTTCTTAATAGCAGCTTTCTTAGTTTCATCATTAAAGTCTGCTGGATCTGCTACTACCTTATCAGCTGGTTTGTTCACGTTGTTACCTGCTGTTGGTTTTGTTGCTTCATCTTGTGTTTTCACTAGATTTTTAACTGGAATTGTTGCTATAGCTCCGTCTTTAGTTGTTACTGTTGCGTTTCCATACTTATCAAAGGCTACTTTTGCTTCTGGGTTTACTGATTTTATATTTTCAGCGATTGCAGTTTTATCAGTATCAGTTAATTTGTCTGGATCTGCTACTACTTTATCAGCTGGAGTGTTTACATTATTTCCTGCATTTGGTCCCTTAGCTTGTTCTTCTGTTCTTACTAAGTCTTTTTGCAAGAATTGTCGCTGTTGTTCCATCTTCTAATGTAACAGTTGCATTTCCTTTATCGTCCACGAAGATTGCTTTTGTATCTGGATTTACAGCCTTGATTTTCTTAGCAATAGCTTTTTTAGCTTTTTCTGTCAATGGTTTAGTTGTATCTGCTACTACCTTATCTGATGGTTTATTGATGTCGTTTCCTGCTTTTTCATTAGCTGATTCTGTTTCAGTCTTCACTAAATCTTTGGCTGGAATTACGAATGATTTACCATCTGGAGTTGTGATTGTCGCATTACCCTTGTCATCTACTACTACAGTTGTTCCCTCTTTTGGATTTACAGCAAGTACAGCTTTTTCAATAGCTTTCTTAGCATCCTCACCAATATTATCAGCGTTAGCTATTAACACTTTATCCACTGGTTTCTTAATTAAATCTTGTTTAGCTGGATTTGTTAAGTAAGCTACTGGTTTTACTAAATCTTCTACTGGAATTGTAGCTGTAGTCTTAGTACCATCTGGATTTGTTACCGTTACAGTTGCATTTCCTTTTTCGTCAAATAATACAACTGTTGGATTATTAGCATCTTTATCTGGGTTTACAGCCTTGATGTTTTTCTCGATTTCTTTAATATCCTCTGCTGTTAGGTGTTCGCGATCTTTCACTAATACTCTATCTGCTGGTGTACTAATTTTTGTTTCCTGCTTTAACTGTTGCTTTATCTGCATCTGTTTTTGTTAGGTCTTTCACTGGAATTGTAACTGTCTTACCTTCTGGTGTTGTTACGATTGCATTTCCTTTTTCGTCCACAAATACTGTAGCATCTGGATTTACACGTTGAACTTTATCTTTAATTTTTGCTTTAACATCATCCGTAATTTGTCCGTCTTTAACAAAGACTCTATCTGCTGGTTTGTTAACAAGGTTACCTGCTTTAGGATCATTTGACACATCTTCTTTTGTTTTCACCAAATCATCTGCTGCAATCACTGCTGTTTTTCCATCTTTTGTTACTGTGGCATTACCTTTTTCATCTACGAATACTGTAGCGCCCGGATTTACACTTTCAACAGCTTTTTGAATTGCTGTTTTTTCTGTTTCTGACAAGCCATCTTTATTCGCAACTACTGTTTCGTCAACAGGAATCTTAACTGCTGGTTGTTTAGTTGGATCTGTTAAATCAGTTTTTGCCTTCAATAAATCAGCAGCTGGAATTGTTGCTACAGCACCATCTTTAGTTGTTACTGTTGCATTTCCTTTATCGTCTACTACTACAGTTGCATCTGGATTTATTGCTTTAACTTTATCTGCAATTTTCTCTTTTAACTTAGCAAGCTCTTCTGGTGATAACGCAGCAACATCTTTATCTAAAATTACTCTGTCTGCTGGAGTATTAACTTTGTTACCTGCAGTTGCAGATTTTTTATCATCAGGATTTTTTAGTAAGTCTTCAACTGGGATTGTTGCTGTTTTACCTTCTGGTGTTGTTACTGTCGCATTTCCTTTATCATCAACGAATACTTTCGTTCCTTCTGGGTTAACTGCTTTTATTGCATCTGCAATTTTAGTTTTAAGAGCTTCTTTATCAGCTCCTTCTAAGTCTGCTGGTTTTTGCTGATACTCTATCTGCTGGTTTGTTGACATTGTTTCCTGCATTTGCACCATCTGCTTGATCTTGTGTTTTCACTAATTCAGAAGCTGGAATAACTTTAGTTTTTCCGTCTTTCGTTGTTACTGTTGCATTTCCGTGATCATCCACTACTACTGTTGTAGGGTTAGCTGGATCTGTAGATGGATTTACTTTTTCTACAGCTGCTTTTAATTGCATCTTTTTCAGTTTGAGTTAATTTATCTGGGTGCTTAACAATTGTTTTGTCAACTGGTTTCTTAACATCATCTTGTTTGTCAGCTTTTTCTAGGTCTGCTGCGTCTTTCGCTAAGTCAGATGCCGGAATTGTCGCTACATCTCCGTCTTTCGTTGTTACTGTTGCGTTTCCTACTGTATCAAATACTACAGTTGCACCTGGGTTCACTTTCAAGATTTCAGCTTTGATTTTTTCTTCATCAGCAGCTTTGTTATCAGGGCTTGTTACAACTACCTTAGTTGCTGGTGTGTTTACTTTGTTTCCTGCATTAGCCTTATCTTTAGCTGCTGGATCTTTTAATAAATCTTCAACAGGAATTGTCGCTGTTTTTTTCCATCTGGAGTAGATACTGTTGCATTTCCTTTTTCATCAACTACAACTTTTTGTTCCTTCCGGATTTACTTTTAAGAATTGCTGCTTTGATTTTTTTCCTATAACATCATCTTTCTTAGTAGAATCCGCTAAGTCTTCTTTTTGTTGCTGGTACTTTATCTGCTGGTTTGTTGACATTGTTTCCTGCTTTTAGCAGTTTCTTTATCAGCTTCAGTTTTCACTAATTCAGTCACTGGAATTGTCGCTGTTTGTCCTTCCGGTGTTGTTACAGTCGCATTCCCTTTTGCGTCTACTACTACTGTTGCACCTGGGTTGACAGCTTCTACTTTAGCTTTAATTGCTGCAATATTTTTCAGGAGTTAAAGCATCTTTATTAGCTATTAGTTTATCAACTGGCTTGTTAATGCTATTTCCTGCTTTAGCAGTTTCTTTATCAGCTTCAGTTTTCACTAAGTCTGCTTTTTGGAATAACTACAGTCTTACCATCTTTCGTTGTTACTGTTGCGTTTCCTTTTTCGTCAACCACTACTGTTGCACCTGGGTTTACTGCTTCAACCGCTGCTTTAATGGCATCTTTAGATGCGGTTAAATCTGCATTTGGATCAGCTACTACTACTTTGTCTGCTGGTTTATTTACAGCATCTTGTTTAGTTGGATCCGCTAAATCTGTTTTAGCTTTTTACTAAATCAGCTACTGGAATTGTTGCTGTTTTTTTCCATCCGGTGTTGTTACTGTAGCATTTCCTTTTTCATCTATTACTACAGTTGTTGCCTTACCATCTTTATCTGGGTTAACTGCTTTAACTTTTGCTGTAATATCTTCTTTCAACTTAGTAAGTTCATCTGGTGTTAATGCCGTAATGTCTTTTTCTAAGACTACTCTATCTGCTGGAGTGTTTACTTGGTTTCCACCACTTACTGTATCCTTATCACCATCTACTTTTACTAATTCACTTACTGGAATTGTTGCTGTTTTCGCTTCTACTCCTGGTGCTGCTGGTGTTGTTACTGTTGCATTACCTTTAGCATCAACTACTACTGTTGCACCTGGGTTTACTGCTTCAACTGCTGCTTTGATTTTTAGCGATTTCTTCCGGTGATTTATCTGCATCTTTATCTGTTACTTTTACTCTGTCTGCTGGGTTGTTAATGTAGTTACCAGCTTTTGCATTTGGTAATTCAGTAGATTTCTTAATTAAATCATCCGCATCGATAACTGCTGTTTTTCCTTCTGGAGTTGTTACGATTGCGTTTCCTTTAGCATCAACTACTACCACTGCACCTGGGTTTACTGCCTCAACTTTAGCCTTGATTTCAGCTTTTACTTTTTCAAGTTCTGCACCTTGCAATGCTGTTATATCATCAACGACAGTTTGTGAGTTTGGTTTGTTGATGTCATCTCCACCGTTTGCTTTCTTAGCTTCTTCTGGTGTTTTGAATAAATCTGATGCTGGAATTGTTGCTACAGTACCATTTGGAAGTACTACTGTTGCATTTCCTTTAGCGTCATATTGAACTTTAGCAGCATCACCATTTAATTTTTTCAATTTCGCAGTTACTTTTGCTTGATCATCTGCGTTTGTCGGATCTCCGACTACTTTATCTGCTGGCTTACGAATTCCTGCATTAGCTGAACCTGAATTATCATTTTTCACATCATCTAATGTACGTACTAATTCTGCTACTGGGAATCCTGCTGTTGCCCCGGCTGGAGTTGATACTGTTACTGTTCCGTTGTCATCCATTGTTACAACTGAATTAGGGTTAACATCACGAACAGCTTTTAAGATTTTTTCTTTCTCAGCATCTGTTAATTTCTTAGGATCAGGATCTTTAACGATAACTTTATCCATTGGACGGTTAATATCGTTACCTCCACCCTTGCTATCTAAATCAGTATTAGTTCTCACCAATTTATCTAATGGAAGAGTTTCTTCTTTTCCACTTTCTAACCTCACATTCACACTTCCATCTTGATTCACTGTGATAGAAGTCGCTGTTGGATTCACTTTTCTTACTGCTGCTTCAATATTTTCACGGTCAGTAGTGCTTAGAGTACCCTTATCTGCTACTAATACCTTATTAGCTGGTAAACGCACTGAGTTGATTGCTTTGATGGCAAATTCTCCGGCTCTCTTAGCATCGTCAACATCAGCATCTTTTTTAGCACCATCGATTGCTGCTTCTGATGCTTTTTTAATAGCATCTACTTCTGCTTTTAATTTTTCTTTAGCCGTTGGTGATAATGACCCGTCATTTTTAATTTCTTCTTTTTTAGTATCAGCCACTCCTGTTAGGCTATCTTTTTGCCGCTGGTTTCTTAGCAGCATCTTTTGTTACAGCCTTAATCGCTGTTGCACCATCAGTACCTGCTGTATTGATTTCACCTTGAATTCTTTCAGCTTCTGCAGTTGTATCTGCATTATTTGCCTTACCATTAATTTCTGCTTTTTTAGTTTCAGCAATTCGTTTTGCTTCTTCTTTTGCCGCTGTTTTTTCTTCGTCCGTTAAGTCAGCACGGCCGTCCATTTCTATTTCTTTAGCTTTTAATGCTGCATCAATTTTATCTAATGCCGCTTGTTTTGCGATTGGGTTTACTTTAGCAATCGCTTCAGTAGCTTTTAGTTTTTTTCACCATCTACTGCTGTTTGCGCTGCTGTTGCTTTGTCTTTAGAATCTACAATCGCTGGTTGTTTATCAATTTCAGCAATTGCTTTATCTGCTGCATCTTTTGCTTTTGCTTTTGCAGTCGCTTTTTCTGTATCTGATAAGTCAGTACGTTTTTCAAGTGCGTCTTCTTTAGCTTTCAATGCATCTTGAACAGCCTTTTTAGCCTCATCTTTAGCTACAGGATTTACTTTTTCCCTACAGCTGCAGCACCATCAGTTCCGGCTGTTGTTACATCTGCAGCATTTGTAGCGTCATCAATTTTTGTCTAAGGCTGCTTGTTTAGCTTCATTTACTTTATTAATAGCTGCATCTTTTTTTCAGCTTGTGATAAGCCATTATTGTCATTGATAGCTTTGATTTGCTCTGTTGCTTTATCATTTACCGCTTTAATTGCTGGAGCTTTGTCTAATTTCACAACTTTATCTAAAGCGATTGTATCTTTAGAACCATCTTTATATGTTACTACTAAGTTTGTACCATCTTGAGCAACAGTATCTACTGCTTTTCCAACATTCTCAGGAGTAACTTCAAGAGCTTTATTAATGTTCTTGTCTTCATTTTTTTCTTAGAGAATTCTAATTTAAGCTTCGCTTTAACAGTTGCTAAATCATCATCAGTCAGATTAGCAGTATTTGTTACTACAATTTTATTCGCATCGTCTAATGCTTTAACATCATATTTAGCTGTTTGAGCTTTTAAGACGATTCTGAAACCACCTGGGTCTGTTGCGTACGAACTACCTGTAGCATTATTAAAAATATTCTTACCATCTGTATCTGTTGCCGTTGCATAACGAGTTACAATAGAATATTCACCATTTTCATCTGTTGGGAATGAAGATGCTGTTAATCCTGGTGTTGTCTTCGATAAGTTACCAGTGATGTGAATAGTTGCTGGACTTTCTGCTGTAGCTGTTGTTTCTGTAGAAATTTTTCCTACTGTCATACCGTATTGATTATCTAAAACATTAGGATCACTTTGACCAGCCTTCTGAGGCAACTCTTTATTTCCACCCTGTCTAATAGACGCTTCTACTACCTTACCTGTATCATCTGTATATTTAATCGGAATATCGAAATCTTCATTTGCATATACATAGACATCTTTTTTACCATCTACAGAGTAAGGGATTGTTACTTCTGGAGCGTTGTTTTGACGAACTTTAATCTTATATGTGTAGTCAGCAGATTCTTTACCTTGGCTGTCCACTGCTCTAAAGATTACAGTATGTTCACCTGCTGATGAAGTATCTACTTTTACAGCATTTTCATCTCCATCAATTGATACTATTCTCGCATTTCCTTTAGTACCTAAAGTAGCATCTCGATCATCTTCATAGTCTGTTACTTTCACAAGATTTAATAAATCAGCTTTTGTAACAGATGCATCAGTTGGAACCTCTTTTTCATTTTTGTTTTCTTCCACTGCTGATACTACTGGTGCTTCATTTGTAACAGGATAAGGTGTTTTTGCCTAAGTAAGTTCCTTTTTGTTGCTCCACCATTATGAGGAATAACTTTTAAGTCTACCCCTTCTTTGACATGTTCTTTTAACGTTAAAGTAACTGTATCGTAGAAAGCACCTGGCACAATCTTTTTAATTGTTGCTTTATTAGCATTTCCACCAGACATCTCTAACTGTCCATTATCTTCATTACGTTTGATGTCAAGCTGTGTTTCTTTGTTGTTATCTTTATTTGTATAGAAGAAGTATGTGAATCCTGCGTCATGAGGTACAGTAAACGTTACTTCTTTAGCTCCTGCTACAACGCTCTTACCGTCTTTTGCTGCCGCTGATGGTAAGATTGCTGAAGGTCCGATAGATACATCTTGATTTTTAGCTACACTTTCTATACCGTCAACCGTTTGAATAATCTCTACTAGATTTTTTTAGGTTTATTTTTTTATAGAATGTTCTAGCATTTTCTCTTGCACTAAGTAAAGCTTCATTACTATTTAAACCTTCATCTAAAGGAATTTCCCATTTTCCTTCAGCGTTTACTGTTGCTGTTTTTTCTAATAATACTTCTGTTTTTTCTGGGTTTCTTACAGTAACTTTAACAGTTGCTCCAACCACACCAGTTCCCGATAATTTTTCATCTGTTGATAGAACTGTTCCTCTAGCTCTAGAATTTGTGTCTACCGTTGGTGCTGGTCCGCTTTTTAACCAATAGACCTTTTGAAACAGTATCTTTAGAACCATCTTTATATGTTACAACGAAGTTTTTACCTTCTTCAGTAATTGCGTCAACAACTGAGTAAGTATCCGCTACGTCCGTTCCTTTTAAGCTTGTAAGACGAGCATCTGTACTTGTTGTTGAATAGATTACTTTAAGACTATTTTTTACTGATTCAAGTTCTGCTGGTGTTAATTGATTTGGGTTAGCAACTAGTACTTTGTCTGCGTTTGTTAAGTTCTTAGGTTGGTATTTGTATGTTTGAGATTTAAGGACAATTTTGAAATAACCATCTGAGTTCACACCGCTACCTGCGGCTGACATTGCAGAACCATCTTTGGCTGTTATACGAAGATATCTATCCCCCATCGCAAAGCTTTGATCTTCAGTTTTAGTGTAATTAGCATTAGCCATGATTCCTGCATTAGGTTGTCCTGTCATCGCTACTGTTAATGGTGTATCAGTATCTGTAGTAATTTTTTTGAAATAGTATCCATAACCGTCAGTAAGAGTTGTGTCATTTACAGTTGTGAATTTTTTTGATTTGAACCCTTTGTTGTTTCAACATAATTTACTTTATTTGTAGCTGATTTGATTTTTAAATTCAACATTTGCTTCTTCTTTGTTATAAACGTAAATTTCTTTTAATCTATCGTCAGAAAATTCTACTGAATAAGTGATATCACCTACTGTTCTTGTGAATTCCTCATGTTCTGGTGTTACAGTTGCTCTAAAGCCACTACCATTCTCAATCAATTTCCCATTACGAGAATCATGAGTTCCTGAGTTTTTCAATTGAGTTTGTTCCAGCTTTTTGGTTCTGTATTTTTCTGCTCTTTTACCTACAGTTTGTTTCCCGTTAGTAGTGTCTACTCGGAGTTTCTTTTTTTCTCTACAGGTTTAGTTTTTAATTTAGCGTTAGCTGTAGTCACAAGTTTACTGTATGCTTTTGTAATTTCATCTTGAGTTTTAGCGCTGCTTAATGTAGCTTTTGCAGCTTCTAGGTCTGCTTTTAATAATGCAACAGAGTCTTCGGTTTTATCTGCATAAGTACCGTTATCAAGTTTTGCTTGAATTTCTGCGATGTATTTTTCTAATTTTGTTGTATCTAGCGCTACTTTCTCTCCCGCTTTAGCCGCTACCGCTGCTGCTACATCTTCTTTAGTAGTGTCTTTCGCTACTGGTTTAGCTGTTGCTGCTGGCACTTCTTGAGCTTTCTTATTTCCTGCGTTTGTAGTATTATCTGATGTTGTATTATCAGATACTTCTTCACTCGCTTGGGCTACCGCTCCAGCACCAAAGAAGATACTAGCACCGATTACTACTGATGCTGCACCTACTTTAAACTTCTTAATAGAGTACGTTTCAACTTTAGTACCTTCTTTAGTATTTTTTTAAATACTCATTGTTTTTTTCCTATCAATGTATATTCCTCCTATTTTTTTATACGTATTACTTATATTTTTATATAAATATATTCATGATTTTTTTCAAATAACAGACAATACTCTTAATTCATTCGTTAAAAAAATATTAAAAATCGTTATTAAAATACTGAACTCATGTTCAATACATATATAATAGTATAATACTACAATTCTCAATATAATTCAATTAATTAGCTCTACTTAATAGAAATACATATAACATCATATTACTCTTCTTAAAACACACTCTTTATGGCTAATTATAGACACCCCTAAAGCTCCTTATTAAAGCGTTAAATTCCTCTTATACTTATATAAACGCTTGTATAGTCCTACGTACGATTTTTCAACATATTTAAACAACTAACTTAACAATATTAAAAAAACTTTTTATTAAGATTACAACGATATCACGACAAAAGGTATCCGTTATATCCCTAATGCTACATCTAGTTCAAAAAAAATTCGATTTTATTTTTTTCTCGTTTTTAACCAATTATCCCAAAGTGCATAATTAGAAATATCAAATTAGCATTTAGAACTTCACCACTTCATGTTATAATATCAATAACGATTAAACTTGTTCGGAGGAGATTTATGATTACTCACAATAATATCAATAAGGCTATCGAAACAATTAGAAATAATAATACACGGGAATATATTCGTATATTAGCTGAGGAAAAAGATAATTTAGGTGTTTTTTTCTAGTAAGTTTGGAGGTATTCCGTATATTGCTAACGATGATAGCATTCCTGTAGATTCGGATAATAATCAACTGGCTTTATTAACTCAGATTAATTGTGGTGAATTGCCCGAAAATAAACTTTATCCCGAAGTGGGCTTACTTCAATTTTTGGATTGCTAGAAATAGTAATTTTGGCTTGGATAATAAAGATTCTTATTGCGTGAAATATATTGAAAAAATTGATGAAACAGTTTCTGAAGTAGATATTTTGGAAAAGTATTATATTTTTAGATGAAGATAATAACGAAGAATATTCCCCTTTTAAAAAGAAAAAAATACTTCTTTTTTTCTTTAACATTTGAAAAGGGATTATCTACTATCACTTCGACAGATTGTCGCTTTGAGGATATTGCACTTAAAACAATTCAGGATTTATTCCCTGATGAACAGATTAACGATTTATATGATGATTTAGAAAATGATATTTACAGTACTCTTTTTAAGTCTTTTTGAAGGGGTTCAGCATGCTATTGGGGCTTATCCTACATTTACTCAATGGGATCCTAGAAATCCTGATGATACTGATGTTTATGACGTTATGCTACTACAAATAGAAAGCATGCGAAGTAGTGATTCTAACGAAAATGAGATTATGTGGGGAGATTCGGAGTAGCAAACTTCTTCATTGATAGTGAAAAAAATTAGAAAGACTAGATTTTTAATCATGTTCTATTCAACTGGGATTGTTTCTAATACTTTATGCACTCCACAACTAAAAAGAACTCAATAAAAGCCATTAAGAAAAAAATAATTTAAAGAGATAAGTTTTTGATAGACGTAATAAATTTGTGAACACTAGTACTTTGAAGTATGAATTAAATCGTATATAGATATTTATGCTGACTAAGTTTATGGGATATTCTCATAGGTTAATATTATACGGTGTTTATGTCGACTAAAGCTATGCAATGAACTTGTGCTGCATTTATGTCGATTAAACCTATGCAATGAATTTGTGCTATGTTTATGTCGACTAAACCTTGTAATGAGTTTGCGCTGCGTTTATGTCGACTAAACCTGTGTGATATCCTCATTAACTAGACTTGTGTGATGTTTTTTTGTTGGCTGAGCCCTATACAGTATTCTTGCCGACTTTGACAGTTTCAAGTACAAAAGAAACCCTGACGAAAAAGCGTAGCTATAGCGTTTCATCAGGATCAATTAATCATAATTTTTCCTATGTACATTTTTTTATTTCAAAAACATATCCTTTTATTCATTTTTGCAGAAGTATTTATATTAAAATACTCTTTTGATTCCGCATCCTTTATATAATAATCTCCCTGTTTTTCTACTGAATGTCAATAAACCACTGCATCTAATTATTAATTTGTTACTTTTTCTGTATTTTTTTAATCACTAGATCATACCCATTCCAACTATAGATATTTCTCAAGTTCTCGTTCACTTAGATTCAATTTGCTAACTCCTTATTCCTTTCATCAGGAAAACTCCTCTTACTAAGTCAGCAACCATATTTATTGTTTTCATTATGAATAATTCTGATTCCCTTCCTTTTTTTCCGAGCTTGACGAAGAGCCATTTTTTTCAAAAATCAACCCGATTTGACAAAGAGCTCTAAATCTCAGCACATAAAAAAACACCTCTTGAAAATAGGTTGTATAATATGCCCGATAGGAGCAGCTTTAAATTTTAATTTTTATATATACTAAATATTGATATCGAATTAAATATATAATTTTTTAAGTTCAATCTTTTTGGTAAACGTCAATTGTTGTATCTTTTTTTATCAATTGCACTATCAACTAAATAAAGTAATATTTTTATATTTATTAGTGGTTTTTTTGTTATTTAATTTAGTTTCTTTAAATGTATATATCCCTAAAATAGATAATAACAATAAATAGAAATAACCTGTGAAAAAAAGTCACTTAAAGTAATTAAATCTACAAAAAAATTAAATATTATAAACTAGTAAATTTTTAATTAACATAAAGAATTTACAAAGCTTTATTCACACTCCCAAAGATCATGTTAATTTTTGAATAATTATACATTTTTTTATTTTTGTCGCTTTTTGTGCATTTTCATATTAACATTTACATCAAAATAGAAATTTGTACAATCGTAATAGAGTACATCGGCATTTCTTGATACAAGTTTTTCAGGGAGTTTTTTTGCATAGTTGTTCTTGTATAAAAATCAGGCTCTTGAGAAATTATTTCTAGAGCTCTGTAAAAATGATATAGTTCTATATCTTTATACTCTAATAACTTTTTTAGAAAACTCTATTGTAGAACGTTCGGAGAAAGGGATAGAATTCTACCACAAATTAATCGCGATACAATATCATCTAATGAGAATGCGAACTTATATTTTTTTGTTCGATTTCTTTTTGAAATTTTTATTCAGTCTTAAATTATAGCATAAACTTTGGAAAAAAATAGGAGATATCAACTCTCGTTAAACTTTTTTTGTTTCACAAGTATCAAATTCCCAGATTTACCCTTCTTTTTTTATATCACATCAATTGTAATACTACCAATTTTACTATATCTATATCCTCTTGTTTATTGAAATAACATTAAAGTTAATGTATAATATTCATATAAATATTAATAAAGGATAATTGATTATTATCATATAGAGGGGATAATATGAGTAAATTGGAAAATGAAGAGAAAAATAATACCAAAAAAATAAAAATATAATGAATTTAATAAAATTGTGTTTCAAAGTAATGAGTTATTGGATATTATTCTAAATAATATAGAATTAACAAGAGAACCTAATAATTCAGACTATAAAAGTCTTTTTCCGATAGTAGGAAATACGGAAATCTCGAAAAATTATGAACAAAAATAAATATTTTTAATTTATTTTTCAAAAAAATTACAGTTCCAATTTCAGTAAATCTTCTTATATTTTTCTATTGGTATTAGTACTGAGAGCAAAAAAATCGAGAAATTAATTTTTAAAAAAATAATCATAAAGATATTGTTATAATTATTGAAAAATTGGGAAATGTTATCTTCTGAAGTTCAAGACTTTATAATAATATTGCTAAAAAAACAAAGAAAAGTTTATTAAACGATATTCAAAAAAAACAGTATCACAATAGTATATGGGGCAACAAATATTAATGATAAATTAAATGATTATTTTTTTGATAATATAATAGAATACGGAAATTTATCTCTTAAAGATTCATTCCTACTTATTCAACAATATACCGATTTTAATGACATCGATTATAAACTTTTTTTGAGGAAATTTACAAAATTAATATAGGTGATTTTTAGTAGAATTTTAACTACCTTAAAATTAACTAGGGAATATGAATATAAACTTTCCGAAGGCACTCTGGAAAAGCTTTTTAAATAACATATTAATCGAAGTTGATGAAAAAAATAAAGTTTAAAAAAATATTTCTAATAAAAAAATTTTTGGAATTGTTTTCATTATTCCCTAAATGTTTTTGATCCATATGAAATTGTAAACATAGATGTATCAGTTGATAAATATGAATTAGAAAAAAATATAGATATACTTGAAAATTTATTTGTTTTTATTTAAACATGAAATGAAATATACTGCAGAATATTCTATGTTATTACAACTAAAAAAATAAACTTTTTAAATTCTGATAGTCATTTAAAAAGGAAATCTTCCAACTTTATTATCAATATTTAACTGAATTTTTTTCCCATTAGACTTTAAGAGACGAATTGATGTTCAGATTAATTATCTGAAAGATGAGTACGAAATACTATATCAATATATTTTTATTATATGATTACTATTTTATAAATGATATGAAGTATAATATAGAATGTCTTATTGAAGAGTTTGAAAAATATTAATATATCAAATATGAATAAAAAAATTTTTTTAGAGATATTGTTAATTTTAAATATAATAATTCTCTAACATTATCTCAAACACTATGTGATATCAGGGATGATAGAATTCATGCTTTTTTTGCTAAAAAAAGATATCGAATACTATTCAACAAATATTGACTATAGCGTGAGACTAAAAAAAACTTGTGTAATATTCTTCATGAACTAGTAATAATAAAAAAATTGTTTTTAAAAACAATTCCTTAATGAAAGCGATTTATATAACAATTTTAATCCCACAATATGCAGATAAATTTAATGATATTAATAAAAGCAAATATGTTGGTTGAAGAATTTAATTGTATTAATTCTAAATCAGCAACTGCACAAGAACACATAGAATATTATAAGAATATTTTTAAATAGAAAAATCATATTTATTCTATCCGACTGATTTAGCAATATTAAAATGTAAAAGTGTTCTAAAAATTTTTTTGAGGAAAAAAATGATATTAAGGAAATTTACATAACATTAAATACGCTATTATCTTTGTATGTTATAAATGATGAATTAGAACTTGCAGAAGAATGTAAATCAAAAAAATAATTGATATGTATGTAGAAAATTTGCCACAATTTTACAAATCTGAAATGAATTTTTATTTTATTAGATATTATTTCCGCAAATCTACCAATTATAAAGAGATTCTATCGCGTTATATAACAATTTTAAATAAAGATATAACTATAACATCCAAGAACATAATCTTAACTAATTTATGTTCATTAGCATTAGAAAATAACGATTTTTAAAAATTTATAAAAAAATATAAAAAAACGAGTTCGAAACTCTAAATAACATTGAAGATGTATCAGATATAAATAATGAGTTGATAGATGATTTTTACCGTTATTATTTTTGCTTGGTTTGAATTAGGCAAAAAAATTTAATTTGTGGAAATAAACAAAAAAAGCTAAAGAACTGTATAAAAAAATTAGAACATTTTTGTACCTACTATTTATAAAAAGTGAATATGAGATTCTAAATTATAAATATAAATGCTTTGAAAAATATATTTAAATCGGATATAAAAAGTGGAAGAAACTTTTTCTGAATATGCCTTTGAAAGAAAAAAATAATTTTAGAAACTGGAAGTTCTTGTCAAGAGGATTTATGTTAACAGATATCCATCATACTTCTATAATATAATATGTTGCAAGTTTTATCGTCATATAGTTGTTTATATTTGACTAACAACTATATGACGATATTATAGTATTGGTTTTTTTAATATTTATATATAATAGACATTATTAAAACTTTGTATAAATCGATATAGGCATAGCCTTTTTTTCATTAAACCAATAAGCAAAGGAACTATGCTTTATAGTATATGGCATTGTGGCAATATCAATTGCATAATATTCATTTTTTTCATTTACTCTATAATCTATTCTTCCATAACCATTGATGTTCAGCATTCTTGCTATTTTTTTCTGTATTATTTTTTTATTTTTTTGTGATAAGTCATACGATTTTTAAAAAAAGAAAAAAATCATATTTGTATGAAATAGATGTTTCTGTTGTTAAGTATTCTCTATCGTCCTCAAAAAAACTATTTGTACAGGGTCTAATATCAAATACTTGTTTTTTTAAACTTAAAAAAATGGTACTTCCAATTCTATGCCGTCTATACATCTTTGTATTATTTTTATTATTGTTTTTGTTTTATAAAGTTATCGTCAATGTTTGTGAAGAATTTTTACTGATTCATTTGTAAATCCAATACTAGCCGATTCATATATATCTTTTATAATAATTTTATCGCCATCAGCGTAATTTATATCACCTATTTTGTGATTTTCTTTTATCTCAAAAAAATCGGGTACTGATATTTTATGACTTTTTTTAATACTGATGACCAAATAAATTTATTTCGACATAAAGATACTACGAATGGATCTGAACCACTATATTTTTATATTCATCATACTACAAAATGATGGTATTAAACTTTTTTTACCTTCTAATATTCCATCTCTTGATAAATTTATTACCAAAATATTTTTTTCGATTAATTCTAGAATCATTATTTAAAAATAAATTTAATGAATTCTAGTTCTGTATAAAAATATGCTAACATAACAACCAATATTAAATAATGAAGAAACAATTTCTCCTAATTCTTCTGCAGAAAAAAAATTCATTATCCGATGCATGTAAAATATCAAATTCTGAATTTTTTTGTATATTCCTGCGCATTTGCAATTATATATATATCAGGTTTATTTTTTTAATGAATCAAACTCATATATTATTTTTTTATAGTATCCAATATTTATGTTCCCCCGTTAATAATAATCAATTATCCTTTATTAATATTTATCTTAGAAAGTGGATTCTTATACTTCATTATTTCATCTTTTTTTACTTGAAGTTACATGTGTATATATTTGTGTTGTTATAATATTGGAATGACCTAACAACACCTGGATATGTCGAATATCTACATCTTGATCTAATAACATGGTTGCAAATGTATGTCTAAACATATGTGGAGTTATATGTAAATCTATATTTGTTAATAAACAATATTTCTTAATCATATTCCTTACAGACTGGCTAGATAATCTATTTTTTTCGTTTATTTATAAAAAAATAATCTGATTTTTGTTAGCTCTTCAGAAAAAGTTTCAGAATATAGCCTAAGAGAATCTATTAAACTAGGATAACAAATGGGTATAATTCTTTCCTTCGCTCCTTTCCCATTTATTTTTTTATTACATTTCTAGAATAAACTATATTTTTCCTTTTTTTAACTTACAAGCTTCACTTATCCTCATTCCTGTTCCTATTAATAATTCCAGTAATGCCTTATCCCTTACAAGCTCTTTTATAACGATATGAAACATTATCACATAATTGTATTTCTTGATATATATATTTAAATAAGATTGAAAGTTCTTTTTATAGGAATTATTTTTTTGGTAAAATGAACGGCTCTTTTTATTTTTAATCTTAATTTTTTTGAAAAGGATTGAATTCGATGATGTCCTCGTTATTTAAGTAAGAGAAAAAAAGCTTTTTAATGATGCTATCTTCCTTTTAATTGTTTTTTTATAGCATAATTCTTATATTTTAGTTCACAAATATATTCATTTATATTTTTCCTTTGAGTTAAAGTCGTTTTTTTATCAACCATAAATTTTTCTAAACTGTTCTAAATCTATACGATACGCCTTTTAATGTTTTTTTGTCTAAATTATTTTTGAATTTCACATAATAGTAAGTATTTTAATATTAATTTATTTAAATTCATAGTTTTAATCCTCTCTAATTTACTAATTTTTTTATTATACGCTCACTGGATAATTTAGATATAGAAACTAACTTTAAAATTTCACCTTCGTAAATACCTCTGACATAGTATATAAATAAAAAAAGGATTATATAACAATTTACAAAAGTAGTATTAAGATTTTTTTATGTATATTTAAATAAAGTTAATTATTTATAATTTTATTAGCTTCTGTGGAATTTGTTTCTCAGAATTTAATGATAGATTCCACTTGTTCTTAACAAAAATCATAGAAAAAAATCTAAACTATCGGTACATAAAAACTAGTATATATTTCCCCTATCATCACCATAGTAAATCCATAGTCGGATATTCCTTTATATTTTTACATTACATTTACATGCTATAACTATAATTGTGGCTATTCACTAGAAAATTTCTTTTTTTATCGCTTCTTCTATCAATCTCAAATTTTTATAGAATTAAATAATATTAAACTTAGTGAAAATAAGAAAAAAATCTAAGCAGAAAGCCCACCTAGATTTCATTTTATATTTACCTTCATCCCCCGAATTTGAAAAAGGATTCTGCTGAATTAAAAGATTTTTTTACAGAATTTTTCCCCATTTAATTTTTCTAGAAAAAAATTAACTTAATAAAAAAATATGAAACTTAAAAATTCGAAAAGTAGAAAAAAAGAAAAAAACTCAAATTTCATAATATTCTAAATATGCACTTTTACAATATCACAAACTCCATTATACTAGCCCTCTAGATTTACTAGAAGCTTCTTTTATTGCTCCCCGTATTCCTCTAGATTCTTTTTCTCCCGAGTCAGCTATTTCTTTTAACATATCTTTAAAAACTGTATTTGTAAAGTCATTAGGTATTCTAATTTTTTTATTTTTAATTGCTGTACCAGGAAAAAAACCTTGTTCTTTGTTAAAGACTCCACCTTTCCCATTTCTAGCTATAGCACTTTTTTTGATATAATATGGAAGCTGCTGACGATATAGCATATTGTATCAGTGATATAGCAGATGGAATTGAAAATGGAATAATAACCGAAGAAGAATTCATAAGAGAATTCAAAAAAGAATGGAAAGAAAAAAATAAGGATGAGGCGATTCCTGTTGATATTCCCGACTCTAATTTTCAAGGGTTCATGAAAGATATATCAATACCCTAGTCAAGGAAAGCCATAGAAGCAGCAGATAGATTTATCAGGCTTAGTGATGATATTTATTCGGAAACAGCTAAAAGTTTAATTTCCAAAAATGATGGTATGGGAAAAGTACTAGAAATTATAAAAAAGGTGTCAAGAAAAAAATATTATACAAATCATTTGAAACTGAAAGCATTAAAAATCTCAGGATATGCGGTAATAACAGGTATCCTTAATGTATATACAAAAAAATATTAGAAATGAGCTACGATGACTTTTAATAAAATACTAAAAAGATGATGATATAGATGGATATGATTTTTGAAAAAAAGATTAATTCACTTTATAGGAAAACACTATATCAAAGCATATACTTATTCTTTAGCAGAAATCAGTAAAAATAGAAATAAAAATTTATTAATCAAAGAATGGTGGCTTAGAGTACATTTAATTATCGATCATATTAGTGGAATGACAGATGAGTAAACTCTACAAACATATCAAATGTTAAAAGGAATTAGTATAATGAGGTAAGAAAATTATTTAAGTTCTAAGAATACTACCCTTTACACTGGATCAACAAATAAAAGAGGCTCTATTAAATCCGGGGCATGGAGAAAAAATTCCAGCTCCGGATTTCAGTTCTTCTTCAAATTCTGCCGATTTTGGAAAAGAGGGGAAAAACTATGCCATATTAAGCGTCCTAGCTTTTTTCCTGTTTTTCCCAACTTTGACAGTTTCGAGAGAAAAATATCGTTAGATAAAGAAAGTTACTCCTTATTTACCACTGTTCCGCCTGAGAACTTATATTTATTCTTACACTTTTCACAATCACAAAATACATCTGCAAAAGTTGCTTGATAATAATAACCGTTAGGTCTTTCTTTTGGAAATATTACATAGTTTTTCTCCACAAGGGCATTTATATTTTTCTCCCTTATTATATAATTATAAGTCTCTTCTATTTCTTCTGATACTAATTCTAAATTAATAACTTTTTCCACTCATAATATCACCCCTTTTTTTCTAAACTACAATTCTAATTACTATTTATTATCTATCATAAATAGTACACTTAGAGACCACCACTCCTATTACTTTTTCTCTTGTATTTAAAAACTCTTTAATATTATACACTCTCAATAAATTCGAAAAAAACATTAATAAAGTTGTAAAATATATAAAGTAAATTAGTTTCTAGAAAAAAATATGATATTCAACTGTTAAATATTCACTAGCACAAAAGACTGTTCTTTCATTCATTATCAACTCCCCAATAACCATTATTCCTGGATGTTTGAATTTATTGTTTATCCCCGAAGAATTAAGGAAAATAGGTGTCCATATAAAGTCCCCCAATATAAAACTATTCCAATTATTATTTGCTCCATGATGAGGCAATAAAAATATACCAGTATTATATGCTTCCTTTTCATAGTGTTTTATAAAATCATCATAGTTTTGTGTTTTTGTCTTTGTTTTAAACGAAATATCTCCTGTTAGCATTGTTCCAAAGCAGGGCATTCCAATATAACCTCCAAATCTCATTCCATTATCTAACATTAAATAAACCCCACCTATTTCTCTTTTTTTATAGGAGCATGATATAAACACAAACTAGACTGATTCTGTTTAGAATTGTTATACTTGCTTGAACAATAATTAGAATAAATCCTTCTCAAACCTGCTTTAGCAACATTAGGTTTTCGTTTTAATAACTCCTCTAAATCTTTACAGTTATTATTGCTTATAAGATTATCTATATTCGAAATTATAATATTAGTATTAACTCTTATTCTAGCATTATAAAACTTAAATATCCATTCCCCCTCTACAGAAAGAACCGTATTTCCAATTTCCTTTATCTTAGTATTTGGTAATCTATAGCCTTCGATATCAGAAAAAAATCTCCTATTCTAATTTCATTAAAATCCTGTTCATCAGCCCTTTCATCTCTGATTTTTTCACTAGTACTCACAAGAACTATTTCATCAACCTTATCAAAAGTTGCACCATTTCCATAAACATATGCCATCAGTAATAAATAGTCCTCTTTCCCCCTATAATATGGTATAAAAAAATTCTTTTTTTATTTTTGGATACTTTATTAAATAAATCGGGTAGTCCATTTATATGATCGTCATCAAAATGAGAAATAACCAACATATCTATTACCTCACCTTTTGTAATATGTTGATTTATAGCTCCAGAAATATTATTACCTCCACAATCATAAATGAACTTAAATTTTTCTCCTTTACTTCGTTCAATTTGCCCTATATAAAATAATCCCTGACCAGCATTACATAATTTAAACTTAGAAATCATTTTTCTTCTCTCCTTTAATTATCTATTCAATTCCTCTCTTACTACATTAAGAGCTCTTTCGATTACTACGTGCATATCATAATATTTATAGTCTGCAAGACGACCACAGAAGATAACATCTTTACCTTTTGCCTCTTCTAAATATTTTTGATACATTTCATTATTTTTAGCGTCATTAATTGGATAATATGGTTCGTCTCCACGTTTCCAATCTACTGAGTATTCACGCGTAATAACTGTCTTTTCTTGAGTACCTTTTTCAAAGTGTTTGTGCTCAATAATACGAGTGTAAGGAACTTCACGCTCTGTGTAGTTCACCACAGCGTTACCTTGGTAGTTTTCTTCATCTAGTACTTCGTGCTCAAAACGAAGACTTCTATATTCTAATTCTCCGTGTTTGTAATCGAAATATTGATCAATCATTCCTGTAAATACCACTTTTTTCGCACTTGCTTCTAACTCTTCACGGTTCTCAAAGAAGTCTACATTTAGCTCTACTTCGATACCTTTTAACATGTTTTCGATAATAACATTGTATCCACCAATTGGAATACCTTGGTATCTATCGTTGAAGTAATTGTTATCGAATGTGAAACGTACTGGAAGACGTTTAATGATAAACGGTGGTAGTTCAGTTGCACTACGCCCCCATTGTTTTTCTGTATATCCTTTAATTAAAGTTTCGTATACATCAGTTCCAATAAGCTTGATTGCTTGTTCTTCTAAGTTCTTAGGTTCACTATCTTGCAGGTGAGCTGTTTGTTCAGCAATTTTTGCTTTTACTTCTGCAGGAGTCTTAGTTCCCCATAAACCATAAAAAGTATTCATATTAAATGGTAGATTATATAATTTCCCTTTGTAGTTTGCTACTGGTGAGTTAATATAATTGTTAAACTCAGCAAACTGATTCACATAATCCCATACTTCTTTGTTTGAAGTATGAAAGATATGTGCACTGTATTTGTGAACGTTGATTCCTTCAACATTCTCACAATAAATGTTCCCACCAATATGGTCACGTTTATCTATTACTTTCACTTTTTTCCCTTGTTTTGTGGCTTCATGAGCAAAGATTGCACCTGACAATCCAGCTCCTACTATTAAATAATCATACATGGGTTCCACCCCATTAAAAACTCTTCTACTAATTATCTTTTTAGGCTATTAAATAATATGTTTTTATTAATCAAAAATTTCATATTTTTATTTCAAAAATATCCCTATTTTTCTATTTAGTTGTATTATTCCTTCATTAAAAAAATTTAATATAATCAAAAATATCAATATCTCTTTTTTTCCTACTAGTATATTTCTATATCCTAGTAGATTTTTTTCACTTGTATTTTACCATTAATTATTTCATTAGCTTTTTGGAATATGTATGGCAGACTTTATTTCGGCATCTCTTTACTTACGAACACAACTTTATTTTTTTATAGGATAATTTATCAAATTCCAATATATCTTCATATGTACATCCATCCCTGCTCTATCATGAAAAATAAATATATTGTCAAAATTTACCCTTCTCTTTCTTTCATTCCATTTATCTTTCAATTCTGAAAAACTTCTATAATGTAATCCATGTATCTCTATATCATTACATGAAGCGATAGGATAATCACCTGACCATTGTTTCTCCACTAGTGGTTGTTCAAAATAATAAGTCAAATTCTTACAAAACTTAACAAATGAGCTGGGTTCGATAAACAAATTCACTGTTGGAGACATAAACTTAAGCCCTAATTTATGACTTATTACACCTCCAAGACAGTTAGAGCTTATTATCGTAAAGTCAGAATTTTTTTAATTTCAGTATATTTTTTTATTCATTACTAATTCTAACGTTTCAAAGAAGTATTTCAACATATAATTTTTCCACTCCACTAATTTTTTTCATACAGCACATAATTCTACTATAATTTTTCTATAATAAAAATAATTTTTTTCTACTTTTTTTAGACTCTTCTTTAATTTCAAAACCAACTTTTTTTAAAAATTATTTTCTATGGTCTCTATATCTATTCTTTTTAGTGTTTGCTATCTCAAGGATTTTTATTACTCCACTTATCTATACTATCTTTTTCTAAAGATAAACTATAGTAATTTGGGTTTGTAATAACTTCTTTAGGTATAACATCAGAAGCAAGTACTGGTAATCCATTTGCTTGTGCCTCTAATAATGCTACTCCTAGCCCTTCAAATTTAGAAGGAAACATGAAAATATCAAATATATTATATAACTCTGAAACATCATTTCTGACACCTAAAAAGATAATATTATTCCTTATTTTTTTAACTTTTTTGCTTTCTCCTCTAAATCAGAATAATCTCCACCCCCTACAAGAATGAGTTTACTCTTATTGTTATACTCATAAACCTTTGAAAACACATCCAAAAGAAAATCTTGATTTTTTTGCGGATCTATTCTCGCTACATTACCTATCAAAATTTCGTCATCTTGTATATTTAAGCTATCTCTGTATTTTCTCCTTAAATTTTCATCAAATAAGAACTCATTTGTATCGATAGCATTTTTTATCCATATAACCTTATTCTGTATTTCTTGTGGATACATCCACTGTGCAGCTAAAGTACTACAAGACCAAAAATCAGTAGCATACTTTTTTTATCATTAATTTATTTATATTATGTATAAAGTCCCGAATACCAAACTTTGATATACCTGTATTATGTGAATGAATTATTCTTTTTCTTATTCCATACTTCTTAGCATATTTTTATATACTTCATATTAACCAAGGATAGTGCATTTACCCATACTGCATCATATTCACTAGAATATTTCTCAAAAACCTTCTTTATTTCTCTATCATATTTCATAGGATTTTTTTCTTTCTAATAGGTAATGAATAATATTTTTATTGGGTTCTTTGATAATTTATCAAATTCTTCTGAAAAAGGCTATTTTTATTATTTCCAGTACAAATAAAATCAAAGTGAAACATATCTTTATTCATATTTTTTTAAAAAAATTATATACTACTCTTTCCATTCCTCCAGGATTATGAGTTAGTCCGCATACTAAAAACTTTATACATATAAGCGCCCCTTTATAGAACAATATAATAAAATACTTCCCTCATCATTATAATGCAATCCATCATTTGTATATTCATACTTCAAATGATAATCTTCAGAAAGTTCTTTGTTTATATCGATTAACTTTATTTTGTTCTCTCTTGTAAAGTCTTCTAACCATTCATTTAATTCTCTAACTATTTCATTGTCTATGCTGTCTCTAAATAGTGCATACCCTATTGTTGTTAGAGTTAGTTCTATATTTCTTTTATCTGTTTCTAATAATAATTTTTTTGTAATTCTCTTTTATTATCTCTTTATTATAATTTGATATTATGTCATTAACACCTAATGATACTAACATTTTTCTTAACTGATACATCATTATACTGCTCTAAGTTTTTCTAATAGAGTTGCTAATGTTACTCCACCCTAAACTTAAGTTACTGTATCCTTCTAACTCTAATTTAGCTAATCTTGAATCACCAAAAAAATTATGTTCTCTTTTTAATTCCCTATTTTTTTGAATTCTTTGTATTTTTTTCTTTATAAAAATTCTTATTTCTTTGTTCTCTTAGCTCATAATTAAAGTATCTACTTCCTATCGCTCCTATAAAGTCGCTTCTATCATCAATATCATATGAACTTTCTTTGTCCATTAAGTAAGCTTTTTGTTTTAGGTGTTAAGTAACTTATATTTTTTTCATAGAAATCTTTAGTAGTTATATATATAGCTCCATTGGTTCTGTATAACTTCTTCTCGTCTTGCCTTCTATATCCTCTATCTGCCGCAAAACTTTCTTGGATATAGTTGTTTTCATCTAAGCTTGTAAATAACCTTGGAGATTTGTCTAATTCTACATAACTTACTACATTCTCCACACCTTCTTCTCTTGATTCTTCAAATAGTTTCATCGCTTCTTGAATTTGTTTTGCACTTCTTAATGGTGATGTTAATTGTAGTAGTACGTACACTACATCTTCATCAAACCTACTTAGAAAATCTAGTCCTACTGCGTTTGATGGTGTCGTATCTTTTGATAACTCTGGATCTCTTAATATTGTACTTATCCCTCTTGTTTTACATATATCTAAGTATAGTTGTGAATCTGAACTTACATATATGTCTTCTTTAGCGAAGCAACCTGATTCTATTGCTGCATCTATTGTGTGAAATATTAATGGTTTACCATCAAAAAAACAACATATTTTTTTATTTTTTTAATCCTTTTGATCCACTTCTCGCTGGTATTAAACATACTGCTCTCATTTCTTTTCTCCTTTTAACTTTTTTTACAAAAAAATACCTACCTTTTTAATTTTTTTCTTAGTACCTCTTCTATATCTTTTCTATAGTATAAAACTAGTACTATAAATACAACTAAACATCCACCCCATCTTATTAGTAGGTTATCTACAAATATATTTGCGAATATACCGTAAATACTTACTACTCCTGTAAGAATTATATATTGGATAAAAACTTATTTCATTGTATCTATATTTTTATTTTTAGCTATTAGATGATGGAAAATCAATAATAATACATATGAGGCAACTGTAGCTATCGCAGCACCATATATTCCACTTTTTCGGAATTAATACATAATTTAGTACATAGTTTATGACAGCCGCTAAGAGTGTTCCTACTGGAATAAATTTCGTATTCTCATGATAAAATTGAATATTAACTGGGAAAGTATATAAAAATACTATAAAACAACTTACCACTATTAATACAACAAAAATCTCTACTACTCTTATAATCTACACTACCCATTATTAAAACTAATTCGGAAAGACAGATAGGAATCCTATTGTTAGAAATACCCCTATTAATAGATATCTTTCCTTATATTTATTAATCAGATCAACATTTCCTTTTTTTCTTTTTCCTCAAAAAAACCATGGAATCCATGCAGTATTCATACTCATTAACGCTATTGACACTATACTTCCTAGCGAATACCCGAAACTGTATATCGCAACTTCTTTGGCAGTCATATAACTTCCTATCATTATCCTATCTAATTGACTTAGTAAGTTGTGCCCTAGAATGTGGAATACTAAAGGAATTGATGTGATCAATATGAATCTAACATACACCTTATCTAATATCACACTACTATTTTTTTATAAATAAATATTAAGAAAAATTATACCAACTATTATTCCAGGTATTATTCCTCCTAATATTCTAGCTAGAAAATCATTTTTTTAATGTGAATAGAAATAATAGTGATAATACTACATTTCCAAATGACATAAAGAATGATAATATAAGTTGTTTTTTTGTTTCTTGTGTTTGAATATAATATTGTGATAAACTTCCTTGTAAATGACTGAAGTATCCTTGAATTAAAAATAAATAGTAATATTCCTGTAGAAAATCCTAATATCTTTTTCTAAATAAGTACTAAATATTAAAACAAACTGAAGAAAATAATATGAAAAATATTGTCGCTACACTTGTACTTGTGGCGATGTATTCTTTAAATCTATTTTTCATATTTTTATTTTCGCTATACTAAAACTCCCTGTTATTTGAAGTCCAATGAATATAGAAAATATTCCAACCCAAGAACTATATAAATTATAATTACCATAGTCTTCTTGAGTCATTACTCTTGTGTATATTGGGAGGGTTATGAAACTTAATCCTTGTATTAATAAATTACCTATTGTATATGCCAAACTAGAACTTAATAGTTTGTTCTTCTTCATTATAGTTCATCCTTATTTATATTGTATTTTTCTAACAATTTTTCATCATACTCTCTCGTATTAAAATCATAAAATACTTCTTTTTCTTTACCACAAGTTAAAAAGTTTATCGCTGTTGATGAGTGTGTTATTATTCGTTCAAATTTAACATCACTCACCATCTCAATTAGTTCCATCGGTACAGTCTGTGCAATTAGATTTACTCCATTAATTTTCTCATAAGTAACGCTATCTCTTGGATGGGGTTTTAAATATACCTCATATCCTTCAGATAGATATTTATCACAAATCTTCTTATAAAATCCATATTGTTTATCATCACTGTTCATAATGCCATCTATACTGAGTGGTTGTGTTAAAATTAACACTGACTTATATTTTTACTTCAGATAGTTCTTCTACATCAAAAAAACCCTTAATATTAATTGTTTTTCTTTCTTCACTTATATTATTAAATAAGTCTTTTTCTTGGTACTTCTTTAAACTTATGATATCTTTCGTCTTTTGGCACAACTGATATGTCATTTACTTCTATTGATTGACAATATTTACTGTTTCCCCTTGGTAGTGGTATATCCTTTAAAAATATAATTCAACAGTATTTTTAATGTTTACTTTTTTTCTTTTTTTACAAAAAGAAAAAAATAGTTATATCCATCTTCTATTAAATTATATATGATCTTATATTGATGAAAAAAATACACCAACTCGGTAAAAATCATTGAATATGTATATATTATTAAAAATTTTTTTAAAAATACTCAATTTCTTCAAACAACCACTTTCTAACTTTATTCGTCTTAAATGAAATCTTTTTTTGAATTTACTATATATATTGTTTTTTTCTTATATAAATCCGGACTTGCGGGCAATATTCCTTTATATTTTTTTAATTATTCTATCAACATTTATGATATCATCAAAAAAATAATTATATCATTAGTATCTTCAATATTTAACTTTATAAGTGACAGTAGTAAATGATAATTTGTATGGCATATATATACATTTTTTTCACTAAAATAACCTCTTTTGTATAAATTTAGGAGCATATCTTGCTATTATTTCCAACAATGTCAGTTTCACTTTTTTTCTTTCCTAGTAAGTAAATCCCAAATATCATTTTTTTATAATTTTTATATTTCTCTATAAGTTCTCTATTTTTTTATTAACATTAAAGCTATGTATACTCAATAAAACTCTCTTTTAATAACTTATTACAAAAAAATAATATCGATCTGTTTTTTTGTATCATACCCATTACTTTCTAAAAATATTTATTCGTTCCTCAAACATTTCCAACACATCTAAATTAGATAAACTATAACCTGAACGTAGAATACTTCCTTCCCTTATTCTATAAGCATATAAAGCTAGGTTTGTATAAACTATTTTTTTGCTATTTAAATACAATTTATAGGTAGTGAATGCATCCTCATATTTTTTTCCCTAACGGATATTTAATATTATTAAACAGTTCTTTCTTATATAACTTTCCTTGTGCACTTTGTAATATACCAATAAAATCATTTTTTTCTTACTATACATTTTTTTCTAATACTTCTCTTCTAGAAAAAAATACTAACACTGCCATCATTATTTATTATATCTTTTTCTCTTTCCATTTATCATATGATAGGAGTTGACTATTGATATGTCAGCTTCGTTATCAGTTAGCGATTTCATTAAATACTCAATATAATTTTTCTTCAATATAATCATCAGAATCAATAAAAAGTAAAGTATTTTTCCATTAGCTCTATCTATTGCATAATTCCTCGCTGAAGATAATCCACCATTCTCTTTTTGTAAAAAAATAGTTATTCTGCTATCCCTTTGAGAAAAATTGTTGAAGTATAGCTAGACTATTGTCCGTACTTCCATCATCCACTATCAATATTTCTAAATTAGTGTATGTTTGTGATAATATTGAATTAATACACTCTTCAAGATAATCTTCCACATTATACACAGGTACTATCACGCTTATTAGATTTTTGATCGCTTCCTACCATGTTTATTATTTTTTTCTCCTTTGGCTTTAATTTAATAATTATAATTTTTGTAATTTTTTTATAAATATAAACATATATCCTTGGGTTAATTCTCATCAAGAGAAATCCTAAAAAAATTGTCTTTTTAGTTAAAAAAACCTATATGCACTTTTTCAATCTATATCGTTTAATACTACTTAATAATTTATCCCTTTCTTTTCTGTATTCAACCTCTGCACTCGCTAAATACATATATTCAAGAACTTTACAAGTTTCATGTATCTCATGCGCTTTTGCATAACAAAACATTTCACTATTTTCCTTATTTTTCCTCTACTATTTTTCTTCGATAATTCTATAGTATCAAAGAACCTATCATTAAATCTGTTAGTCATCGCCGATTCTTCACGTATAATATACATATATTTACTGTCTGTAGTGTCTATAGCGATTTTTTTTGCTTTCTTCAATACTTGATATTGAAAATACATGTCTTCACCAACAGAATATCCTTCCGGAAACCTGAGTTCTTCTAAAATCTCTTTTCTAAATAGTTTATCGCAAACACTATTAACAAAAAAATATTTCCTGATAAATAATTCTGTAGAATGAAGTCTGTTCCTTTTTAAAACCATTTTTTTGTTTATTTCTTTTTTTATATTCAATACCGTCTCTAACGAATGAAAAAAATCTACTAAAGATATGTCAGCTTCTTCTTCCCTTATTAATCTATATAAGACTTCATACATATCAGATTTTTACTTGATCATCTGAATCGAAAAAAATGCAATATACTCTCCTGTAGCTACATCTAATCCAGTATTCCTAGCGGCAGATACACCTTTATTTTTCTTGTTTTATGATTCTTATATTTTTTTATATTTTTTTGAAAAATTTCTCCCCTATCTCATAACTTTTTATCTATAGATCCATCATCCACTAAGATTATCTCTAAGTTTTTCAAAGATTGTTTGAGATATTATAGATTTAATACTATCTTCTAAATAATCTTCTACATTATAAACTGGTATTATTATTGATATTGTTTTCGAGCATTCTTTCCTATTCACTTTCTAAAGAATTATACAAAATTTTTAATTAATATTAAACATATAGGTGATATAAAAAAATATTGTGAAATGTTCCTATTATAAATAATATAAACACACATATTTTTTCATTACTCAACTTAATATTATTATTTATTATAATATGTATAATAAATAGTAATATTACACCTAAAAATTCCATATTCCACTATCCACATAACTATATCCTGATGTAATGGATAATAATCTTGTGGTAAGCCCTAATATTCTAGGAGTTTCGTAGCTTGTATATCCTCCTCCTTTTCCTATTAATAACATTTTTAGTATTTTTCCATAAGTTCTCGAAAGAAGTACTCTAAAAACAGAAGCCCTAGCCTGTGTACTATACTCAGATCCCTCTCGTATTTCAAATGTACTTAATGTTTTTTTAAATTAAATAGTAAAAAGGTTATCAATGGAATTCCTATTCCCATAAATAATGAAACTTTAGAAAAATTTACTTTTTTTCATATAAATTTTTTTAAAAGAAAAATACAAGAAGAACAAAATTGAAAAATATCAATGTAGACCTACTCCCAGTAAAAATATATAGTAATTATAGCTAATAAACTAATTAATAAATTCTTTCCTGCACCTTTACTAAACAGTACGTAGATCATAGCAATTAGAAGAATATATGAGAAAATTGTTGGCGATGTATTAAGAAAACCTGTAACTCTATCTGCACCTTCAATTTTTCTGAACTACACCCATAACAAAGCCGATAAATATAATACAACTGAAAAGAAACTTTTCCTTATATATTTCTATATCTTTTATTAAATATAGTATGAAAATCATCATCATATAAACAAATGAATTGTCTCCGAATATTTCCATAAGAAAAATATATACTCCTATAGATAGTACCATTGAGAAATCTATTAAATTTATCAATGTCCCCTATAGAAACGATATATTATCCCAAAAAAATAAATAAAATACCTATAATAACCCTATTCATTGATCCTGTGATATCATCTTCCGCATATATACTTTTTTTCTAATAATATAAAAATAAATATCAGAGAAAAAGAAAAACCAACTACCGATTTCTTATTTATCTTTAACATAAAAATTCCTTTCCAAAAATTATTTATTATTAGTTTTTTTCTAAATTTTGATTAAACTCGCTATTATTACTTTCTAATTTTTATATTCACTTGTTCGCCATTTAAAAAAATTTCTTAATTTCTTAATATCTTCAACTACAAGTATTGGATATTTTTTTCACTAACTCTCTTACAAAATTCTAATTGATGATCATTTACATGTTCATCATATCTTTTTTTGTCCGGGTACTACTATAGGAATTTTTCCCTTTTGCTAAGACGCTCATAAATGTTGCTGGCCCTCCGTGTGTTATAACTATTCTTGCATCAGCTATAAGTGACTCCATCTCAGTATAACCTAGAAAGCTACTCTTTTTAAAATGCTCTGATTCATAATCAGAATATCCACTTTGTACTATAACTTCATCAGCTATAATACCACATTCCACTAAATTATCTATTTCTTTTTAATAGTCTATTAAAATTCTGCTCATGTGTCCCTACTGTAACAAAGATCATTAGAATATTCCTCCCTAAATTAATAGCCTTTGGATAAACTTTTTTCATTTCTTCCCACTGCACTATAAAAAAATATCTGTCACAGGATAAACTAATTTCCCTGTTATAGTTGGTTTGTCTATCCTATCAAATACCTCAATAAATATAGTCTTCACCCCAAATATTTTTACCTATATAAAAAAATGGAACAGCTGCCCCTGCACCGTAAGAAATAATCAACTGAGGCTTTTTCTTTCTTTATTATTTTTTTATTGCTAGAAACGTATTTTTTATCAAGTTTTTTATATTTCTATTTGTAGGAAAAATAGCACGCATACATTTTCTCATCTTCTAAAATACTTTTGGCATCCTCTTTGCCAAACGTTACCCAAAATCTTTCTTTTTTTCTTCCCAAAAAGGTTTTTAACAAATATAGATGTGTTAAATGCCCTCCACTCGACCCTACTAAACATACTTTATCTGATTTCACTATCTTTTCACTTCCATTTTATCAATTTTTCATGTTAATATATCATTATTCACTTATATAAGTCTGTGTTTTTAGTTTGGCGACGAAACACAGTCTTTTTTATTTTAATAAGAGCGACTCAAAAATCGTGCTTTCTGAGAAACAAGGTTTTGTAGAGTCGCCCTCGCACACAGTTTATTGGATTTAAAAGTAGCCTCTATAAAACGATTTTTGGAATCAATAAACTACTGAGTCCTAGTATAGTTCACAATAAATTCTATGCTTTCGGTCAGCACTCCACTCCCTATTTTTACTTTTCCCGTATTATTTACTTCCCTCTCTTTTTAGGACAACCATTATAGTACGAACTATAATTTTTATGTCCAGTCTTAGCGACCAATTTTCGATATATTTCATATCTAGTTTAACTACTTCTTCAAAATCAAGTATGTTACTTCTTCCGCTAACCTGCCACATTCCTGTAATACCAGGTTTTACCTGCATGCGTTTGAAATGGTGAAGGTCATACTGCATATATTCATCAACCGTCGGAGGTCGTGTCCCTACTACACTCATATCTCCTTTAAGAACGTTGATAAATTGTGGAAGTTCATCCAATGACCAATCTCTTAATTTCTGTCCAAACGGAAAGACTCTAGGGTCATTCTCCATTTTAAACATTAATGTCGTCTCTAACTCGTTTTGACTAAGTAATTTTGCTTTCCTTTCCTCAGCGTCCATATACATACTTCTAAATTTGTATATTTTGAACTTTTTACCATTTTGACCTATTCTCGTTTGAGTGAATATAAGTGGTCCTGGCGCTTGTTTTTTCACTATTGGTAATATTATTATTCCAACAAGGATTGTTAATAGTATTCCTACTATCGAAACTACTATATCCATAACCCTCTTTAGAATTACCTGACGGAGCGTTGCAATTTTTATCGCTGATGTTAGGTAAATATTATCCCCCTTGAAAGTAACCACAGTATTCGCTCCAACCTCTTTTATAATCGGGGTGATATTAATTTTTGTCGGAATACCAAGTACTTCAAAAATCTTAAAGATCTCGACCAAACTAGTCTGCGATGATAAGTTTGCATATATTTCATCAACTCTGTGGCAAGATAAAAAATTTCTAATTTCACTTATATTATGAACTACAGGCTTATCATTATAAAAATCCTCTTTTGAAGTGTTAGCGTATGCCAACACCTCATAATTATCTCGGAAGTTCACCTATTGTACCTAAATCACAAAAAAATCAGATAATATTATAATATTACGACTATCATCTCGATATTGATTATTTATTCTTTTAGAAATAGTTCTTACACAATAAATAAAAAAACAAAAGATAAAATTAAATAAATAATCCATTCAAAACTCTTAATCATATTAAAGAAATCATTACCGTTAATTACCACTAAAAAAACAATGCAGATAATGAAACAACCTTTAATACATATAAAAAAAGTCGCTTTTTATCTCTTTAAGATATCCTCTTTCTGATATTGTCCAGTATTCTTCTGACATCAGTGCCACGAGAATACCGATAATATTCATAGCGATAAAGAAGTATAAGTTATCTTTTGATTTTTGATTGAAAATCAAAACTAAGAATATAGGCTAAAGATAAAGCTATTAAATCTACCACCAAGAACAGAAACTTATTATTTCTTCTAATATAATACATCTTGTTCTCCTCTTAATTTACGATTTATTTTTTACCTTTTTTTCCATGTTCTCCATAACTACCATATTGACCATAATAACCACCATAACCAAGTTCAGTTGAGTTAACTTTGTTTAAGATTACACCTAAGAATTCTGCTCCACCTTTTTCCAGTTGTTCTTTAGCTTTTTCTAAAACTTTTTTCTTAACTTTGTTGGCTTCTACTATCATTACCACCCCATCAGTCTTAGGTGCCACGATAGCCGCGTCGATTACCTGACCAACTGGTGGTGTATCAATAATTACATAGTCGTAATATTCTCTGAATACTTCGATCATAATGTTGAAGTTCTTATTTTGTAGTAATCCTGTTGGATTCGGTGGTACTTGACCAGCTGGAATAACATTAAGATGTTCCACATCAGTTTCATAAATAACATCCTCTATCGGAGATACCCCTGATAGGTAATTTGATAATCCGCTAATTTTGTGTTTAAATTTGAAACGTCCTGCCATAACTGATTTACGTGTATCGGCATCAACTAACATAGTTTTTAATCCTAGCTTCGCTAATGAGATTGCTAGGTTAGTCGATACAGTACTCTTCCCTTCATTCTCTGAAGTTGACGTTATCGCGATTACTTTTTTATCCTTCCCTAAAAACTGGATATTTGTACGTAAGGTATTAAAATATTCATCATTTTTAGGATCTACTATTTTTTGGTTTGTTAGTAAATTAATTTGTGTCATGTATTTTCACCTTATCTCTTTCCTGTTTTTGTATCTGGAACCACACCTAAAAGTACTAATCCCATTGTTTCTTCAATATCTTCCGCTCGTTTAACTCTATCATCTAGTAACTCGAATAACACTACTCCAGCTACAGCTAAGATAAATCCTAACACCGTCGCTAAAATTCCATTTCTAGGAATATTTGGAGAACTTGGTGCATTAGCCGCTTTGGCTTCTTCTAATGTTGTTACATCATCAATTTTCGTTACTTCTTTGATTTGGTCTGCTGATACCTCTTTTACAGTATTCGCTAAGTCACTCGCTACTTGTGGATCTTTATCTTGCACAGTGATTGAGATAATACGTGTATCCTTCGGCGCTTCTACACTTACTTTTTTTCGCTAATTGTTTTTGCTGTAAGATTTGTCCCACTTTTATCTGCTACTTCTTCCATAACTCTGTTAGAAAGAATAATCTCTTTATAGTCTTTTACTAATAATGACCCTAATTGAACATCTTGTGTTGTGATTGCTTCTTATCATCTTTCTTTTGATTAACTACGTATACTTTCGTAGTAGATGAATATTGTGGAATCACTAAGAAAATACTATAAGCAAGTGATGCCGCCGTGAATAGTAATGTTACTAATACTATTAATACCTTCTTCTCCCAAATTCTTCTTAACAGTAGCATAATGTCTAACTGTATTAAATCTTTTTCTTGATTACCCATTATAATATTTTTTTCCTCTCATTAAATTATTGTATTCATTAATAGTTTTTTTCTTGATTTTTTTCAAATAGTTCATAGGCTATTGTTGGCCCGTATTTTTTCTCGATTATATCATATGCTTCTTTCATGTATGTTCTTCGAGAATTCATGTTGTGCATGTCGCTTGCGATGAAGTGAACTAACTCTTCATCTAAGTATTTTTTAGCACGTTTTTTGTAATGCTTGTGTTTATCGCCGATAAGTTTCGGTTTTAGAACACTAGCCGCATTAACTTGAATGTATGCTCCCATATTAATTAATTCCTGTACACACTTCTCGTCTACATCGTTATATCTTTCGACGTGGGCTACTACTGGTGTTAATCCAAGTAATATAACTCTATTCAACGCTCTGTAGATTTCTTTATAACGCATTTCATAAGGAAATTCTACAAGCACATAATCTGTTTCCGCTAATCTTGGGTACTCCCCGCTTTCTATCTTAGCAATTTCTCCTTCTTTGTAGTAGATTTCGCTACCTAAGTAGACTCTTAGGTCTTCTGCTACTTCAGCAGCAATTTCTTCTACTCGCTTAAAGTTTTCTCTTATTATTTCTATATCAGTCTCAAACATCCCACGTCTTCTGTGAGGTGTTGCGATAATCGTTCTAACACCTTGTTTGTAACTTTCTTCTAATAAGTCTCGAGTATCTTTCTCAGTTTTCGCACCGTCATCTACTCCGAAGACTACGTGGGAATGTATGTCTATCATTTTAATTCCGTCTCTCATCTACTTGCCTTCCAATACTTCTTTAATATTTTCTGTAACTTCTCGTAAACTTTGGTCATTAATCTGCGTCATGTATAAATTTGCCCCTGGCATTGCATATGAAGGTAAGCCCATACTTCCTGTACCTGTTAATGCTTGTGATGTTACATTATAATCTTTACCTGCTCTAAGCTGTTCATTCGCAAGTCCCATAGCTGTTTCTATCGGCATGTTTGTTTGAATTGACTCACTTAATTCTTTAATAATACTTTGGTAATTTGATAAGCCTTCTTTTGAAGTTAGCTTTTTGATTAAAGCCGCAATAACTTTTTCTTGGTTTTTACCACGATCATTATCTCCACCAGAAAGCCCATATCTCTCACGAACGAATCCTAATGCTTTTTCAGCATCTAAGTGAACTAACCCCTGAGAGAAGCTATATTTACCATGAAGTGATGTAAACGCCTGATTATTATACACATCTACCCCACCAACTGTATCAATAAGTTTTAAGAATGATGTAAAGTTAAGTCTTGCATAGTAATCTATTTTAATATCATATAAATTTTCTAGAGTGTGTATTGAAGAATCTACTCCATACAGACCTGCGTGTGTAAGTTTATCGTATTGGTTATTACCACCGTCCGCAATTTTCACATAAGAGTCACGTGGTGTTGTCGTTAATAAAATTTTTCCAGTTTTTTTATTAACCGTCATAATAATATTGACGTCTGAACGGCTGACACTTGACACTGCTCCATATGTATCGATACCACTTATATACACGTTGAATGTGTCACCTGCATTTTGTTTTGCTTTAGCATTTACTGATTTTGTTATTTTAAATTCATAGATTTTCTTCGTTTTATCTTTAAATTCTGCATGTTGATTAGTGATAAGGTCTTCGAATGAACTATTAAGAATCATCGCTCTGCTAGTTCCTGCGGCTAATTTCTCATAAGCCGAGATATAGTTTTTAGATTCAGTAAGGTCTAGATTTTGTTTTTCTTTGTCTCGAATCTCTTTCATCAGCTTATTAATGTTTTCACCATCTACAGATACTGGAGCTGCTACTGCCTCTCCTTTTTAAGTCTGCAAGTTTTTCAGCTTCATCATTCTTCATCACGACAACACTCATCGTGTACTCGCTAACCGCTGCATTACTGTTTAAGTTGTCGAATAAGCCGATTGCTGTTCTAAACTGCATGTAAGAAAATACCAAGACCACATTCATAACAATCAGCATTATCGCATTGAATATTCTTGCTTTTTTCTTAATTACGAGGAATGCCGCAAGTATTATCGCTAAGATTATTACTCCGATTATGCCGTAGTTGATACCTCTAAAGTTTAAAAAGTCGTATTTTAACATCGTCCAACTTACTAACCCTCCAAGTATAATCAATAAAACTGTCAATATCCCATTGACGATTTCAAAAGCACCTACACTATCCTCACGTCTTCTATTTCGACCACTTGAATTTCTTCTCATTTCTCTCCATCCTCTTCAATTTATAAAATTTGCTAATACAACTAACATTCAACTGTTCTGTATTATTTATTAATTCTCCATCAATTTGAAAGTATTTCTGATTTGTTTTTTTATAGTTAATCTATCAGTCGTTATTTGTTTAACTTTCCTCAGTCTATTATGTTTTTTTAAAAGCAAACATGAATAATTGTATACAAAAGTTGCTAAAGATATATTTTCCATTATCATGACGTGAAGCTTTCCACCATGACCTGTCGCATCCGGTGCAAATTTTATCCCGCCACCTTCATAAGGTTGAACCATCGCATTAAGCAAATACAACCTGTTGGTCGTGATTTCTCCGGCGTCCCATGAAATTTCCGCTTTATACTTTTTCAGCATTAAAATACCTATTATCCCTTTAAGAAGATAAATATGTTTTCCAAAATATTTCTTTAACTTTGAACCATTAGCACTTTTAATAATATCAGCATTAAAACCAATATCAAATCCCGAACAGAACTTTCTATCGTTAACAACACCTACATCATATTCGATGAATCTTTTCGATTCTAATAATTGACTTATTTCAACATCTTTTTTGAATTTTATAGACCTCGCAAGATCATTACCTGAACCATATGCAAGATAAATAATTTCTTTACCGTGATAGTTATTTATCACTTCGTTAATAGTTCCATCGCCTCCAATGACTATCAACTCGTTTCCACGAATTTCATCCATCAAATTATTTGCATTTTTATTTTTTGAAGTTTTCAACACCTTGTAAGCCAACTTCTTTTCTTGTAAAACTTGTTCTATTTTGTTAAGTTCAATAAGACTTTTCTTACTTCTAGAATTAACTATTATTTCAATCATATTCCAATCCTATACAGAAACTACTTTATCTTAATAATTATACTATAAAAAGTAATATTTATCAAAGTTTTTATCTATTTAAAAACCTTTTAAAAACAATAGATGTTAACTCCCAAAAATAAATTCCAATTTAATTTCTTACTAGAACTTACTTTGAGAATTTACCTAAAAACAATAGAATTCTTTAGTTTTTTTACTGGCTATTTCTAGCATTATAATTTACTAGTAAAATTTAGTTATACAAAATTATTTTTTTATATTTAGATAATTTCCACATTAAATTTAATTTTAGCATAAACGAAACTTTTTACGAACGTTTTTCCCATCAAAAAAACTATTTCAAAATAAAAAAACTACCCTATCTTTTTGCAGCCTGAAGACAGTTTTAATCTTCGATGGTGCACATTCGATAAAATAGTTTATTGATTTCCTAAAAAATCTCCAAGAATCTCCTGCTAAGAGTCTCTTTTACATATACTCTAATCTCTCTATCTCTGGTTTTTCAGAAGTTGTATGTATAAAATCTAAGTTGTCGGTGTTTTTTGGCGTTCTTCTCGCGAATAGCATAACTGCCACTACGAAGTATAATAAGTACACAGGAATTAAAACACCCGCTGTCATTAGCCCAACTAATACTGCCGAGATTAGGAATAAAATTCCTGAAACGATTCTTGCTCTCATAGTAAATGATGCTATCAAAGCAATCACTAACGTAATTATCGCTACTACTGCGTATACTTTCACCGCAGTCACAAAAAGTGTTGTTATAGACATTCCTGAGCTTGCAAGAAACGCAGAAACTCCCTGTTCCGCTGCTAAGGCACTTAACATAGGTTTAAGCTGTGGTTGTTGTAGTGCTGTTTCTAACTGACCAGAAAACGCTCCAAGAGATACTAATCCTGTCATAAGTATCACAATAACATTCGCTATCCAAGCTAATATTTTTTCAATTTTTCTACTAAATGGTTTCATCAAATTCTCCTTTAGTTAATCTTATTGTTTGATTATACCATAAAATTATCCATAACATATAATAATTTACATACTTTTTTTCCTCCCCAAAAAAATTTATCACTTAGAAATAACATAAAACCACTGTGAATACTTAGCACAACAATGTTTATAGAACCTGTTTTTTAAAAAAATTTGTTGTACACGAATTATAAATAAAAAGAACTTTAGTTGTGTAGCACATCATGAAATACAAGAAAAAGCCTCATCAAAAACGAGAGCGACCCAAAAAAATCGTGATTTTTGTAGAAATCGATTTTTTTGAGTCACCCCCTGCAGTTTATTAGATATCTAAAAAAACAGTTTATAAAGCGCGTTTAGATATCAATAAACCAGTGTGTCCATAAGTTTTTTTATAAACTTTTAAGAAGTTTAGGACTTTTGGGTCAGCCCCATTTAAATTACAATATATTTCTTATAATACGACTATTTAATATCCTTTATAATTAGATAATTTACATTTCTTGTATACTCACTTTTAATAATACCAAACACAAAGATTACCCATAAACTATCGCCTCTGTTTTTAAGAGGTGAAAAGAAAAAAATTCTAAGCAATCAACATTGCTTAGAATTAAATTCTTGTTTTTTTATATACTCCAAACTAAATATAAGATTATACATAAATCTGTCAAATCAATAAATTTTGTCGTCCGACACTTCCTATTATACAATCCCACCTAGGTACTACGACCTTTTCTATTAAGAATATTCAAATTTATAGCATCTACATAATAATTACTTATCTGTCCATCTTTATCACTTATCTCCACATTCCACGTCGGTATTAATACTTGATTTTCGGTTTGCGAAATATAAGTATAGTAACCTAGCGTTGCTCTAACTTTGCAGTTTTTCGGAACCAAATCTTCATGGTATAATCTATTTATAGCTTGACTAGAAGAAACTAGCGTTTCGTTTTTATCTTTTCTTATATTAGAAACTCCAGTCAAAGTGAAACTCTTTATCTCCCCATTACTCTCAACCTTAAAGACAATTCTCGCATTTTTATTTGAAAATACCCTAAAACTGTCAATCTGTTGTTCATAAATTATCTCATTTTTTATAGAATTATAACTAGAGAAAATATAATTTGCGCTAAGTTTCATCTTTTCAAGTAAGAATGAATCTAATTCTGCCCTATAACTATTTTTATTAACATTTGTTATAGCGTTTTCCGAGCTTACCTTCAACGTAGAAGTCTTATCGATATTTTCAACTTCATATTTCAAGCTACTATCCTCTTTCCTTATATCTCTCAGATCAGAAATCGTCACATTAACATAACCTAGATTATCGCGTTTAGTTGTATTCTCTTCTACTGTTATATTGTCATTTTTCATAGCACGCTCTATTATCTCTTTTTCTTGCACTATTTCAGTCTTATTTTTTTCTGAACTGTATAAACATAAAAAAAGTTAATAACACAGCATTCAAAGCGATGAACAGGTAAATAAATAACGTCTTCATTTTACCCCAATTCATAGTCTCTCTCCATTGTTTATCATTTCTTTTAATTTTTTGAAACTAACATATCTGTCATTATATTTCACATACCATGCCGGAACATAACTAAAACTATTTATGTCTTTGTTATATATTTTTTTCATATCCTAAAAACAATATCTCCAATTTCTTTAAGATTAACCTTATCATAAAGATAATTTATAACATACTCTGTTTTTTTCTACAGAATATATTTCCGCTTCTTTCGATGATAGATACGTCTTAGTTAATTTTTTTCGGTGAAGTTAGTCTATATATACCACTACTATTATCCTCTGATATAATATCCGCATACCCATCTTTACTAAAGACTATCGATTCTTTATACGCTTCTTGGAAAATAGTTATCCCTTCTAGCGCAGTTGTAAGTTGATAGTTCGTATCTCCTACATAACCTAACTCTAAGAAACTCATTGTATTATTTATCGCTACAGTTGCTCCAACTTCACGACCACCTTCATTCGACGGATTTGTATATACTAATCTATTGTTTATCAATCTTAATATTCCATAGCCGTCTGTTACTTCATCTTCATTACTTATTCTAAGATTATCTTTTTTCTCGAAAATATCTTTAGCCATCTTATTTAAATTAACATCTTCAGCACTATATTCATCTATAATATCATCTTCATCAGACTCTTTTAAGTATATATATTTATTATTCAAACTATACTTAGCATAACCCTGCTTCTTCTCATTGAATTTGCTATCTATTTTTCTCATATATTTCTTCTTTTTAAAAGTAATTTGAAGATAATTTTTTTATCGTCCTTTTTTTATAAATAAATCATATTAGGTCTATCTTTTAATAGGGCTATCGTATCAAACTCTAAACTTATATTAGAATTTTTCTTCAGAAAAGAATAAAGGTTTGACTAACGCAGAATCTAAAGTCACCTGATAATTTATTAAAATCTTCTCAATATTATTCGTTGTAATTTCTTCAATATTACGGTTTCTAACTCTAGATTCTACACTCTCGCTATCTGAAAGAATAGATAATAAATCTTTCAACACTCTTTTATTCTTAACAGCATCCACACTCGCAACTTTCGTTATCGAATTCTGAACTATCGGTTCCTCTCTAGATCCTGAGTAGTTTTTCACCATACTATCAGGTATTAAGAAATTTAAAAGATTGTCTTTATTTGAATCTACCGACTTTTGTGTAGCTCTTTTTGTGAAAATTTCATAATCCGGTTGATAAGTAATAATAAGATAAGATAGTGTCAAACTCAGTAAGACTAATAACCCTAACACTACTGACTTTACGGTTTCTTTCCTTTTGCTTTTCATACTATTTACCTCTATAACCATTCATCATCGATTTGTTCACAAGGTAAGGTAACAAATATTATACTTCCATATCCCTCCCTACTTTGCGCCCAAATACGACCTTTATGAGCCTCTACAATAGTCTTAGCTAAGGCCAATCCTAAACCTGTTCCACCCATACTTCTTTGTCTACTTTTATCTACTCTATAAAATCTATTAAAAATCTTATCAATATGAACCAGCGGTATCCCTACTCCTTCATCTTTTATAGAAATACTTACCCTATTGTGGTGATAATTCTGCCTAACCCTTACCGTAATATTCTTACCATCTGGAGAATATTTTATCGCATTATTGACAATGTTATCGAATACCTGAGTAAGCTTGTCTTGGTCTCCTTCTACAAATATCGGCGTTTTAGAGATATGTTTTATAAAGTTTTTCTCAGGATGAGTTAATGCAAACCTATCGGTAATTTGCTCAAGCATTTTATTTATATCGATAAATTCTTTCTCATAATGCTCTTCTTTAATATCCATCTTACCAAGTTGCATAAGTTCATTTACCATTCTTATCATACGAGTAGTCTCCTTATGAATAGTATCGATAAATTGTGGTGCAAGGTCTTTGTCTTCTAGAACACCCTCTTCTAAAGCCTCAATATAACTATTCATCGTTGTTAAAGGTGTTCTAAGCTCATGAGATACAGTTGATACAAATTCGCGTCGTTCTTTTTCTTGGCGTTCTTGATCTGTTACGTCATAAAGCACGATAATATATCCTTCTAGCTCCGTAGACATCTGAGTTAAATCCTCAGTATCTTCTTTTTCTATCTTAGAAATCTCAGCTCTCAAAAGCAGTTCATCCTCGCTTTTTGATGCATTAACAAGCAGACTATCTTCCGCTTCTAATATCTCTTCTATACTCTCGTATTCTGTGATATTAAGAATTTTCAATACGTCTTTTCCGATGAAAATTTCATCATCACGTCCTCCTAACATATCCTCAGCGCTAGTATTTATTAGAATTATTCTTCCATTATTATCCGTTGTAATAATCCCATCCATCATACTCTCGATAATAGTCGCTAGTTTCCTACGTTCTGTCTCCGTTACCGCTTGTTCTTCTTCTATCCTTTTAGAAATTTGATTAAATACTTTTGCTAAATCTCCAATCTCGTCATCAACATCTATCCCAACTACTGTACCATAGTTCCCTAAAGCCATCTTTTTAACCTGAGCGCTCATTTTTTCTATGGAACTCGTTACAGTTTTTGAAGCTACAAACCCTATAACAGTGGTAATTAAAATTGACAAAATAGTTCCTACTATAAAGATTTTTAGTAATACTGTTTACCTCTTGATAGACACTTTCTATATCAGCCATAAGTGAGATTACCCCAACGACTTCATTATCTTTTTTTACAGGGCTGACATAAATCCAAACACGCTTATTACTATCCGCGTTATTTTGAATCTGTTTTGTACTCTCTCCTGTTTTGATAACCTGACTTACCAACGGATCAAAAGATCTTTTAGCAAAAATATTCATCATTTCCATTTTTTTGATGAAGTCGCCAAGATTTTTCGAATCATTATCTATAACATTTACTAATAATAACTTTTTGAATATTGAACTCACTGACTAGTTTGACTATTCCACTTTTTGAATCATAAGCATTACTTGTTGTTTCTCTTTTTTCAAGATTATTTCCTAAAACTTTTGAACTATCATCATTACCATTCGCTTTATCAAGTTCTTCACGAACATGATAATTCAAAAATTTTCTCTTGTTCAATAATATTTTGTTCAAATGTATTTATATTACTTGTTCTTAACTGAGTTGTAAAGAACAATCCAATAAGTTGTAACGAGATAATATTAACTAATACATAAACTATTACAAACTTAGTTCGGATTGATGAAAAGAATCTTTTCTTAAACTTCTTCTCAAAAAAACGCATTATTCTTCACCTATAAAATAACCAACACCGCGTCGTGTCATTATGTATTCAGGTTGTGATGAATCGTCCTCTACTTTTTTTCACGTAATCTTCTTACAGTTACATCAACTGTTCTAACATCACCAAAGTAGTCATAACCCCATACTGTTTGTAATAAATTCTCTCGTGTTAATACTTGCCCACGATGTTGAGCTAAATAGTAAAACAAATCAAATTCTCTTCTTGTTAAATCAACCTCTTCACCATTTTTCTTAATAACATACGCTTCTGGATAAATAACGATATCCTTAATTACAAGGTCGTTACCGTTTTTCTCTTCAGCGACTTCCTCTTGTTGTTTTGTAACGCGACGTAGATTTACCTTAACCCTAGCCATAAGCTCACGTGTTGAGAAAGGTTTAGTCACATAATCATCAGCTCCAAATTCAAGACCAAGAACCTTATCAATCTCACTATTTTTTGCCGTCAACATAATAATAGGTATATTCTTTTTAGCGCGTACTTCTCTACACACTTCCATACCATCTTTTTTAGGTAGCATTAAATCCAATAAAATTAAATCTGGATTTTCATTAAAAGCCAACTCTACAGCCTTTTCTCCATCATTAGCCACAATTACATCATAACCTTCTTTTTTTAAGTTAAAATCTAGTATATTAGCAATCGGTTCTTCGTCATCGACTACTAGTATTTTATATTCAGCCATCTCCGTCCTCCTTAGGTCTATACTAAGTATTGAAAAATTTTTATACTTTTGTTTTTTTACATAAAACACTTTAGAATATATTTTTTTATTAAAATTAGTTTATATTTTAAACATCTTTCACAGATATAAATATATAAAAGCTATCTATATTATATCATTTTTGATAAGTTACAAGTTTAAGCAAACGATTAACTTCCTATCACTTAAAGATAACAAACAAAACAAAAACGGGATTATCCTAAAAAAATTTATTTTTATATTACTTTATTAGCATGCTTCTACCATTATTAAAATATAAAAATTCTCAGCCATAAAAAAATTACTAGCCGAGAATTATACTTTACTAAAAAAATTACTCCAAAAAAACCAAACAAGAAAAATTATCCGTATGGTGAATTCTTTATACTATTTCTCTTTTTTTGGCAATGTTTTTCTAATATAATCTTTATAAAGAACTCAAAATTAACATTGTACGGATTTTTTTGTTCAAACTAGTTATTATCTTGTCACTTACTAAAGTCTCATTAAGATGTTGTTCCAACCCTATTATACGTTCTTCAGAAAAAAATTACTCAAAATTCCAATTTCTGCAAGACTAAAAATCTTTATACTCATTCGATAGGTAGCTTTTTTTCAGCTTCTCCTTTTTTTAAAGCTATTACTAAAAGATTTCTGATATATCCCTAGAAAACTCTTAATACCATGTAAACCCGCCTCTTTTACTATAATCTCTTCACCTACATAATAACCAATAGAAAGCAACTCTGATATACGAGTAAATATATCATACTCAGAAACTATCCTTTTTATTGTTCCTGTAAATACCGCTCTTTTTATCGCTATCTTCTTCACATTTCTAAGATATTTCTTCATGCGAGCAAGGTACAATTCTTCATCTTTTTCTTTATCCATGAAAATATCTATTCCACCTATCAAATATATGGGCGCCGCATTAAAAACAACACTATTTTTCACATCATATTCTATTGCTACACGTTGTGCAATACTACCACCTAAAGAGTGCCCCGTCAAGATAATATTATTCCCATACTTCTTCCTCATACGAGTATAAAACCTATAACACGACGTAAGATGTTCCCCCTGTCCTAAGCATATCCCAACAACATCAGCATACATATCTTTTTGTCTATCAAAATAGAAATTTGTCCCTGTATAAGCTAAAATGTAGTTTTCTTCAACTGTGTTTTTAAACAACGCACCACTGCTACCCGTCTTCTCATCATAAAAACTTACTACATATTCTAACTCTTCAGGAAAACTCCCCACTGTTTTTTGTAAATTTATATATTCACGTATCATCACTTTCGGAACTTTTATCTTATCCATAGCTTCTATGTGATACACTATAAACGATGCATAACTAGATATTTCAAACAACCTGTCCATTACTACTCCTATAAATTCATTAATCATTTTTTTATTATCAATATAGTATTTTATCATAAATAAGAAATATTTCCTATTTTTATAAATATAAAGATTGAGATTTGTAACTTCTTCATTAAATTTTTTTGCTTTTTATCTTATATTAATTTTATAATTGATTATTGCTTTCAGTTATCTGTTTAAAACTTTGTTATTTTTTTGATATAATGAGTATGTAATTTTAGTTAATACGGGAGCTATCTAACTACCGTGCTCCCGCATCCCTAAGAGGAGGTTTAATTATGAAAATTTTACTTGCTTATTCTAGCAAAACAAAAAAATACAAAAAAAAGTAGCTGAGGCTATCTACGAACAAATAAAAAGATCATGCAGAGGTGGACCTACTTGATATAAAAAAAACAAAGAAAAAAACTTGAAAAAGAATATGATTTTTACATACTAGGAGCATGGACCGATAAAACAAACGCCAACAAAAATATGCAACGTTTTATAGATCAACAACAAATCCATAATAAAGATGTAGCATTATTTTTAACTTGTGGTGTTCCTCGCGAACATTATCATGCCGATGATTCTATAAACAACTATATTGCATTTATGGAAGAAAGAAATAATAGAATCCATGAAACTTTTGTATGTCAAGGCAAGGTTGATCCAAAGGTCATGATAGTATTCAAAATACTTTCTTGGCACGATCCTAACTTTATCCACAAAGTAACACCAGATCTTGCTGATATGGTTAAGGAATCACGTTCACATCCAGATATGAAGGACTTAACAGATGCCCAAGATTGCTTTGATAACTTATTAAATTATAGAATGTCTCATGCCATAGTATAATACTCAAACACTAACAACACATAATTCACTGATAATAATATAGACGACTTAAGAAGGCGCTGACTCGACAAAATCTTGTTTCTCCGAAAGCACGATTTTGAGTCACGCCCTTACTTAGTCGTTTTTCTTTTTCACTAATATCCATAAACCAAATTCTATGTCTTCAACCTATAACAATATCAAGCTCCACAATAGTGAAGTTATTTTTTTCATTAATTAGGACTTATGTTGGTATAAAAATAGTAAAAACAATTTTTAATTAATATATATTCATTTATAAGTTTATCTCATAAAAACCTTATCTTTTAAAAACCTATAATAACAGCTGTTTTTAACTGAAATTTTTTTATACAGAGTTACAATCTCTATCTCTTATATAAACAACATTCACCATCTTTAAAACTTCTTTTTTTCACTATTACTTAAAAAAATATTTTTTGACTTTTTATTAAAAAAATGATTGTAGAATAACTAAAGTGATATATTATTATGTCATTAAACTAAATATTTAAATTTTAGTTATAGAATTTCTTAGGAGGAATTATGATAAAAAAAGAATTTAATAGCCTTATGAAAAGCAAAGGGTTAATTATCACCATGGCTATCGTTCTTCTGGTACCAATTTTATATGCAGGGACTTTCTTAAAAGCGGTCTGGAATCCATATAATAACACCGGAAATATGAAAGTCGGGGTTGTTAACCTAGACAAAAAAATCGACCTTGATGGGAAAACCCTAGAAGTCGGAAATTCAATGGTTGAAAAATTAAAAGAAAATAAAAAAGTAAATTGGCAATTCGTCGATAAAGATACAGCTGAAAGAGAATTGCGCGAAGGAGATTACTACATGGTAGTTACAATCCCTGAAAACTTCTCTAAAAATGCCAGCTCATTATCAAACGAAAATCCAGAGAAAATGAACATTGATTTTACCACTAACTTTACAAAGAGTAAAAATGGTGAAAAAATCATGGAAACTGTAGCGAGCAATTTAACAAACACAGTTAAAGATCAAGTTGTAAAAACTTATACAGCAACTCTATACAGTAAATTTTCTGAAATAGGAGGCTCTCTTCAAAAAGCTGCAGATGCTACAAACCAACTAAACAACGGTCTTGGTCGTCTTAGCGAAGGGGGACAAAAACTAGGTAGCGGTATTAACCAACTTACTGATGGTTCTGTCCGTCTTGCTACAGGACTTGGTCGTCTTAGCGAAGGGGGACAAAAACTTAGCAACGGTGTTGACCAACTTGCTGATGGTTCTAGTCGTCTTACTGCAGGGCTTGGTCGCCTTAGCGAAGGGGGACAAAAACTTAGTAACGGTGTCGACCAACTTGCTGATGGTTCTGGTCGTCTTGCTGCAGGGCTTGGTCGCCTTAGCGAAGGGGGACAAAAACTTAGTAACGGTGTCGACCAACTTGCTGATGGTTCTGGTCGCCTTGCTGCAGGACTTAGTCGTCTTAGCGAAGGGGGCAAAAACTTAATAATGGTGTTTCTCAACTTCAAGCAGGAGCTGGAAAATTATCAAACGGTTTAAGCACTTTAAACGATAAGAAAAATGCTCTAATCTTAGGTGTAAACGAGCTTGCTGCAGGATCTGATAAACTTACTATCGGATTCGATACATTTAAAGCTAAAAGCATTATGCTAACTGAAGGATTAGAAAAATTACATAACGGAAGCCAAGCATTTAAAGAAGGTCTTTTAAAATACACTAACGGTGTACTTACACTTAACGAAAAAAATTACTAGCTAAAAAAAGGTGATTTGGAAAAAAACTTAGCGCCGGAAGCACTACACTAAACAACGGTATCGACAGATTATCAGATGGTATTTCTCAAATCAACTCTGGATTAGCTGCTAAACAAGCTGATTTAAAGAGATTATCTGAAGGTGGTAACGCACTAAAAGAAGGTGTAGATAAACTTTCTGAGAGCGCTCCTAAATTAGTAGATGGAGCTGGTAAAATCACTGACGGATTAAACGCCTTAAATGCAGGTTTACCAAGCGAACGTGATTTAGCTGCTAAAAAATCTGATCTAAATTCTAAATTAGATAAAAATGAAAAGGATTAAAAACTTACTTATAGAACTCATTTTAATCCTCTAAACACAGCTTTCGCGGACTTAGGCACTCAACTAGAAGCTATAAAAGCTCTTATAGATCGTATAGATACACAAACTACAACTACTGCGACTACCGTTACTCCGACACCTACGCCCGCTCCGACACCGACAACTAACTTCTCAGGATTGGCACAAACACTATCAACAATGAATCTATCAGAATCTCAAAAAAATAGTATTCTTGCTGCTGCTCGTAATGATGTTGCAGCTAGTGCAAATGCACAACCTGCCACAGCAGCACCACAACCTACAACTACTGTTCAACCTAATACAACAGCAAATAACAATAACAGTCAGGTGAAAGCTGACCTTGCTTCAGCGATATCTAGCGCAAATTCAAAATATTCAAGCATGAAATATCGAGTAGGAAGATTAAATTACATTCAAACTCAGCTTGATAAATTCGATGTGAATGAACTTTCAGCTAAACTTGCGGAATCAATCGACGGTTTCTCAACTATTAAAACTGCTGTAGGTCAACTCGCTACTGGTAGTGGTCAATTAAAAGCCGGTTTAACAATAATGAACGAAAAAGCTCCTACTCTTGCTACAGGATTCAATCAATATAAAGGTGGCGTAGATGCTACTGTATCAACATTAACAACCGGTGAGTTAGCAAACGGACTTACCCAACTAGCTAACGCAACTCCACAACTAAAAGCAGGTGTAACAAACTACACTAATGGTGTTAACGCACTTACTACATCTATGACTACAGGAGAATTAGCTCAAGGTGTGGGAACTCTTGCAAGTAAAGGAACTGAATTACAAAGCGGATTCGACAAATTAGCCGGTGGTATCAGTCTAATACACGAAAAAAACTTCCAGAATTAGCTGGTGGTATCGACGCTTTAGTTAGCGGAAACGCAAGAATCAACGCAGGTCTTAACAAACTAAAAGAAAAACTTCCAGAATTAAGCATCGGAATTCAAGAGCTTGACAACGGAGGTAAGAAATTATATCAAGGTCTATCTGATATGCAAGCTAAAGCTCCTGAACTTATCAATGGTCTTAACAGCGCTAAAGAAGGAGCCGAAAAACTTTCTAATGGTCTTTCTTCTATGAAAGCCAAAGCTCCTGAACTTATAGGTGGACTTAACAGCGCTAAAGAAGGAGCCGAAAAACTTTCTAACGGTCTTTCTTCTATGAAAGCCAAAGCCCCTGAGCTTATTAACGGACTTAACAGTGCTAAAGAAGGGTCTGAAAAACTTTCTAACGGTCTTTCTTCTATGAAAGCCAAAGCTCCTGAGCTTATCAATGGTCTTAACAACGCCAAAGAAGGGTCTGAAAAACTTTACAGCGGATTATCAATAATGCACTCTAAAGCTCCAGAACTTCTTGCTGGACTAGACAAAGCTAAAGACGGGTCTGGTCTATTAGCTGACAAACTTTCTAGCGGGGCTGACAAATTAAGTTCAGCTAAAACTGGTGACAAAAATGTAGACATGATGTCTAACCCAATTAAGACTAATATCGCTGACATTTCTGAAGAGACAAGTTACGGTAACGCAATGGCACCATTCTTCTTAGTATTCGGACTACTTATCGCAGCTGCGGCATACAACATTCTATTCCCAGTTCGTAAGCAAGAATATGGAGAATCGATAAATAGCCTATTCGGTACACGCTTAGCTTCTATGACAACATTCGCTATTTTCGCAGTAATCATCGAAGTTGTAGCAATGAGTCTATTCTTCGACTTTAAAGTACAAAACTTCGGAATGTACTTCTTCGGATTAATAATCTCAGCTATAGTGTTTATGATAATTACACACTTCTTATCATACACATTCGGAAATGTTGGTCATGGTATCAGTATCGGATTTGTAGCATTACAATTTGTTCTAACTACACCATTGTTCCCGAAAGAAATGTTACCTTCACTTTATAGCGGCATGATTCCATTCACACCTGTATTCTATGGTGACACTGCTGTGAGACACGCAGTACTTGGCGGTCTAACTAACGGAATGTACAACAGCGCTATATTAATCTTAGTTGTTCTTGGAATAATATTCTTAGCTCTTACGTACATCTCTTATAACAAGAATAACAAACTAACAGTGAATTTAGCAAAATAATATAAAATCAAATAAAAATTCTAAGTAACTTTTATTGGTTACTTAGGATTTTTGTTTACTTTTAAAACACCTTATCAATCCACTCTCTTACTTAGACTATATAATAGGAAGTGAATCAAAAATCACGATTTTTGAATCGCTCCCTAGAAAATAAATAAGCCGCCAAAGTTCCAAGATCGGAATCTCGAAACTTCAACGACTTTATTATTTTAAGTATTTTCTTAAAATATTATGTCTTATTAAAAAACTAATTTTCTATCTTTTTGCCAAAACTTAATGATGCGATTAACATTAATGCACCTAGCACTGAACCAATTACTAAAGCTAGTAGATACATAAGTGGATTACTTACCGCACTTGCAAGAATAGCGAAGATTCCTCCGTGTGGAGCTTTCGATACAATTCCGAAAGTCATACTCAACGCTCCTGCGATACCACTTGAGATGAATAATGGTGGAATAACACGTGCTGGGTTACTCGCTGCAAACGGAATGGCACCCTCTGTGATAAACGATAATCCCATTACGTAGTTTACTAATGCTCCACTGCGTTGTGCTTTTGGCCAGATGTTTTTGTTGATTGTTGCTGAGATTGCGATAGCTAATGGAGGTACCATACCACCGATCATAACCGCAGCCATTACATCACTTCCTGCTGAACCTGCAGATGTTAATAGAGCTGTACCTGTTACGTAAGCAGCTTTGTTGATTGGACCACCCATATCGATAGCCATCATCGCAGCTACTACGAATCCAAGGATAAATTTACCGCTTCCGTTAAGACTTTCGATAAAGTGTTTTAACCCTTCCATAACACTTGCCATAGGAGCATTGATTAGGAAAATCATTAGTAATCCCATGATTAATGAACCTAAGATAGGGAACAGGAAGATTGGTTTAATACCATCTAATGAACGAGGCATCCAACTGAATGCGATTTTTAACACTTGAATAATTCCACCAGCTAAGAATCCGGCTACTAATGCTCCTAAGAATCCTGAAGGAGTGTATGCTAATAAATCACTTTTCAGACTTAAAATTCCTGGGTCTGCTAAAATACCACCGATCATACCAACGATGAACCCAGGACGGTCAGCGATAGAACGACCGATGAATCCAGCTAAGATTGGTAACATCATACTAAATGAAATTTTACCGAAGTAGAATAACACTTCTGCAACTTTGTTATAAGATGGATCTTTTTGGATCAAATGAGTTAATACCCCAGATGAACGATAACGCGATAAGAATACCACCAGCTACTACGAATGGTAGCATGTTACTTACACCTTCCATTAAGTGTTTGTAAGCTCGACGTCCGATACTTTCATTTGCTGAAGATTCTTCAGAAGCATCTGCTGCTCCGTCGTGTTTATAGATAGGTGCTTTCCCATCCAAGATTGTTTGAATAAGTTCTTCTGGTTTGTTAATTCCATCCGCAACTTTTGTCATAATTGTTGGGCGTCCATCAAAACGTGCAACTTCTACTTTTTTATCAGCTGCAACGATGATTCCCGCCGCTCTTTCTATATCTTCTTTAGTAAGTTTGTTTTCTACACCGATTTGACCATTTGTTTCTACTTTAACATCTAGACCCATCGCTTTAGCTGTTTCTTTGATTTTCTCCGCAGCCATGAATGTGTGAGCAATACCTGTTGGGCAAGCTGTTACCGCGATGATATATGGTTTCTCTCCACTTGGTGCTTCTTGTTTTTCTTCTTTTTGGAGCTTCTGTTTTTCGCTACGAAGTCTGCGAATACTTTTTTTCTACGCCTTCTTTTGTTGTAGCAGCATCTAATCCTGCTTTTTACATCTGCATCCATAAGAGCTTGTGATAATGAAGCTAGGGCTTTAAGATGTTCGTCTGCTCCACCATCTGGTGCGCAAATCATAAATATATGTTTTGCAGGTTGTCCGTCAAAACTTTCCCACTCAACACCTTCATCACTTTTCGCATAAACAATCATAGCTTTTTTTCAAAGTCTGTACTTTTAGCGTGAGGGATAGCTACATTTTCTCCTACTCCTGTAGTTGATTGAGCTTCATGAGCTAGTAATGCATTTAAGAAGTTTTTCTTTACTAGCGATAATATTTTTTTCCACTAACATACTTGTTAGTTTATCCGAGCTTCTTTTTTTATCAGTTGCACTGAATCCGAATTGAACTAAGTCATAATTTAGAACATCTGTTAATTTCATTTCTTTCTCCTTTGTTTTTATATTTCCTCGGAAATACTTTTTAACTTGTTTTTAATTTTTTTCTGTAAATACTCGTAGAATTTCTATTTTTAATTTTTTTCTACTTTGATTTGTGGAATTAATTCCGCAATAAGGTTCTTAGTTCCTACACCTACTGAGAATGATGTCGCACCTCCTGCAGCCGATGCAAATCGCAGAGCTTCTTTGTAGTCTTTTTGTTTCGTTATATTTTGCAACAAACATCGCAAGCATACTATCTCCCGCCGCAACTGTCGATACTATCTCGCCTTTAGCTACATTAACCTCAAATACTTCTTTATCTTCAGTCAGTAGTAAAGCTCCGTTTGCTCCACGTGAAACAAGGACATTTTTCGCACCACGCTCTTGTAATTTTTCAGCATACTGCAAGATTTCCTCTACACTATTTATAGTAACACCAAACATTTCTCCAAGCTCAAATTCATTCGGTTTAACCACGAATGGTTTGTACTGAAGCGTATCTAACACTAATTCTTTGTTACTATCTACTACTAATGTAGCTCCTGATGCGGATACTCTCTTCGCAATAGCTTTGAAGTCCTCTACACCCATTCCCGCGATAACATTACCTGATAAGAATACCACATCTTCTTGAGTCAGTACTTCTAATTTTGTAAAGAAATCACTTACGTTATCTAGGTTTACACTACTACTTTGACCATTAATTTCAGTCTCAGTTTCTGTAGTTAATTTCATATTAATTCTAGTAGCCCCGCATGTTTCCACAAAATCATGTTTTACACCTAGCTTATCTAATTCTGATTTTATAAAATATCCTGTGAATCCAGCAACAAAACCCCAAGCCTTACTCTCAACACCAACGTTGTTCAGTAAGATTGAAATATTAATACCTTTTCCACCTACTACATACTTCGCTTCTTGGGTTCTATTTAACTTACCAAGTGCAAAATTTTCCGCCGTTGTCAACATGTCAACAGCAGGGTTTAAAGTGATTGTATAATACACTATTGTTCCTCCTTTATATTTTTTTATCTCTATTATATTTTTTTATATTTTTTTATATCCCTCTGAAACTTCATACGATACTATAGTTACATCATCTAGTTCGGCAAATTTTTGAAATTTTCTATGACCAAACTTCGACTTATCCGCTAAAATATATTTCTTCTTACTGTTTTTTAGTGCTGTTGCTTTTATAAAAGATTCATTCTCTTCAGCAGTTGTTATTCCAAAGTCTTCATCAATTCCATTACAACCTATAAAACACATATCAAAACTATACTTTTTAAGCTGTTCAATAGCTACAGAACCTATGACCGCTTGTGTGGAGTGTTTTATCGTTCCACCTAAGATAATTGTGTGAATTTTGTTATTAATAAGTTTCGGTAAGTGATACGTTGAATTCGTCACCACCGTTAATTTTCTATCTCGAAGATGCTCTATCATTTCATATGTCGACGTTCCCGCATCAAGATAAATCGTCTGTCCAGACTGTAAGATATTATCACAAATATATTTAGCGATTTCTCTTTTCTCCTGTAAAAAATCAGCACGTTTCACCTCAACACTTTCTTCACTTCCACGAGCAGTAGAACGTTTTATCGCACCCCCATGAGTTCTAAACAATAAATTTTTTGCTTCTAGATTCGTAAGATCTCGTCTAACTGTAGCTTCCGATACATCACAATGCTCCATTAAATCTTTTAAGACTCAACGAACCTTCCTTATCTAACAAATCTAAAATCTTATTCCATCTTTCATTTATCATTTTTTTTCTCTCCTAACTCCCAAGATTATTATATCTAATATAATATAGCTATTCAATCAATTTCAAGCAAAAACACTCAAAAATAATCAAAATTATCGATTAATTTGAGTGTTTTTTTATCTTTATTTTTTTGAGCGGTTTTTCTAAATGATGAGCGGTTTTAATTTTTCAAAGTTGTTTTTCAGAGTGTTTTTCATAGCATTTCTAGATGAGCGAGCTTATATCAATTCACTCAATCGACAAATAGTTCTCAAATTCTATATTTTTTTATTTTACTACTATACTTTAAAGTAGTAAAATTAGTAAAAATAAGAACAAAAAAATATTAAAGTATCCATCTGCACTTATGTTCAAATAACAACCAACACACAAAAATCAAAAAAATAAGAGGTTCAAACTTTTCTGCCTGAACCTCTTTAATCTACTAAATCATATTTTTATCTTCTTTTTTTGAATCCAACTTCTTCTTCAGTTTTGTTTAACTTTTTGAAGTCTTTTACTTCTAGCTCCAACTACAGCTGCAACTTTTTACCTCATGAGTTTCTTCAACCTCCGGTGTTACTTCTACTTGTGGCGCTTCTTCCACTTCGGAACAATCTCTACTTGTGGTGCTACTTCTACATTTTTGTTGTTCAACTACAACTTCTTCAACTTCATTCACTTCGGTGCTTGTTGCGTTTGTCCTTGAACCTCATTTACATTAAACCCCTGATTTTTGTTGCCCTCCTTGTTGAGCGTTTGAATTAAACCCTTGTGGCATTTGCCCTTGTGGATCAAATCCTTGCGGTTGGCCTTGGAATCCTGGATTTGGTCTCCCTTGTTGAGTATTTGAATTAAATCCTTGTGGTGCTTGTCCTTGTGGATTGAATCCTTGTAGCTGTCCTTGGAATCCCGGATTTTGTCGCCCTTGTTGTGCGTTTGGATTAAATCCTTGTGGCACTTGCCCTTGTGGGTTGAACCCTTGTGGCTGTCCTTGGAATCCTCGATTTGGTCGCCCTTGTTGTGCGTTCGGATTAAACCCTTGTGGCACTTGCCCTTGTGGTTGTCCTTGGAACCCTGGATTTGGTCGCCCTTGTTGTGCATTTGGATTGAATCCTTGTGGCGCTTGTCCTTGGAATCCTTGATTCATACCGTTGTTGAATTGAGGTTGATTCGGAACTGGATTACCGAATTGATCATATTGAACTGGTTGTCCAAATGGATTTGCAAATTGGCTATAGTATTGTTGAGCTTGCGGTGTTTGTCTTAAGAAAAATCTAGCAAACTCACTGTTTGAGTTAGTTTCTACCGCATTTGCTGGTAGTGACATTAACACAAAGAAGAATACAATAGTATAAACCGGAGTTAATAAATACACTGAGAAAAAACTTAAAATGTAATATAAAGCTATTAAAATAACAATTCCCCATGTAGCAAACCCTACATCGCGAAGTCTTCTTGCAAAACTTGCAGTTAGAGGCAAGATTAAAATAAGTCCAGCTATTAACATAAATACCCCAAATGCTAAACCTGTTTGCAGAGTAGAAACTCCATCATTAATTGCACTTCCACCTAATAAATACCCCATATCACTAGTTGATTTTCTACCAATGCTAGTAAACGAAAAAATTACCCCTTGGAATACTACAACTGTTAATAAGATGAATCCTCCTAAAATAGTTCCTATAGGAAACCAGTGTCCCGGCGCAGATGTGTATCCTGAAAAATCTACAAATCCTTTAAAGAAATCTTTAAAAAGAAGATCCGTAAGTTATATGCTTCTGTCTTTGATCTATCATAAAGCCCTCCTATTTTTTTGTTATTAAAATAATTATATATTTATAATATAATAAACACTAACTCTAGTCAATCGAAATATAGTTAAAATCTATAAACTCTCTTTATTCTTACCGCATTATTAAACTTATATAAATACTAACTATAAGAAATCTGCATACACCCCTCTCTTCTCTTATACTTTAAATTGAATCCAGCAAAAAAAGCCCTAGATAAACTTCACTTTACCTAGAACTTTTCTTTACATTATAATTCTGTTTTTTTCAATACGTTTTTTGCTTCTTCAATTACACTTTCTATTATGACTTTCACCGGACGAATCTCACTTACTAATCCTGCGATTTGCCCTGCCATTACAGAAGCATTTTCAACATCGCCATCATAAACGGCACGTCTTAATGAACCTAGTGTTAACTCCTCTAGCTCCATAAGAGTAGACGACTGTTCTTCCAATTCATGATATCTTTTTGTAAGTTCATTTTTAATACCACGAACAGGTGCTCCGAATTTTTCTCCTGTTAATGTCGTAGAAGTGTCATCCGCTTCTAAAATCATATTTTTATACTCGTCTGTCACTGGACACTCTTTTGAAGCTAAGAACACAGTCCCCATTTGCACACCGCTCGCTCCAAGACAATAGGCTGCAGCCATTCCACGACCGTCAGCTATACCTCCAGCTGCGATAACCGGAATATTCACCGCACTTGTTACTTGGGGTAGTAGCGACATAGTAGTACTTGTTCCAACGTGTCCACCTGCTTCCATACCTTCCACAACAACTGCGTCACACCCTAACTCTTCCATTTTCTTCGCAGCCTTAACAGATGGAATAACAGGTATAACTTTCATCCCCGCTTCTTTTAAACGTGGCATGAATTTTCTTGGGGTTCCTGCTCCTGTCGTTACAATCTTAACACCTTCTTCGATAACAACATCTATGATCTCGTCAATATTCGGCATCATAAGCATTAGATTTACCGCGAAAGGTTTATCTGTAAGTTTTTTTACATTGTTGAATCTCTTTGCGAAGCTCCTCAGGACTTACACCTCCAGAAGCTAAAATTCCCAAAGCACCGGCGTTCGATACCGCTGAAACAAGTTCATGTCTAGCTATTTGAGCCATTGCTCCTTGGAAAAGTGGATACTTTATTCCTAATAAATTTGTAATTGTCATAATCTTTCTCCTTTTTATTTATTTCATATTGCAATTAGTATTACACTGATTTTTATTTAAAATTCTCTAATCTAATATTTCCACATAATACTTAGCAATATATTTCTAAAAAATAAATTTCGCAATAACATAACAAACTATCATCAAAATGACAGATGATAAGAAGCACGCTGTAAATACTCTTACACCACGTTCTTTTATAACTTTGAAATTAACGCTCATTCCTAATGCCGCCATCGCCATACCCAAAAATACATACGCAGCATCAACGAAGAAAGGAGCCAATGGTTTTAAAAACGTTACATAGCTACCCAAGATACTCATAAAGATGAATCCTAGAATAAAGTACGGCATAGGAACCTTACCTTTTGTTTCATCTTGAGTTTTTTTGTTAACAACAATCAATATTCCCGCAACTACGATAAGCATAAGCACACGTGACAGTTTTGTCAAAATCGCTGCATCTAAAGCCACTTGTCCACCTGCTCCTCCAGCCGCAACTGCGTGAGCTATTTCATGAAGACTTCCTCCAGTAAACACTCCGTAATTGTATGCATCAAGACCAAGATAAGGTTGTAAAGTTACCTCTATTAAGGTAAATACTGTCCCCAGTATCGCAACTACCGCAACAGCAAGAACACTGTTATCAGTTTTTGCACGAAGTTGACCACTTACCCCCATAACAGCCGCAGCACCACAGATACCGCAACCACATGAAGAAAGTAAAGCAAGTTCATGATCCACTTTGAACGCTCGACACATAAAATACGTTAATGTAATCATAAATAATACGATAAAAAATGCTACTACCAGTGTTTTTCTTCCCTTCCGCAAGAAGCCTATCTAACGCCAACTTGAATCCTAATAGAATTATTCCAAGTCGCAAGAATTTATTACTTATAAACGGAATATCCGCCTTAACTTGCTCCTTCAAAACCTTAGAACTCTGCAAAACCATACCTATAACTAAAGCAATAACTAAATGCCCAAAAAGTTTCAATGCAGGAACTTGAGCAAGATACTTCGCAACTAACGAAATAACTAACATTATACCTAATGTATAATAAAAAAATTAACACTCTTAAATCTACTCATAGAAAATTCCCCTCTTTATAATATTTTTTTCAAAAAAATTCTATTTATAATTTAATTATACTCTACTAAAAGAAGATGTTCAACATCTAATAAAATCTACATAAATATAATTTCTTGTTTCCGTAAAACAATTATAACCTCGATATACCTTTCTATCGCCCTTTGTTTTTTTCATTTATATAAAATATTACATTCCGCCTTACACCTCTTTTTGAATACATCAACAACAAACAGCCGGGAAAAATGAATTTTTAAGTTCATCCTCCTGGCTGTTTTTTTAATTTTTATAGATAGACTCTGTAAAGTCTTGTGATTGTCTTAAGTATGCTTTTATATATTTCTTTTTTTAAGTTTTTTTGTACCGGAGTTTCTATATACGAAAGTTTCAACGCTGTTGTATTGCCTGCTTTTATCTGGGCTACTTCAGCTAAAACAGCTTCGTTCATAAGTGATTGTAGTTTTTCTTTGCTATCAATTACTTCTTCTCTTCCGTTGTAATTTATCGTAATAGATTTCAGTCTATCTAATTTTGTAACACGTTCGTTAATTTGTTCTTTTTTGAACTGCGCGTAAGTTTTACCTAATATATTTTCAAAAATATACTTATCAGATAATGGTTTTCCTGCTGCTTCAGCTTGGTTTTTTTATATTGATTTGATACATAAGGGACAAATCCTTCATAATAACCTAAAAGCTCCCATAAGTTCAAAGGCTTGTTTTCTGAATGTAATATCTCCACTCATACCTTTATCATTTTCACTTACTCCAAAAATTGTATCAAACATATCTACAAGATAATATCCATTAGCTGCAACATCACCTGTTGCTTTGAATCCATTTATAATATAGCGATTTACTAAAATATTATTGTCAATTAAACTATTAATATCTGTTAGTTTTTCCGCTTCTGTCAGTGTGATTTCTGAGATTTTTTCACTGTTATGCGTAGCTTTAACCGCTGGATTTGTGTATGTTACTGTCGCTCTAGGTCCTGTTGACGCAATAGGTGTTATTTTTTTGAAGTATTTAGTTTTATCTTCTGCTGAAAGTTTCTTTGTTGCTTCCGCTTCTAAATAATCTAAACTATATAACACATCAAAACTTCCATGCATGTAATTTTTTAAATCTGCATCTGTCTTGAATCTATTAGGTGTTTTATTATAGAATCCATTCTTATTACTTTCGTCAAAAACAAAGTTTAGGTTAAAATATGTATCCTTTTCTGGTGTATAAGAATTTTCAAAGATACCTCGAGCATAAAATTCCGCAGCTGTACCATCTCGACGACCATGATTATTAAACAGTACTGTTCTATCTAATAAGTGCGTCATTTCATGAGAGTAAGTCGCTGAACCTCTATCATCCAGAACTCTATCTATAAAGTAACGGACACCTACTCCATTCGCTTCTGCACCTACATTTTGCCATGGTGAATACAGTCCTAGAGGTGTCATAAAGTCTTTAACTCCTTTATCTGCTGTTGCCCCTGATTCTTTAGACCATGTAGTATTTATTCTAGCATTTACATCTGCAGTATATTGTTTCATCGTATCTACAATCAATCTATTGGTTATTAATTTTGGATGATTTTCCGCTTTTGTAATTCTATATAGAGTATCAATATAATTAGCCTGTCTTGTCGCAGTTAATTCTATCAATTCTTTAACCTTATTAAGCTCTTCAGTGTACTTAGCTTTATTTGTTTTCTCTAAAGAAGTATCCATATACGTTCCGATATTTCCATAAGTTACCGTCGCCATATTAGTTATAGCATACACACTTGGTTCTTTAACATTTAATAAACCTAATAATGTAGCTATGTTGTGTTGTCTTCTATTTTTTATTTGAAGTTCTTCTGCCCCGTATTTCTCAGGTGGCGTAGTTAATTTTGTATATAATTCTACTTTTTCATCAGGTTTTTCTTTTGAAGTTTTTTCAACCACGATAGCTTTAGTCGCTTTCTTCAACCACGTATCACCATCCATATTAGTGAATGTAGTTCTATTATAATCTAAGAATTCTAATAATGTTGGTTTTATCTGTAATTTTCCCAAAATATTTCTCAAATGTTTTTGGACTATTAGTTAGTTTTAATTCGTCATAGCTCATAGATCCAAGATGCGTTAACCAATCTAAAGATGTAACATTTTTTTCTTACCAAATGAACTTGGATTATATGCTAGTATATCGCGAATATTAGTGTCTCCAAAGTCTATATTATAAAAATCTATTTATATAAGATAATCCTAATAATATTTTTTTCTTTATTAGCTTCAATATCACGTTTTTACTTTTTTTCTCTATTTTTGTGGAGTATCTCCAATAACACTCAACGTGTGCGCCGCAACTTTTTTTCAACCTAGCATCTAAATCTGTTTTTGGTCTCTTCTAACGTTTCTTTAATCGATAATTTTTCTAGATACTCTTTTCGTAAAACTTCTTTAACTTCTGCATCTGTTATCGACGGATTAGTTTTTTGTAATTCTTTTCGTTTTAAGTATAAATCTCGATTTATTTCTGTGTCTGATGGCGTTAACTGAGCTTTTAACTTTTCATTTGTCAACAAGTCTACATTTCTCATCTCCGCAGTAGCTTCTGTTACGTTTACTGCATTTTCTAATCCACTATTAACTGGTAATAAATGCGGTTTGTCTTCTTTAGTTCCAACTAAGATTACTTTTCGTCGCATAGCTTTAGTTATTTCAGTTTTTTCTTTTGGATTTGATAATTCTCCTGTTTCAGGATTAACTTCATAGGTTTTAGTCGTTGTTGTTTCACCCTGTTCTCCGACCTCTTCAACTACTTCTTTTCCTTTCAGAAGTTCAGGGTTATCTTTTCTCAACTCAGTGATTTCTATAGGTTTTTACTATTTTTCTCAACATTCCCAACTTTAACAACCCTATCTACTGGTTGTTTTTTTCTATTTTTTTGTAGAAATGTTTTTTTACCATTCCTCCAGTAGACTCATCACGAGTAAATGAGATAGTGGTTATTTCCTTACCTTTTTCACCCCGTGTTTCTTCTTGTTGATCATTATAACTTAAAACTGGGGATGGTTTATAAATTGTTTTATAGTCCAGTTCTTTTTCGGTAGTCATTGGATTTGGTAGAATCGTGCCCCCTACCCCTGGTACTAGTTCAGGCTCGTGAATATCTACTTTATCATGTATTGGTGTTTCACGTATCGGTTTTAGCGGTTTTTCTGGTGTATGCTTCGGTTCTGTTTCTAACTCTGGGTTCTCCGGTTGTACTAAAGGCTCGCCTTTCTCACTTACTACTCCCTCTGGGTTTTTCGGTTGTACTAAAGGTTCGCCTTTCTCGCTCACTACTCCCTCTAGTTTCTCCGGTTGTACTAATGGTTCCCCTTTCTCGCTTATTAATGCTTCTGGTTTCTCCTCTTGTACTAATGGCTCTCCTTTTTCACTTATTACTGCTTCTGGTTTCTCCTCTTGTACTAGTGGTTCGCCTTTCTCACTTACTGCAACTTTTTCCTCTACACCTGTTTTTTCCTCTACTAATCCAGGAGTAAACTCTCCTCGTTCTTCTATCTTGATAGAACTACTTTTGTTTGTGCATGTTTTTCCTATTTCAAAATAGTGACCCGTAAAACTATATCCAGGTATTTCCTCTGGACTTGGTAACATTCCACCTATTGAAGTTTTTATCACCGCTGGTTGAAGTTCTCTAAAATCTTCAAAAGCCATCACTTGACTTAAATTACCACTGACAGTTAACATACTAACTAAAAAGATCAATTTTCCTTTTTTCTTTTTAATTAACGTTAAACACACCAACAACAATGCTCCACCTAAAACTGTAGTTCCTGATGTTAGTCCACCTGTAATTGGTAATACATTATTCTTTTTATATACAAAGTAATACGACTTACCTTCTTCTACTGTTATTTTATTTTCTTCAAAAACTTTTAGCTGGCTCTTTATTTGTTCTGATAAACTACTGTTATCAACCGCATGAACACATACTTCTTTTTCCTCTGTCGCCTTAACTTCACCTGTATAACTTAAAGATAAAAAAACAAACTTGTTCCCAATAACACCGAACAAGCACCTTTTTGTATATTTCCTTATTGAGAAATATTGCTTCCTTCTAAAAATTTTTCCTTCTTCATCATCTTTCTCTCCATGATTTCTTAACTTTATACTTATCCATACCTTTAATACTATAACAAATCTATTGCATTTTTCTCAACTAAAAAAACATATACAACCTATTACTAACAAACTACCTTCACACGCTTTCTCTCTATAAAAAAAGAGCGACTCGAAAAATTATGATTTCAGAGAAATCAATTTTTTTCAAATCACTCTCAGTAAAGTTTATTAGATATCTATAAAACTTTTTATAAAGCGAATTTAGATATCACTACACATCCTCAAATAAACTTTTTTTAAATTTTTAATCTGTTGAGCTAACCTTTTTTTACAATTTATTTCGATTTATTATCCTAATAAAAGGAATAAGTAGTGAGCGATAATACCCGCTGCTATACCACCTAGCGTATGCGACACAATAGCTTTTGAAGATAACTTACGCACTCCAAGAGCATCCATCATACCGATATGTGTACTTAAGTATCCACTCCAACACATACCCATAGCAGTAAATACCGCGATATCATTAGGACCAATAAGACCATTTTTCAAGAATTCTCGCACTAATGAAATAGCTCCTCCTACAGCTCCTAAAGCTGTGATTGGGAAAGCAATAGCTTCTGCTGAATGGAATCCAAACAACGGTTCTAATATGAATGTTAATTTTTCTCCTAACCATGGTAGGAATCCAACTCCTTCATACGCTGCACCTGTATATCCCCCAGCAGGCATCTTAAATGTTAACATCATCACAAAAGTACAAACAATAAGTACTCCCGGAATAATAGCCATACCCATTTCTACCCCTGTTTTTCCACCTTCCAAAATAGTATCTAATACACGTTGGAACATATTTCCATCACGTATTATTCTCACTTTATCTGGTGTTTCATCGCCTTCTTCCATCTCTATTACAGGATCTTCGGCTTCATCTCCATAGTACTTTTTCGTTTCTCTTAACATTAAACGAACACTTATAATACTACCTAAGATCGCACCAACATTCCCTATAACTGCTGCTTTAATAAATCCTTCTCCTTGTCCCATCATAAACATCGTTACAATAAGTCCCATACCAAAGGCTGTCCCTAAGTTACACAAGGCTGGCACTTGATACTTTTTAAAGAAAGATACAAAACGTTTATCTTTTGCAAACGGAATAATAGCTGGGTTGTCTGATAGATATGTAGCCACCGCTCCTGTTACACTCGCCCCAGGCATTCCCCAAAGAGGCTTCATCAGTGGTGCAAATATTTTGTTAATTAACGCAATTGCACCAAACTCAGATAGCAGTGCACTAATTGCACCAGCAATAACAGCCATCGCCATAATGAAAAATACCGTATTCAGTAATAAATCATGCGCTGTAGCCATCATTGTTTTAAACATAAGTGGTGTTCCCATCTTTCTCGCCATAAATCCAAATATTAATAAAAAAATATTGCTAAGAAAAACAAAGGTTTCTAAACTTATCGCTTTTTTTCACCACTACATTATTTTTTTGTTCTTCTTACTCTTGGTTATTTCTCCGTCCATAAAAAAATCATCCTTTCTGATTTTTAATAAAAATTTACTCAGTTCTAACTTCAGAACTGTACTATTACAACTTACATTTATCATTATATCACAAATCCTTTATCGGTGCAACTATTTCAACAATTTAAACAGCAGTTAAATAAATTTACCATTAAAATTTTATATTTGAATCTCAAATAAATACAAAAGAACATTGTTTTTAAAAAGGTTTTTTTACAGTGTTATCTGTCAAAAAAATAACATCTATTCAAAAAAATTAAATTTTTTTATAGATTTTTCTCATCACACCTACATTACGTGGTCCTCCGTATTAATACAGTTGTATTTTAGTGTTATATTTGTATTATTATCGTAATTTCAACAAAAAAATTATTCTTTACAGCATAAATTAATTGCAAAAATATTAACTAAAAATAACCGATTATGTAAGTTTGTTTAATTGTAATGTTAGTGCTTTTTTTGATAAAATATAATAGTAACAAATAAATTCAATAGGAGAAAAAAATTTTTTTATGCGAACGCAAAATAAAAAAATAATAATAAAATTTTAAAGTTTTTCAATTAGAAAAATTATCTTTCGGTGCTGCTCCCGTTGTTATCGGGGCTTTATTTTTTGAAGTCATGCACCAAGCGATGCGCTAGCAAATGAAGGTAGTACTAATGTTAAATATACTTATCTAGCCGAAAACGAACTTACTGAATCAGAAAAAAAGTTTAATTAAAAAAAGCATTCCTGAAAAACGTCAAAAAAACAACGAAACATATTACATGGTTTATAAAAAGGAAACTCAAACAACTAAACCAACAGAAATCAAAGAACTACCTAACACAGGACAAAGTTCTCTTCCTGTTGCTGGCTTAGGTATCGGGACTGCAGTATTAGTAGTTCTACTAATGTCTAAAAAACACAGAAACAAAGTTCTTAGCGTTGTTTTAATTGGAGCTATGGGACAAAGTGTCATCATGCCGTTCCAAACATTCGCTTTTGAAAACAAAGAATTAGTTCAACACAACACTCAAACAACTGTAACTAATTCTACTGAGCTTGCTAACGGAGTAATTAATATCGATGGATATCGATATGTTGGATATTTTACAAATAGTGATTTAAGTGCTTTACCTAAACCCGAGCAAAAAGTACTTCCAAAATTGGAACAACCAACACAACCGGTGAAACCAACACCTGAGCAACCAACAATTAAATCAACACAACCTGAGACTCCTAAAGTCGAATCTAAAACTACACCTGAAGAAGGTATCAAATCAGTAATTGAAAACAAACCTGAACTTAAGTCAACTACTGAGGTTGTTCCTTTCAAGACTATAGAACAACCGGATGCTACTTTACCTAAAGGACAAACTAAAAGTTCTTCAAGAAGGTGTTAACGGTGAACAAATCGTATTCAGCGAAGTAACTACTATTGATGGTAAAGCAACTAGCAAAGTTATTAAAACTTCAATTACAAAACAACCTGTTCAAAAAGTAATCGCTGTTGGGACTAAAGAAGAGACTAATAAAGTACCATTTGAAGAGGAGAAGTTAAATCTCGCTGCTCAAAGACCAGGAGTTATTGTTTCTAAAGAAGTTGTTCCTTTTGAAACTGTAGAACAACCAGATGCTACTCTACCTAAAGGACAAACTAAAGTTCTTCAAGAAGGCGCTAACGGCGAACGTACTATTTTAACTGAAACAACTACAGTTGATGGAAAACAATCTAGCAAAGTCATCGAAAATGTAATCACAAAACAACCAACTAAAAAAATCGTTGCTGTTGGAACTAAAGAAGACCTTGCTCCAACTCCACAACCTGTAGCACCGTAAGAAACTAAGCCGACTCAACCAGCAGAAACTAAACCTGAAGAAAAAAAGTTGACAAAACAGCACTAAAAAGCTCAAATCGATAAAGCTCTTGCACTTGTACCTGCAGACTATTCAACTGCAAGCTACAACGCTCTTAAACCAATTTTAGAAGCTGCGCAAAATATCTACACTTCTGACTCTATGAAACAACCAGAAGTAGATAGCGAGACAACTAAACTTAAAGCTGCTATCGATGCACTTACTGTTGATAAAACAAAATTACAAGAACAAATAACAGTTGCTGATCAAAAACAAGAAACTGACTACAGTCCAAAAACTTGGAACGACTTCAAGAAAGCTGAAATCAAAGCAAAAGAAATCAACGACAAAACTACTCCACTTCCTAAACAAAGTGAAATAGATGAGGCTACTAGAAGACTAGAAGAAGCTATCAATAACTTAGCTCCATTAACTGAAAAACCAGTATTAAAAATTTGTAAATACTGATAAGAAAGTATTAGATAAAGAAGTAGTTGCTAAGTATTCTCTAGAAAATCCTACTAAAGCTAAAATCAAATCTATCACAGCTACACTGAAAAAAGATGGACAAGTTGTTAAAACTGTAAATCTAACAGAAGATAATCTAAATGCTTTATTAGACAATGTGGAATACTTCAAAGAATATACCCTATCTACAACTATGGTATATGATAGAGGTAATGGTCAAGAAGAAACTGAAACATTAACTGATCAACCAATTCAACTAGACCTTAAAAAAATTGAAATTAAAAAAACATTAAAGAAACAAGTTTAATAAGCGTTAATGATGCAGGTGTTGAAACTGACATCAGTCTACTTTCAGAAAAACCAGCGGATGTTGCTCCTCTTTACCTACGAGTTACAACTCACGATAACAAAGTGACAAGACTTTCTGTTGATAAAGTTGAAGAAGTAGTTAAAGATGGAAAAACATTATACAAAGTTACCGCTACAGCTCCTGATTTAGTTCAACACACAGATGCTTCTAAATTAGCAAACGAGTATGTTCATTACTTCGAAAAACAAAAAGCAAAAGAAGGTAATGTTTACTATAACTTCAACGAACTTATAAAAGACATGCAAGCTAATCCAACGGGTGAGTTCAAACTTGGTGCAGATCTTAATGCAACAAACGTTCCAACTCCTAATAAACAATACGTAACAAATACCTTTAAAGGTAAATTAGCAAGTAATGGTGATAATCATTTTACAATCCATAATATGGCTCGACCATTATTTAATAGAGTTGAAAATGCACATATTCATGATATTAACCTAGGTAATGTAGATATCAATATGCCTTGGGCTAACAAAACAGCTCCTTTAGGAGATATGTTTAAAAATAGTACTATTGAGAATATTAAAGTAACAGGTAATGTTGTTGGTAATAATGATGTTACTGGTATGGTTAATAAACTCGATGAATCAAATATGAGAAACGTTGCGTTTATTGGTAATATCGAGAGTGTTGGCGATAAAGGTTGGTGGTCTGGTGGACTTGTTAGTGAAAGCTGGAGAAGTAACGTTGATAGCTCATATGTAGATGCTAACATTAAAGCCAACAATGCTAAATTTGGTGGACTTGTTGCTAAAGTTAACCACGGTGGAAACCCTAATGATGTGAAACAAAAAGGTCGTCTAACAAAATCAGTTGTCAAAGGGACTATGACACTTAAAACAAACAATCAAAGTGGTGGTTTAATTCACGAAAACTATGATTGGGGTTGGGTTGAAAATAACGTTAGCATGATGAAAGTAAATAATGGAGAAATTATGTATGGTTCAGGTTCTGTTGATTCTGGTGACCCGTATTTCGGATTCGATTACTTTAAGAATAACGTTTATGTGAATGATGTTGCATCTGGTAATATTTCTTATAAACGCTCAAAACAAATTAAAGGCGTTTCTCAAGCTGAAGCTGACAAACGAATTGAATCATTCGGAATTACTGCTGATAAATATGTAATCAACGATCCTATTACAAATACACTTAACAACATCAAACCAAAAGCTGATACGTATAAAGATACTCAAGATTACAAAACAGAACGTGAACTTGCTTACCGTAATATCGAAAAACTTCAACCATTCTACAATAAAGAGTGGATCATAAACCAAGGTAACAAGATTCCTGCAGATTCTAAATTATTAACAACTGAAGTATTATCTGTTACAGGTATGAAAGATGGACAATTTGTAACTGACTTATCTGAAGTTGATAAGATTATGGTTCACTACGCGGACGGTACTAAAGAAGAAATGTCTGTTACCGCAAAAGCTAGTTCTGATGTTGAACAAATAAAAGAATACTCAATTAACGGACTAACTGATATCATTTATATACCAAATATGGTTGTTAAAGATAGAACACAATTAATCAATGATATTAAAGCAAAATTAGATACAATTACTCTTGAATCTTCTGAAGTTCGTGCGATAACAGGTAATGTTGGAGCATTATACTTAGAGGAAAGTTTCGCAGAAGTAAAGGAAATCTTGATAAATTAGTAAAAGCTCTTGTTGAAAATGAAGATCATCAATTAAATGGTGATAAGGCAGCAATCAAAGCACTTCTTAAAAAAGTAGAAGATAATAAAGCTAAAATCATGATGGCACTTACTTACATCAATCGTTATTATGGTATTGAATATGGTGACTTAAACATCAAGAATATAATGATGTTTAAACCAGACTTCTATGGCAAGACACCAAGTGTTATTGACAGATTAATTCGAATTGGTTCGCAAGAAAAGAACTTGAAGGGTGATAGAACTCAAGATGCATATCGTGAAATCATTGCAGGAGACACTGGTAAAGGTGATTTACGTAGTTTCTTAGATTATAATATGCGTCTCTTTACAAATGATACTGATCTTAATGATTGGTTTATTCACTCAGCGAAAAATGTTTATGTTGTAGAACCTGAGACAACAAATCCAGATTTCAAAAACAAACGTCATCGTGTCTTTGATGGTTTGAATAATAATATGCATGCGCGTATGATTTTACCATTATTGAACTTGAAGAAAGCACATATCTTTATGATTTCAACCTATAATACTATGGCTTATAGTTCATTTGAAAAATATGGTAAAAATACAGAAGCTGAACGTGAAGCGTTCAAGGAACGTATCAATTATGTAGCTAAAGCTCAACAAACATACTTAGACTTCTGGTCACGTCTTGCGCTTCCGAATGTTCGAGATAGACTACTTAAGAGCCAAAATATGGTTCCTACACCTGTATGGGATAATCAAGCTTATGCGGGTATTAAGGATGCTAATCGTCGTGGATATGGTACAGATGGTAAGGTAGCGACACCAATTCGTGAGTTATTTGGCCCAACAGACAGATGGCATCAAATTAATTGGAATATGGGAGCCATGGCTAAAGTCTATGCAAAGCCATATGAAGATGAACAAGTTTTCTTCATGGTAACAAATATGTTAGAGGACTTTGGTATTTCAGCCTTTACACATGAAACAACTCACGTAAATGACCGTATGGCATATCTTGGTGGTCACGGACATCGTCAAGGTACAGATCTTGAAGCGTATGCTCAAGGTATGTTACAAACACCTGATAAATCAACATATAACGGTGAATATGGAGCATTAGGTATTAACATGGCTTATCATCGTCCAAATGATGGAAACCAATGGTATAATCCAGACCCTGATAAGTTAAATTCTCGTGACGCAATTGACCATTACATGAAGAACTATAATGATGCTCTTATGATGTTAGATCATCTTGAGGCTGATGCTGTATTACCAAGGTTAAATGGAAACACGAGTCGCTGGTTCAAGAAAATGGATCGACAATACCGTAGTGGAAATTCAGGTCATCAGTTCGATAAAATTCGCGAGTTAACAGAGGAAGAGAAAAAAGTAGCAATCAATACTATTGATGATTTAGTGAATAATAACCTAATGACGAAACATGGAGCGCCTGGTGATGGTACTTATAACCCAACAGACTTCAGCTCTGCTTATGTCAACATGAATATGATGACAGGTATCTATGGTGGTAATACGAGTCAAGGTGCACCTGGTGCAGCATCCTTCAAACATAATACATTCCGTATGTGGGGTTATTTCGGATATGAGAACGGATTTGTTGGATATGCCTCTAGCAAATATCAAGATGCAGCTAATAAAGAGAATAATAAGTTGTTAGGTGATGACTTTATTATTAAGAAAGTTTCCAATGGAAGATTCACTAACCTTGAAGATTGGAAGAAAGAGTACTATAAAGAAGTGAAAGCAAAAGGTGAAAAAGGATTTACTGCAATTGAGATTGATGGTAAACAAATTACAAATTATGCTGAACTAAAAGTCTTATTTGATAAAGCGGTGGAGGCTGACCTAGCAGGTGGAGGAACAGCTAAAACTGTAGAGCTTAAATCAAAAAGTCTTTAAAGCACTTCTTAAGAATACAGACGGATTCTCAGGAAAACTTTTCAAAGATTAATTCGAACAACAAAAAAACCTAGATTTAGAAATTTCTAAATCTAGGTTTCTTTAATACTTTACGCGTTTCTCTTTATATTTTTACGATTACGTAAACCTAATAACTTCATACAAAAAAAATTCAGGACTAATTTTTAAGTCCTGAATTAAACTTTTTTATATTATCTCTACTTCTTTTCTATATTGATCTTTAATATTTTCATCAAGAACATCATCACTAATAATCGCAGTTAAGTCTTTTAATTGGAAAAATGTGTAAAATGCATGAGTTGAAAATTTACTATGATCTGCTAGTACATAACGTTCTGTCGCATTATTAAGAATCGTCTCATTACAACGTCCCTCTTCCTCATCAGAGATTGTGACCTTTTCCAAATCTATACCATTAACCCCTACAAATGCCTTATTAACACTAATTTTACTAAGAGCATCTTGTGTAAAATACCCTATAAATCCTTTAGTTTTTTGGCGATATCGTCCCCCAATAAAAATAAGATCACAAGATGGATTATCCTTAAACTGCTCAAACACCGTTAATGAATTAGTAACAATATTAATATCTCTATCTTGCAAATACTCCGCTAAATAACTCGTAGTACTTCCAGGTCCAATAAAAATAGTCTCATTATCTTTAATCAACTCTGCTACCTTCTTAGCAATTTGCTTCTTCTCATCAATATTTACAGAAATCTTCTTATTATAATTATCTTCTTGATAAAAATTTTTCGGTTTTAATTTTGCCCCACCATGTATTCTAGTAAGATGACCATAGTCCTCCAACTCTTGTAAGTCACGACGTATCGTCATTTCTGTAACCTTCATATCATTCGCTAAATTACTAACACGTACTAAATGTTTGTTTTTTTCAATTCATTTTAAAAATATAACTATGTCTGTCTATTTTTTTAACATTTCTTCTCCACTCTTAATTAATAAATATAACATCTATATTTTTAACATTTTTTTGGAAAAATATAAAACAAAAACGAACACCAAATCTAACATTTTTCTCGAAAAATAAAACTAGTTACCACAAATCCTAAGCTATATATCCTCTATTAAATACATAGCTCATTCTGTATAACTAGTCTTATTTATTATTTTTCTTTATCTTCTTTTTTCTTTTTACAACCTTTTTGTTGTTCTTCTGCTGCAACTACACGCATATTCAGAAGTTTATCGTATAACATTATTGGGTTTTTGCGTTTAAGTACATATGTTTCATATAACCGAACAACGCTGAAACTGGTACCGCTCCCCAACCAATAGTAACTTTAATTAAGAACTCTCTAATTAAATATCTAGAAAACTCAATTTTCTTATTGTCAGTAGGAACAATTCTTATTTTAAAGAGTTTCTTCCCTATCGTTTGCCCTTGCCATTTTTGCGGTAGATATCCATATAAAAGAACTGCGAAAATAACTATCGAAATCGTCATATACAACGCATTTCTTTCATTTTCTGCTCCACCTTGAGCTCTTAAGTTTACAGTCATATATTGGAAAACAAGAGCTATCGGCAAGTAAATCACTAAATCGATTAAATATGCAAAGAAACGTTTAATCGGTGACGCTTCTTCTCCATACACATCTAATAACGGCGTTTCTACCGATGCTGAAACATCACTACTTAGCGTTGGTTTTATATTTCTATCATTATAGCTATATGAACTATTTTTTTTGATTTTTTTTACCATAAGTCACCTAAGCTTCTAAGTCAACGTTGTGATACACTTGTTGAACATCTTCACAATCGTCAAGCATTTCTAACATTCTCTCGAATTTAGCTTTGTCTTCTTCACTTAATGTTACTTCATTTTGAGGAAGCATTGAAATCTCAGCAACCTCAAACTCTTCGATTCCAGCAGCTTTTAACGCCTCTTGAATTTCATGGAAGTTTTCAGGTTCACCATATACTAGTGTTAATTCATCTTCTTCAATAATATCACGAGCATCGATATCGGCTTCCATAAGGATTTCTAATAATTCATCTGCACTCTTACCTTCAACACCGATTACTGCAGTATTGTCAAACATATAGTTAACAGAACCAGTAACACCTAAGTTACCTCCGTTTTTACCTAATGCAGTACGAACCTCAGCAGCAGTACGGTTAACATTATTTGTAAGTGTATCGATGATAACCATAGTTCCACTAATTCCGAAACCTTCGTAACGTAACTCATCGTAATTTTCTTCACTTCCACCTTTTGCTTTTTCAATAGCACGGTCAATAATATTTTTAGGAACACGGTAAGTTTTCGCCCTTTCTAAAACTACTTTTAGATTTCTATTGATTTCTGGATCTGGTTCTCCGCTTTTCGCCGCTTGATAAATCTCACGTCCAAATTTTGCATAAATCTTACTAGTATTAGCGTCTTTTGCCGCTTTTTTTTCTTTAATATTATTCCATTTACGACCCATAGTCTTTTAATCTCTTTCTTTTATAAAAAAATTTTTCCATTTTTAGTAAAAAAATTTCTCGCCATGAAACAGCTAGAAAGTTATTACATACCACTCTATATTACTATATTTAAGCTATTTTTTTCAAGAGTTGTATACGGAGTTTTAACCGATTAATAAATATGTATTTTCTATTTATCGACTTATGCAATACTATATATATATATATATATATATATATATAAACACTATAAAAACTCAATTTAATTATATCTATCATAAAAAAAGAACGGCTAATATATAACCATTCTTTTTTAAATATCCTCACTTTAGTTTTTGTTTTTTTACGTCTAGCTACCTCTGCAACTACTAATGATATTAATCCTAAAGTTCCAAAACCAGTAGTTTCTTCTCCTGTATTAGCCAATTTATTTGATTTTTTTGTATTGTTAATACGTCTTCTCTCTTAGGTTTTTACTCCTGAGTTCCCCTCAGGTTTTTGATTCCGGTTTTGGTTCCGGCTTTAGCTCCGGTTTTTGGTTACGGTTTTTATATCTGCTTCGTAGTATACATCAATCGTTTTATTACCAGTTGTTGATGTTACTTCTTCACTTTTTACTGTTGTTACACTTGGGGCTTTGTAATTTGCTATTGATTCAGGGGTTACTTCTGTCCAGTTGTCTTTGCTCCATTCTCCGTATGTAACTTCTTTTGTGACTTTGTCTGTTGTTTTCGGTCTTGTTAACTTCACTGTTTCAACTGTTGGGTCTTTCAAGACTTTGTTCGTACCTTTTTCTAGGTAGTTGATTGTACGTGTAATCACTTTTGCTTCTACTTCATTTTCTTTTGCTTGTGGATACTTCACGACTACTTCTGTATTTTCCATTGTTGGTGTCACTTCTACCAACGATACACTTTCTTTATCTGGTGTTCCATAGTTTGCTACTTTTTGGTGAAGCTTGTTCTGTCCAACTTCCTGATGTCCATGTTCCTTCTTCAAGTGCATTTGTTACTTTGTTTCGTTTGTTTGTTCTTGTTAGTGTAACAGTTTGAACTACTTTTGGTGATACTTCTGTTGTTTCGTTACTTGCATCTACATACTTAATCGTACGTGTAATCACTTTTTGTTTCTACTTCATTTTCTTTTTGCTTGTGGATACTTCACGACTACTTCTGCATTTTCCATTGTTGGTGTCACTTCTACTAACGATACACTTTCTTTATCTGGTGTTCCATAGTTTGCTACTTTTGGTGAAGCTTGTTCTGTCCAACTTCCTGATGTCCATGTTCCTTCTTCAAGTGCATTTGTTACTTTGTTTCGTTTGTTTGTTCTTGTTAGTGTAACAGTTTGAACTACTTTTGGTGATACTTCTGTTGTTTCGTTACTTGCATCTACATACTTAATCGTACGTGTAATCACTTTTGCTTCTACTTCATTTTCTTTTGCTTGTGGATACTTCACGACTACTTCTGTATTTTCCATTGTTGGTGTCACTTCTACTAACGATACACTTTCTTTATCTGGTGTTCCATAGTTTGCTACTTTTGGTGAAGCTTGTTCTGTCCAACTTCCTGATGTCCATGTTCCTTCTTCAAGTGTATTTGTTACTTTGTTTCGTTTGTTTGTTCTTGTTAGTGTAACAGTTTGAACTACTTTTGGTGATACTTCTGTTGTTTCGTTACTTGCATCTACATACTTAATCGTACGTGTAATTACTTTTGTTTCTACTTCGTCTTTGTACAAAGTATCATAAACATAAGTTACCGTAATTTCTTCACTGTTAACAACACCTTCAACCGGAGCAGATGTTTCTTTAACTCTTATATATCTATACGCTATTTCATTATATGTAAATTCATCAGGACGATATTCTTCTGTATCTACATTATAATCTTTTGTATAAGCTCTTTTTTCAATAGCTGTTATTATTGGTTTAATCGTATTTCCTTGCATATCTTCATATGCAATTTTAACAGCTCCATTTTTTATGTTCTCTGTTTTAATAGTAACAGAGGCTACATTCGCCTCATTATATATTTCTTCTGCATTTGTTTTTGCGGCTGCTGAAATATAAGCTACCTGTGTATCTTTTGCATCTTTAGAAATTCTTGCTGGTACTAAAAATTCATTTGACAATCCCGGATTTAAAGTAGTCCCTGGATTAGAAACAAACTTAACTGCTGTAACCTTGCTCCAATCTGTCACTTGATCTGCTGTTAAAGTTGTTGCTGCAGCAACTTCATTCGCATTTCCATTAATTGGAGAAGTTAAGTAGTATGCAGTCCATCCTGCGGGAGCTATCGCTTCTCCTGTAGCTTCCACATCAAATGCAGAATTACGGTTTATACTTGTATCAACTATATTCTTGTCCCCTTTTTTAGGTAATGTCACAAGTACTTCATTATTTGATAATTTTGAATTATCTGTATTTGATAATGTAAAACGGTATGTCACATCTGTTTTTGGAGCTAAATTCTGTAATGAAGTTGTGTAGCCTTCTCGTTGATCATTTTTATCGGTTACATCTACATGTAATCGTGTCGCTGATGTATTACTTACAGGAATTTCATAAGTGAAAGTTGATGTATTGATAATTGTCTTATCGCCATCAAATTCATTATTAGGATTTAATCCATGCAGGAATCTATTTTCATCCCAAACTAATGTATATTTCAAGCGATAACTACCTGTTTGAACCCACTGTGCTACATTAAACTCTAAATCTGGAGTTACATTCTCACGAGTATTTGAATCCTTTGGATCAATAATCAATACACGTTTACCAGTATTTTGATAATTATCATCTTTAGTTACAAGTGGGCTATTTCCAGCGTAACTAAAACCATCTGGTAACTCTACAATAATTTTAGCATTCTCAACTCCAAGATAATTCAATTTTTTATCTGTAGTAGCAAAGTGTGATGTAAGTGTATTATACACACGGTTCCCTAAACCTGAGGGAGAATAATCGTAAGCTTCTATTCCAGAACTTAATAATTGTGTTTTATTCCCTGCTAAAACTGTTTCTACCTTCCCAGTTCTTGATGTCAGTTTTAAAGCTGTTCTAGCATCTGCTAAAATCGTTTTAGAAATACTTGTATTGACCACATCTGTATCTTGAGTTGAAACTTTTGCAGTAACAATACTCTTAGCTTCTTTTCCTTCTAAAACCATTTGTTTAGCTTTTTCTAAGCCTTTTAAGTTTTGATGTAAATAAATACCTGCCTGGCTTAATGTATTACTTGTAAAGTTCATCTCACCTTTTGGTTTTAATAAAACTCGGGTTGTACCTTCAGGTAAATCTATTGAAGTACCTCCATTCTTTTTAAAGGCAATTTCCCCTAACTTCGTTTCCGTTGCACCATTTACAGTATATACTTCAAATGTATTACTAGTTCCTAGATTATCCGGTGCATACCAAGCTGCATATGCGCCATTATTATTCCAGATACCATAAAATTCAATTGATCTCTTTTGATCAAAATCACTATCAATAGTTAATTCAACTTCCTTAACTTTTGTCGGAGTATCTACACTTCTCCAGAAAACAATAATTCTCTTATCATCTGTTTCCGTATTAATTCCAGGAATTGCTATATTCACTCTATTTTCGTGATTTTGTTCATTAGTAAAATTATTAATCACTAATGGAGGTTGCGCTCCTGCTGCATTTGGTGTTGCTCCTCCTCCGTTATCTTTATATGGATTCACAGCCTTCACAACTAACGAAGTAGATCCTTGACTTGTATTTGTTTCTCCTGATTTATCTGTATAAGTTACGTTATCTGTAAAGGTAAAATTCTTTTCCCTTTAAAAACTCTTCTAATGTGCCTGTTTGACGCATATTTATGCGAAGTGTATCATCACTAGTATTATTCCCCTGATCAAACACAGATTTTGCATCTGATATGATTCTTGTATAACGAGCAATATTACCTTCCTGTGTCCATCCCGCATTGATAGATGTTTCTGATACTACAGCTCCAGTTGGCAATGTAACAGCATGCTGTATTTTATTGACAGCAGCTACTTCTTTATTTAATGTTGTTAATTTTAAAACTAATTCTTTATTTTTAGTCTCATCAATAGAATCACCTGGTGCATTTGTATTAAATAAAGCTAAATCTCTTGCTCCACTTTCACTGTCCACATGAATACTAGCATATCCACTCTTATTTGTATTAGTTACCACTGACTTAGTAGTCTTCTCAGGTGAAATTGGATTCCCATTTTTATCCATCACTTGAGAAGTAATAGAAGTTTGAGAATTACGACCGGTTCTATATTTATCAAACTTATAACTAATATTGAAATTACCATAAGACCCACTTGGAACTTCTCCTGTATAAATCTTATACTGTGTATCCGTTACTTTTTCCACTCTTAAAGCTGTACCAAATTGTACATCAGTAATAGGTTCATTCTCAGGTAAATTCACTAAAATATAAGAACCTTCTTCTAATTTTGAAGGAGCTGACACATCTAATCTAAATGTTGAGATGATCTGTTCTCCTACATTATATTCTGTTTGATTTCCTACTAAATGACCTTGTAAACTAACTTTATTTTCAGTTGTTGGTTGTGTTTGATTAGTAGTTGCTGATGTACTATTTGAAGTACCAACCTCTCCTGTATTAGTTGTAGATTCTGTTGTTGAACTTGGTTGATTTGTTGCAGTAACCGGTACATACATAATTTTATATTTATTATTTCCAATAGATTGTAGGCTTGTTGCAGTAAATCCTGGATACTCTTTCTTTAATTGATCAAGATTTTCTGAAAATTTTGATTTTAAAATAGCAACATCTTCTACTACTCCACCTGGTTTCTCATGAGTTACCATTACAAATTCTTGAGTATCTGCTACCGTCGAGTTTCCAGTTCCCGTTCTATTATAATCTTCTGCATAAGCTAGATTCGTATTTCCAAGAAACATCATCCCTGCTATCGCCACAGAAGATACAGCTATACTAGCAACCCCAACATTAAATTTCCTAATACTAAACCTATTATCTCTCTCGGTTAATATTAATCTTATGTTGTTTATTTATCATCTTTATTCTCCTAAATTTATACTGTTATCTATAATTCACACTTAACAATATTTTTTTAAACTTAACATCTCTAACGATATATTTTTATCATTTTTTTCTTATCTATTTTCAAATATTTTTAATATATTATTTCTACAAGGTGTCCTCAAAAAAAGTTTTTATCAATCGTTATATAATCTTTATTTATTATTAAACCTCAATCTCTTCCATCAATCTAATTAATTAAACAATTAAATATATTAAGCTATTTTTATATTACCTCTTTTATCATAAAAAAAGAAAAAAATTCGGAGCTAGGTCTTCCCAAGCTCCAAATTTAGTACATAACTAATGTTATTTATATTCTACAAATGTATTGAATTCCGCTTCATCTACATTTGTTAATTTAACAATCCAAGATTCTTACGGATCTGCTGAGTTCAGAACTGTTGGCTCTTCTTCAGCTTTTTTTATTGTATTCTACTACATCACCAGCTAATGGTGTGTTGATGTCTAATACAGTTTTTGATGCTTCTAAACGTAAGATAACATCATCTTTTTCTAATTTATCTTTTCTTGAAAATTCTACGAATCCTACAGTACCAACATCATCTTGTAATTCTGCAGTTGGTCCAATAATATATACACCTTCGCTTTTTTTCAATCCATAAAGCTTTTTGCTAATTTTTTTCATTTTACAACCTTCTTTCTATAGTCTATAAACTTATTCTAACATCAAAATGTTAGTGTGGCAATTTTTTTCTTAAATGTTTATTATACATTTAAAAAAAGAAAAAAAGCAACAAAAACCCATAAATTTATAGAAATCAATTTTTTTATTTTTCATTTAGAAACTTGAAGAAAATTTAGAATTATTTAATTAACTATTTCTTCTTAACTCAATATCAACTCAACAAGTTCTCTAGCTTCTACTTTTCCAAAATAATGTACTAAGTCTATATTTTCTAGAACTTCTAACAAGTCTTCTTCTCTCACCCTTACTCCGATTAATTTTTCCTCGACTTCACCGACATTACCCTTACCGAAGAAATCACCGTAGATTTTCGCTTCCGTAATACGTCCCGCTTCTACTTCTAAATTAAACTCAACAGTTCCTATCCCTAGTCGCGCATCTCTATTATAGTTATAACGTGGCGATTTTCCGTAATTCCAATCCCAGTTTTGATATTTTTCACAAAGTAAATGATCAATTTCGCACCAATCCTCTTCTGTAAGTTCATAACATTTTATATCTTCAAGTCTTTCACAATTGAACAAACGACATAGGTATAAATCTTTGAACTCTACTACTGATAAATTTCTATATTCCTCAGCTAAATGTTCTCTAAGACTTGTAACTCTACTTCTTACAGAATCTATACCTTTTGACTCTATTTTCTTACGATTAGGCGTAAGGACATTTACCATAGCTTCGTAATTTACATCTAAAAGCAACGTGTATCCTCCATAAATCTTACCATTAACAAGAGTCATCGCAGCGCCACTTACCTTTTTGCCATCTACGACCAAATCATTACGACCTGTTTGCTCAACCTTACCCACACCAAGATTTTTTAAAATATTTATCGCAGGTTCATAGAATTTCTTAAAATTACCATAAATATTATTATCTCCATTCATGATTAAACAGATATTCACAGCTCCATCGTCTAAGAAAACCGTCCCCCCTCCTGTATCACGTCGAACAAGAGTGATTCCGTAAGTCTTCATATACTCGTGATTAATCTCTTTTTCGGCATTTTGAAAAAGACCAATCTGCACCTTTGGTTTACAACAGTAAGGAAATATTATATTCTCATCCAAATTCAACTTATTAAGCACATGAACCTGAATTGCTAAGGCTACCGCCCCATCATAAATATATTCTCCATTTCTTATCGGCTCTATTAAATACATATGCACTCCTTGTTTATTAAAACACTATAGCATTAACAGCTACCATTACCTAGGACAAACCATAGATAACAACAGCTGCTACATCACCTTAGTAACTTTCTATCTTATCTTAAAAATTACTACTTTTTAACCTCTACCTAACTACGATAACCAACTTAGTAATTTTCTTCGAGTTTCCTAAATTCATCTCTCGTACTTTCTGGTAGACTCTTTCCATAATCCATCATAAGTACGATATCTTTAAACGCAGCTTTTGGAATTGCTAAACGTTTGATATCATCTACTCCAACACTTAACGTTATATCATCCTCACGATTTTCTTGGAACTTAGCTACAAAATCCGGTTCAGCAACAAAAACACTAGATAAACCTACCATCTCTGCATGCACAATCGCTTCACGACTTTTTTCTATACTATTAATTCCACCAGTCGCCATTAGTGGAACACGTCCCGCTAGGTGTTCATGAACTACTTCATTAATCAAACGACCCTCATTAGAACCCTCAGCACGAACTTTATTCAAGTAGATATTCTGCCCCCAGCTCGCTATTGCTATATAAGATAATGGAACTTTTTCCAAAATCCAATCTGTAAGTTGATTGAACTCTTCCACAGTATATCCTATTATCGCTCCGCGTGTTTCTTCTGGTGTCGCCCTATACCCTAAAATGAAATCTTCCGGTGCTTCATTTTTTATAACTTCATACACCGCTTCAAACACTTCGAGTATAAATCTAGCTCTATTTTCTAGTGAATCTACACCATATTCATCATGGCGTTTATTCGATACCGTTGAAAAAAACGTCTGCAACATTAACTTTTGTGCTGTAGATATTTCCACACCCTCAAAACCTGCACGTATAACTCTTCTCGTCGCATCTTTATATTTTTCTACAATTTCCGCTATCATCTCATGAGATAGTTCTTCTACTTCATGTTCAAATGGAAGATGCAACTTCAACTTACTAGGACCATAGACTTTATGGTTTACTCCGTAGTAATTAGCACCCGCACCTGAATAAGTAAGTTGCAAAATCGCCTTTGCTCCAGAAGACTGCATAGCACTAGCCATCTTAGTAAGCCCTGGAATGCAGCTATCATCATGAGCACCAAAACCAAACTCAAACAACTGACCATCAACATCGACATACGCTGCACCAGTTATTTGTAGTGGTGCTGACTTAGCTCGTCTTAAAGCATAATCCAAATCCTCTTTTGTAATAATTCCATCCTTTGTAGAAGAATTAGTCGTCATCGGTGATAGTACGAATCTATTTTCTAACTGAACACCATTTGCTAATTTTATGGGTGTTAATAATTTTTCCATAAATTCACACCTCTTTTACATAGACCTCGTAAAATTAACTTAAGATTAAATCTACTAATTCTTTAGCTTCTACATTTCCAAAAATAGAATGATGAGATCAATACTTCCTAGAGCTTCAAGTAAGTCTTCTTCTTTAACTCTTACTCCAACAAGTTTTTCTTCTACATCAGCAACGTTTCCTTTACCGAAGAAGTCACCGTAAATTTTCGCTTTCGTAATACGCCCTTCTTCAACTTCTAAACTAATATCAACTGTTCCAATCTCAAGGTGCGCATCACGGTTGTAGTTGTAACGTGGTGATTTTCCGTAGTTCCAATCCCAGTTACGATATTTTTCATCTGCAAGTTTCTCAATAGCTGCCCAATCTTCATCAGTAAGTTCGTATCTTCTCGCATCTTTAATATCATCGATTCCCATTAATCCACAGATAACTAAATCTTTGAACTCATCGATAGTTACATTTTGATATTCAGGTTTTAACAATTCACGCATACCCATTACACGAGCACGAACTGATTCAATACCTTTTGATTCGATTTTTTTACGGTTTGGTGTTAAAGCATTAACCATCGCTTCGTAGTTTACATCAAGAAGTAATGAATATCCTCCGTAGATTTTACCACGAACTAATGTCATCGCAGCTCCACTTACTTTTTTACCACGAGCAGTTAAATCGTTACGCCCTCTTTGTTCTACTTCTGTAGCTCCTAAGCTGTGAAGTACATCTACTGCCGGTTGGTAGAATTTTTTGTAGTTCCCGTACACATCTGTATCACCAGGCATTAAGAAACATACGTTAACCGCACCGTTATCAACATACACAGCACCCCCACCTGTATCACGGCGAACTAGGATAATATCTTTTTCCTTCATGTATTCGTGATTTACTTCAGTTTCGGCATTTTGGAATAATCCGATTTCTACTTTTGGTTCACAGTAATAAGGGAAGATTACAGTCTCATCGATATCGATATTATTCAACACATAAACTTGCATCGCCATTACTAGCGCTCCATCTGGTAAATATTTTCCGTTTCTAATTGGTTCTATTAAATACATAATTCTTTCTCCTTTATTTTTTAATTTTTGTTAATGTATTTTATTTATCTAGTTTAAATTATATCGAGAGTGATTCAAAAATCGTGATTTCGGAGAAATCAATTTTATAGAGTCAGCCCCGCACAGTTTATTAGCTATCTAAAAAGCTTTTTATAAAGCGAATTTAGGTATAAATAAGCCACTGCGTCTATGAGTTATCATATGTACTTCTTTTTAAAAATTTAAGACTTTTTGAATCAACCCCATTGTACAATGTTTAGAATTTTTCTAAGAGAAGTTCTAATCTGTATTATTTTTTTCAACAATTCTTCCACATCTAACGTTAAGTCTTTGCTATTTTGATTAAACCACAGCACTCTAGAAGATATTCTTTCTGGAAATTGATATTTCTTCTGATTCATAGTAATCATTAACGCCTTTGGATTTTTATCAAGTTCTCTATAAAATGGATATTTTATAAACTGAGGTGTTGTGAATCCTACTCCTATTTCTATAAATAACGTCTTTTTATCACGATTATTTTCTAAAAATTCATTGTACTTATCAAGATGTTTGAAGAAAATTGGATCTTCTACCATACCTTTTTCAGCATTTCGTTTATTAACCTCTAACGGCGCACCACACTCAGGGCACAATGGGATGGATCTATAATCCACTTCCATATTTTCTTGTTCTACAGCTAGTCTACGCATTAATGCTTCATCTTGGTAAGTTTTCGCGTGACAATGTTTGCTACACTGCATAAGACCATATTTCCCTTGAATGTGAAAGACCTTATCCATATCGTACTCTGCTATATCAAAGGCATTATCCGCATTAGTTGTAATAATATGATAGTTTCTATCTTGTAGAATATTTTTTAACGCAGCATAACTCGCACCGACAGGTTGATCGAAGTAATTTAGCAACACAAAACGACTTTGAAACGCCCAATATTTCTGCGAACTCGGAAAATCAAACAAACTCGCCTGTAACATGTCTAAAAACTTATACTTTTCCACAAAATCTTTAAAGTTACTCGTGAATCTCTCTCCGATATATGTAAAACCATCCGCCGCAGACATTCCAGCTCCTATTCCTATAACTATAGCTTCAGCTTCATCTATCAACTGAGCCAATTTTTCGGCATTGTTTTCTTCTAACTCTATCGCCTTCCAAGTCATTAATTTTTCTCCTCTTTTGTTATTAGCTCTTTAGCTAAAATCTCAATAATACTTTTTCTTTTTTCAATAGTGGGTACTAAAGGTATGCACATAAGTTCTTCCAATTCCAATTCTACAGCTAGTTTTCGTAGTTTTTCTACTACTACATCCTTCGTACCCCAAACTAATCTTGTTCTATTTTTTTCTACTTTTTCTATATCACTATCTACAATCTCGTACTCCTTCGCTGTAGAGATACTAGGAAACCTGTTAAATTCTGTAAATTCTCTTTTCCCAAGGAGCCAGACATCTAACGAGCGTACCAAGTCTTTCGCCTCTTGCTCATCTTCTCCAATCGCTATAAATACAGCAAGTACATCATGTGGTTTTTTATCCTGTTCTAACATCTTAGTACGATAAGTTTGTAAACATCTTTTAGCTGTTTCTATATAATCCACAGCCTGATTAAAGAATAGACCATAGACGTAGTTTTGACCGAGTTCCGCTGCTAGATTCGCACTTTTCTCACTCGTTGATAGTAACCACATCGGACTGACCCTTGCTTCAGGAGGGTGTACAAATGTACTAGAACCTGTAAGAATGTCGACCAACTCTTTGCAACTTTCGTTATACTCTTCCCTTGTTATAGGTGTAGTATTCATCAGTTTTTGAACTACTCTCGTTCCAGGATTGTTACCAATTCCTAGATTTACCCTGTTAGGATATAAAGCACTAAGAAGCTTGATCCATTCGCTAATTTTATACGGAGTATAATGAGGAATCATTATTCCACCAGATCCAATCTGTATCTTTTCTGTGTTTTGCAGAAGATGAAGCATCAATAATTCCGGACTACTACTCGCAAGCGCAGGCACCTGATGATGTTCAGCCATCCAAAAACGACTATACCCCAACCTTTCTGCCAAACGAGCTAATTCTACACTTTCCTCAATAGCTTCTATAGAGGTCTTATCCTCGTCTACAATAGCATAATCTAAAATACTAAGTCTCATATATTATCCTCTTATATAGTTAATCTCTAATATTACTTAACAATTACCCATTCTCCTAGTAAATTTCGCCTTTTTATTAAACAGATAATCAAATATACTTAACTAGGAGAAAACCTTTTCTGAAATTACGAATTTATTATATCACATTTTTCAGTGAAAGTACATATTTGTAGCACCGCTACTTTTGAATTCTTATCAAAAAGTATGGTGCTTGAAGTTATTAAAAAAATTGACAATAACAAAAGAAATGTGTTAAAATGTAGGTAAGTGAATGAGAGATGACTATCAAATTTCACGAAAGCCAATTGAAGTGGTTGTTCAATTGGCTTTTTTTATATTATTAGATAATATTCACATACAAAGTGAACTGTATGCGTCGTGGACTAAAAAGACTACTTTTTTTCCTGTGACTATCTTTTTAGCAAATAGTATTCTATTAAAAAGGAGTATAACTCCAATTAATAAATTCACAAGAACCTGATAGATGACCATCTCCATCTCACCACCCCCTTTCGGGCAAGTAGCCTACTTTTTATTATAACACCAAAAACACAACGAAGAAAAATACTCCTTTGTTTAATATTAAAAAAATAAAATTGTTATTTTAAATATTATGTAAACGGGTGTATCTGTCAGATTTTTTTATTCTGAATATTAGTAGCCAAATAACAAAAAAAATTAACTATATATGAGTTTTTTTGCGTTAGAATGTAGATAAGTGAATTGGATGATTATATTCACATACAACCACGAAAAAGCAACTGAAGTGCTTGTTCAGTTGCTTTTTTTATTATATAGATTAATAACCACATATAAACTAGAAGGGACAGTCCCAAAGATTCTAATTACTTTTTTTCATAATTCTTTTTCATATTTTTACCTTTTTTTATCCAACTAATAATCTGATATAATAAATTACGAGAAAACCTTTTTTTCTGAAATTATAAATTTATTTTTATTACACTTTCAGTAAAAGTATACACTCTTGGCAGCACTACTTTGAACCCAATATAGATGAAATCTTACTAATTATCTTTATAATTAACACTTGAACTTTTTTTGCTTTTTCAATAATTTTTTTCTAGTTTCTTCTATATTAATTATATGTAAATTTCATTACGTAAAAATTTTTTTATTTTTAATGTATGCTAGCAAACTACTAAATGAGGTATTTTTTTATGGAATCTAAATTATTAACACCTGTAAAATTAGCTAACGGTATCGAACTCGACAATCGTTTTGTCCTATCACCTATGACTACAAATTCTTCTACAAAAGATGGGTTTATCACGGAAGAAGATCTACTATATGCAAAACGCAGAAAAAATACAGCACCTCTGCAAATTACAGGAGCTGCATATATCAACTTAGAAGGTCAACTATTTGAATATGGCTTTAGCGTTCATGATGATGCGTGTATTCCTGGTTTGAAGAAAATGGCAGAAGCTATGAGTTCAGGTGGAGCAAAAGCTATCTTACAACTAACTCACGCTGGACGCTTCGCTAATCACTACGTTACCACTAATAAACGTGCTGTAGGACCTAGTTATATGGAGTTAAACTCTCCTGTTGAGCATATTGTTAACCCACTTTCTATAGAGGACATCGAAAAAATAAAAGAAGATTACAAACGCGCCGCAAGTCGTGCTATTGCTGCTGGTTTTGATGGTATAGAAATATCTAGTGCACAGCGCCTTCTTCTACAGACATTCTTCTCAACTTTTTCTAACGAACGCCATGATGAATACGGAGTAGACTCATTAGAAAATCGTTCACGCTTCATCCTTGAAGTTTTCAAAGAAGTATATGAAGTTATAAAAAAAGAAGCTCCAAAAGACTTTATTTTTGGTTACCGAGCTACACCGGAAGAAACTCGTGGAGAAGAGGTAGGTTATACAGTTGAAGAATTTAACCAACTTACAGACTGGTTATTAGAAATACCTCTGTCATACATGGCAATCGCAAGTTGGGGACAAAATATTTATCTGAACAGAGTTCGTGCAGAAGGTCCTCATCATGGACGACTTATTAACGAAGTGGTCTACGAACACTTAAATGGTAGATTACCTCTAATCGCATCAGGTGGTATCAATACCGTTGAAAAATGCGAAGAAGCAATATTACACGCAGATATGATTGGTTTGTCATCACCATTTGTCGCAGAACCCGATTTTGTAGAAAAAAATTAAAAACAAATCACCAAGAAGACATAAATCTTGATGTTGGCATAGATGATATCGAACGTCTGGCTATTCCTAAAGCTGCCTTTAAAGATATTGTTCTAATGATGGACTACGGTCGCTCTCTTCCACAACACACAAGAGATGAATTTAGAAAACTAGAAAATAACTATTAAAAAACTATATATTTACTATGCGGATGGGAAAAAGGAAAATAACAATAATAATCGGCAGCATCTGCTTCTATTCTTTTTATTGTTTTTTTCTCATAGATTTTATTCCATAAAAAAATCTTTTTAAAAAAATACTAATTTGAATAACACAATATAGGGCTAAAGTGTTTCTACCCGATGTGTGACTATAGTATTTTTTTCTGTTAGATCATAAATAAATTTAAACTCAATTGCTTCTGCTACTTTTTTTCAAAAAAATGATCTTTAGGAACTATTTCTGATAATGTCATTAGTATTATTTCATCTTTAATATTTTTCTTCTTTATTAAACATACTAAAAAAACCTCATCTATATATTTATATTATAACATTTTTTTAGCTCTTTTTTTCTTTATCCTAATCCAAAAAAATATCAGGCTTAGAATGAAACTCGCATTATTTCATTCTAAGCCTGAAATTATTTTATTTAATTCTTGTTAATCTTTTTACCTTAGTTTGCACTACATTTAGAGGTACCGCTTCTTTAGTTATAACACTCGTATCTAGTCCAAACCATTTTTTTCAGGTGTTACTGTTATTTTTTTCAGTTTCAATCTTAATCCCATGATGAAGTTATCGAATGAAGATAAACCGTTGCTATTTCCTAGCACTTCTTCTATTAGAACAAATCTGAAGTCTCCTACTGTCTCTGCTTTTTCCTCGTAAATTATATTTAGTAGGTTGCAAGTCTAATTCTTTTGTTTTCTAATAAATCTGCAATCACTTGATGCATAAACATATTTACTCTTTGATTTTTCTCTAAAACCTAGATTAAAGGTGATTTTTTTAATATTTTTTTGTCGCTAAATTTAGTAACTTTGTACTCTCTTTTTATATGGTTTATCTATAACATTTATATGCACAAAAAAAAGTACACATTAGCTCTTTTTGGGTTGTTTGTTTAAGATAGAGTATAGTACTGCATAGTCTACATCTTCTTCTTGTTTTTGCGCCTGTTAAATACACTAAGTTTGTCGCATATTTTTGGTACATTTTTTTATCTGCACTAAGTTGTAACAGTTGTTTTTGTATAATTTTTTTACTGTTAAATATTGACTTTCTCGTTCTTTTATCTCAGTTCCTTTATACCAAATAAACATAATTGTAAATATTAGTAGAGCTATAATTACAGTTATATAACCTCCATTTACGAATTTCAAACTATTCGCATATAGGAACAACAACTCTTCTATTCCGAAAAACACTAAGAAGATTATAGCAACAAGTTTATTCCCTTTGATTTTTATATAAGTATATACTTAACAATAATGTCGTTACAAACATTGTTATACTAATACTTAAGCCATACGCTGCTTCCATATTGCTACTTGTTCTAAAGAATAATACTACACAACTACTACATATAAAGAGTATTATATTAACCGCAGATACATATACTTGTCCTTTTTAATTCTGTAGGGTATTTTATTATTAGTTTTGGGAATAAATTTAATTTTATCGCTTCTGATACTAACGTAAATGATCCGGTGATTAAACTTTGACTCGCTATTATCGCCGCTAATGTCGCTAATATTACTTGGAATACTATAAAATTATCCGGTACTATTGCAAAAAACGGATTTTTTTCAGCACTATAATTTGTCGATAACAAATATGCCGCCTGCCCGAAATAGTTCGCAAGTAGACAAACTTTTACCGAAAACCATGCCATTCTTACATTTTGTTTTCCACAATGCCCTAAGTCCACATATAAATCTTCTGCTCCTGAAACACACAGGAATACTGCCCCTAGTAAGATGAAAACTCCAGGATAGTTTACTAACAAACCTAATGCATATTTTGGATTAATAGCTTTTAATATCTCAGGTCTTGTTATTATTGATTTTATTCCCCAAAATAATAGAGATAAGAACCATATACTCATAATGGGTCCAAATAATGATCCTATTTTTTTTGTTCCAAAACGTTGAAATGAAAAAATAAATATAAATATAAGAATAACAAGTATTATTACATCATTTGTATTTATAGTTGGAATTATATCATGCAAACCTTCTACAGCCGATGTTACCGTTATTGCCGGTGTTATTATTCCGTCAGCTAGTAGTGTTGCTCCTCCTATCATAGCTAAGAGCGCCACACTTCGTCTTGTTCTATTTTTTATTAATGCAAATAGTGAAAATACTCCACCTTCTCCATGGTTATCAGCCTTTAATGCTATCATTACATATTTAGTCGTTGTCTGCAATGTCATCACCCAAAAAATTAGACTGACAAACCCTAATACTAGACTTTCATTCATCATAGAATCTGTATTATGAATAAAAGACTTCATAACATACAGTACTGATGTACCGATATCTCCAAATATTATTCCTATCGTTATTATAACACCAAGAAAAGTTAATCTTGATTTATCCATGTTTCTATCCTCTTATAAAATAAGTTAAATTAAAAATTACTTCTATAAAAAAAGTAATCTTATTCTCACATATAATTATAGTCCTCTTGTCCTTAAAGTCAATAGTAAGTATATTGTATATTTATTATTATATGATAATCTTTATACTTTATATATTCTAGAAAACTATACTTTTTAATTTATTTGTTTTTATATCATCACTTTTTCTTCAGTATAAAACCTCATTAATAATAAAAAAATTATTAGAAAACTACCCTTACCATATTACTACGGTATTTTTACTTTTACTTTCTAATATAATACCTTAAATTATCTCAGTAAAAAAACCTCTATTTTCTACTGTTATATAAAAATTATAAAAAAACACCTTTTAAATTAATTTTTGAAAACTTTTTACTTTTCTACTTTTACAAATCTATTTAAAAAAAGTGTTAAAATTAAATTAACAAAGATTTAACACATTAAATTTAAAACAAATAATTTTTTTATAAAAAAAGGGGTGTTATTATGTTAATAAAAAAAGTAAAAAAAGTTTGGTCAAGTACTAAATTTCTTCCTCTAATTTTAGAAGTGGAGGATAAAAAAATTACAGCTGTTCATGATTATGATGCGTTCGATAAAGTTGACTATGATTTTGGGACTAATCGTGTATTACCAGGTTTTATAGATGTTCATACTCACGGTGCTTATGGTTATGATACTAATGATGTTAATGAAGAAGGTCTTCGTAATTGGACTAAAAAAATGTCGTTTCCGAAGGTGTAACATCATTCTTACCTACAACTATCACTCAAACTGAAGAAGTTCTACTAAAAGCTGTAGCAAACGTGGCAAAAGTATACGAAGAAGGTTATGAAGGAGCTGAAATTTTAGGTATTCACTTTGAAGGTCCTTATCTTGATGTAGAAAAACGTGGAGCTCAACCTAAAAATTGTATCCAAACACCTAGTGTAGAACAATTTAAAAAATTCCAAGAAGCTAGTAAAAATCTAATTAGACTTATTACTATCGCGTGTGAAAAAGATATCGATTATAAACTTACTAAATATTTAGTAAGTCAAGGTATCCGTGTAAGTTTAGGTCACTCAGCTTGTAACTATAAAGAAAGTTATTTAGCATTCGCTAATGGTGCAACTTCTCAAACTCACGTTTATAACGGTATGGTTGGTTTCCATCACCGTGATGGTGGTCAAGTAGGATTTGCTCTACGTGCTCGTGACTCTTATGGAGAGATTATTTGCGATGGTATTCACTCTACTACAGATGCTTTAAATACCTATTTCACTGCAAAAGGACGCGATCACGGAATTATGATTACCGACTCTCTTTGTGCTAAAGGTTGCGGTCGTGGTTCTTATATCTTCGGTGGAGAAAACATGGAAATTTACGAAGATGGTAGTGCTCACCGTGATGATGGTCGTTTAGCAGGATCTACTCTTAGAGTTATAGATGGATTACGTGTCTTAATAGAAGATGCTTTAGTTCCTGTTGATGCTGCGATTAACTCATGTACTAAAAACCCTGCAGAAATGTTAGGTTTTGGAGATAGAAAAGGAAGACTGAAAGTCGGTTATGATGCTGACTTTGTAGTAATCAGCCCTTCTTACGAAGTTCTAACAACTTTTGCTCGTGGTAAAGAAGTTTATAAAAAAGAAGATTAATATATAAGGAGTATTTTTATGAAATATTTAGTTTTTAATTCAAAAAAAGAAGCTTCAAAAGAAGCATATAAAAATTTTTAAGAAGTTTAATCGATGAAAATTCGACATTAGGACTTGCGACTGGTTCAACACCAACCAACTTATATGCAGAAATGATAGCTGATTATAAAGCTGGAAATTTCAGCTATAAAAAAATATTAAATCATACAACTTAGATGAATATGTAGGTATTAGCTACGATCACCCTGAAAGCTACCACAAATTCATGGAAACAAATTTATTCGATCATGTTGATATTAATAAATCAAATACACATGTACCTGATGCATCAGCTTCAGATTTAGAACTAGCGGTTAAATCTTATCAAGAGGAACTTAATAAAGCACAAATTGACGTGCAAATTCTTGGTATAGGTGGAAACGGGCATATCGGATTTAATGAGCCAGGAACACCATTTGATGCTGGAGTTCATGTTGTAGATTTAAAAGAAGAAACTATTCAAGCTAACTCTAGATTTTTCGATGGTGATATAAACCTTGTTCCTAAACAAGCAATGACTATGGGTATTAAAGATATTATGCGTGCGAAACATGTTATCTTATTAGCGTTTGGAGAAGTTAAACAAGATGCTATTAGAAGTTTAGTATCAGGTGATGTTATTGATGAATCTGTTCCTTGTACAGTTTTAAAAAATCACCCAAGCGTATTTGTATTAGTAGACAAAGATGCAGACTTTCAATAATTAATATTATGTGGAAGTGGATAAAACTAAAGATTTCATCTGAAGTTTATCCCTTCCACTATAAAAAAATATCAATGTAAGCGTTTAATTTTTAAAAATAATTAATAGGGAGGTACTAAAATGAGTACTGAATTAAAATGGACTAATATAGCTACTGTTGCGGCTCAAAAAGGCTACGAAAATAATATAGGTACGGCAGGGTTAGTTAAAGGTGTCTTAGGAAATAAACTAATCTTTGGTGGCGGTGCTAACTTCCCTGGTGGACTTCCAGTAGATGGTGGAGTAAAAGTAAATCACAAAGATGTATATCTTTATGAAGAAACAGCAGAAGGTGTTAAACTACTTGATCAAATTCAATTTGATTATCCATTAGCATATGGACCAAGTGCTGTATATAATGACACTCTATACTATATCGCAACAAAAAATGAAACTTCATCAGATCTTTTAGCATTTACTGTAGTTGAAGATAAATTAAAAGTAGAAGTAGTTGATACACTTCCATTTACTGTTGAAAATATTATCGCTAAAGTTCATGAAAATAAACTATACTTCGGTATAGGATCAATTAATGGATCAAACAACAATGAACTTTACGTATATGATTTAGAAACTAAAAAATTCGAAGTATTTTCAGAATTTCCTGGGAATTTACGTAATCAAGCAGTAAGTTATGTATATAATAATGAACTGTACGTATTCGGTGGAGGAGCTGCTGAAACTTATAGTGACGGATTCAAATTAAACTTAGCTACTAAAGAATGGACACAATTAGCTGATGTAGTAGTAGATAACGAAGAAATATCACTTTTAGGTGCTGATTGGGCTCCTTTAAATGACCACGAGCTACTTGTAGTCGGTGGATTCAATAAAGATGTATGGAAAGATGCAGTATTTAACTTAACAACATTAAAAGGTGAAGATCACGCTAAGTACCGTGATGCATACTTTAGACGTCCAGTAAGTGACTATAAATGGAATAAAAAAGAATTAGTATATAACTTAAAAGAAAACCGCTGGTATCAATTAGGAGAAATTCCTTTTGAAGCCCCTTGTGGACACGCCTTACTAGCTACAGAATGCTATATATACTCAGTTATGGGTGAAATTAAACCAGCTGAAAGAAAACCATTCATCCACAGAACAAGCAAATAATACTAATAAAAAAACTACTCGACATATATTTTGTTGAGTAGTTTTTTTATTGAAATTTTAATTACAACTATATAGATCCCTACCTTAGTACTTTTTTTTATAATAACTTATTTATAACATAAAAAAGAACCTTCCAAAAGGAAGGCTCTCACTGTTGCCTGGCAACGTTCTAGTCTCACAGGGCGTAAGCCCAACTACATTCGACGCTAAAGAGCTTAACTTCTGTGTTCGGTATGGGTACAGGTGTGTCCTCTTCGCTATCGCCACCAGACGAAAACTTCATACATATATTATATCATCTTTTTTTCTATTGTCAACAGTTACTTTTCTAAAGAACTTTCACTTGATTAAGTCCTCGACCTATTAGTATTAGTCAGCTGAATGTGTTACCACACTTACACTCCTAACCTATTCTCCTTGTCGTCTTCAAGGGGTCTTAATTTCCGTGGGAAATCTCATCTCGAGGGGGGCTTCATGCTTAGATGCTTTCAGCTCTTATCCCTTCCGTATTTAGCTACCCAGCTATGCCACTGGCGTGACAACTGGTACACCATTGATACGTCCATCCCGGTCCTCTCGTACTAAGGACAGCTCCTCTCAAATTTCCTACGCCCACGACGGATAGGGACCGAACTGTCTCACGACGTTCTGAACCCAGCTCGCGTACCGCTTTAATGGGCGAACAGCCCAACCCTTGGGACCGACTACAGCCCCAGGATGCGATGAGCCGACATCGAGGTGCCAAACCTCCCCGTCGATGTGGACTCTTGGGGGAGATAAGCCTGTTATCCCCAGGGTAGCTTTTATCCGTTGAGCGATGCTACTTCCATGCGGAACCACCGGATCACTAAGTCCTGCTTTCGCACCTGCTCGACTTGTCTGTCTCACAGTCAAGCTCCCTTGTACCTTTACACTCTGCAAATGATTTCCAACCATTCTGAGGGAACCTTTGAACGCCTCCGTTACTCTTTTGGGAGGCGACCGCCCCAGTCAAACTGCCCACCTGACACTGTCTCCCGGTCTTCTACGCCGAGGGTTAGAATTTCAATACAGCAAGGGTAGTATCCCAACAGCGCCTCCTCATACACTGGCGTGCATGATTCTTAGGCTCCTACCCTATCCTGTACATACTGCATCAAAATTCAATATCAAGCTACAGTAAAGCTCCATGGGGTCTTTCCGTCCTGTCGCGGGTAACCTGCATCTTCACAGGTACTATGATTTCACCGAGTCCATCGTTGAGACAGTGCCCAAATCGTTACGCCTTTCGTGCGGGTCGGAACTTACCCGACAAGGAATTTCGCTACCTTAGGACCGTTATAGTTACGGTAGCCGTTTACTGGGGCTTCAATTCATACCTTCGCTTTCGCTAAGCACTCCTCTTAACCTTCCAGCACCGGGCAGGCGTCAGCCCCTATACTTCACCTTACGGTTTTGCAGAGACCTGTGTTTTTTTGTTAAACAGTCGCTTGTAGCCCTATTCACTGCAGTACTCTCTCGTAGGGCACCCCTTCTCCCGAAGTTACGGGGTCATTTTTGCCGAGTTCCTTAACGATGGTTCTCTCGCTCACCTTAGAATTCTCTTCCCAACTACCTGTGTCGGTTTGCGGTACGGGCACCTCTTATCTCGATAGCGGCTTTTTCTTGAGAGTTTGGCTTCATTGACTTCACTACTTTATTTCGCTCCCCATCACACTTCAGTCTTTTTCAAGCAGCGGATTTGCCCTACTACTCAACCTTTGTGCTTAGACGTCCTATTCCATCAGGACGATCAATTAGCCTCCTCTGTCCCCACTTCTCTCAATCGATATTTGGTGGTACAGGAATTTCTACCTGTTGTCCATCGGCTTCACCATTCGGCTTCACCTTAGGTCCCGACTTACCCAGAGCGGACGAGCCTTCCTCTGGAAACCTTAGTCTTTCGGTGGATAGGATTCTCACCTATCTTTCGCTACTCACACCGGCATTCTCACTTCTAACCTCTCCACCTCGCCTTCCAGCTCAGCTTCTATGATGTTAGAACGCTCTCCTACCATATAACATTAGTTATATCCGCAGCTTCGGTTGTATGTTTAGCCCCGGTACATTTTCGGCGCGATGTCACTCGACCAGTGAGCTATTACGCACTCTTTAAATGGTGGCTGCTTCTAAGCCAACATCCTGGTTGTCTGTGCATCATCACATCCTTTTCCACTTAACATACAATTTGGGACCTTAGCTGGCGGTGCGGGCTGTTTCCCTTTCGACTACGAACCTTATCACCCGCAGTCTGACTCCCGTTGATATTTATCGGCATTCGGAGTTTGTCTGAATTCGGTAACCCGGGATGGGTACTCTAGTCCAAACAGTGCTCTACCTCCAGTAAACTCACAACGAGGCTAGCCCTAAAGCTATTTCGGAGAGAACCAGCTATTTCCAAGTTCGATTGGAATTTCTCCGCTACCCACAGCTCATCCAAACACTTTTCAACGTGTCCTGGTTCGGTCCTCCATTCAGTGTTACCTAAACTTCAACCTGTACCATGGGTAGATCACTTGGTTTCGGGTCTACTCCATCATACTATTTCGCCCTATTAAGACTCGCTTTCGCTTCGGCTCCATGTCTTCCACTTAACCTCGCATGATAAAGTAACTCGCCGGTTCATTCTACAAAAGGCACGCCATCACCCCCTAAAGGGCTCTGACTACTTGTAAGCACACGGTTTCAGGTTCTCTTTCACTCCCCTCCCGGGGTTCTTTTCACCTTTCCCTCACGGTACTGGTTCACTATCGGTCACTAGGTAGTATTTAGCCTTACCGGATGGTCCTGGTAGATTCCGACGGAATTCCTCGTGTTCCGCCGTACTCAGGTGCTCTCTCGCGCCAACTTAGCATTTCGTATACAGGACTTTTACCTTCTACGGTCTAACTTTCCAGCTAGTTCTACTATACTTTGTCATACACTTTGTTGAGAGTCCTACAACCCCAATATGCAAGCATATTGGTTTGGGCTCTTTCCCTTTCGCTCGCCGCTACTTAGGAAATCGATTTTTTTCTTTCTCTTCCTACAGGTACTTAGATGTTTCAGTTCCCTGCGTTACCTCGCTTTCGCGTACCGCCCTTTTTAAAAGCGGTGGGTTCCCCATTCGGATATCTACGGCTCTTCGCTTACCTACAGCTCCCCGTAGCATTTCGTCGTTTGTCACGTCCTTCGTCGGCTCCTAGTGCCAAGGCATCCTCCGTGCGCCCTTTACTACTTAATCGTGTGTAGCTTTTTACGCTTCGTTCTTTTTCCTTGAACTCTTGTGAATAAGTTTTACAACTTACTTACTTTTTTTCTCGGTTTTTGTAAATCTGTTTCTTTTTACTTTATAGAAAATTATTTTTTTGATCTAATATATATATTCAGTTTTTCATTGTGCTTGAGTATTTCTTGAACACTCAAAAACTAAACGAATTATCAACGTTTTTCCTTATCCTTAGAAAGGAGGTGATCCAGCCGCACCTTCCGATACGGCTACCTTGTTACGACTTCACCCCAATCATCTGTCCCACCGTGACCGGCTCCCTCCTTAAAGGTTAAGTCCCACCGTCTTCGGGTGTTACAAACTCTCGTGGTGTGACGGGCGGTGTGTACAAGACCCGGGAACGTATTCACCGCGACATTCTGATTCGCGATTACTAGCGATTCCAGCTTCATGTAGTCGAGTTGCAGACTACAATCCGAACTGAGAATAGTTTTGTGAGGTTTGCTTACTCTCGCGAGCTCGCTTCTCTTTGTTCCTATCCATTGTAGCACGTGTGTAGCCCAAGTCATAAGGGGCATGATGATTTGACGTCATCCCCACCTTCCTCCAGTTTATCACTGGCAGTCTATCTAGAGTCCCCATCTTACTGCTGGCAACTAGATATAAGGGTTGCGCTCGTTGCGGGACTTAACCCAACATCTCACGACACGAGCTGACGACAACCATGCACCACCTGTATCTGTGTCTAACCAAAGGTCAGAACAACACAATCTCTTGTGTCCTCACAGTATGTCAAGACTTGGTAAGGTTCTTCGCGTTGCTTCGAATTAAACCACATGCTCCACCGCTTGTGCGGGTCCCCGTCAATTCCTTTGAGTTTCAACCTTGCGGTCGTACTCCCCAGGCGGAGTGCTTAATGCGTTAGCTGCAGCACTGATCTCTTATGAGACCAACACTTAGCACTCATCGTTTACGGCGTGGACTACCAGGGTATCTAATCCTGTTTGCTCCCCACGCTTTCGCGCCTCAGTGTCAGTTACAGGTACCAAAAAGCCGCCTTCGCCACTGGTGTTCCTCCCTAATCTCTACGCATTTCACCGCTACACTAGGAATTCCACTTTTTCTCCTGCACTCAAGTTTAACAGTTTCCAATGACCCTCCACGGTTGAGCCGTGGGCTTTCACATCAGACTTATTAAACCACCTGCGCGCGCTTTACGCCCAATAATTCCGGACAACGCTTGCCACCTACGTATTACCGCGGCTGCTGGCACGTAGTTAGCCGTGGCTTTCCGGTTAGGTACCGTCTCTACTGTGTATAGTTACTACACAGTCATTCTTCCCCTAACAACAGAGCTTTACGAACCGAAATCCTTCTTCACTCACGCGGCGTTGCTCCGTCAGGCTTTCGCCCATTGCGGAAGATTCCCTACTGCTGCCTCCCGTAGGAGTCTCGGGCTGTGTCTCAGTCCCAGTGTACTGATCACCCTCTCAGGTCGGCTATGCATCGTCGCCTTGGTAGGCTTTTTACCCCACCAACTAGCTAATGCACCGCAAAAGCCATCTCATAGTGTTAGCATAACCAACTTTTTAAACATCAACCATGCAGTTAATGCTGTTATCCGGTATTAGCTATCGTTTCCAATAGTTGTCCCAGTCTATAAGGCAGGTTCTTTACGTGTTACTCACCCGTTCGCCGCTAAGTTTTTTTCTAGTGCAAGCACCAGAAAAACTTCGCTCGACTTGCATGTATTAGGCACGCCGCCAGCGTTCGTCCTGAGCCAGGATCAAACTCTCCAAATAAATTTGTTAGCTTGATTAGCTCATTAAAAAGTTTTATAGTTTCTTTTTAAAACTGTCCTTTTTTTGGAATTAACGTTGACTTAATTCGTTTAGTTTTCAATGTTCAAAATAATGGAGCGGGTGATGAGAATCGAACTCACAACATCAGTTTGGAAGACTGAGGTTTTACCACTAAACTACACCCGCATTATTAAATTTTAACTTCCAGTGTTTTCTCAACACTTAGATAAGTTTATCATAATCAGTTGTTTTTTTGTCAACAACTTTTTTTATTTTTTTAATAAAAATTCTTTTTAAAGAAGTTTATTTAACCTCTTTAAGACTTATTAAGTCTATCATTTTTAATTGTTTTTTTGTCAAGAGTTTTTTTATAAATTTCTTAACATTTATTTTTTTTTAAAAAAAGCCGTATTGTTCGTCTTCTCTATCAGAAGACTTTTTACAATTCTATCATCACTTTTACATAATGTCAATAGAAAATTAAAAAAAGTTTAGAAATACTCTTTTTTTCTTTATTCTAAACTTTTTTTCTTCTATATTATGTTATTATTTTTGTTGTTTGTCTGTGAACTATTCTATAAGGAAGATTCATTTCATTTGTTTGAGTGTTTAACTCTGCTAGTTCTTCTTCATCGATTTCTTCACCTTTTTCTTTTTTTGCTTTTTCAATATCTATAACTTTTTGTTAATACACGCATTGAAACTGCACCAATATCAAATATTGGTTGAAATACAGATGAAATTTTTTTGGTCTTGTCATATTTATTAGTTTTTGTATTTTTCTAATGAAATAATTTCTAAATCAACAGGTATACTTAATCCTAAATCTAATACTTGTTGCATTGTAGCTAAAAGCTACTTCATCAAACATCGTTATAACAGCTTCTGTATCTATATTACTTAGAGTTTTTATATAACTTACTGCTTTCTTTATATGTTCTATAACCATCTATAATGTTTTTGAGATTTAAAAATCTACTTTTTTTCAGAAGCAAGTGCATCTTTTATATCCTTTAATTATTCTTTGAGTTTTTTTGACTCTCATATTTATCTATAACTAAAGAAATATTCTTAGTTCCTTTCGCTAAAAAAATTCTTTAGTAACATCGTACGCTGCTTTTTTTCGTAATCAATATTTACTGAATAAAAAAATCAGAATCTGTTCCTAAATTTCCTGCTAATACCACTGGTATTTGAATGTCTTGTAAGTAATTTTTTGAACTATCTGATAGTGAATGCCCTAAATAAATAATACCGTCCACTTGTTTACTTACGAATGATGCGAATATGTTTTTTTCAATTTCTTGATCATCACATGAGTTAGCTAATATAATATTGTATTTGTACATATTAGCTACTGATTCTATACCACTAACTATTTCTGCAGAAGATAAATCTGCTATATCTGGTAATACTATACCTATAGTTGTTGTTTTTTTACTAGCAAGTCCTCTGGCAACAGCGTTAGGCGTATATCTTAATTTTTTTATAACCTCTTGGACACGTAGTCTTGTATCTTCTTTTACATTAGGATTGTTATTAACAACCCTAGATACAGTTGCCATCGATACTTTTGCTTCTTTAGCTACGTCATATATCGTTATTGTCATAGTCTTTCTCCTCTACTTTTTTTATTTAAATTTATTTGATAACTTTTTAAAAAAACCTTTTTCATCCTTATATATTGTACCAAATTTTTTTACTATAAGTCTAGTAGTTGAAAAACAAATTTGTTTTATATTTTTTTATTTTTCAAAAAAACGTTTACTTTATTGTAACTTTAACTTTTGTATAGTTTAAATTTTTGTAAAAAGAAGAATTAAATTCTTCTTATAAAGTAAGATTAAAATTTAATTCTTCTATAATTTTTCTTTTAAATTATGCTTCTAAAGATGCGTAAGCTTTTTTTCTAAAGTTTCTTTTTAATACTTTAGCAGAGTGTTGCATTTTAGCTGTTTCTTCATCAGTTAATTGTAATTCAACAACTTCACGAACACCTTCACGACCTACGATAGCTGGAGTACCGATGTATAATCCATCAATTCCGTAGTGACCTTCGCAATATCCACTTACAGCTAATTCTACATTTTCGTCACGTAAGATTGCTTTAACGATTGTGAATAATGCAAGTCCGATTGCGTAGTAAGTAGCACGTTTACGGTTAATTACTTCGTAAGCAGCACGCATAACTTTTTCTTCTACATCAGCGAAATCTTCTTTAGTGTATTTAGATGTTTCTAAGAATTTATCAAATTGTTTTCCGTAAACATTTACGTTACTCCATGCAGCAAGTTGAGTATCTCCATGTTCCCCAATGATATATCCACGAACACTGCTTGGTGCTAATCCTAATTTATCTCCTAAGATGTAACGGAATCTTGAAGAGTCAAGAGTTGTTCCTGATCCAACGATTCTGTTTCTTGGGAATCCAGTGAATTTTTGTAATGCGTTAGTCAATACGTCTACTGGGTTAGATGCAATTACGATTACTCCATCGAATCCAGAAGCTACAATTTGCTCAGACATATCTTTAACAACTTTAATGTTTTTATCAACTAGGTCAAGACGAGTTTCACCTGGTTTTTGTGGAAGACCTCCAGCGATTACGATTACGTCTGCATCAGCACATTGTTCATATCCACCTGAAGTTACTTTAATAGGTGGTACTAAAGCTCCACCGTGGTTAAGGTCCATTGCTTCCCCTTCAGCTTTTTCAGCGAAGAAGTCGATTAATCCTAACTCTTCACAAAGTCCGCTTGAATATAATTGATAAGCAAAGCTCATCCCTACCATTCCTGCTCCTATTAAAACAACTTTTCTATTTTTCGCTTTCATAAGAAAACCTCCATATAATATATATATTTTTAGATATTTTTAAGTAATTATTTTTACTATTTTATTTATATGAGATAAACACTGTAAAAAGACCTTATTAAAAGTATAAATATCTCATTTCCCTTAGAATTATATCATATTACTGTAAAAAAAAGAAAAGTGTTTTTTTATTATTGAAAATTACAACTTCTTGTTATTAATCTAAAGAAATTTTTCATATCTTTTTTTACATTTAATTATGTGTTATTTAAATATTAATTAAAGCGTTTTTCCTTTTGTTTACTTAATTCTCTACTTATACTTATAGTATAAAAATAATTTTTTTGTTTTTATTTTAATGTATGATATTTTTTTATATTTTTTTCACTTGTATTACTTAACTCTTTATTTCTGTATTTATTTTTTTATCTCGCTGTACTATTATTATATCAATATTCTTATTTGTTGTATTATTACAGTTATCTTTTTTTCTTATATTTTTTTAAAAATTTTTAGTACTTTATCACTTATCATTATAACTAATTATTCCCTGAATTAACCAAAGTACTTAATTATACATAATAAAAATATTACTAAATATATATATATATATATATTAATACACTAACTATAAAAATTCAATAACTATAAAAAAATGGATGCCTCCTGTACATTACAGATCGACATCCAAATAATTAAATTAACTATACCTGGGCACTAATTTTTGAGTACTCATTATTTTTTTATTTTTCAATAATATTTCCTTTTTGAACTACAATGTACTAATGTTATTAATAATACAGCAGCTGTTAAAAATTAATACATATAAAAGCTTTATTCCAATCTGAAATATCTCTAATATACCCTAATAATGGAGGGAATATTGCTGCTAGTAAATATCCTCCTGATTGTGCTAGTCCTGAAATATCGGCCGCTTCACTTTCATTTCTTGATTTTACTGAGAATAAATACATTACATACGAGAATGAACCTCCTCCAGCTAAAGCAAAGATAATGATAAATATTAACATTAATACAAAGTTTCCACTAGTATAGAGCATTCCTACTAATGATATTAAATATCCTATAGTAATTACAACAGGTATTACTAATTTATTATTTAATTTATCAGCTATTATTGGAACTATAAAAAGTTGATGGAAACTGTGCAAATTGACTTATAGATAATAAAAGCCCAGCTGTTTTACGGTGAAAAAAATCCTTACTAATCATTATTTCAGCAAACCAAGAGACACTACAGTAAAAATAATGCCGATTGCAGTCCCATACTTAGCATGATTGTCCACATTTTTTTGTATATTTAAAATAACCATGTACTTTTTTTCATGTTTATTTTTTTACTTCACTTACACTACTATTTTTTTGACATTGCTGTATAAACAAAAAAATATTAATTACAGCTATAATAATCCAAATATTAACCGCAAGACCTGTAGAAAATTTTTTTCTCCACCGATATTAGAACTTAAAATTGGATAACTTTATACCCGCTGCAACTGCAGCCCCTACATTCATAACAACTGCGTAAACTCCTGTCATAAGACCCTAATTTTTTTCAGGATAATATTTCTTAACTAACCCTGGTAATAATACATTACCTATTGTTATACCTACTCCTATTATAAATGTTGTAATAAAAAAAATACATATGTATTAATATAAAAATCTTAATCCTAATCCTATACTTATTATTAAAGCCGCTAATAATAATGTTTTTTTCTAATCCTGCTTTTATTTGAAAGTTTTTGCTACCATAGGACTAAAAAAATCGCAAAAAGCAATCAGTGGAATTGTCGTAATAAATCCAGCTACTGTATTGTTAATATCTAATATTGATTTTTAATGAACCTAATATAGCCCCCTACTGAAGTAATAGGTGTTCTTAATATAAGACTTAAAAAAATATAACACCTAGTATAATTAATATACTATTCGATTTTTTTGTCATTGTTCCTCCTTATCTATCCAAAAAGGAGTGATTTTACAGAAAAAGATATCTTGAAAACTTTGATTTTTTTAATCAATTTCTTCTTTCAACTATCCCTTATTATGTAAAAATCTCCCTCCACACAATTCATTAGATATCCAAAAAGTCTTTATAAAACTCATTGAATATCTAATAAATAACTACTTTAAATTATAATTTTTTTAACTTTTTTTACTTTTTTTACTTAATTTTTATTATTAATATGTTCTTACCGGTAAAATTAACTCAATAATTTCTCTATGGTAATCACTTGGTTGAATAATAAATGCTGTTAGTTCTCCTGAAAATTTAACGATAATTTCTTCTGCGGCAACTGCTGCTACAGCATCTTTTAAGTACTTACCGGATACAGAAATTTCAAATTTTTTTCTTCCTCTAATGTTGATGAAACTTTTAATTCTTCTACAGCACTTCCTAAATCTTTAGATTGAGAAGAAACTTCTAATAAGTTATCAGTAACTACTAATTTAATAATATCATCTTTATCTTCTCTACTCATTAACGCTACCCTATCAACAGCATTGAAAAATTCTCTACTGTTTGCTACAAATGTACATTCAAATACAGTAGGAATAAGTTTATTAGTATTTGGATAATTTCCGCTAATTAATAGCACTGTATAAATTACATTTTTGATAATAAAGAACTATTCTATTATTTTTCATAGAAAATTTCCACTTGATCTTTTTCCGTTTTCTATCATTCTTTGGAAATAAGTCAGAGCTTTTCTTGGAATAATTAAGTTAAATTCCTTGTTGCTATCTTCATCATTTAGTGTAACTTGTCTTCTACTTAGACGATAAGAGTCAGTAGCTGTAGCTGTTAAAACTTTGTTACTTAATGAGAAGTTAACCCCCTCAAGAATAGGTCTTTGATCATTAGGTGCTGTACAGAATACTGTTTCTTTTTATAATATTATTAAAAAAATATTAGCATCTAATTTTTAAACTATTTTTCTTTAGAAATAACTGGAAATTCAGGATAATCATTTGCATCGTATCCTTTTTACATTAAATTCACTTTTTACCTGATTTAACTAAAAATATTATTACCTATAGTTTCTATTTCTATCAAATCAGTTGGTGCTTTTCTAATTATTTCTATAAAATTACGTGAAGGAAGAACAACTTGTCCTTCTTCTTCAATAGTTATGATTTCTTTATCATCTTCATAACTATTTACAAAAAAATTCAACAGATACTAAAGAATCACTTGCTTTTTAGTATAAGTTTATCTTTTTTCTAATTCAATTTTTTTATACCTTTTTAAAAATTTCAAAAAGAGAATTAGGAGCAATAACTCTTGATACATGATTTAAGCCATCAAGAAAAATTAGATTTAGTTATAGTAAAATTTCATTTTTTTCTCCTTATATATAATATATATTTAATAAAAATAATAATAATAAGGGCTGTAAAAAAACTGTGGAAAACTAAAGATAACTCAAAAAAATATGAATTTTTCCCTTGTTAAAAACTTGTGAAAAAAAATAACTTAATATCTTTAGTAGATTTTTAACAGCCTATTAAATTTTTACCTAGACGTTCTTTTTATAACTTCTATATCTTCGAAAAATTTCAGGATTTTTTCGTCTTTACTAAGTTTTTGCAATTTTATTGAATGAATAAAGAATAGAAGTATGATCTTTATTAAAGCAATCACCTATAGAAGGGAACGATAACGTAGTAAGTTCCCTACATAAATAGATAGCAATATTTCTAACCTGTACGACTTCTTTTTTTACGAGAAGACGATAATATATCATCAACTTTGATTTTATAGAAATCAGCACAAACATTAATAATATTTTTCAGGTGAAATATTTTTTTCTAGGTGATGTTTTAGCACTTTTTTTAATATTTCCTCGGCAATACTAAGAGAAGGTTGTTCATGTTTAGAAGATGCTGTAAACTTAATACGTTTAAGTACACCTTCAAGCTCTCTTATATTAGAAGATACATTACTAGAAATATAAGTAAGAGTCTCTTCATCTAGTTTAATATCGAACTGTTCGCATTTAAATTTAATAATAGCCATACGAGTTTCAAAGTCAGGGGGAGTAATATCCGCAGTAATCCCTTGACTGAATCTAGTAACTAATCTATCTTCCAAATCATTAAGTTGAGATGGAGAGCGATCACTTATAAGAACGATTTGTTTTTGATTCATCTGAAGCTCATTAAATGTATGGAAAAATGCATTTTGTGTTTCAGTTTTACCAGATAAAAAAATTGGATATCATCTATTAAAAGAGCATCGACATCACGATATTTTTCTTCTAAAATCTTCATCCGCATTAGTATAATTATTTTTTTATCTTTCATCGGTTTAATAGAAGCAAGAAACTCATTTAAGAATTTCTCAGAAGATATACATTCTATTTTAAAATCAGGGAAATTAGCCTCCATTTCATTACCGATAGCGTGAAGTAAGTGAGTTTTCCCAAGTCCAACACCTCCGTATATGAATAGAGGGTTATAAATTCCACCAGGAGAAACAGCTACATTCCAAGCTATATTATGAGTAAAGGCATTCCCTTCACCAACTACAAAATTTTCAAATGTGTAGTTTTTATTAAGTGTAGGATTTTTTTTGCTCGCTATAATATTCTTATTAGGTTCGGGTTTTTTTATAGTCTTCTAGAGGGAAAGTTTGTTTTTGATAAAAAAATGTTGAGCTCCAGAAGGTTTATCACCTTGAAGGAAATTCTGTCTAATTAAGTTTTCTGCTGCTGGTTTTTCATCATCAACATGAGGCGTAATTAGAGGAATATCAGTGTCAAGGGAAGTATAGTCTATATTAAAAATCAAATCCAGTATTTTTTTCTTTAGTATTTCTTTTTAATTTTTTTGATCATAAGCACCTTGAATAAATTGAGAAATAAGAGCTTCTTTACTTGTAATAACGATAGATTTCTTCATAAAATCAACGTTATCTATGGAAGCACCGAAAACCAAGTATCAAAAAAACATGGGGATCAACGGTGCTTTTTTTAGTTCACGAAGAATAATTTCCCACAAGAAATTAGAATTACTCAATGAAATACCTCCTTAAAAAAATATATAAATAATTATACCATAAAATATTAGTAAAATAAAATGATAGTTATTAACAAGTTGTTAACAGAAGACTATTAACATGTTAAAAAAAATATAGAATAATTTGTGAATTTGTTAAATTTGGGATAAAAAAAAGAAAGAATGAGATAATTTTTTTAAAAAGTTTTTAAAACAGATTAAAAAAAGTATATTTATAAATAGTTTTTAAAGTTTTTTTTCACACACAATTCACAACTGTGAATAACTTTTGAAAAGTGAAATTGTTAATAACTTGGAATTTTTTTGTTAATAACAAGTAAAAAAAGATATAGTTTTATTTAAAAACTAATTATTAACAATGATATGTTAATAATTAAAGAAAAAAACTGTGGAAAAAAACTAGTGTTATTTATACTTAAATATTTTCTTATGAATTTCGTTTTTATTTTTCAGAAGAAATTAACAACAGTTTATTTATATGTGAAAAAAACTTATACATCATCAACTTATTATAAAGAAAAATATTTGTTATAAATAGATGTATAAACGAGGTAAATTAAGAGTTTCAGGTTAATATAATATATTTTTTTAGAAAAAAAGAGGTTTTTTTGCTTGATTAATTATTTTTAGATATGTTAAACTAATTCAGTTATTACATCTATCTAAGTAAAGAAAAAGAAAACTCGAGGAGGACAAAATGAAACGTACGTATCAACCAAATAAAAGAAAAACATTCAAAAAGTACATGGATTTAGAGCTAGAATGAGCACTAAAAAAACGGAAGAAATGTATTAGCAAGACGTAGAGCTAAAGGAAGAAAAAGTTCTTTCAGCTTAATGTATGCAATGAGGGGGCAACTCGACAAAAATCGATTTCTGCGAAATCACGATTTTTTTGAGTTGCTCCCTTTTTTTATTAGATAATTCTAAAAAAATAAGAAAGATAGTTGTAAAAAAATTTGAATAAACTGTTAAAAATATTAGTGTTGAGAAAGGTTTTTAAAATGAAAAAAAGAATATAGAGTAAAAAGAAGTCAAGATTTTTGATAATATAATAAGAAAAAAACAATCTTTTGCGAATAGACAGTTTGTTATTTATTATCAAAAAAATAATTTAGACCATATGCGTTTAGGAATTTCTGTTAGTAAAAAAATTAGGAAAAAGCCTTTGAACGTAATAAAATAAAAAAAGATATATACGAGAAACTTTTTAAAACAAGAAAAGAATTTGTAAAAAAACTATGATATCATAGTAATTGCTAGAGCTGGTGCTAAAGAGATGCCATTTTTAGAATTTGGTAGTAGCATCGATCATGTTTTTAAAAAGATCAAAACTTATGAAAGCGAAGAGGAGTTAAAAAAATGGAAAAAAAGAGTATTATTATGTTGGAGTTACTGTAGATGAAGCTATACAAAAAGGATTAAAAGATTTAGTCTTATCAGAAGATGCAGTAAAAAAATTGAAGTAATCGAAGGTGGAAGTGCAGGTATTTTTCGGTTTATTCAAAAAGAAGCAAAAAGTAAAAATTAATTCCATTAGTTGAAAATTATAATAAAGAGAAAGTTGTTGAATTAGAAAAAAAGCAACAGAGAAAGTTGAAGAAGCTAAAGCAGAAGAAAAAAAGAAGTAACAGTAGAAAAAAAGTGGAACAAGTTGTTGAAAAAAAGTGACTCATACTGAGATAAAAAGAAGAGTCTACTGTTGAAGAAGTGAAAGAAGAACCTGTTAAAAAAAGAAAAAAAGAGAAGATTACATCGTAAAAAAATAAAGAGCGTATTGTAAACTATTTACAAAAATATTGTTATTGCTATGGGTTATCCTGATGCTACTGTTGATTTTTAGAGAAGATGGAAATCGTCATTTTACTTTAAATATTAAAACAGAAGAAAATACTAGTTTAATAATTGGAAAAACGTGGGGTAACTTTAAATAGTCTACAATTTTTTTAGTTAATAATTATGCTAAAAAAATTCAGTTCACACTATTTTTAGAATAGAAGTTGATTGTGATGATTACAGAGAAAATCGTAAAAAAACATTAGAAGATTTAGCATTAAACCTAGCTAAAAAATCTAAAAAAATTGGAAAACCTGTAGAATTAGAGCCTATGACAAGTGTTGAAAGGAAAATTATCCATAATGCTTTAACAGGTATTAAAAATGTAGAAACAGAATCACGTGGAGAAGAGCCACACAGATATTTGGTAATTACAGCTAAATAGGAGGTCTAATGAAGCCAGTATTAATAGTTGATGATAGTTCTTATTATAGAAGTCGAGGTGCAGAAGTTGTAAGCCGTGCAGGATATCAGTGTTATTTTGCAGAAAATGGAGAACAAGCTGTTAGAATGTATAGAAGGATAAAACCATATTTTGTAACAATGGATATTTGTATGCCAATCATGGATGGTTTAGAAGCAACAAAGGAGATTTGTACGAAATTTCCTGGTGCGAAAGTACTTATCTGCAGTAGTGTCGGTCATGTGCCGGTATATAAAAGACAAGCATTTGCTAATGGAGCATGTGGCGTACTACCAAAAGAATATGATTTAGATGATTTAGAATTCGCTATTTCAGAAATAGAGCTTATGGAATAGAAGACTAACTAATATCTTATTAACACCTTTTTTTAATAAAATAACCAAAATAAGTAGTTCAGAGATTAATCCAGCTACTTATTTTTTTAGTGATTCAAAAAAATTTAGATTTTTTTGGATTTTTCCCTAACCCGTTATGTAAAAAAAGTATATAAAATGTAGTTTGGTCGTATAGAGAAAAAAATTCAAAGGAATAGTGTATAATAAATAAGATATGAATTTTTAAATTAATATAAGATTTTAAAGGAGTTTTTAATAATGAGTGAAACAATTTGCGCTATATCGACTGCTCTTGGAGAAGGAGCTATAGGTATTGTTAGACTTAGTGGTGATGAAGCATTTAATATTGCTGAAAAGATAGTAAGACTACCAAAAGGAAAAACTGTAGAGAGCCTAGAAAGTCATACTATAAATTATGGTAATGTAGTTGATCCAGCTACGAATGAAAAAATAGAAGAAATCATGCTTGTAAAAATGGTAGGCCCACGTACTTATACTACAGAAGATGTTATAGAAATCAACTGTCACGGTGGTATTGTAACGATTCAAAAAGTACTTGCACTTTGTTTAGAACATGGGGCAAGAATGGCTGAGCCAGGTGAATTTACTAAACGTGCCTTTTTAAATGGACGTATAGATTTAACACAAGCAGAGGCTGTAATAGACTTTATTAAGAGTAAAACAGATGAGGCAAGTCAAATAGCCAACAACCAAATGCAAGGGCGCTTATCAACACTTATTAAACGTCTACGTGCCGAAATTTTAGATATACTGACAGTAGTTGAGGTAAATATTGACTATCCTGAATACGATGATTTAGAAATTGAAACAACAAAAACTATTCTTGAAAAATCAACGAGTATAAGAAATAGTTTAGAAAGTCTATTAGAAACATCAAAACAAGGAAAAATTATTAAAGAAGGGATAAATACAGCGATTATCGGGCGACCAAACGTTGGTAAAAGTTCGTTGTTAAATAACCTATTACAAGAAAATAAAGCTATCGTAACTGATATAGCAGGAACAACTCGTGACGTTCTAGAAGAGTATGTTAATATTAAAGGAGTACCGATTAAATTAATCGATACGGCGGGTATTCGTGAAACAGATGATATCGTAGAACAAATTGGTGTTAAACGCAGTAAAGAAGCACTAGAAAAAGCAGATTTAGTATTATTCTTATTAAACAGTAGTGAAGAACTAACTGAAGACGATAAAGAATTATTAAAACTAACCGAAGGGAAAACAGCTATAGTAATATTAAATAAACTAGATTTAGAGACGAAAATTGATATTGCAGAAGTTGAAAAATTAGCGTACAATCATCCTATTATAAAAACATCTATGACAACATATAAAGGAATAGATGAATTAGAGAAAAATATAAGAGACTTATTCTTCGGTGGAGCTGCTCGTCCAAAAGACGCGACATATTTATCAAATACACGTCAAATCAACCTTATTCAACGCGCTTTAACTAGTTTAAACGATGCTATCAGAGCAGCAGAGATGGGTCTTGAAGTAGATATGGTACTAATAGACTATACTAATACATTCAACCTATTAGGAGAAGTTATAGGAGAAAATTCTGGTGATGAACTAATAAATGAATTATTCAGTAGATTCTGTTTAGGGAAATAAAAAAAGAATTATAAAAAAACACAAAAAGAAAAAGTAGAAAGAAAAATGTTTCACATGAAACAAGAAATACAAGATAAAAAAGATGTTTCACATGAAACAAAAAGGAGAAAGAAATGAAATGTATAAGTTTTAATGTCAATGGTTTAAGAGCAATCGTTGGTAAAAATTTTGAAGAAGATTTTAAACAATTAGATGCTGATTTTTTCTGTCTTCAAGAGACGAAGATGCAAGAAGGACAGCTAGATTTACAATTCGATGGTTATTATAGTTATTTCAACTATGCTGAGCGTAAAGGATATTCAGGAACAGCGATATATACAAAACACGAGCCGTTAAATGTAACGTACGGAATCGGAATTGAAGAACATGATACAGAAGGTCGTGTAATTACTCTAGAATACGACAAATTTTTCTTCGTCACAGTATATACGCCAAACTCAGGAAGTGAGCTTAAACGCTTAGAATATCGTATGAGTTGGGAAGAGGATTTTAAAAACTATCTATTAGAATTAAATAAAACAAAAGGTGTCGTTGTTTGCGGAGATTTAAATGTAGCCCATACGGAAATAGATTTAAAAAATCCAAAATCAAATACTAAAAATGCAGGATTCACACCGAAGAAAGAGATAAATTCACTAAATTATTAGATGCAGGGTTTATCGATACATTTAGATATTATAATCCTGATTTAACAGGTGCTTATTCTTGGTGGAGTTATCGCTTTAATGCACGTAAAAACAACGCAGGGTGGAGAATAGATTACTTTTTTTAGTAAGTCGTGATTTGGAAGAGTACTTAGAGAGTGCTGCAATTCATAATGAAATATTTGGTAGTGATCATTGTCCGGTAGAACTTGTATTAAAAAAACAATTTGTTGTAAAATGTAATATACGTTATGGTAAACCATGACGTATATTTTTTTAATTTTACCAGACTTAACATTAATATTGACTGGTACTTTACAAATATTAAAGAATGTAACTAACAATCTTTAAAAATATTATAAAAAAATAAACGGAGGCGACTTAATTAGAATAAACTATAATAGTAAGTTGCATCCGTTATTAATTTTTTAGAAAAAGAGGTAATTTATGGGAGCAAAAATTCTATATAGAAGACGTACGTGATTGTGATTCACAATATACTATTGATTATATAAAAATTCGATGAATTAGGGAAAATAGACATTGTGAGAGAAACATACGGACGAAATTATTTAGTAGAAAGAGATATACAGTTACCAATTTTTTTGAAACAGAAGAAGAATATATTGATTATTTAGCGGAAAAAAAGATATAATAGATCCATATTTTTTTCAGATATTCTTCATAAATTAGTAGGGCATACACCTGAAAATGTAATAATTGATGAAGTATCTTTAAATAATACGTTATTCATAGGTGATCCTAGAGGTTCTGATAGATCTGGTGGATTTAAAGATGCATTCGAGCTCCTTATGGAAGCGACAATGATATGGGAACTCTCCGCTATAGATGCTATGGAAAAAACTATGTAGGTAATAAGAACGCTCCTACGCGACAAAGAGCATAGATATCAAGAAAATTTAATCAGAATTAAATAGGTGAAAAATATGTTAAGAAAAAAACAAAAAAAGATGAATTAGAATTAGTAATGATGCTAATAGAAGAAGGTAGAGAGTTTTTTTAAAAAGAACAAGGTGTAAATCAGTGGCAACATGGTTTCCCTAGTCGTGATGTAATTATTAATGATATCAAAGATGGTATATCATATATATATGAAATATCAGGTGAGATAGTAGCTACAGCTATGATTACTACTTTTGACGAAGATTATGAAAGCTACCCTACTTTTTTTGGTCAGAAAATTTTTAGTTATTTAGCTATTCATCGATTAGCTATAGCAAAAACAATTTCGGAATCAAGGAATTGCTCGTAAATTTATGGAAGCTATCCATCTTTTTGCTAAGTCTCAGAATATAAAATTTTTTTGAGAATAGATACACATTTAGATAATAAAATAATGAGAAAAATTTTTTTAAGTAGCTTTGAATTCGAAGAAAAAGGTATTATAAAATTAACTATGAAAAAAATATTTTTAGATGATAAAGAAAGAGTTGCTTATGAATTAGAAGTAAGATAATAGTCGATGTTTCATGTGAAACAATTAAAAAGATAATTGAATTTTTATGCGAGTTTCACATGAAACAAAAAAAATAGGAGGAAAAACAATGAAATTTTTATTCTTACGAATACTTACAAAGTAAAATAACACAAAAACAACATTGTAGGAATGGTCGTTATAGGTACACTACTTTTTAGTGCTATTATTCAGTTTAATTAAGTATTATAAAAAAACAGACAAGATACAAAAATATAGAGAATTATCAATAATATTAGTATTAGGAACAGTGTCAGCAATAACTATAGGTATAACAAATTACAAAGATAAATCTGTTTCCTCTAACCAATATAGAAGCTCTGTTCAATTCATTGAAAAAAATAGCTAAGCATTTAAATGTAGAAAAAAACACGTATTTACATCAATAGTGAGGTATCTATAGAAAATACATTTGTGAAAAATAGATAACTCTTATTATAGAGTAATAAGCAGTGGAAAAAAAGATGATTACTTATTAGAAAAAAATAGAACTGGTAGATCCAGTAGTTGAGAAAGTGGAGGTAAATAAATAATGCAACTTTCATACATTGATATAGCAATAAAATTAGCGTTAGGATTACTATCATTAGTATTTGTTATAAATGTATCGGGTAAAGGTAACTTAGCACCAGCATCGGCGAGTGATCAAGTGCAAAAACTACGTACTCGGGGGAATAATTGGTGGAGTAATTTATAACCAAGCAATTTCGATTTTTACAATATATAAACATTCTATTAATTTGGGTGATTTTAGTACTTACTCAAAAAAATGGTTAAAAACTAATAATATGTTTTTTTCAAGAAGGTAGTAGATGGAGAACCTACAACAGTAATAAAAAAATGGAAAAAAATAGATGTAGAAGCTACAAGAAAAAAAGTGGTTTATCTGCGAATGATTTAGCTTTTTAAACTTAGAAATCAAGGGATATATAGCGTTAAAAAAAGTAAAAAGAGCTGTGCTAGAGCAAAATGGACAATTAATCGTGGTATTAGAAGGTGATGAAAACCCCAAATATCCGATAATAACAGATGGTAATATTCTAGTGAATTCATTAGAGTCTATGAATAAAAACAGAAGAATGGTTAAAAAGAAACTTTATTGGAATTAGGATACGAAGATACCTCTAAAAATATTCTTAGCGGAGTATGACAAGGGACAACTTCATATCATAGAATACTAATATAATTTAATTTTTTTAAATAACGTCATAAAGAACAACGAAATAATAAGAAACCAATTAAATAAAAAAAATAATAATATCAATTAATATAATAAAAGAGAAAAAGCAGAAAATTGAAAAAAATCAATTTTCTGCTTTTTAAAAATCTATTTATCAGCATTGATAAAATCAAAAGAAGAATCTTCTTGAAATTTTTTTACGATATAAGAGCAAGAAGCTTTTAATTTTTTTGTTTTGCTTGTTCATATCTTCAACAAGAGCATCTAATAACTTTCCAGCAACACCTTGACCACGGAGAGATGAGTCGACAAAAGTGTGATCAGCAACCACTACGTTAGGATCGCTAGTAGTAGCGTAGGTAATTTCAGCAATAACTCTTCCATTTTTCATCATATTTAACGAAACCATTATTTGTTTTTAGTAAATTCCATATAAACCTCCTGGGATAATCATATTGTAATATGAGTGTTATTACTGTTATTATATCATAAAAAAAGCGAAGGATATATAATTTAATTAAAAAGAAAGGGAGAGAGCAAAAAAAGAGAGAAGATATTGGTGAAGAGAGTATAAAAATATAAAGATATAAGAGAAGCAACTATTAAAGTATATTATGTTTTAGTTTTATTTAAAAACCTATAGTCCTCTTTTTTTATTAAATACCCCTGTTTTTTTCGTTCCTAGTCCTCTTATTTTTATTCTACTTTTTTTGTATTTTTTTCTCTTTTTTTGTTTTTTTACTATTCTATTTTTATTTTTATAATTCCAATCTTTAAATTCACAAAAAAACCATCAATTCTTAAATTAAAACAAATAATTTTACTGGATTTTTCATTTATAAAATAATAAATAACTTAAGATATTTTTTTAAATGATTTTTTAAAAAAAACATCTTATAGAAGAAAAAAATAAAATGTTTAAATTTTTCAGAAAAAAAGTTGTTGACAAATGTAGAGAACGGGTGTACAATAGTTTTTAAATTTAATACACAAACGTTGAAAAGATAAGTAGATTAATACGTAGCTAAAACAGAGAGTTGCTGGGTGGTGTGAAGCAACATGGTGAAGATTAGTTGAAAATGGTCTTAGAGTTTTGTTTATCTAATAGGTGAACACGTGAGTTGCACGATATAGCACACAGTATAAACATGTACTGAATAAGGTACTAATCGTAAGGTTAGTATAAACTAGAGTGGTAACGCGAAATAAGATGATCGCCTCTATTGCATACGCAATAGAGGTGTTTTTTTATTACCTAAAAACGCAGAGCTTATATAAACGTAGAAAAGAGGAAACATATTATGACAAGAAAATTTAGTTTTGAAACATTACAATTACACGCAGGACAAACAGTTGGAGATACAAAAGCAAGAGCTGTTCCTATTTATCAAACAACATCATTCGTTTTTGATGATACTCAAGATGCAGCAGATGCATTTGCATTAAGAAAAGCAAGTAACATCTATACACGTATTACTAACCCTACTACTTCTGTGTTCGAAGAAAGAATTAACGCACTAGAAGGTGGAGTTGGAGCATTAGCAGTAGCTTCAGGGATGGCTGCAATTACATATGTATTTTTAACTTTAGCACATGCGGGAGATCATATCGTATCTTCTAAAAATATTTATGGAGGAACATACAACCTATTAAAACTTACATTACCTCGCTATGGTGTAGAAGCAACTTTTGTAGATCCAGATAACTTCGGAGAAATTGAACAAGCTATTACCGATAAAACAAAAGCCCTTTTTGTAGAAACATTAGGAAATCCATTAGCAAATATTGCTGACTTAGAAAAATGGGCAGAGATTGCTCATAAACACAAAATTCCATTAGTAGTAGATAACACATTTGCTAGCCCATACTTAATTAATGCATTTAGTCATGGTGTAGACATTATTATTCACTCTGCGACTAAATTTATCGGAGGACACGGTACATCGATCGGTGGAGTCATCATAGATAGTGGTAAGTTTGATTGGGAAGATAGTGGTAAATTTCCGCAATTAGTTGATGAGGATCCAAGTTACCATAACTTAAGTTATACTAGAGATGTGGGAGCTGCGGCATTTATCACAAATGTAAGAACACAGTTATTGCGTGACACAGGGGCAGCATTATCACCGTTTAACGCATTTTTATTATTACAAGGTTTAGAAACATTATCTTTACGAGTAGAACGTCACATCGAAAATACTCAAAAAAAGTCATAGAATTCCTAGAAAAAAACACCCTAAAGTAGCTTCAATAAATTACCCAGGATTAGAAGGAAATAAATACTATGAACTAGCTAAAAAAATACCTACCAAAAAGGAAGTGGATCAATCTTCTCGTTTGATGTAGTAGGTGGGGAAGAAGCTGCACGTAAAGTAATTGATAATTTAGAAATATTCTCTAATTTAGCGAATGTAGCAGATGCGAAAAGCCCTAGCTATTCATCCAGCGACAACAACTCACGGTCAACTAAGCCTAGAGGAGTTACAATATACAGGAATAACACCTGAGCAAATTAGATTATCAATCGGACTAGAAAATGCGGATGATTTAATAGAAGATTTACGATTAGCGTTAGAAAATATTTAATAGAGAAAAGTTTCACAAGAAACATTTAATTAAAACAATTAATATTTTATTAAAATTTGTGGATTAAGACAGAATTTTTTTAATACCCTTGACAGCCATTTATTTTTAATATTAATATTTAAAAATATCTTAATCCACAATTTTTCTCTTTTTGAACAGAGATTATTTAGAAGTACGAAATAGAAGCAAAAACAGTGTGGAAATTTCATAAAACTACTTTCTAGATAATCTCTGTTTTTTTGTGAAAAAAAGTAGATTTAGAGATATATTTTATGTAGAATATATCATAAGCAACCTGTTTATGATATAATTTTAGTAATAATGGTAACTAAGGGGTGAAAAAGATGTATAAAGTGATGATAGTAGAAGATGATGAGATAATTTCAAATTCAATAGCGGGATATCTGCAAAAATGGCAGTACGTTACACACGGAGTTGTAGATTTTCAAAATGTGGTTAAGGAATTTGTGGAGCAATCACCTGATTTAGTTTTTAATGGATATCAACCTACCTTACTTTGATGGTTATTATTTTTGTGAAGAGATTAGAAAATTGTCGAAAGTACCTATAATTTTTATTTCATCTGCGAATGATGATATGAATATTGTTATGGCTATGAATATTGGTGCCGATGATTTTATAGAAAAACCTTTTAAGTTAGTTGTCCTAAAGGCAAAAATAGAAGCATTACTACGACGCGTTTATAATTTTAGTGGTTCTTCAAATCTTGTAGTGTATAAGGATGTAATTTTTGATATAAGCCGTGATGAGGTAAAATTCCAAGATAATCTTGTTGAACTAACAAAAAAATGAAGGTAAAAATTCTTACGGTATTATTAGAAAACAGAGAAAAAATAGTAACAAGAGAAGAAATAATTACCGCCTTATGGCAAAGTGATAACTTTATCGATGAAAATACTCTGTCGGTGAATATTAATAGACTCCGTGCCAAATTGAAAAGTATTGGAATAGATGAATTTATCACGACTAAAAAAAGGTAAAGGATACATCGTCTAATGGAAATATTAAAAAGTTATTTAAAGAAAAAAATATAAAAGTTTATATTTTTATTTGTAGTTTTTTTATTCTAATATTTTTTTCATTATGTTTTATTTATATAATTTGCCACTAGAAGCTCTAATATATACAGGAAGTTTTTTTGTTTTTTTAGTGGCACTTATAGCTAGCTTTTTTTAGATTTTTGTTAATTATAGAGAAAGTTATAAAAAAATTAAATTTCCTAGAGAAAAAAACATACTTAATGACCTTGAGTCACTACCGAAAAGTTTGGATATTAGAATAGATTATTATTACAAGATTATAGAGAAACTATATGAAGAAGTAGATAGATTAACTCAGGAAAATCGTAAAAAAAATATCGATATGGTCGACTATTATAGTATGTGGGTTCATCAGATAAAAACGCCGATTGCGGCAATGAATTTCTTATTAGACAATGAAGAAGTAGATCAAAAAATTTTACAGCAAGAATTGTTTAAAATAGAACGCTATGTTGAGATGGTTCTGACGTATATAAGATTAGATAGCATATCGTCAGACTACGTTATAACTAAGATTAATCTCGATGAAGTAGTGAAAGATAGTGTAAAAAAATATGCGACTATATTCATTAATAAAAAGATAAAATTAAACTATGTTTCACACGAAACAATCGTAATTAGTGATAAAAAATGGTTAGGTTTCGCCTTTGAACAAATACTAGGTAATAGTGTGAAGTACTCTAGCACAGGAGGAGAAATTACGATAGAAACCTATGAAAATAAACTTGTTATAGAAGATAAAGGGATAGGAATCAAAGAAGAAGATTTACCTCGAATTTACGAAAAAAAGGTTTTACAGGTTTTTAATGGAAGATATGAAAAAAATCGAGTGGTCTAGGTTTGTATTTATGTAAAAAAACCCTAGATAAACTTGGACATCATATTGAAATTTTTTCAAAAGTAGGCGAAGGAACTAGAGTAGAAATAACATTCCCGAAAGAAGATACTTTGAGGGATTAGGTGAAAAAAATATAGGTATAAATATGATGGATTTTATAGAAAAAAATAAATTTACTTCATAATTATATTGTCAAAAAAATCAAATAAAAAAAGTAATAAATATCTCAATCTTACAAAAGTGTAAGGTTGGGAGCTTTTTGTAAGGAAAATCGATAGAATCTGTAAGAAAAGTAAGGTAGAATATAAATATAAACAACGAGGAAGTTGTAGAAAAGTTCGAACTAGGAAGATTAAATAAAAAAAGAATTTAGGAGTGATAAAAAAATGTTATTAGAAGTCAACAATGTAAGAAAAAGTTTATACAACAAGATTAAGTACTCAAAGTACAGAAGCGTTAAAAAAATGTAAATTTCGCAGTAGATAACGGTGAATATGTAGCGATTATGGGTGAGAGTGGAAGTGGTAAAACTACTTTTATTAAATATTATCGCAACATTCGATAAAAGCAACATCAGGGAATGTAAATTTAAACAATTTAGATTTAAGTAAGTTGAAAGATAAAGATTTAGCGAATTTCCGTCGTGACAATCTAGGATTCGTCTTCCAAGATTTTAACTTACTTGATAATTTTTCTATAAAAGATAATATCTTATTACCATTAGTGCTAGCTAATAAAAAGTATAAAGATATGGAACAAAGATTAGAGAAAGTAACTAAACCTTTAGGAATTGATAAGTTAATCAATAAGTTTCCATATGAAGTGTCAGGTGGTCAACGTCAAAGGGTTGCGGTAGCGCGTGCGATTATTACGAATCCAGCATTAATCTTAGCGGACGAACCAACAGGAGCGCTAGATTCAAAATCAACAGATCAACTGTTAGAAGTTTTTGAAAAACTTAATAATATAGGACAAACAATAATTATGGTTACGCACTCTGTGAAAACAGCAGCTCGTGCTAAACGTGTATTATTTATTAAAGATGGAGTAGTATTCCATGAACTTAGAAAAGGAAATGCGACTACGAGTGAGATGTTCCAAAAAATTAATGACACGTTAACTTTAATGCAGGCAGGTGAGTAAGATGAGTTTCTTTTATAGCAAATTTGCCTTAAATAACCTTGTTAAAAATAAAAAATTTATAATACCTTATGTGTTATCAACAATTTTTACAATAATGTCATTTTACATACTGTCATCTCTAGCTTTTTGGAGATAATTTAGACAAACTTCCAAACGGTATTGATGCGACAAAACAGGTATTAAGTTTCGGTATTATTGTAATTGCGCTGTTCTCTGTAATTTTCCTATTTTATACTTATAGTTTTCTAGTAAAACGTAGGGTGAAAGAATTTGGATTGTATTCTGTTTTAGGTATGACAAAAAAACAAATAGCGAAAATTTTAGTGTTAGAAACGATTTTCATCGCGGTAACTACCTTAGTAGTAGGTATTGGATTAGGTATTTTATTCGATAAACTTATGCTTTTTAATACTGTTGAAATTATTCTCAGCAACGGTTACTTTCGGCTTTAGTATTACACCGATAGCTATAGTATTCTCAGTATTATTATTCGGAGGAATATACTTCTTATTATTACTTTATACTGTTATAAAAATAGCTAGACTTAGAATAGTAGCTTTATTAAAAGATGAAAACAAAGGTGAAAAAGAACCGAAATCTAGATGGATTTTAGCGATAATCGGTTTAGCATTAATCGGCTATGGTTATTACACAGCGCAAACTGTACAAAATCCTATAAAAGCAATAACAGTATTCTTCTTCGCGGTAATTGCAGTAATTATAGGTACATATTTAGTGTTCATGGCAGTTAGTATCACAGTACTAAAAATTATGAAAAATAATAAAAATTTCTACTATAAACCTAAAAACTTCATCAGCGTTTCTGGTTTATTATACAGAATGAAGAGAAATGCAGTAGGATTAGCGAATATCTGTATATTATCTTCTATGGTTCTAGTAACTATGGGAACAACATCGGCGTTATATGCAGGTATGGAAAAATCTTATAATGAAAGATTCCCAAGACAATTAATGATTGCAGGTTATAATTCTACTAGTGATAAATTGAAAGAAATTGAAAATAATGCAAAAACCGCGGCTAAAGAAGCGGGAACTGAAGTAGAAGATATGGTTTCATATAATTCAGTACCTATAGTAGGAAGATTAGTTGAAGATAAATTTAATTTCGAATCAAATATAGGTATAGACTTAAGTAATGTTAAAATGATAGTTGTCCTTGAATTAAAAGATTATAACAAGACAGCTAATAAAAATATAACATTAGAAAGTAATGAGATTTTATTACATATCGATAAAAAAGGAAACTACAATCATAATAATATTTCTCTAAATGGTAGCGACTATAAAATTAAAGAAAAATTATCAGAGTTTCCAGGAGCAATAGGTTCAGCAGCAGCGAATATTATTGATACTTACTATGTTGTTGTAAAAGATAATAAAGAAGCGGAAAAAATAGCTGCACAATTAGCTGCAAGAATGGAAGAACTTAGTAAAGAAGATACAAAAAGTAGAGGAATAATAACAACAGGAGCGCCTACAGTTCAAAACTATGTTGCATTTAATATTAAAGATACTACTAAAGAAGCTAAGGTAATCGAAAGTTTTAAAAAATTAGAAAAACAAGTGGGCATAGAAATAGAAGGGAAAGATGAAAATAAACTTACATTCAGAGGAGTCTTTGCATCATTCCTATTCATCGGAGTGTTCATAAGTTTAATATTTGTAACATCTCAAGTGGTAATCATGTACTACAAACAAATCTCAGAAGGATATGAAGATAAAGGTAACTTTGAAATCATGAGAAAAGTAGGTATCACAGATAAACAGATAAAACAATCAATAAGATCACAAGTATTGTTAATCTTCTTCTCACCGCTGATTATAGCGACACTACACACGATAGTAGCATATCCATTTATCGAGAAAATATTAAGATTATTCTTAATAACAGATAATAGTATATTCTTACAAGCGCTTGCTGTGACAATCGTAGTCTTCGCAATATTCTATCTAATAGTTTATGCAATAACATCAAAAAAATTTACTATAGAATTATAAAAGAATAGATGAAAATAAACTCCGGAGGAAAAATTCGGAGTTTGTTTCGTTTTTATTTGCATTTGGACTTTTTGTTCTTATGAAATAGGAATGAGGTGTATGTTCCGAAAGAACAACAACAAAAAAAAGATTTCGCTACTTCTGTCTTCCTAAGAAGGTCATCAAGGTGAAATTCTAAATATCTAGGTATAACACTAAAAAAATTCACTTCCCGAACATTTTTCTATATTTTTTTGAACATTTTTCGTAACAATAAACTTTAAAGCTATCTTTTAATTTAGCTATATAGTATAATATTAATTGATAACAAATATCAATAGAGGTAACTAGAGCCTTTTTTTCTCAAAAAAAGAGTGAATGTTGTAATTGTATAAAAACAACCCAAAGCAGATATTATATTTTTTTACTCTTTTTGTGTAAAATAAATCTAAATTTGAAATTAAATAAGGAGATATTATGAAGATAGATGGTAGAGCGATGGCGCTCTTTAATATCAAAAAAGAAGTATATCTCGTAGCAATTCTTAAACTTGTTGCCTTTTTGGTGCTCGCTATTTTTTTCATCTACAACTTTGTAGATTTTTCTATTTTATTCACTAGGTGAAGAGAGTAGAAGCGCTGCTGTATTAGGATTTATCTTAAAAACGGTAATAGGTTTAGTAATTTATTACGCAGCTACAACTGGGGATAATTACTTCAGTCACAAAATTTCTAAGCAGGTTAGAAATACATTAAGAAAAGAAATTTACAACAAAGTAGAAAAAAACTTTCACTAAATTACACAGAAGCAGTAAATACAGGTAGTCTTCTTGTGATGAATTCTTCATCGATTGTGAATATTGAATTTTTATTTCAATAAGTTTGTACCGCAGATGTTTGCGACATTGTTTATAGTACTTAGCTCGTTTGTGATTTATGGAAAGATTCATATTCTGCTATTTATAGCGATGTTGTTATTATATCCACTTATTCCTGTGTCTATTATGATTATTATTAAGAAGTCTAAAAAGGCTAATAAAAAGAACTTCAGTGATTTCTTAAGTTTATCAGAGGTATTCTACGATAGATTATCAGGTTTCACAACGGCGAAAATTTATGGTAAAGAAGATAATGTAGCGAGTGATGTTGATACTCGTAGTGCAAAAATATAGAAAATCGACGATGGCGTTACTTCGTCACCAACTTAATTCTATTAATGTGATGGATGCTATTACTTATGTTTCTATTTTTTTATTTTTATCAATTATCGCTATTTTTTTGCGGTGAAAGATCAGAAACTTATAGTTTTTCGTTATTGTTGCTACATTAGAATGTTTTAAACCTTTACGTGCGTTAGGTGGATTGTTCCATATTTCGATGAAAGGGAATGTTGAGTTAGATAATATTTATAAACTTCTTGATCATCCGGAACAGGAAAAAGACGAGACTATCGAGGTAGAAGCTGGGAAAAAAATATTGTTTTTGAATAATGTAAGCTTCTCTTATGGTGAGGAGACGACTTTAGAAAATATCAATATGATATTTAAACCTAGTACAAAAAAACAGCCTTAGTAGGAGAAAGTGGAAGTGGTAAGTCTACTATTATCAAACTAATCTTAGGGTTAAATTCTAACTATAGCGGAAATATAAAAATATGATAATTTCAATATTGATACTATTCCTACTAGAGAGATGGCTAAAATTACGACACTTATTACTAATGATAGTTACTTAGTTAAAGGTACTGTAAGAGAGCATTTAAGTGTTCGTAAAAATATAACTGAAGAAGAAATGTACAATGCATTAGAAAAAAAGTTAATCTTAAAGATTTTTGTAGAAGAGCGCGGGGGTCTAGATTATGAGCTTGCGATAGGTGCTTCAAATCTTTCGGGTGGTCAAAAACAAAGACTACTCGCAGCAAAAGCAATTTTGAAAGATTCTTACTTATATATACTTGATGAAGCTGTATCGAATATTGATGATTACAGTAAGGAAATCGTGCTTAATGCCTTTGATTCAATAAAAGAAGGAAAAATCATTATCGTTATTTCTCATGATTTAGAGACTGTGACAAATGCTGATAATATATATGTTTTAAAAGATAAGAAAATTATTGAAGAAGGAACGCATACTGAGTTGATTGAAGAAAAATTCACTTTATAGAAGATTGTTCACAGATCAACAACAACTGAAATCAAAAATTTTTTTAGCTAAGGAGGTAGAGTAATGACATCATTAAGAGAATTAAAACAACTTTTTAGCTATTGCTCAGGATTTTTAAACGTCCATTGCTTAGAGCGACTTTATTTGGAAGTTTAGGACACTTAACACTTGTCGTATTTACCTACTTCATCTCGTTATTCTTTTTAACAAAAATAACGACAATAGCTGCGATTTTATTTATCGTAATTTTCGCTTTAGCTGTGTTAAAAGGATTATTCAGTTATACTGAGCAACTTTTAAATCACTACGTAGCGTTCAAAGTATTACATGCCTTACGTGTTAAAGTTTTTAGAAAAAAATTTAAACGTATATCTGTCGATAGTTTTACAAAAAAATACTTCAGGTGATTACATGACGATGATTACGACTGATATTGAATTATTAGAAGTTTTCTATGCACATACGATAACACCGTTTATGATTTATATCGTGCAAAGTTTAGTAGTTAGTTTCTTCCTATTATTCTTTAGTGTGAAACTAGCGTTAGTAGCTTTAATAGTCTATATCGTAATTGGACTTGTGTATCCGTTAAGTTTTAGAAATGTGGGGCAAGATGTTGGTGAAAATTATCGCCGTAAATTGACTCAAGTAAACAACAATTCATCAGAAGAAGCTTACGGAATTTTTGAAACATTACAATATGGAAAAATAGATGAAGCAAAACGCAATATCGATATGGAAACTGAAGAATTGACAAGAAGTTCATATCTTAAAAATAAATTTTTAGTAGATTTAAATACTCTAAATGTTATTACTTACAATATCGGAGTATTGGCATTTATCTATGTGGCATCTTCACTTGATAGTCAGTTCGTAACTGTTTCATTAGTTGCAATGTTTATAGTATCATTTATTCCTATTTTATACATGGGAAACCTTGCTTCAACATTAAGTCAGACGATGGCTAGTGGAAAGAGATTTTTTTAGAGCTTATGAATATGCCAGAAGAAGCGGAAAATAGCGGAGTAGTTATTGATTTTAACGAACTTAAAGTTGAGAATTTAACATATCGTTACGCTGATAATACTGTAGTGGATAATCTAAGCTTCGATGTGAAAAAAGGTGAGATTATTGGATTAAGTGGGCCTAGTGGTTGTGGTAAATCTACAATAGCGAAACTTATTATGAAATTCATCTCAGATGAAAATATGGAAGGTAATATCACTATCGATGGTATTGATCTCAAGAGATATAGATAACCGTTACTTTAGAGAAAAATAGTTCGATAATTCTGCAAGATAGTTACTTGTTCAATGCGAAAAATCAAAGATAACATTACATTCTTCGAGAAAGATTTAGATAAAGAAGAGTTGGACGCATCTTTAAGAAAAAAACTAATTTAAGAACTTTTTGTAGATAGCTTGAAACGCCGTGAAAATGAAATTGTTGGGGAGAGAAGTTCGAACATAAGTTCAGGGCAAAAAAACAACGTTTATCAGTAGCGCGTTCATTCTACAATGATAGTAAACTTCTGATTCTAGATGAAGCAACAGCGAACATCGATATTTTTTTAGTGAAATCGAAGTGCTAAAAAGCTTTAGAAGAAAGTAAAAAAAAGATAAGATAACAATAATAATTTCACACAATAAATCAACACTATCAATCTGTGATAAGGTCATTAGATTAGGTGAATAGAAAAGAGGAGTGACTCAAAAATCGCAATTTCAGAGAAATCACGATTTTTTTGAATCACTCCTTTTCTTTCTACTTTGTTAAGTTTTTTTATAGATTTGTTGTTTAATAAATTGTAAATCATGCTCCTCAGTAGGGCAAGGAATGTTCTCAAAAAAAGAATAAATCTTTGAGCTGAGTAGGTAGAAATGGGTCCTGCGAATGAACGAATTATTTCGGCTGTTGATAAGTTTTCGTTAACTTCAGGATTATTTTTCTTTATATGTTTGTAATATGGCTTTGAAGTCTATTTTTTTCAAATGTTATTTTTTTAGAGAATTGATAAGTTGTGTTTTTAAAAATTTTTCATTTGTTAATATTTCTGAGTAGATTATTTTTTTACAATATCCTTATTTTTCTTTTTAGGAAAACTATGCGATCTTCCACAACATAACTGATTAATTCTTCAGGGGAGTTAGTGTTTTTGAGTTCTCTTTAGAAAATTTAAAAAAATAATTTAGGAATAACAGGGACTATTATTGAATGCAATAAATCTTCTTTAGTTTTTAAAGTACTTGAATACTGTTGCTTGACTAACGCCTGCTTCTTTAGCGATTTGAAGTGTAGATGTCCCATGGTATCCTTGTTTTTGCGAATAATTTAATCGCAGCTTCTATTGTTTTTTCTTACCAGGTGGGAAGGTTTCGTCATGAGATATGCTAAAGTAAGATTTTTAAGATATTTTTCAGTCATAAGAGTCTCCTATTGTTTTTTTAAACTTTTCTATATCGTTTTAAGCCCGAATATTAAGGATTATTAGAAGGATGCAAAGTGCAAGTAAAACTATTATATCAGTTTTTAATCGCAAGAAGATTTTTTTACCTTCTAAAAATTATTTTTGCTTAAACCGTCACTAGCATAGGTAACAGGTAAGATTTTTACTAATATAGACAGCTATTTTTCCCCATACTTTCAACTGATACAATGCCTGAAAAGAACATTTGTGGAATAACTATTACTGGAACAAACTGCATCATTTGAAATTCTGATTTTGCAATCGTTGAGATTAGTAAACCTAATGTTAAGGCAACCATTGCTAGTAATACATTAACTATTATAACATAAAATGGATTTCCAGCAACTTCAATATTTAATAAATATACAGATGATAAAGTGACGATAATAGTTTGAATTATGGCTAATGAGCTATAAGATAATACATAACCTAGGACGACTTCGCTTCTTTTTACTGGAGTTGCTAAAAGTCTATCTAAAGTTCCACTATTACGTTCTTTTAATAGTGCCATACCAGAGATTAGAAACACGTAGAAGAATATGATATAAGCAATTAAAGTAGGTGCAACTTTATTGAAAAATGTTGAATCCGAATTACCATAATTATAATATTCTTTAACTTCAGGTTCTTGTTTATTATCACCTAATTTAGGATTTACTTTTTTTACAACTTCTACCAAGTTTTTCACTTCTGATACTTTTATAGAACTTTTTAAAACTTGTTGGGCTTGTATAGTTTTCGTAGAGTCTATGTTAGCGTGAGTTACAGTATAAGTATTGTTATCGAAAAGAAATTACAGTGTCTATCTCGTTATTTTTTTAATTTTTTTCTTCGGCAGCTTCTTTTTGATTGATATTCCTCTATATGAACATTGTCGATATCTTTCATTATGGAAACGACACTTTGAGGAGTATTTACAGAAGCAACAGTAATTTCAGAATTTGTGTTTGCTGAAAAGACTATGCTGATCAACCACATTATAAAAAAATCGGAGCAACGAACATCATTGCTAAAGTTCTTTTATCTCTAAAAAAATTCTTTAAATACCCTTTTTGAAATAGTTAAAATTCTCATTTTATTTTTTTCCTCCACTTTTTAAGAATACTTCTTCGATAGTAGTAACATTATTTTTTTCTTTTTAGATCTTTTGGTGTGTCAAAATCTATAATATCTCCGTGAAGAAGAAGACCAACTTTATCTGTAAGTTCTGCTTCGTCCATTACGTGAGTTGTCACAAGTATGCCAACCCCATTATCTCTCTGCTTGAACAATTCTTTCCAAATGTTACGACGAAGGCTAGGGTCTATGCCGACAGTAGGTTCATCGAGTATAAGTAACTTAGGATTACCGATTAATGCAATGGCGAGAGAAAGTCTTCGTTTCATTCCACCGGAATAATTTGATACTGATTTATTCAAGTGGTCGGTTAGGTCGACTATTTTTGCTATATAAGTTATTTCCTCTTTTAGTTGTTTTTGAAGGAATATCTTTCATTTTTCCCAAAAAAATTCTAAATTTTTCGTAGCCGGTAAGTATTTCGTAAAGAGCATCGCTTTGTGCCATATATCCAATATTAGAAAGAATTTCTCTTTTTGGCATTTTTGTTATCTAGAACAAGAGCTTCACCTTTATCTGCTTTTTTTCCATACCGAGCATTGTTTTTTTATTAATGTTGATTTTTCCCGATCCTGATGCTCAATAAGACCGACAATTTCACCTTTTTTTCTAGGTTGAAATCAATGTTATCAAGGACTGTTTGGTCGCCGAAGCTTTTTTTGATAATGAAGTAATTTGTATTAATTTTTTTCATAAGAATTATCTTCCTTTCCGAAGTGAGTAAATACTCACTCTATAATTAAAAAAATATAGCTGAGATTATTTGAGGGATATTAGTTCACCTAATATTTTTTTAGAACTACGATTATTATATAGTTCAGGATAGGTGCTAAGAAATATCTCATTAGAAATAAAATTTCAAATCTCTAGTGAGTAAATACTCACCTTATAATCAATATTATAGTGAGTAAACACTCACTTGTCAAGAAGAAAAATTTTTAAAAAGAGGATTAAAAAAATAATTAGATAAATATTCCGCTGGTAATGTGACTTTTTGAGTTATTTTTCTTAATAATATAAACTTAGTTTAAGGTTTCCTGAGTACAATAGTTAATATATATCATAGAAATGTGATATAATATTTATAAAGTCAGAATAATAAAAATATCAACAATAAAGTCAGGAGGAATTTATTATGATAGATGGATTAAATAAATTATGGAATAAATTTCTTAATTTTTTTAGAAGATAAAAAAAGTTGTATAAATCATACGAAGGAGCTCTAATCTCGGGGTGTGTAGTGGTTTAAGTGAAAGATTTGGAATAAGTGCTAGTTTTTTTACGAGTGCTATTCTTATTAGCGAGTATTTTTCTCATTCGGTAGCCCAATATTGATATATATACTGTTATCGATAATAATGCCGGTAAAACCAATGAAAGAAAAATTATAGAAATTCAAGCTACATCGATGGACGTGCTTGGGAAAAAGTAACATAAAGAGAAGTTCTAATTGATCAACTGTCAATTAGAACTTTTTTTAACTCACACGAAATAGGTTGAATTAATCCTATTTTTTTATTATAATAATATGAAAAGGAGGTGTTATGTATGAATATAGACACAAATAATTTGGTTTCAATAACAGAAGCAAATCAGAACTTCTCTAAGATAGCAAGAATGGTAGATGAAAATGGATCGGTTGTTATATTGAAAAATAATGCACCAAGATATGTTTTTAGTAGAATTTAATGAATTTGAAAAAAACTCAACAAGTCTCGGATGAAGATGTATTAGCACTTTCTAAACGTTTAATGAGAAAAAAATAAAACGGCTTATGAGGTGTTGGCGAAATGATAAAACTATCAAAAATCAAATACTTTTTACTTCATAAAGATTTGATTTCTGAGTTCGGAGGATTAGATGGTGTAAAGGATTTGGGAATGTTAGAATCTGCAATTAATGCGCCGTTTCAGACATTTAATTATCAGGATGTGTATCCAACAATTCAACAAAAAGCAGCGAGATTATGCTATGGCTTGGTAAAAAATCATCCATTTATTGATGGGAATAAGCGGATAGGAGTCCATGCTATGTTAGTCTTTTTGGCTCTAAATAGAATAGAATTGGAATATTCACAAGAAGAATTATATACTATTATTTTTAAAGATTGCTTCAAGTCAAGCAACTATTGAAGATTTATCAACTTGGATAATAGATCATCAATTATAGCTTAAAAATAAAACCAACCCTGAGAACATTTCTTCAGAGTTGGTTTTTCTTATTTCACTGCATCGATAAATCTAGCTGCTATTTCTTTTGGTCGAGTGATAGCTCCACCTACTACTACACTAAAAGCCCCAGCGTTATAAGCTGCTTTAGCTTGATCAGGGTAGTGGATACGACCTTCTGCGATGATTGGAACAGAAATAGTTTCAGATAATTTTTTGATAAGACCTAAGTCTACTTCATTTGGTCTATCTTTAGTGTTTTTCAGTATAACCACTTAAAGTAGTACCGACAAAATCAATCCCTATATTAGCTGCATTTACACCTTCTTCAAAAGTTGCGATATCTGCCATTAAAACAATATCAGGATACCTAGATTTAATTTCAGCAACAAAATCATTGATTGTTGTTCCATCAAAACGAGGGCGTAAAGTACAATCTAAGGCGATTATTTCACAACCTGTTGCTACAAGTGCATCTACTTCTTTCATAGTAGCTGTGATAAATTGAGACATACCCTCGTAACTTTGTTTAATAATTCCGATAACTGGTAGAATCTACTGTTTCTTTAATTTGAATTATATCAGTAACACCTTGAGCACGAATACCAACAGCTCCAGCTTGTTTAGCTGCAAGAGCCATAAGTTTCATGATTCCACCTTCTTCAACATATAGTGGTTCACCAGGTAAAGCCTGACAAGAAACGATAATTCCGCCTTTAATTTGGTTTAAGATTTTTTCTTTTTTATTCATAGTTAACTCCAATCAGAGCTTAATCTTTAATAGTTAAGCTATAGTATTTGTAATTTATATATTTTTTACATATTCAAAAAAATTTTTACCGTCTGCAAAGTAAGTGTACCTATCAAACTCAAAACATGGTTCGTCTGAGATATACTTAGCAATTTCTTTAGGAGTATCAACTATAACTTGCATAGTTTTTTCAGATTTTTCTTGGTGAATATCGATACGATATTTTTTTCTGATCATAGTAGCAAGTTCTTTAAAACTGTCGATGTCGTTAATATTAACATCAGGTAAATATTTAAGCGGGATATAGTTAGTTTGATGAGCCCAAACAATATTACCGATATACTTAATACGAGCAACTTTCAGAAGTTTTTTTGATTTTTTTAATTTTAATTTATTACAAAGTTCTTTATCTTGAATAATTTCAGCTTCGACAACCTCAGCGTGTTCAGACACTGATTCTTTAAAGTGTTTATGGAAGTTGTTATTTTTCTGTGACTAAAACTTTTTTTATTAACTAAAGTTTTATTTACGAAACTTCCCTTACCTTGAATCCTAAAAATATATCCTGCAGTTTCAAGTTCGTTAAGCACACGTACGGCAGTAGTACTACTAACATTATATATTTCTTTTATCTCTTTTTCTGTATAGAGTTGCTCACCTTCTTTGAAAATACCGGTTTGTATCTTTAAGATGATGTCATTAATAATCTTTTCGTATTTTTTTCAAGTTGATCCCTCCCTGACTAATAATTTCTTAAAAATATGTTTATTAAAAATTTAATGTGTTAATTTAAATTTATATTATCATTAATGTTGAACTTTGTAAAGGAAAAAAATTAGAAATTTGTAAAAAAATTTAAACGATTACAAATAGAGTGAAGTGATTAACTATAATGTCAGTAAAAAGCAGTTTATTATAGTGAGAGAGGAATACAACCCGAATTACAGACTGGTAATATATAATTATTTGGAGTTTTTCTTGAAAAAAATCCCTCCTTACGTCAAGTAAAAGAGGGGCTAAAAATTTCAATATTCTATTTTTTTCTACAAATGGGCTAATAGCTCCATAAAGAGCAGCATCATTTCCGAGTGAAGCGGCTAGGAATTTAGTTTGATTATTTTTCGATCGGGTGAAGTTCGCGAACCTTAGCTTCAAGTTTATTTAATAAATAGTCACCTTGAGCAGAAACAGCACCACCGATTACGATGTATTTAGGATCTAAGATACATAGTAAGTTAACAATACCACGAGCAAGTTCGAATAACCACTCATCTAGTACTTTTAATGCACTAGTATCTTCGCGTTTACAAAGATCGAAGAATTCGATGACACTCAGTCCTTCGTACATCTCAGCCTTAATTTTTCTATCTAATGCGATAGTAGAAGCACGTTGTTCGTAAGTAGTTTGAGTATCGAAATCATAAACAGACTGCCCAATTTCTCCTACACCGAAGTTAGATCCGAAAGGAAGACTGTTTAGATAGTAAGCACCACCGATTCCAGTTCCTAATGCCATGCAGAATACTTCGTCTAACCCTTTAGCTCCACCAAGCCATTGTTCACCAAGTAAAGCACAGTTCACATCATTGTCAGCATAAACAGGAATACCTAGTCTATCTCCAAAATCACGTTTAAAGTTAGTTCCAAGATAGTTTTTAATAGTTGGAGCCGCACGAATTACTTCCATGTGAACATTGTCAATTACACCAGCAGCAGAGATACCAGCAGCAGTGAAGTTGTAAGTTTCACGGATTTTACTAGCGATTCTAAACATCTCGTCAGTGATTTTTACAGTAACATTGTCAGGTGTTTTACAAGTTTCGTAATGTACAATCTTATGATTGTCATCAAAAACAGCAAATTTTATACTTGTACCACCAATATCAATACCTAATAACATAATATACCTACTTTTCTAAATTAAGAATTAATTATCTTTAATTTTGTTATTTTTCAAAAAAATTCTATACAACGATATATTACCATAAAAATTAATTTTTTTGAAAACAGTTTCCCCAAAAATTACAACTTATTTACTATATAAAGAATACTAATTGGTGTATAATGAATATGTAGTTATTAAAATTTACGGAGGGAAAAATGGATAAAATAATATTTTTTTAGAACCTGTATTTTTTTCGAAAAGAATATGGGGAGGTCGCAATCTAGAAAAAAATTTAATTTTTTTCAATTCCACAAGGAGATATAGGGGAAGCATGGGTTATTGCAGCTCATGATAACGGTAGTTCAAAAATTATAAACGGTTCACTAGCAGGATTAACACTAAAAGAAGCATACGAAAAACATCCTACAGTATTTACCGAAAAAGTTTATGACAAGTTTCCATTATTAATAAAAAAATTCGGATGCAAGTGATAACTTATCTGTTCAAGTTCATCCGAAGATGATTACGCAAAGGTGAATGAAAATGGAGAACTAGGAAAAAAACGGAATGTTGGTACGTGCTAGATGCTAAAGAAGATGCGAAATTAGTATATGGTCATAGTGCAATAACACGTGAAGAGTTCAATAGTAGAATAGATAATGCAGAGTGGAATGAATTGTTCATTGAAGAAAAAGTAAAAGAGGGAGATTTCTTCTACATACCAGCAGGGACACTTCACGCTATCGGTGAAGGTATATTAATATATGAGGTCCAACAAAATTCGGATACAACATATAGAGTTTATGACTATGATCGAGTAGACAAAGATGGAAATAAGAGAGAACTACATATAGAGAAAACAAAAGACGTAACAAAAGTTCCATTTGAAAAAGTTGAGTTAGATCAAGAAGTTTACGAAGTTGGAAATATAAAAGTAACGCAACTTGCGGAAGAAAGATATTTTGGTGTTTATAAAATCGAAGTATCAGGAGAGGCAGAGTTAACAAAAAACGATACAGGGAATTTATTCACAGTGCTAGAAGGTCAAGGACGTATTAAGGTAGAAGATATTGTTTATGATATTAAAAAAGGAGATAGTTTTATTTTGACAACTCAATGTAGTGATTGTCTGTTAGATGGAGATATGTTGCTTATAGGAAGTTACGATAGATAAAATAAAAAAACAAGTAGATTGTAATATTATGTTAATCTACTTGTTTTTTTATTTATTTAGATACTTTTAATGTATTAAATAGAAACAGGAAGTCTAGACAAATAGCTTAACAATCGTGACAATCAATAGAAGAAGTTGTGGATAGTGAATAGCTAATAGATACATTAACAATCCCAATATCTAAAAGGTTTTTCAAAAATAAAAAAATTATTTTTTTCTATTGACAAACACTAGAAAACGTTTTTACAATATAAGTGTATTAAAATTTAATGTGTTAAATAAATGCATGAAATTAAAAAAATAAAAAAACAAATAACGGAGGTTATTACAATGAAAGATTTAAAAAGGGATTTATTCGGCTTTTACTTATTCCATTTGATGAAAATGGTGAAGTTAAAAGAAGAGGGGTTAAAACAAGTTATAGAACACAACATCAACGTAAGTAAAGTTGATGGTCTATACGTAAACGGAAGTAGTGGGGAAAACTTCTTATTAAACACTGCTCAAAAGAAACAAATCTTTAAATTAGTAAAAGATGTAGTTGGAGACAGAGTTAAACTTATTGCTCAAGTAGGGTCATTAGACTTAAACGAAGCGGTAGAATTGGCTAAATACGCTACAGAATTAGGATATGACTCATTATCAGCAGTTACACCATTCTATTACCCATTATCATTCAATGAAATCAAACACTACTACAAAACAATTATCGATGCAACAGATAACAGCATGATTCTTTACTACATCCCATTCTTAACAGGGGTTAAAATCAGCTTAGATCAATTCGCTGAATTATTTGAAGATGAAAAAGTTATCGGTGTTAAATACACTGCAGCTGACTTCTATCAATTAGAAAGATTCAGAAAACGTTTCCCTGATAAATTAATCTGGTCTGGATTCGACGAAATGTTAGTTCAAGCTGCTATTACTGGAGTAGACGGAGCTATCGGTTCAACATACAATGTTAACGGACAAAGAAGTAAAGAAATCTTCAGACTTGCTAAAGAAGGAAAAGTTGCAGAGGCTTATGAACTTCAACACGAAGCAAATGACGTAATTGAAAAAGTATTAGAATTAGGATTATACTCAACTCTTAAAGAAATCTTAAAAGTTAAAAGGTATTGATGCAGGAACATGTAAAAAAACCTATGAGATCATTCGATGCAGCTAAATTAGCTGAAGTTGAAAAAAACTTGTTAAAGACTACAATCTATAATTTATAATAATTATGGAGTAAAAAAATAAAGAGTAATTACGGACTGAAAAATTAGGGGAATCAGAAAGAGGAGAATCTCTCCTCTTTCCCAAAAATGAAAAAAATATAAATAAAAAAACAACAAAAAAATAGGAGGAGAGTACCATGGACAAAAATAGGATTTGGTACACTTAATAGTATAGTATTAGGAGTTTACTTATTAGCTATGCTAGCAATAGGGGTGTATTTCACTAAAAAAGCAGGTGAAAGCACGGACGAATTCTTCAAAGCTGGAGGGAATATTCCGTCATGGGCAGTAGGATTCTCGATTTATGCAACAACATTATCAGCCATTACATTTATGGCTACACCGGAAAAAAAGCATTCAACGGAGACTGGACATATGCAGCAGGGAACTTTTCAATTATCGCAATTATTCCTATCTTAATCCACTACTATGTTCCATTCTTTAGAAAACTAAATGTAACTACAGCATATGAATATTTAGAAGAACGTTTCAATCCTAGTGTTCGTGTAGTAGGAAGTGTGTTATTCTCACTATTCCACATCGGACGTGTAGCTATCGTTATTTATTTACCAACTGTTGCTATTACATCAGTATCAACACTTAACCCATTCTTAGTATGTGCGGTAATCGGATTACTTTTGCGTAGTTTACTCATTCTTAGGAGGGGTTGAAGGGGTTATCTCGGACAGACGTTATCCAAGGTATTATTTTTACTTGGAGGAGCTGTTTTAGTAATCATCTTAGGAGCATACCACGTAGGTGGATTCGGACACATCACTCAAGATGCTTTTAGCTAACGGTAAAAATTGTAACTGCTGAGAAATTTAACTGGTCATTAACTGCATCTACTATTCCAATTATCTTCATTGGATCAGTATTTAATAGTTTACAACAATATACTGCTTCTCAAGACGTAGTACAACGTTACAGTACAACAGAATCAGTTGAAGAAACTAATAAATCACTTTGGACAAACGGATTATTAGCATTCATCTCTATTCCAATTTTCTACGGAATGGGAACAGTTCTTTACAGCTTCTACAAAGGTGGTCACGCTGTAACTAAATTACCAGATTTCATGAACGCTGAAGTAGTAGGTAAAGCAGCTAACACAACAGCTTTAGTACCTTACTTCATCTTAACAGCATTACCAGCAGGTATCGCTGGATTAGTAATCGCAGCTATCTTAGCAGCTGCTCAATCAACTATTGCATCAAGTTTAAACTCAATTTCAGCTTGTATTACAGTTGATATCAAACAACGTTTCTTTGGATTAAGTAAAGATGCTAAACAAGACGTTCTATTAGCTCGTATTATCATCATCGTAGCAGGGGTGTTAGGAACAATCGCAGCATTGTACTTCGTAAACACTAACCAAAAAGAAACTTGGGATTTATTCCTTAAATATATCGGACTTCTAGGAGTGCCTTTAGCTGGTACATTCGCGCTTGGTATCTTTACTAAACGTGCAAACGGAGCTGGAGCATTATTAGGATTATTAGTAGCAGGTGTTGTATGTTGGTACATCCAAGACTACACAACTTATGCTAAACAAAGTCCATTCATCTTCTCAGGATTCTCATTCTTAAGTGCATTAGTATTCGGTTATATCTGTAGTTTCTTCTTCAAATCTACAAAAAATATCACTGGACTTACTATTCACACTAAAAAAATCAAGAATACGTAAAAAGATGCAAAATAATAAATTTAGACTTTAAAGTATAAATATGTCAAACTTTTAGATAATCTCTACTTAATTGGTGGAGATTATCTTTTTTTCTTTTTACCTAGTATTGTTGATTTAAAAAGGTTTAATTAGATTGCTATTATTTGGTTGTAAAATAAAAATCCGAATTAAAAATAGAAGTAAATTTTGGTTAGAAATTCAATTTATATACAAAAAAAGATAAATAACGAATATAATAAAAAAATGTGGAATAGGTTGTAATAAATTATAATTGTATTGAAATGCAAGTCTTAAGAAGGTGAGAAAATGAAATTAGAAAAAAAGAAAGAAAAATTAAATTATAAAGTTAGTATTGAAAAAGATTATCCCTGAGTTACAAAACTTAACTATAGAATATAATGCAATAGATAATTCAAAAAAATTTATGCTGAAATTGTCGTAAAAAAACAAAATCCAAAGGAATAATATTAGAGATACCGGATTATGAAAAAAAGTGCCGAATAACACCATTAAACTTATGAAATATTGTGCTTTTAGGTTATAGTGGGGCGATACTTCATGTTAGAGGAGATAGAGGAAGAAGTGAAAACAAACAACCAGCGTCTATATATTTTCCATTTCTAACAAATAACCAACAAGATGAGCTATATTACAACTATGCCTATCAAGATGCGATTGATTTAGTGAATATTTTTAGTAAAAAGAATTCCCGATTTAGAAATCAATATCGTTGCTAAGGGACAAGGTGCGGCGATAGCTCTAGTAGCTTCAGCAGTATTTAAAAATAGCTGAGGCTATTCATCTCAAATCTCCAAAAATGTTGATTTCAAATACATTTTTTTGATGAAAATCTTGATGTCGGAGTATATGATAGTCTGCGAGAATATATCCGTAACTATCCGGAAAAAGAAGAGTATTTACTAAAAAGATTAGAAGAAATAGATGTGTTAAATTACGTTGAAGATGTAGAAGCGGAGATTAACTTTGGTTATTCGACAATAGAAGATGAAAAAAATATTGTTATTAACAAAAAAGATAATAAGTTTATTTGAGAAAAAGAATGTTACAATTTTTGAAAGTGAAGAGGGTGATTTTCATGAGAAAATATTGGAGGTGTGGCTGATGGAAAGCGCACAGAAAGAGGATGATAAGTAGGAAAACAATAAATCCGAGTCTAGTTATTTACAGTACATCTTTATAAATAACCATAAGGTTATTTACGGTGACTGCATAACTATAAGACTCGGATATTTTTTTATTATTTAAGTTTTTTTCTAATTCTTTAGTAAGAGTTTCTTCATTCACAGCCCCCAGCGATTCTAGTCTCGAATGTACCGTCACTATTAATTAAAATATGTGTCGGGAATGAACGAATTGCATAGTTTATAATGAAGTGGTCGTTAACGTCGAAAAGAACGGGGTATGTTGCACCAAGTTCCTTCGCTTTTTTTAAGAATTACATCTTTACTTTTTATCCTGCGGGCTTTGATTTTTTTGAATTCTGCATCATTAGGAGAAGTCATTGATAAAAACACAAAATCTTTATTGTTTTTATATTTTTGGTATACTTTTTCTAATTCTCGAATTTCTCTCATACAAGGACCACACCAGCTAGCCCACATATTTATATAGACTTTTTACCTTTAAAAATCACTAAGTTTTACAGTTTTTTTCCATCTTTATCCATCGCGGTGAAGTCAAATGCTTGGGTAGGTTTAGTTTCACTAGATGAAGTGGTCGAAGTTTGTTTGTTAGTCTCTTCTTTTTTCTCAGTAGAACTAGAACATGCGCTCAAGATTAAAGCACTGCTAAGAAGAGTTGTGCTAAGTATAGACAATTTTTTTCATATTAAATTCCTCCAATTAAATAACAAGTTTATGAAAAAAATAACGAGTTAACGTAACAAATGATCCACTTAGTATTAAAATACCGATTAAAAATAAGAATAATACCGGAGATGATTTGTGTATATTTAAGTATATTAGTATGTTTTTTTGAATAGATTCAATAATTTTGAAGCGAAGAATGCAATAAGGATAAATGGTAAAATAAATCCTAAGCAGTACGCAAAAAAATTAATAAGAAACTCATGATACCAGTGTGGCTAGAAGCATATAAGAAAACACTTGCTAAGATAGGTCCAATACAAGGTGTCCAAGAAAAGCTAAAAGTGAATCCCATTAAAAAAATGCAAGAATCGGAGTAGTTTTATTTCCTTTTTCTCTTCACCTTATTCTTTATTGAAAATTCCTGTTTTAAAAATCCAATTTTAAATACCCCAAGTTGTAATAATCCCATAAAGATAATTAAAAACACCACTAACGATTTGTAAAGTTTTGATATTCTCATTTAAGAAAAATACTGATAAAACTAGTTGCAAAAGGCTAGGATAAAAAAATGTAGAACAAATACCTAAAACAAAAAGAAAGTGTATTTGTAATAGTATTACGTTTATTAAAAAGTTAGTTCTCCATGTTCGTTCATCTCTTTTTTCCTGCGAGAATACCGATATAAATCGGTAATATTGGTATTACGCAAGGAGAAAGGAAAGAAAGCAGCCCCTCTAAAAAGACAAGAACCATTTTTTTAATGCAGAACTAGCTGTATTAAAATCTGTCATAAAACCTCCCGGATAAAAAAATAAAAAAATTACAGAATTACTATATTATAAAAACGTTTTGAAATGCAATTAAACTGCTTGTAAAATGACCTAAAGATTACGGAATCAATCTAATGTAACAGAGAGTTATCGTTATTATTACAAAACTATTACAAACCTTGAAAAAAACTACCAACTGCACATATAATGGTAGTATGTCAAAATCACATAGAAGTTTAGCCGTAGCTTGAACGAGATTAATGACGTTTATAGTTTAGGAAATAGTAAAAGAAATTAAAGATTAGAAAATAAAACAGTATTTATAAAATAGACAAAAGAGTCGTTTGACTCGAACCTAATTTAAGGAGATTAAAAATATTATGAGCAAATTACAAAAATTAATAGCCGCAACGGCAATCGTTTCGACAGTAGGTGTTGGATTATCTCAAATCGCTGACGCTGACACATATACAGTAAAAAAAGGTGATACACTTTGGGATATCGCAGTAAACAACGGTACAACTGTTGACCAACTTATGCAAGATAATAACTTAACAAGTTCATTAATCTTCCCTGGAGATAAATTAACTTACAATACAACAGTAGCTCAAGTAGCTCAAGCTAAAGAACAAGGATACTACACAGTAGTATTAGGAGATACTTTAGGAAAAATTGCTGGCAGATTTGGAGTTTCAGTAGATGAGCTTGTTAAATTAAACAATCTTTCAAACCCTAACCTAATTTATGTAGGAACAGTATTAAAAGTTGACGCAGGTGCAGTAAAAACTGCAGAAGTGACAGTTCCAAAAGCAACTGTTGTAGAAAACACTGCAGAAAAAACAGTATCAAAAGTTGATGCAGTTCAAACAGTAGCACCAAAAAGTTACAGCTACACCGGCAGTAGCACCGACTCCAGTCGCAGCTCCAACGAAAGCTGAAGTTAAAGCTGAAACAAAACCAGCTACAGCTACTCCAGCAGTTGCAACAGCAGCGCCAACAGTAACTGCTAAAACACAAGCACCAGCTGCAGCAGCAACAACTCAAGTTGCATCTTCAAACAAAGGAGCAGCAATCTACCGAGCAGCATTAGCTCAACTAGGAACTTTCCAAGATTGTACAATGTTAGTAACGAATGCTCTTAAAAGCAGTAGGAATCAATTTCCACGACTAGTACAGTAGGATACATGAGCTTAGGAACAGTAGTTCCAGCATCTCAAGCACAACCAGGAGACTTGATTTACTATGCAAATGGGGGAACAGGATTAGCTCACATCGCAGTTTACGCAGGTAACGGACAAGCTGTCCACGGTGGATGGTTAGGAAACCAAACAGTTCTTAATACTGCAAATGTAGGTAGCGGAGCAGTTTACATCCGTGTTAAATAATTAGAAAATAAATAAAAAGCAATTGGATTTCCAGTTGCTTTTTTTGTGGTTGTATACTAAATCAGGGGCATGGAAAAAAATTCCAGCTCCGGATATGACAAAGAGCCAAAAAGTTTATATAAGAATTCATAGACTCAGTAGTTTATTGATATCTAAATTCGCTTTACGGAAATAATTTAGATACCCGATAAACTATGAGGGAGTGAATCGATAAAATCTTGTTTCCTTGAAATCGTGATTTTTGAGTCACTCCCTTTTATATAAATATTTGAAATTAATCAAAATCTCCCCAGCAGCTAGTTCTCTGTGTGCCGTCGTGAGTTCCTATTGCCATATAGTGGCGCTCATTTGAATAAGAAATATAACTAATCCAAACGAATCCTTCTTTTTATAACATAACTATCATAAAAATACCTTTTTCTCCCTTATAATAGGTGTTGACAACTTTTTCCGAGTTTGCTAGGTTTATTTCTAACATTGATAGACGGTACATTTACAGTAAAACGTCCATTTTCAGGTATGCGAGTCCACTCCCCGCTAGAATCATAGCTAGGTCTAATAAACCCCGCAAGGTAAGTATCATCCCTACTCATAATACGAGCTATACCTCCATGTTCAGGTGTCCCGTCAACATTCTGCTCTACAGAAGTTATAAGCCCGTTGTTGGTCTCGATAACAATGCCGACATGACCGTAACTATCCCAATCTCCCCAATGCCATATTGCTATATCCCCAGGTGCAATTTCAGCATCACCTTTAAAGTATCTTCTCCAGCCAGGAGGAATAGGGTTAGTTAAATAATCGATGGCGTTGCCGTACATTTGAAAATCTGCGAAATTCTTCACATACGCCATAGTAAGATCGACGCATTGTGCACCGTACATACCATCCATATCAATCCATTTATATACATTATCTTTTGCCCAGTTTACCATTGTTTGTTGGCTTGTCATAATAGTTACTCCCTATATCATTCTACTTTTTAATATCTAGGTTTAATTTTGTTTCTATAATACGTGTGAGATCATTTAAACTTTTACCTATACTTTGAAGAGTATTATCCAATTTCAATAAGAAAAAAATACCGCAACAAAAATAGGGAAAACCTACAGTATTAATAAAATTCAGTATATCCATAAAAAGGTGCGGCATAAACCGCACCTCCCTCCCTTCTATTATTGAAGTTCGCTAGCTTCACGAGTGACGTAAGTAGCTTTTTTAAAAGCTGTTAAAACACGTTTTTCATTGTTTAAAACTTTTGTTTCAACAATTTTTTGAGCAACAGCCTCTACAGTAGCTTTACTTAAATCATCTTTCGGATGTGAAATCGCGATGTGATAAGTTTTTATTTTTCAGTTGTAAAATAAATGTTTAATTTTTCCATAATATAATCTCCCTTCTAAATTAGATAAGTTCTTTAATGTTGATAGTCACAGTGTCGATAGTTTTAGAAACTAATTTTTTTAATTCCTCTCCAACTTCTTTTAACGTATCATCGTTAGCTGTTGGATTAACATCGAAATGATAACTTTTAATAACCTGTTTTTGCCCTTTTAGGTTCACTGTAGTTTAAGTGTAATACTTTTTAGTAATTTCATTTTTATGAATCTCCTTTGTGTTTAAATATTTTTGTCTTTAGTATCTGACATTATATATATCGAAAAAAAGTAAGGGATTTTTCTCAAAGGAAGCAAAAATTTTTTAAAAACTTTTTAAAAAAAGTAAGTTAGTATATTATTATATAAAATTTATATAGATAATAATTAAAAAGTAGTGGAAATATAATGGAAAATAGTATTATAATATATTAGAAACAAAGGAGGAAATATCCATGAAAGATAATAGATTATTGAAAGTACTATGGGGAATAGTAGTAGCTATATTTTTTTATGTAGTGCATTATTTATAGGAATTAGTTATTTCACTGGTGGAGACAGTTCTAGTAAGAAAAAAAGATGAGGAAACAACATCTAGTTCTAAATCAAAAAGACAAAGATAAAGAGAAAAACAACTCAAAATCTAAAACAAAAGAAAAAAAGTGATGAAGAAAAATATAGAGAGAATAAAGAATCAAATGGAAATACTTTATCATCGTCTAATAGTTCTAAATCAGAAGGCAATAAACCAATTAGCAATAGTAATGCTGTAAGTAATTCTCAAAATTCTAATAATACTAATACAATAAGTAATTCAAATAAAGATAATAAAAAAGAAGTTACTGAAGCAAATGGAGGGGCGGTAGCACCAGGAACATTTAGCAGTGCTGATGCAGCGAAAGCATATGCAAATGAAGAAGTCAATCGATTAGCGAAAAGAAAATAAAAAGCTACAGTTATATATTAGAAAATAATAACAAAGGCGAAGTTGTTGTTAAAATAACACAAGGATAAAATATAAAGCGCATAGGGTCGTAATGATTCTGTGGGCTTTTTTATATAAAAAGGATATCTTATAAAAGATCTAAAAGTGATGATAAAAATCTTTAAATCTTAGCAAAAATATACAGATAAGTGGTATAATATTAGGTGAATATGAAAAAGGATATTGACTTATGAAAAAGAATAAATTTACTAAGATTTTGTTATATAGTGTGATTTCACTTGTTTTAGCAGGGTTATACTTTTAATATTTAGTTATTTTGGGAAGGAAGAGGAAGTTAAGAAAACAGATTCTTCTCAAAAAGATAAAAAACAAGAGCAAGTAGATCGCAAAAAAGAAAAAGAAGAAAATAAAGAAAAAGAAACAGAAAATAAAAACAAAGTTTCAACAACGGTAGAAAAGAAAGGGCAGGAGACGAAAAGTAATTCTCAAAATAAAGTCACTGCTAATGATAATGCACAAAGAGGTGTGGTGACAGAAATCTATAAAGGGAAAAATTATCGAAATCAGAGGAGTCGGTACTACAGGTAAAGTGTTCAAATCGCAAAAAGAAGCGTTAGACTTCGGTAGAGCGGAGATTAAGAGGCTAACTGATGGTGATAAGAAAAAAGACAATTTTCGATAAGTAAAGTAGCTTCAGATGATGGGAGTCGGTAGGGTGGACTGTTGATATTTTTTTGAAGATGATAACATAGAAAAGATAGTTTCAGACCCAGGAAAAAGATACCGATGAAGAAAAAAATCAAAAGAATAAAAAAGAATAAAGCGAGGGTATCACTTAATATATGATAATTATATTTAGTATAGTAAGTGGTCGAACTCGCTTGCTTTTTGTATAAAAAAACCATATTAAGTTGAAAATGCGAAAAAGAGGTGAAAAAAATGAGAATAGGGATAGTCGCGGAGTTTAATCCGTTGCACAGTGGGCATAGATATTTGATAGAGTGCGCAAGAAAGGTAGCCGATAAAAAAATAATGGTGAGGTCATTTGTGTAATGAGTGAATTCTTCACACAGAGAGGAGAAGTCGCCATTGTTGATGGTTATGCTAGAGCTAAAGAAGCTGTAAGGTGCGGTTGTGATTTAGTGATTGCTCTACCATACTTAGGAAGTGTGGCATATGGCGATGATTTTGCTAAAAAGTATCGAAGTTCGGCTGGGGCTGGTATAACACATCTTATCTTTGGCACGGAAAATGAAGATATAAATATTTTTCCAGGAAATATATAAAAAAACAAAAACACCACTCAAGAAGAATATAAAAAAAGTTGATAAAAAGGTTATAACTATGCAAAAATAAATAGCGAATTATATGGTTTAGAAAAGAACAATCCGAACTTTAGTTTAGCATATAGTTATTATAAAGCTATTAAAGATGATAATTTAGATATAGAACTGTTACCTGTGAAAAGAGAAGGACAGGGATTAAATAGTACAGGGGTGAGTGAGTTCGTACATCTTAGTGCGACTGCTATACGAAAAATATGAATGATAAAATAATCGAAAAATATCTTACGAAAGAAATGTTAACAGATCTAAGGATAGATGAAATAATAACGGAAGATAACTTGTTCCCTTTTATAAAATATAAAATATTATCTCTTGGAAAAGAGGGGATAGGAAAAATTTATGATGTAAGTGAAGGTTTAGAAAATAGAATTTTTGAAGCGGCGCTTAAGGTTGGAAATTACAGCGATTTAGTAAAAACTATAAGCGCAAAAAGGTACAGCAATAAAAATTCAAAGGATACTTTTTACATATTCTCACGCACACGACTAAAGAAGATTTTAAAAACTATTTTTCCACAAAACACTACAGGGTGCTAGCTGCGAAAAAAGGTTCAACATTAATAATACGTGAGATTAACAAAAAAGGGGAAATTGTACTAGTCCCTGCGCTGAATAGCAAAAATAGTATGTATTTCAAACAAGATATAAAAGTAGCGAGAATATACGAAATGTTAAAAAATAGCGGAGATATTTTTAGAGAAAAATGTGAAAATTATAGATTAATGAAAAACAAGAACATAAAAGAATAATTACTAAAGGGATAGATTGTTTTGGAAAATAGGGACTTGTTTTTGATAAATGTGTAGCTAATATCGCGAATGAAAAAAAGGGAAGAAGAGATTATGAAATAAAGAAATTGGCTTTTGATGACATAAATGTAAAATTGGAATTTAGAATAGACTACATAAAAACGGAGCGTGAGAAAAATTCAGCTCCGTATATATACATATCAAATTATTTATTGTAAAACTGTATGTTAGGTATTATTATGCTAAGTAAGCACGCAGCATCCAAATGTTTTTCTAATTGAGTTTTTTAAACCTAATGCAAAGTCAGAAGTTCCTTGATCACCTTCTTCTTCAGCGGCACTCATAAGGTGAGTTAAATCGTTGATTAATAGTTGGAAATCGTGGAATACTGCTGTAACCATCTCAGAAGTTGTTTCTTTTTTTCAGTTGCCTCTTGAATTGTTGCAATTTCTAAAAGCTCCTTTAAGTGTAGAAACAGGGCGTCCTCCGATTGCTAATAATCTTTCAGCAGCCCTCGTCTAAAGATTCAGTTGTATAGTTATAGTAATTTTCAAATACTTCATGTAGTGTGTAAAAGCTGCGTCCAGTTACATACCAGTGGAAGCTGTGTAATTTTTGTGTATAATACTGTTAAATTTGCTACAAGTTTGTTTAATTCTGTTTTATGTGTCATTTTTAATTTCTCCTTTATTGTTTTTAATTTATGTTTAAATTATAGCATTATGAATAATCGATGTAAAGTTAATGAACTTATAAAAGTTATTGAGAATTATTCTCTTGAAAGAAGCTTGATTTAATAATGTTTCCTATAGCGAAAAATATAATTGATAATCAATATGCGTTGTTAGATAACAAAATAATTAAAATAAGTTGAAATAAATATGCTGAATTGATAAAATTAAAGAGAAAGGAGTGGACTTATGGCGAGATTTTGCATTTTTTAATAAAATTTTTATAGACGCCATATATCGCGTTATACGAGACCGACGTGCAGATTTTTCTCCTACATGTTCTACTTATGCAGTAGAAAGTTATAAGCGATTTGGATTTTTTTCTTGGAACTTATTTAACTATAAAGAGACTTTTAAAATGTCATCCTTTTTATAAAGGTGAGTATTTTGATAATGTCCCCTTATTTAAACGGGATATATTTAAATGTAAAAATAAAAATAAAGAGGAGTGACTCAAAAATCGCGATTTCAGAGAAACAAGATTTTGTCGAGTCAGCGCCCTCTTTATTTAAAGCGAAATTGTTTTGTTTTGGATAAAAAAATTGGAATTGTTGATTAAGGTTGCTGGATAGAAAAGGGGTTTTTTTCCAACAGAATAACTATTCTAAAATTTTCTAATTAAAGTATTTGTGAGGTAAATCCTCATTATTATCCACACAAATGCCAATTATATTGCAAGAGTGAGGTAAATCATTATTAACCACAAATGCAAAGTTTAAACGTTATTTATCAATGCTATTTCCAGCATCTAACCATGCGGCAATTCCGCCTGGGAATCTATAAACATTCTTATAACCTGCTTCTTTAGCTAGAACAGCTCCGACGTGACTTCTTTCACAAGCGACAAATCCGCAGTATATCACTATTTTTCTATCTTTGTTATTCCCTAGAGTTTTTAAAAATGCTTCTTTTTCTTCCGGTTTTAAATCTTTCATTTCTTTTGGTAATCCGGCGTTAACTGCACCTTTTATTTTTGTCTTTTCAAAGCGCTCTGCGGGAATAGTGTTAATTAGAGCATATCTTCTTTATTGTCGATTGATTTTTCAACTCATCTGCACTGATTAGATTGTAATCTCCTGTTTTTGTTGCCTTAACAAGTTTGATAGAAGCTTTTTCTACTTCGTTTTCTTTTCCATCTTTTGCAGATCGGTTGAGTCCATCGCCACTGCTGCATCCGACTAAGGATATCGAAAGTAGAATACTCGATAAAAGCTAGTGTTATTTTATTTCTTTTTCATGAATGTATCCCTCCTTTAATTTCACTTTTATTATAACATATTTTTGCTGTTTCAAATATTTAATGGTAAAAATTATTTTTATTTAAAAATAATATCTTTGTTAATGTTCTTTATTTATAGATATGTAAACAATAATTTATATTTTAGAATATATAAAAATAACAAAAAAACTAGAAATTTACAGATGTCTTCTATTAGGGTCTTATCTCGAAATTTTACAGATTATACATAATAAAAACCCTGTTACGAGATAGAAAGTAACAGAGCTTTGATATTTATCTTGGAAAAATTTATTCAGTTTTTATTTTTTTGTCTATTATATATAAATTTGAGAACCTTTATTTTTAATCGTAGTATTTTTTTCGAGATAGCGCTTTCTTGATTAAACCCGGATAACTTTAGGGTTTATCCCCATTATTTCGATTAGCTAACATTTCCTTAACGAAATCAGGCATTTCAATTTTTCACCATCTTTTTGTTTTCTAACATACAAAATCAGGCATTTCAGGTTTATCACCATCTTTTTGTTTTTCTAACATTTTTTAACGAAATCAGTATTTCAGCTTTAGATTTATCCATTTCGTTAAATGTTGTTTTCTCAGGATTATGATAAACAAAAGAATTATTTTTATTAACTTCTATAGTAGATACTAAAGCTTCAATTAAACGTGGATCGTCGTTTGGCATAGGAGGGCGGTGGTAAGTAACCCCCAAATTCCTCGCAAAGTTCACGGCATTCAATATCATTATCAAAAAGTACTTCAATATGTTCGCTGATAAAACTTATAGGTACAAATATATAGTGATTTGGATGATTTGTTTGTTCTTTTAAATATTCAAGAACATCAGGTTTAATCCAAGGCATACCTATGTCACTTTCACTTTGCCAAGTATTTGTATAATTAGCTTTGTTTTAAACCTAGTTTTTCAACAATAAGTTTAGTCATGTCAAAGATCTGATCAACATATGGATCATTGTATTTTTAGTGCGATTTCAGGAACGCTATGAGCAGAAAAAAATAACTTTAAAACTATCGTTTTTATTTTTTCATCAATAATTTTTAATTTCATCAGCCCGAATTCGATAAGTTTTTCTTCTTTATACCAAGATTTGATTATGTTGAATTTGATTTTTATTACTCTTAATGAATTTTTTTCATATCCCATAATAGAATAGAATGAGTAGTGTGGTTCTAGTATCAAGCATATGCATTCTTCGATACCATCATTTTCCATATTTAAAATTATATCAGGAATATAAGGGTTTGGGAATTTGTTAGCGAAATATACTTGATAGTTATTTTTGAACAGCTTGTTTTTAGAAGTTCAACTTCTTTAAGAGTTATTTCTTGAAGTGGGGAACCTTCGATACGAAGATAATTTTCTAAAAAGGGTATTAATTTCTTCGTCATCAGGGTCTTACACCCCTTCTAATATTAGTGAAAAAAATTAGCTACCCTTCAAATGTATATTCTTCAGGTGTCCCATATGTCATAACTAAAATAGCTTTTTTTCATTTTTACCTCTCTATATAGTGTAGTATATACGATTATATCATGTTTTGTATTAAAACACACGTATTTGAATACTAGAACAGATAACTATTATCGATTATTAATGTTATATTATTAATATTATAGTTTATGTGTTGTTATAGTGCGAAAGATGAGTCGGCAATTATTGCATTAAAAAATTAATTTTTCTATAAATTATGTTAAATTTCTAAAATACTATTGCAAAACAGCTGAAAAGGTATAATATAAAAGATAACTAAAAAGTTTACTAATGAGAGAGTTTTAAAAACTCTGATAGAGAAGTATAGAATAAGGAGGAAGTATAAAGTGAGGAAGAGAATATTAGGAGCGGTAACATTTCTTGCAGCTATAGGTGGTGTTATTTATATGAAAAATAACCCTAAATACAAAAGAAATAGTAAGAGTCGTAAAAACGGCGGATGCACGAGGCTTTTTATGAGAAATTAATTTTTAGAAAAGGATAAATTGGCTTTTTACTGCAAAGGCAAAAATTAATGATTATAAAATTGATTATGAAAGCATTAGGAGTGTAGGAGAGAAAATCTATGCACGATTAATTGTCAATAATGATGAAAAAAACTTAATATTGATACAGTGCTTAACGAAAAAGATATTAATATTGAAGAAGTGGCACATTCAGAAAAAAACTAGATGAATTATTAAAAATAGATAGTTGAGGGGTGAAAAATGATTTTTTCATTTTTACCCCCTTAACTTTTTGGATAAGTATGTTTAATAATTTCCTAGAAAATTTATAGAAGGAATCATCCATTACAGTAAGGTGAATGTAATGGATGATTTTTCATGGTTAATTTAATTGGTTTTTATAATATTATGCAAAACGGCTTCGAATACTAGCTGGTATAGATTTATAAATACTTTTAGTAACGAAGAATAAAAATAGTTACTAAAAACACCTTTTTAGTAGGTTGAATGGAACAATACCAACAGCTACAATAGTTTTTCACGTTAGTTACGATATCGGCTAAATTCATAATATATCCATATGCTGGAAGTAATACGAAGTAGTTAAGTAGAGACATGAATAATGTTATAGCTAAAGTCCCCTAAAAACACCGCCAATAATAGTTTTTGTAGTACCCTTTTTATAGAATAGTACGATAATGCTAATAAAAGTAAATTCTACAACGATATTAGCAATTGAACCGATTGGTTCATGCGACAATAAGGCGAAATGAAGAAAGTTTTTTAAGAATGACACTAAAAGTGCATCTTTATATCCTAATAACAATAACGCCATGAATAACGGTATAAACGTGAAATCAAATTTTAGAAATGGTGGCAAGAATGGCACAGCAAAACTAAAAAAAGATAGAAGTAGAGCAATAACTGCAAGCATTCCACTTAAAAACAAGTGAATGAACATTTTGTACATATTAAAACCTCTTTCCTATCTTCATAGGGCAAAAAAACAACCGCAATATTATTTTTGAAAGGGTGTGATTTAAAACACATTAGAAATAAAAAACACCACTTTAAAAATTTTAAAGCGGGACTGAAAGGTATGAAAAATAAGTGTTACACTTAAGCGAAGTACAGCAAATATGCATACGTAATATACTGTATGTGTAAGTTTATTTATTCTATATCTTCTATCATCCAGACTGTACTGTCGGTTTTGGAATCTCACCAAATCAGCTTGCGCTCGCGGACTTTAACCGCCGGTCGGGGAATTTCACCCTGCCCCGAAGATAATTTAAATTATTTATTATACGTTTATTATAAACTGAAGTAAACTAGTTGTAAAGGGAAAAAGGCTTAAAATTTTTAATAACTTAGATAAAACGAGAGTTCCTCAAAAATTGTTATTTTGAAAACCGATTTTTGTTGGAGGTACTCCCTGCCTAATTATTTATTGTTTTTATTATTCTACTGTTACTGATTTTGCTAGGGTTACGTGGTTTGTTCACGTCCAGCCCTTTTAGTGCAGGCTGCATAGTAAGCGAATAATTGTGTAACTACGATACTTGCGATTGGAGCAAGATCTTTCATTTACGTTCGAATTGCGTAGTCGCCTTTACGAGCTAATTTTTCTAATGTAATGATTAGAGTATTAGCACCACGGCTAGCTACTTCACTTACGTTGACCACGTGTGTTTAAGTCTAATTTAGCACTTGTGATAAGAGCTACTACAGGTGTTCTTTTTCTTCGATAAGGGCGATTGTACCGTGTTTTTAATTCTCCTCCGGCAAATCCTTCTGTTTGGATATAAGAAACCCTTTAAGTTTTTGTAAAGCTGCTTCGCATGCACTGTAGTAATCGATTCCACGTCCGATATAGAATGCATTACGCTCTGTGAATAAGTTTTTAGCTAAGTCTTTGATAGTCTTTGTATCATCTAAGATTGATTCGATTGCTGAAGTAATTACTGATAATTCTTGCTCGATATCGAATTTAGGTTGTCTTGAAAGTTGTTTAGCTACTTTCACAAGCAAGTATGCTTAGTGCTTGCATTTGAGCAGTATAGGCTTTTAGTAGATGCAACCGCGATTTTCAACACCTGCGTGAAGTAATAAATGTATAGTCACATTCACGAGATAGAGTTGATGCATCAACATTAGTAAAAGTACTAAGAACTTTATAATCTTTATTTATGCTACGTAATTTTGTAAGTACTGCACGAAGGTCGGCTGTTTCTCCTGATTGAGAAAAGGAAGATGAACATTGGTTTTTAGATAATAATGGTACGTTAGAGGGCGAATTCTGATGCTAAGGTACTTCTGTAGGGATACCAACCCATTTTTCAAAATAGTTTCTCCCTACTAAACCTGCATTGTAGCTAGTACCACATCCAATTATATATAATCTATCTGCTTCTTTTTACATTGTTAATACTTCGTTATTAATATTTACCTCATGTCCATCAAAGTAGTGAGAGATGATATTACGCATAGCTCCTACTTGTTCATGAATTTCTTTAATCATGTAATGTTCGTGGATACCTTTATCGATTTCCCCAGCGTTTAAGTTAGTTGAGAAACTTTCACGATCTACAACATTACCTTCTTTATCTTCGATGAGTTACGCTATCTTTTTCACGATAACAAACTCACCATCATTGATTTTCTAAGTAGTTGTTAGTGTACTTGATCATTGCTAAAGCATCACTACCAACATAGTTTTTATTTTCTTCCTAGTCCGATAAGAAGTGGACTTTTATTTTTGCTACATATAATGTGTCTTTATCTTCTGTATCGATTAAACAAAGTGCATAAGATCCTTGAAGTTTAGATACAGCTTTTTTGAAAGCTTCTTTAGTATCAAGACCACGATCACTATAAACTTGTACTAATTGAACGATAACTTCAGTATCAGTTTCAGAAACAAGTTCTACACTTTTGAAAAATCTTTCTCTAAGTTCTTGGAAGTTTCTCGATAACTCCATTGTGAACTAAAATAAAACGTTTCGTTGAAGCTTTGGGTGAGGGATGAGAGTTAGTTGTGTTAACTCCACCGTGAGTAGCCCAACGTGTACGACTCGATACCTAATTCTAGATGCAGTCCTTCAGGTATTAGGGGCTTCTAAAATTTTTAATACGACCTACAGACTTAGTAACGTTAGCCTCTCCGTTAACGACGCCAGCAATACCAGCTGAGTCGTATCCACGATACTCAAGACTGCTAAGTCCACTCGATTAAAAATTTTACTCCATTTGCTTTCCAACAAACTCCACAATTCCACACATATAAAAATTCCTCGCTTTTCTTTAATTTATTTTTATAGAAAGTACTATGAAAAGTTTCTATGGTTGCTCAAGAGTACTATACTCATCTAAGTTTATGTAAAACCTTGGAAAAATATATTATGAGCCTGTAGAGAGGTGATAATGATTTTGAAGGGTATTATGCTATCACTGATGTTCTTAGGAATATTAAGATCTCGGTCCCCTGCATAGTTTATTAGATTTCAAAAGAGCTTTTTGAAAGCGAACTTAGAAATCAATAAGCCACTGCGTCTAAGTATGACTTAATATACTTTGTGAAATATTATATTTTATCTCACCTAAGATCTTGTCGTCACTACGTTCCTAAAGATACAAAGGTACACCCCAGCAGTGGCAACTAAAGTTTTTCACGTCATTCTTCCTTAAAAACTAAGTAGCTGTTGCATACGCTGCACCTAAATATCTTGTCGTCACTACGTTTCTAAAGATACAAAGGTACACCCCATTGTACATTATCTAACGAAACTCCTCCGTTCCGAAAAAGCATCCGCCGAATTTTCGATAACTTTTTCCTCGTCAACTAAATTCAATTTAACCTTTAGAACTTAGTTCGGGCGTTATAACTATAATGTAAATTTACCTCCTAATTTTTATCGTATATACTATTATACTAAATGAAAAGACTATTGTAAAATCATAGGGTTATTTCCATTAATTTACTTATGTGGGAAGGGTGGTGTTTTAAAATTCAACCCTAAATTTTATATATTGAATGTAGAGTGAATTAATATTCAGAAAAACCTACTCACCATATTGGTAAGTAGGTTTAGTCTATTATTGTTGTTTTTGAGTATCGGTTGCTACTTCTTTAGCGTTTTTTTCACTTGATCCGGTAGGGTGATTTCTTTAACGTTATTTTACGTTAGAGTATTTGATGTTTTGTTTGATTTTCATTGTAGTTGGAGTTGATGTGTTTTTAGTAGCAAGTTCCATACTTACTCTGTTAGTTACAGGTGTGAAGTCTTTAGTAACTACAAGTTTGATTGAAACGTTTTTAAATTCTACATTGTTGAATGCTTCTGCATGACTTCATTTCGAAGATGCATTAGCTACGGCTACCATAAGTTCTTTAAATTGATCTCCACTTCCAGTATATGTTAGTACATATTCCCCATTTTCTTCTGTTTTCTTGAAATCTTTACTGATTTTTGTAGAAATCTAAGATTTGTCTCAGAGTTAGCAATTTTTTAAGGTTCTCAAATTGAGCTGTGATATTGTTGTTTTTGCACTTTTACCCACTCATCTGCCCCTGTTGATTTTGTATAAGCAGTACCATCTTTAATGTAAAGATCTGAGTTTGACTTTCGATTTTGAGCTTTTACTCTGTAGTAGCTTTCATTGCAAATGGATCGATAATTAGGGATCCTGATACAGTATTTTCAACTCGTTTGAGTTTGTCTCGCCGACTAAGATTTCAGAACTGTTAGTTGCTACAAAGTCTGTACTTTTTAGATTTTTAGATGATTCTATTGATTTTAGTCACAATCTGTTCAGTAGAGCTCCTGTGCTACAAGCAGCTAAAGTAACTGACAAAATAACTGTTGCAATAATCAATAGATACTAATGATTTTATCATGTGTCTCCTTTAACTTTTAAGTAAAATAGACGTTAATAATCTATTTCAATAAATTTTTAGTTTTATAGGATTATTCTACCATATAATAAGGTATATTACTACACTATAAGCATATTTTTAAGATATCTGTAATAAAATAGAGTGGAATAAAGAGGATGTTTTGTTTTTGTTTATTATTTCGTAATATTTTTGCAAATATTATAAATAATCTATTGACTTATATCAATGATGGATATATAATTATATCAAAGATAGATATATCGATGATTGATGTAAAAAGAATATCTCTAATTAAGTTAGGAGGGATAAAATGGTAAAAGTTAAGCCCTTATGAAACGGGCGAATTAACGGATAGTATATTTTTACACTTCTAGTTTTAACAGAACCTATTCATGGTTATTTAATAATGCAAAAAGGTTGCGGAGATTACAGATAATAATATTATTATTGGACCCTGCGACTATGTACACAACTTTAGGTAAAATGGTTTCAGAGGCTGGATAGGAAGATAAGGAAATCGATAATTCAGAATATTATATTACTCAAAAAGGTATGGAAGTTTTGGAGAAAAATTTAAAACTTCGACAGTTTTTACTAGATGTAGCTAAGAAGTTTATAGGTGGTGGGAGTGATGAGTAAATATAAGGTGATACATACCTTTGCTTTAACAAATACAAGGCTCATGAGAAAATTAGAAAGATATAGTGCAAAGGGTTGGCATTTTAAAAAGTTTTTAGGATTCTTCATTTTACTAGAAAAAGGGGAAAAAATTAACTACAAATACGAACTGGTATATGATAAAAAGTTCGATGCAGAACGTCAAGATTTTTACAGATTTAACGGTTGGGAAGTAGTTAGAAATGGTATTTTCTGGCAGATACTACGTGGTGAACCTACGGCAGCTACATTATATACAGATAATTTGAGTGAAGAATACATGTGGCTATATAGAATAAGATTTAATGCGAAAATCATGTTAGGATGCTTTCTTATAGCTTTGGTGGCGCACATAATAAATGAATTTTTAATGGCATCTGAAGTAATAGATTTTATTTTAGGAATGTTTTTTGGATTTGGTCTAGGACTAGGTGCTGTAAATATAGCGTTCTTTATAAAATATTTATTTTTGAAGAGAAGAAAAGGATTGAATTTATGAAGTATAAATATGTTCCCTGTATTTATAAGCTATGATAAAGTGGCGGATAAAATGAATCTCCTCTGCTGAGGGGATATGAATACGATAAAGAGGCTATAGTGGCAATTAGAATGAAGAAGGTCTCAGAGACTAGCGATAAACAATATAAGTCTTATCTTTGATAAAACTTTTACACCGTAGATAGAAGAGTATTATAAAGTAAGTGGCTGGAAGCTTCATAAGTTTCAAGTTTATAATTTGTTTAGGTTAGCTGAAGGGACTTCGAGTTCGTATCCAATATATACCGATACCGAGACGGAATTAGAAATTGTTAAATATAGATTGTTAAGATTTATAGTTATGTTTATTTTAATAAATATAATAGGAGTATTGTATTTTACTAATATTAAAATGGGTAATTAATAGTGGAATACCTGATGTGTTAGCCATGTTAATAGGTGGATTAATAGGTGGTATATTTGGTTATTGTATAGGTGGACTTGGAATGTTTTTATCGAAATATTTCAAGTTAACAAAAGAAATAAAAAATAATGAAGAATAAAAGGGATTTAACTTTTAAAAAGTTAGAAAGAGAGGTATGGATTATGATTTTAGAATTTAAAAATGTAGAGAAAAGTTTTGGAAATAAGAAGGTTCTTAAAAAGGGGTTAGCTTCACAGCGAAAAAGTGGAGTGGCTAATGGATACCTTGGACGAAATGGTAGTGGTAAGACTACAAGTTTTAGAATACTGTTAGATATATTTAAAACCTGACAAAGGTGAGATTTTTACTAGACGGGAAACCATTAGATCACAGTAAGGTGAAAATTGGGTACCTGCCAGAAGAACGTGGAATGTATGACGGGGTTGGTTTAGTAGATCAGCTTACTTACTTCGGAATGCTAAAAGGTATGAAGAAGAAAGCCGCACAAACAGAAGCGAAAAAATGGTTAGAGTACTTCGAATTAGAGGATAGCAAACAAGCATTAAAAACATTATCTAAAGGTAATGTACAAAAATTCAGATTATTCAAAGCGTTATGAATGATCCAGATATTCTTGTTTTTCGACGAACCGTTCAGTGGACTAGACCCGGTAAATGTATCGAAGTTAAAAGAAATTATTACAGACTTTATTAAAAAGATAAACTTGTTATTTTCTCATCTCACCAAATGCCAGCTTGTAGAAACATTCTGTGAGGATATTAATATATTAGAAAAAGGAAAAATTACTTTATGGTAATTTAGATTATATTAAAAACAATTAGGACACGGAAAAATGATCTTGAGTGTTAGTGGTTTTGAAAAAGAGGAACTCCTCACTAATCTTAAAGCTGTGCCACTTGGTATCGAGTATCTCATTAGTACCGTAGGGAGTGCTTCTTGATTTTAAAGATGAAGGAGCTAAAAAGAACTTTTAGCAAGATTAGCTGGAAGTACATTCAATATAGAAGAATTTTAAACTTTATAAACCAACGTTAGAAGAGATTTTTCAAAAGAACAGGTAGGTAAGTAATTATGAAAAATTTTAGTACAGTATTTAATTTTGAATTAAAACAATTTTTGCCAAAAACATCAACAAGAGTTATTATGGCGATATATTTCATTATAGCTATTGGTATAACATTCATACTGTCGATTGCGAACAGTAATCTTTTTCAAAGGTGATAGTCAATGATAATTTCACCCGTAGTGCATATGTTGTAAAAGATGTAAGTGTAAAATTAGATGATTTAAAAGAAGCTAAAAATACGATAGTAAAGATGCTTTAGAAAAAGATATTAAAAGATAAAAATTAGATGAAGGTATCGTTTTAACTAAAGATAGTTATGAATATTTATCTCAGACAATCTATCTTTAGTAAAAGGTAGCAGCGAATTCAAAGAAGCTTTCGGAAAATGTAGAAAAATTAGTCTATAAAACAAAGTGGTTTAGATTATGATAAAGCACTCAACGTAAAAGCACATCTTCCTCAACCTGTACCTGTAAAAATGTAAGTGGAGATTCTGATGCTCAAAACTCAAGTAGTAAATGTTGTAGTAGTTTATGTTCTTACATTCATCGTTTATATGACAGTAGTCCAATTCGGTAGTGTAGTTGCAACAAATGTTGTTAAAGAAAAAGTAATAGAGCTATGGAACTATTAGGTAGTTACTGTAAAATCCTAGAACGTTAATTTTAGGAAAAGTAACTAGCTTTTATCGGTTGCGGTACTTATCTCAAATGGGATTAATTATCGGTGGATTATTCGTAGGTCTAAAAATCAATGGTTCTAGATATAGTGATAATTATTAAATCACATTATAGAAAAACATAGACTTGAAAGTTCTTGGTGTAGGATTACTGTTTGCTTTAACTGGCTTTGTAATGTTTATGTTCATGTGCATGCGGCATTCGCTTCACTAGTTAGTAAGATTGAGGATGTCAACGGAGCGATAACTTTACCGATGTTAACATTTATGGGTGCATTCTTTTGTGAACTACTATATTATGTGGGTTCAAGTGGAGATACTAAACTAGCAGAAATTTTTATCATATATTCCATTCCACATCGTATTTTGTAATGTTTACGCGTTATGCGATAAGTCATGTTTCTATTCAAGAATTAGGATTATCTTATGGTATATTAGCTGTAATTACATTACTTGTAGCATTTGCAAGTGTTAAAGTACATAGATTAGCGACATTAAGATATGGTCAAAAATTAAACTTCTTCAAATTATTATTTTGGAAAATAGGAAGATATATTAGAGAAAGACCCAGAAAAAGTAGGTTTTTGAGTCTTTTCTTTCTTTTACTGTATAAAAGGTTATAATTAGAGTATAAAAATTATACGAAATAAGAAATATGAGATTATTTAATGAGTGAACTGAAAAGAACGATAGGTTTCATGCCAGCTTATGACGGTTATAGGTTCGGTAATCGGAGTAGGTGCTGTAAAGCTGCTGATATTTATAAGACTACAGGGACGATGAGTTTAGGATTACTTGCTGTCTCTTGCTGGTATTATTACAATCTGTGCAGTGACTTACAGTTGCAGAACTATGGCATCTATTCCTGAAGTTGGAGGAATGGTTGCTGATAGAGAGAACTTATGGGAAAAACCGCAGCATTCTTATTAGGATGGGCGCAGTCGGTAATTTATTTCCTCGCGATGATAGCAGCCCCTTGCGGTTATCTTTTCTACACAAGTTTTAAATTTATTAAATTTAGATAAAACGTGGCACCTGCTCTATAGCTTTTGCTGCGGCAGCATCGTTAATGTTTTTAAACTTTTTAGGTGGAAAAATCGGAGGAATGATTCAAACAGTAGCTACTATTTGTAAATTGATACCATTAATAGTAATTATTGCATTTGGATTATTTCAAACTGATTCCACAACAGTAGCAATTATTACCTATAGAAGCGGGAAAGATATTTCATTCGCTAGTGGACTAGGTGGGAGCTTTACTTGCTGCGATGTTTGCTTATGAAGGTTGGACTAACGTAGGAAGTATGGCAGGAGATGAAAAATCCACAAAAAGATTTGCACAAAGGCAATTTTCTTGGGCTTGCTGTTGTTATGGCGGTATATGTACTTATAAATGTAGCTTATCTTATGACTTTTGCCATTGAGATCGCGTGCAGGAAATCAAAACTGTTGCTAGTGAAGTTGCTGGAAAGTTATTTGGGGGCATTGGTGGTAAGATTATTACAATAGGAATTCTAGTTAGTGTATATGGTGCGATTAATGGCTTCTCGATGGCAGGGCTTAGGGTTCCTTATGCAATGGCGAAAAGTGAACAAATTCCATTTAAAAATGTATGGACTAAGTTAAACAAAGGTGCTGTGCCGGTGAATGCCGGATTATTAATTTTGCAGTATCTTTTTAATGATGTTAACTGGTAGTTTCGATATGCTTACTGACTTATTAGTATTTGTAGAGTGGTTTTTCTACACCAGCAACATTCCTTGCAGTAATTATACTGCGTAAAAGAACCGAAATTAGAAAGACCATATAGAGTACCTTTTATACCCAATAGGTACCTATAATAGCTATTCTTGGTGGAGTGTACACTTTAGTAAGTACTAATCTCTCAAACATCATTAGCTATGGGAGGAATAGCCTTGACATTAATAGGATTATTATTCTATGCAGAATTTCATAAAAATTCAAAGAAATAATAAAAAACATCGCATGATTAGAAAACCTAGTATGCGATGTTTTGGTATTATGTTTATTGTTATATGTATTTTATGTTAAAATGAAGTTATAAAGAAGAGAGCCGTTTTAAAGACGGTAGCTCGAATAAGATAGTTTTAATAACCATCTAACCCGGCTAAAGTTAAAGATGGTTATTTTATTGTCATTTTTAAATGCTGTTAAGCATACTCCAACTATTGTTACAATCAATCAGATTTATACCAATAATAGTTTGTACTATTTCGTGCAGGACAACTTGCTACTCCTTTCTTCCAGATTCTGTTACTTATGAGCATAAGCACCATCCCTTTCAAATTGAAGATAGCTACAGCAGTGAACTAGAAAAAGCAGATACTAACTTTTTAGTACCTGCTTTTTAAGTTCCTTGTATGACGCTATTCGTAATATTTTTCTTCAGTCTTTGACTTTGAAAAATAAACGACTACCGCAATCCTTATCGAGAGTTGTTACACTCTCTAACTTCTCTCTCTGACCTTGATTATAGCAAATTAAATGTAGATAATCAACTATTTATAATAGTTAGCTACATCAATGTTTTCAACTTGTTAATTATAGTAATTTTTACTTATAAATTTAACGTCCTAAAGCATAAATTGAGAAAGAAACATCGTATATTAGGAAAACCTAGTATGCGATATGTTATTTGTTTCTATTTTGTTATTGGTGTTTTTGTGGTATACTTTTAAAAGAAGTTTATAAAAACTCAAATTACTAGAATTTAGAAAAGGAGAAATAATTTGAAAGAAAATAAAGAGAATAAAAGAAAGAACGAAGACTTAATTATAAATATTATTTTAATTAGTGGAGTAGTATTCGGTTTAATTATTACGATTTATAAAATAATAGGGTAGTTACTAATATCATTTATATTTTTGTGATAAAAACATGTATATTAGATTCTAATAAATTTATACTATGTATATTGTGTTTGTTTTCTATGCTTTTCTTTTCACTTTTGTATATGAATTTAATCGGACTGATTTTTCCATCAGTCCGATTTTTGATGAGCCAATAATTCTATACGTACCTTTTTACGATTTTAAAACGATTTTCTACAGCAAAACATAGATACTTTTTAGAGTACACTAAAGTTGCATCTACTGTCATAAAAACATACACACAACATTATCTCACGCCAGTTTTGCTAAGATTTAGAAGTTGTTGTTTGTTTCGTTTGTAGTTCTTCCTTCTCGTTTTGTTGTTTTTATTATACATATGACTATCAGGGAAATCAATAGTTGTTTTAAAAATTTCGGAAAAATTATCAGAAAAATTATCAGAAAAATTATCTTAAAAAATAATGATAATATAATAGGGTGTAGTATCTTGAATGAAATCTATATTATTGTAACAGATGTTACATCAAGTTTAATACAATATATATTTTCGAAAATATTCGTCTAGTAAACAGTATTTAGATTGTTTTTCTTATTAAGACAGTGATGTTGTAATTTCTAAAACAGGTTAATAGAGTTAAATTTATTACTGTTTAGGTGATATATTTATTGCTATTTTCTTATTTTTATTATAAAAATATTGATAGTGATAATTATTATCATAAAATTAAAGAAAAGAGGTATAAACAAATGAGTAAAATTGTAGTAGTTGGAGCAAACCATGCAGGAACAGCATGTTAATAAAATTTTAGCAACATATGGTGATAAAAATGAAGTGGTAGTTTTTGATCAAAAAACTCAAATATTTCATTTTTGGGCTGCGGAATGGCTTTATGGATTGGAAAGCAAATTTCAGGTCCGAAGGATTGTTTTATGCTAGTAAAGAATCTTTAGAAGAAGCAGGAGCAAAAGTATATATGAATTCTCCTGTTGCAGTCTGTTGACTATGATAAGAGTACATGTATTATTAGATGGAAAAACAAAAACACGTTGAAAGTTACGATAAACTAATATTTGCGACTGGATCGACACCTATCCTACCTCAATTAAAGGAGCAAAATTGTGTCAGGAAACAGAGAGTTTAAAGCTACATTAGAGAATTTACAATTTGTTAGAGTTATACCAAAAACTCTGAAGAGGTAATTAATAAACTTAATGCTAATCCGGATATCAAACGTGTAGCTGTAGTAGGTGCAGGATATATTGGTGTAGAACTTGCAGAAGCATTTGAACGTTTAGGAAAAGAAGTAACTGTAGTAGATATAGTAGATACATGTCTTGCTGGATATTATGATCCTGAATTTTCTAATTTAATGAAGAAAAATCTAGAAGATCACGGTATTAAATTAGCGTTTGGACAAAAAGTAGAAGCTATTGAAGGTGATGGAAAAGTTGAAAGATTAATTACAGATAAGGAAACATCTCGATGTAGATATGGTTATATTAGCTGTAGGTTTCCGTCCAAATACTGCATTAGGTGATGGGAAAATTGAATTATTCCGTAATGGAGCATTCTTAGTTAATAAAAAACAAGAAACAAGCATAAAAGACGTATATGCTATTGGAGATTGTGCGACTGTATATGATAACGCAGTTGGAGATACAAACTACATTGCCTTAGCATCTAACGCAGTTCGTACTGGATTAGTTGCAGCTCTAAATGCTGGAGGTGATGGAGATGTAGTCGAATCAGCAGGTGTTCAAGGTTCAAATGGTATTTGTATCTATGACCTGAAAATGGTATCTACTGGTTTAACATTAGAAAAAGCAAAACGTTTTGGTTATAATGCAGCTGTAACAGAATACACAGACTTACAAAAACCAGAATTTATTGAACATGATAACCATGAGGTAAAAATCAAAATAGTATACGATAAAGATAGTCGTGTAATTTTAGGGGCTCAAATTGCATCTAAAGAAGATATTTCAATGGGAATTCATTTATTCTCATTAGCTATCCAAGAGAAAGTAACTATTGAAAAACTTGCTCTTACAGATATTTTCTTCTTACCACACTTTAACAAGCCGTATAACTACATTACTATGGCAGCTTTATCAGCAAAAAGAATAGTGAGATAAAAATTTTTTAAAAATAGAACTGTCTTAGGATCTCGAAATTATAAAAATTTATATAGGATTCATAGATGTAGTGGTTTGTTGATATCTAAATTGTTATTGAAAAATTTTCATAGATATCTGATAAACTTTGAGGAGATGACTCGAGAAGATCGATTTCTTTGAAATCGTAATTTTGCAGTTACTCCTATTTTTATTTAGATAGTAAGGATGATCTTTTCATGTGAATTAGAGTCTTTATAGAAAAATATATATAGTAATTATAGAAAGCAAACTTTATATATCTTAAAGTATTTTTATCTTAAAAATTTTTAAAAAGGTGATATAATAGAAAAGTGAAAAATTGGTATGGAGGTGCAATTTGAAATTATCGGTATTAGCCAGCAGTAGTAGTGGAAATAGTATCTATATAGAGCATAATGATTTTAAATGCTTGGTAGATGCTGGGCTGACTGGGAAAAAAGTAGTAGAGAACTTAGCGCAAATTGGGCGAGATATCAAAGATATAAACGCAATCTTTGTGACGCATGAGCATATAGACCATATTAAAGGAGTAGGAGTATTAGCTAGAAAATATGATATCCCTGTGTATGCTAATAAACTTACTTGGCAAAGTATGAATAAGTGTGGTGAAATTAGCTCAGATCTTAAGTTTCATTTTGAAAAAGAAGAAAGTAAAATTTTTGGTGATGTAGTTGTTAATAGTTTTGGGGTTAGTCATGATGCAATTAATCCGCAATTTTACACTTTCGAATGTGAAGGGAAAAGAGTAAGTATCCTTACAGATACGGGATATATCTGATAGATGATTGATTATGTGAGAGACTCACACGATTGTTTTATGAGAGTAATCATGAGGAAAATGTTCTGCTTAGTGGACCTTATCCGTGGACGACAAAACAGCGTATATTATCAGATATGGGACACTTGTCGAATACGGATTCTGCTAATTATTTAACAAAAATAGTTGGGAGCAATACGAAAAATGTTCTTTTAGCCCACTTAAGCGAACAGAATAATACTAAAGAACTTGCTCGTATGACAGCGGATATGACGCTTAAGAACAAGGATATAGATTGTGTTTTAGAAGCTGATAAAACTATCGATTGCAATGATAGAATAGTTATAATGGATACTGATCCAGTGATTCCAACAAAAATTATAGAAATATAGAAGAATATCGATGTGCAGTTTAATATGTATGTCGGTATTTTTATTTTGTAGATTTAGGATTAGTGTCTGATATTCAATTTTCTAAATAGTCAGAAAATTCTAGTTTTTACTGCGAATTTTTCTTTTTATTGCTTTTTCTAAAAATTTTATAATATAGTATTATGTCATTTTGAAAAGTTATAATATATGAAACAAAATTATAATATAAAAATATAATATAAAATGTAAGAAAATAAAAAGAAATGAAGTTTAAATTTGTATTTATTATTGATAAAAAGTTATTGGAAGGAGATAGGTGAATGGAGAAACTATTAGAGATTAAAAATCTAGAGATGGCATTTAGAATTAAAGATGATTACTTTAATGCTGTTGATAAAGTTAGTTTGGACCTATATAGAAACGAGGTATTAGCCATCGTTGGTGAGAGTGGTTGTGGTAAGTCTACATTAGCAACTACTATTATGCGTCTTCATAATGAGAATTTAACGAAGTCTACTGGAGAGATTATCTTCAATGGAAAGAATTTGTTAGACTTGACCGAGGAAGAAATGAATAAAATTAGAACAAAAGATATTGGAATGATTTTCCAAGATCCTCTTTCTTCATTAAATCCATTACACAGAATTGGAAAACAAATTGAAGAAGCATTAATTTATCATACGGAGTTAAGTGTGGAAGAAAGAAAAAAACGTGTTATCGAGTTGTTAACACAGGTTGGTATTCCAAACCCAGAACGTTGTGCAAAACAGTATCCACATGAACTGTCAGGTGGTATGCGTCAACGTGTAATGATAGCAATGGCGATGAGTTGTAAGCCAAGTGTTCTTATCGCAGATGAGCCAACTACGGCACTAGATGTTACTATCCAAGCACAAATCTTAGACCTTGTTAAAGGACTTCAGGCAGAAATGCACGCAGGAATTATCTTAATTACTCATGACCTTGGGGTTGTTGCTGAAATGGCTGATAGAGTAGCTGTATTATATGCAGGAGAAGTAGTAGAAATTGGAACTGCTGAACAAATATTTAAAAATCCAAAACATCCATATACGCGTAGTTTATTACGCAGTATTCCTCAAATTGATGATGAGCAGGCTGATGAAGAACTTTATGTTATTCAAGGTATGGTGCCTTCTTTAAAAACTCTAGATAGACAAGGATGCCGTTTTGCTGACCGTATTCCTTGGGTAAATAAAGAAGAACATGAACACAATCCAACGCTACATGAGGTAGAAGAAGGACATCATGTACGTTGTACATGTTATAAAAACTTTGAATTTGAAGGGGAGGAAAATAATGCTTAAAGTTGAAAATCTAAAAGTACATTATCCTATTCGCGGTGGATTTTTTAATACGATTAAAGATCATGTTTATGCAGTAGATGGTGTTGATCTTGAAATAGAGGCTGGAAAAACTTATGGACTAATTGGAGAAAGTGGTAGTGGAAAGACTACTGTTGGTAAAGTAGTTCTAGGTTTAGAAAAAGCAACAGATGGACAAATTATCTATAAAAATGAAGATGTAACTAAAAAAGCATCTCGTAATAAAATTAAATATAATCGCGATGTTCAAATGATTTTCCAAGACGCAATGTCTAGCTTGAACCCTAAGAAACGTATTGTTGATATTATTGCTGAGCCTATTAATAACTTTGAAAAATTTAAATGAAGAAGAAACTAGAGTTCTAGAACTTTAATATCGTTGGTATGGGCGAAGATGCTTTGTATAAATATCCATTTGAATTTTCAGGTGGTCAACGTCAACGTATAGGGGTTGCTCGTGCAATTGCATGTAATCCTCGTTTAATCGTCGCTGACGAGCCGGTATCGGCTCTTGATCTTTCAGTTCAAGCACAAGTTTTAAACTTTATGAAAAAAATTCAAAGAGAATTTAATATAAGTTATTTATTTATTTCTCATGACCTTGGTGTTGTTAAACATATGTATGATTATATTTATATCATGTATCGTGGTCGTATAGTAGAACGTGGAACTCGCGAGGATATTTACAACAATCCACAACATATTTACACAAAACGTCTTATCGCAGCTATTCCAAGTACTAATCTTGATAAAGCCAAAGAAGTAAAAGAGATTAGACAAGCTGTTGAAGAAGAGTATCAAAAACATTATAATGATTATTTTGATAAAGATGGAAGAGTATATCCACTTAAAAAATTAACAGATACACACTATGTAGCGATGAAAGGAGGAGAAGTGTAATGTGGAAAGTAGTTTTAAAACGTTTTTTAGTAATGATACCACAATTATTCGTCCTTAGTATATTAGTGTTTGGGCTTGCTAAACTTATGCCCGGGGATCCATTTAGTGGTCTTGCAGAAAATCCAAAAATTTCTCAAGAACAAATTGAGGCGATTCGTCAAGCTAGTGGATTCTATGACCCTTGGTATCAACCATATCTAACTTGGTTGAATAACTTCATCCATGGGGATTTTGGTCTAAGTTATACTACTGGTAAATCGGTGGGTACACTTTTAGGAGAAAGAATTTTCAATACATTTAACCTGTCATTATTTACAGCATTATTAATGTATTCAATCGCTATTCCTATGGGGATGTATGCAGGGCGTTATAATGGTTCTAAATTCGATAAATTCGTAAACTTTTATAACTTCTTTTTCCTAGCGATACCATCATTCGTATTATATTTATTTATGATTGCATTATTCGGTTTCGGATTAGGATGGTTCCCAACAAGTGGATCTGTAGATGTTAACCTTGATCCAGGGACATTCTCATACTATATCAATAAACTTCAACACTTAATTTTACCAGGTATCTGTTTAGCGTTATTATCAACAGTATCAACTGTTCAATATTTACGTAATGAAGTTATCGATGCGAAACAAAGTGATTATGTAAAGACAGCGCGTTCTAAAGGTGTGCCAGTTAACAAAGTTTACTCAGGACATATCTTCAGAAACTCTATTTTACCAATCGCAGCATTCTTCGGATTCTCTATTACGGGATTATTCAGTGGTGGTATTTTCGTAGAAACGATTTTCGGTTATCCTGGAATGGGACAATTATTCTATCAAAGTATTCAAGATAGGGATTATAGTGTAGTAACAACATTAATGCTATTCTCTGGTTTCTTAACACTACTTGGTAGTACTTTAAGTGATATTATCATGGCAATTGTTGACCCACGTATTAAATTAGACTAGGAGGAAGTTGAATAATGACAAAAACAAAAGAAGAAAAAGTTATAACTAAGACTCCTTCTGGGTTTTCAGTTGTAGCTCGTGAGTTTAAAAAAGATAAAGGTGCCTTTGCAGCACTAGTTACGTTAAGTGCTATCTTAGTATTTGTAGTACTTTTCAATATCTATATTCGTGTAAGCGGAGTATATAGTACATACTTTGATGTAGATTTATTAAATATTTTCTTAAAACCTGGAGAGGATGGATTCCTTCTAGGTACAGATGTTGGAGGTCATTCAGTATTTGGCTGGCTAATGATGGGAATGCTTAACTCGATTCTTATCGCAGTAGCGGTAACAGTATTAACTATTGGATTTGGTACTGCAGTGGGATTAGTTATAGCATATTATGGTGGACGTGTTGATAATATTGTAATGAGACTTGTGGACTTTATGGTAATTATCCCAACACTGATGGTAATCATCGTATTCGTAAGTATCAAACGTGATTACGGTCTTGTACTGTTCATCTTGATATTATCAGCATTCGCGTGGATGAGTTCTACTCGTTTAGTACGTAGTAAAGCTTTATCAGAGTCACGTCGTGATTATGTATTAGCTTCAAAAACTATGGGAACACCTGATTGGAAAATCATGCTACAAGGCATTCTACCAAATATTAGTTCTATTATCATAGTAGAAGCTACATTATCATTAGCAGCTAATATGGGTATTGAGGTAGGTTTAACATATCTTGGATTCGGTCTTCCAGCAGGGACACCAAGTATTGGTACTATGTTGTCTTACGCAAAAGATGCAGACGTACTTATTAATAAAATGTATATTTGGTTACCAGCTGCCCTGTCTATCTTAATTATAGTTTTATGTATTAACTCTATTGGTGGTGCATTAAGACGTAGTTTAGATGCTAGACAAAGATTATAATATTAAAAAGGGGCTGACCCAGAAACTCTAAATTTTTTAAAAAAGTTTATATTAAGATTCATAGATGTAGTGGTTTATTGGTATCTAAATTCGCTTTATAAAAGCTTTTAGTATCTAATAAACTTTATGGGAGTGACTTGACAAAAATTGATTTCTTGAGTCACTCCCAATTTTATAATTATAGATAATTTATATCTTTTAATACGTTAAAAACAGAGATACATGAAGTAAGTTGTTAATACATTCTATAAATAATATAGGATTAATTGTAGAATTGATACAGAAAATTAAGATTGTTTCTAGAAATTGAAAGTTAATAATCTCCAAGATATCTAATAAATAGAAAAATGGTGTAAAATTTTCTGACAATTACTTGACTCATGTAAATTTTGATATAATTGCTAAATATAATATTAAAGAAAGGCTGTATACCATACAGCATGGAGGATAAGATAATGGAAAAGAAAAAAATGTTAAAGGTGGTTAGTTCGGCTATGGCTCTCACAATGTTACTTGCGGGATGTTCAAGTGCAAGTAACAATAAAGCGAGCAAAGGAACAAAAGCGGCTGTTGAATTTAAGACAGCTGTAAACAATGGTGGAAATACACTTAGTGGTCAACAATTAAAAATCGGTATTGCTTCTGCAGATCCATTAACGGGGATGTTTAACCCAGTGTTTGCTTTAGAGGCAACAGATAATGATGTAATGAAGTATACAATGAATGGGGCTTTCCCGCTTGACGATGCAAACCGTATAAAACAAGATGATAAAGAAGCACCGGTTATGTTCCACGTAGATCGTGAGAAAAAAGAAGTTACATTAACAATTCACAAAGATCTTAAATGGAGCAATGGAGAAGATGTTAAGGCAGACGATATCGTTGCAACATATGAGCTTATGGGGAATCCTAAGTACACTGAAAACGTTCGTTACAGTGATGAGTACGAAGTAATCGAAGGTATGAAAGATTATCACGAAGGAAAAGCAAAAAATATCTCTGGTGTAGTTAAAAAAGATGACAGGACTGTAGTACTTAAGTATACAGAAATTAAGCCAGCGTTATTATGGGGTAATGGATTCATTGGAGAATTCCTAAACAAAGCCCAAGTAGAAGCCGCATCAAAAGACTTCACTAAATTTGCTGAAGCAGAATTAAATAAAAAACCATTATCTTATGGACCATATTACTTAGACAAAGTAGTAAATGGGGAAAGTGTCTTAGCGAAAGCTAACCCTCACTTCTACAAAAAAGCTGATGTAAAAATTTCAGAAATTCAGTTCAAAGTTGTATCACCGGCTCAAGCAAGTGCAGTTCTTAAAAACGGTGATGTGAGACTTAATGGACCGTTTAACTACAGGTATCTGGGATGCTACTAAGGATGCGAAAAACGGAGCAATCTTAGGAGAATCTGACAGCTATATTTCATATGTAGGATTCAGACTAGGTAAGTTCAACAAAGAAAAAGGTGAAGTAGAAGTAAATCCAAATGCAAAAGCTGCAGATAAGCGTGTACGTCAAGCGTTTGGTTATGCAGTGGATTGGGATCAAATCAACGAAAAAGTCTATAAAGGATTACGTTTCACACCAACTGGTTCTGGATTCTATCCACCAAGTGTTAAAATGTTCTACAATGCTGAAGGTGAAAAATATACTAAGAATGTAGAAAAAGCGAAAAAACTTCTAGATGAAGCTGGTCTTAAAGATAAAGACGGAGATGGTTTAAGAGAAGATAAAAATGGTAACAAACTTACATTTAACTTTGCTATCCGTAATACAGGACAAGAGTTCGACCAAACATTAGCAGATACATTCATTAAATCTTGGAAAGAAGTAGGATTAGATGTTAAATTAGTAGATGGTAAACTTATGGCACCTAAAGATTGGTTACAACGTGTTCAAGGTGATGATCCAGCGATCGATATCTTCCAAGGAGCTTGGGGATTAGCAAGTGATCCAAACCCAGGTGGATTAGTAAGTAAAACAACACCACTTAATTATCAACGTCACACAACTGAAGAATTAGATAAGTCATTAACTGCAATGGGAAGTAGCGATATGTTTGATGATGCTAAACTTAAAGAAGCATATCAAAAATTCGATAAGCAATTCAGAGAAGAAGCTGCATGGTTACCATTCAGTTGGCAACAATCTATGACATGGGTTAACAAACGTGTTAAAACATTCGATTTAGCGAAACTAAAAACTGGTGAGCAAACAATCTACAATTTAGAATTAACTGCAGATGCACCGGCGAAAAACTAATTTAGCTTAGGAATGAAATTTAGCTAAGGGAACTTAGTTGAATTCTCCCTAGTAAACTTATATTTCATTTTTATTTTCAATTAATTAGGAGTGACTCAAAAATTATGGTTTTTGTAGAAATCGATTTTGGCGAGTCACCCCCGCACAGTTTATTAGGTTTCAAAAGAGTTTTTTTATAAAGTGATTTTTGAAATCTATAGCCGATATGTTTAAGTATATTTTATAATATCTTATACTTTTTACTTATTGTATAGGGAAGTATAATGGAAAAACGGAGTAATATTAATTATAATAAAGTTAGAGACAGTTACATAAAAATAATATAGGAAGTTAAATTTAAATTTACGTAAATGTTTTGAGTAAATAATATTTTTAAAAATAACATCCATATATTAGTGTATATAAATTAATGTATATAAAATTTTAATAATGGAAACAAAGTATAATGCTGAAAGTAATAGTGTTTATACTTTGTTTTTATATGAATATAGTGTTTGATGAGCCGTAATACGACATGGATGACTATGGTTATCTCATGTCGTTTTTTTAGAATATTAGTATTTTCTTGTGAATATTTAAAAAAATATTTGGAATTCTATTAGTTGTCATACGCGATAGCTAATAGTTGAAATTTTTCAAAAATAACATATAAAAATTATAAAAGTGTAAATTTATTTATTGATGATAAATAATGTTTTTTTATCTTAAAAAAATTTATAGGAAAGGTGTATCGATGTATTAATGAGAAAAATTTATTTCAGAATTATTATTAATAATCGTAACGATTATTTGGGGGCTGGCTTTCATTTGGCAAAATATAACAAGCAAGGTATTAGTACCATTAACAGTAGTAGGAATAAGGTCGGTAATTGCGGTAGTTTTTCTAGGTGGTGTTGCAATGTTAGTACCTAGTTTATATAAGAGTCAAGATCCGAAAATGTTAGCCGAGCCAACGACGAAAAAACAGAGTTGGTTACTTGGTGGGATTTGTGGAATAGTATTGTTTTTTGCGATGTATATTGCTCAAGTTGGTATTGGTATGACAACTGCGGGCAAAGCTGGATTTATTACAGTTTTTATATATATGTATAGTACCATTTATCGGAGTATTCTTAGGCAATAAACTTAATAAGTTCTTTGTAGTGGGGTTGATTTTATCTGTAATTGGATTTTATTTCTTATCTGTAAAAGAAGAGATAGCGTTAGAGACTGGAGATCTTATTGTTTTGGTTAGTGCAGTTCTATTCGGGATTCATATTATTGTTATTGATTATTCGGCTGTTAGAGTTAACTCGATGTTCTTATCGCTTGTTCAATTAATTGTTGTATCTGTGTTGAGCTTAGTTCTTGCAGTATTTAAGGAAACAATAATTTTTTCGGATATTATGAGTGTTGTGTGACCGTTATTAGGGATAGGTGTATTATCTAGCGGAGTAGGGTATACTTTACAAATTGTTGGTCAAAAAGACGTTCCACCTCATACAGCATCTTTAATATTGAGTTTAGAGTCTGTTGTAGCTGCAATAGGTGGAGTGCTTATCCTTGGGGAACAAATTGGTATAAGAGAAGGAATCGGTATGCTTATCGTATTTACAGGAATTATCGTGTCACAATTACCAGATAAGAAGAAAGATTAATAGTTTGTAATGAAAAGTATTAGGGAATGACTCGAAAATTGTGATTTTATCGAGGCCCTTTTTTATGAGGTTGATGATGAAAAAAATATTAAAAATAGTTGTTAGTTTAGTGTTAGTAGCAGTTTTAGGTTTTGCAGGATTAGTAGGCTATTTATGGGCAACAGAATACAGCCCTAATGGAGTGGAGAGTTTGCCGGTAACTAAGCAGGAACTTCAGAAAGTGCGAAGTTAGGAATGGAATACAGTGCTCTTAACTGGAATATAGGATATGCTGGTCTCAGATAAAGATGAAGATTTCTTCATGGATGGTGGAAAGATGGTGTTACCTCTTGATAAAAACTCATGTAGAAGAAAAATCTAAAAATATTACAGAAATAGTTAAAAATGAGAAAGCGAATGTTAATTTTTATTCAAGAAATTGATGAAGATTCAAAACGTAGTTATAATATAAAATCAAGTTACTGCATTTGATGAAGCACTTGGTTTAAATAGTATTTTAGCATATAATTTTAAAGTTAGATATGTACCATATCCATTGCCACCACTAGGAAAGGTGAAGAGTGGTATATATACTGCGACTAATTTTAAAATAGAGAACGCGAGAAGATTTCAAATGGCGATTCCATTTAGTTTTCCTGAAAGATTAGCAAATTTAAAACGTGGATTTTCTGTGATTTATACAAAAATTGAAAATAGTGATAAGTATTTAATATTAATTAACGCTCATCTTGATGCTTATGATAAGGGAAATTCTGGAAAAATTGCTCAGACAAAACAACTTCTTGAGTTTATCGATTATGAGTATAAAAAAGGTAATTATGTACTAGTTGGAGCAGATTTTAATCAATCGTTAAAAACTCTAACAAAAGATGAAATTAATGTTGTACCAGAAGAACTTTGGCGCGCCGAAAATTTCGATAAAAGTTTATTACCGAGTGGCTTTAAGTTAGTGTATGATGAAAGTAGAAATTCTGCAAGACTTAATAATAAGCCTTATGTAAAAGATAGTGAAGGCACATATGGTTTTATTATCGATGGATATATTGCTAGTGATAATATTGAGGTGCTTGGAGTAGAAACTCTAAATCAAGATTATAGATATAGCGATCATAACCCAGTGAAATTAAGATATAAACTTAAATAGAATAATGGAAGCGGCTTGGAGATTAAGTTCAAAGAGTCGCTTTTTGTAGATTCTATAGCCACTTGTTTTTGATTGTGGTGTGAGAAGAACCCTCCATGTATATGAAAAATCCCACAAACTCACGTCTGTGGGATAGTTTTTATACTTTTTGATTTACATCTTCTTTGAAGAAAACTTTGTTAAGTCTGTCAACAACAGCTGATAAAGCTCCGTCTCCTGAGATGTTACATGCAGTTCCAAAGCTATCTTGAGTGATGTATAATGCGATCATTAGAGATAACATGATTTCATTGAATCCAAGAACTGATTGTAATAGTCCAAGAGCTGCCATAACTGCACCACCAGGCACACCAGGAGCAGCTACCATTGTTACTCCAAGAAGAAGGATAAATTTAACCATAACTGCAGCTGATGGGAATGTAGCACCGTGTTGTAACCAGAATACTGCAGATGCACATGTAGTTAATGTAATTGTACTTCCTGATAAATGAATAGTCGCAAATAATGGAATTGTAAAGTTTGCGATATTTTTATCAACACCCATGTTTTTAGTACATTTTAGTGTTACTGGAATAGTAGCGGCTGATGATTGAGTACCAATTGCTGTCATATATGCTGGCAGGATATTAACAAGCATCTTAAATGGATTTTTCTTATTAAGTGTACCTGCAAAAGTATATTGAGCAAGGATAATTATAAAGTGTAAGATAATAATTAGAACGAATACCATAGCGAAGATTTTTAAGATTTTAAATACTTCACCAGAAGCGGTAATGTTCATGAATACACCTAGGATGTAGAAAGGAAGAAGTGGAATAATTACTGTAGCTAGTAATTTTTCGATGATTTCTCCGAAGTCTGCGAATCCTTGTTTTAATCCTTCTGATTGTGTTGCAGAAATTCCAATTCCTAAGATGAATGAGATAATTAATGCAGTAGTAACATCAAAAATCGGAGTCATTTTAAACTCTATAAATGGTTTTAACATTAAGTCTTCTGGATTTTTGAATGTTTGTAATGTGGCATTAGCTAAAATGTTTGGTAATACAGCTTTAGCTGTTAGGAATGCAAATGTTCCTGCGATAATAGTAGAAATATATGCAACACCTGTTGAAAGTCCAAGTAATTTTCCAGCGTTATTAGATACTTGGCTGATACCTGGTACGATAAATCCTACGATAATAAGAGGGATTGTGAATCCTAAGAATGAGCTGAATATTGATGAGAATGTTACGAAACCTCTAATAAGGGCAGTAGGAAGAGTGCTTCCCTAAAATTATTCCCAGTGCGACAGCTAATATAAGTTTTGCTATTAATGGAATTCTTTTTATAATAACTCATAGTTTGATCTCCTTTTTGTTGTATTTTTTAAAAAGACATGTGTCCATTATACAAGAAAAAAACTTATTTGTAAAGGGGAATAAGATACATTTAATAAAAACTTTGAAAAATTTTAAATTTTCGGAAAAATTTAAATGATATAAAAAGAGAAGCAACTTGAAAACATCATTTCTAAAAAGATTATTTTTCAAGTCGCTTTTTTTGTAGTTATTAGATTAATTTGAATAAATCATTTAAGTTCTCAGCCATTGTAGGGTGAGTGAAGATTTGATCTCTGATGTAAGTGTATGGGATTTTGTTGTCAATTGCCATTTTTAATTAAGTTAATAATTTCTTCTGAGTTTTTTTACCGAATAGTGTAGCTCCAAGAATTAAGTTAGTGTCTTTATCTACAGTTACACGGAATAATCCACGTGGGTCTTGGTTAACTGCTCCTCTTGGCATGTTAGCAACTGGTAATGATGCTACTGCAACGTTAGAATATGCTGCTTCAGCTTCTTCTTTGTGTAATCCAACGTGAGATAATGCTGAGAGATAAATGTTGAGTAAGGTACGTTTTTACGGTCGGCAGTTGTGTATTCTTTGTTACCGTGTAAGTATCCGTTAACTACTCTGAAGTCATCTAATGATACGTAAGTGAATTGTAATCCACCGTTAACATCACCAACTGCGAATACATTTTCTACAGCTGTTTGACAGAATTCATCAACTACGATTGTTCCGTTTGGACGTAATTCGATGTCGGTGTTTTCTAATCCTAATCCTTCAGTGTTAGCACGACGTCCAGTTGCGTGTAATACTGCCTCGAATTCTAATTCACCATATTTTTCTGTATCAACTACAACAAGTTCTCCATTGTTACGGATTTCTTTTGTTGCAGTTCCTAATTTGAATTCGATTCCTGCTTCTTCTAAATATCCTTTAGCAAGTTCAGCGATATCTTTATCTTCTCTTCCTAAGATTCCAGGAGCGAAGTCGATAACTGTAACTTTAACTCCAAGACGAGCGTAAAGGTTAGCGAATTCTAATCCGATGTTACCACCACCGATGATTCCTAAAGTTTTAGGGGCTTTTCCTAATTGTTGTAATTCTGTACTATCGTAAACATTTTTAGATGTTGTTAATCCTGGAATTGGTAACACATTGTTTTTAGCTCCAGTGTTGATTACAACGATTTCACCTTCAAGTTGTTTAGTTTCTCCGTTAGCAGAAATTTCTACTACTTTGTTAGAAACAAATTTAGCGTGAGCAGTATATACATCGATGTTAGGGCTACTATCTAACATAGCGAAGTTTTTAGCGTTAGCTTTAGATACAACAGCATCTCTTGTAGCTTTAGCTTCTGTATAGTCTTTTTTGTTGTCAGCAGCTACGATTAAAGTTTTTAGTTGGAATACATCCGATATTGATACAAGTACCTCCGTACATTGCACTACTTTTCTTCAACTACTGCTACTTTTTCCTTCTTTAGCGAATGTTGCTGCTAAAGTTTTTTTCCAGCTTTACCGAACCCTACTACTAATAGATCATATTTAACCATAATTTGATTCCTCTTTTTGTTTTAAATTTTTATTTTTGTTTTTTATTTAAGAATAATCGCTATTAAATATAATATGATTAACTCTTTAATTCATATTTTACTCCTTCTTTTTTTCAAATTTCAAGTACTTTGCCCTACAAAAAGTAGACGATTTTTTCAAAAAATTTTTAGGGAAGAGATTTTTGTTAGGATTATTATTACATCAAGGTTTTAAAGAGTAAGTTATTTGATATTATTTTTGACATTATATCTCATTATGGTATAATATCCCTTGTACAAATTTGAAATATTATGGAGGGAAACAATGACATTACCTGATTGTCCAGAATGTAAAAGTGAATATACTTATGAAGATGGAAATATGCTAGTGTGTCCTATGTGTGCTTATGAATGGTCACCGTGAAGATGCTAGTGGAGCAGAAGAGGAGAAAGTTTATCGTGATGCTAACGGTAACGTACTTCAAGATGGAGATACAGTTTCTGTAATTAAAGATTTAAAAGTTAAGGGTAGTTCATCTACATTAAAACAAGGAACTCGTGTTAAAAATATCAGATTAGTTGATGGAGATCACAATATTGATTGCAAAATTGATGGTTTCGGTGCTATGAAACTAAAATCTGAATTTGTTAAAAAAATATAATTAAATAAAGAGCTGACTCAATGTGATTTTTAATGAAATCACTAAAGGTACAGCTCTTTTAAATTTTTTCTACTATTTAGAGTAGCCGAGGGAGTAACTCAAAAATCTTGTTTCTTAAGAAATCGCGATTTTGTCGAGTCACTCCTTTGTTTTCTATTTTTTTATTAGTTTTAATATTTTTCTTCTTAATGGTAATCCGTAGTTGTATATTAAGTTGAATACATGAGAGATTACTAAATCGAACTCTCCATAGTATTCTACGATATTAGGTGCAATTTCGATTTAAAAACCAAGTAGACTATCGTTTAAATCACCTTCAATTCCGCCCATAGATACTTCTTTAACACCCATTTCTTGAGCTTTTTTCATCGTATCAGAAAAGACTTTATACTGGGCAGGAAGTTTCGCAAAATCTTCATTCATACCAGCGTAAATAATTTCTGCATGATTACCATAAGCGATAGTAATCGCAGCGCTTATAACCTGATCCTTACTTTTATCTTCTATATCTAAACTATCAAATAGAACGATTAGCTTGTCAATTCCAGCTGCTTGTTCAAGAAGAGTACGCTTTTTCTTCGGTGATTTTTCGCCAAGAGCTTCAATTTCATTTTTCAAGATCTTGTTTTCTAGAATGACATTCTTTTTACAGCTTTTTTTCTACGTTTATATATGAAATATATAATAAGGCGTTATCTCCAAAAGTATCCAACAAGTTTTCAAAATACTCACGTCCACGCAATGAGATATTTTTTCTTTTCTCAGTACAAGCTAAGGCGAAAAGGAAGTCATCAAGATTTTCTTTACCACAGCGTTTAACTTCAACAAATTTCTTCTCAGCATCGCGAATTAAACGACGTGTATCTTTTTGGGAAAAAGATCAGGAACTTCTTCTTCAAGTTTTTGTGACTGTGTTAAAACGTGGCTGAATAGTACTACTCATATCAAGGCTAAAACCTTTGTGCTTATAACCATTATCCTTGAATATTTTAATAAGACTAGTATTTTCTCTATCTACTTCAATATCCTTAAAAATCGCTAGCTTTTCATCTTTTATAGCTGTGGGGATGTCTAGCTTAACCATTTTAGCGCCTTTGTCTTTGGCGAATTTTTTTAAGGTTAGTTAAAAAGAAATTTAGTAGTTCGGTATTACTGTAATCAAGAATAGGTCCACGCGGAGCATACCATAATCCTTGACGAGTTAGAATTTGCATTGCAGCTATAATATTGTCATTTTTCATCAGCAACAGCTATTCTTACAGCACCCCAAGTATTTTTTTATATGAGACCACTCGATAGCTTGCATCATATTACCATGTTTGTGATTTTTTTATAAATTCAGTATATTTTTTTCATCGTTAATATTTGTTAAAAATTTCATTATTCAATAATCCTTTAACTAAAATATACTTTATCATAACAAATTATAGTAGAAAAATCAATTTTTTTAGAAGGAGTTAAGAAGAAATAAGTTAATTAAAAATATTTACAATCGCATACAAAAACTTATATAATGTGTATATAGAATAAAATAAAGGAAGTAATTGCGATGAACATGAATACATTATATATCATGCTAGGATTTATATTTGTCTATGCGATGATTTCTAGTACGAGAGATAAGATAAAAAAAGCGTGATGAGAAGAGTAAAGAAGCATTTGAAAGACTTCAAACACCAGCTTATAAAAAGAGCTAGAAAAGGTTATAAACTTAAGTCAAGATGATGCATTTAATATTGCATCATTAAGAAAAGCATACTTTTTTTAAATGGAAAAGATGCCAAAAAAACTAATAGAGATTTTCAAAAATAAATAGAAAAAAACAAGAAACTTAACGAATCGATTTTTTTATGAATCGAATTGTTGAGTTTCTTCTATTAATTGATTATTTTCCTTCGATTGTAATCATCCATACTTCACTACGAGCTGTTGTTTTGAAAGGAGGACCCCAAAAACCATAACCCGCAGAAGTGAAGAAATGTTTGCCATTAATCTTCGCATAGCCATAATCTAGAGTATAAATTACATCCGTGATAAAGTTTAACTACCACAGTTGTCCGCGGTGAGTATGCCCGTAAAGTTGAACATCTATAGGTAAGGTAGCGTGATAATCTACAGCATCCGGCTGATGATCGACAAGAACGATAGTCTTGTTTAAATCAACGCTCTTAAGAAGGCCAGCGGTATCAAGTCTATCACGGCTGACACTCTTATCCTTTCGTCCTACTAAAGTTATTGCATTATTAAGTGTAATATTTTCATCAAATAGTGGGATTACTCTAGTCTTTTTAATTTCATTTACTATTTCTAGTGCATCACGGTCATGATTTCCCATTGTAGTATAAACACCTAGTGGAGCTTTTTAGCTTACTTAGATTTTTCTTGCATATTACGTTTTTTTGTACATAACCATATCGTCATCCATAAGGTCTCCTGCGATAACTACAGCATCCGGGTTTCTCTTCATCAACAATATTATTTAGTTTTTTTCAAGTTGAGGATTTGAGAAAAAAATGTCCCAAGATGAAGGTCAGAGACCATGGCGATTTTAATAGGTTTATCGAGATGTTTATCAACCTTAATAGTTTTATTAATCACGGTAGGTGAGTATGCCCAAAATAATCCAAGAGCAGTCATACCTATTAAATAGAAGGTAGTTATGCTTAAACTAATTCCTTGAGAAAGATTCAATTTAAAGATTTTTCAGTAGTAACTTAGCGACTAGTAAAATAACACTTATGACAGCACTATTTAGGAAGTAGAAGTACCAAAACGGTTCCATAGTTTACCCAAGGTGCGCCTAATCTTAGCATATAAGCTATAATAGAAAAGTTAGCAGCTATAAATAATACTACACCAATAGCTAATTTAACCTTAGGTGGAACAAAAGGTGAGATCATCCATTTTAAGCCTAGCCACATCAGAAATACGAGTATTTCATATACTGCGAATACCCCGATAAAACCAGCGATAAATTTCCAATTATTCAATATCAATTCTCCTTTAATTTATTTAATAACAAAAGTAAGAATATGTTGTATATTCAAACAGAGTGCTTATCATTATACAATATGAAACTTAAATTGGCATTAAATTAGGTTAATGAAAAGACCAGATAAGAGTTGATTGAGAGAGAAAGATTCAATTAATAAAAAATAAAAAAGCCGTCATGTGACAGCTTTTTATCTATGTAATTATTTACCTAATTTTTCTAAGTGTTTAGCTAGGCGTTCGTTAACGAAATCCCAGTTTACAACACGGAAGAATTCTTTAATGTAGTCTGGACGACGGTTTTTGGTAGTTTAGGTAGTATGCGTGCTCCCAAACGTCTAATCCAAGGATTGGAGTAAGACCTGTTAAGTATGGAGAGTCTTGGTTAGCTGTTGAAGTAACAACTAGTTTACCTTCTTTATCTAAAGCAAGCCATGCCCATCCGCTACCGAATCTTGTAGCAGCTGCGGCTGAGAAGCTCTTAACAAATTCTTCGTATCCGCCAAGTTCAGCTTCAACTTTTTCTTTAACTAATCCAGCGAATTCAGAAGAATCTGCTTTAGTTAGAGATTTCCAGAATAAGCTGTGGTTGTGGTGCCCACCACCGTTATTGATAACAGCTTGACGGATGTCAGCAGGTACGTTATCGATGTTTTTTAATAAACCACAAATGCAGTTAGCTTCAAATTCTGGGTGTTTTTCTAAAGCTGCGTTTAGGTTGTTAACGTAAGCTGCGTGGTGTCTGTCGTGGTGAATTTCCATAGTTTTAGCGTCGATAACTGGTTCTAAGAAATCGAATCCATAAGGTAATTCAGGTAATTTAAATGTCATAGTAATAATCCTCCCGGGTTTTTTAAAAATATATTACCATTATAAGAAAAAAATATTAAAAATAAAACAACAAAAATGCTTACAAAAAAAATTTTTTTATTAAAAAAAGAAACTATTTTTTTCAGAGTGAAAATGCTAGTAAAATCGAGTTTATACAAGGAGTTAACCTAAAAGTCCTAAATTTTTTTAAAAAAATCTATATGATAACTCCTAGAGTAATTATCAGTTCTAATATTTAAAAAAATTATAAATTAATATCGTGGTTGCTTGAAATACATTTTGTTTGAATTTTTATACTAGTTAGAGAATAAGATTTGTAATTTTTTTAGTGGCTATCTATGGACTAATTTATAAAAAAATTTTTATACAATAGTATTTGCATGAGATATTTTTAATCATGATAGGAAGTTTATATTTATTAAACTTTTAACTTTTAGGAGTTTAATAGTATAATATAATTGAAATTTGTATAGATAAATAAATCGAATTTAATTGAAAGGAATTTGATAATGAAAATAGGAATTGATAAGATTGGTTTTGCAATGCCAAGTTATTATTTAGATATTCGTGATTTGGCAACAGCGCGTGGAATAGAACCTGATAAATTCACTAAAGGTCTATTACAACTTGAAATGAGTATTCCTCCTGTATCTCAAGATATTGTTACTCTTGGAGCGCAGGCAGCTTTTTGAAATACTTGATAAAGATGATTTAGAAAAAATTGATATGATTATCGTAGGAACAGAATCAGGAATTGATCAGAGTAAAGCTTCTGCGGTATTCATCCATGGACTTTTGGGTATTCAACCATTTTGTACGTGCTATTGAAGTGAAAGAAGCATGTTATGGTGCTACAGCAGCCTTAGATTTTGCTAAAAATCATGTTATGAATAATCCGGAATCAAAAGTATTGGTTATTGCTAGTGATATTGCAAAATATGGAATTAAATCATCGGGAGAGTCTACACAAGGTGCTGGTAGCTGTGCGATGGTAGTAAGTAGTAATCCAAGAATTTTGGAATTTAATAATGATAATGTTTGTTTAACTCGTGATGTTATGGATTTTTGGCGTCCGAATTACTCTAATTATGCATTTGTAGAGGGAAGATTTTCTACTGAACAGTATCTTGACTGTTTAACAACTACATGGGATAGATTTATCAAAAAATCTAAAAATAACTTGAATAATTTTTCAGCGGTATGTTTACATTTACCATATCCTAAGTTGGGGTTAAAAGGTTTAAATTCGTTGTTAGAACAAGCCGAAGAGAATAAGAAAGAAGAACTACTTGCTCGTTTTAATGAGTCAATCTTATATAGCCAACGAGTAGGTAATATATACACAGGATCTTTATTCTTAGGGCTATTATCACTTCTTGAAAATAACACTACTTTAGAAGCTGGAGACAAGATTGCTTTATATAGTTATGGTAGTGGAGCAGTTGCAGAAGTGTTTAGTATGACTTTAGTGGATGGTTATAAGGAGCAGTTAAGAGATAATCGTTTTGAGGACTTCGCTAGTAGAACACGTATTTCAATAGAAGAATATGAGAATATGTTCTTTAGAGATACTACTGTCGATGAAGAGGGTAACTTAGATATTTCTGATATTCAAGATGAAAGTAAATTTATTTTAGAAAAAAATAGAAAATCATAAGAGAATATATAAAAAAACAAGTTTAAAAGAGGGACTATGGAAAAAAATTTGGAGTGGATTTTATAAAAAAATATTAATGAACGCTTAGAGGTTGTTGAGAAAACTGGTATTTTTAAGTGAAGAGCATGTTCAACTTCTTAAAAAAATAATGAAGTCCTAGACTTTAGTACGGCTAATAACATGGTAGAAAAATGTTATTGGAACTTTTTCTCTACCGTTTAGCGTTGTGCCAAATTTTATTGTTGATGGAAAAACAATACGTAGTACCATTTGTTACAGAAGAACCGTCGGTAGTTGCAGCTTGCAGTAATGCTGGGAAAATAGTAGCGAAATCGGGTGGTTTCAAGACAAAAGTTCAAGACAGAAAAATGATTGGTCATGTAGCATTATATGATGTAGCTGATACCGATGAAGCGGTAGAATGTATTTTACAAAATAAAGAGTTGCTGTTAAAAACAGCTAATGAAGCATATCCATCTATCGTAGCACGTGGAGGGGGAGCTTATGATATTGAGGTTAAAGTTCTATCAGAAGATGGAACGGATTTTGTAGTTGTCTATCTTATTGTTGATACTCTGGAGGCGATGGGGGCAAATATGCTAAATACAATGCTAGAGGCACTTAAAGTTTCGTTAGAATCATTAACTGAAGGTGTTGCATTGATGGCGATATTATCGAATTATGCGACACGCTCACTAGTTACTGCAAAATGTGCTATTCCATTTGAAAACTTAGGGGAAGATGGGGAATATCTTGCAAAGAGAATTGAGCTTGCTAGTAAATTCGCAAAAGCTGATGTTTATAGAGCGGCTACTCATAATAAAGGTATCTTCAACGGTATAGATAGTGTTGTTATAGCGAGTGGAAATGACTGGAGAGCTATAGAAGCGGCGTGTCAGAGTTATGCAGCTAAAGATGATAAGTATAAAGGCCTTTCTAGATGGTACTGTGATGAAAAAAATAGTATGCTTATTGGAGAGATTACTTTGCCGATGCCAGTTGCAAGTGTAGGAGGATCTATTGGAATTAATCCTACAGTAAAAGTCGCAAGAGAATTATTAAAAAATCCGGACGCTAAAACTTTGGCGAGTATACTCGTTTCTGTAGGTTTAGCTCAAAATCTAGCCGCCCTAAAAGCGTTAGTAGGGCGATGGAATCCAAAAAGGTCATATGAAGTTACATGCAAAATCTTTAGCGATCTTGGCTGGGGCTTCTAATGATAATATAGAATTAATCGTTGAAGAACTTAGAAATGAAAAAAACATATGAACTTAGCTAGCGCTAAGAAAAATAGTAGAAAAAAATATAATAACTAGTTATAGAAGGAGCGACTTGAAAATTGTGATTTCATAGAAATCAATTTTTTTGAGTCGCTCCTCTTTAATTTTAGTATATCTCGAATTTTTTTCAATGTAGTACATTGTTTTATCAATTCCATTCTCATAAATTTTATTGTTTAAACGAAGTGTCATCATTCCTATAGGTTTTCTTGTAGCAATAGTTTCAAAAGGAATTAGAACTCTATCTCCTTGTATTTCCCATTTTTTCAACTGGCATAAAGATTGTATCAGTAGCCCCTTCATAACCAATGTCACTTTTTAGCTAAGAAGACTTCATCTTTAGCGAAGTATACTACTTTATTTTTTTATGATTCATTAATTTTTCTAAGTTTTGTTTGCTAAAATCAGTAACCTTATTATTTAATTGAACAAATTTAATTTCTTTATCATCTTGTAATCTTTGTAGTACGTCTTGTTTATGGAATGTTTGTGCATTGTATGTATTTAGTAAGTCCAATACTTTAGTCATGTTCATTTTGTTTTTACTACATTGTTGCTGCCATCGTTACTAGCGATAAATCTCACTATATTGGCAGTACTGCTACCTTGTAAATTTAACATTCCGTATGACATAGGTTGTAAAAATTTCTCCAGCTTTAGCTAAGTCATGTTTTTCTAGTTTGAGTAGTGTTTTTGGATTATAGTGTTTTTTTCCAGCAGGAGTTGTTACCTGAGCTTTAGATTTGTTATTTATAATATTTGCATTAACGTTAGTATCTGCTTGTTTAATATGTTCAACCTCTTTTTGTAAATTAGCTAAAGAAGTTGGGTTTTTCTTCTGTAGTTTTCACTTCAGTAGAGATAGTGTCATTAGTATTTACTTTTTTTGCTACTTTATCTGTACATCCTGTTAATAATCCAATTCCTAAAAATAAATATACCTGTTGTTTTTTTAGAAGTTTATTCATGTTATCCACCTTCTTTTTTTATAACTTCTTTACACTTATATTATACATTTAAAAATTACAAAAATCAATCTTTTATTACAAAAAAATATTACAATTATATTACAAATAGATTTAAGAGTTGTTACAGAAATGAAATTTCATTAAATATAATTTTTGTGTAGACAATGTTTGAACAACGCTAGTTTTTTATAGTAAAAATATACTAGTAAATCAAATTAGGAGAATTAAAAAAACATGAATAGAGTTGCTATTGTAAGTGCTAAAAGAACTGCTATAGGGAGTTTTTGGTGGAAGTTTAAAAGATGTTCCAGCAGCTAGACTTGGTGGGGATCTTGTAAAAGCAAGCATTAGAAAGTATAAATCTTGATCCAAATCTTGTTGATGAGATAATATTTGGTAATGTGTTACAGACTGGTGCTGGGTCAGAATGTTGCACGACAAATTGCAGTTAATGCAGGTATTTCAAAAAGAAAAAAAGTGCCTTTGTTGTGAATAAGGTATGTGGTTACGGTTTGAAAAAGTGTTGTATTAGGAGCTCAGTCAATCATGTTGGGCGATAATGATATAGTAATTTGTGGTGGAGTAGAGAATATGAGTGCAGCACCTCATTATACGAAGAATGCACGTTTTGGTCAGAAATTAGGTAGTTTTGAATTAGAAGATACTATTATAAATGACGGGCTAACTGATGCTTTTGAAAATTATCATATGGGTATCACGGCTGAGAACATAGCTCAGCAATATAATATAACGAGAGAGGAACAAGATGAGTTTGCCCTTAGAAGTCAGAAAAAGGCTGCTTTGGCAATTGAAAATAACTTATTCACAGAAGAAATAGCTCCGATAATTGTTAAAACTAGACGAGAGGAAATTAGTTTTAACACCGACGAATTTGTTCGTGCTAATACTACTTTGGAAAGTTTAGCCCAATTACGCCCGGCTTTTAAGAAAGATGGAACAGTAACGGCAGGGAATGCTTCAGGTATAAATGATGGAGCTGCTTGTGTAATATTAATGAGTGAAAATCGTGCAAAAGAGTTAGGGTTAGACGTTCTAGGTTATATTGAAGGCTATGCATCAGCAGGCTTAGATAATAAGGTAATGGGCTTAGGACCTGTTCCGGCAACAAAGAAAGTGCTAGAAAAACTAAATTTAAATATAGAAGACATAGACTTATTTGAGATGAATGAAGCTTTTGCTGTACAATCAATAGCTGTAACGCGCTTATTAAATCTTGACGAAAGTAAGGTTAATACTCGTGGTGGAGCAATTTCACTAGGACATCCGATAGGAGCTAGTGGCTGTCGTATTTTGGTTACTTTGGTGCATGCACTAATTAAAGATAACAAGGAAAAAGGAACATGTTCACTTTGTATAGGTGGAGGGCAAGGGATTGCTATGGTTATTTCGAGAAAATAATTATAGACTTTATACAAATATATTCCTGGTAATCTCTTTATATTTCGCTAAAATAAAAGTTATTTATAAAAAAATAATTGTTTATTGGAAAAGAAAGTGTTAAAATAGATAAGTGATTATTTTTAAGGAGAAATATTGTGAATAAATTCATAAGAGAACATGGACAAGTTATTTTGTGGTTTATCTTCTTAGTATTTATGATAATATCGCTTAGTATGGTATTTACTCACGGTATTGGTTATGCTAGTATTGTATTCATATTAAGCTTTGTATTATTGTGCCCGCCTATTGTAAAATTTATTCAACGAAAAACGCGTTTGAAAAAAGTAGTTTTAGGAGTTGTGAGTGCACTAGTAATGACGTTAACAATGTTAATGACTAATCACTTTAGTGATGCTAAAAAAGAAGAACAAAGAAAAAAACTTTCCAAGAGAAAAAAAGAAGAACGTGATAAAAAAATAGAAGAACAGTCATCAGCGGATAATGACTCTGAAAAGAAAGAGCAACAAGTAGCGCCACCTCCGCCACCTAAAAAAAGAATTGATGAGCAGGATGGGGAAAAAAATGAGACTGTTCAAATAGCTCAAAAGAAAGAGGCACAAACACAATTACAACAGCCTAAGAAAGTAATAGTGAGAGCAAGTAAAAAGAATGGATATTATTACACACCGACACATCCTTCTTATAACAATATCGCAGCAAAAAAACCTATTAGTCTTCAACTCAGAAGAGGCTGCTCAAAAAGCAGGATATAGAAGAGCTGCATAATAAAAAAGGATTGACTTGAAAATCGTAATTTTGTAGAAACAAGATTTTATCGGGTCAATCCTTTTTTATCACTTTAATGTATAAAAACAAAGAGGAATATAGTGTAGAGCGGAGTATTTTTTTCAAATAATAAAAAAACGTGTTTGGGGAACACGTTTTTTTAATGAACTAAATTAAGTTCTAAGCAATTTCTTGCTTGTTTATATCTAACCTTATATATAAATAACAAAAAGAGTCTTTCAACTCTTTAAAGGGAGAATGGCTTGCCTAGGGAGCGACAAGCCACATTATGAAAAAAAATTAAAAAGTTTTTATTATCTGTTAATTCCATAAAAAAATTAACCGAAATATTGGTTTAAACAAAAAAATAATTTCAAACTTAAAAGGGAGAAACGACAAGTGTCGTTAAGAATGAAAATATTATTACTTTTGTTCAGATAATTATTATATACCTCTTACTTAAAAATATACTTAAAATTTTCTAGTTTTTTTAAAAAATGAAATTTGTTCACTTGTTTTCATTTTTTTAATTCAAAAATCTATAGTTCCTTTTACTACAAGCATCTAAATAATCGTTAATTTGAGAGAAGACCTTACTTCCAAAAAAGCCACGGTATGCGGATAGCGGACTCGGATGAGCTGACTCTATAATTTTATGTTTTGAAGAATCTATCAGTTTATTTTTGCTTCTAGCATAGCTTCCCCATAAAAACAAAAAAACTACATTTTCATTTTTTTCAGAAATATTTTCAATTATGTAATCTGTGAAATTTTTCCCAGCCCATTTTACTATGACTTGCTGGTGAATTTTTTTCGACTGTAAGAACAGCATTAAGTAAAAAGACACCTTGTTTAAACCAACTTTCAAGGTTGCCTGTTTTTGCTGGCTTAATGCCTAAGTCGTCGTATAGTTCTTTATAGATGTTTATTAAGCTTTTTAGGTAGGGGGACATCATCATTTACCGAAAAACTTAGACCACATGCTTGATCAGGATTATGGTAAGGGTCTTGTCCTAAAATCACAACCTTAATGTCTTCTAACGCTAAATCAAAAACTCTAAAAACCTGTTCTTTTTGGTGGATAGATAGTTTTAGTAAGACGTTGTTCGTCAATTTCTTTTTATCATGTTATTTAGTTCATTTATTTTTTTGGATAATTATCAAATATTTCTTCCCAACTTTTGTGCATATAAATCTCCTTTTAAAATTAGATTATTATGATTCTTGTTAAAGTATAACATAGTTAAATATATATTAAAAATAGTTGTAATAGAAATAACAAGGTTGTAACATAAGTGTTAGTAGTGTGGTATAATGATATTGATAAATACTTAGGAGGAATATGTATGAAATTAGGTTTTATTGGTGTAGGAAATATGGGAAAAGCTATCTTAGAAGGATTACTTCGTAGTGGTAAGGTTAGCTGTACTGATATTTTTGTAAGGAACTCTTCTGATAAAAGTACTAAGAATATTGCAGAAGAAATAGGTGCAGTATTTTGTGGAGATTTAGAAGAGGTAGCGAAAAAAAGTGATATAGTATTTTTAGGAGTAAAACCATATTTAGTGGCGACAGTTCTCGAGAAAGTGGCGGATAGTTTAAAAAATAAGATTGTTATTTCGATGGCTGCAGCGGTAGAAATAAAAGATTTAGAAAAGGTACTTCCAGAGACTAAAATAGTTAGAATTATGCCGAATACGCCCGTGGAAGTAGGAGATGGTGTAATAGGAGTTACGTTTAATTCGTTAGTAGATGACTCTGAGAAATTATTAGTACTAGATTTGCTAAATAATATAGGTATTGCTGAGGAAATATTAGAAAAAGATATGGCTGCTTTAACAGCTTTGAGTGGTTCAGGTCCTGCTTATGTGTATTTATTTATAGAGGCTTTAGTTGATGGTGCTGTTCTAAATGGTTTAAAACGTGATGTCGCCTATAGACTTGCTGCAAATACTGTTTTAGGTGCTGCAAAGATGGTGTTAGAGACTAAAGAACATCCAGGTAAGTTAAAAGATGATGTATGTTCACCGAGCGGAAGCACTATTGAAGCTGTAAGAGTTTTAGAAGAAAAGAATTTCCGTAGTGCAGTTATTGAATGTGAGAAAGCTTGTTTCGATAAACTAGATAGAATGAGATAGAATATAAGAGTAATATTAAAGGTTGCTCCAAAAGTCCTGAAATTTAACAAAGTTCATATGAGAACTCATAGACGCAGTGGTTTATTGATATCTAAATTCGCTTTATAGAAGCTATTTAGATATCTAATAAACTGTGCGAGGGTGACTCGACAAAATCGATTTCTACGAAATAACGATTTTTGAGTCACTCCTTTTTATTTATTTAATTCATCTGTTAAGTTGTAAAGTTCATCTACTAGATGACCGACATAAGCAATAGCTTCTTTAAGCGGTTCATCAGTGCTTACATTACAACCTGCAAGTTTTGAAAGATCTAAAGCTGACATGCTGCTTCCTTTAGAAAGAACATTTAACCAAGTATCAGCATATGAGCTGTCATTATCAATTTTATTAGCGATGGCTGTACCGATTGTTAATCCTGCAGAGTAAGTGTATGGATATAATCCCATGTAGTAGTGAGGTTGTCTCATCCAAGTAAGCTCTGCACCTTCATTAACTACTAAACTATCTCCGAAGAATTCCTCCATAACATCACGTTTAACTTTAGACAGAACGTCAGCAGTTAACATTTCGTTGTTATCTACCATTTTGTAGATTCTATCTTGATAAACAGCTTCTAAGTAGTGTGTTACCATATTGTGGAAGTACGTTCTACTAATCATGTTGCTGATAACCCAACGTTTGAAACGAGTATCAGTGTTAGTTTTTAATAGGTAGTTAGATACGATAACCTCGTTACAAGTTGATGGAGCTTCGACGAAGTAAAGTGGGCAATCGTTATTTAACATTGTTTGGTGTTTTCCTGTACTCATGAAGTGATACGCATGTCCAAGCTCGTGAGCAAGCACGAAAACTTCATTCATCTTTCCAGTCCAAGAAAGTAGAATAAATCCAGCTACATTAGGAACAGTTGCACAGAATCCACCAGTGCTTTTTCCTATATTTTGCGGGAAGTCAGTCCAACGTTTGTCATAACTTTCATCAATCATTTTAACGTAGTCTTCACCAAGAACACCAAGTGCGTCTTTAAGGTAAGAACGAGATTCATCGATAGTCATATCAACCTCAAAATCTGGATCAAGGTTGATTTTACAGTCTACAAACTGCATATCTTCAATTTTGTGTTCACGAGCTAGAAGTTTAATGTAACGTCGAATATGAGGTGCTAAATCTGTCATAAGAGTACGGATTTGACGATCGTATAGTTCACGATTGCCATCTTGTCCAGCTAGTAAGTAGTCGATAACACTGTCGTAACCACGTATTGTAGCTAACATTTTTTCTTTTTTAATTTGAGAAATATATTCATTTGCTGAAGTGTTTTTATAAGAGTTTAGAGTTTTTATAAAAACTTTTCGCAGCATTGCGGCGTACTTCAGTGTCGTTATCCATTTCATGTAAGTTTTCGTATAGTACGAAGCTATTTTCAAAAGTTTTTCCGTTTGCTTCAAAGCTATCAAATTGCATATCTTCGTGCTTAGTTACCTCGTATAGATTGTAGTAACCAGGAAGACTCTCGTAATTTGCGATTACTTGTTCAGCTTCTTTTGATAAAGTATGTTTTTTTCTCTTGAACGATTTTTTTGAAGTAATATTCTAAATCCGGACGATAGTTTTTCACAAAATCTTTAATGAATTGTTCATCTAGTTCTACAAGTTCAGTATCAAAGAAACTTAGATTTCCAGCCCATACAGTAGAAACATCTTCAAAAAGTGTCATATTTTGTACTACGTTGTCGTTGAATCTATCCACTGCCATTGGTAATTCCGCATAGTGAGATAGTTTGTAATATTCTTCATAAAGTTCTTCGTATTTTTTAACGGCAGTATCTAAAGTAACGTGATCCGCTAATTTTCCTTCGTAAGTAGCCTTGAAATCTAAGATTTCTTTTTTAATATTCTCAAGGCTCGCTTTAAAATCTTCATCAGTTTTATATAGAAGAGTCATATCCCAAGTATATTTCTCTTCGACCTCATTTCTTGGCATTAATTTCATTTCAGTCATAGTTTATCTCCTGTATAATTAAGTCGAATTATATCGATTGATAGTTGCCCTATGAGCAACTTAATAATAATTATAATACATAAATGCAGTTTGGTAAATATAAAAAAATGGATATATTGCTAAAAAAATCTAGCCAACTCAAAAGGTAAGCTAGATTTTTGTTATTAATCAAATTTTTATTTCATCTATTTTTGTCAATTTTTTTCTAGTGATTGAAATCTCACCTTGTGTGTCTTTTTAAAATTGATTCCATTAATGTTTTTGGCAGTAGTGTATTCAAGTTGACTCATAGAGTCTTTTTTTCTTTTTCTAGTTGTTTTTTTAGCCATATCTTCTATAAATGATTTTAAATCAAGGGTAATTGTTAAGACTTCATTTGTAGTAGTATCTATTGTTGCGATAAATGATAGAGTCATGTTTGAAAGGTCACCAGCTTCTTCACTAGAAAAAGTACCTGGATTTAGGTAAAATTTATTTCCGATGTCCGATAGTTTTATTTTTCCACTAAAAGTTAGTTTATTATCTGATTTTTCATAGTTTTTATCAGTTATAGTGTTAAAAAGTGTATTTCCATTGAAAAATACTTGGATTGCAGATAAAACTTCTAAATCGTCTGTAATTATACCGGGAACTAATTTTCCATTTTCAACATTGAATTTATCGTATCCAGAATTGTTTTTCTTAAGGAAAATATGTTCTTCTTTTGTTGTAGTTTTGCCTAGTTCAGTTTCTTGCTCTGAAAATTTCTTTAAAACATTGCCACTATCGTCTATTTTAATATTAGATAATACGTTAACTGAGTAACCCTCTGCCATAAAATTAGATTTAATGTTAACCTTAGTATCTAACTCTAAATTTTTTTCTTTTGAAAAGTTGCTAAGGGCTGTTTTAACAATTTCTTCATTTGACAGTTCTTTTTTCGCTTCTTGTGATGTAGGTTGATTTACATTTTTATTTTGTGAGCAACCTAGTGTTGTTCCGACAAGAACAGCAATAGCGAAAGATAGTAATAGTTGTTTTTTTCATTTTATACCTCTTTTAAGTTATTTTTAGTTAATAATTATAACTTAAAAAAAGATTTTTTTATGTAAATAGAAGATTTAGGAAAATTCAGTATATATTATAAAAAGTTTACTAGTATTTTTTTTTGATGTATAATTTTAATTAGTAGATTTATTAAAAAAAGCGAGGTATCTTATGAAAATAGCAGTAGTAGGTGGAGGAATAGTAGGAGCTACATGTGCTTATTATTTGTCAAAAGAACAGAAAAAAATGAAATAGTAGTTTTTTTGATTATGGTTTTGGGTCAAGCTACTAAAGCATCAGCTGGGATTATAAGCCCTTGGTTTTCTAAAAGACGTAATAAACCGTGGTATAAGATGGCAAGACTAGGTGCTGATTTTTATTTGAAATTAGTTACAGATTTAGAAAGCGAGGGTTATAATACTGACTTTTATTTACAATGTGGTGTATATCTATTGAAAAAAAATGAAGACAAGCTACCGGAGTTAAAAGAACTTGCAGAAAGTCGTAAAGAACTATCACCGATGATAGGAGATTTAGAGATAATCTCAAAAAGAAGAGGTTCGAAAAGTTATTCCTAGCTTCGATAACAATGGAGACGTACTGTATGCGAGTGGTGGTGGACGAGTAGAAGGAGAAAGATTCGTTAATACTTTACTTACTGCCTCGAAAGCTAATGTAGTTAGGGAAAAAGTTAGTCTAAAGGTTGCGGAAGATAAATACGAGATTAATGGACAGGTTTTTGATACTGTTGTTCTTGCGACTGGTGCGTGGTTAAAAGATATATTAGAGCCTCTTGGTTTTAATGTTGATGTTCGTCCGCAAAAAGGTCAATTAAGAGATTATAGGGTTATGGATAAAAATACAGGCTCTTATCCAGTTATTATGCCTGAGGGTGAATTGGATATTATTCCATTTGAAAAAGGTGTTGTTAGTGTTGGAGCGACACATGAAAATGCCATGGGCTTTGATTTAACCGTTGATAAAAAGCAACTTGATGCTTTTTTAGAAGAAGCGGAGAACTTTTTAGGTGGATTGAAAAATTCAGAGATAATAAATGAACGTGTCGGAATTAGAGCCTATACTAGTGATTATTCTCCATTTTTTGGAGAGGTTCCGACATTAAGTAATGTGTATGCAATTAGTGGGCTTGGTTCTTCAGGCCTAACTACAGGTCCGATAATTGGGTATAGCGTTGCTAATATAATATTAGGTAATGATATAGAGCTAGATCCACGAGATTACAACATTGAAAACTACATAACACGTAAGTAAGGAGATTAATGAAGAGATTAATATAACTATAAAAAAGCACTGAACAATTTTGTTCGGTGCTTTTTGATGTTTTGGATTGTTAATTATTTTTGTGCTAATTCTTTAGCTCCGCGGTGACTTAATACTGCGAATACGATACACAGAATTGCAGATGATAGAAGTACGTAAAGTCCTCCAGACCATCCTACACGGTCAACAACGAATCCGATGAACCAAGTACCGAATGAAGCACCCACGATGTAACTCATGAATCCTCTTAGACCAACTGCGTTACCAACAGCAAATGATGGAACAACTTCCATAGTTTGAACTGATGCTAAGAATTGTGGTACATAGATTAGACATCCAGAAAGGCTGGCAAATACGATTACCCATACTAGAGAAGTACTTTCCCAATATCCGATTAGACAGAAGAAAATGATAACCATTGCACCGATTGCTGGAGGCATACGGTAACCTTTGAATACTTTATCAGATAGGTATCCAGCAAGAATTGTTGATGGAATAGCAGCCCACTCGAATAATGTGAAGGCGATACCCATTTGTCCTTTTGTGAATCCTTTAGTTTCTAATAAGTAGATTGGAAGCCAAGAGATTAATCCGAAACGGATTAAGTATACGAATGTATCAACTAGAGATACATACCAAGCGTGTTTGTTTTTTAATACGTAGTTTACGAAGATTTGTCCTGCGTTTAAGTTTGCAGCTTCTTCTGGTACGTGTTTAACTTTTACTTTGTGTGTTTCACCAGTGATTTTTTCCATTGTTGGTAGACCTTCGTTTTCTGGTTTCCCTTTAACTAAAACAAGGATAATAACAACGAAGATAATAGCGATAATCGCTGGGAATACGTAGTATGCTAATTTCCAGTGTTCTTTACCAAAGATGAAGAATCCTAATGTAACAACACTTGCTACGATTCCTCCACCGACGTTGTGAGAAATGTTCCAAAGAGCAGTCATACGACCACGTTCTTTTTTCGGATACCAGCTTGCAAGTGTGATGAATGCTGGTCCAACCCCCATACCTTGGAAAAGTCCCAGTAAGATTACTAAGATTGATACTAAGAATACAGTGTGACTAACTCCAAGTGCTAAGTTTACAGATGCACAAAGGAAAAGTCCAAGAGCCATATATTTCTTTGGATCGGCTTTATCTGCTAAACTACTCATGAATCCTTTACTTAATCCATATGCAAGTAACATGTAACTCATGATTGCACCCATTTGAGTTTTAGAAATTCCTAAAGATGCTTTAAGGTCACTACTCGATAAACTGATGTTATTTCTAACAATGTAGAATGCCATGTATCCAAGGAATACTCCAAGGAAAGAAATAAATCTTAATTTTTTTATAAGTTGGCATAACTTTATCGGCAGGAACTTTGTGTGATTTAGCTTTAGGTTTTAAAAAAATGATAACATAAAAAAATGTCCCTCCTAAATTATTTTTAAATATAAATTTTTAATAACTGAAAACTTTGTGTTATATCAGCATGTAAAAATTATATACTGCAGAGAGGAGGTTGTCAATAGTTTTTCAAATATTATGTAATATTATTTTTTTCTAGTTTGTTGTTAAGGGATATTAATATTCCATGAGAATATAGTATTTTTTTATAAATAAACTTTATAAATATTTTTTTCAAAATTATCGCTAAAAAAACAACTACAAATGTAAGCTGTTTTTGTAAGAAAAATCCTTACAAACCAAGTAAGGTTTTTTTCTTTTTATTTAATAAACTGCAACCCTTTTTGAAGGTAATATATATAGTTATATTTTTTTATAGTTCATACTGATATAATGTGTTAATAAGAATTGATTTTTACCTAAATAAAGGTAGTTTAATATGGTTGAGTTCTTTATATTTAATAATAATATTTAGTTATTTAATAATGAAAAGCAAGAGCTGTTATAATATTTATAGTATAGTATATTATATTTTTGCTGTGCTATAATAAAATATGAAATAAAAGATATGGATAGGTGAAGAGTTATGATTAGAAATTCTAAAATAATAGCCACTATAGGTGATGCTACAGACAAAAGTATTACGGAAAATAGTAGAAGGTGCAGCGGATGCTGTATCGATAGATTCTTACTATGGGAGTAATGAACAAAATATTGAAAGAATAGAGAAGGTTAAATCTCTAAGAAAAGAAGTGGGTAGAGATTTAGCTATAATATATGATGTGGATCATATTTATGCGAAAAATAAATATAAACTTATAAGAATAGATGAGGAGAACGTAGACTTTGCCTGCGTAAATGATGTAGATTTCGTTGCGTGTCCTTTTGTTGGAAAGTTAGAAGAAGTTATAAAGGTGAGAGAGCTTATTAAGTCACATGGAAAAAATATAGGGATTATTGTTAAGATAGATTGTAAAGATGGTTATGATAATCTTGATGGCATACTGGAAATTGCAGATGCGATTATGATTAATCGTGATGAACTTGGGGTAGATATTTCTTATGAAGATTTACCTGGAATTCAAAAGGAAATAGTAAGAAGAGCTAATGAAGCTGCGAGAGTAGTTATTTTAACTACTCAAATGTTATATTCTATGGTTTACAATCCAAGACCGACTAGAGCCGAAGTGTCCGATGTTGCGAATGCAATTTTCGATGGTGTTGATGCAGTAATGTTAACAGAGGAGACTGCGATTGGTGATTATCCATGTGAAGCGTTAGAAACAGTAGATAGAATTATAAGAACTGTTGAAAAAAATAATGCTGTTGACGCAGAAAGATTTGAAGTGGATGGATACAAAATGAGTATCTCACATGCTGTTTCTATGACGACAAAACATCTTTTAGAAGCAGTTGATGTAAAAAATATTGTAACTTATACGAAATCAGGAACAACAGCTCGTTTCATCGCGAGGTATCGTCCAAATATACCTGTGCTAGCTGTTTTACCTGATAGAGAAAGTGCTAGAAAGTTGATTATTACTAGAGGAATAGTACCGTATATTGAACCTAAAATGTTGAGTATGGAAGAGATGCTAAGTAATGCTTCTGCATATTCTAAAGAAGTTGGACTAGCTGAAGTTGGAGATTCTATCCTAATAACTGCGGGTCAACCAGACACTGGGAAAGGTGCTGTACCACCTACAGATTTCGTATATATAAGTAATGTTGATTAGTAAACTAATGATAGTTTATAGGATCCCCCCCTTATTACACGAGTTATAAGCTACTATTTAGTGAACTATAACTAAAAGATAAAAATTATAAAAAGTATATTGAAGATATTTTACATACGTTAATAGTAAAATATCTTTTTTCTTTTATAAAAAATAGCACAGTTCCTTTATTTTATGATATAATTGAAAGTGGAGTGCTGTACTCATAAAATATTGATTATTATGTATTGCAACGATATTATTAATCTAAGGAAGGAGATTTTTTTATGATAGCTGAATACTTATCAGGAGTAAGTACACTAACGCTGATTATTCATTTATTGGATATTTTTATTAGTGTGGTTATTAGTTTATAAACTATTAAGTCTACTGCAAGGTACTCGTGGTATGCAACTTATTAAAGGTATTTTTAATTGTTATAGGTTTTAAAAAAATATTCTTTAATTTCATCGGATTTAAAACGATGACGTATATCTTTGAACAGGTAGTGACTTGGGGAGTGTTAGGGATAATGATTATATTCCAACCAGAATTAAGACGAGCTCTTGAGTATATAGGAAGGGTACAGCTGTCTAATTTCTTCAATATTAACTATAAAGATGTTCAGAAAGATTCTACTGAACAGATTATAAAGGCTGTTGTTGATTCATCTAGACATATGGCGCGCCGAAGAATAGGTGCATTAATCGTGCTAGAAAATAATACGGGTCTTGATGAGTATGTAGAAAGTGGTATTACTGTTAATGCCGAGGTAACGAATGAACTTATAATTAATATATTTATTCCTAATACACCACTGCATGATGGAGCAATGATAATAGATAAAAATAAAATTCGCGCCGCTAGTTGTGTGCTTCCTTTATCAGATAATAGATCAATTGCGAGTAGTTATGGAACACGACACCGTGCTGCCTTAGGACTATCGGAGTTGACAGATGCTATCGTTATTGCTATTTCAGAAGAGACTGGAAAAATCAGCATTTGCCAAAATGGTGTGTTAACTTCTGATTATTCTACTGAGGCTTTAACTAAATATTTGACTAAAAATTGGCAACAACAAGAAAGAATTATTAAATAAGAGGTGATATTTATGAGACTAAAAGAAAATAATAAGTTAAAGTTAATATCATTTTTAATAGCGATACTATTGTTTTTATCGGTTAATGAGAATTTCAAAAACTTCTCAGTTTTAGGTGGTAAAAATAGCGATAATGCTACTGCATGGGTGAGCGATGTACCATTAGAAGTTGAATATGATAGAGATAAGCTTTATGTAGTAGGTATTCCTAATACTGTATCTGTGAAATTATCTGGAACACAAACGAAGGTTCAAAAAGAAAGTGTTGCTAAAAACTTTAAAGCTAAATTGAATCTTAGAAATGCACAAATAGGTGATGATCAAAAGGTTAGAATCGAGATAGAAGGTTTGGAAAGAGGTGTAGATGGTACTGCGGAACCATCCACAATAACGATATCTATTAGAGAAAAAGCGACAAAAGAATTTAAAGTAACACCGATAGTAAAAAAAGAACGTCTGTTGATTGGGTATGAGATAGATAAACTTAGCGTATCTAACTCAACTGTTAAAATTTCCGGGGCGATTGAGAGCCTTAATAGAATTAATGAAGTTCGTGCTGAAAGTGATACACGTACAAAAATTAATAGAAATACGAGAGAAGAAGCTAAATTAGTTGCTTATGACAGTGATTATAACAAAATAGAAGATATTCAAATAGAACCGAATTCAACTGTTATGAGTATCGAATTAAAGAGTATTGAAAAAGAAGTTCCATTAGAAGTAAACACTATAGGTAGTTTACCTCCAGGATTTGAGCTTGTCAGTGCTACTGCCGATGTTACAAAAGTAACGATTAGGGCGGAGGATGCTTATAGTCTTGCAAAAAAATTAGTGAAATGTTCGTTGATGTTGATTTGAGCGATGTTAAAGAGGAAACTGAAGAAAGAAGTAATCTGAAGATTTATCCAAAAGAAAACATTCGAATAGCGACTGATACGCCAATTGTTAAAGTAACAATTAAGATAAGGAAAAAAAATAATTATGACAGATAAAAAAATTGATATTTTTTTGGCTATTAATATGCTTATAACGGTTTTTAGTTTGGCTATAATAATAGGAACTATGTTTTTAGAAAATCAGAGAGCAAAAACAACTGCAATTTTTGTGGCGATAACGATATTAATAGTTCAAAAGATAGTGGAGATAAAAAGTAATCAAAGAAACAAGGAAAGTGAGTATTATAATATTACTTATTATAATAGCAGTTACGGGGTATTTTTGGTTATAGATTACTTTAAAATATCCGGGTGAATAGTAAGGGCGACTTTAAAGTTTAATTTTATACAATTTTATTTTTTTAAAGTTTCCCTGTAGGGTTTATTAGGTAATTTTACGATTTCAAAAGACGCTTTTTATTGCTTATGAAGTGTTATATGAAGTATTGTTATTTAAATTTTTATATGGGTTTGACCTATTAAGTCAGCCTCTTAGTTTTTTTAATAAATTTTCAGGAGATGTTATGAATAGATTATTTTTCATCAAAAATTTATATAAATCATAGATTTAAACTTATAATGTTATTGGATTTATTTATAGTAGCATTAGGGATAATAGCATCGATATTTTTTTAGGTAAGGCATCAGATCCGTTCGCTATGCTTAATGGACATCATACAGAAATATTTGAATTTCTAGTGATTTCACTTTTTGTATATATAATTAGTTTTTTATTTATTCGGTACTAACAAATCTTTATGGTCTTATCTAGGAGTAACGGAGATAGTTAATATTTGTATTTCTGTAGTGTTAGGTGATTTGATCACTAGTATTTTTATACCAATATATGTTGCGGATACTTTTTTTCAAATGTCAGATTTGCTATTTTTTTCACCGTTATTAATAATAGCGGGGATGATGTTTATAAGAATGTTATATCGTGCTTTTAAGAGAAAGAGAAGCTGGTAAGAATGGAGCTAGCACTTATAAAAAAATACATTTATAATAGGTGCAGGAGATGCGGGATATATATTGTTAAAAGAACTATCAAAAAAATAATATTTTTCCGTGCCAATGTAGTTGGTCTTATAGATGATAACAGAAAAAAATTCTGTAATCAGTGGGGTTACGGTAGTTGGGACAACTTATGAAATACTAAAACTTATTCCAAAAATATGAGGTAGAGCAAGTATTTTTAGCTATTCCCTCGATTAGTGCTTATAATAAAAATAGAATATTAAATGTTCTGAAAGAAGCCGATGTTACTGTTAAGGTAATGAGTTCTGGAGTTGCTGTAGAAGATGGAGAGAGTATTTCTAAACACTTAAAAGATGTATCGATTGAGGACTTATTAGGACGTGGAGAGGTGAAACTTTCTCAAGGGGAGATTCGTTCTTATATTAAAGGTAAGAGTATTCTTGTTACAGGTGCTGGTGGTTCTATTGGAAGTCAGATAGTAAGAGAGATATTCAAATTCAAACCTAGTCAACTTGTTTTAGTAGATGTTAACGAAAATGCCCTGTACATGTTAGAGCGTGATTTAGATTTTGAGAAATCGCATAGTGAGGAATATGAGGATATAAACTATATTTCTGAAATAGTAAGTATTCGTGAAAAAGAGGCTTTAGCTGAGGTGTTTGATAAGTATAAACCGAGCGTAGTGTTCCATGCTGCAGCACATAAACATGTTCCTTTAATGGAACGTCGTCCGCAAGAAGCGATAAAAAATAATGTCTTTGGAACAAAAAAATGTTATGGATGTAGCCATTGAAAAAGAAGTAGAAAGATTTATTATGATTTCTACTGATAAAGCGGTAAATCCTACGAATGCAATGGGCGCTTCAAAACGTTTAACAGAGATTATTTTACAATCAAAAGGTAATAAGTACAAAACAAAATTTGCTGCGGTTAGATTTGGTAATGTATTAGGGTCAAACGGTTCTGTAATTCCTATCTTTAAAGAACAGATTAAAAAAGGTGGACCTATCACTATTACACATAGAAATATTATTCGTTATTTCATGACGATTCCGGAAGCAGCACAATTGGTACTACAAGCTGGATATTATGCAAGTGAAGGGGAAATCTTCCTATTAGACATGGGAGAACCTGTAAAAATAATAGATCTTGCGACAAACTTAATCAAACTATCAGGATTAGAGCCATATAAAGATATTGATATCGAAGAAATTGGGCTAAGACCTGGTGAGAAGATGTATGAAGAGTTATCACTTGATTATGAAAGTAGTGAAAAGACTGATAACCAAATGATTTATAAAAAAAATACAACCTTAGATATTAATGTTGAGGAACTAGATAAAAAAACTAATAGAGTTGAAATCAATGTTAGGACATTCAACAAATGAAGAAATACGTAGCAAGTTATTTGAAATAATAAACTGTTACAACGGATAAAAAAAGAAGAGCGATTTAAAAGTGATTTTGAATCGCCTTTTTTTAGCTATAGGAATGACTTGAAAATCGTGATTTCAAAGAAACAAGATTTTTGTCGAGTTACTCGCTAGCTAGTGTTAGAGAGTGTTATTTTTTTCTATTTTTTTCTATGTTTTTTTAGTATTTTTTTATTTATATAGTTAGTTAGGGCTAAAGATAATCCCATAGGTAAGATTGAATAAAACAAATTTGAACATTGATAATATGGTTTTATATTTTTTTGTGTAAAAGTCCGGACTTAATATTAATAATAGTGCGATACCAAATAAAAAAATAGAATACTAGAAATATGTAATATCTTTTTTTGATTTTTTTCTGTGTTTAACATAGCAACCTCCCTGAAATCGTGTATTGTGTATTTACTATGAAATAAGTTGGAGTGGCTCAAAAAACATGATCTTTTAAGAAACAAGATTTTGTCGAGTCAGCCCCTTTAGTAACTTTAACATAACATAAAAAATTTAAAAAAATTAAAGACTGATAAAATCTTTATTTTTTTATGGTACAATAAAGTTTAGTAGTGTTTTTTTACTAGAGATAGTTAACATAACATTATTTAGAAGAAGATTTAATAATTGAGCGCTGATTTCAAAAGAATAACTTTTTTGAAGTTGGTGTTTTTTAGTTGTGAAGGAATAAGGGCTGCCCCAAAAAGACCTAAATTTTAACAAAGTGTATATGAGAATTCATAGACGCAGTGGTTTATTGATATCTAAATTCGCTTTATAAAAAGCTTTTTAGATATCTAATAAACTGTGTGGGTGTGACTCTGAAGAATCGATTTCTACGAAATTACGATTTTTGAGTCACTCCCTATTGCTTTAGATTATCTTTGATATTTTTAATAGATGAATATAGTGTGGTATAATATTTAAGTGAAATAAATAGGAATGATTTAAGAGGTTTGAAGTATTAAGATTATATAGTTTACATCTAAGTTGATAGTGAGGTGATTAAATGAGTAAAGTTGCAGGTAAGGTAACGAAAGTTGAAAGTAAAGGATTATATATAAAACTAGAAAATGATAAAGATGCATTTTTTTACCAAAGGAAAATATGTTTATTGGTAAAAAAAGAAGAAGTTAGAGGAGATTTTTTTCTGTTGGTTTTTGTTATTAAAGCTGAGGAGAAAAAGTACAAAAGGATTCTTTAGTGATTTTTAACACAAAAAAAGAGTTGAAACAAGCTGAGGAGAAAAAAAGTAGAGAAAAGTTCTAAAGAAAAAGCAGAATAAAAAGAAAAATAAACCGAAGACACCTGAAAAAAAGAAATTAAAGAACAACCTGAGGTTCAGAAAAAAACAAGAAGTGAAGGAAGAAAAATCAGGAGCCCTAAAACAGGAGACAAAAACTCTAAAAGACTTGAAAAAACTCCAATTTATAGGGAATATGAAGATTTCTGTAGGAAAAGGTAAGAAGAGTAATATTACCGAGCTGTCTGAGGAGAAAGAAGAGAAAAAAGAAATTCATCCAGCCCCAGAAGGATTACTAGAAGATATAATTGCGACTACAAGACAAGTTGAAGATAAGTTTGAAAAAATCAAGAAAGGTCTTCAAGAAAGAGGTTATCTAGATGGACATTAATATTTTATGGAAAAAAACTGATAAAATAGCACTAGGTCTGTCAGGAGGAGTGGATTCTATAGCTTTATTTCATCTGCTTGTTACAAAGTACAAAGAGAGTTATAAAGAATTAGTGGCGTTTCACATAAATCATGGTCTAAGAGAGCAATCTTATGAAGAAGCTGAGTTCGTAGAAAATTTTGTCAAAAACTATAACGTAAAATTCTACAAAAAAGAGCTGAATATGAAAGATTTAGCAAGAGATAGTCACATATCAGAGGAAATGCTCGCTAGAAAATTGCGATATGAAGCTTTTGAGGAAATGTCTTCGTTAGAAAGAGGTGTGAAGTTAATAACTGCTCATCACAAAAATGATCAGGTAGAAAATATCCTTATGAGACTACTTAGTGGACGCAGTATGGATTATAACTTGATGATAGAAGAGAAGACGATTATTGGTAAGCTAGCAGTTTATCGTCCATTATTAAATATATTAAAAGCAGACCTTGAGCAATACGCTGATAAAAATGACTTAAAATACTATGTAGATTCAACAAACTTCGACACTGATTATACTAGAAATAATATAAGGCATAATATCGTACCATTGTTGAACGATGTAAATGCAGCAAGTTTTGATAATTTAATTAATTTTTTTCTAGTTATTATCAAAATATTAATACTGAATTAAAAAAATAAAGTATTAGAAGCTAAAAAAATAACTATGTGATTTCTCTAGAAGAAGATAAAGTTGAATTAGATAAGATAGATTTATTAGAAAATACTAAAGAAGAAATTTACTTCTTGTTAAGAGATATATTAGCGAATAATTTTGGTATTTTTTTGATGTAAAACAAAAAGGCTCTTTTTACAATAATAGAAGACTTAAAAAAATAGAAATAACAATAAAAGTTATGATTTGAAAAAAATAATTTAAAAATTATTAGCGAATATAATAGTATTTATGTTCATAAAATCGAAAAAAATGTTATAATGATAAGATAGAATTAATAATAGATGAAGTGGATATTAATAAAAGTTTATACGTTTCATCAGAGTAATTTTTCTAATAACGACAACTAACAACTCATCTGAGGTCGGATTTAATAAAGAAGATTTGCCATTGATAGTTACGGCTAAAAAGGGATGGAGACAGGATTCAAAGGGGTAAGGTAAGTAAAAAAACTTTCACGTCTTTTTATCGATGAAAAGATCCCGAAAGAACTCAGGGACACTCTTCCAGTAATTCGCAACAAAGATGGGATTTTAGGAATTTTAGGAATAAATACTAAAGTTAACAAAAAAATAAAAAAAATATGATTATTACATAAACACGAAAGGATAAAAACAGTGGAAAATTTATTAAAAGATATCGAGAAAGTTCTATTTACACACGAGGAAATCGTTGTTGCTAGTAAAAGAATTGCTAAGCAAATTGAAGAGGATTATGCAGATAAGTGTCCTGTTCTAATTTGTACATTAAAAGGGGCATTACCTTTTATGGCAGAACTTTTAAAACACATTGACATTCACGTAATTACTGACTTTATGGATGTTTCTAGTTATCACGGAGGGACTGAATCTTCTGGTGTAATCAAAATCAAAAAAGATTGCGGAATGGATATTGAAGGTCGTCACGTAATTATCGTTGAAGATATCGTAGATACAGGAAGAACTCTTAAAAGCACTTATCGAAAACCTAAAAAGAAAGAAAAAGTTGCTTCAGTAGTGTGTGCTTCATTAGTAGATAAACCAGAAACTCGTGTAGTTGATGTTGAGGCAGATTACATCGGTATGGTTTCACCAAATGAATTTTTAGTAGGATTTGGTTTAGACTATGATGAGAGATATAGAAACTTACCTTATATCGGTGTTCTAAAAAGAAGAGATTTACTCTTAATAATATTTTTAATCAAAAAAAGGTCAAAATATTAGTCAAACTTTAGTTACATATGATAAAAATAAATTATGTTTAGAAAAAAATGATAGGAGGAAGATTGTCTATATGAACAATAAAAAAAGACAAAACCCTATCCTTGGTATGCTTGCGTTAATCGTAATCGCGATTGGATTATTTGCATATTGGCAGCAAGATTTACCTGGGACAACTGAAAAAAAATAGACTATGCAAAAACTTGTTCAGACTATTAAAGATGACAAGGTTAAAGAAATAAGTCTACAAAGAAAAGATGAGAACTATAATGTTAAAGGTACTTACACAGATGGCAATAAGAACTTCGAGAGTGTAGTATCGGCATCTGATTCTGAAAGTACAAAAAAACAAATTAACGAAAAAAAGCTAAAGATGGAAAAATTAAGTGTAGTAGAATATAAACCAGCTGAAAAAAACTGGAGCAATTCTATCATTCTTAGGTAACATTATTCCATTTATCTTAATGATGGGGCTATTAGTTTTCTTTATGTCACAAATGCAAGGTGGCGGTGGAGGCAAAGTAATGAGCTTCCAAAAATCTAAAGCCAAAAAAATCGATGGTGGAGAAGCGAAAGTTACATTTGATGATGTAGCTGGAGCTGATGAAGAAAAACAAGAACTTGCTGAAATGGTTGAGTTCTTAAAAGATCACCGTAAATTCACTAAGATGGGTGCTAGAATCCCTAAAGGTGTCCTACTTGAGGGTCCTCCGGGGACTGGTAAAACTTTACTAGCTCGTGCAGTAGCTGGTGAGGCGAAAGTACCATTCTTCTCAATCTCAGGATCTGATTTCGTTGAGATGTTCGTAGGAGTTGGGGCTAGTCGTGTTCGTGATCTATTCAAAGAAGCTGAAAAGAATGCGCCATGTATCATTTTCATCGATGAGATTGATGCTGTAGGACGTAAACGTGGAAGCGGAGTAGGTGGAGGGAATGACGAACGTGAACAAACTCTTAACCAACTTCTTGTTGAAATGGATGGATTCGATGGTGAAAAAGGTATTATCGTAATTGCGGCTACTAACCGTGCTGACGTATTAGATAACGCCCTTAGAAGACCAGGTCGTTTCGACAGACAAATTAAAGTTTCTACACCTGATGTAAAAGGTCGTGAAGCTATTCTTAAAGTACATGCTAAAAACAAACCACTTGCTAAAGGTGTTGACCTTCGTTCATTAGCGGAAAAAACTCCAGGATTCTCTGGTGCGGATCTTGCTAACATCCTTAACGAAGCGGCATTATTAGCAGCTCGTGAAAATAAATCTAATATCGAAAAAGAAGACTTAGATGAAGCGATGGACAGAGTAATTGGTGGTCCAGCTAAACGTAGTAGAGTATACACTCCAAAAGAAAAACGTCTAGTAGCTTACCACGAAGCAGGTCACGCAATCGTAGGTATGGTACTTGATAGTGCTGATAAAGTACAAAAAGTTACTATTATCCCACGTGGTGATGCTGGTGGATATAACCTTATGATTCCGGAAGAAGAAAAATACTTCCAAACTCGTACAGATTTAATCGACAAAATTTGTGGATTACTTGGTGGACGCGCAGCAGAGCAAATCTTCTTTAACGAAGTATCTACAGGAGCTCATAACGACTTCGAACGTGTAACAGCTATTGCTCGTGCGATGGTTACAGAATACGGTATGAGTGATGTTGTAGGACCAATGCAAGCTCCATTCCACGATCCATACGGTGGACGTCAACTTTCAAGTATCGGTAACTATTCAGAAGAAATGCTGAAAGAAATCGATATCGAAGTTCGTAAAATTATTAACGAATGTTACGCTAAAGTTCTTCACATTATTGAAACTCACAGAGAACAATTAGAACTTATTGCACAAACACTTATCGAAGTTGAAACAATCGATAGAAAAGAAATTGTTGCTCTTTATCAATTTGGAAAAATGCCAAAAGACTTAGATGAAAGAGAAGCAGAACAACTGGATAAAGTAGTTAATAAGAAATACTACGAAGAACAAGCTCGTAAAGCCAAAGAAGAAGCTGAGAAGAAAGCTCAAGAAGAGGCTGAAAACGAAGAAGATAAAGTTGAAAAGGTTGAAGGAAAAAGACCTAGAAGACGAAAAAAATCAAAAGAAAAAAATCAAAAGATAAACCTTCTAACGAAGAATAAAAGAAAAACCCTAGATTTGGAACTAACCAAGTCTAGGGTTTTGTTATACTCTTTTGAATTACTATTATAGCAACATTTAGTAAATACTCATAATCAAAAAAACGAGCGATAAACGAGCGATAAATGAGCGATAAAAAAATTTTTTTATGGTATAATAATTAAAAAGAAGTTGATAGGAGAAAGCTATGAAACCACCATTTACCATTACAAGTACTATTCTTAATTATCTTATAGAGATTTCTAAAGTATTAGGAAATCTTGAAATAGAAACAAAGAAAAACTTACATTTAAGAAAAGAAAATAGAATAAAAATCTATCCACTCATCTTTAGCGATAGAGAATAATAGTTTATCAATAGAACAGATTACAGCGATTATCGATGGAAAGAGAGTTTTTAGGAGATCCAAAAGAAATAAAAGAAGTAAAGAATGCATATGAGGCTTATGAAAAAATATTGAATTTAGATCCCTATAGTGAGAAGGATTTTCTATTTGCCCATAAACTATTAACTACAGAAATCGTAGGGCAATCGGGAGAATATAGAAATTCGGACGTAGGAATTTTCGATGAAGAGGGGAATATGGTTCATCTAGGTGCGAGACCTCAGTTTATTGGTGATTTAATGGGGGAATTATTTGAATGGGGACGTAGAGATGACACTCCAGCACTTGTGAAGAGTTGCGTGTTTCATTATGAAATAGAGATGATTCACCCATTTGAAGATGGAAATGGAAGAATGGGAAGGTTATGGCAAAATGTTATATTAGCTAATTGGAATCCGTTGTTTAGTTGGATACCGATTGAAACGATGATATATGAAAATCAACAACAATATTATAAGGCTTTAGCACAGGCAGATAGAAACAATAATTCAACAGTGTTTATTGAATTTATGCTAGGTGTCATATTAGAAACTCTACTGGCATATAAGGAGTCTGATGATAAGACAAAAGAATTGTCTAAAGCAGAACAAGATGTTTTTGAAAAGGTAAAAGAGTATTTGAAAAATGAGAAATATATTACTGTAGCAATAGCTTGTGAACTAATCGAAAAAAATCTAAACCAAGTACAAGAAGATATATTGCGAAATTTGTTGAGTATGAGCTATTGGAATCGCATGGAGAAAATAGGGATAGAAGATATTCGTTGAAAAAATAAATAAAAAGATATCAGAGAGTGATTTTATAATCGATTATAGGGAGTGACTTAAAAATCGTGATTTCGTAGAAATCGATTTTGTCGAGTCACTCCCGCACAGTTTATTAGATATCTAAAAAGTTTTCATAAAGTGAATTTAGATATCAATAAACCACTGCGTCTATGAGTTATCATATACACTTTTTTTAAAATTTAGGACTTTTGGGTCAACTCCCTTCTGATATCTTTTTATTCTTTATCTTGCTTTTTCTCCTTGTAAGGAAGTGGACTGTCGAAATTACTAATCCAAGAATAACTATATAAATCACTTGAGAAAATACTAATGGTGGAAAGTGATTTTTTAGGATAAATATATTAACTCCCACACCTATAATTGCTGCAATACTTAACATAGAAAGTAGTGCAACTTTATATTTGTTAAGAGGTAGGCTGACTTTGGCAACCATACATAATCCATTTATTAACGCAAGAAGGAAACAGATGAATTTCGCTTGTGAATTATCTGCGATAGCAAAGTTTGTCAGTAGTACTGTAGCTACTAAAATACCCCCACCGATTGCAGCGTTTGTCAGTATATCCTTCATGAAGTTATTGCTTACTTTTTCTTTATTCGCTTCAAAGTTAGGAAGAAGGATGGAATACCAATTGTTATCGCTGAAATTATCGTAAATTGAATCGGTATAAACGCAAATTCTAAGGCGAAGATTACACTAAGTATTGAGAAGACAATCGAGAAGAATGTCTTTGTTAGGAATAGTGAAGCTACCTTTTGAATGTTATTAATAACACGACGACCTTCCATAAGTATATCGTAGAATACTCCGAAGTCATCTGTTAAAAATACGATATTCGATACGCTTTTTGCAGCACTAGTAGCACCATTCATCGCAAAACTAATATCAGCTTTTTTAAGGGCAAGAACATCGTTAACACCGTCACCGCTCATTGCAACAGTCTTTCCAGCTTTTTGTAATACGGCTACCATTTTCTGTTTTTGTTCAGGGGTAACACGTCCGAAAATGTCATTCTCAAGAACAGTTTTTTCAAAGTCCTCTTCAGTCACTTTAGTCATATCGATAGCCTTAGCATCTTCTTTGAAACCAGCTTTTTTAGCAACACCGTACACGGCTATATGATTATCTCCACTGATTATTTTCACTTCAACACCTTGTGATTCGAAGTATTTGAATGTTTCTTTTGTGTTTTCTTTTATTTCATCTGATAGAACTACATGTCCTACAAGTTTCATATTAGTAGGAACATTTGTACTATCTTCAGTATAGGCTAATGATAATATTCGATAACCCTCTTTTTTTAGATTCTCGTAATACTTATCCATTTCAATAGAGAAGCCTAAAAATTCATATGCTCCGAAGAAGTATGTTCCACCGTTTTGCAGTTTTATAAATGAATATTTATTTTTACTAGAAAAGGCTCCTAATTCTTTGACATCCCATTGTTTTTTACACGTTAGATGATTCTTTAAAGCTCTAGATGTTGCATTTTCATCATTGAAATATGCAAGGTAACTTGATAATTTTTTGGAAACTTCATCATCAATTTCTACAACATTCATATTACCTGTAGTGATAGTTCCTGTTTTATCGAAACAAAGGACATCTACTCTGGCAAGGGTTTCCACGCAGTATAATTCTTGAACTAAAACTTTCTTTTTAGCAAGTTTCATCGCAGCGACCGCAAGAGAGACGCTGACAAGAAGAATTAAACCTTCAGGAATCATACCTACTAAAGCTCCAGCACTTCGCAAGACTATTTCTACATAACCACGACCAAGACTAGCGCCACGCATATATAACATAATTGCGACAGGTACTAATAGAATAGATATAACTTTTAAGATTTTATCCATATAGTCACGAAGTTTAGATGGGTATTTTTTAAATTCTTTAGTACTTTTAGCAAGTTTATTAATATAGCTATCTTCACCAACAGCAATAGCTCGCACTAAACAACTACCACTAACTACGTTGCTCCCACTCATTACTTTATCGTTAGTAGTCTTAAAGATGTTGTCACTTTCACCAGTTAACAGTGATTCATCGACCTCGATACTACCTTCAATGATTTCGGCATCAACAGGAACCTGATCGCCGAGGTTTAAATGTAGATATTCTCCAAGGACGATTTCTTCAGAATCTATATTTATTATTTCATTATCACGGTTTACTCGGTATTTACTTCTACCTAGCAAACTCAACTTCTCAAGGGCATTTTTCGAACGAACTTCTTGAAAAATACCAATTGCAGTATTTATAGTGATTACACCTAAAAACAACATATTTTTCGAATCTAAGTGTTGTAGCTATAAATGCTGCTAAGACTAAGTTCATAGCATTGAAAAAAAAGTAAAAAAATATTAGAAAAAGATAATCTCTTTTGTAGTTTTTATAAGGTTTTATATCACTAATATTTTTCGCTTTAGTTACTTCTTCACTAGTTAAATATTTCATTCTACCTCCGCCATAACTATATTTTTTTAATTAGTTTCTATTTTTATCACACTTTAGTATAGTTTGGAAAAATTAAAGGATGGATGGAAGACTTTCAAAACTTTTTAATTGCTAGTTTATTTATAAAGTAGTATTATATTATTGACTAAATAATAATATAAGTGAGAATAACATGGAAAAAAACTAGATTATTTAATAAAAAAACACTAAATTCAGAAATAGAAATACCGGAGGGTGAACAAGAAAAGAAAGATTTATTTAGAACGCTTATGAATACATGGAAAGTGTCGGAACTGCCAGGTGAATTTTTATGAAGTTCAAGACGAATACTTACAAGAAGTTCTAAAAAGCTAAAGGAATAACAAGATTAGAAGATTTAACTGAAATTGATGAGAATATTTACCTATGGCAAGGCGATATTACTACATTGGAAGTAGATGCTATAGTTAATGCAGCGAACAAGGCTTTATTAGGATGTTTTATTCCACATCACAGATGTATTGATAATGCCATTCACACTCAAGCGGGTCTGCAACTTAGAAAAGAATGTGATGAAATAATGAAAGAGCAAGGGGCTTTTGAAAAAACAGGACAAGCTAAAATAACAGCAGGATACAATTTGCCTGCTAAACATGTTATTCATACAGTTGGACCGATAATTTATCGTGTTGTTGAAGATGATGATAAGGAACTGCTTACTTCGTGTTATAGAAATTGTCTAAAAATTGCTTTGGAGAACAATCTTAAGAGTATTGCTTTTTGTTGTATAAGTACGGGAGAATTTAGATTTCCAAATGACCTTGCTGCTGAAATAGCGGTAGCTGAGGTTAAGAAATTCTTTAGAGAAAACTCTAATGCTGATTTAAAAGTAGTATTCAATGTGTTTAAAGATTTAGATAAGAAGTTATATAAAGAACTGTTAGGTTAAGAGAATTGAGAGAGGAAGTGACTCAAAAAAATCGTGATTTCGTAGAAACGAGATTTTTGTTGAGTCGCTCCTGTCTTTTTATGTACAGAAAATATGATATAATAGTAAGCGTAATAGATATTGCAAAAAGTAGCGAAGGAAGGGGAATAATTAAAATAAACTAACTAGAATCAGTTAGTTAGTTGAAAGGTTATTGAGAAATAAGACATGAATAGAATAAGAAAAAAAGCATAATAGAATATTTAAGGAAAGTTTTTATTGAATATAAGTTAGAGAGTTTTTGAAATTAGTAAAGAGGAACTGTCGGAGAAAAAAAGAGAAGATACAAGATTTTATTAATTTCATTAAATCAGGAAAGATAAAAGATTATAATGAAGAACAGCTTCAAGCTAGATTTGCTACTGAGGTTTTTTTGAAAAAAACTCTAGGCTATAAAAAAACAGTTTTTAATGAAACTTGGGAATATGAATTAGAAAGAAAAAAACCGATGTAGATGGGCAAAAAAACCTGACGTAGTTTTAGGGAATTCACTTCTGAAGAATCGAAAGTTATTGCTGTAGTTGAGTTAAAAGATTTTTAAATATTATGATTTAGATAAAAAACAAAACCGCGTAGGTGATAAAAGAACACCCGTTGAGCAAGGATTTGGATATGCTCCTAAATTTGGTGGAAATTGTCGTTGGGTTTTAATAAGTAATTTCAATGAAATTCGTCTATACGATAAGAATGATGAAAAATCAATACGAGAGATTTTTATATTGAAGATCTTGAAGATGATTTTTGAGTTCAAAAAGATTCTTGTATTTATTATCAAAAGAAAATATTCTTGATAGAAAATTAGATAACTTAATAGATTTAAAAAAATCAAAAGAAGAAGAAAAAAATTGAGCGTGAATTCTATACTAAGTATAAAAACAATACGAAGTAAAAATAGTTTCACAGGTTATAGAAGATAATAGAACATATAATGCTGATGTTCTAATTGAAAAAAATCACAGAAACTATTAGATAGATTCTTATTTATCGCTTTTTTTGTGAGGATAAGAATATAATACCAGCGAATAGTTACAAAAACTATGGTACTTAGTTCTAATGAAAATCTAACTAAACATGAATTATTTACTATGTTGTGTAGGAATATTGATAAAGGGAATAAGCAAAAAGGAATTAATAAATTCAACGGTGGATTGTTCAAATATGATGAGATACTAGATGATTTAGTGCTAGATGATGTTATATTCACAGAACTAATAACCCTTGCAGATTATGATTTCAAGACTGATGTCGATGAGAATATTCTTGGTCGTATCTTTGAACAGAGTATTAGTGATTTAGAAGAATTGAAAAATGATGCTTTAGGTATCGAGACAGATAAGAAAAAAGGTAAGAGAAAGAAAGACGGTGTGTTCTATACACCTAGTCGTATAACTAGAGGAATAGTTGAAAAATCTATTGGAGAATATCTAAATGATAAAAAACTTGAATTAGGTTATGAAAAATTACCGGAGTTAACTGATGAAAGTATTGAAACACAACGCGGTTTAAGTGCTAAAGCTGAAAAACACCTGGCTTTTTGGCGTGAATATCGTAGTAAGGTATTAAGTATTAAAGTTATTGATCCAGCGTGTGGATCAGGAGCATTTTTAATTGCAGCATATGATTACTTGAAAAAAGAACTTGATGAAATTAATGATCGTATAGCCGATCTTAAAGGGCGTACGCAAGAACTTTTCGATGGTGATGAGATGTATGATACTAGCCTTGAGAATGAACATTTAATCAAATGTCTATATGGTGTTGATTTGAATCCTGAAAGTGTGGAGATAAGTAAACTATCATTATGGCTTAGAACATTAACTAAAGATAAACCTTTAACAAATCTAGATGATAATATTAAGAGTGGAAACTCTATTACAGAATTTGATTTTAATGAAGAATTTTTCGGAAGTCTTTGTAAAAGGTGGCTTTGATGTAGTTATCGGGAATCCTCCGTATGTTAAACAAGAGAGATTAAAAGATGTAAAACACGTATTAGAAGAGAAGTATTTAACTTTTATGGGGACTGCAGACTTATATTGTTATTTTTTTATGAGCTAGGAATTAACATTTTAAGAAGTGGTGGAATTTTTAGGTTATATTACTTCTAATAAATGGCTTCGAGCAAAATATGGTACTAATATACGTCAATTTTTTTAAATCAGTATTATATAATTGAAATAGAAGACCATGGAAGTATGAAACAATTTTTCTGATGCGGAGGTTAACACTAATATAATAATAACCAAAAAAAGTGAATCGTCAAAAATACCCAAGTTAAAATAGTCTTAACTGAAGAAAACAATAAAAACATTTGAAACTAGTCAAAAGTAATTTTTAGTGAAGATGGATATCTCTTCTTGGATAATAGGCTATTAAAAAGTAAAAAGAAAAAAATAGATACTATTGGTAAAACCACTTGGGGATTGGAATATAGAAATCAATTATGGAATAAAAAAACTGGTTTTAAATGATGCATTTATAATCAATAAAGAAAAAAATATAATGAATTGGTAAAAAGAACGTAAAAAAATAAAGAAGTATTAGTACCTTTATTAAGAGGTCGTGATATAAATAGATATAGTAAAAATTATTCAGATTTATACTTAATTAATGTTCATAATGGCTATAAAATTGGTATGAAAAAAATATCAGAGATAAATATAGATGATTATATTTTTTTGTAAAAGAGCATTTAAATTCATTTGAACCAAAATTAAGTAAAAAGGGGTGATAAAGGGGAAAACACCATATAATTTAAGAAATTGTGCATATTTAAATGATTTTTAAAAAAATCAAAAAAATTATTTATGGTGAAACAGTGACTGGCGCTAGTTTCTTTCTCGATAATGATGGTTTTATTATAGATAAGACAGCATTTATGTTGCTAGGAGAAAGTATAAAGTATATTTTAGCACTATTAAATTCAAGATTTATTGAGTTCGCATATAAAAACATTTTATGCTGGAATAATTTTAAGTAGCTCAGGATTTCAATATAATAAAGAGTACTTGAAAAAAACTTCCTATCATAGATCCAACCCAAGAACAAGAAGAATATCTTACTAATCTAGCTGATAAAATGTTAGAGAGTAAGGAGAAATTATCTAAGCTAAATAAATTGTTAGAATTAGCAGTGAATGATAAAAAAACTATGAAATACAATTAGAATTAAAAAGATAGAAGAATTAAACGAAGAAATTCTAGATATAGATTATGCTATTGATAGTTATGTCTACGATATGTATGGTATAACTGCAGAAGAACGAGCGTTGATAGAAGGATAGATAAGGAGTGTTTTTTCAGTCTGTGACTTCGGAAAACAAACACCTTCTTTAAAGGCAGGTATCATATTATATGATTTAAATTTTCATCTTAACTTGTAAAATGATAATAGCCCTCCAAAAATTCGTCCAAATTCAGGGGTTATTATCAAATTATTGATTTATATATTTACTTGTGTTAAAATAGATTTATAAAGAGGGCACCGTTTTAAAGACGGCGACTCGATAAATATTGTTTTAAATAACTATCTTTCTCTCGTCAAAGCTAAAGATGGTTATTTTTTGTCTTTAAGTACGATTATAGATACAACTAAAGCTAATACTGCGACAATAAGTCCGAAAAAAATTAATCATTAGTTGTAACGCCTCAAATACTGACAAAAAGTCTACTCCTTTCTTCAAGATTGTGATACTTATGAGCATAAGAATCATCCCCTTTCGTAAAGTTGTAGTCGCCATCTTTAACGAGATATTTCTATCTCTAACTTCACCCTCCATCTTTGATTATATCAGAAAATAAAATGGGTTACAAAAGAAAAAAATGAGGGGATTTTTAAAAATATTTTAAGACTAGTTATAGGTTTCAAGTAACCGCCTATATAATCTCTCAAATCCCCTAAATAATTGAGTTTAAATTTTACTTGTGTTAATATAAATTTATAAAGAGGGTGCCGTTTGCACTGACTTTTACTAATAATTTCTTAACTCACTACGTTCGTAGAAATTATAGTAGTCGTAGTATAAATTATTTGTAATATTTTTTTCTTCCGTCTTTGACTTTGAAAAAAAATAAACGACTAACTTAAAAAGACGGTGACTCGTGTTTAAGATTATACTAAATAATCATCTACTCGGCTAAAGTAAAGATGGTTATTTTTTTATTGTCTTTTTGTGTTCTGATATGAATATATAAATCACAGTTGCAATCAAAAAATTTATTTCAACGATTATTTGTAGCACTTTATGAACAAGTATTTATATTCTATTCTTCCGCAAAAATTTGTGTAGCTTTTACTGCACGTTTCCAACCTTTATAAAGTTTTTCCCGTTCTTCTTTTTCCATAGTAGGAACGAATAGTTTCCCTGCGGTGTTTAGGTTTTTTAGTTCATCTAAGTTTTTCCAGTAACCAGTAGCAAGACCCGCTAGGAATGCAGCACCTAAAGCTGTCGTTTCTAGATTTTCAGCTCGAGCGACTTTAACGCCTAGGATGTTTGCTTGAAATTCTAGGAGATAGTCATTATTTGCAGCTCCTCCATCAACTTTAAGAAGAGGAATTTCTATATTAGCATCAATTTTCATAGTATCGATAATGTCGCGTACTTGATAAGCGATAGATTGTAACGTAGCTTTAACCAGATCTTCTTTAGTAGTAGCGCGCGTTAGACCAAAGATAGTCCCACGAGCATCTGGATTCCAATAGGGAGCACCTAATCCTGTAAAGGCAGGCACTAGATATACTTCGTTATTGTTTTTAGAGTTGTAAGCTAACGCTTGTGTTTCAGATGATTTTTTTATTAATCGTAAACCGTCCCTTAACCATTGAATAGCGCTCCCTGCGATGAAAATAGATCCTTCTAAAGCGTAATAAACTTTTCTATTTATACCATAACCAATAGTAGTTAGTAGGTTGTTTTTAGAAAGTTCCATATTTTCTCCAGTATTCATGATAATAAATGAGCCTGTACCGTATGTATTTTTTATCATTCCTTTATCGAAGGCAAGTTGCCCGAAAAGAGCGGCTTGTTGGTCTCCGGCAAGTCCACTAATCGTAACTTCCCCACCGTAGAAATGATAGTCTATAGTTTTTCCATATACTTCTGAATTTGATTTGACTTCAGGTAGTAGAGATTCTGGTATATTTAGAATTTCTAAAATTTCTTTATCCCAAGTTAAATCTTTGATATTAAATAGCATCGTTCTGGCTGCATTTGTGTAGTCGGTAACGTGAGTTTTTCCCTCCTGTAAGCTTCCATACTAACCATGTATCGATAGTTCCAAACAGTAGTTCTCCATTTTTCAGCGCGTTGTTGAGCACCAGGCACATTATCTAAAATCCAACGTATCTTAGTAGCTGAGAAATACGCATCAACTACCAATCCAGTTTTTTGATGGATTATATTTTTATAGCCATCACTAACAAGCTTATTAGCTATATCGGCACTTTGTCTACTTTGCCAGACTATTGCATTATAAATAGGTAGACCAGTATTTTTATCCCAAATTACAGTAGTTTCGCGTTGATTTGTAATACCGATACTGTCTATTTGATTTGGTTTTATACCACTTTCGATAAATGCTTCTGCAATTACTGATTGTATAGAATTCCAAATAGCATTTGCATCATGTTCAACCCATCCGGACTGAGGGAAAATTTGCAGGGAATTCCTTTTTGACTACTTGCTATTATCTCTGCTTTTTTTATTAAATATTATCGCCCTAGAACTTGTAGTGCCTTGATCTATTGCCATTATGTATTTTTTCATACTCCACCTCGAAATATTTATGTCACTAATATTATATCATTTTCTAATAGTGTTTAAAAGATGAAGAGTAGGCAAGAAATATTAAATAATGTATGTTATTGATTTGGATTATTATATAGCTTATTATTAGCGTTTTTCGTATTTTTTTATAAAATAGATAATGATAGTTTTTTTAGAAAATTTATTGTAAAAATAAAGGAGAAATATAATGAACAGTTTACACAAATCTTTAACAGCATTACTAGAAAAACTAGAAGAAAATGGTGTTTTACAAAAAGAAAAGGTTAATACAGTAGCACTTAAAACAGAGAAACTTGCGAAATATATTCGCGATCGTTTCGCTAAAGAACACGCGGATTTAGAAATTCGTAGACTTCTAGAAAAAGTACACTACGCTAATACTTATGAGGATAAAGTGCTGAAAGAAACAGCATTTTTAGTCGATGAAATCAGTGAATATATGTTCAAACTTGAAATTGCTAATCGTGATTTTGTAGTTGGATATTTCAATACTTTAATTATTAATCCTGCTATTGAAGCAACAGAATATAACTTTGTATTAATGGAAGTAGATAGTTTAATTGAAAATAGCTTCTTAGAATTACCTGAAGAAGAGGAATAATGATGAAAATCTTAATACCAACAGCCAAAGAAATGAATAAAAAGGCTACTGCATGCGATGGATTACAACTTAATCCCAATAGTATGGAAATAGTTAATGAATTGGCTAAACTAAGTGTAGAGGATTTGGCTAAAGTTTATAAAAATTAAAGAAGATAAGGCGACGGAAGAATTTTCTCGCTGGCAAGACATAAATAACAATACAGCAAAAAGTTATAAAGCATTAGAATTGTTCAATGGTTTAATGTATAGAAACATAAATCGCGATAATTTTGATGGGGCTGATAAGAAATATATAGAGGAAAATGTATTCATTACAACATCTTTATATGGTATAATAGGTGCTTATGACTTGATTCAAGAACATAGACTAGACTTTTTACAAAAATGTAAAAAAGTCTCAGGGAAAGGCATTAAAAAAATTTACGGAGAGCTAGTTATGATGAAAGTATAGAAGATGAAGATCTTGTTGTTTCATTGCTCTCTAGTGAATTTGAAGAAGTATTTTCAAAAAGAACAAAGAGAGAAATTTATTAAAATTAACTTCATGGAAGAAAAAAAGATGGAGTGTTAAAAGTTCATTCTACAATTTCTAAAAAAAGCAAGGGGTAAATTTTTTTGACAGAACTTGTAAAAAAATAAAGTTTCATCAGTAGATAAAATGAAGAAGATACAGTTTGATGATTTTTAAATTTAGTGTAGAAAAATTCAGATGAAAAGAACATTGGCTTTTTATAGCAAAGAAATAATTAAAAAAATAGTGAAAATCAACTATGAAAGGAAAAATAAGAAAAAAAGGATAAAAAAAGATGAAATTAGAAATTAAAACTAGCAAATTATATTATGGATTCCCTGTGATATTGATAGGATACAAAAGATAGGAAATGGAAATACAATGTAACAACATGTAGTTCATCATATTCTTTGGGAGATATGATTATAGTTGGGCTTAGAGCAGAGAGTAATTCTGTAGATAATATAAAAGAGTATGGGGAATTTACCGTGAATGTACCTTGTCAACAGATTTTGAGTAAGGTTGAGATTGCAGGATTCCATTCAGGTCAAAACAAAATAGGGATGGCTGACATGACGTATGATCCGGCAAAATATGTCGACGCTCCGATAATGGATGAGTGTATTTTGTCGCTTGAGTGTAAAGTTGAGAACATCGTTGAATACGGAAAATATACGAATTTTATCGCCTCTATAAAACGTAGGGTAGTCTGTGAGCATCTTCTTGATGAAGAAGGCTGTTTAAAATATACAAATTTTAATCCTATTTACTTTATGGGAGATGACAATAAGAGGGTTTATCGTTACTTTAATGAAGAGAGTAAAAACCACGGAGAAAACATGGGATGTTCTTCGGAAGATGATTATAATCCACTTTGTGGGTAGTATAATTCTGTATAGGTAAAATAATGAAGAAAGGAGGATATTAGTATGTATTACAATTTACAAGTGCATAGTGCCTACGATTTGTTAAATAGTACGATAAAGTATGAGAGTCTGTTTTTGAAACTTATTAAGGATAATCAAAAAGTCAGTTGTTATAGTTGATCCGAATATGTATGGGGCAATAAAAAGCACATAAAGAAGCTAAGAAATCAGGTGTGAATTTGATTCAAGGTTTAGAAGTGAGTTTGGGATATGGGATAGGACTACTTAAATTCAACATATTGTGTAAATCAGAAAAAGATGTTCTATAAATTGTTAGAGATTTCTACTAAGTTTATGAATGAAGAAGAGTGGACTATAGAAAATTTCGCTAATGAAATGATAGACTATAAGGATGATTGTGTCTTAATAGTTGTTGATGAACTTAGAGATAGTATGGAATTTTCATATTTAAATAACTTGTTTAGTAAGTATAATTTTTTTATTTCGGATTCAACGAAAGTTTCCAAGTAAGTACTTATAGTTTTTTTATGAAAATATAGTTTATACAAAACCAAGTTATTATTTAAATAAAGAACACTATCAGCAAGTCATTGTCAGCCGTGCTATTCGCGACAATAAAAAGCTTAATATAAAGGAGCTTACGACTATTTCAGGAGATGAATTTGTCAGAGAACAAAAAGATTTTGAAGAGATTTTTACATTTGGTGATGAACAATTACATTCAATTTTTGAAAAGTCATTTGAGAATCAGAAGGAAATAATAGATAGTTGTCAATATGACCTGAATTTTTTTCGGATATCATCTGCCGAAGTATATTTATGGAGAAAAAGAAGAGATATTCTCTAAATTATCTTCTAAGGAATATTTGCATTATCTAGTTCAAAAAGGTGTTAAAGAAAAACTAGTAGGTAAAGATTTATATTATTATAAAAAAACGTTATAGTTATGAGCTTGAAATTATCGACGAAATGGGCTTTAACGACTACTTTTTAATAGTTTATGATTTTTGTGAAATATGCAAAGGATAACGATATATTAGTAGGAGCAGGACGTGGTAGTGCTGCGGGAAGTTTAGTTTGTTACTTACTGGATATAACAGAAGCGGATCCATTGGAATATAATTTGCTGTTTGAAAGGTTTTTTTGAATAAAGAACGTATCTCTATGCCTGATATCGATATAGACTTCCAAGATACTAGACGTGATGAAGTAATAAAATATGTAGAAGAAAAGTATGGTTCTGATAAAGTAGCTCAAATTATTACTTTTACAACATTTCAATCGAAAAAGTGCAGCAAGAGAATCAGCGAGAATATTCCAGTTTGATGAAAAAAACTTTGAAATTTATTAGTAGTAATATTAGTTCTACAAGAACATTGAAAGAATGTTATGAAATATCAGAAGAACTAAGAACATTTATTAATCAAAGTAATATTAATAAACGTTGGTTTAGTATAGCGCTTAGTTTAGAGAATTTACCGAAGAACCCATCTGTACACGCAGCCGGAATAGTAATAAGTGATGATAAGTCACTTGTTAACTATGCTCCACTTGCTAAATCAAACATGACGAAGTACTTAACGCAGTGGACGATGGATGATGTAGAGAGTGTTGGTTTATTAAAAATAGATTTTCTAGGTATAAGATATCTTACAATGGTGTCAAGTATTGTAGAGGAGATAAAAAAAGAAAATCCAACGTTCGATATAACAAAGATAAATTATCAAGATTCTAAGGTTTATGAATTGTTTGCTAAAGGTAAGACAGAGGGTATCTTCCAGTTTGAATCTAGTGGGATGAAGGAAAAGTTAAACCTCTTAAAGCCTACGGAATTTAATGATATCGTTGCTATGAACGCTCTTTATAGACCGGGACCGATGGCTCAAATAGAAGTCTATGTTCGTAGGAAAAATAAAGAAGAGCAGGTAGTATATCCGCATCCTCATTTAGAAAAAATATTAAAAGATACGTATGGAGTAATTGTTTATCAAGAGCAGATTATGCTGATTGCGGTGAATTTTGCCCATATGAGTCTTAATGAAGCGGATAATATGAGAAGAGCAGTAAGTAAGAAGAAAAAAGAAGATTTGGAATACTATGGTCGCATATTCGTAGAAAAGAGTGTTGCAGCTGGATATGATATAAAAGTTGCTGAGAAACTTTTTGAGCTTATCGTTACCTTTGCAAATTATGGTTTTAATAAGAGTCATGCGGTTGTGTATAGTATGTTAGCTTATCGTCTAGCGTATTTGAAAGTCTATTATACTAAGTACTTTATGACAGCTTTATTAAATAACGTAATAAGCAGTGAGAAGAAGATTAATGAGTATAAGCAAGAACTTACGAATCTAGGGATAAATTTGGTAAAGCCTGATGTAAACAGGAGCTTATCTAATTTTAGAGTCTTTAAAAATGATATCGTATTTGCTTTAACTGCGATAAAAAATGTTGGTTATAGAAGTAGTTATGAAATAGTTCAAGACAGAATTAATTTCGGATCATATCTAGATATAGATGATTTCTTAAAACGAATGAATAAGAAGGTTGACTATCAAGCAGCAGTTTCATTAGTTAAAGCTGGTGCTTTAGATACTTTCGGATATAATAGAGCTACTTTAATGAAAAAGGTAAATGATTATTATTCAGATAATAGGCAGTTTATAAATAATGTACGTGTTGCATTGTCGGCAGAAAGTGGTCTAACATTAAAGGTAGAAGAGATAGAAGACTATTCAATCGCAGAAAAAAATCCAAATGGAAAAAAAGAAGTTACAGGGACATATTTCTTAAAACACCCAGTCCAAGTAGAAAAAGAGAAGTATGCTTATTTACCGTTGCAGTATATTGGTGGAGAAGTAAGTGATAGTTATGTAGAAATAATAACAAAAAAAGAGATTAAGACTAAAAACGGTGACTATATGGCGTTTTTAACAGTCAATGACAGGGAAAAAAACGATTATGATGTAACAGTATTTCCAAGTGTTTATAAGTACGCGAATGTCTTTATACAAGTAGGTAGCTTCGCGGTTGTAACATTGAAAAAAACAATTACGCAATGGAAGAGAACAGTTTATATTAGAAAAAGATAGCAAGTTTGAAAAAAATTATAGAGACTACTGCATAAATAATATAAAAATTATTTATACTATAGTAGATGATGAAATATTAGAACTATTGAATCAATATAAAGTAGAAAGTGGAGGGGTTAAGGTAATAGCATTACTTGATAACGATTCCACAAAAGCTAGAACAGTACTAATAGGAAATGAACATGTTTTTTTGTTCAAAAAAATTTTTTTGGAAAAAGTTCCCTAAGAAACGCATTAAAAATCGCATACATGTAAAAAAAATCAAAAAAATCGAACAAAAAAATGAAACAAAATTTTTGTTTTTTTAGTAGAAAAAAATTTCGAAAAATATGTTATTGTTGATAGGTAAATTTAAAAAAATAATTAATAACAAAGTACGAGGAAGGTAATAGTACATGAAAAAAATAGCAGTTTTAACAAGTGGTGGAGATGCACCAGGAATGAACGCAGCAGTGCGTGCCGTTGTAAGAACAGCAATCTATAATGGATTAGAAGTTTATGGAATATATCAAGGATATAAGGGATTAATAGAAAACAACATCAAAAAACTTGAAGTAGGAGATGTTGGAAATATCATTAACCGTGGTGGAACAATGCTTTATTCAGCACGTTTACCAGAATTCGCTAACCCAGAAGTTAGAAAAATAGCTATTAAGAACCTAGAAGCACTAGGAATCGATGGATTAGTAGTAATAGGTGGAGATGGTTCATACCGTGGAGCTATGGCTTTAAGTAATGAAATGAATATTAAAACCATTGGTGTGCCAGGAACAATTGATAATGATATTTGTTGTACGGATTATACAATTGGATTCGATACTGCGCTTAATACGATTGTTGATGCGATTGATAAAGTGCGTGATACAGCATCAAGTCATGAGCGTGCATTCATTATTGAGGTAATGGGACGTAACGCAGGAGACTTAGCTCTATTTGCAGGTATCGCTGGAGGAAGTGAAAGTCTTCTAATTCCAGAGAAAAAAGAAGATATTGAAGAAGTAGTTTCACGTATTAAAGCTGGGGAAGAACGAGGTAAAAAACACTCAATTATCGTATTAGCAGAAGGTGTAATGGGTGGGCAAGAACTAGCAGAAAAATTAAAAGAACTTACTGGTGAAGAAATAAGAGCAACAATCTTAGGACACATCCAACGTGGCGGAACACCAACAGCCCAAGATAGAGTACTTGCATCACGTTTAGGAAACTATGCAGTTCAATTGTTATTAGCAGGGGAATCAGGACGTGCAGTAGGTATTCAAAACAATAAACTTGTAAGCACTAAATTCCAAGATGTGTTTAGCGATGTTCACAATGTTGACTTATCAATCTATGAAGTATCTAAACAACTTTCAATTTAAATTATAAATCATAGCAAGGGAAACGTTTTTCTTCTCGTAAAAATCGGTTGTTGTTTGAGAAAACATTTGAAAACAAGTTGAAAATAAGTTAAAATAATTAAAGTAAAGATAAAAAAACTTAAGAGGTATTTAATATTATGATACAGAAAAAAACTAAAAATAATTTGTACAATTGGACCTAAGTCTGAAGCAAAAGAAAAACTTACTGAAATGGTTGAGTTAGGGATGAACGTTTGTCGTCTTAACTTCTCTCACGGAGATTATGCAGAACATGGCGCAAGAATCCAAACAATTAAAGAAGTTAGAGAGGCTACAGGAACAAACCTAGCAATTCTTTTTAGATACTAAAGGTCCTGAAATTAGAACTCACAACATGGAAAAATGATGCAATCATGCTAGAAACTGGAAAAAGATGTTATCGTTTCTATGACTGAGGTTTTAGGAACACCAGAAAAATTCTCTATTACATATGCAGAATTAGTACATGATGTTAAAGCTGGAGATACTATTTTACTAGATGACGGACTAATCGGATTAACTGTAAATAGTGTTGATGTTGAAGGCGGATTAATCTATACTACTATTCAAAATGGTGGAGTACTTAAAAACAAAAAAGGAGTTAACGTTCCTGGTGTATCTACAAAACTACCAGGTATTACTCCAAAAGATGAAGAAGATATTCGTTTCGGATGTAAAAATGATATCGACTTCGTAGCTGCTTCATTTGTTCGTACAAAAGAAAACGTACTAGAAGTTAGACGTATTCTTAAAGAGGAAGGATGTGAACACGTTCAAATCATCCCTAAAATCGAATGTCAAGAAGCTATTGACAATATCGATGAAATTATTGAAGTGTCTGATGGTATCATGATCGCTCGTGGAGACCTTGGGGTTGAAGTACCAGCAGAAGAAGTACCAATCATGCAAAAAGATATTATTGCTAAATGTAATGCAGCAGGTAAATTCGTAATTACGGCTACTCAAATGTTAGACTCAATGCAAAAAAATCCACGTCCAACACGTGCTGAAGTATCTGACGTAGCGAACGCAATTTATGATGGAACTGATGCAATTATGTTATCAGGAGAATCAGCAGCGGGAGCATACCCAATTGAATCAGTTCGCACAATGGCTACAATTGCTAAACGTACTGAAGAAATGCAAGATTACTCTCGTATCTTAAAAGAACGTTCTAAAAAAATTGTTTCGAAAGATATTACAAACGCAATCGGAGTATCTGTAGGATATACAGCTCTAAACTTAGACTTACACACAATCGTAACTTACACTGAATCAGGACAAACTGCTAGATTAATTTCTAAGTACCGTCCAAACGCAGCTATTTTTAGCTGTAACACCGAGTGAAAAAAAGTTGCTCGTGGATTAAGCTTAGTATGGGGAGTTGATGCTCAAATCTCTAACCAAGTTAAATCAACTGACGAAATGTTAGAAACAGCTAAAACTATCGCAGAAACTTCAGGATATGCTAAAAAAGGTGATGCTATCGTAATCACTGGTGGTATTCCAGTTAATACTTCAAGAAGTAATGTTGGATCAACTAACTTCTTAAAAAGTTTCTGTAATAGACTAATAAGAAAATAGAAGGACATAATTTAAGGTCCTAGATTAAAAAAAGTTTATGAAAACTTGTAAACGAAGAGGTCTATTGATATCTAAATTCGTTTTATAAAAGTTTTTTTAGATATTAATAAACTTTTGTGGGAGTGACTCGATAAAATCGATTTCTTTGAAATTACGATTTTTTTGAGTCACTCCCTTTTTCTAATCTAATGAATAAATTATAACAAAAAAACAGCCCCTAAAGGACTGTTTTTTTCGTTATATGAACACAAAATAAAAAAATTTAGGATAAATAGTTATTTTTGTAGTAATCAGGAAAAAGACCTGAAATTAAATTAAAAAGTTTATTGTTAAAAAAATTTAACAACCGAAAAGGAAATTTATGACTATATTAAGTGTAGTCGATTAACTGGAAGTTAGATTAACTTTTCACAGTTCTAAGAAACAATCTAAAAAGATTGTATGAGGTATCCCTTTTACCTATTCACTCATATAATAATTATCATGTTATGTTTAAAAATGTTTAATTTGTTTTTAATCATTTTTTAGGAATACGCATTTTAGTAATAATTAATATTAAAATGCAACAAATAATATAAATGGAAAGAAATAAAAAAATAATATTAATTATACTAAAAATATTTTTAATGACAAAACTGTCTCATTAACTGTTTATACCTTTATTTTTATCAAAATGTAGACTGTTGTCAATTGAAATATAATAGAAAAAAATAATTCTTATTACAAACATTTTTTTACATTCTTAATCATGTATATACAAATAAAAAAATATTGCGAAATCACCGGTGATTAAAAAAATATTTTTTTATTATGCAAACTTATAAATAGTGTCATTTAGAAAATTAAAAATTATAAAAAAAATTATGAGAGTAACTCGACAAAATCGTGATTTCCGAGAAACAAGATTTTTGTCGAGTCAGCTCCCATAACATATGTAGTGTTGTATTTAATTGTTAAAAATAGTATCTTTAAATAAATTGTTGTTAGTGAATAATTAATGTAGAATATAATGTGAAAAAAATTTCTTCTCGTCATATTCCAATTATATCTGAATTATCTATTAACAATATTAGGAGAATCTCCAGTAGTTATTACATCGACTGCAGCATTAAGTGCACCTTCTACAAGGTTTTTTACCGCTGTTTCTGTATAGAAAGCAGTGTGTGGAGTATAAACAATATCGTCTCTATCGATCAACTCTTGCATTAGAGAATCATCGAAGTTTTTATCTGAGAAATCTTTTGGCACATAATTTCCTTCGTTTTCATATACATCAAGGCTAGCACCTAATAACTTACCACTATCTAAAGCGCGAATAACAGCTTTTGTATCCACAAGAACACCACGAGCGGCATTAGCGAAGATAGAACCGTCCTTCATTTTACTGAAGAATTCATCATTTACCATATGAGTATATTCTTTAGTAGCAGGGACATGGATTGTAACAACATCAGATTGAGCTAATAATTCATCGATGCTATCAACATAATCTAATACCTCACGAGCAGCATCAGAAGGGTATAAATCATAACCTATAACTTTGCAGCCTAATCCTTTGAATAAAGTTGCAGCTTGTCGCCCAATATTTCCTGTACCTAAAACCCCAACAGTAAGTGTTCTAAGCTCTCGAGAAATTATATTTTTATTCCATGTAAAATCATGTTTTTCAACGTTATTTAAAATTTTTCTAATATTTCTACTTATATATAATACAGTTGTTACGACATGTTCAGCAATTGCATTAGGTGAATATCTTGGAACATTTGTCATGCTAATTCCTAATTCACGCATATACTTTATATCGTAAATATCGAATCCAGCCATTCTGTTTGCGATAACTTTTACACCTTGCTCTTTAGCGTAATCATAAACTTCTTTTTGCAAATGGTCTATTTTTGAAACATTACAGCTCCTTGTTTTTCCATCTAATAGATGTTTTTGTTTCTGCTTGAAGTTCACCTTCGTGCAAAATCAACTTCTACCTCGGATGTTCTTTTAGCCATGCATCAACAAATGGTCTTTCATCTTCTCTTAAGTTAAATAGTGCTAATTTCATAATGAAATCTCCTTTTAATTTTTTTATATTTTTAACTGAATATTAGATTGAGAAAAAGTAATAAATAAGTATTAATTGTATCTAATTTTCAGTTAAAAACATAACAGTATTAAAAAGTGATAACATATTTAAGATAGCGTTTACAATTCTTATTTTTAACAGAAAAAAATAGATTATGTCAACAGAAGGCGAATAATAATACAGGAAATATATTTAATAAACAGAACCCTGTATTGATACTTATCTATATGTATTTGTTATGAAATATATAATGAAAGCGTAAATTAAATACATATTTGTTTAAATTAAGAGATAATTGAAATTTTTTTAAGTATTAAATATTATTATATTAATTAAAATTACGATTATAAAAAAATTTTTTTATTTAATAGTACAGTTAGGATAGTGTCCTATATAACCATCAATAACTATTTAGAATTTTTTTCTAAATAGTTATTGACTTTAAAAAAATAATAGAGTTATAATCTATTTAGAAAGATATCTAAATAGATTTACAGTCTGTAATATAAGGAGTGATATATATGGGATGAGTGAAACTTTAAAAGCAATATCTGATCCAGTAAGAAGAAATATACTAGAAATGTTGAAAGTAGAGAAGAAAAGTGCAGGAGAACTAGCTTCGGAATTTAATCTATCTGGAGCTACTGTATCTTATCATCTAACTCAATTAAAAAAAGCGGGTTTAATATTAGAATCTAGACATAAAAATTTTATATACTATGAATTAAACGCCAGTGTATTCGAAGAAGTATTGGTCTGGATTTATGGTTTAGGAGGAAAAAATGATGAGAGTAGATAAAAAGAGTTTGTTTTTAGGAGTTGCAATATGCTTGTTACCGATATTAATGGGGATGTATTACTATAATGTATTACCTGAACAAATAGTTGTACATTTCAATGCTAAAGGAGAGCCGGATAATTTTGTGAGTAAAACTTATGCAATTATTGGTATTCCTATATTTTTAGCGATAGTTCAGGTCATAATTTCGCTAGTAGTTGATTTTGATAAAACGCCGAAAAAAGGTGCGCTAATAATTAAGGGAATTATACCTTTGATAAGTGTTCTGGTCCAAGGTGGTCTAATAGCTTATGCCTTAGATAATAATTTTAATGTACCACAATTAACAGTGTTTATTATCGGAATAGTGTTTATTATACTTGGTAACTATCTGCCTAAAAAAGAATTTTGGGGAAAATACAATTTCAATCTTTTTGGTTTAGAAAAAGGTGTCAATGAGCAAAAAGTGATTAGAGATTACGCACTGCATATGACTTTTTAGTGGAGTTGCTATATTTATTAGTGGATTCTTTAGTTCTATAGTAGCGTTAGTTTTAATAGTTATTTTTGCAATTACCTCTGCGTTTTTTTACCTTTTTATTTGGTTAAAAAAAGTATAAAGGTCAGTAACTTACTCTATTTTAAACTTTTTAAAAGTAGATTACAGCTGAAAATTATTCTTAGGTTAAATTCCAGTTCTTTTCTTTGAACTGGAATTTATTTTGAAGATTAACTTAAGATTAATTTTTAGATTTAATCATTTAGGGTATTACTTTTTATCGATTAGAAGTTTATGGTATAATTGAAGCTATGAAAATTATTTATGTAAACTAATTATTATTTTCAATAAAAATTAAATTAGGAGGATATATAGTGTTAGAACTTAAAAAAAATATAGTTAAGAAGTATAATACTGGTGGTAGTGAAGTAGAAGTACTAAAATCTGTAAATATTCATTTCAGAGAAAATGAATTTGTATCGATTTTAGGTGTTAGTGGAAGTGGGAAAACGACATTATTAAACATTATAGGTGGTTTAGATAAATATACATCCGGTGATATGGCTCTTATGGGACGTTCTACTAAAGAGTTTAAAGATAGAGATTGGGATAGTTATAGAAATGGAACTATAGGTTTTGTCTTTCAAAGTTATAACTTGATATCTCACTTAAGTGTTATTGAAAATGTAAAATTAGCTTTGTCTATCTCAGGACATTCTAATTCAGAAAATCATGAAAAGGCTAAGAAAGTATTAGAAGATGTTGGGTTAGCGGAGCATCTGTATAAAAAACCTAATCAACTTTCTGGAGGTCAGATGCAAAGGGTGGCGATTGCCCGTGCATTAGTAACTGATCCAAAGATTATTCTTGCTGATGAGCCTACAGGAGCATTAGATAGTAAAACCAGTGTTCAGATTATGGAACTTATTAAAGAAATAAGCAAGACGAAGTTAGTTATAATGGTAACGCACAATCCGAAATAGCGAAAAAAATTATAGTGATAGAATAGTACGAGTTAAGGATGGAGAGATTCAAGAGGATACAAATCCGTATGAGGCTAACGAGATTACTGATAATGGATTTTCTTTGAAGAAAACTGCGATGGCATTCGGTAGTGCGATTAAATCAAGTTTTAAAAACCTTCTTACGAAGAAATTCCGTACATTTATGACGGTTGCCGCTAGCAGTATAGGGATTATTAGTATAGGTCTAGTATTGTCTATTTCATCGGGAATGGATAAATATATTCAAACGATGCAAAATGAAAACTTATCATCTATGCCGATTATGATTAGTGCAAATCAGGTAAACTTCGGACTTAGTGTTGATGATGATAATTCAGAAAAAGATTCTAATGGCTCAGAATTAGTACCGAAGTCTAGCCGTGATATACATAGAAACTTATATTCGGTGGACGCATTAGGAAATGGAGAAACATTTATAAACTATATTCAAAAATAATGCAAAGGATTATTATTCTGCGATTGAATTTACTCAAGGATATACGATACAGGCGTTGACTAAAAATGCAAAAGGTGATGTAATTGCTGTAAAACAAGATCAAGATGCATTAGGTGAGGGTATTTTTGGAGTATTACCAGAAGATAAGAATATGATTATGAATCAATACGAAGTGGTAAAATCATCTAAAGATAATTTTGAATATCCTAGTGAAAATGAAATTGTATTATTTACTGCGAAAAATAACGAAATCGATAAAGCTACGTTGAAAGCATTAGGTTTTGATGAAAATTCAAAAGTTAAGTATGAAGATATTATTGGAAAAGAGTTTAGCGTTATAGATAATAATAACTATTATAGAAAAATTGGTGATGGTTTTTGTTCCACGTGATGTTGATACTAAGATGTATGATTCGGGAACTAAGGTTAAGGTAGTGGCTATATTAAAAGCTAAAGATAGCTTCACTAGACCTCAGATGACAATCGGATATACAAAATCATTACAAAATAAGATGCTGGAAAAAGAGGCTAAATCTGATATTGTAGTTGCTCAAGAAAAGGATAAAACTGTAAATGTGGCGACGCGTCAGAAGATTGATGCGGATATGGCTGATCAGATTCTTGCGACAATAGGTGGAAGATCTACACCAAGTGCAATTATGCTTTATCCAAAATCTTTCAATGATCGTGATAAAATAGCAGAGGTTATTAATAATTTTAATAAAAAAGTGGCTGAGAAATATGGATCAGACAGCTCAGATTATCACAAATATAGTATCACATATGCGGATATGGCGAAGCAGATGACAACAATTATGTCACAGATGATTAATACAATTTCGTTAATCCTATCGGCATTTGCGGGAATTTCATTAATCGTATCATCTATTATGATAGGGATACTAACGTATGTATCTGTAGTAGAAAGAACGAAGGAAATTGGTATTCTTCGTGCAATCGGTGCTCGTAAAAAAGATATTACAAGAATCTTTATCGCAGAAGCAGGATTAATCGGATTTATTTCCGGAACTGTAGGTGTAGTAGTGACTATGCTTCTATCTATTCCTATTAGCAGGGCTGTTGCTAAAGGGTTAGAAGTGGAGAGTTTCGCAGCGTCATTAAATGCTAAAGCATCAATCGGATTAATAGCGCTTAGCTTAGTGTTAACACTTATAGCTAGTATCATTCCATCAAGAATAGCAGCTAAGAAAGATCCAGTAGAAGCGCTGAGAACGGAATAATAAATAATATGAGGAATAGTAGATTGAGTTATAATCGTAAAGTTGAGAAAAAGTGTAACTTTCGGTAGTTAATAGAATCTAATATTCCTCGTTTTTCTGTTTATTTTGTGGATAATTGTAAAAGGAGTGTTACAGGTGATTGACATCGGTGTTTAGGTGTAATTGACACACATCTTGGTTTGCAATATAATTTATATTATATATATATATTAAGTAGGAGGTTTTTTTATGGTAATAGGTTCGTTTATAGTTTTTTTATGATATGTCTTCTTTTATTTTTTTATCTGTTTTTGTATTTTTGATAGAAGAAATCTGTTTTTAGGAATATCTTTTTATAGCGACAGGTTTGAGTTTTTGTTTTTTTATATAATGGCGCTTATTGTTAATAATGCAGAAGATAATAAAATTGTTTATAATTTAGGTGTAATATTGCTTGTTATAGCAGTTGAGGTGTTAACTCTACTACCAATAGCGGTAGTAATTTTGTTTTTTTATTTAATTCGATTATGCTTATTAGAAGAGAAGGATTAAGGATGGGGAACCTACTGAGTCTAGCTACGTTTTTCTTACTGGTAGGGTACATTGTTTATTGGTACTCGTGTTGCTACCTATACATATAACAATATTCTGTTAAATATACTTTATGTTTATGTCAGTTTAGTAGTTTTATATTTTTTATGTATAGCAATGTCTTATTTAGTATCTAGTGTTTTTAAATTTCATTAATATTTTACCGAGAAGAATTGATTATGTAGTGGTCTTAGGTGCGGGGTTGATTGGTGAAAGAGTAACACCTCTTCTTGCTAGTAGAATTACAAAAGGGATAAAAGTTTATAAAGCTAATCCTGGAAGTAAATTAATCATGTCGGGAGGGCAAGGCCCTGATGAAGTAGTCTCTGAAGCATTTGCGATGAAAAACTATGCTTTAGAGCAAGGCGTTGATGAAAGAGATATAATTATGGAAGATAAATCAACATCAACAGAAGAAAATATAATATTTTTCTAAAAGATTTATTCCTGCAGATAAAAGATTTGCTATAGTGACGAATTACTATCATGTATATCGTGCTTTAGTTCAAGCTAGAACTCTTGGGTATAGATGTATTGGTTATGGGGCTCCAACGAAGTTCTATTTTAGTCTTAATGCATTTATTAGAGAATTTATTGGATATCTATATTTCAAAAGGAAAATACATACTATAGTCTTAGGAGTGCTGACAATCTTGTTTATAGCTGCTAGTATCTTCATGGAAATATATTATTTGATTAATTATCGCTAGAATTTAAGGAATTGACTTAACAAAATTATTTTTTTGAAATTAATTTTGTTAAGTTTTTTTCTATCGGGGCTGTCCCAAAAGCCCTAAATTTTTAACAAGGTTTGTATGGAAACTCATAGACGCAGTGGTTTATTGATATCTAAATTCGCTTTATAAAAGCTTTTTAGATATCTAATAACCTGTGCGGGGGTAACTCAACAAAATCGATTTCTTTGAAATCACGATTTTTGAGTCACTCCCTACAACTTACTCCCTATTGATTTCTAAATGTGATATAATAAAATGAAAAAAGTATTTGTGGAAGGATGAAGTGGTGTGAAAGATCATTCTTATTATATGGAGATGGCTTTAGAAGAAGCGCGGAGAGCTTACGCTAAAGGTGAAGTACCTATTGGAGCTGTGCTGGTTATTGATGATAAGGTCGTTGCGAAGGCTCATAATACTCGTGAAGAAAATCAACAGGCGTTAAATCATGCAGAAATGTTAGTTATTAAAGAAGGCTGTGAGAAGGAAGGTTTTTGGAGACTTGATAATAGTTATTTATATACTACTGTTGAGCCTTGTGTTATGTGTAGTGGAGCCGTTGTTCAAGCTAGAGTTGAAAATGTTATTTATGGTGCGAGTGATCCTAAATATGGTTGTTGTGGTAGTTGTATTGATTTAGTGGGTGAAAATAAATTTAATCATCAGGCTAAGGTTATTTCTGGAGTGCTTGAAGAAGAGTGTTCTATGCTTATGAAGGATTTCTTTAAAGAACTTAGAGAGAAGAAAAAGAAATAAACATTCAATATATTTATAAATTTAAATTTTTTTAAATTATAAATATAAAAATAATTAAAGATAATAATATATAAACATAATGACGATAAAAAAATATTCTAAAAGGATTGTGTCGTCATTTTTTTGTTTTTAATATATAGTAATAAAATAAATAGTTACTTATTAAAAAAATAAACTGAAGAAGAAATTTAAAAAAAAGGCGAAAATTTCTGATTTTTTTCAACTGTTTTTCGCTATCATTATTTTTAAAAAAATTTGATACAATAAACTTAGAAAGTATAGAGGAGTTCTAATGAAAATAGAAAATGTAATAAAGAAGTTTAATCGGAAGAAAAATATACTTGTGTCCTAAGTGTTTATCTGAGTCATGTATAGAAAATATTAGTTTAGTTTGTGGTACTAACCACCGTTATGATTTTTCTAAAAAAGGATATATTCATTTGATTAATAACTACAAACCGACGAAATACAGTGAAGAGCTATTTATGGCTCGTAACGAGGTTTTTAGTAATGGCTTTTACACAAATGTATTAAAAAGCATTCAGGATTTAGTGGAAAAATATGCTAAAGATGTTGTCTTAGATATAGGATGTGGGGAAGGATATTACATCAAGGAATTAAAAACGGTATTTCCTGAAAAATATTTTTACGGTTTGGATAATAGTAAAGATGCTATAGAGCTTGCTGTTAAAGAGGATAAACTAAATCCTTATATGGTGGCTAACTTAGCTAACCTACCTTTTAAAGATGGTAGTGTCTCGTGTATTCTTAACATATTGACACCAGCTAATTATGAGGAGTTCTTTAGAGTGTTAGGTGATGATGGCTATTTGATAAAAATTATTCCAAATGCAAATTACCTTAGAGAAATTAGAGAGTTGATGGGTGGTAAGGAATATACTAATAGTGATACCGTGAAGTTAATTGAGGATAATTGTACAGTCGTGGATAGAATTACTGTGAACGATACATTTAAGCTGAGTAAGGAACAAGCGGAGAATTTTCTTAAGATGACACCTTTAACATTTTCTAAAGAAATTACAGATTCTGATATTAATCAATTAAAAGAAATTACGATAGATCTAGAACTTTTAGTCTGCAAGAAGTAGGTTAAGTTGTAACAGAAGGAAAATTATGAAGGAGGCTAGAGCATGAATACTGAAAAATATGATCAAGTTGTTGAAGTGAAAAAATTTGTAAAAAAACCATGGACAACAAGTTGTCTTGATTTTTCTATAAAAGACGAAAATACATATCTTATGAGAGAGGCTAGTATTCGTCAGACGAATTACTATTTGTGTAAAAAAGACGATAAAGTATATCTAGTGGATAGTGATAACCATAAAGATGAAATAAGCTGGGTGAATCTAGATAAGTTTGTTGAAATAGAAGAAGGTGATGCAACTTATAGAAGGTATAGGGTATTAAAGTAAAATGACAATTGAATAAGAAGCTGTTAGATATAGTTTGTAAGTGTAGTACAGAAAAAAGAGGAGAAACATTATGTACGTGGCATACGATAGTAAGGATGAAGTTTTTAATGCTTTGGATAGTGAAGTAGAAAAAAATAAGGAGTATCATTGTCCGGTATGTGGGGGAAAGGTTATATTCAAAAAAGGAGTAAAGATTCAATCGCATTTTGCACATGCTAGAAATTGCTCTTGTGAGTTTGAAACATATAAGAAAGAAAGCAGTGAGCATTTAGAGGCGAAGAAGGATCTTTATGAGCATTTCAGAAAGAAATATCGTAATGTAGAAGTCGAACATATTTTTAAAACAGGGGAAAAAAATGATATTCAGATAGCCGATGTTTTTATTAAAGATAACAGTATTGCTTTTGAATATCAAAGATCGGTTATTCCATTTGATCTTATTAAAGCGAGAACAAGAGGATATATGAAAGCTGGATTGAAATTGATCCGGCTAATCGATACAAACAAATTTATAAAAAGAATTAAAGAGTTATGATGGTATAAGCTATATTAGGTATGCGCCATTTGTGGATAATTTTTTTGAATTATTATCAAGGTAAGGTATTCTTTTATGGTTGGGATAATATAAATAAAAAAATTTGAGTTTTTATCAAATTTGGGCTCACAATTTGAAAAAAAAGAAATGCTGTTTGTATAAAGACTTCATTAAGTATTGATGAGTTTGATGTACCGCTAGACTTAAAACTATTAGATAAAGATCTAACGTCAAAAAAATATCCATCTGATGTCGAAAATTATGTATATGAACAAATTAAGTATGATAAGACTGTAAAAAAACAAAGTTTTGAGCATGTTTTATAATCAGCGTATTGAACTGAATAATATACCGGAAATTATAGGTGTTAATATGTTGGAGCAAGTTCTTATAAGAACACCGCTTATTTACTGGCAAGGTTTGATGTATAGGTTCTATAAAGAAGGTAAGAGCTATTCTGAACTTATAAGAATAATGAGTAATATTATAGAATTTAAAGATAGTATTTATATTAATAATGTTCAACAAGGGAAATTTTTCTTAAAAAGTATTTAAAGAGTATTACGCTTTATTAGTTGAAAATGTTAAATAAGAGGATAAAATTATGGGAGAGTATATTGAAAGTTTTACAGATGAACAAAAAAAGAGTGTTGCTTTCTTTAATAGCTATGAGAAAGTTACGACTTTAAAGATGCATAGGGTATTTAAAGATTTAAATAGTATAGAAAAGATTTTAAAATTATCTATACCGGAGCTAGCTATATTTTTGGAGATAATGCTGAAGAGATTTATACTAAGCTTCATAATAATATGGACTTTGATTTTTGAGAGTTATTTTCGAATTTTTATAATGTGAAATATATGTTTTGTGATGATGTGTATTATCCGAAGGAATTATTTAGGGTTTATGATTATCCGTTCGTTATATTTTATAGAGGTAATAAAGATTTATTGCTGTTTAGAAGAAAGATTTCTATAGTGGGAAGTAGAAATAATATGTCATATTCTAATGATGCTCTCAATAGTATAGTGCCATATTTAACGATGAATAACTTTGTAATTGTAAGTGGTCTTGCAACTGGGGTTGATAGTCTTGCTCATGAGGGAGCTATAAATAGTAAAGGATACACTATAGGTGTAATAGCTCATGGGCACAATATTATTTATCCAGAACAAAGTTACAAACTCTATAAAGAGTTAGAAAGAAACCATCTTATTATATCTGAGTATTTTCCAACTTCTCCTATTAGAAAATATAAGTTTTTAGAAAGGAATAGGATTGTCGCTGGATTGTCATGTGCACTTTTAGTGACGGAAGCGGCGAAGAGAAGTGGAACGCAAAGAACGATAGATTTCGCCTTGGATATAGGTTCTGATGTATTCTGCCTACCGGGGAAATTTGGTGATAAGATGAGTTATGCAATGAATGAGTACATTAAAGAGGGGGCGATACTTGTAAATAAATTAGAGGATTTTGGTAATGAATTAGGATTTTAGTGTAGATATTTGAAAGGATGATTAGAGTGACAGATATCTTATTTATTAATCCACTAGGTTGGGATAGATATATTTGGGCGAGAGTCTTAGAAAATATGCCAGACCAAACCTTTGATTTTATTGAATTTACCGAAGAGAGTTTTAAATCTATATCAAAAAAAGAAATTGAGAAGGTACTATTAAATAAAATGACAAGAGTAAGAAGAGGAGGTTATATTGTAACTGCTTCTTATGGTACGGTCGTTTTACTTAACGGTTTAGAGATTTTTAGTGAGTACCTTGATGGTGTTAATTTAATTATCATCGAGGGCTTAGAACCTATACCTCCTGAATCGGTGTTAAAAACATATTTTTGAACCCGGAGATAAAGTTCACTAGTAAAGAAGAATATCTATCAAAGACACTTAGTGTAGAAGAGATGCAAGATGAGTTTTTAGTGGAGCTAATCCTAAGAAAACTTAGAAAAGAAGGTAGTGAATATATGGTAAGCCCGAACTCGCAGATAGAGTATGATTATTTATCTTTATATGCGGGGGTAGATAATTTACAACTATTAAAAAGAAGTAGAAATGTATTTAATAAACTTATAGTTTTTCTTACTTCAAATTGGTAGGGATGAATTATACACAAATTGAGGAGTCAGATCATCTTCTTATGGTTACTAAACCAAAGATGATTGTGGATGTATTATTAGGGAAATAGAGAATTATGATAAATTTTATAATGGAAAATCTGATAATGTGTGAAAAGGAACGCATTGTTATTACGATATAAAATTATTGTTTTAAAAGCAAGTAGTTAATTGAAATATTATTAACTACTTGTTATTATATAGTATAGATATAATACTTAATAAGGAGGAAATAAGATATTGAGAAAAATATTAGTTTATATGCTGGGATTACTAAGTATTAGCGGTATTATTTTTTCATGTATTTATTTTTTAACAGCATCTGATAAAGAAGGAGGAACATTAAAAAAAGACAGTGACTCAAGTGTGAAAACTGCACGAGTGGTAGCTAATGGGGATATTCTTATTCATGATGCTTTGTATTATACTGCCAAAAAGGAAGATGGAAGTTATGATTTTAATCCATTTTTTGAATATGTTAAACCGTGGATAGAAGGAGCTGACCTGGCGATAGGGGATTTTGAAGGTACTATTAGCGATCGTTCTTCGCTAGGAGGTTATCCGTTATTTAATGCTCCTGTGCAAATTGCAGACACTATGAAAGATGTAGGGTATGATGTTGTTGATTTAGCCCATAATCATATACTAGATACAGGTTTATATGGATTGAAATATACGGATAAGGTCTTTAAAGAGAGAGGTTTAGATACTGTTGGAGTTCATGCAGATATAAATCGTTCAGAAGATAAAATTCTTATAAAAGAAGTTAATGGAATCAAAATTGCAATACTAGCCTATGCGTATGGTTATAATGGAATGGATGCAAACCTTACAATGCAGGAAAGAAACAATCATTTATCGGATCTTAATGAGGAGAAGATGAAAGAAGAGATACAGAGAGCTGAGAAGGAAGCTGATGTTACAGTAGTGATGCCTCAAATGGGGGTTGAATATAAGATGGAACCTACAGAAGAACAAAAAGCCCTTTATCACAAAATGATTGAATGGGGTGCTGATGTAGTATTTGGAGGCCATCCTCATGTTATAGAACCTGCTGAGACTGTGGAAAAAGACGGAGGTAAGAAATTTATAATATACTCTATGGGTAATTTTGTTTCTAATCAGCGTATGGAAAGAATGGAGAATAAGTGGCCTGAGAGAGGCCTACTAATGGATGTTACATTTGAAAAAACAAATGATAAAACAACTGTTAAAACTGTAAAAGCTCATCCAACACTAGTTTATTCTAAACTTAATGGTAGAAATATAAATGGAGCTCCATTATATGACTATAAAATTATGGTGTTAGAAGATTTTTATTAATGGTGGAAAACTTCGTGATAAATTAGATGATAAGATGAAGGAAAAAAAGTAGATGTTTTCGTACAAAGAAATAATGGAACATGTAAACTTGCAATGGTGAAAAAATAAACAGTGAAGCTGGTTTCATATTTTTATAATTTTTTTGTAGAGCCCTATTGTTTGATAATACTTCTCAAGTATAGTAAAATTATTGAGTTAATTACTTGTGGAAGGAGAAAAATCAAGTGAGAGAATTTTTTTAGAACTCTATTAGGAAAGAAAAAAATCCGAGTTTTTTTGAAGTGATAAAAAGGAAGAAAAATCGGTTAAGTATTTTTGATCCTAATTGTAAAATAAAAGCGTGAAGAAATATTAGAAATGTTGAATGAAGCGAATATGGCTCCTTCATCTTGCAATTTGCAACCGTGGAGATATATTGTTGTTGATACGCAAGAGGGTAAAGAGAAATTAGGTAGTGCTAATTTTAATAAAATTCAAAATGATACCTCAGCAGCAATGATTATCGTATTAGGTGATTTGAATTATTATAGTAGGTTTGATGAAATATACGGAGAAGCTGTAGAAAAAAAGCTACATGACAAAAGAAGTTAAAGATGATTTTGAGGAAGGGATGGGACCTCAGTTAGAAAGTTTACCACTTGATAAAAATAGAGAAGGTGTATATTTTGATTGTGGGCTTTGGACTATGCAGTTTGCAAATATTGCCCGAGCTAAAGGTTATGATACTAATATTATAGGTGGTTTCATAAGAGAGCAAGTAGCGGAATTATTTGAACTAGAAGAAAATTTGATTCCAGTGATGCTTATAGCGTTAGGGAAAAAAGAAAAAGACGGGAGACCTACAGTAAGGTTAAGAGCAGAAAAAAATTGGTTAGGTTTGAATAGGTTAGCTGAAGTGCTAGATTTATATAGTTTTTTTAAATATATTTCTTAGAAGTAATAAAACAATTAATAAAGAGTAGTTTGATAGTATTAATGTTGAGGATGTTGATACTTTCTAGCTGCTCTTTTGTTTTTGAATCCATATTATTTTTGATTTTTTTCAGTTACATTATAAAATAGTAAGTATATGTATAGATGATAAAAAGGAGATTTGTAGTGAATAAATTAGAAGCGGTAATTTTTTTGATTTTTGATGGAACAATAGTAGATACAGAAAAAGGTATATTATGAAAATATGCGCGATTTAACAGAGGAAGTGTTAGGTCAAAAAAACTTGATAAAATGGATTATATACAGAATGTTTCAGGGACAAATGAAGAAACTAGTAAAAGATATTATAATAAAAAGATATAGCATGTCTAGTAAGGAATATGATAAATTTGAAGAAGAAATAACAAAACGTATATTGGATAATTATCATAATGCTCCTGTATTGCCAGGGAATTGCTGAAGTGATGGAATATCTTCATGATAAAGGTATTAAGATGGCTGTAGCTTCAAATGGGAAAAGAGAACATATTGAAACTGGGCTTCAAAGAAAAGGTTTTGATAAATATATTTCTGCTATTGCTACAAAGGAAGATGTGGTTAATCCTAAACCTGCTCCAGATATTTATTTGTTGGCTGCAGAAAAGTTAGGTGCTGATATAAAAAATACGATAGCTATAGAAGATTCGCGCCCGGGGGCGTTAGGAGCTGCATCATCAGGTGCGACACTTATTGTTCAAACGAATGATATAACAAAGTACATGGATTTTTCGGGTGTAAATTACAAATACAAGGATGTAGATCTTGTTGAAACGATAAAATCAATTGTTGAGGGGAATTAGTATACAAAAATTGTGTAGCGGAGTATAATAAGATTATTAAGAGTAATCTTAAAATCAAATATACACAGGGAGACAGTTATGTATACGTCTAATTTAAAAATTAAAGAAGGTTTTACTTCGCATGCAACAACACCACTTGGTGGAGAATATAAAATGTTTATAGAAGAAAGTAAAGATGGTCCGATGGATTTATTCGCTACTGCATACAATGGATGTGTTAGTATGTGTGCAAAAGGTTACTTTTTCAGAGCGTATGAACTAGTAGACTTAATAATTGAGACTGAATTAGTGGTAGATTATGATAATAAAAAAATTGTAGCTAATGTTCATGTTGATAGAACAGAAGATCAACTAGCTTCAGGAGATAGACAAGGGAGTATTAGATAATATTAAACTTCGTTGCAAAGTGTCACATTTATTATCGGATGAACTAGAAATTCAATATAATATTTTACCGTTAAAAATAAAAAGAAGATTTTTAAAAAAGAACTTAGGGTGTAAAAAAACTCTGAGTTTTTTTATTTTTTTAAAAGAGGAAAAATAATTTTTTTCTTCTATATAATATAGTCTATATTGGATAAAAAGAAAATAGCCCTAAAAAAAATAGAAAACATATTCATAAAATTTTTTTAAAAATTTTTTTAATCAAAACACTTGCAATATATACTTTTACCATGTATAATAATGAATGTTGGTCTGAAAAAGACTTGCGTTGAAGCGAAAGGTTACTGACACGCCCGGCCGCTTTGCCATGGCATGGCGTGCTGGAGAACTTTCGTGGAGAAGTTGTTACTAGATAACAGCGAATAAATGTAATAGGAGGAGAAATGATGGCAAAACAAAAAATTCGTATTCGTCTAAAAGGATATGATCACAGATTAGTGGATCAAAGTGCAGAGAAAATTGTTGAAACAGCAAAACGTTCTGGAGCAAAAGTTTCTGGACCAATTCCATTACCAACGGAAAAAGCAGTTTACACAATTTTACGTTCAGTTCACATTTACAAAGATAGCCGTGAACAATTCGAACAACGTACACACAAACGCCTAATCGATATTATTGAACCAACACAAAAAACAGTTGACGCTTTAATCAGCTTAAACTTACCATCAGGTGTTGACATCGAATTAAAAATTATAATTATAGGAGGTGACTTTCGATGACCAAAAGGTATCTTAGGAAGAAAAGTAGGTATGACTCAAATCTTCGCTGAAAATGGAGAATTAATCCCAGTAACAGTAGTTGAAGCGAAAAGGTAACGTCGTATTACAAAAGAAAACAGAAGAAGTTGAAGGATACAACGCAATCCAATTAGGGATTCGACGATAAACGTCCTTACGATAAAGAACGTAAAAGATCGTTTAGTAAAAGTTGCGAACAAACCTGAACAAGGTCACGCAGATAAAGCTAACACTGCTCCAAAAACGTTTCGTACGCGAAATCAGAGATGCAGATGTTGCTAGTTATGAAAGTAGAGTCAAGAAGTCCAAGTTGATATTTTTTTGCAGCAGGGGACTTAGTTGACGTAACAGGAGTAAAGTAAAGGTAAAAAGGATTCCAAGGGGCTATTAAACGTCACGGACAATCTCGTGGACCAATGGCACACGGTTCTCGTTACCACCGTCGTCCTGGGTCAATGGGACCTGTAGCACCTAACCGTGTATTTAAAGGTAAAGCATTACCAGGTCAAATGGGTGGAGTTACAGTTACTACTCAAAACTTAGAAATCGTAAGCGTAGATGTAGAAAATGGATTAATCCTAGTTAAAGGATGTATTCCAGGATCTAAAAAAAGCTTCGTAAAAATCCAATCAGCAGTTAAATCTGGTAAATAATCGGAAAATATACGGAAGGAGGAAATTAGATAATGCCACAATTAGATTTATTTAAACAAGACGGTACAAAAGTTGGTGCAGTTGAAGCTAATGATGCAGTATTTGGTATTGAACCAAATCAACACGTATTATTCCAAGCTGTAACTTTACAAAGAGCATCACTTCGTCAAGGTACACACAAAACAAAAGGACGTTCTGAAGTTTCAGGTGGTGGTCGCAAACCATGGCGTCAAAAAGGAACAGGTCGTGCTCGTCAAGGATCTATCCGTTCACCACAATGGCGTGGAGGTGGAATTGTATTCGGACCTACACCACGTAGCTACAGCTTCAAAATGCCTCGTAAAATGCGTCGTTTAGCATTACGTTCTGCTTTATCTTCTAAAGTAGCAGCTAACGAAGTATTTGCATTAGAAACATTAGCATTTGATACAATTAAAACTAAAAACTTTAAAGAAATGTTATCAAACCTTAGCCTAGAGAAAAAAGTATTATTCGTAGTTACTGAACTAGAAGAAAATACTGTTTTATCAGGAAGAAATATTCCAGGAGTTGAATTCGTAGAAACAACTGGTCTTAACGTATTAGACATCTTAGGAAGCAACAAAGTTGTATTCACTAAAGATGCATTAGAAAAAGTTGGGGAGGTATTAGCATAATGGAAGCACGCGATATTATCAAACGCCCAGTATTAACTGAAAAAAGTTATTTATTAATGCAAGAAAATAAATACACTTTCCTAGTAGACACACGCGCTCACAAAACTCAAATTAAACAAGCTATCGAAGAAATCTTCGGAGTTAAAGTTGAGAAAGTAAACGTAATGAACTACAAACCAAAATTCCGTCGTGTTGGAAGATACGGTGGTTACACTAACAAACGTAGAAAAGCTATCGTTAAGTTAGCTGAAGGACAAACAATCGAAGGATTATTCGCTTAAGAATAACATTTAAAACCACTAAGGAGGAAAAATGACAAATGGCTATTAAAGTATATAAAGCTATTACTAATGGTCGTCGTAACATGACATCATTAGACTTTGCAGAAATTACAACAAGCAAACCAGAAAAGTCATTATTAGCGCCGCTACCGAAAAAAGCGGGAAGAAATAACCAAGGTAAAATCACTGTTCGTCACCACGGTGGAGGACACAAAAAACAATACCGTATTATTGACTTCAAGAGAAATAAAGACAACGTACCAGCAAAAGTTGCTACAATCGAGTACGATCCAAACCGTTCAGCAAACATCGCATTATTACACTATGTTGATGGAGAAAAAAGATACATCATCGCTCCTAAAGAATTACAAGTAGGACAAGTAGTAGTATCTGGACCAGAAGCTGATATCAAAATTGGTAATACATTACCACTAGCAAACATCCCAGTAGGGACATTAATTCACAACATCGAACTTAAACCTGGTAAAGGTGGACAATTAGTACGTTCAGCTGGAGCAAGTGCTCAAGTACTTGGTAAAGAAGGTAAATACGTATTAGTACGTCTTAAATCAGGAGAAGTTAGAATGATCTTAGCAACTTGCCGTGCTACAATCGGTGAAGTTGGTAACGAACAACACGGACTAGTTAATATCGGTAAAGCCGGTAGAACTCGTTGGTTAGGTAAAAGACCTACTGTACGTGGATCTGTAATGAACCCGAACGATCACCCACACGGTGGTGGTGAAGGACGTACTTCAATCGGACGTAAATCACCAATGTCACCTTGGGGTAAACCTACACTTGGTAAGAAAACTCGTTCTAAAAAAGCTCGTTCAAACAAATTCATCGTACGTGCTAGAAACTAAATAATAAAAACGAAACAAAGGTTAGTTGGTGAGGAGCAAGTGCTCTTTACCAGAACCTTAAGTATGCAAAAGTATCGGAAAGGAGATAACACAATGGCTCGTAGTTTAAAAAAAAGGACCATTCGCTGATCACCACTTATTAGCAAAAGTTGAAAAAATGAACGAACAAGAGAAAAAACAAGTAATCAAAACTTGGTCTCGTCGTTCAACAATCTTCCCAACATTCATAGGACTTACTTTTGCAGTATATGACGGAAGAAAACATGTACCTGTATATGTGACTGAAGATATGGTAGGACACAAATTAGGTGAGTTCGCACCAACAAGAACTTATAAAGGTCACGCTGCAGACGACAGAAAAACAAGAAGATAATTTAGAAATTAGAAAAATCAAGGAGGCACATTCATGGAGTCAAAAAGCAATCGCTAAGACAGTCCGCATCGCTCCTCGTAAAAAGTAAGACTAGTATTAGACTTAGTACGTGGAAAAAAAGTGGGCGAAGCATTAGGAATTTTAGAATTCACAACAAAATCAGCTTCTCTACCAGTAGCTAAAGTTATTAAATCAGCTGCTGCTAACGCTGAACACAACTATGGAATGAATGTAGAAGACTTAGTAGTATCACAAGCATTTGCAAATGAAGGACCAACTCTTAAAAGATTCCGTCCAAGAGCAAAAGGTGCTGCAAGTTCAATTAACAAAAGAACAAGTCACATCACTATCGTTTTAAGTGACAACAAATAATAAAAATTAAGAAATTAAAAGCTAAACTAGTTAAAGGAGGCTACAAACTGTGGGTCAAAAAGTACATCCAATAGGCTTACGTGTTGGAGTTATTCGTGATTAGGGATTCAAAAATGGTATGCGGAAAAAAAGATTTCGCTGCTAACTTACACGAAGATTTCAAAATCCGTGAGTTCATCAGTAAACAATTAAAAGACGCTTCAGTTTCTAAAGTAGAAATTGAAAGATTCGATAAGAAAGTAAATATTTCAGTACACACTGGTAAACCAGGTATGGTTATCGGTAAAGGTGGATCTGAAATCGATAAATTAAGATTAGAATTAAACAAATTAACTGGAAAAAGAGTACACATTAATGTAGTTGAAATCAAAAAAGTTGATATCGACGCTAAATTAGTAGCTGAAAACATTGCTCGTCAATTAGAAGCTCGTGTATCATTCCGTCGTGCTCAAAAACAAGCTATCCAAAGAGCTATGAGAGCAGGAGCTAAAGGAATTAAAACTCAAGTATCAGGTCGTCTTGGTGGAGCAGATATCGCTCGTGCAGAACACTATTCAGAAGGTTCAGTACCATTACATACATTAAGAGCAAACATCGATTACGCTCACGAAGAAGCAGATACTACTTATGGTAAACTTGGAGTTAAAGTTTGGATTAACCGTGGTGAAGTATTACCAACTAGAAAATCTGAAAAAGGAGGTAACTAATTTATGTTAATGCCTAAACGTGTTAAATATCGTCGTCAACACAGACAATCAACAAAAGGTAAATCTAAAGGCGGAAACGTAGTAGATTTCGGTCAATATGGATTACAAGCTACTACTGCAGCAAGAGTTACTTCTCGTCAAATCGAAGCTGCTCGTATAGCGATGACTCGTTATATGAAACGTGGTGGTAAAGTTTGGATTAAGATCTTCCCTCACATGCCTTATACTAAAAAACCATTAGAAGTTCGTATGGGATCTGGTAAAGGTGCAGTTGAAGGATGGGTTGCAATAGTAAAACCAGGTAGAGTGATGTTTGAAGTTGCTGGAGTAAGTGAAGAAGTTGCACGTGAAGCTCTAAGACTTGCATCTCACAAGTTACCTGTTAAATGTAAATTTGTAAAACGTGAAGAAACAGGTGGTGAAGCATAATGAAAACAAATGAATTCAAATCTATGATTAGAGAATTAACTTCACAAGAGTTAGAAACAAAAATCAAAGAACTTAAAGAAGAGCTTTTCAACTTACGCTTCCAATTGGCAACTGGTCAATTAGAAAATACAGCTCGTATTAGTCAAGTTAGAAAATCAATCGCTCGTATGAAAACTGTTATTCGCGAAAGAGAATTAGCGAATAAATAATAATAGGAGGCAAACATGACTGAGAGAAATGATAGAAAAGTTTACGTTGGAAAAGTAGTTTCTGATAAAATGGATAAAACTATCACAGTTTTAGTAGAAACTTACAAAAAACATCCTCTATACGGTAAACGTGTAAAATATTCTAAAAAATTCAAAGCACATGATGAAAACAATGTTGCTAAATTAAATGATATCGTTAAAATAATGGAAACTCGTCCATTATCTGCAACTAAAAACTTCCGTTTAGTAGAAGTAGTAGAAGAAGCAGTTATAATCTAATAAAACTAGGATAAACCCTAAGAAGGAGGCAAAAAGCGCATGATTCAACAAGAAACACGCTTAAAAGTGGCTGATAACTCAGGAGCAAAAGAAGTTTTAACAATTAAAGTTCTAGGTGGTTCAGGACGTAAAGTTGCCAATATCGGTGACGTTATTGTATGTTCTGTTAAAAAAGCAACACCAGGTGGAGTTGTTAAAAAAGGTGAAGTAGTTAAAGCCGTAATCGTTCGTACAAAAACAGGAGCTCGTCGTAACGACGGTTCATATATTAAATTTGATGAAAATGCTTGTGTAATTATCCGTGATGATAAGAGCCCACGTGGTACTCGTATTTTCGGACCAGTTGCTCGTGAATTAAGAGACGGTAACTACATGAAAATCGTATCATTAGCTCCAGAAGTATTATAATAAAAAAAAGTACAGAAAGAAGGAGGTTAACAAGAAATGTTCATTAAAAAAGGTGATAAAGTTGTAGTAATTACTGGTAAAGACAAAGGTAAAGTTGGAACAGTAATCGAAGCTCAACCTAAAAAAGATCGTGTTGTTGTAGAAGGTGTTAACATCATTAAAAAAACACGTTAAAAAAATTCTCAAGATGCACCTCAAGGTGGAATCGTAGAAAAAGAAGCAGCAATCCACGCATCAAACGTAATGTTACAAGATCCTGAAACTGGAAAAAGCAACAAGAGTACGTTTTGAAACTAAAAGATGGTAAGAAAGTACGTATCGCTGTAAAATCAGGAAAAGAAATATAATTATTAGTTGAAGAAAGGAGGCACAATTTTAGATGGCTCGTTTAGAAGATAAATTTAAATCTGAGATAACAAAAGAATTAATGACAAAATTTGAGTACAAAAGCGTAATGCAAGTACCAAAAATTGAAAAAATCGTAATTAACATGGGTGTAGGTGATGCAGTGCAAAACTCTAAAGCCCTAGATAACGCTGTAGCTGAATTAGCTTTAATTTCTGGTCAAAAACCATTAATTACAAGAGCTAAAAAATCAATCGCTACATACAGACTACGTGAAGGTATGCCTATCGGTGCAAAAGTTACTTTACGTGGGGAAAGAATGTATGAATTCTTCGATAAATTAGTAACAGTAGCACTTCCACGTGTACGTGACTTCCACGGTGTTTCTAAAAAAGCATTCGATGGTCGTGGTAACTACACATTAGGTGTTAAAGAACAATTAATTTTCCCTGAAATTGATTATGATAAAGTAAGTAAAGTACGTGGTATGGACATCGTAGTAGTAACTACAGCTAACACAGATGAGGAAGCTCGTGAGTTATTAACACTATGTGGTATGCCATTCGCAAAATAAGAAAGGTGAGGTAATAGACACATGGCTAAAAAAGCAATGGTAGAGCGTGAATTAAAACGCCAAAAATTAGTTGATAAATATGCAGCTAAAAGAGCGGAATTAAAAGCTAAAGGTGATTATATCGGACTTAGCAAACTTCCTAAAAACTCAGCTCCAGCTCGTTTACACAATCGTTGTAGCATAACTGGACGTCCTCACGGATACATTGGGAAATTTGGTATTAGCCGTATTAAATTCCGTGAATTAGCTTATAAAGGACAAATTCCTGGAGTTAAAAAAGCAAGTTGGTAATATATTAGTAGAAGAAAGGAGGATTTATCCTAATGACAATGACAGATCCTATCGCAGATATGCTAACACGTATTCGTAATGCTAACATGGTAAAACACGAAACATTAGAATTACCTGCGTCAAATATTAAAAAGCAAATTGCAGAAATATTAAAACAAGAAGGTTTCATCAAAGATGTAGAATACATCGAAGATAACAAACAAGGAATCATTAAAATTTCACTTAAATACTCTAAAGGTGAAAAGAGTAATTAAAGGAATTAAAAAGAATTTCAAAAACCTGGTTTACGTGTTTACGCTAAAAGCAGACGAACTGCCAAAGAGTATTAAACGGACTAGGAATAGCAATCGTATCAACTTCAAACGGGTTGTAACTGATAAAGTTGCTCGTAAAAAAACAATACAGGTGGAGAAGTATTAGCTTACATCTGGTAATATTATAAGGAGGTGCCAATTAAATGTCACGTATAGGTAATAAAGTTATTACAATACCTGCAGGTGTTGAAGTTAACATTAACGATAACTTCGCAACAGTAAAAGGACCTAAAGGTGAATTAAAACAACAATTTGATAAAGACATGACTTTCAACATTGAAGGAATGAAATCACTGTAGTACGTCCATCAGACTCAAAAACGTCACCGTACAGTACACGGAACAACTCGTGCTATCTTAGCTAACATGATTGAAGGTGTATCTGCTGGATTCAAAAAAGAACTTGAGTTAATCGGGGTTGGTTACCGTGCTCAAATGCAAGGTAAAAAATTAGTACTAAGTGTTGGATATTCTCACCCAGTTGAATTTGAAGAAATCGAAGGAATTAAATTAGGTGTTGAAGGAAACACTAAAGTTAGTATCGAAGGTATTAACAAAGAAGTAGTAGGACAATATGCAGCTAAAGTTCGTGCAGTACGTCCTCCAGAACCTTATAAAGGTAAAGGTATTCGCTACGTTGGTGAATATGTTCGCCGTAAAGAAGGTAAAACTGGTAAATAATAGATAACAGAAAGGAGTGTTTCAAGTATGATTACGAAACTTGACAAAAATAAAGTTCGTAAAAAAAGACACGCAAGAGTTCGTGTTAAAGTTCAAGGAACTACTGAAGTGCCACGTTTAAACGTATACCGTTCAAACACAAACATTTACGCACAAATTATTGATGACACTAAAGGTGTTACATTAGCACAAGCTTCTACATTAAAATTAGAAAATGTTTCTAAATCAAGTGTTGAAGCAGCTAAACAAGTAGGAAAATTAATCGCAGAAGTAGCTAAAGAAAAAGGAATTGAAAAAGTTGTTTTCGACCGTGGAGGATACTTATATCACGGACGTGTTAAAGCATTAGCTGAAGCAGCACGTGAAAACGGACTTGTATTCTAATAAAGGAGGGAAATTAGTAGATGCGTCAGGAAGAAATCAAAAAAGAATTTGAAGAACGCGTAGTTGCCATTCGCCGTGTAGCTAAAGTTGTTAAAGGTGGACGTCGTTTCCGTTTCTCTGCTTTAGTAGTAGTAGGTGACAAAAATGGTCGCGTAGGATTTGGTACTGGTAAAGCTCAAGAGGTACCAGATGCAATCAAAAAAGCAGTTGAAGCTGCAAAACATAACTTAATTACTGTACCAGTAGTTAACGGAACAATACCTCACGAAATCACAGGTCAATTTGGAGCAGGTTCAGTTTTAGTTAAACCAGCTGCACCAGGTACTGGGGTAATCGCTGGTGGTCCAGTTCGTGCCGTATTAGAATTAGCAGGTATTTCAAATATCTTATCAAAATCTCTAGGTTCAAACACACCAGTAAACATGGTTCGTGCTACAATCGAAGGATTAACAAGATTACAAACAGTTGAACACGTAGCAGCTTTACGTGGTAAATCTGTAGAAGAATTATTAGGATAAGAGGAGGGAAAAGAACATGACATTAAAAGTAACCCTAACTCGTAGTACAATTGGTCGTCCAAAGAATCAAAGAAAAGTTGTAGAAGCTCTTGGTCTTAAAAAAATGCACCAAACAGTTGAACACAAAGATAACGCTGCGATTCGTGGTATGATTAATAAAGTTTCACACTTAGTGACTGTAGAAGAAAAATAATTATTAATACAAGGAGGTGCTAGTCTAAATGAAATTACATGAATTACAACCAGTTGAAGGTTCTCGTAAAGAGCGTAACAGAGTAGGTCGTGGGATTGGATCAGGAAACGGTAAAACAAGTGGACGTGGTCAAAAAGGACAAAAAGCACGTAGTGGTGGTGGAGTTCGCCCAGGATTTGAAGGTGGACAAAACCCATTATTCAGACGTATTCCAAAACGTGGATTTAACAACGTTAACAGAAAAGAATATGCAGTTGTAAATCTTACAGACTTAAACAAATTTGAAGATGGTACTGTAGTATCACCTGCTCTATTAGTAGAAACTAAAGTTATCAAAAAAGAACTTTCAGGTGTTAAAGTATTAGCTAACGGTAAATTAGAGAAAAAATTAACTGTACAAGCTCATAAATTCTCATCTTCAGCAAAAGATGCTATTGAAGCAGCTGGAGGAGTTTGCGAGGTGCTATAATAAATGTTTAGTGCAACGCTGAATTTGTTTAGAGTAAAAGAAACTCGTAACAAAATATTATTTACCTTATTTGGTATATTTTTATTCCGTAGTCGGTTCATATTTACCGGTACCGGGAGTAGATGCGGATGTACTAAAAAGTCAAGACGCATCAGGGTTATTCGGTATATTTAACACATTTGCAGGAGGAGCATTACAACAGTTTTCTGTATTCGCTATGGGTATCATGCCATACATTACAGCATCTATCGTAATTCAACTTATGCAAATGGATGTTATTCCTACATTAGCTGAGTGGGCAAAACAAGGTGAAGTAGGTCAGAAGAAAACTCAAAAATTAACTAGAGTATTAGCGATAGTCTTATCATTTATTCAAGCGTTAATTATGTCTTATGGATTTAATAATGCTTATGGTGGATTAATCAAAGATACATCTGTAGTAGGATTCATTACAGTAGCCTTAGTATTAACTGCAGGTACTGCATTACTATTATGGATTGGGGATCAAATTTCTCAATATGGTGTAGGTAACGGGGTATCAATTATCATTTTAGCTGGTATTATAGCTCGTATGCCTCAACAATTCTACCAAGTATATGAATCTCAAATTAAAGATGCTGAGAATATTAACCTAGCTATTTTAAAACTAGTTATAGTTGCATTAGTAATTATCGCAATAGTGGCTGCTGTTGTTTACATGCAAGAAGCTATTCGTAAAATACCTATTCAATACTCTCAAGCAAGAGCTGGGCGCAGAATGTTAGGAGCTCGTTCAACATTCTTACCACTTCGTGTTAACAGTGCCGGGGTTATCCCAGTAATCTTTGCAGTAGCATTTTTACAATTACCAAGAACTATTGCAATCTTCGCACCTAACAATGAGAAATTGCAAAGAATAGTTTCGTATTTTGATTTCAGTCATTGGATTGGATTAACATTATATGTAGTATTAATTATTGCATTCTGTTACTTCTATGTAATGGTACAAGTTAACCCAGAGAAAATGGCAGATAACTTAAGAAAACAAGGAAGTTTTGTTCCAGGGGTTAGACCAGGTAAAAAAACTGAACAATACATTACAGGTATTTTATACAGACTAACGTTTGTAGGTTCAATATTCCTAGCAGCTGTTTCGGTTCTTCCAACAATATTCACCAACCTAGCTAAATTACCAGCTTCTGTACACATTGGTGGAACAAGTTTAATAATTGTTGTCAGTGTAGCACTAGAGACAGTTAAACAACAATACACAATTAACGGAAAGAAACTATAGAAGTTTTCATTACTGGAAAAAAAGGTGGTAAATAGATATGATGAATATAATATTAATGGGATTACCAGGGAGCGGGTAAAGGTACTCAAGCAGAACAAATTAAAGAGAATTATCAATTCCTCATATTTCTACAGGAGATATGTTTTAGAGCTGCTATTAAAAAAATGAGACACCGCTTGGAAAAAGAAGCAAAAAAAGTTATATTGATAAAGGACAACTTGTTCCTGACAGTGTAACTATAGGATTAGTTGAAGAAAGATTGAATCAAGAAGATGCAAAAAGAAGGCTTTTTTTACTTGACGGTTTTCCAAGAACAGTAGAACAAGCTGAAGCCCTTGATCAAATTTTAGCGAAAACTAATAGAAAAATCGATAAAGTATTAAATATCGATGTTGATCCAGATATTCTATTACCTAGATTAACAGGTAGAAGAATCTGTAAACAATGTGGAACTACTTATCATTTAATTTTCAACCCACCTAAAGTTGAAGGTGTTTGTGATAAAGATGGTGGTGAACTTTACCAAAGAAGTGATGACAATGAAGAAACAGTTGCTAATCGCTTAGAGGTTAATATTAAACAAACTAAACCATTACTTGACTTCTATAGTCAAAAAGAAGGTGTAGTTGAAAATATTAATGGTGACCAAGACATCAAAGTAGTTTTCCAAGACGTAAAAAAAGTATTAGATAAACTGAAATAGTCAGGGAGGAAAAGTATGGCAAAAGATGTCATTGAAGTAGAAGGTTTAGTAGTAGAAAACTTGCCGAATGCAATGTTTAAAGTAGAATTAGAAAATGGTCATATTATTTTAGCTCATGTTTCTGGAAAAATCAGAATGAATTATATAAGAATTTTACCAGGTGATAAAGTTACAGTAGAAATGAGTCCGTATGACCTGACAAAAGGTAGAATAACTTATAGATTCAAGTAAGTTATAAACTCAAGGAGGAAATAACGATGAAAGTAAGACCATCAGTAAAGAAAATCTGTGACAAATGTAAAGTAATTCGTCGTGGTGGTAAAGTATTAGTGATTTGCGAAAACGCAAAACACAAACAAAAACAAGGATAATTAATTAGGAGGTGCAAACTTAATGGCACGTATAGCAGGAGTCGATATTCCACGTGAGAAACGCGTTGTTATATCACTAACTTATGTATATGGTATAGGTTTAAAAAAACTTCTCAAAAAAATCTTAAAAAGAAGCTGGTGTTTCTGAAGATGTGAGAGTTAAAGACTTAACAGGTGAACAATTAGATAAAATTCGTGAAGCTGTAGATAACTACAAAACAGAAGGTGATCTTCGTCGTGAAGTTTCATTAAACATTAAACGTCTAATGGAAATCGGATGTTACAGAGGTATCCGTCACCGTCGTGGACTTCCAGTAAGAGGGCAAAATACTAAGAACAACTCTCGTACTCGTAAAGGTCCTAAGAAAACAGTTGCGAACAAGAAAAAATAATTAGGATAGGAGGAGAAACACAACTATGGCTCGTAAACAACAATCACGTAAACGTCGTGTGAAAAAAAATATACAAAACGGTATAGCACACATTCGTTCTACATTCAATAACTCAATAGTAACAATTACAGATGAACATGGTAATGCAGTATCATGGTCAAGTGCAGGAGCGTTAGGATTCAAAGGTTCTAGAAAATCTACTCCATTCGCAGCACAAATGGCAAGTGAAGCAGCAGCTAAACAAGCTATGGAACACGGAATGAAATATGTAGATGTAACAGTTAAAGGTCCAGGAGCAGGGCGTGAAGCAGCTATTCGTGCATTACAATCTGCAGGATTAGAAGTTACATCAATCAAAGACGTAACTCCAGTTCCTCACAATGGATGTCGCCCACCTAAACGTCGTCGTGTATAATAATTTGAATACACTAAATTTAGGAGGTTTAACATAATGTTAGCAATAGAAAAACCAAAAATTCAAATCATAGAAGAATCATCAGATAAACGATTTGGTCGCTTTGTAGTAGAACCATTAGAACGTGGTTATGGTACTACATTAGGTAATTCATTGAGAAGAATGTTAATCTCATCATTACCAGGAGCAGCAGCAAGAAGTATCGATATTCAAGGAGTTCAACATGAATTCCAAGCCGTTAAAGGTGTAGTAGAAGATGTTACTGAAATCATTATGAATGTTAAAAACATTGCGTTTAAAGTACATTCAGAAGAAGAAAAAAAGTAGTATCTATTAATGTAAAAGGTCCAGCAGTTGTTACTGCAGAAGATATCGCTATCGATTCAGATATCGAAGTTATCAACACAGATCAACATATTGCTACTGTATCAGAAGGTGGACAATTTGAAATGCTTATTTACGTAGGTAAAAGGACGTGGATTTGTACCAGCAGATGGAAACAAAAAAACGTGACTTACCAATTGGCGTAATTCCAATCGATTCAATTTATACACCAGTATCTAAAAGTAAACTATACAGTTGAAAAAAAACTAGGGTAGGACAAAGCACTGACTTTTGATAAACTTATTTTAGATGTTACAACAAATGGTACAATTACAGCTAACGACGCTTTAGCATTAGCATCAAAAATTCTTATTTCTCATTTAGAATTATTTATGGAAATGTCTGAAGAAGCAAAAGCTGCTGATATATTGGTAGCTAAAGAAGAAGATAATAAAGTTCAAATGTTAGAAATGACAATTGAAGAACTTGACTTATCAGTACGTAGTTATAACTGTCTAAAACGTGCAGGGTATAAATACAGTTCAAGAATTAGCTAACAAAACAGAACAAGAAATGATTAAAGTAAGAAACTTAGGTCGTAAATCATTAGAAGAAGTTAAAATTAAACTTCAAGATTTAGAACTAGGATTTAGAGAAGAATAAAACTAACAAGGAGGCACACTAATGGGTTACAGAAAATTAGGACGTACATCAGCTCACCGTAAAGCGATGTTAAGAAACTTAGTTACAGCTCTACTAGTACACGGTAGAATTGAAACAACTGTTACAAGAGCGAAAGAAGTTCGTTCATTAACAGAAAAAATGATTACATTAGGTAAAAAAGGTGATCTAGCAGCAAGACGTAATGCAGCTAAATTCATTCAACCTGTTGCAGTAGCAACTGAAGAAGGTAAGAGTCAATTAGCTCTTAAAAAATTATTTGAAGAAGTAGCACCTAAATATGCGGACCGTAATGGTGGATACACTCGTATTTTACGTGTTGGACCACGTAAAGGTGACGGTGCAGAAACAGCTATTATAGAATTAGTTTAATAAAAATTTTTCATACAACAATAACATACTACATACACACACACAACTAAACAACACATACAACACAATTTAAACTAATTTTTTTGGCAAAAGAGTGCTTGAAATGCGTAGATAAAAGGCTACGTCGTCTAGCTCTAATGTATCCTAGCGAGGATGCTAGGATACCCTTTTGTCCCTTTAAAAATTAAATCTAATTATACTTTAAAAGATTACCAGGCAAGGTAGTCTTTTTTTGCGTTGTACGTTTGGATTTCTAGTGCCAAAGGCACGCCGAAATCCTTACGTACAACGTACGCAAAAGGAACTAAATTTCTAAGGAACGAAGAGATGAGAGAAATTTTTAGTTCCAACTGCGAAGTGACAATGGAATTATAAGAGACTTTATAGAAATATCCTTACGTACAAAGTACGCAAGGACGTACCAAGAAGCAAGGCGATAGCTGAAGCTGATTGGAATACGTCTACTGCGAGCGTTATTAAGATTTATAGGATCTTTGATTTGTTGAAATCCTTACGTACAACGTACGCAAGGACGTACTAAGAAGCAAAGCGATAGCTGAAGATGATTGGAATACGTCTACTGCGCGCGTTGTTTGCATTTCTAGAATCTTTGATTCGCCGAAATCCTTACGTACAACGTACGCAACGCAGACTTACTTTTTAGAGGAACGAAGTGACGAATAAAAAGTTTAGTCAAGACTGCGGGGCAGTGTTGAGATTTCTAGAATCTTCGATTCGTAGAAATCGTTACGTGCAAAATACGCACAGTTGCTCCAAGAACGCAGTGATTGGTAAGCAACCACTGCGAAGTGACAAAGTAGAATTTGAAAATTATGAATAGGCATAGGTTACGTACAACGTACGCAAAAGGAACTAAATTTCTAAGAAACGAAGAGACGAGAGAAAGTAGCAGTGATAACTACTAATCATCTTAGTCGCGTTGCTTCTGATGATTAGAGTTATTGTTGCATAAGTTACTCGATAAAATTTCTCTTCATCCTTTGGATTTGTGAAATTTAACGATTAACTCATAATTCCAACTGCAAAGTGGCAAAGTAGGATTTGAAATTATGAAATAGAATACGTTACGTGCAAAGTACGCAAGGACGTACTAAGAAGCAAAAGCGATAGCTGAAGATGATTGGAATACGTCTACTGCGCGCGTTGTTTGCATTTCTAGAATCTTTGATTCGTAGAAATCGTTACGTGCAAAATACGCAAGGAAGACTTACTCTACAGATAAACAAAGTAAAATTAAAGAACCATATGGTATTGGACCACATGGTTCTCCTTTTAAAATCTACGCATCAGATCTTGCGAATTTATTTCTCATATTACAGCTTGCCGTAAATAATGCTTTATCTAATAAATCATCTGTTTGAACTTTAAGCTCTTTAGCAATTTCACTATTAGCTTTTTCTAGATAATCTTTAGCAGCTTCTTTAGTAACATTATTTGCTAAAAATTCTTCATCGTATTTGTTAATCAACTCTCTTGATCTAGATTGCACTTTTAGTTGATAACGTTCAATATGTGAAGCAGTATCAGCGAAATGAGCATCACAAAGAGCAGCTATTAAACGATTAGTCCAGTAGAAGTTTTCAGTTGTTACTTGGTTAGTAGTATTAGCTAAATATTCAGGTGTACGACTAATGTTAGTATAGAATGGAACTATCGCATTAAATACACAAGAACCCACAGCTAACCATTGAATACATTTTAACTCATCAGGCATATATGGTCTAATTTGTACTAAACCTAGGAAGTTAGTTCTGTTTATACCAATTGGACGTAGAGTTCCTTTTTTAACTGAGTGGATGTTTTTAGAATATGAATCATATTCTGTTCCTTGATAGTGATGAGATAGAGCATATTTTATATCTTCTACAGTAATTTTTTTCTCAGGAATTCTAGCCCAAGGAAGATTGTCAGAATCTGGACGATAATCAGCATTTATTCCATCGTATGTGTTTGATGTAGGATTGAAATAACGTTGTAGTATCCATGCACGTGGTGTATTATATGTGTGATCAGCATCACTACGGCTACCAAAAGCGTGACGAGGATTAAATTTACCATTGATTGATAAATCTAGATGATATTTATCTACAAATTCTTTTAAATCAGCAGAGCACATATACTCTTTTTTTGCTCCAAATGCATCTTCAAAATCGAAAGCATCTATACCTAGTTGGTTAGGCATAATAACATAGCTATCATCAGGAACGCGGCGAGCCATCCAGTGATGACCACCAATAGTTTCAAACCACCAAATTTCATCTTCATCTTGGAATGCAATACCGTTCATTTCATAAGTACCGTATTTTTCAAGTAAACTTCCTAAGAATGTTACCCCTTCACGAGCACTTGCAATATAAGGCATTACAATCGTATAAATATCTTCTTCACCAATTCCTCCTACTTTTTCAGGAATATAATCAGCATCACCTGGTTTTCCTACAGCAGGCTCGTATTCTACTAATGGATCGGCTCCAAGAACACGTTCATTAGATGTTATAGTTTCTGTAGCACTCATAGAAATATTAAATTCATTGGCACCACATTGTCCCCAAATCCCATTGTCTAAAATAGCGTTTGGCACCGCTGTATAACGAACAGGATTGTCAGGTAAATCTATTTCAACTTTAGAAATAACAGATTTGTATTTTCGTGGTTGTTCTTCTGGATTAACATTTATAAATCTTTTTTTGCTCTAAAAAAACTCCGGATGGTGAATCTTCAGTACGCGCCACCATAGTTGAACCATCAAAACTAGCATTTTTTTACCTACAAGAATAGTTGTACATCCCATAATAATCTCCTCCTATTTGTACATTAATATTCATTTAAGTTGTATAATTATTAATAGATATTATTCTCGAAATTTTTTTAAAAAAATATGACTTTCATAATATTTCCTCCCACACGAAATATTCTTTAATTTTATTGTAGTACTTATAAATATTTTTATTCAAGTGATATGAGAAAATATCGTAAAAAAAATAATTTTTTTAAAGAAAAATAAAGATTTTATTAAAAAGGAAAAAGTATAACAACAAATTAAAAAAACATTATAAAAAAATAAAATTATTGAAGATGAAAGAATAGAAAAAAATAAAATTATAAAAAAAGTATATTTTTTTATTACAATATTTATGATATAATAACCTTGGAAATGTTTTTAAGAAAGGTGAGAGATTAGCAAGCAAGAGTAATGAAAAATGAAAAAGATAGCAATATTTAAAACTGTGTAATAATATATAGTTTTTTTATTTTGTTACTCAACTAATCTTTGTTGGAGAAAAGTGATGTATGAGAAATTATTGATGAAAACTGCGTTACTTGCAGGACGAATCTTAATGGAAAATGGAGCTGAAGTTTATCGTACTGAAGATACACTTGAGAGAATTATTAGAAAAGGTGTTGGAGAAGTAAGAACAGATGAATATTATACACACGTAACTTTGACGGGTATATTTATCCGAATTGAAGGAATTGGAACGGATTTTAGAAGGGTTAATGATAGAACATATAACTTAACAAAGACGACAGCGGTGAACACACTATCTAGAGCTTATACAGCAGGACAAATTTCTCTAATTGATATGTATGATGCATTAAAGAGAGTTCAGGCAGAAAAAAGTCCAATTAAAGATTGGTTCAAAGTACTTTGCTCAGGTATTCTTAGTGGAAGTATCGTATTGATTTTTGAAGGTAGTTTTTGGGATGTGATTCCGGGTAGTATAGCAGGGGCGGTTGCCTTTTATGTTTATATAAAAGTCATTAGTTATTTAAAGGCGCCGTTTATATCAGAGTATATTAGTACCTTTGTAGGAGGAATAGCGGGATATTTAGGTTTTGCCTTATTAAATGGTCAGTCGCTTAGACTTGCTATGATTGGGGCAGTAGTTCCACTTGTACCCGGTATTACAATAACGAACTCCATGAGGGATATTATAGCTAAGCAGTTTATTTCAGGAACTATACGTTTTATTGAAACATTCTGTGTGGCTTTCGCTTTGGGTGCAGGAATTGTAACAGTTTATTATCTTGTTAGATTACTAGGAGGTGCGTTATAATGATTGCAGTATTAAGTCACGGTTTATTATTACTATATCACTTTATCTTTAGTTTTATATCATCGGTGTCATTTGCAATTATTTGTGATGTTCCTAGAAAAACTTTAGTGACTGGTGGAATAATAGGTGCGATAGGTTGGTGTGGATATTGGGAAATGTGGAGTCATGGACAAAGTGTCTTTATGTCAAGTCTGGTGTGTTCACTACTTTTAGCAAATATAAGCCAAATTTGTGCGATTAAATTTAAAAATCCCTTAACGGTTTACTTCGTACCTGGATTAGTTCCAGTAGTACCTGGGGTTACTATTTACGATGCATTTAGAACATTATTATTAGATGAATACGGAAACTCTGCTAAAATCTTCCTAAATAGTTTTTATGGAGCAGTAGGGCTCGCAGTAGGAATTATTATAGCTGATTCTATTTTTAGAGTGGTGCTAAATCCATTGTTACAGAAAAAACAAAAATAAAAAATTCAGATGGAGCTGATTCAAAAGCTCTAAAATTTAACAAAGTTTATAGATGCAGTTGTTTATTGATATCAAAATTCGCTTTATGAAAGCTTTTTAGATGTCTAATAAACTGTGCGAGGGGGACTCGATAAAATCTTGTTTCTTAAGAAATCACGATTTTCGAGTCGTTCCCATCTTTTTTTCTTGCAATGTATGGCGGTGTGTGGTACACTTTAAATAGGAAATGTATGGTGATATATGGTACACTTAGAAAGGAGGTCGCTATGTTTCAGATTGAATCATTATCAGATAAACCTATTTATAAACAAATAGTAGATCAAATTAAATCTATGATAAGTAAAAAAATATTACAAGAGGGAGATAAATTACCATCGGTAAGAGAATTTTTCTAAAATGTTAAGTGTTAATGTTAGTACAGTTCAAAAAAAGCTTTTTCAACAGTTGGAAAGTGAAAAAGATAATCATAACAATCGTAGGAAGAGGTACTTTTTATTACTAATAATTTTTGATAATATTGTTCCAAATTATGAATTAATAGATTCTATAATTGAAGAATTGGTTAGGGAAGTAAAGATAAGAGGAATTTCCGAAGAAGATTTATTAGAAAAAAATTAAGTCGGAATTTCGAAAGGATGATTAATTATGGATAATGAGAAAAAGATTGATGGAAAGTTAAAAAGAATTAATCATAGAATGGAAATTTTTTTAGGATTATCGATGGAGAAATTATGTGAAGTCATATCAGAAAAGATAAAGGAGAAAAAAACTATGAAACTTACGATAGATAATATTAATAAAAAAATTTTCAAGAAAGATAGTATTAAACAATGTTAGTTTCACTGTAAATACTGGTGAAATTGTAGCTCTTATTGGTAGGAATGGGAGTGGAAAAAAACAACATTATTAAAGATTTTTATCAGGAATATATAGTCAAGATTCGGGGAAATAGGAATTGAAGATGTAGATAATAAAAAAATATAAAACAACAGCTGATTTATATACCGGATAGATTCGATTATTTTTAAAAAAATTCTAAAAATTAAACGGGTTTGTGAATTTTTACAAGTTAGCTTATGAAAATTTTGATGAACAATATTTTTAAAAACAGAATTAGAAAAAAATTAAATTATCGCTAACTAGTAGATTATCTGAGTTATCAAAAGGACAATTAACTATTTTTCAGTTTAATTTTTGGGGATTTCTTGTCGAACTAAGTTTATCCTCTTAGATGAACCATTAGATGGGATAGATGTAATAAATACTAAAGTAATAACTAACTATATTTTTGGATGCTCAAAGTGATAGGATTGGGTTATTAATTAGTAGTCATCAATTAAATGTTTTTAGAAAAATATAAGTGATAAGGTTGTCTATTTAGATGATGGAGTTGGAGTTAGTGAAGAAATTAATAAAGATGAGTATAGTAAATATCAATTAGTGTACGAAGAAAAAAATATCAGAGGAGTTACGTCGTAATCCTGACGTAAGAATTATTAGTAATATTGGAAGAGTCTATGTGGTTATTATGAGGGGAAGTTATGATGTTACGCAGGACATTATCCAAGATAAAGATCTTCTTCAATATGATAAATTACCTATTGCATTAGAGGATATCTTTTTATTAAATAGTAAGGGGGAAGATGAAAATGTGTAAAGATATTTTTAAAAAAATTATTCGCATATATTTGAAACAATATTCAATAATGTTAATTATACTATTAATTGCCTTTTTCGACATTTGCTGCCACAACTACTAATAAACAACTAAATGAATTAAAAAAATGGAGTTGCAGTTTATGATTTTTCAATTAACAACAGGAATAGCTAAGGAATTGGAAATTAGAAAAGGCTCGTCTAATGATGAGTTAAATCAAAAAAACAAATGAATTGTATAAGTCGAAAAGAAGAATATAAGAAAAAAATTATAAGGAAAAAAATATCGAAAGATAAATTAGCTGAGATGAAACATTCTTATGCAGTTGGAGTATATTTACATAATTTTTCCAAGTTCTCCATTATGGACATTTTATACTAATAATCAGGATCTAAATGTACTTACAGGTGAAGAGAGTGAAAAAAATACAAAAAAAATACTTAACTGAAGAAGAATTAAATAATGTTCCTAAGTATAAAGAATGGTCAAAAATGCAGCCAGGGAGCAAGGAATACTTTGATAGACAAGAGGAATTAGATAAAATTTATCCGCCAGCGTTAGATATTGGAAATGTAAAAGCATTAACTTTCTTAAAAGAAAATCTAGAAGCTAGTAAAGTTAAGTTGAAAGAAACTATGTTTAACGAGGGATCAATATTGGTTATTATATTTTAATAACTTTAATCCCGTTGTTAATCTTTGGAGTTGAATATCATACTAATTTTGGTAAATTTGTAGCGAGTTTACCTTATGAAAAAGAGAAAGTATATTTTGCCAAAGTAATTTTATCATTTTTTTAACTTTAATAGTTACTTACATTCTAACAGGATTAGCGAATATAGCGGTTATAAGTAATAGTTTGTTAGGAGAAATTTATAACGTGCCAGCGGTACTTGAAATAAATAACAAAAATATATATACTAGGAATAGGTTTAGTATTACTGGGAGCTATCTTATCAAGTTTTTGTGGAAGTATATTGAGTATAGGCGTAATGTATATTCCAGCTCTTACACTGATATATTATCTATTAGGAGTATGGATTGCTGTAGGAAGATTGTTCTTTGAAAATTATCTTCCAGATGAGCCGTTTCTTGATAATTTACCAAGGATGCCAATATTTTATTATTTCGGATATAGTCCTTGGAAGAATATTATTATTTACCTAGTTATTTTAACAATAATTATGCTGTTAGCAAGTAAGGTTTATAAAAAGCATAATGTAGAAAAAGAAGGGGAATTTTTCATAACAGAAAGGGTTTCATTAGTGGGATATTTAATATTATTACTGGGAGTATTCACTTTTGTTTTACTAGTATTAGTAGATGTATTTGGCATTAATCAAGGTGTTGCTCTAGCACTAACAATATTATTAGTTCCAGCTATACTTTGGAAATTGGCTCGAACAAAAAAATAAGAATATAAGATTCTATAAAAAAATTTAGAAAAAAATAATAAGGGTGCTGCCTCAAAAGTCCTAAAATTTAACAAAGTTCATATGGGAACTCATAGACGCAGTGGTTTATTGATATCTAAATTCGCTTTATAAAAGCTTTTTAGATATCTAATAAACTGTGCGGGGGTGACTCGACAAAATCGATTTTGATGTGTACCTATTTTCTGACAATTACTTAAAATTATGGAAAGTTTTTAGATAAAAATAAACAATTTTTTTAAAAAAACTATTGACATCGTAAAAAAATTAACTGCTATACTAATTAACAAGTTAATGATTCACACGTTGATAAGATAAGTAAAGGTGAAAGATGGTAAAGAGAGTCTCGGTCGGTGAAAAGAGATCGTATTGGAAACTTTGAAAATGGTCTTTGAGTGTTAATGGTCGAATAATTAGACCTTTACGGGTGAGCCCGATATAGCTTCAGGGTATAACACCAATATATTTTTGGTGCGTACTTTTTGAGTTGATATTTGTGAGAATATCATAAAGTAAGGTGGTAACACGTAAATTATTAGACGTCCTTGCAGAAGCATAAGCTTCTGTGAGGACTTTTTTATTTCTCAAAATAATCACAAGGATACTTAACTTAATTTAATATTACAAACACTTTGGAGGGACAAAAACATGTCAGAATTACTAAATATTTATAGAACTTTAAAAAAACAAAAAAATGGGTTAACTTAAGCCATAAAATTGATGAAAAATTCACCTAAATTTCCAGCACTTCCTGCTTTAGAAAAAGAAAATGTCTTTACTTTAAAAGATGGATTCTATGTTCAAAAATTCTCAGTTGTTGGTCAATATGGAACACACATCGATGCACCTATTCACTTCGTAGAGGGTGGTCGTTGGTTAGATGATATTGAACTTAAAGATTTACTATTACCTTTATATGTGATCGATAAAAGTAAAGAAGTAGCAGAAAATAATGACTATGTAATTTCTAAACAAGATATTCTTGATTTTGAAGCTGAACACGGTGAAATTTTACCAGAATCATTCGTAGCATTCAGAAGTGATTGGTCAAAACGTTGGCCAAGTTATGATGAAATTAGAAATCTAGATGAAAATGAAGTTCAACACACTCCAGGCTGGGGAAGAGATGCATTAGAATTTTTTTAATTAAAGAAAGAAACGTTAAAGCGGTTGGACACGAAACTCTAGATACCGACTCAGGAGTAACAGCCGCAGCTGAAGGTCTAATCCAAGAGTATTATTTATTAGAACAAGATATTTACCAAATTGAAGTTTTAGCAAATCTTGATCAAGTACCTGCAACTGGAGCGTTAATCTCAATTGCTTATCCAAACTGGACAGAAGCAACTGGATCTCCAGTAAGGGTAGTAGCGATATTACCAGAAGACGAATAGAACGGTCTTTGTATAAAAGTTTTTAGTTTATGAAAAAAATAGATATTAGAAAAGAGAAAAGTAACTAGAAGTTGATAATATAGTCAAAAATAATAAAGTCAGAAAAGTAAAGTTAAAAAGATAAAAGTAAATTAGTTAAACAAAAGGAGAAAAAGAATATTATGTGTCAAGGATGTCAAAATAAAGTAGTTAAAAAAATGTAGCGTATAGAGTAGATCATGTAGGATCATTTTTAAGACCCAAGGAGTTAGTAGAAGCTCGTGAAAAATTCTCAAAAGGTGAATTATCACAAGAAGAATTAACAAAAGTAGAAGACAAAGCAATTACAGAATTAGTTGAAAAGCAAATAGCAAATGGATTAAAAAGGAGTAACAGATGGAGAGTTTCGCCGTGCATACTGGCACCTTGATTTCTTCTGGGGGCTTAACGGTGTAGAACACGTTCAAGGAGAAAAAGGGTACCCATTTAAAGGTATCGAAACTAAACCAGATACAGCAAAAGTATCAGGAAAAATCAGTGGAGAAAATCACCCATTTGTAGTACACTACAAATTCTTAAGAGACTTAGTAGCTGATAAAAAAGATGTAACAGTAAAACTAACAATTCCATCACCTTCACAATTATACTTCGAGTTAATTCGTACAGAAGATCACATTAAAGGATACGAAAAATTCTACCCAACATTCGAAGAATTAAAAGATGCGATTGTAGCAGCGTATAAACAAGTAATCGCAGACCTTTATAACGAAGGACTACGCGTATTACAATTTGACGATTGTACATGGGGAGCATTAGCTGATGATGGATTTGCTAATCGTTTCCGTGACGAGCGTCCATTAGAAGAAGTTCGTAGAGAATATGCAGCACGTTGTTTAGCTCTTAATAACGAAACAATAGAAGGTAAGCCAGAAGATTTAGCAATCAATACTCACGTATGCCGTGGTAACTTCGCTTCTAAATGGATCTCTCAAGGTGGATACCAGAACGTTGAAGACGAACTACTAGCTGGAGAAAATGTAGATGCATACTACTTAGAATACGATACAGATCGTGCGGGAGATTTTTAAACCATTAGCGAAAGTCGGAAAAGATAAAAAAGTAGTTTTAGGATTAATCACTTCTAAATTTGCAGATTTAGAAGATAAACAAGAAGTAATCGCAAGAATTAAAGAAGCTAGTGAGTATGTTCCATTAGAAAATATCTACTTAAGTACTCAATGCGGCTTCGCTTCTACTGAAGAAGGAAATGTAATTACAGAAGAAGATCAATGGAAAAAAATTGGTCTAATCAAAGAAATAGTAGAAGAAGTTTGGGGAACAGAAGAATAAGAAACTACTAAAAATCGAAGTTACACTTTAAATTTTTCAAGTGTAACTTCTTTTTTTATATGTTAATTTAGATTAAATAATATAAATTTTGACACAATGTAAAGTTTGGAGTAAAATAATAATATTATTACATAATATGGGAAAGAGGGCTATTATGGCTAAGAAAAAAAGAAATTAAAAACAAATGCTATGCGATTTTTTTAGATGAAAATGGTGTAGAGTACAATCATTTTTGAATTTGATGCAGAAAGTGATGCTGCGAAGACTGGTGTAGGAGTAGCTGATATTATCGGACGTGACCATAATCAAGTATTCAAAACAATTATGACTACAGATGGTAAAGGAAACTATGTTGTAGGAGTACTGATGAGTGAAGATAGCATAAACTTCAAGAAACTTGCTAAAAGCAGCAGGAGTGAAAAGTTTATCAATGTTGCCACTTAAAGACCTGACAAAAAAATTACAGGATATGTAAAAGGTGGATGTTCGCCATTTGCGATGAAAAAACTATTCCCGACTTTTGTAGATGAGAAATGTCGTGAAGTTGAAACGATTATTGTTTCTGCAGGTAAAGTAGGACATCAAGTAGAAGTGAAACCAGAAGTTTTAGAGCAACTTATCGGTGCTCAAGTAGTAGACTTTAAAGCTGAATAAGACAAAAACTGGTCTTTTATAATGAAGACTAGTTTTTTTATTTTTTTATTTAAATAAATTTATTAAGCAAAAGAAGAAATTTGAAAAAGTATAGTGATGATTTTATAGGAATATTTTTAAGATTTATTTATGATTACGTTAGTATTCGTTAATTGAAAAAAAATATTGTAACATAATTGACACAATCTAGATATTCTACTGAAACTTTCTTTTGTTATAATCATTACAGTAAGGAGGCGTGGTATGTTATTTGATACACATGCGCATCTAAATGATGATGCTTATTTAGAAGACTTAGAAGAAACCATTGCTCGTGCGAAAGCAGCGGGAGTAAAATTAATAAATATAGTTGGTTTCGATGATAAAAGTATAGAAAAAGCACTGGAAATCACAGCTAAATATGACTTTTTATATTTAACAGTCGGTTGGCACCCAGTAGAAGCAATAGATTTCACTGATGAAAAATATGAAATGATTAAGAATATTGCTTTAACAAATGACAAGGTAGTAGCAATCGGAGAAATCGGATTGGATTATCATTGGGATAAAAGTCCAAAAGATGTTCAAAAAGAAGTATTTAGAAGACAAATTCAACTAGCAAAAGAAGTAAAAAAACCAATTGTAATTCACACACGTGATGCTATGGCAGATACAATACAAATACTTCAAGAAGAAAAAGCTAGTGAGATAGGTGGAATAATGCATAGTTTCTCAGGCTCAGTTGAAAGTATGAATATTATGCTAAAAGAGAATTTTTATATTTCATTAGGTGGACCAGTAACGTTTAAAAATGCTAAAACGCCAAAAGAAGTAGCAAAAGCTTGCCCACTAGATAGGTTGTTAATTGAGACAGATTGTCCATACTTAACACCGACACCATATAGAGGTAAGAGAAATGAGCCAGCATATGTGCACTATGTAGCACAGGAAATTGCAGATTTAAAAGAAATGACATATGAACAACTAACAAAACAAACATTTAACAATGCATGTATGTTGTTCGGATTAGAAGAAAAAAAGGAGATTGATTAATAGAATGAAATTAGGTAGAATTATAGCCGCAGCGGCAACGTCGGGATTATTATTATCAGGAGCTTTCGTAGTAGCGGAAGAATATACAGGGCACAATGTTTTTTTGCCGTGAATTTAGATAATAGCAGTAAAATTGAACTTAAAACTAAAAAAGGAACAGTAAGAGAAATTCTTATTGCTAACGATATTCCTTTTGGAGCAGATGATAGAGTAGAACCAGGTTTAGATACAAAAAGTTAACGGTGGGGAAACTATTAACATCTACAAAGTCCATGAAGTAACAATCGTTGATGGAGATACAACTACGGTAAGAAAAAAACTACTTACAAAAAAAGTTGAAGATATCTTAAAAAGAATTAAATATTACTCTAGGAGAAAAAAAGATCAAGTTATACCTGGATTAAATAGTGAGGTAGCAACAGTTGACACAATCAAAAATTTTTAAGAACTGGAAAAAAACTACTGAAACTAAAAAGAAGTAATCAAATTTGAAACAAAAAGAAGAAAAAAAGATGATTCTAAATATGTAGATGAAAAAAAGTTACAAAAGTTGAAGGTAAAAAAACGGTGAAAAAGAAGTTACTTACAATGTTGTAAGAGAAAAATGGTAAAGAAGTATCTAGAGAAGTTGCTTCTGAGAAAGTAATTACTGAAGCTACAGCTAAAGTAGTGGTTGTTGGTACTAAACAACGTCCAGCGGAACAAAAAGCTTCTAGTCAAGCAATATCTTCAAGTCAATCATACTCAGCTCAATCATATTCATCAGCTGGTGGTTCAGTAAGATTATCAAATGGTAATACAGCAGGAGCAGACGGAGCTGCAGCAGCTCAAGAGATGGCTCGTCGTACAGGAGTTTCAGCTTCAACTTGGGAACATATCATCGCTCGTGAATCAAATGGTCAAGTAGGCGCAAGAAATGCTTCGGAGCTAGCGGATTATTCCAAACTATGCCAGGATGGGGATCTACTGCGACAGTTCAAGATCAAATCAATGCAGCTACTCGTGCATATAAAGCGCAAGGGTTATCTGCTTGGGGAATGAGATAAATAAGTAAAAGAAGACGATTAATCGTCTTCTTTATTTTTTTTCCTTTTTGTAAGACAATAGCCTAGAGCACCGCCTAGAGTACCACCTAGAGTACCACATATCATACAAATTATTACTACTATTGGAATATACATTTTAATGCTCCCCCTTTTTTTATTTAGGTTGACTCAACATTGATTTTTTTGGAATCATGATTTTTTTGAGTCACTCCCAAAAAAACACATGCTATTATTTTTTTCACTTACAACTTATCATAAATAAAGGAATAAACAAGTCTTATAATGACAAAGAATATGTGGTATAATAAAGATGATTGCGTATTCAAATTAAAAAAATCTAAGTCATAGAGGATGAACTCGTCTTTAAAGTAGAGAGGGGCGCCTATTTTATAACTTAGATTTTTTATTTTATATTTTCTTTTCAACTAGTTTGAAAGTTATGAATGGTATAGCTGAGCAAATTACGATTGCTATTGCACTAGAGTGAAAGATATTTCCAATTCCGACTAGTGGTGAAACTACACCACCTAAGAAGAATGGAACGAATCCGAAGAATGCCGAGGCACTTCCAGCACGTTCACGCTCCAAACTCATAGCGATAGCAGAACCAGCGGGTAAAATAAATCCTAATCCTAGTAAAAGAAGGAAGAATCCTACTTCGATAAATAGGAAAGGAAGTGTAAGGGTTAGTGCCACTGCAAGGTAGATACTGACTAATAACATAAGTGATAAACCTAGTTTGATACTAATTTTCTCTTTGAAATTACCAGCGCGCTTGCTTCCTAAAACTATAGCAAAGCCGTTTAAACCAAAACATAAGCTATACATTAATGGACTTAAGTCATAGTGAGTTTGTAAGATGAAGGGTGATGCTGCAATATAGGCGAACATAGCAGCCAAGGCAAAACCTTGAACAATAACAAGAGCAAAGAATAGTTTATTTTTCGCAACATGTACAATAGAATAATATGTCTTAGTTATTGGAAGGTCTAAGCGTTTTTCAACGGCTAAAGATTCATGGAATTTAAAGCTTACAGCTAATAAAATTACACCGATAAGAGCAAGTGTAACGAAAATTCCTCTCCAGTCTGTAAGTTCTAGTAATATACTTCCTAGGATTGGAGAAAGAATAGGAGCTAAACCATTAACAGCCATAAGTAGGGCAAAGAAAGCAGCTAATTCACGTCCGTGGTATAAATCTGTAGAAATAGCACGAGAAATAACTACAGCGCCTGCAGAAGATACACCTTGGATAAATCGTAATACTATCATTGCGTATACATTAGGAAAAATGATAATAGCAATAGTACTTATTAAATAGACTATTAAGCTGATTATTAATGGATTTTTTTGCGACCGTATTTATCACTAATAGGTCCGATAAGTAGTTGTCCTAATGCAAGTCCGACCATACTACCCGTTAGAGTAAGTTGAATTGTTGATGTATTAGAATTGAAATACGAACTCATAGTAGGTAATGCTGGTAAATATAAATCTGTAACAAAAAGTACCCTAAAAAGCCGATAAAGTTCCTAAAAAAATAGAACTAAAAAAATAATTTAGAATTTCTTTTTTAATGTCATATTGATTCCTTTCGATTTTTTTAAGAAATATGAACAGATTATAGCATAAAAAAAAATTTTTTTAGTAAGTTTTTTTCTCGTTTTTTTGAAAAAAAATTTTTTTATATATTTTCAGTTTTTTTATTTTTTTCAAATACAAAGTTATATTCCATAAAAAAATTTCAAAAAAATAGAATCTGTGATAACTTACAGAAAATAACAAAAAGTATTTAAATAATCTAAGAGATTAATTTAAGTACTTTTTATTTCACATCAAAATCTACAGAATCGATATTTAGAATTAATTTATTATTTATAAAACCAAATTAGAGAAAAAAACGTAAATTGCATAAGTGAAAAAAACAATAGGCTAGAAAGCATAGTAATTTTTATTGTTTTTTTAGTAGTAACAAATTTAAAGAAATAATTATTACGTAAATAATAAAAGAGATAATTAATCTTTTTTTATTTTTTTATTAATCCAGTTATTGTATTTTTTTCTAATAATTCGGCACGTTTCAATTCATTATCCATAAAAAAACCTCCTAGGTGTATATATAAAATTATAACAAAATAAAAGTAAAGGTGCAATAAAATGAGGAAAGTGTAAAAAAAGTGAATAATATTTGTATATATTGCTTAATTGTGTTGATTGAATGCGAATAAATATGATATAATTAAGTTGCCATATTATACACAAAAATAGGAGGCAATATGTCTTATTCAAGAGATTATATATTTGAAAAAAATAATAGAAAAAAACTCCCCACTTTAAAAAAATTCATGAGAGGCGAGAAAAAGAAAAATAGTGTTTTTTTATTTTTAGAATATGAAAATCGCCGTGCTAAAATCGATATAGATAGTTTTGTAAGGAAGCTAGGAGATAAGAAAAACTAGCAAGAGCGACAAGAAGATAGAGGAATTTGTTTACTACATAGTAGGAAATTTCAATGCACAAAAAAACTTGCTATAGAGGATGTAACTGAGGATGAATTATTGGAAAATATTTATCCAGTAGTGCGAGCTAGTAGTTTTAATAAAGATAATGAGAAAAAAATCTTGTTAGTTTCGATCATACAAATGAAACTAGAATATATTTAGCTTATGATTTTAAAGATGGCTATAAATTGCTAGATGGTAGTTTTTCTAAGTAAATTTTTCTAAAAACGGAAGAAGAATTTTTTTAGAATTTGCTAAAGGTAATTTAGAAAAAAACTATCACTTAAGTATAATATGGATGAAGTTGCAGGAAATAAATTTTATTTCCTAAATGCAAAAAGATGGCTATGATGGGGCAAGGATATTTGATAAAAAAACGTCCTGAATTACTTTTTATGACAAAATAGGAAGTTCATTTTATGTAGGTTTACCTCATCAAGACACATTGATAATTGCAGATATACAGAATAAACAAGGCTTAGAAATTTTGCAGAAGATGATGGTACATTTCTTTACAGAAGGTCTCGTACCGATAACGACAATAACGTTTAAATACGATGGAAAAAGAACTAGAGAGTTATTTTTATTTTTTTGTAGAATAACTTTAAAAATTAAAAAAATTATTATAGGAGAGAGATTTATGTTATTTTTTTACAATAAGAAGATGTTAGGAGAAACATTATTAATTACTATTCAGAGTAAAGAAGAGGTAACATACGAAGATAAGAAGAATATTACTCTAATTAAAGATGAAAAATGGTGCTTTAGTAGGGTTAAATATTTTTCAATGTTGAGAATTTAAAATTAGATGGTGAAGGTAGTATAGATTTAACAGAAGAACAAAAAAAGAAATTCTTCAAAAAAACGTTTAGAGAAAAAAATGGAATTAAAATTGACCTAGAAGGTAATAATGATGAGTTCTTTGTAGTTGGGGAAGTTCTAAGTTGTGAAAAACACCCTGACGCTGATAAATTAAAAGTAACCCAAGTAAAAGTTAGTGAAGAAGAGACATTACAAATTGTATGCGGTGCTCCAAATGTAGAAGCAGGACAGAAAGTTGTTGTAGCACTAAGTGGTGCTATGATGCCAAGCGGTTTATTAATTAAAAAAATCAAAACTGCGTGGAGTTGAATCAAATGGAATGCTTTGTTCAAAACGTGAACTAGGATTACCACAAGAAGAAGCAAGAGGTATTTTAGTATTAGAAGCAGATACTAAAGTGGGAACTCGTGTGAAAGATTTGAATCTAAAATAAAATCTAACTAGGAGGTGTGAGATATGGTTAATTGGAAAAAAAGTGGTTCTTAGAAGAAGATGAAGACGAAGTGTTTGAAGAAAAATACAGCTAAAAAAAGAGAAAAAAAGATGAATTGGCTGAACGTAGGGAAAAAAAGAGCTGAAAAATAGGAAAAAAAGGAAAGAGTTTATTATGAAGATGAAGAAGATTTTTGAAATAGATTTTTAGTTCTAATAAAAAAATAGGGAATCATTTGATGATGAATTAACTCCGAGTTTAGCGAAAAACTACGAAAAAAACTACAAAAAAATTAGATGATTATGAAGAAATCGATTTAGATGATTTTGAGATTGATGATTATGAAGATGAGGATTTTTGAAGAAGAGTTCAAAAAAAATAAAAAAACCTAAAAAAAGAAAATGGATTTATGTCTAAAATAAAAAGGATTATTTGCTTCAAATAAACAAGATGAAGAGTTTTTTAGATGAAGAGTTTTTTTAGACGAAGAAGATGATGAAGCTGAGGACTACAAAACATATCTAGAACGTCAAAAACGTGAAGAAAAAAAGAAAGAGCTAAGCGAGAAGAAAAAGAGAAATCCGAGTAGTTAAAGAAAGATACAAAGATGAATCTGATTACGAAGACGATTCTGATTATGAACAAGACTATGAAGAAGAAACTGAGAAAAAAAAGTGAGGGCTTCTTCTCTAGGGCTTAAAGATAAATTATTTAATGTTAGTGATGATGAAATAGACCAAGAGGAATTAGATGCAGTCTTAGATGATTTCGAAGAAGAATTAGAAAATGAAAAAGATTTTTATTAAGAAAAAAATCCGAAATAACAGATAAAAAAACTAAGTAAGCAATTTGAAGATGAACTAGAAATTGAGTTTGTAGAAGAACAAAAAAATTAGCTCCTAAATATGAAGAAATCGATATTACAGAATATGAAGAAAAAGAAGAAGTTGTATCGACAGGTAAGGTTACAGACTTGGGAGATGCTTTGAAAAAACTTGGTGTAAGTGGTATTGAAATGCGTGATGTGGATATTTTTGATGAGAATCCATCAAGAAGAGAGCATCCAACATTAGCCGCGGTTAGAACTAAGAGATTAAAACAAGATCATAAGATAGATGCTTTGGGAGACAGTGTAGTACTTGGTAAAGATAGCAGTGAATTAAAAGAAGAAGTAGCAAGTTCATTTAAAGGACAAGTTCAAGAAGATGTAGTAGTTCAAGATGAAAGAGTTACTAAAAATAGTGATGCACGAAAAGAATTTGAAGAAAACTTTAACACACTTGAAAGAAGAAGTGATAAGATAGAAAAAGATAATCCTTTATATGCTAAGAAAAAAACGACAAACTAGATGGAATTTTTTTGATGAAATTCGTGAGAAAGAGAGTAAAACTCATGAGCAAGAAACACCAGAACTAGAAGTTAGAGAATTAGATGCAGAAGGAAGTCGTCGTGAGAAATTAAAATATACTTCTGTGGATGACGTACTAGAAGGATCTGAAGATTTATTTGAAGATGATATTGATAGAGTGAGTAAAAAACTTGTAGGCGAAAGATTCGAAGAAGGTCAAGAAGTTACTGAGGATGTAGAAAACTTTAGAAAAGGTTTATACGAAGGTAAAAAAATCAGATGAATCTCAAGAAAAGACAGCACTTGACGAGTTAATAGAATCAGCGAATGTAGATGTTTCACCGAAAAAAGAAGAAACTTTACCTGAAATCGAAGAGTTAAATGATAATCTAGAAGATTTAAGAAAAGATAAACAAGAAGAAGTTTATGTTGATTTAGTGCAAGAAGCTGCTAAAATAGAAGACATCGAAATCGAGGATTACGAAGAGATTAAAGAAGTCAAAAAAAGATAGATTATCAGGCTATAGCGACTATCATTTGGATGATGAAGAAATTGAAGAACTTGAAGAACAAAATTACTTAGAAGAAACAACAGATTCTGTTGATATTGATAGTTTATTAAGAGAAGTTTCACCTAATAATAAAGTTATTAAGGCATCTAATGATGTTGACAAGTTTACTGATGAAAAAATCGTTCCTAAAGAAGTTGTGCAAAAGAGATTAGAAAGTAACGAAACGCCTAAGGATGAGGTTGAAGAAGAGAAAGAAGAACGCGGAATAGAATATACAGAAAAATTATATACTAATGACGTTTTTGAATACTTTGATAAAGGAAAAGGTTCTAAATTAGGTGAATACAAAACTGTGGATTATGGTTATAGACCTGTAAGTAAAGAAAAAAATTGAAAACAATCAAAAAATACTTGATGCTATCTTTGAAAAATATTCTTCAGCAGGATTATCTACAGCTACAAGATCAGTAACGGGACAAATGATAAACTCGAATACAATAACACCGAAACCTCGCAGTGTAGGTAAGTTTAAACCTTCACCTGTTTATTCTTCTGTGTATGGTTCAGTACCTAGAAATGTTGCTTCTGATACAAATAAGCAAGCAGGAATTTCAACAACGGGGCTTTCAATTAATACCTCTGAGAAGAAATCTGAAAAGCAGATAAAAAAATCAGAACCTAAAGTAGAAGAAAAAAAGGTTTTAAGCTCTAAAAAAAGATGACAGTATAGAAAAAAATAATGCGAATATCTATAAAGAAATAGCTGCTCAAGAGGAAACAGTTTGGAATATAGGAACAGCGAAAAGAGTTCCAAAAAACAAAGTGAAAAACAAGAAAAACTAGTTAGACATATGTCAAACAGGGAGTGACTCAAAATTACAATTTTTGAGTCACTCCCTTAGTTATTAGTCAATTACATATTGACCAGGGCTTATTGTATTAACGATAGTCTCAAATAATATAATACCAACTACATTTAGCATAAGACGAGAGCGGATTTTCTTCCTATTTTTCGGAGCATCATAGACTTTTATTAAATGATCACTCATTTTAGCTAGAGGACTGTTTGCAAGACTTGTAATAGATAGAATTGTAGTACCGTTTTGCTTCGCCTCTAAAATGCAATCATTAATAACACCGGTATTACCACTAAGAGAAAACACTAAAATTACATCATCTTTTGTACAGATGTCAGGAATTCTTTTAATAGAATAGTGTTCAAAATAATCGTTTGCCCATAAGTTGATAAGCTTAAGCTTTCTATTAAAATCACTCATAACCATATAACTAGAACCGCTACCTAGACAAAAAATACGTCGTGCGTTGATTATCTTTTCGGCAAAAATGTCAAAGTCATCTTGGTTAAGAATTGACATTGTTCTAGAAAATTCAACACTTAGCTGTTCTTTCAGAGTGATAAAAAGTAGACGAAGTAGAGTGATTACTATTTTTTTAGCTAGTTCTTTACTTATTTTCAGATCGTATTTTAGATTGATAAAAGTATTGTAACCTAGTTTTTTGCAAGCACGAATCACTGTAGAAGAAGATACTAGAACAGCCTGCTTTATTTCTTTTAAAGTAGTATGTTCAATATTTTCCTGTTTCATAAGATAATCAATAGCTTGTTGTTCAGAGATGGATAGTTTATCGTAATTATCTTTTAGATTATCAAAAAAACATAAATTACCTCCAAGAGTAAAATTTATTAATGGATTTCCTTTTTCGTTACTCAGTATAATGTATCATAACATAAAAATCTAGAAATTAAAAGCTATTTTACCAATGGGTTACATAGTCTAGTAAAATTTTACTGAAATAGTAATAAATTACAAATGAAGGAACTTTTTAGACAAAATAGGAAAAATCGTTTTCAAATCTGATATAATATGGCTATACAAAATTATAAAAGGAGAAAAAGGTAATGGCAAAGAAAAAAAATAAATTCGTCTCTGCTTTCGAGCAATTCGGACGTTCGTTCTTATTACCAGTATCTGTACTTCCTGGTGCGGGTATCATCAAAGGAATCGGGACAGCCTTCAGTAATTCAAACACTCTAAAAATGTTCCCAGTTTTAAAAAATGACATTATTCAGTTTATTATGAAATTCCTAATTGTATTAGGAGACACAGCATTCAACAACTTACCAATTATTTTCGCGGTTGGGGTAGCTGTAGGGTTAGCAAAACGTGAAAAAGGTTCTGCTGCACTTTCTGGTTTATTAGGATTTATCGTATTACACTACGTACTTAACTTCCTATTAGTACAAAGTCACAAGTTAGTAGATACTAGTAAATTATCAAGTAATGAAGCAAAATTAGCATTATCAAATGCCATGCAGACAAAAGTACTTGGTATTCAAACAATGGACCTTAGTGTATTCGGGGGTATTATTGTAGGTATAGTTGTATACTTTGTTCATAAGTGGGCTGTTAAGGTACAATTACCAACAGTTATTGGATTCTTCAGTGGACCACGTTTCGTACCTATCGCAACTATCGTAATTATGTCGGCAGTAGCTACTGGATTATTCTTCGTATGGCCTCCAGTACAAAAAGGTATCAGTGTATTATCAGTATTTATTCTTAAATCTGGACCTATTGGAACGTTCCTTTATGGTTTAGTAGAGAGAGCATTATTACCATTTGGTCTTCACCACGGTCTAAACTGGCCGGTTCGTACAACAGAATTAGGTGGAGCTTGGGAAATTGGTGGACACCGTGTAGTTGGTACAATCAACGCTTACTTAGCTTCATTAGCTGATCCAAACGTACAACACGTAGATCCAAGTATTACAAGATTCAATGGTGGTAAATTCGTTTACTTTATGTTCGGTCTTTCTGGTGCAGCTTATGCAATGTACAAAACAGCTGATGAGAAAAAACGTAAAGTTGTAGGTTCATTACTATTCGCAGCTGCAGGTACTTCATTCTTAACAGGTATCACAGAGCCAATCGAATTTACATTCTTATTCGTAGCACCAATCCTTTATGTAGTGCATGCATTTTTAGCAGGTTCAGCATTATTCGTAATGCACATGTTAGGAGCTGGGGTAGCAACTCCAACTGGACATGGATTTATTAACTGGGTAATCTACGGAGTACTTCAAGGTCCTAAAACAGCTTGGTGGTTAGTACCAATCGTAGGTGTTGTATACTTCTTCATCTACTACATCGTATTTAGATTTATGATTGTTAAATTTGATCTTAAAACTCCTGGTCGTGAAGACGGAGACGATGTTAAATTATCTAATAAAAATGAAGCTCGTGCTAAACTTGGTGTAGAAATTGCTACAATCGGTAAAAGAAGAAGCACCAAAATCAGTAGACGTTGCTGCTGGTGATGATGAAGTAATGGAAACAGTACAAAAAACACCAGAAGGAATTAGAAAACAAGCGGTTGAATTAATTAAAGCGCACGGTGGTCCAGATAACATCGAAGCAGTAGATGCTTGTATAACTCGTTTAAGAATTAATGTTAAAGATAAAAGTGTAGTTGATCAAGAACGTATTACAACAAAACTTGGAGCTATGGGATTCGCAGAAAGTGATATGCAAATGCAATCAATTTATGGATCACATGCTAATGTTCTAAAAATGGAAATCCAAGATATGCTTGGTATGGAGGAATAGTTTCATGAAGAATTTGTTTGTTACAGACTTAGACGGGACATTTGTGAAAAATTCAGTGTTCGTCGAACAAGAAGATTTAAAAGCGTATCATGATGCTAAAAATTACGGGGATTTCTCAGTTGCGACTGGGCGTTCTGTTGAAGAAATCAAATACATTGCCGAAGGTAATGATATGGATGTTACACACATGATAGGGTTTAACGGAGCGGTCGTAACAAGACAAGATGAAGTTCTTTTTGAAAAAAATATTCCTACTAACGATTTGACTGGAATATTTGAATATCTAAAGGGAAGTAAATTAGTTTTTGATGCTTTAGATGGAAAACAACGTATTGGTAATTTTGATCATGAAAAGAAAGATAGATTGTGGAATATGGAACTCATTTGTGTTGAAAATCCTTTTGAAATACTAAAAGGAAAAAAACAATCTATAAAATAAATGTAAGACCAACAAAAGAACAATTAGATTATCATTACGATATAATGAAAGAAAAATTTCCAGAAGTAGAGATTTATAAATCAGGTTCAACACGTATGGAAATCACAGCAAAAAATATTTCTAAAGCAAGTGGTATTGAAACTATTAAGTCAGGATATGATAGGGTAATAGCTTTAGGAGATTCAGGAAATGACGTGGATATGTTTAAGGTAGCGGATATTTCATACTGTATGAACCGTGCGCCACAAGAAGTGAAAGACCAAGCTACACATGTAGTAGAAGATTTTGCAGTGGCGATAAAACATTTTGTAGAAAAACTATGAATAGAAAAAAAGAACCGGCAGCGATGCTGGTTCTTTTTATGTATTTAATATTTCTCCAATATTTCACCTCTTACCGCTGAGATGAGATAAAGTGAACCTGTAATTAGAAGAATTTCATCATCTTTCAGAGTTGGAATAATATTGTTTAAAGCAACTTCATAATTCTCATATTTAGTAACATGAGTATCACCAAAACTTTGAACTAGATTATCAAGATTTGATTCTTTAATCTCGATTGGAACTTTTTGTTGCTGAGAATTCAGCAGGAATAGTTTTTAATTTTTTAATCATATCTTTATAGTCTTTATCTTCCAGAATACCAAGTAGAATCTTTAGTTTAGGGAATTTTTGCTTATCTAGGTAGGCTACTAAACTATCAATTCCATCATTGTTGTGTGCACCGTCTAGAAGAATATTGTCACGAATCCATTCTAAACGCCCTACCCAAACGGATTTACTTAGAGCTTCTTTTATAACACTATCTTCTATATCGATAATACCACGTTTTTTCAGATTAGATAATGCTTCTAAAGCTAAAGATGCGTTAAAAGTTTGGTGTGCACCAACCATTTTCGTAGAATATTCTACACCTTTGTATGAAAACTCGTTACCCCTAGCTTCGACCTTGTTGACAACAATATCTTCTTCGTTCAGTATACTTAAGCTAGCATTTTTTTATCCTGACAAATGTCTTTTATTACATTTACGACTCCTTCACCAGCGGGATAAATTAGAACATTATCATTTTTTTGGATAATCCCACCTTTTTCATAGGCAATTTTTTCAAGAGTATCACCAAGAATTGCAGTGTGATCTAGACCGATTTTTGTAATAATAGATAATACTTTTTCTTTAAAAATATTTGTTCCGTCATATCTTCCCCCAAGACCAACTTCCATAATTACAAAATCTGTTTTTTGCTCTCTAAAGTATAATAGAGCTACACCTGTAATAATTTCAAAGAATGATAGTTTATCACTTGAATCTGGATTGTTTTGGTCGTAAGTCTCTTGAACTAGTTTGAATAAACGATAAGCTTCCTTATATGAAATAAAATCATCGTTAACACGAATTCTATCGTTAAAACTCAGCATACCAGGACTTGTGTATAATCCAACTCTATACTTAGTTTTTAAGACATCTTTCAAATAAGAACAAGTAGAACCTTTACCATTAGTACCGGCAACATGGATCACTTTAAGATCTTTTTCGGGATGATTGAAAAGTTCAAGAATATGCTCCATTCTGTGTAGCCCTAATTTCATCCCAGTACGTTCTATTTTATACGATGAAGTAATAAGAAGTTCTTCACAAACACACTCAATTGCGTAGTTTATAATTTCATCTTCATCTAAAAGTCAGAAGTTTTTTTCAGCAAGTTGTTCTAAATCTAACTTATCAAAAAAATTCTAGTATGTCATTTTTATCTTCTAAATTATTTTTCTTTTTAAATATTTTTTTCAAATTTTTATTTTTGCAATTCAAATTCATAAATAAACACCAACATTTCTAATAATATACATTTAATTTTTATAATGATAAAGATAAATTGTAAAGGATATAATTTTGGTGAAGGAGTTTAAGTTAAAAATCAAAAAAATAAGATATAAATAATCATTATAAATTAGTTATGGTTATATTGATTAATAGATTTAAAATTAACTATGAAAAAAATAATAATTTTTAATTTCATTTTAATTATAGCTTTAAGTTTACATAAGGTTTGGGTTATATAATATAAACATACCAAAAACTTAATAATATTTTTTTCATAATATATGGCTCGTCGGAAGACGAGCCTTTCTCCATTTTTAGGGAATAATTTTTCAAGATTTTTTTCAACTTTAATTACATTTTAATTATAGCGTAAAGTTCGTGTAAGGTAAGTGGTATATAATATAAACATACCAAAACTTAATAATATTTCTTTTCATAATATGTGGCTCATCGAAAGATGAGCCTTTCTCCATTTTTCTAGGGAATAATTTTTCAAGATTTTTTTCAACTTTAATTACATTTTTAATTATAGCATAAAGTTCATGTAAGGTAAGTGGGCTATAATATAAACATACCAAAAACTTAATAATATTTTTTCATAATATAAATGGTCTATCGAAAGATGGGTACTTTTCTCCATTTTATGAAGATTTGACAAGTAATAATTTTTTTATAATATTATTAGGGTGTATCAAGAGCCTTATTGATTAAGGAGAGATACTTGAATAAGAGAAAGCCTTATTAGTTAAGGTTAAATAAAAAGGCGTATCTATTGGATATGTCTAATTTATTTAGATAGTATGAATTAGAATTACTATTTTTAAAAAAATTTTTGTGAATGTTCATACTGTTAAGGAGTCAGCAAATGAAAAAAATCTAGATTTTTTTAGAAATTAAGTTAGAACAATTTTTAGAAAGAATGGACTAGTGTGTAAATATTTAGTATAGCTGATATTTGCGAAGGTGTAGATATGGATATTAGATTTGAAAAAAAGGTATAAGCAAAAAAACAATTCTCTAGCGATCTGTGAATGGTCGAATGAGAAAAGGTGAAGAATTTCAAAAAGCAATGGATGGGATTAAAAATTTCTTATCCTTTAGATTTAAATAAAATACAGAAATTAGAAAATATATTTTCTATTTTTTTCATGAAGAAGAATTTCTTGGAATAATACAAATTATAAAAAAATGAGGGAAAAAAATGTGCATTTAGGGAGATTTATTTTAAATCCACAAAAGAGTAGGACAAGGGCTTGGGAAGAATGCATTAGGTGTATTTGTTCAGCAGATTTTTTTGAAGATAAAAAAATATTGATAGTATAACTCTAACAGTATTTAATTCCAATACAATCGCTAAGAAGCTGTATGAGAAATTAGGTTTTAAAAATTGATAAAGTGATAGAATGTCCAAATTTAAAGTATATTATGAAGAGAACCGAGATAATTATTATTTTTCAAAAACTTTTTAACTTTAATTTCATTTTTAATTATAGTATAAAATTCATGTAAGGTAAGTGGTATATAATATAAACATATCAAAACTTAATAATATTTTTCATCGGTTAGTCGTAATTCTATCAAGTCCAAAGGATGAAGATAGAATGTACGAATAACACATGCTACAGAAACTAGAATTTTTTTAGGACGAAAGGACGAGAAAATTCTTAGTTTCGAATCAGTATAATATATGGGACTGATTATTTTTATCAGTCCCTTTCTCCATTTTTTTCAGAGATTGTTTTTCAAAACTTTTCAATTTTTAATTATAGTATAAAGTTCACGTAAGGTAAGAGGGATATAATATAAACATACCAAAACTTAATAATATTTTTTTCATCGGTTAGTCGTAATTCTATCAAATCCAAAGGATGCAGATAGAATGTACGAATAACACATGCTACAGAAACTAGAATTTTTTTAGGACGAAAGGACGAGAAAAAAATTCTTAGTTTCGAATCAGTGAAATATATGGCTCATCTTTCGATGAGCCTTTCTCCATTTCAGAATAGTTTTTCAAGTTATTTCTTGAAACTTTAAATCAAAGTGTTATAATATTATTTATGAAAAAAACATCAGTAAATTTATTAGAAGGTCCGATTTTACGGGCGATGATTACTTTTGCGATACCGATTATGATAGCAAATATTTTTCAGCAACTCTATAATACGGTGGATATTATGATTGTTGGTAGATTCCTTGGAGAAGAATCCCTTGCTGCTGTTGGAGCTACTGTTGCGATATTTGAGCTTGTAGTTGGTTTTGCATTAGGTGTAGGTAATGGAATGGGTATTATAATTGCTCGTTATTATGGTGCAGGAAATTATGAAAAGTTAAGGAGTACTGTAGCGGCTACATTTGTTATTGGTGGAGTGTTGAGTGTTATAATTGCGGTATTAGGTAATTTCACCTTATATCCCTTGCTGGAATTACTTGGAACACCTAGTAATGTTATTGCTCAGTCTTATGAGTATATTTATCTTATAGTAGTATTTGTAGGTGTTACTCTTGCGTATAATTTATGTGCGGGTCTACTTCGAGCAGTAGGAGATAGCAAAGCTGCATTATATTTTTTAATTTTTTCAGCAATTATTAACACTGTATTAGATATATATTTTATAGCATACTTACATATGGGGGTGCAATCGGCTGGGGTAGCAACTATTATTTCACAAGGAGTGTCTGCTGTATTGTGTTTTATTTATATTCGCAAAAAAACTCCGTTTTTAATTCCATCTAAAAAACATTTTACATGGAATAAAAAAAACTTTATATTGATTTATTGGGACAAGGTACATCTATGGGGCTTATGATGTCTATTGTTTCAATTGGAACAGTAATCTTACAAACATCTATTAATGCATTAGGTTCAACGATTATTAGTGCTCAAACAAGTGCTAGAAGAATTATGGTACTTGCACTTCTTCCAATAATAGCTATGAATGCGACTATAACGACCTTTACATCCCAGAATTTTGGCGCGAAGCAATATAGACGTATTGTTGAAGGTCTTCGACAAGCGATGACTATTACGATTACTTGGTCAATTTTTATTAGTATTGTATTATTTTTTGCTAGTCCGTATCTAAATGAACTTGTCACAGGAAGCAATGATGAAGAATTAATTTATCAAGCTTCATTGTATTTAAAAATAAGCTCAGCATTCTATCCAGTTTTAAGTGTTCAGGTTACTTTAAGAAATGCCTTGCAAGGTTTAGGACAAAAGATGATGCCACTTGTTTCAAGTATTATCGAAATGCTTGGGAAAATATTCTTTGTAATATTTATAATACCAAGTACAGGATATCTAGGTGTAATACTCGTAGAACCTATTCTATGGTGTGTAATGGCTGTTCAGCTATATTATGCATTTAGAAAAGAACCAGTTATTCGTTCGTTGAAGAAATAGAGTGAATAGAAGATTGGAGTCGCACCCAATTAATAAAATTGAGAAGTAATTCTAAAATCAAGATTTTAGAATTGCTTCTTTTTTTACTGCAAACCTCATACTCACATGATATAATAGTAAGGTATGCAAAAATAAAACGATAAGGTGACAGAATGAATAAATTAAAACAATTATTAAATGAAAAAAATATTTAATTATGGGGATATTGAACTTTACTCCGGATTCTTTTTCGGATGGGGGAGATTTTTTTACGATGTGGAAGCTGCGATAGAAGGTGTTCGTAAGATGGTAGCTGAAGGTGCGGATATTATTGATATCGGTGCTGAATCAACTCGTCCAGGTTCGATAGTAGTCAGCGAGGAAGATGAACTTGCTAGATTACAAAGTGTATTTCCAACTTTAAGAAAAACATTTCCTGATGTGTGCTTTAGTGTTGATACATATAAGCCTAATGTTGCTGAATACATGATTGAAGCAGGAGTAGATGTACTAAATGATGTAAATGGAGCTAAAGGAAGTACTATGGCAGAAGTAGCTGCGAAATATGATATTCCAATCTTTATCATGCACAATGGTGGAGTAGAAGAAGGGCAAGAGATTGAGCAAGTTGTACGTGAACTAGGTGAGAGTGTTGATATTTGTCTAAATGTAGGTGTAAAAAAAGAAAATATAATAGTCGATCCTGGAATGGGATTCGGTAAAACTGCAGAAGCTAATTTAGAAATTACACGAAAACTAGAGTTACTTAATTCACTAGGTTGTGAAATCTTATATGCGGTGAGTAGAAAGAGAACGACAGATTATGTGTTAGGTGGTAATAGTAATCCAAAGGATAGAGATATAGTAAGTGCGACTTTATCATTAGAAGCGGTGAAACGAGGAGCTAGAATGGTACGAGTTCATAATGTAAAAAGTTATGAAAGAAGTCTTAATGACATATAAAATAATCAATGGATAATCTAACAGAAGGAGGTTAAAAATGAAGAATACATTTGTTTATAATAATCATTTAAAAGCGAAGAAAGTTCTTAGTACGCTTGAGAGTGAATTAGAAATGTGCGATGAATTTATTTTCAGCGTGGCATTTATTTCAGAAAGTGGTTTGACTAGTTTACTTCAGACTTTGAAGAATTTAGAAGAAAAGAATATCTGTGGAAAGATTTTAACGACGAATTATTTATATTTTAATACTCCTAAAGTGTTAGAGAAATTGTCTAATTTCAAAAATATTTCTCTAAAGATTTATGACTGTGTAGAAAAATAAACATGGATTTCACACTAAAGGTTATTTATTTAGACGTGATGATTCATGGAAAGTGCTAATGGGAAGCTCGAACTTAACGAGTGCAGCACTGACGATAAATAAAGAATGGAACACCTTTATTGAAGGGGATAGAAATCTAACTGATAATATCTTAGATGAGTTTAATAGCTTATGGGTGAAATCTAAGTTTTACTCTGAAATAAAAAGATAAGTATATCGAAGAATTCACTAGTAATAAGGTTGAGACTGTTGCTAAGAAAAATTATTTCCGAGGAAATCAAACCGAATAAGATGCAAAGGAGTTTTATAGAAAATTTCGAAAAACTTCGTAATCAAGATAACAAGGGTCTTCTTATTTCTGCGACAGGAACTGGTAAGACATTTGCGGCTGCTTTTGCGATGAAGAGTATAGGTGCTAAGAGATTGTTGTTTATCGTTCATAGGGAACAGATTGCTCGTCAGGCGCTGAAGACATTTAAGACTATTTTTTTGGAACTAGTCGTAGCTATGGTTTACTTACAGGTAAAGAGAAAAATATAGAAGCGGATTTTATTTTTTCTACTGTTCAAACTATGTCTAAAGAAGATGTTTTTAAGAGTTTTAACGATACTCATTTTGATGAAATTATAATAGATGAGGTGCATAGGGCAGGAGCTGATAGTTATCTTAGATTGATGGATTATTTCAAACCGAGATTTTATCTAGGGATGACGGCAAGCCCTGATAGAACGGATAGTTTTAATATTTATGAGTTGTTTAACAATAATATAGTTTATGAAGTTCGCTTAAAAGAAGCGATGGAGAATTCATTATTATGTCCGTTTCATTACTTCGGTATTAGTGATCTAGAAGTTGATGGTAGGGTTATTGATGAACTGAGTGATTTTTCAAATTTGGTGTCTAGCGAACGTGTTGAGCATATTATAAGTAAGATTAATTATTATGGTTATTCAGGAGACAGGGTAAAGGGTCTAGTTTTTTGTTCGTCAAAACAAGAAGCCAAGGTTCTTAGTGAAGAGTTTAACGCACGTGGTTATAATACTACTAGCTTAACAGGAGAAGATAGTCAGGAACGACGTGAACAGGAGATTGCTAAGTTAGTTGCGAGTAACGGAGAGCAATTGGATTATATTTTCACCGTAGATATTTTCAATGAAGGCGTAGATATTCCTGAGATTAATCAGGTAATTATGTTAAGAGCTACGCAAAGTTCTATTATCTTTATTCAACAGCTAGGCCGAGGCTTGCGAAAATCTGTGGATAAGGAGTTCGTGGTAATAATAGATTTTATCGCCAATTACAAAAATAACTTTTTAATCCCTGTCGCTTTATCTGGAGATAACAGTTATGATAAAGATACTGTAAGGAAGTTTTTATCTCAAGGAACTAGGTATATTTCAGGTGCATCGACTATTCATTTTGATGAAGTATCTAAACAAAAGAATATATAGCGCGATAGACAATGTGAAGTTGAATACATGGCTATTTGTTACTGAAGAATATAATAAGCTAAAAAAATAAACTAGGTAGAATACCTACTTATTCAGACTTTGAAAATTACGATGCAATTGACGTTAGAAAGATCTTCGAGGTAGCAGGAAGTTATTATTCATTCTTATCCAAGAAGGAAAAAAACAGTTTAAATATAGTGGGAAATTGACAAAGACTGCAGAAAAATATGTTGAATTTTGTCTCTACTAATTTAATATTGAGTAAAAAAATAGAGGAACTTATAATTTTACGTTTGTTATTAGATGATAAGAAGCGTAATGTTCTTACATCTTTTGAAGAAATTATGTTGAAAGATTATAATAAATTTATCGCGGATTATGAGCTGGATGTTAGTAGGAAGATACTTACTAACAATTTCGTAACTAGTAGTGTCACTAAGAAGAAGTTTCATGATTGTATATTTTTTTAGATGAGAATGCATCAGAGATAAAAAGTGTCTAAGGAATTCGAAGAACAATTGCAATCAGAGATTTTTTTAGGGAATTATTATTAGATTTGGTAGACTATGGAATTTACAGATATAATAAATATTACAAAGATAATTTATACAAAGATACTAATTTTTGTATTGTATGAAAAAAATATAGTTTTGAGGATATTTGTAAATTATTCTCATGGGGAATTAACTATGTGCCACTCGCTATAGGTGGTTATAAGTACGATGAAAGAACGAAGACTTTACCGGTGTTTATTAATTATGATATTGATGAAAATTCATTTAACCGTGATTATACACATGGATTTTTACCGGATAATGGTTTTACTTCGATGTCGAAGCCGAGAAGGAATTTAGAATCGAAAGAGTGTGATTATTTCTATAATGATGAAACGAAAATCTATTTATTTATGAGAAAAAATAAAGATGATAAAGATGGAGCGCGAATATTTTATTTCCTAGGTGAGATGAAGACAACAGGTGAGCCTAAATTAGTAGCTAGAGAAAGAAGCAGAGATACGGTAATTCAATTCTTCTATAAAATACAGACACCAATTCGTGAAGATATGTATGAATATTTCACGAGAGATAGGATATAATAAAAAACAAGCCCCTTAGATTTTCTCTAAGGGGATGCTTCTATTCATTACTTCTTGGATGAAAGGAAGTATGAATCTAATGTTTCGTTATTTGAATGAATAGCTTATTGATTTTCTACGAATTTTTTTCTCATCAAATCCGAACCAAGCTGCTTCCATGATACCTTCCATATCTTTGATTAGAGCTAATCTTGGGTTGGCTGGAGTACATTGGTCTTCGTAAGCATCCATTGCTAAAGTAGGTAGAGCTGCTTTGAATGCTTCGTAGTCAACTCCGTGGTCTTTGAAGCACATTGGAGTTCCAACACGTTTACCAAGTTCAAATACTGCTTGAGCATAAGAGTCAACTGCTTGTTCAGGAGTGTCAGCTTTTAACCCTAGCATACGAGCGATATCTTGGAATCTTTCATCAGCTTGATAGTGTTCATATTTAGGCCATAGTGCCACTTTACCTGGACGAGTACCGTTGTATTTGATTACGTATGGTAATAATGTTGCGTTAGTTTCACCGTGAATAGTGTGGAATTTACCACCGATTTTATGTGCCATTGAGTGAGAAATTCCTAAGAATGCGTTAGCGAAAGCCATACCTGCTAAACAAGAAGCATTGTGCATTTTTTCTCTAGCGTCTTTGTCAAATTCTTTAACAGATTTTTCTAAGTTTTCGAATACAAGTTTGATTGCACGAAGTGCTAAACCATCAGTATAGTCATTAGCAAGAATAGAAGTATATGCCTCAGTTGCGTGAGTTAATACGTCCATACCTGTTGCAGCAGTTGGTCTAGCTGGTACTGTTTGAACTAATACTGGGTCAACGATTGCTACGTGAGGAGTGATAGCATAGTCTGCTAATGGATATTTTTTATCATTTTCTTTATCAGAGATTACTGCGAATGGTGTAACTTCACTACCAGTACCTGATGTAGTTGGTACAGCGATGAATGTAGCTTTTTGTCCTAAGTGTGGATATTTAACAGTACGTTTTTCTAATATCTGCGAATTTTTTTGAACTAGTTCAATAAAGTCTGCGTCTGGTCTTTCGTAGAATAACCACATGATTTTAGCTGCGTCCATTGGAGATCCACCACCTAGAGCTACGATAGCGTTAGGTTTGAAAGTGTTCATAATTTCTAATCCACGTTTTACAGTTGTGATGTCTGGGTTTGGTTCTACTCCTGCGAATACCTCATATTGAACTTTATTTTTACGACGATTTAGTTGATCGATGATACGTCCTGCAAATCCAAGTTTAACCATAGATTCATCAGTTACGATCATTACTCTCTCTAAACCCTCCATTTCACTAAGGTACTTAATTGCATTTGGTTCAAAATAAACTTTTGGAGGTAATTTGAACCATTGCATATTGTTATTTCTGCGTCCGATTAATTTGATGTTTAGTAAGTTGATTGCGTTAACGTTACCTGATACTGAGTTACGACCGTAGCTACCACATCCAAGAGTTAGAGATGGGATAAATGCGTTGTAAACATCCCCGATTCCTCCGAATGTAGAAGGAGAGTTCCAAACTACGCGGCATGCACGGACAACTTTACCGAATACTTCAGCAACTTCTTCATCTTGAGTGTGAATTGCCGCAGTATGTCCTAAACCGTTAAATTCAACCATTTGTCTAGCTTTTTCGATACCATCTTCAGTGCTAGTAGATTTTAATACAGCTAAAACTGGAGATAATTTTTCACGAGTAAGTGGTTCTTTAACTCCAACTTCGCTACATTCAGCAGCTAGGATTACAGTCCCTTTTGGTACTTCAAATCCAGCTAATTTAGCAATTTCTGTAGCAGCTTTACCTACGATAACAGAGTTTAGTTTAGCACCCGCACAGTTTTCAGAATTTGCTTCAACACCGAACAGTAGGTTTTCTAATTTAGCTTTTTCTTCTTTAGTTACGAAGTGTACTCGATGTGATTTCATGATTTTAACGAATTCATCGTATAATTCTTTATCAACGATTGCCGCTTGTTCACTGGCGCAAATCATACCGTTGTCGAATGCTTTACTTAATACGATGTCGTTAACAGCTTGTTTAAGTTTAGCATCTTTATGTACGTAAGCAGGTACGTTACCAGCACCAACACCTAGAGCAGGTTTTCCGCAAGAGTATGCTGCACGAACCATTGCGTTACCACCAGTAGCAAGGATAGTAGCTACTCCATCGTGGTTCATAAGTGCGTGAGTTCCTTCCATAGATGGTTTTTCGATGAATTGGATACAGTTTTCAGGAGCCCCTGCTTTAACTGCTGCATCGTGAACGATACGTGCAGCTTGTTTAGAACACTCATTAGCAGATGGGTGGAAACTGAATACGATTGGGTTACGTGTTTTTAAACAAATTAATGATTTGAAAATTGTTGTTGAAGTTGGGTTAGTTGTTGGAACAACACCACAAACAACACCAACAGGTTCAGCAATAGCTGTAAGTCCATCTACATCGTCTTTATCGATTACTCCGACAGTTTTAAGTCCACGCATATAGTTTACGATATATTCACATGCATATAAGTTTTTGATAGCTTTATCTTCAACAACCCCACGACCAGTTTCTTCAACTGCAGCTACAGCTAAAGGACCATGTGCTTCAAGTGCAGCTACAGCAGCTGCTTGAACTATTGCGTCAATTTTTTCTTGATCCTCAATTTTTTTGAATTCATTTAAAGCAACTAACGCTTTAGATACTAGTGTATTTACTTCCTCAACTGGATCTACAGTTTGTAATTTTTCTTTTGCCATAATATTTAACTCCTTTTAATTAGGAAATTTATAACTGTAAGAGAATATATGTTATTTAAAATCTATAAGATTTAAAAGCTAATCTCTATTGTTATAAACACCGTTTATTTGATTACAGGTATATTTTTACCACTTAAAAATTAAACAAGTAAATACCTGTATTATAACTGCAAACTATATAAAATGTATATTTTTTTATTTAATTTGAATGTACAAATATTTATTTGTGAAGAAAGTTTCCTTCTGCTTAAAAAAATCTGTTCTATAAATAAAATACTTTGTAAAAAGTGAGGTTCTTAGTTTATCTTATAAAATTAACTACATCTATTATATAACAGATTTTTAAAGTTATGTAGATAGGTAAAGAGTGAAATATTATAGTAAAAATAAAGATTTATCAATTGATAGTAGTTATCAATCGTTTTAAAATAAAAAAATACTATTATATAATAGAAGAGAAATTATTTTTATGTGTATTAAATACTGAAATGAAGTTTACGAGCATAATAATAGGTTATTATCAAAAACTCATCTTTAGTAAGGGAAACATTTTTTTATTGAGAGAAATATTGAAACGTTAATGCATATTTTTAAATTAAAAACTACATAAAATTCAAGAGAAATGAGAAAACACAATTGACAAAATGTCAGTCGTATGATATCCTTTAAATAGGAGGTATAAAATGCGAGATGTGAAAGAACCGGAAATACGACGTGCTGAAATTATGGATGCTGCAATGCTACTATTTATAGAGCAAGGGTATACTAATACAACAACTCAGGATATTGTTGACAAAGTAAATATATCAAGAGGCTTGCTGTACTATCACTTTAAGAATAAAGAAGATATCTTATATTGTCTTGTAGAACAATATTCAGATAAATTATTGAAAGATATTCATGTTATTGCCTATGATGAAGATAAAACCGCCATTGAAAAAAAATTAGAGCTTTTATAGATGTCACAATTATATCTTCGGAAAATATTTCAGCAGAGGGAACAGCGTTACAAAAAACAGTTGATCTTGAAGAAAATCGATATATGATAGATAAGTTATCTCATAAGATTATTGAAAAGCTGACAATATATTTTGAAAGGATAATAAACCAAGGAATATCAGAAAAAAACACTTTTTTTGTAAAAATATCCGTCTGAAACAGCGGAATTTCTTATGACAGCTTATGTTTTTTTGTTTCAAATAATATAAGTATAAGATATTCAAAAAAAGAGTCTGTCAATGAGTATTTAAACGCATTTAAGATAATGCTTGAACAAAGCTTAAATGCAAAAAAACTCTTTAGCAATTGAAAAAGAATAGAATGTTTGTAAAAATAATAATATTCCGATAGCTAATGCTAAAAAAAAGCTATCGGAATTATTTCAAAGAATAACTGACAAATTGTCAATGGAGGTAAAAAGTATGTTAGAGATAAATAATTTTAGTAAATTTTTATGGAGACAAAAAAAATTGTTGATAACCTATCCATTTCAGTACAGTCCGGAGATATTTATGGATTCATTGGTGCAAATGGAGCCGGAAAAAAACTACAACAATAAAAAGCAGTAGTTGGGATTCATGATTTTTGAGAATGGAAGTATAATGATTGATGGGCATTCCATTAAAGAGGAGCCTGTTATTTGTAAAAAAATGATGGCATACATTCCGGATAATCCGGACTTATATGAACATATGACGGGATTTCAGTATATCAATTTTATTGCAGATTTATTTGAAATTTCTACTGAAATACGCAGAGAAAGAATTCAAAAAAATATAGTGATTTATTTGAAATGACTAAGCATCTTTCGGGGATGATATCTTCGTATTCACATGGTATGAAGCAACGAACAGCGATTATTTCTGCACTGGTTCATTCTCCAAAGTTACTAATTTTTAGATGAACCTTTTGTAGGACTTGATCCAAAAAGCAGCTTTTTCTACTAAAGAAAGTAATGCACCAATGCGTGTCAGATGGAGGAGCTATTTTTCTTTTTCAACACATGTTTTTGGATGTTGCAGAAAAAAATTATGTAATAAAATTGCAATTATAAAAAAATGGAAAGTTAATCGCAAGCGGAAATACAGAAGAAGTCAAAGGTGATAAAACTTTGGAAACTTTTTTTCATGGAGGTACAAGATAATGAGCAAAATTTGGATACTAATTAGAGCCCAATTGATAAATTTTTTTCCAATCAACGAAATTAGAGAGCCGAGAAATAAAAAGAAAAGCTCTGTTGTTATTGCAATTTTTGGAATAATAACTCTTGCTATGTTTTTCTGTGTCTATAATTTTTATGACAGCCAAAAAACACTGGTACAAGTTGGATAGCAGGAATTGATACCGACTTATATGGTTGCGGTATCAAGTTTTTTTCAATATTATTTTTTGACAATATTTTATTCTAATGGAATTTTTATTTGGCAGTCGTGATATGGAAACGCTTTTTATCACTACCTTTAAAAAAAGCTCAGACATTATAAGTAGCAAGTTTATGTTTATGTATTTATTGAACTTTTTAATAGGATTCATATTTATGCTTCCGGGGGGCATTGTTTGGGTATTAAACGGAAGCTTAAATGTATTACAGATTATATTGTATTTTATCTCCATGATTTTTTTGTTCCATTGATACCTATGTCCATAGCAGCATGTATGGGAATCATTGTTGTTGCTGTTTCATCTTATTTTAAGAGGAAAAAAATGTTATTGCTCTAATCTTTTCATTTGCAATGATAGGTATAATTGGATATATAGCAGTGTCAGCTATGAAATCAGGTAATGGAGACAGCATTGGGATCATGCTTTCTAAGCAAATTACAGGACTGTACCCAATATCCGGGTTATTCGTGCAACACACAAATTTTCCAATATATATTGGAATGGGATTATTTATTGCTTTTTTTCAACAGCAGTTTTTTTATATTTGTAAAAAGTTGTTGCGATGAAGTATGGATTGCTTAATACTCTTGCTAAAACAACATCAAGATATTCTGATAACAAAAAATCTTATAATAGAAAATCGATATTTCTTGCCTTGTATAAAAAAGAAATGGGACGCTTTTTAAGCTCGTACATGGCGGTCTTGAATGCAGGCCTCGGTGTAATACTTTTATGTGTTTTTTTAGTATATTTTTTTGCTTTTTTTAATTCTGTAGAACAAATAGGAGAGTCTTCAGAAATAGAAAAATATAAATGAATATCTTTCAAATTTTGCTCCATTATTTATTGCATCTATGCTCTCGCTTAGTTGCCCAGCAGCTTCATCGATATCTTTAGAAGGAAAAAACATTTGGATTTTGCAAAGCTCTCCTGTTAAGGTAAAAATGATCTTAAATTCCAAGATAGCTGTAAATCTTACACTTCATTTGATTGGGTATATGATTTCCATATTTTTCATTTATGCTAAAACTTGACATGAACTTTATTCAAGTTATTAACCTAATAATTGTTCCTATATGCTATTCGATCTTTATAACAGTGATAGGAATTTCCCTAAATAAAAAGTATCCAAATTATGAGTGGGAAAGCGAGATGATGGTTGTAAAGCAGAGCATGCCTGTTATTGTGTCTGGACTTGTTGGGATAATTGCACTCATTACACCAGTTCTTCTTAATTGGTTTTTAAATCTTTCGATAACACCAGTTTTGCAGATAATATCAGTTACTTTACTTGTTATTTCAAGCGAAGTTTATATAAAAGTTAGCAAGTTAAATTTTTATTTAGTTCAAGGAGGGAAAATGGTATGAAAGATGGACTGTTAAAAGATGTTTTGGTGTTGATATTAATGATTGTTGTAATATTTATTATTTGCATATTTCTCCCAGAGAAAGTTCCTGTTCATTTCAATGCAAAAGGAGCCCCTGATATGTTTGCTAATAAATATTATCTTCTGTTTGCTACGGTTATTCCGTATTCTGCTTATTGGAAATTTATGCGAGGAAGGAAAAAAATAAAAAGGTTAAGTGAATATGTATCCATATTTACAAATAGTATCTGTGATAAGAGCAACTGTTTTTAAGAGGTAAGTATGTACCGGGGCAACAGATGCATCCCATAAGGACTTTAGCAGAGAGGGAAGAATGTAATTCTGCAACCGTCCAAAAAGCATTAAAAGTTCTTGAGAAACAAGGGTTGATTGTTAGTCGTGGAAGTAAAGGATTTTTTTGTTATTGAAAGTGAGAAGAAAAATAATTGAGTTAAGAAATCAGCATTTTAATAGGCTAACAAAAAAATATTGTTTGAAAAACTATATGTCTTAGGATTTTTCGGATTCTGAGATTATCAAACTATTTGATAGAATAGAAACTAAAAAAATGAATAAAAATCAATTATGTGTGAAGAAAATAAAGATACTGATTATTTAGATTATTGATAAAATGGAGGAAACAAATGAGATGAGATTCCTATGTAGCAGCCAATACGCCTACCAATGTCATAAAAACTTAGTAAGGAAAAATAACACTTGATTATAAAAAGATTTAAAGCGGAGGAGGCGTATTAGTGGATAATGACTGGAATGAATTGGCTGATTTGATAGCAAAATCTGATTACAAAGTATGCTGGAGTTTTTAGATTTAGATAACCTTCCAAATCCAACTCCAGTAAAAAAATATAGAAGAGGTAAATTTCCAAAGTAAATTCAAGAAGAAATTTATAAAAAAATTATAGTTATTAGTTGCTTTTTTTATTTCTATAATTGATATAATAGTCGCTAGAGTAATTTTTATTACTCCTTACTCTTTAGTAAACTAGAGAGTCGCAAAGACCAAAAAGGAGGTAACACACATGAGAAAATATGAAGTAATGTTTGCTGTTCAACCACGTATTGAAGAAGAAGCTAAAAAAAAGCTGTGGTTGATAGATTCGTAAATATTCTTTCAGAAGGTGCAGAAGCAGTAGAAGTTAAAGATTTAGGTAAAAAAACGCCCTAAAGCTTATGAAATCGAAGACTTCAGTGATGCTTACTACTATGTAGTAGAATTAACTTCAGCAACAGATGCGTCTACAAAAAGAATTCGATCGTTTAGCAAAAAAATTAGCGATGACATTATCCGTCACATGGTAGTAAGATTAGAAAAATAAGGGGTGAAATACTATGGTAAATCGTGTAGTATTAGTAGGAAGATTAACTAAAGATCCGAATTGAGATATTCTAATTCAAATATTCCAATGCTTTTATTTCTCAGTAGCTGTAAACAGAACATTCACTGACCAAAATGGTCAAAGACAAGCAGACTTTATTAACTGTGTAGCTTTTAGAAAGCAAGCGGAAAATATGGCACGTTTCTTAGGACGTGGAAGTCAAGTCGCAGTTGAAGGTAGAATACAGACTAGAAATTATCAAGGTAAAGATGGAAACACAGTTTATGTTACCGAAGTAGTAGCAGACAGTGTTCAATTCCTTGAATCTAAAAAAATAGCTCACATAGTAGACAAAACAATGGTTTTGACTCAATGAGTTTTAATCAACCTCAATCACAACCAGCGTATAATAACAATAATCAAAATTATTATAACAACAATACTAATCAAAACTTTGGACAAGCTAATTCAGCTATGCAAGATTTTATTAATGATAGTTCGTCATTCTCTGATTTTTGGGGAAAACTTCCCAAGTAACTTAGATGATGACTTCATGCAGGATGTAGTGAATCCGTTTAAAGAAGACTAAAATTACATAGGAGGACATGCACAATGGCAGTAACTAACAATCGTCGTAACAACATGCGTCGTCGTAAAAAAGTATGTTATTTCACAAAAAATAACGTAGAATTTATCGACTACAAAGATGTAGAATTACTTAAAAAATTCATCTCAGAACGTGGAAAAATCTTACCACGTCGTGTAACAGGTACTTCAGCTAAGTACCAAAGAATGTTAACTACAGCAATTAAAAGAGCTAGACACATGGCACTTTTACCATACGTAGTAGACGAAAAATAAGAATAATAATTAAAAAAGATGAGCTAAGGCTTGTCTTTTTTTTATGCTTTGATATAATAAGAGTAAAATACATCAAAGATAACGGTTACAATGGGAGGAAAGTGATGGAATTAAGAAAATTAGATGAGACAAAGGTACTAAAAGATCCAGTGCATAGCTATATACATATTCATTATGAAGTTATCTGGAATTGCCTTGATAGTAGAGAATTTCAAAGATTACGTCGCATACGACAACTAGGTGGAGATTTTCAAGTATATCCAACAGCGGAACACTCGAGGTTTTCTCATTCGTTAGGTGTGTACGAAATAGTTAGAAGAATGGTGACGGAAATTAAGACACTGAGTGCGGAATTGACTGAATATGAAAAAGTATGTGTGATGCTAGCTGGATTATTACATGATGTGGGTCATGGTCCGTTTTCTCATGCATTTGAACATGTAACTAGACATAGTCATGAAGAATATACAGCAAAAATTATACTAGGAAACACAGAATTGAATTCTATCTTAAAGTCCGTTTCAAAAGCGTTACCTGAAGATGTCGTTTCGATAATTCAGCATACTCACAGTAACGATATATTGAATCAGATTGTGTCGGGGCAGCTCGATGCAGACAGGATGGACTATTTATTACGAGATTCTTATTTTACTGCAACGAGTTATGGTCAATTTGATCTTGAAAGAATATTACGAACTATGCGTGTTAGGAAAACTGATGAGGGTAGAAAAGTAATAGTAGTTAAACATACTGGTATCCATAGCGTAGAGGACTATATTATGGCAAGATATCAGATGTACTGGCAAGTTTATTATCATCCTGTAGCTAGAAGTTATGAGGCGGTGTTTATTCAATTATTTAATAGATTAAAGGATATTTTTGTCGAAAATAAATCTTACTTTGATGATATGAGGGTGTTGGTACCTTTCTTAGAAAAAAATCAGAAGTAACAGAAGAAGAGTATTTTAAATTAGATGAAAATGCTTTGTTATATTGTTGTACATTAATACAAGAAAAAGGGGATAGCGTTGCTGCAGATCTTGCTAAAAGATTACAAAATAGAAAACTGTTTGAGTATATAGATTATAGTGAAGAAAAATTTAGCTCAGATTAAAAAAATATGTTAGCTAAAGCTGGGTTAGAAGAATGTTACTATTTAAGGATTGACAATGTACAAACGAGCGTCTATACTCCATATAAAGGTAGAAAAAAATTTTAATTGAGAAATTAGATGGGAGATAGTTGCATTAGAGAAAGCTAGTACCATTGTAGAATCAATAACAAAAAGGTGAAACTAAAAAAAGAGGGAACTATATTTTTTCCCTAGATAATAATATAAAAAAATTAAGGTAATGGTGAGGTTGTTGATCGTGATATGATAATGCTTCGACTTATTATCTTAATTTTTTTAAGTATAGATGAAAGCTTCCCATAAAAAGGTTTGAAACTTCTTTTTAATTGTCAGAAAAATAAAAATATTTTTTTAACTTACTATTGATTTTAGTTTTTCGGAAATGTTATAATCATAATTACATTACAAAAAATACTAAAAATTGACAACAAAGGAGAGATGTAAAATGTTTGAATTAGCAAATGTAGCGAGACCAGGGGTAAGTGAATATATTTCAGGAAGTGGGGCATTGTCTGCACTTGATAACAGATTAGAAGGATTTAAAACTCCTTTGATTGTTACTGGAGAAAAATCTTACGCGGCATTTACAAAGTTTTATAAAGGAAATAGAGAGTTTAGAGTTGCGAAGTATGATGGATCAGCATCTTATGAGGACATGCAACGCATTGCTGATGAGTACGGTGAAGGTGTTGATGTAGTTCTTGGAGTAGGTGGAGGACGTGTTATTGACACTGCGAAAGGTGTAGCTCAAAACTTAAATGTTGAGTATATGACAGTACCAACAGTAATTGCAACTTGTGCACCTTATGCACCGGTAGCGGCAGTTTATCATCCAGATCATACATTTAGAGAGGTTGCATACTTTAAACGTACAGCTTATGCTTGTGTAGCTGACTTAGATTTATTATTAGAATCACCAAAAGAATACTTTGTAGCAGGTATCGGAGATACTCTAGCTAAATGGTATGAAGCAGTAGTTTTAGTAGAAAGAAATAATAAGTTTAATGATCCTTTTGTAAGAATGGGGTTAGAAGCAGCTAAAATCACTCGTGATGTACTTTTACGCGATGCTAATGGAGCGTTAGAAGCTATGGAAAAAGGTGAAGTAACAGAAAGTTTCAAAAATGCTGTGGATACAGTATTTGCTATCTCAGGATGCGTAGGATGCTTTGGTGTTCACTATGGACGTATGGCAGGAGCTCACGCAGTACACAATGGTATGAGTTTAGTTAAAGAAACGCATTCTGTATTACACGGTACAAAAGTATCTTATGGTATCTTAGTGCAATTACTTGCTGAAGGTAAGAAAGATGAAGTTGAGAAACTTGTTCCATTCTATAAAGCTAATGATTTAGCTTATAACTTAGCTTGTGTTAATGTAACAGAAGATGTAGAAGCGAAAATGCAAAAGATTGCAGAATTTGCAGCTAGTGAGAAAGAAACATTCAAACTTGCGGTTGATGTTTGTACTCCGGAAGTTGTACTTACTGCGATGAAGGAATTAGAAGAATTAACTAAATAATAGAACATTAAAAAGACCTCTGATATTTTAATCGGAGGTCTTAAGTGTTACTTTTTATAAGTTGTTTTTTAAAGTTGGCACTAACATAGCGTTGCTGATATTTTGAGCGGTGTCGTCTTGTAGTAAATAATTAACTATTTCATAACCAAATAGAATAGCTACTGCTGGACCTTGGGCAGTGATGACATTTTTATCAACGATTACCGCTTTTTCATTATTGTATAATTTACAGTTGATTTTTTTATCGAACCCTGGGTATGAAGTGACTTCTTTATCTTCGAGTATACCAGCTTTGCTTAAAACGATAGGTGCGGCACATATAGCTGCAACAAGTTTTCCAGCGTTATACATATCTTGGTAAAATGTGATTATTTTGTCGTTGTCACGAAGTAATGTACTTCCAGGCATACCACCTGGTATTACTATTGCATCATAGTCTAAGATATTGTTTATATCATTAATTTTTTTATCTACTATTATTTTCACGTCGTGAGAGCTTGTTATATAATCTTCGTTGTTAGCAGAAATTAGATCGACATGAATATTTGCACGGCGTAGTATATCGAGTGGTGCGATAAGCTCCAATTCTTCACTTCCATTTTCAACGAATAAAGCAACTTTTTTTGTCATAAGAAATCCTCCTAGTATATTTTGTGTAATGTGTATAGAATAAAATATTTCTCATGTTCTCTTATAGTGGTGAAGGACGCTTCCGACTAATTTTTCATGTGATTACACATGAAAAATGGATTCTCCAGCTAGAAAATGAGCCATAAGTCTCATTTTCTCCTAACAAAATTAAATTCAATTTTGTCGCTACCACGATAGAGAACATGAAGGGAGTGACTCAAAAATCGTGATTTCGAAGAAATCGATTTTGTCGAGTCACCCCCGCACAGTTTATTAGATATCTAAAAAGCTTTTATAAAGCGAATTTAGATATCAATAAACCACTGCGTCTATGAATTTTTCATATAAACCTTGTTAAAATTTAGGACTTTTTGGGGCAGCCCCAAATTTAAATATTCAAAGGAATTGAAATGTAAAAATCATTTTGTTTACTTGTCATTTCTCTTTATTTTTAATTTTATTGTATTTTCAAAGAAAAAAATCAACCACCTACGGAAGATGGTTGATTAAGTTTAAACTCATTAATTAATTATTTAGAAATTTCTAAAACTCCGTATCCAGTATCGCGGCGTTTATAAACGACAGAAATTTCATTTGTGTTATGATCTAAGAATGCGAAGAAATCGTGACCTAGAAGTTCCATTTGGAAAACAGCTTCTTCTCTTGTCATAACTTCCACTTTAAGTTGTTTAACTTTACCGAAGTCTAAAAGTAGTTTCTTCAGTTTCTTCTAGCTCGTTAGTAAGAATATTTTTCTTCAACAAATCCTTTTTCGCGACCTTTTCTATTGATTTTTGTTTTGTGTTTTCTCATTTGACGTTCAAGTTTGTCCACAACTAAATCAACAGCAGCGTATAAGTCTTCGTTAGTTTCTTCTGCACGAAGTGTTACCCCTTTAAGTGGTACAGTGATTTCTATTTTTTTCTTATTATTTTTTTGTATACTTTAGCATTAGCATAAACGTTTGCTTCTAAACTGTCAGCAAAAGTATTTTTTTCTAATTTAGAAACTTTATTTTCAACATACTCTCTAATTGCTTGAGTAACTTCTAAATTTTCTCCTCGTACTTGATATCTTAACATTTTTAAAGACTCCTTTCATAAAGTAGCCAGGCTACTTTTATAGGGGGTTCCCCTCTTTTTATAGTTTTATTATACCACTTTTTTGATAGCGTTAGCAATACAGTTTGTACAAAAAAATGTTGCTTTTTATAAAATATACATTTATTTTTGCTTTTATAAATATTTTTTTGTTAAAATAAAATTAAACATGGATAGTATGAAGTTAGAAGGATATAAAAAAACTTAAAATGTTAATAAAATGAGGAAAAAAATACTGAAAAAAAATTTATTGAAAATTTACAGATAAGGGGTAACGAAAAAAATGATTTTTTTAGGGAGTATTGTGAATTTATCGAAGCACTATATAATATACGTTATTCAAGAATGACAAATTCAGAAAAAGATACATATTATAGAAATATTAAAGAAAGCTATGAAAGTTTTTGGGGAAATTAATGAGGATTTTTGAAGAAATTTATAATGAGATAATGACGGGAGCAGTCTGTACTTTAGGAGAAGAGGATTTATCTATTTTAAGAAAGTATAATGGGCTGTTTTTTTATCTATTTCTAGGTTATTAAAAATTAAATATAAAAGATACACTATTTAGATAATTGTCCTTATATTGAAAAAGATATATTCACTAAGGTCGAATGGTGATAGATTCCATTGTTTACAGTGTGATAACAAAGATAAAAAAATTTATTCTTTAGTTTTATAAGTAATGATCAGAAAATCACGTATTGTAAAAAGATGTATAGATTTTTGGAAGAAGTGATGATTATTGTATAAAATTCCACATAAATATACCTATGTTTGATTTGAAAACGCCAAAGTTACCAAGTGTAAAGTTAAGTGATATTCAAGAAGAAGCAAGTGTTTCTTTAGTTAATAACATTAAAAATGGCAACAGTACACTAATATGGGCGGTTTGTGGTGCTGGTAAGACAGAAATAGTGTATGCTGCGATATATCAAGCTCTTTTATCTAATAAGCGAATTTGCCTAGCTATTCCGAGAAGAGATGTAGTAAAAGAGCTGGTTGAAAGATTTATGCGAGATTTTAGAGGATATCCGATAAGTGTCTTACATGGTGAAGAAAAAACATTAGAGGATTCAAATTTCTATATTATGACTACTCATCAACTTGTGAAATATTATAATTACTTCGATGTTATTATTATTGATGAGGTGGATGCTTTTCCTTATTCTGGAGATGAGTGTTTAGAAAATGGTGCTAGAACCAGCTTAAAAAGCGGAGGAGTATTTGTATTTTTATCTGCAACACCGTCTGATAAAGTTAAATCTAGTGTCAGAGAGATCGTGAAAATACCTATACGATACCATAGATGCCTGTTACCTGTGCCGAAAATAAAAATTGAAAAAGCTGAGGTGTTTGAATTTTCAAAGAAATCCAAGTTTATCCAAGAATTTATTATGAGTAGTCTAGAGAAAAATCGACATATTTTAATATTTATGCCAGAGATAGGAATGTGTGAGTCTGCGGTTTTATATTTTAAGAAGATTTTACCGGAAAAAGTATTAATAGATTTTGTGTATAGTGAAGATAAGCAGAGAAGTGAGAAGATTCAAAGATTTTTATAATAGAGAAGTAGATATTCTTGTAACGACTACAATATTGGAACGCGGGGTAACTTTTGATTATTTGGATGTTTTGGTTTTTGATGCGAATCATATAAATTTTACGAAAGCTGCTTTGATTCAAATTTCAGGAAGAGTGGGTAGAAAAGATTATGATAATTCTGGTGATATTGTATTTTTAGCTGATAAGATAAGTAAGGCTATGAAAGCAGCAATTAAAGAGATAGAGTATATGAATAATTTAGCTAAATATAGAAAATTAAATAGAGGTAGAATATGAAATGTAGTTTTTGTGGATTAGAAATTAGAGAAAAAAATTGGGGTTTGATACAATATTTGAGAAAAAAAGGAGAAGTTTCAACTTTGTACTACATGTAAAGAACATATTGATATAAATATTATAGAAGTGGGAAGCTATTCGTTATATTATTTTTTTCAGATTATGAATTTATAAGAGAGGATATTTATTCAATAAAATATTTTTGGAGATGTAGCTAACTCGTTAAAATTTAAAAAAAACTTTTTGAGAAATTTTTTTCTATTAATGAATTTGACTTAGTTACTATTGTTCCAGCTAATAGTATTCGAGAGATTATTCGTGGGTTTGATCATATTGAACAGATTTGTAAGATATGTGATGTGAAATTTGTTAAACTTCTTGGTTGCGAATATAGAGAAAAACAATCGAAATTGCATAAAGAGAGAATTGAGAATAAATATTATTTTTTTATCTGATATACACAGTTTAGAGAATATTAAGAGTATTTTTGATTATAGATGATATATATACGAGCGGAACTACATTATTTGGATGTGCTAAAATCATTAATGAGGTATACCCTAATATAAAAAAATAAGTTTCTTGACACTTTCAAAAAGTAATATAATGAGATATTTTTTTATTATACAAGTCCTATTTTTTTATGGTATAATGTTGGAGTTGGATTAAAAATGTTATCTGCAAAGATATTATTTTTGATATTTTTGTGAAAAAAATACTCAAAAATATATAGTTAGGAGATGGTTAAAACAAAAATTTTATTTTTCATTTATTATGATCGCATTAATTTTTAATTTTTGGTGATTTTTCTTATCTAAGAAATTTGAATTAAACAGAGATCAAATAGTAATATTTTTGGATATTAGTTTTTATTCTGGTCCGCGATAAGTATTATACGTGCTTATAGGAAGTTATACGCAATCACGCCGATTGATCAAGGTGGACTTTCTTTAACGCCGGTACTCGCAGCACAAATAGCAGCAGGATATGGGCTTACAAGTTTAATCATAAGGTTGCCGATGTTTTTAGCAAGTGATATATTTAAAAGACGTAAAATATTTGTGCAAATTTCACTGTTTTTACTAATAGTGACTTCATTTTTAGTTGCATTTAATGGTAATTATGTAACTTTATACTTATCTTCATTGTCATTGGGTATTAGTGCAACTATGCTCGCATTATTTAATGTTATTTTCTCGGAGACATTTTCTAAAGATAAGGCGGCAGTTTCAGTTTCAATATTATCTGTAGCTCCATTATTAGCTGAATTTATTGCAGCACCTATACAATATGTTTTTACAATGAACACGTATAAGCATTTTGATTATATGTGGATAGTTACGGGTGCTATTGCAATAGTAACGTTTATATTATCGTTTATGATGAAAGATTATCGTCCTGTTGATAGTGATTTTTCATTCGATAAGGTAAAAGTGGTAATTAAACATAAGAGTTTTATTTATATTTGTTTATTAGCATTATTGCTTTCGTTTATAAAATTCTCAACGAGTGGAGCTAACATGATTGCTTATGGTAAAACAGAGTTAAACATGACACCTCTTATGCTTGCGTATATGGATGCTGTTTTTGCAGTACCTCAGCTTATTGCGGGTGTTCTTGTAGGTGTATACTTTACTAGAAAATGGGGTATAGAAAAGACTCTACTATTCTTATTAGGTTGTTCATTATCGTTTTATATTATAGCGTTATATGTTAACAATCCGTATATTATTTATGCTAGTTATATCTTAAATGGATTAGGATATGGTGGAGCCTATAATGCGTTAATTTCTTTAGCAATGCAATATTTTGATAGAGAATATCGTAATATAAGTATGGGAATCTATCAAGCGTTCTTCGCGTTAGGTATTTATTACGGAGATTATGTTTATGTGTGGATAGCTAAACACGTTAAAAATGGATTGTTTGGTTTCACGCAAAGTAAATCTATTTTCCTTATTGTAATAGGTATAACTTTAGTAAGTATGCTTATGGTTAAGGTGAAAGTTAGAGATAATTAAAAAAGAGCGATTCGGAAATTTGATTTCTTAGAAATCATGTTTCGTGTCGCTTTCTTTTTATATAAAGATATTTGTGGTACGTTATTAGCGTATGAATTCTTTTTGTGAAAGTGATTGGTGAATCTAATGAATTACAAATAACGAAGCAATAGAATTAGTTTCTATGAAACGGCATTCTTGAATTGTTCTTTTTTTCACTTTAAATTTGCGTATTACGATATCTTTCGTTTTATAAAGTTTACATATATTTTAATTTTTTTATCGAATAAAATATAAATGCGAAAAAAACATATATTTTTTTAGTTTTTACTTTTTAAAAATCCTAGAGAAAGTGTTAATATATATATATATATATATATATATCGAACTGTATTCTATATAAATAAATTATTATTAATCTATTATCAGTTTAATTTTATATACAAAAAAATATTTTTATATTTTTTTATCAATATTATAAGATTGTATAGCTAATCAAAAAAATAAAAAGGGAATTGAGGTTAAATACGATTTAGTTATTACATGCTATAAAATGTAGTTTGTATGTCGATTATATAATTCTATTTAAAGAAATTTAAGGAGGGATTATTTTTGGTAGGAAAAAAATAATCAGTATGTAAAAAAATAAAGCAAGGGACAAAAGTAGAAACCTACTCAATTAAAAAAATTCAAAGTAGGGATAGCTTCTGTTGCCATAGGATGTAGTGTGTTCTTCGGTACAGGTGCGGTAGCGATGGCGGGAGAACAAACAGGTGCGCCAGTACCACCGGGAGAAAGCAATACAACTGTAGTACCCAAAGGTGAAGAAAGAGCAATAACAGGAAATCAATCAGCTACAGGAGCTCAGTCTAATCCGACACCGGCTAAAGAAGGAAAAATAGAGCCAAAAAAACCAGAAGCTACTGTTAATAAAGCGAAATTAGAAACGTTAATAAAAGAAGTTGAAGGATTAAACTTAGAAAAATATACAGAAGAATCTGTAAAAGGGTTAAAAACAGAATTAGCTAAAGCAAAAGAGGTCTTTGAAACAGCTCAAAATAAAGAAGAAGTTGAAGCTGCGTGGAGAACGCTATTTACTTATAAAAATAGCAAATTAGTAGTGAAAAGAACTCCAAAATTACCACAAGATAACACTCCTAAATCAGATACAACAAAATGGTAAAGAAACAGCAGGAATAAACGCAGAAAATACAGATCCAAATGGTACGAATATTGCAGGGCATAATCATAGTATGAACGGGACTACTCGATCTGAAGGTAGTGGGTTTAGGGCGGTTCCAGATGGAGATGCATACTTTAATCTTGATAGCGGAACTTTAGAAACAGAAGTAGGCAGTGCACCAAATGCAAAATTCATGGTTGTATGGAGAAAAGGCCAAGGTTATAAATCTCAGTTAACTAGTGATGGTTTGGGAATTTACTTGCAATATGATAAACAAATTCCAGATTCTACTTTTGTTAAACGATTGTTTAATACAACTGGAAGTATTAATACTGTTGGAAGTTATGATGTAACGTTTGAACTGAAAGATGGTAAGACAGGGGTATTGTATGCAAAGAAAGATTTTAAAGTTACTGTTAAGCCACAAGCTCCAAGAGTAACGGTCGAAAATTTAGAAAATGCAGCAGGGACTAGAGCAAAAGTAACGGCTACTGCTCGAAATCCTCAATATAGTTCAGGAGAGCAACCTGGTGACTCATCTGTTGATTTCTATGTGAATGGGGTGAAAAAACAGACTGTTACAGCGGTTAATGGAGTTGCCGAATGGACACCGACAGAAGTCTTTAATGTGAATGACAGAATTACTGCTACTAATACAGCTAGAGATAAGCAATTTTTACCTTCGAGAGGGACAAATATTAATGTGCCTATAACAGCAACAACTTCAAATATGAGTAGTGAAGTGGTAATACCAGCACCAACAATGCCAACATTAAATAAAGATGGGGCAAAAAATGAAGTAAATACAGCATTTACAAATAAATCTAATCAAGTAAATGGAGACGCTTCCTTCACAAATGAAGAAAAAGCAGAGGTCATAGAGTTAGCAAAAACAGCAAAAGATGAGGCTATTCGAAATATAGACGCTGCTCAAGATGAAACGACTTTGAATAATGCTAAGAGTACTGGAGTTACTAACATAGGAAATGTTACTTTACCAAGAACGACGAAAAAAGCAGAAGCAATCGCAGAAATCGATGCAGCAAAAGCAGCCAAAGATGCAGCAATTGAAAATAATGCGAACATCACTGACAAAGCAGCAGCCAAAGCAGCAATAAAAGCAGCGGCAGACGCAGCGAAAGCAGAAATCAATAAAGATACAACAAATACAGCAGCTTTAGTAACAACAGAAAAAGAAAAAAAGGACTTCTAGGGTTAGAAAAAAAGCTGGAGCAATCGCAGAAATCGATGCAGCGAAAGCAGCAAAAGACGCAGCAATTGAAAATAATGCGAACATCACTGACAAAGCAGCAGCCAAAGCAGCAACAAAAGCAGCGGCAGACGCAGCGAAAGCAGAGATCAATAAAGATACAACAAACACAGCAGCTTTTAGTAACAACAGAAAAAGAAAAAGGACTTCTAGGGTTAGAAAAAGCTGGAGCAATCGCAGAAATCGATGCAGCAAAAAGCAGTCAAAGATACAGCAATTGAAGGTAATGCGAACATCACTGACAAAGCAGCAGCCAAAGCAGCAACAAAAAGCAGCGGCAGACGCAGCGAAAGCAGAGATCAATAAAGATACAACAAACACAGCAGCTTTAGTAACAACAGAAAAAGAAAAAAAGGACTTCTAGGGTTAGAAAAAGCTGGAGCAATCGCAGAAATCGATGCAGCAAAAAGCAGTCAAAGATACAGCAATTGAAGGTAATGCGAACATCACTGACAAAGCAGCAGCCAAAGCAGCAACAAAAAGCAGCGGCAGACGCAGCGAAAGCAGAGATCAATAAAGATACAACAAACACAGCAGCTTTAGTAACAACAGAAAAAGAAAAAAAGGACTTCTAGGGTTAGAAAAAGCTGGAGCAATCGCAGAAATCGATGCAGCAAAAAGCAGTCAAAGATACAGCAATTGAAGGTAATGCGAACATCACTGACAAAGCAGCAGCCAAAGCAGCAACAAAAAGCAGCGGCAGACGCAGCGAAAGCAGAAATCAATAAAGATACAACAAACACAGCAGCTTTAGTAACAACAGCCAAAGATGCAGGATTATTAGCAATTAACAAAGCAGAAGCTATCGCAGAAATCGATGCAGCAAAAAGCAGCCAAAGATGCCGCAATTGAAGGTAATGCGAACATCACTGACAAAGCAGCAGCCAAAGCAGCAACAAAAAGCAGCGGCAGACGCAGCGAAAGCAGAGATCAATAAAGATACAACAAACACAGCAGCTTTAGTAACAACAGCCAAAGATGCAGGATTATTAGCAATTAACAAAGCAGAAGCTATCGCAGAAATCGATGCAGCAAAAGCAGCCAAAGATGCCGCAATTGAAGGTAATGCGAACATCACTGACAAAGCAGCAACCAAAGCAGCAACAAAAGCCGCAGCAGACGCAGCGAAAGCAGAGATCAATAAAGATACAACAAACACAGCAGCTTTAGTAACAACAGAAAAAGAAAAAGGACTTCTAGGGTTAGAAAAAGCTGGAGCAATCGCAGAAATCGATGCAGCATTAGCAGCTAAAAACAAAAAAGTAGATATCAATAATGACTTAACAACAGAAGAAAAAGCAGAAGTTAAGAAACAAACGCAAAAAGAAGCAACAGATGCAATAGCAAATACTAATGAAGCGACAACAAGCACAACTGTAACAACAGCAAAAGATAACGGTATTAAAGCGATAAATGCAGTAGCATTACCAACGAAAACTGTGAAATCAGAGGCTATCTCTGAAATAAACAAAGCATTAGCGGCTAAAAAAACAAAACTGTAGATACCAACAATAACTTAACAACAGAAGAAAAAAAGCAGAAGTTAAGAAACAAACTCAAAAAAAGAAGCAACAGATGCAATAGCAAATATCAACAAAGCAACAACAAGTGCAGATGTAACAACAGCAAAAAGACAACGGTATTAAAGCAATAAATGCAGTAGCAATACCAACAAAAAAACTGTAAAATCAAACGCTATTGAAGAAGTGAAAAAAGCTTTAGATACTAAGGTTAAGTCTATAGAATCAAGCAAAGAATTTACAGATAACGATAAAGGTATCCTTAAAGACAAAGCTGAAAAAGCAGCGATGACTGCTATTGTAAAAAAATAAAAAAACAGCAACAACAAATGCAGCTGTAGAAACAGCAAAAAAACTGAAGGAATAGAAAGAATTAACTCTGTGGAAGCGAGATTGGCTGCTAAGTTGGAAATTCCGAGCTTATCATCACAAAAATGGCAAGATGAAGCAGGAAATGACTTACGCCCAGCAGATGCTAAAGCACCTTCTGAATTAGGTGAAGCTAACGAAGCATTAGCACATGGTGAAATTCCGGGATATGAATATGTTGTAACGAAAACTGATAAAGAAAATGTAGTTGTGACACACATTTTTCAGAAAACTTCCTAAAAAAAGATCGTACATTCCCGGAGAAACCAAAAAAACTTCTAATCCAAATAAAGCTGATGAAAGCCAATCACCAGCAAAAAGAAAAATGTTAATATGAAATCGAACTTACCAAATACAGGTGTAACAGGGACTAATAGCGGATTAGCAGGTTTAGGACTAGCTGTGTTCGGTGGATTATTGACAGTAGCAAGACAACGCAGAAGAAATAAATAATAATGAAGGTTGCTGGCTAAATGGCTAAAGTTCATTAAAGAAGATTTTTAGTAAAAGTACAAAAAGAAACGACTCGAAAAATGATTTCTTAGAAGCTAATAGCCTCCAAAATTTGGACAAATTTTGGAGGCTATTACCGAAATTAAAATTTTGAGTCGCTTTTTTATTTTTTATCCAAGTAAATCTGCTCTTATCCAACCATCATGGCTACCATAAGAAACATACGCCCAAGCTTCACCTTGTGAGTTAACTTCAATATAGTGTTGATATACAGAACTTCCAACTTTGATTGAAGTGATGACATTACTTGAATCATTTGAAGAACTTCTTAAGTTAACCCCAGCCGATGGTTTAACGTAGACAGTACGTTCATCGCTGCGATGTTTAGATGAACTTGAAGAGCTAGAAGAACCTTCTTTTACAATTATAGTTTCTTTTTCTTTAGCTTTTTCATTTAATCCGTTAACAGTGAATGTGCGTTTGAATTCTCCTGTTGCTTTTAGTTTTAGTTTGTTTAATGTGTTTTTATTTAATGTAATAGTAACTTCAACTTTGTCACCATTTTTTAAGTTGCTTTGTTTATCGAATGAAACATCTGGATTTGATAATAAGTTAGAGATTTCAGTGTTTGTCTTAGTGACTTCAGGAACTTTTTTGATGTCAACTTCAGGTTTTCCTTCACCTTGGGCACCGTATGTAACAAAATTTACTTCGTATGCTGATAAGTCAACAACATTATCTTTTTTCAAGAATTTAGTATATCCAAAGTAAAGTCCAGCTACTAGCACAACGAAAGTAATAATCGCTGTTAATACAACAGGAAGAATGCTTTTTTTCTTCTTCTCTTTAGGTTCTTCCATATATACAGGAGGAACGTTATAATTTTGTTGATTATTGTAGTTTGGTTGGTTGTTATGGCTAGACGTTTGATTATAGTTTTGGTATTGTTGATTTTGATATTGAGTATTTTGATACTGGCGATTATATCCTTGTTCATTATATTGTGTATTATCGAAGTTTTGATCATGTCCTTGTTCATTATATTGTGTATTATCGAAGTTTTGATCATATCCTTGTTCATTATATTGTGTATTATCGAAGTTTTGATCATATCCTTGTTCATTATATTGTGTATTATCGAAGTTTTTGATCGTATCCTTGTTCATTATATTGTGTATTATCGAAGTTTTGATCATATTCTTGATTATTATATTGATTATTGTCAAAGTTTTGATTATTTTGACCTTGATTATTTTTTTATTCATTAAATTCTCCTTTTGTTAATAATGTTCTAGTTTGCGTAATCTCCACCGGGAGCATTAAGATATTCTTCTAGTGAAATATTTTTTTCATAAATGGTTTTAGCTACATCTTCACCTACATAACGAATATGCCAACTTTCTTCCATATAGCCAGTTTTTTTCTACGAATGCTGGTTTATATCTAACGATAAATCCGTATTTGTGAGCATTTTTATCTAGCCATTCTGCAGCTTTTTTACTGCTTTCACTAGTACCTTCTGCACCTAATAGTTGACCTTGGTTATCGATAAGGTCGAATACTAGTCCTGTTTGGTGTTCACTGTAACCTGGTCTAGCCGAGAATCTATCAGCTTCTTTTTTTCCGTGTGCAGCTACATAGTTGTTGTAAAGCCCAGCCTGAGTGCTGTATGCTCTAAAACCGGATACTTGGTTAGAAACATTTAATCCCAGAGCTTGTGCATCGCTTATCAGTTTATTTACTTTTTGGCGTGCAGTAGGATCTTCCCCAGGATTGTAGTTAGCAGGAAGAGGATGTTTTTTGTTGGCTAATACAATGCCGTTAATAATTGTTGGCTGAGTAACTGTTTCTGGAGTTTTTCCGTTGGTAGATGGAGTATTTTCGTTATTGTTATCAGATTTTTCATTTTCTTTAGTATTAGAAGATTTGTTATTATCTTTTTGATTAGTAGTGTTAGGAGTTGTTGAGTTATCATCTTTAGTTAAATAATAATATCCTCCTAACGCTAATGTTAATACTACTAATGAGACCGTAACAATAGTAATAATATTTTTTTCATAATAATATCCCTTTCTATAAATTTAATAAATGGGGTTGTCCCAAAGAATAATAAATACAAAGTTAGTTGTATCCTATACTAAATATCATAAGTTGAATAAAGGATTTTTGTCAATTATAAACAGATTTTTTTGATTAGAAAAACTTATAAAAAAATACTAATTTTTTTAAAGTTTATTTTTGAATTGAATTTTTTTGGGTGATTTAATTTGGAAAACGGAGGAGAGATTTGTTTTTTTATTTTTTTCTTTAAAAAAACGTTGAAATTTGGTATAATAATAAAGATACCTATATAGTTATAATTGCTATGAGAGGTATTATTAAAATATAAAAAGGAGTGTTACTTTGGATAATAACATTTCAGAACTTTTGAGTAAAGAAATTAAAGAATTAATGAAAAATAAATTTTTTTCTTTAGAACGCCTAGTGATATTAAAATATTGGCTTATTCAGTAAGTTATTTGTTATTAATATTATTAGGAGTATTCCTAAATATTGAAGTTGTGACGGCGTTTCTTTCTGTTTTTTTCCACTTACATATGCATTGGGTGCGAGAGGATTGAAATATTATATTCCATTAATTATTTCAGGTGGGATAATATTAGCGTTATTTGCTTCTCCTAACATGATAGTTTGGTTTGGAATACACATGGTAATAGCTTATATAGTTTACAAGACAATATATGTCAGAGGATCAAAAAAATATTCTTAGTAGTTGCAGTTAGTGCTTTGATATTTTTTTAACCGTGTCGTTATATATTTTTTTATCAATAAAAAAATGGGATATATAACAATTGATAGTCAGCAGATACTAGATTTTATTAATTCTTATGTGAATTCTATGTCGGAAATGAATCAAAGCGTAGATAAGAACATGGTACTAGAAAGTTTTTTTCTAATCTTCAAAAAAATCATTTCCTGTAACATTGTTTGTAGTGATATTTGTATACGGTCTTGTGTTAGTTCAATATACTCTAACGTTATTGGGGAGAGAATATGTAATTATACCAGTATTTCCGAAGTTTAGTTGTATAATGTTGAGCCCTAGAAGTGGATATCTATATATCGGTGTTACATTGTTAACTTTTTTTGTTGAAATGGGAACAGAAAGTAATACTTATAGTTTTTTTGGAATATTTTTATTTCAAAAATTTAACAGGTCTATTATCGTTGGTGTTTGTTTTTAAATGGCTTATTTACAGCATTTTTTTCTTTATAGAACAAAAAAATCTAATTCAAAGACATCTATTGGTAAGCCCTATTGTATTTGCTTTTGATGTTTATTTTTTTAGTCCTATTTTTTTGAATTGTTGGGATTTGTTGATAGTATATTTAAATTAAGAGAAGGATATATTGTTATGAGGAAGGGGAGATAAGTATGAATGACAAGAAAAAAAATATGAATTAATTATTTTTTTACTATTTTTTTCTAATCGGAGCAATTATAAGCGGTATATTTAATGTATATAGTCTAGTAATTTATCTATTTATGGGCTTACTTATTTTTCGTTCTTTATAATAAACAAAAAGAAAAAAAGCTAACGAACAAAATGGAGAGATATATTAGCAAACTGACGAATAGAATTAAAGATTCTTCAGAAAAAGGTATAAATAAGTTTCCGATAGGTATAGTTGTAATCGATGAAGATAAAAAAATATTGAATGGGCTAATAACTTTATTTATAAAAAAATATCAAAGTTGAAGAAATAAAAAGGTTTAAATATTTTTAGATCTTATGCCTGAAATTGAAGATTTATTTGATTTGGAGACACCGGTAGATAATCAGTTTGAAATTTTTGGTAAGCATTTTAAGGTGAATTATCAAAAAGATAGCGGATATGTATACTTCTTCGATATTACAGAAAGTAAAGTAGTAATGCAAAGGTTTAGAGACACGAGACCTATAATTCTTAATCTAAGCCTTGATAACTATGAAGATGTATATGATTCTCTAGACGATGAAATAGCGAGTAGACTGGACGCTACTATTGTTGCTACTTTAACGGATTGGGCTAAGAAAAATAGCATTTATCTTAAAAGAATTGACGAAGATAGATTTATCGGATTGTTAAATGTAAAAGATTTAAAGAAAATAGAAAAAGAGAAATTCCAAATTTTAGATACTATTAGGGGGCTAAAAGAAGAATTTGATGCGCCGATTACATTAAGTATAGGAGTGGGGATGGGTACGGATTTCCTACCAGAACTAGGTGAATTAGCTAAAAGCTCACTAGACTTAGCTTTAGGACGTGGTGGAGATCAGGTTGCCATGAAAGATGTTGATGGTACAATAAGATTTTATGGCGGTAAAACTAATCCACAGGAAAAACGTACTAGAATCAAGGCTCGTGTAGTATCTAATGCGTTAGCAGATATAGTAAATGACAGTGATAAGATAATTGTAATGGGGCATAAACGCCCTGACTTTGATGCTATTGGAGCTTGCGTTGGTATTTATACTTTTGCTAAGTTTTTAAATAAAGAGTGTTATATTATTTTAAATGATAGTGATCGAGATGAAACAATTCAAAAAGTAATGTTTGAAATTGATAATCTTGATGAACAGTTATCGCGTGTGTTTGTAGATAGCGATGAAGCGTGGGAGCTTATGACCCCGCAAACGACATTAATAGTTGTAGATACATCAGATGCTTCTCGTGTTATTGATGCAGCGATTTTATCTAAGGCTAATAGAAAAGTTATTATTGATCACCACAGACGTGGGGAAGATATAATTACTAATCCATTACTAACGTATATAGAACCTTACGCTTCATCGGCATCGGAATTAATCGCAGAATTAATAGAATACCAAACTAAGATAGAGAAAATCTCACCTATTGCGGCAACAATTATGCTTGGGGGGATAGTAGTTGATACTCAAAACTTTTCGATAAGAACGGGTTCTAGAACGTTTGATGCGGCAGCATATCTAAGAAGTAATGGCGCTGACCCGACAAAAGTCAAGACAATTTTAAAAGAACCGTTTGAAAATTTCATGAATAGGGTAGAAATTATTAATAATTCTATTCAGAAATCACCAGAAATTATTATGGCAAAAGCCCCAGAAAATAAATATTACACTAATGTCATGTTAGCCCAAAGTGCAGATTTACTGCTAACTTTAAAAGGAATTGAATGTAGTTTTGCTATAGGATATTTAGATGAAGGTAAAGTGGGTATTTCGGCAAGGTCATTAGGGAATATAAATGTTCAGTTGATTATGGAAGAGCTTGGTGGTGGTGGCCATCTTGCTAATGCGGCAACACAAATAGAGGAAATCAACTTGGATAAGGCGCTTGAGCGATTGAATGATGCCATTGATAAGGTATTAGGATAATAAAATAAAATAGATTAAAAGGAGAAATTGTAATGAAAGTTATATTTTTTTAGAAGATGTAAAAGGAAAAAGGTAAAAAAAGGAGATGTTAAGGAAATTGCAGATGGATATGCAAAATTCTTAATAACTAACAAAAAAAGCTGTAGTGGCAACTAATGCTAATATGGCAACACTTAAAGGACAACAAAAAAACGTGTTGAAAAAAAGATAAACAAGAAGAATTAGTACAAGCTAACTTACTAGCTAAACAATTAGAAGGATTAGAAGTGAAAATTAAAGTTAAAAGCTGGTGAAGGTGGAAGATTATTTGGATCAGTATCTTCTAAGCAAATTGTAGAAGAACTTAAAAAAACAACACGATCTTAAAGTTGATAAGAAAAAAATTGATTTACCACAAGGTATTCAATCTTTAGGTTATACGAATGTAAAAATTAAATTACACAATCAAGTAGAGGGAACTATTAAAGTTCATGTAGTGGAACAATAGTATATATAATGTAGGTGATAATATGAAATATCATATAGATTCTGTCATAATGGCAGAGCAGTCGTTACTAGGGGCTCTAATGCAAGAGCCAGAAAAATTAGTAGAAGTAAAAGCGACGATAGACCCAGAAGACTTTTATGATGAACGAAATAAAGATATTTATAGTGCTATTTTACGTTTAGATGAAATGGAAATAATACCTGACACCACTACGATTTTTGAAGAAATAAATAATAGTGGGGCATTCAGAAATGTGGATGCCTCATTATATATAGTGGATTTATATGATGTTACTCCAAGTTCTAGAAATATTATGCATTATGCGAATTTAGTAAAAAGATATTCAATTTACAGAGAAATTCGCTTAGCGCTTTTAAATAGTACTGAGGAAATGAATCAAGGGAACGCTGACATAGATTCATTAACTGCAACATTGTTTGATCAAGTAGAACGCGCAATGGAACGTGCAAAAACATCTCAGTTCAAAAATATGAAAGATGTAACTGATGAAGTTTTTAAAGAAATACTAGCGCGTATGGCAGGAGAAGGACAAAATGTGGCTATTCCAACAGGATACGGAGCATTAGATAGAATTGTAGGCTTTGGTAAGGGAGATTTGATTATTCTTGCAGCCCGTCCTGCAATGGGGAAAAACAGCTTTTGCACTAAATATCGCACTTAATATTGCAGGGAAAAATCCTCGTTCTGAAGAAGAAAAAGAGAACAGTTGCGCTATTCTCTTTAGAGATGGGTGCTGATCAACTTGTATCTAGGATGATTTGTAGTGAAGGAATGATAGATTCAGAAAAGATTAAAAAAGGTAATCTTGATAATGATGATCTTATGAAACTAGAGACAGCAGTTCATTTCTTAAATCAAAAAAATGTTTTTATTGAAGATAGTGCATTTATTAAAGTTAATGAAGTAAAAGCAAAATGTAAGTTATTAAAAAGCTGAACACGGTTTAGACTTAGTTGTGATTGATTATCTTCAACTTCTTCAAGGTAGTAAGAGAACTGATAATAGACAACAAGAGGTATCTGAAATATCTCGCAGTTTAAAACAAATGGCAAGGGAACTGGAATGTCCTGTAATTGCCTTATCTCAGCTCTCACGTAGTGTTGAATCTAGACAGGATAAACGACCTATGATGAGTGACCTTAGAGAATCTGGAAGTATTGAGCAAGATGCTGATATAGTTTCGTTTTTATATCGAGGAGATTACTACAGAAGTGAAGATGCTGATGAAAAAGAAGTTCAAGAAGCTAGCGATGTATCAACGATAGAAGTGATAATAGCTAAGAATAGGCATGGACAAACTGGTACAGCAGAGCTTGCATTTATGAAGCGTTATAATAAATTCGTATCGAAAAGTTACGGAGAGTAGGAGAGGAAGTTATGAATAATAAAGGTAATGATTCGCAAAGGAATCAACCTAATAATGTAAATGGCTATTATGATCAAAATGGTAATTACATACAAGATGGTTACTATGATGAAAATGGTAACTTTATACAAAATGGCTATTACGATCAGAATGGTAATTTTGTTCCTGGTGGTTATTATGATCAACATGGAAATTTTGTTTCGGAGAATAGCTATTACTTAGATGATAATTTAACACCCGCAGGTTACTATGACCAACATGGATTCTTTATTATAACCGGTTATTATGATAAAAATGGAAATTATGTGGAAGATAATCAATATTTAAGTAATAATGTAGTTGATAATCAATTTGGAAATGCCTCACAGTATGATAACCAAAAATAATAATTTCCAAGGAAATAATTATAATAATACTGGTAATAATATTAAAAAAATAATGAAATTGTTGTCGGAAAAGAACCTAAAAAAACAAAAAAATCTAAATTTGGATTTATAGTTGCATTACTTTTTAGTATGTATTGTAGCTGCGGGAGTTTATTATTTTAAATTCTACAAGAAAGATGACAAAGTAATTCATCTTGATCAATACAAGGTTGAATTAGCCGTTTATGGTGTTAATAGACAAGGGAAGGTTGATGTTAACATCACAGAAATCCCTGAAATTAAAAGACGCTGATGAGAATATTAGAAAATTCCTTAGAAAACCAGAGATTAAATATTCTCCTAAGGAAAAACTTGGAAAATGGAAGTAAGGTTGATGTAGAGATAACTCTTAATAAGGAAGAAGCCGAGAAGAGAGGCCTAAAACTTAGTGGAAGCTTTAAGCGAACATTGACAGTAACTGGTTTAACGGATGAAAATAGTTCTAAAAAAGAAGATAAAAAATCTACAGGTTCGTCATATTGGAATAAAAATAAAGGAGAGAAGTTATACCAATTTGTAAAAAGGTTGGGAAAAAAATCTCTGAACCAAAAATTATAAGGAGTACACACTTGATAATAAGGTTAATTATTATGGTTTAAATCTTCCTGAAAAAACAGAAAAAGTAGGACGTTCTCGTTTAGTACTTGAGGGTGATAAGTTAATTAACATGAGATGGTCACCTGAAGGAAATGTTAGAGATGTGTATAATATAGTTGCAGTTTATTCTGATATCGAGAATGTTAAAAGTACCCATTATCTCACTTATATTATTTTTGTAATCTTGAATGGCGAACCTATTGTATTGGTAACTGAACAAAAATCAAGGTAATGATAAGAACTATCTGTACTTCAAGAAAAACAGCGAACATTTACCTACAAGAAGGGTTTGAAAAAAATAGTAAAAGAGGAATAAATGAAGCTAGGGGCAGACAGCAAAATAGCTATTTGTCGCTGGCTTTTTTTACAAAAATATTATAATAAAGTTTCGGAGGAAAAAAATATGAATTTTTAAAAAAATAAAAAGATTGATATCAACGATTATTGTGGTAGTCTTAGTAATATTCTCGTTAATCAAAGGAACTATCACATCAAGCAATAATAGTAAAAAAGATGATGCAGAATTAAATGGATATTTAATGGAATTTTTACAAGAGCAAAGTATTACTAAGTTGACTTTAAGAAAAGGTGATAGTAATGAAGTGATTCAAAAAATTTCTATCGATGGTGAAATTAATTCAGAAATGACGAATACTTATTCAAGAGGTTCTGTTCTAAATCAAATTAAAGAAGCAAAAGGTAATCCTAATGTAAAAGCAATATTATTATCTGTAAATTCACCAGGTGGTGGTGTTTATGAGACTGCTGAGCTGTATAACGCCCTTAAAAATAGTGGTAAAGATGTTTATGTTTCAATGAAAAAGATGGCTGCATCAGGGGGATATTATGTATCAACACCAGCTAAGAAAATCTTTGTAAATACTGAAACAACAACTGGGTCACTAGGTGTAATTATGAGCTATGTATCTGCTCAAAAATTCTTAAACGATCACGGAATTAAACAAGAAACTATTCGTTCTGGAGAACAAAAAGCAGTGGGTGGTTTAATTGAAGACTTACCAGAATCAACTAGAAAAATATTACAAGAACAAAATAAAGAAGCGTATGAAAGATTTGTAAAAGCTATAGCAGAAGGTAGACACTTAAGTGAGGATGAGGTTAAGAAACTTGCTGACGGTAGAACTTACACTGGTACTCAGGCTGTAGCGAACAAACTAGCTGATAAAGTTGGTACGGAAGATGAACTTATTGATTTAATAAAAAGAAGAAAAAGGACTGTCTAATCCAACTGTAATCGAGTTAAGAGCTGATAAAACTGCAGAAAGTTTAATTTCTAGATTTGTAAAAGCGACTACGAAAAGTTTTATCTCTGAATTAAATAGCGAAGTGAATTCAAATAAAGTTGAGCGAAGTTACTTAGGGTAAGGAGGGGTTTATATGAATAATGATTTAAATAATAAAAATACCTTCTGATAATGCTCATTCTGATGAAGTTTCAGAGATGATTTCGGATGAGGTCGTAGAAAACATAGAATTTACTGAAGAAAAAGTAGAAGCTAAAGAAGTAGAAGAGAAAGTTGATATAAAAAGAAAAAGATCTTTCGTTGCCAACAACAATAGAAGATTATATGACTCTTTCAAAAAAATTTCTATGCAGGCTTTTTGGACGAGATTTGTTGCGTATTTAATTGATATGATTGTTATTTATGCAATAGCTAGTTTATTAAACACTTTTAGTTTTGGACTTTTGAATAAGCAACTAGATTTTTCCGATTTTAGGAGAAAAAAATCTTTAAGTTGTGTTATTGTTATGTTTACTTACTTTATAGCTATGACTTACTTCTTCTCTCAAACTTTAGGTAAGATGATTATGAAGATAAAAGTAGAAACTAATAAAGGTGATAACTTAGGTCTTATGGATGTAGTTTACCGTGAAGTAGTCGGTAGACTATTAACGATATTCTTAGCTTACTTACCGTATGTAGCGGTAGCTTTCACAAATAAGAAAAAAGGACTTCATGATTTTATCGCTGATACTGTAGTAGTTAAAGAAGATTTTTCTAAACTTCGTCGTCAGATGAATGAAAAATTAGAAAGTAAAAATTAAATAAAATTGAAAGGGGTGACTCAAAAAAATTCTAATTTTTGTAGAAATTGATTTGTTGAGTTGTCCTCTTTTAAATTTTATGGGAGTGACTTAAAAATCGTAATTTTGAAGAAACAAGATTTTATCGAGTCATCCCCGCATGAGCTTTGTTAAATTTTATGACTTTCGGCTCAATCTCTTAAAAGGTGTTATAACAGTTCTCGCTCTATATCATAATGATACCTGTTATTGATTATTGAGAATATTGTTGACTATAGTTTTAGATGGTAGTATACTTAATTTGTAAAGAAAACTACATTTGTAAACATTAAAAAATTAAAGATAGGTGTGATTAATATATGCTTAAAAAAGAAACATATATAGTTGAAGGTATGAGTTGTGCATCTTGTGCGGCACATATAGAAGATAGTTTAAAACAAGTTGATAACTTATTAGATGTCAATGTGAATCTTGCAACGAGTAAACTTACGCTTGCTAGAGGAGAGGGAATAGATAGAACGGAAGTTGAAAAAATTGTAGAGAAATTAGGATATAAGCTTACTTACGTTTCTAGTATCGAAGAGCGAACATTCATATTAGAAGGTATGAGTTGTGCATCTTGTGCGAAAAATATTGAAGATACTATTTCGTCGTTAGCTGGGGTAGAAAAGGCTGCTGTTAATCTAGCTACTGAAAAGATGATCGTGAGATTCGATAAAGAGCAATTAAGTGTTGCTGAAATCGAGAGAAAAGTAGAAGAAGCGGGGTATAAAGCTAAATTAGAAATAGATAATTCAGAAGATGACCAAGCTACGAAAAAACAACAAGAAATAGATGGTATCTGGAAAAGATTTATTTATTCAGCTATATTTGCAGTACCTGTGTTATATATAGCGATGGCTGAGATGGTAGGATTGCCTACGTTGGAAAGTTTAAGTCCAATGGGAAATCCAAAACTATTTTCAACAGTACAACTAATTCTAGCGTTACCTGTTTTGTATCTTGGTAGAAAATTCTTTAGTGTAGGAATTAGAGCTCTTCTTAGAAGAAAACCTAATATGGATACTTTAGTAGCGTTAGGTGCAGGGGCAGCATTCTTATATAGTGTTTATTCAACGGTATTGGCATATTTAGGCGATGAACATGCAACTATGCATTTGTACTATGAATCAGCTGCAGTGATTTTAACGTTGATAACACTAGGCAAATACTTTGAAGGAGTATCTAAAAGTCGCACTACAAACGCTATTAGTAAGTTGGTTGGGTTAGTGCCGAAAACAGCTAATTTAATAAAAGATGGTGAAGAACATGTAGTAGCTGTAGATGAAATATCTGTAGGTGACACACTTCTTGTTCGTCCTGGTGAGAAAGTACCCCTTGATGGGGTAGTGATTGAAGGTCGTTCAACTGTGGATGAATCAATGTTAACAGGGGAAAGTATCCCTGTAGAAAAAGATATTAATAGTAAAGTTGTTGGAGCAAGTATCAATAAAACAGGTGTTTTCAAAATGAAAGTTACTAAAGTTGGTAAAGATACTACTTTATCACAGATTATTAAACTTGTTGAAGATGCTCAAAATTCTAAAGCACCTATCGCAAAACTTGCAGATAAAATTTCAGGGGTATTTGTTCCTGTTGTTATTAGCTTAGCATTAATTGCAGGGGTTTTATGGTACTTTGCTGGTGATGCTACTTGGAGTTTTTCTCTAAAAATTATTATCTCAGTGCTTGTTATTGCATGTCCTTGCGCCTTAGGTTTAGCTACACCGACAGCTATAATGGTAGGTACAGGTAAGGGAGCTGAACACGGTATTTTAATAAAAAGTTCAGAAGCTTTGCAGTTAGCTAAAGAAGTTGATACTGTTGTTTTTGATAAAACTGGAACATTGACAGAAGGTAAAATTTCAGTAACTGATATAATGACATTTAATAATTTATCTGAAGAAGTTCTATTGCAACTTGCAGCGAGTGTAGAATATCTTTCAGAACACCCATTAGGTCTAGCTATAGTAGATGAAGCTAAAAATAGAAATTTAGATTTATTAGAAGTTGAAGATTTTAGTTCGTTAACAGGATTAGGTATTTCATCAATGGTTGATGGAAAGTCAGTACTTATTGGTAATGAAAAAAATTAATGTTGGAAAAATAATATTGTTACAAAAGATTCAGTTGAAAAAAAGCAGGGAAATTTGCTTCAGAAGGAAAAAAACACCATTATTCATAGCTATAGACTCTGAACTTGCTGGAATTATAGCTGTTGCAGATCAAATTAAAGCGAGTAGTTTAGAAACTGTTGAAAGATTACATAATTTAGGGTTAGAGGTAGTCATGCTGACTGGTGATAATAGAAAAAAACTGCTCAAGTAATTGCAGAACAATTAACAATAGATAAAGTTGTTAGTGAAGTTTTTACCGGAAGATAAAGCAAATGAAATCAAAAAAACTTCAAGCTCAAGGTAAAAAAAGTAGCAATGGTTGGTGATGGTATTAATGATGCACCAGCACTAGTACAAGCAGAAGTCGGAATAGCAGTAGGAACAGGAACTGATGTAGCAATCGATGCGGCAGATATAGTATTGATGAAACCTGACTTAAATTCTGTTGTTAATGCTATAGCTTTTAAGTAGAAAAACTATAAAAAAATATTAAAGAAAATCTATTCGGGCATTTTTCTACAATGTTATAGGTATTCCTTTTCGCGATGGGGGTATTCTACATATTCGGTGGACCATTGTTAAATCCAATGTTAGCAGGAGCTGCAATGAGTTTTAGTTCTATATCTGTAGTTCTAAATGCTTTAAGATTAAAAAAAGAGTAAAAATTAAATTAATAAAAAAAGAAAGAAGGATTAATCATGAAAAAAATGAATATAGTATCGAAGGTGTAAAATGTGGCGGTTGTGTAGCTGCAGTTAAAGAAAAAAATTATCAAAAACTAGATAATGTCGATAATGTAGAAGTTAATATTCAAGAAAAAAATATTGTAGTTGAAGGAGCTGCTTCAAAAGAAAATCTTCAAGCAGCATTGGAAGACACAAATTTTAAAAATAGTTTAATACTTACAAAATATAACACCTTGGAATTAGAGTGGAAACCTAATTCTAAGGTGTTTTTATGATTGTTTTAATGACTATTTCTCATAACCTAAATATCCTATTGCGATTGCTTTTGGTCCAGCGTGAGATCCAATTACAGGAGAAACGATTTCTGTTTCAACTTCGATATCACCAAAGGTTTTTTTCTAATAGATACCATAGCTTTTATCTAACAATTCATCGGTTGTATAAAGAACAAATAAACTCTTTGGATTTTTTTCTTTTATTTCTTCACACATTTTTGAAAGAACTTTATTCATGCCTCTGTGTTTGCCACTTACTGCAAGAACTCCGTCTTTAATAGTAATAATAGGGAGAATATTTAGTAGGTTTGATAGAACGAACTGAGCTTTAGTAAGTCTACCTCCTGCATATAAATATTGCATAGTCTCGACTGTTACAAGAACATTGTGTTGTGCGGAAAGCTCAGTATATCTAGCTTCAATATTTTCAAAGGATAAACTACCTTCTTCGAATTCTTTAATAATTTTTTCGATAGCTATTCCTACCATTCTTGCTATTTGAAGAGTATCGATTATCTTGATTTCGATACCATCGATAAGTTCTTTAGCTTGTACGAAAGAAGAATATGTCCCTGATAATTTTGAAGAGACACTGAAGGCAACGATACGCTCTACACCTTGTTGTTTAAGTTCTTCATAAATTTTTAAGATTTTACCTACTGCAGGTTGGCTTGTGCTAGGTTTTTGACCGTTATGTATTCTTTTATAAAATTCATCAGGAGTTATAGTAACATTATCCTCGAAAAATTTCATCATCAAGACGAACTTCAACAGGGATAACTGTAATTGGATTGTTTTTTTCAAAAGTTTATATTAATTTGTAGTGCTGAATCGCACAAAAAGCTGTTTTTCATAAATTTAACCTCATGTTTAATATTATATTCAAAAATTATCGTAGATTTACTACGTTTTTTATATAATACACTAAAAAAATAAAATTTTTTTCAACTGAAAAAGTGAAATAAAAAAATTCACTTTTTATATATAGATAAAGTTTTAAAAAAATTGAATAAAATAAAATGTTAAGGTTTTAATAATATTGAAATTAATTTA